>Ga0335085_10000176_pt1 | contig 204349 bp, 175 predicted proteins | sample Lox_Sample_45_FD_206712 | JGI IMG/M metagenome (GOLD analysis project Ga0335085, IMG submission 206712) | Soil microbial communities from Loxahatchee National Wildlife Refuge, Florida, United States - Lox_Sample_4.5 | ecosystem: Environmental > Terrestrial > Soil > Wetlands | place: USA... | reverse complement strand
GATCTCTGGGCACTGGCCGCGATCCTCGGCCGGGAAACTGCTGGAGTCAAGCCATCGAAGGAGAAAGTAGCTTAAGATGAATCGACCGCCCTTGCCGACCTTCAACTACGGCCGGGACACCCTCCGATGAAGCGCCCTGATGCATCCACACAACTTTGGCCGTTCGCGATGGAGTTGGAGCCGATCGTTGCGTTTACCCGGCAGTCGGCAGTGTCAGCTTATTGAGCGGTTCGGTAACGATGAGTCGGCATCGCAACTTCCGATTCCGAGTCGAAGCTCACGCTCCTGGTTCGGCTGGCCCTAGCGCGTTTCTCGGTTGCAATCCATGGGAACCGGGCGAACTGTCTGCACATCAGCGGCATGACCCGGCAAGATGAAGGACTCGGGCGTTCGAGACGATGCGCGCGAGCTCCCGAACCGGGACGTTAGAGCACTGCGTCCGGACGAAGTGCCGGGGACGAGAGAGGAGCAGTACGAACCGCCAGTGACTAGCGGAACCAAGGAGCGAGAATGGATGTCGAACCAGCAGAAAGGCGTCTTTGCGCATGTATGCCCACGAGCGCTCGATCGCATCACCATAGCGTTTTAAGGCATCATCCAAGTCCCTCAGGTCATTCTTCGCGCATTGGGCACCGGCGATCACTTCCTTTAGCTTCGCGCGTCGATATCCGTATAACCAGTCGTCTGCTTGAGGAACTCAGAACAAACCGTTTGCCGCATCATCAGGCATTCGCATCCATACACGGTAAACGCCACGGACATGCGAGATAGTCTGAAGGCCGAGTTAGCGCGCTATGGCGGTGCGCGAGACGTAGCAGGTGATGACTACGGAAGATCGTCAAGCAAGAGGGCATTGCGACCGGTAAGTCGCCTGTCACCGGGAATCCGTGCAATCGCACCAGTCGGCCGAGAAGCGCGTTGCGGTGACGCGTGGCCGGTCACAGCTGGATTACGACCGATAAGTCGCCTTCGGACCTTGAACGCTGACTGCACTGGTCCGAAGACTCATTAACTCGCCCGCCTGATTTCCCCCCGGACTACTCATCGAAGCGTTTCCTCCGGCGGTTCGCGCGCTTGGGCGATGTGCTGCCGTAAGGCATCGTTGATCAGACTTTGGTAGTTGCCGCCACCCACCTTCTCTACCCGAGTCCGCGCGGGCCGCCCCGTCTTGCGCGTGTTGCTCAAAAGCCACGCGCGCAGAACCTCTCCCGGCGCCGGGTTTCGGCCAGGATACGGGGTTGGCGACTACACGGCCGGAGGCATCTGATCACACGTGGGACCTGGCGTTTATGGGGAGTAATCCGCTCGGGGGCCATGCCGCGACCCTCCGAAATGTATGAGAATACAGACGATGCAGCGCTTTGATCGAATCACCTGGGACTCCGCACAGATGAACGGCCAGCCGTGCGTCCGCGGAATGAGGCTGACCGTGCGTCGCGTCGTCGAAGCGGTTGCGCTCTATCCGACCCGCGATGAGCTCTTTCGTAACTATCCCGAGCTGGAACCCGAGGACATTCAGCAGGCATTGGCGTTCGCGGCAGCGAACCTTGAGGATAGCGCCGCCGAAACGGACGCGGCGTAGCGCCCCAATGTCCGTCACACTGGTGGACCAGCTTGTCCCTCGGGATGCGGCTGGCAGACTGCGTGACCTCGGATACGAGTGCATCCATGTCGGCGAGGTCGGGATGTCAGCGGCCGGCGACCACGAAATTCTCGAATTCGCACTCGGGAAGAACGCCGTCGTCGTGACGCTCGATGCAGACTTTCACGCGATACTGGCAGTTTCCGGCGCCGCGGGACCCTCGGTGCTTCGCATTCGCATCCCAGGCTTACGCGCTTTGGAAATCACCGAATGTGTTCGCCTCGTCCGCACTCGGTTCGGAGACGAGCTGTCGTCTGGCTCACTGGCCACCGTCAAATCGCGGAAGACAACCTGTCACCGGCTCCCGATCGGCCATTCCCGGTGAAGCCTCGGACCGTAGCGCGTTGGGGAGTAATCCCGGGCCGAGCTGCTGATCGCAGTTCCATCAGTCCGGCCTTGTGTTAACCTGGTTATATTACCGGGCATATGAGGATTTGGCCATGAGCAGCACATCACAGAACCGGGCGGTCATCAACTACCGGAAGCGCCTCAAAAAGCGTGGAGTAGTACGCTTCGAGGTTGTTGGGCTTGGCGGTGATCGCGAACTGATCCGATCGCTCGCGAAACGGCTCGCCGACAATGGCCCGGACTCGGCGCGCATTCGTGCGGCCGTGCGCCGCACAATTTCAGGGGAGCAGCCGAACAGGGGCGGTATCCTCAATGCATTGCGCCGGTCGCCTCTGGTAGGTGCCGAACTCAACCTTGCACGCCCGGTTACGGCTGACCGCAAGGTGGACCTGTGAGCCGCCACCTTCTCGACACGAACATCATCAGCAATGCCACCAAGCCGATGCCCTCGGCAGCACTGCTTGCATGGATGGCCCGGCAAGCCGACGAGGATCTGTATATATCCTCCCTAACTGTGGCGGAGATCCGCCGCGGAATCCTGGAAAAGCCGGCCGGAAAGAAACGAAGGGAACTGGAGCGCTGGTTTTCCGGGCCCGAAGGCCCGCAAGCGCTGTTCGCCGGTCGATTGCTCCCCTTCGACGAGAAGGCGGGCTTGGTCTGGGCGCGGCTGATGGCCGAGGGGACCGCAAAAGGGCAGCCTCGGAGCCCCCTCGATATGATCATCGCCGCAGTGGCTGAAGCGAATAACTGTTCCATTGTCAGCGAAAACGAGCGGGACTTTGCCGGCCTGAAGATTGTCAACCCGATGCGCGCGAGGTAAGGGGTGGCTCGTACGAGTTATTCTTCCGAGGGCCGGGGCCCGTCACTCCACATTTCTGTCAAAGCTGCCGGCAGTGCGGTTCCGCCAGAGTAGTTCACGGCCAGAGGCATCTAATCGCACGTGGGCGCGTTTTTGGGGAGTAATCGGCGCAGTTGACCCGCAATCGATCAAACCCAACGGTCTTTTTCCAGCCCGCTACCTTCGATGATGGCTCGCATGGTGCCGAGCGGCAGAATCCGGCCCCGGTGGTATGGCACAATGACTTGCTTACCGCTCACAGGATTTCGCCATTTTTGATGGCTGCCAGAACTCCCAGCCATCTTGAATCCGCCGCGGCGCAAGATGGCGATCACTTCGTCTGCCGTGAGGCGCGGAGTGCCGCGCTCACCCAACCATCACCTCGATGAGCTTGGCATCTTGCGGCAGGTCGAGATCGGAGGGCGCAAGATAGAGTCGAATGGCATCCTCGATATTGCCGCGTGCTTCTGCTTCCGTGTCGCCGGCTGAAGCGCACCCCGGCAGTTCCGGGCATACCGCCGACCAACTCTCCGCAATGGGATCGTGTTCGAGAACAACGCGGAATTTCACACTCTCAGTATACGTCTCGGCGCGGTTTCGTTCCGAAGTTGCCCTGAGGGAAGCGCGTTATGGGGAGTAATTTTGTGCGCGCCTTGAGAGACCGAGCTAAACAACTTCGTTGCGGCCATGTGACCCTGATTCGCTCGGTCGATAGCCGACTGGAACCAGTGTCCGTTGGGAGTCGCGTGGTCCTTAGCTGGCCAGAATCTCAGACTTTGGGATGCCAGCGGCGACGTTGTCGAGAACGGCCGAGACCATAATCCGAGTTCCTCGGACGCACGCCTTGCCGTGGCAAACGGCGGGGTTGACGCTGATTCGGTCCCTCCAGTTCTCCATCGCCTCTGATTCTACCGCCTTCGGGACCGGCTCATGGACGGCGCTGTACCTCGTACCCGGCCTCAATCGCGATCGAGAACGAGAACCGCGAGTTCGGGATCGGCCGCGAACGCTGTCACTCGAATGGCCTCGCGACGCAATACGCGCTCCGCATCTCGTGTCGGGTGCGTCCAGCGCCGCAGCCAGACGACTTTGGGAGGGGGCCCGCTTGTCGTCGCGAGCTCGTAAAAGTCCGAGTTGCTGCTCACGATGACGAAGTTCTGTGCCTTGGCATATTCCCATATCTTCCGATCCGGGCTTTCCAGCAGATCGATCTCCGGAACATGAGCCGAGTCCGGGTACAATTTCGGCGAGACGAACGACGAGCCTCCGCGATAGGTTCTCGTCAAACAGCAGTTTCACAGAGCCACACGCCTGCCCATCCGGGCGGCAAATTCGTACACCGCACGGAAATCGTCAGGCTCGAGTTCCGGATAATCGTCGAGAATTTGCTGTTCTGTCATGCCGCCGGCGAGCCAGGCCAACACATCCCATGCAGTGATACGCAACCCGCGGATACACGGCTGGCCGGAACGTTTGCCGGGCTCGATAGTGATGCGGGGACCCATGCTTCGAGCATATCACCGCGCCGCCGCAAGGAAGCAGCCCTGGGTGCCTTGGGTGGCGCAATGGATCGCCCCAGATCAAAATGCCTGCTGGTCCGGTCCGTGCGGATCCCTCCCCACCAAGTCGGCTGGTGACCTCGCATCGCTCAAAGGTCCGCGATGATCGCGTCCCGCTGGAAACCCTTATGCCCGGCGACGCCGCGAAGGATCGAAGTGAACGTTCCGAGCCTGAGGGGCTGGTAGTCTGGAATTGCGATTCGGTAGTAAGTCGGCTGCGCCGTTTCCGGATGATGTGGCTGGAATCTTCACGCCACCAAGAGGACCCTTACGTCAAAAGCATCCGCGCCTAAGCCAACCTCCGGCGCAGCATGTCCAGCGCCGTCTGCGCGGTGAACTGCCGGATCCGCGTACGGTCGCCGATGAACCGGCGATGCAGCACCTGGCAGCCCGCCGGGTCGGCCAGCCCGATATGCACCGTACCCACCGGTTTCGCCTCCGTCCCGCCATCCGGTCCCGCGATACCGGTGATTGACAGCGCATAAGTGGACCCGGTGCGTCGCCGCGCGCCCAGCGCCATGGCCTCGGCGGTCTGCTGGCTCACCGCGCCGAACTCCGCCAGGATCTCCTCCGGCACGCCCAGGCTCTCCATCTTCATCCGGTTGGAATACGTGATGAACCCGCCCAGGAAGTATTCCGAGCTGCCGGGGACCGAGGTAATCCGCTCGCCCAGTAGTCCTCCCGTGCAGCTTTCCGCCACCGCGAGCGTGGCGTTCCGCGCGCGCAGCATCTCGCCCACAACCTGTTCGAGCGGCTGGCCGTTGCGCGAGTAGAGCCGCTCCCCCAGCAGCAATTCGATGGGCGCCGCCACTTCCGCCAGCAGCGCCGCGGCGTCCGCCTCGGTCTCGCCGTGGGCCCGCAGATGAATTTGGATATCGCCCGCCGCCGCCAGGATGGTGGTGGCCGGGTTGGTGTACTGTTTATAAACCGGCGAGATGAGCTGGTCCAGGTCCGATTCGGGCATGCCCGCCACCCGCAGCACCACCGTGCGGATGGCCTGCCGCGGCACGATGCGCGACAGGCGCGGCAGGCATTGGCGCGTAAACATCGCCTTCATCTCGTGCGGCGGCCCGGGCAGCAGAATCACCACCCGCCCGGATTCCTCCACCCACTGTCCCGGCGCGGTGCCGCGGTCGTTAGGCAGGATCTGCGCGCCTGCAATGATGAACGCCTGGCGCTTGTTCGCCTCCGCCATCTTCCGCTTCATCTGCGCGAATCGCTGCTCCAGGTCATCGGCGATTTCGGCATGGTAGATCAGCTTGCGCTCCAGCGCATCGGCCACCGCTTCCCGCGTCAGGTCGTCCTCCGTCGGACCCAGTCCGCCGCCCAGAATGACAATCTCGGAGCGCGCCATAGCCCGCCGCACCGCATCGGCCAGGCGCTCCCGATGGTCGCCGATCACCGACTTGGTCGCCACCTCCACCCCCAAACCGTTGAGCTGATCGGTCAGAAAAAGCGAATTAGTGTCCACGCGCTCCGGGGTCAGCAGTTCGGACCCCACGGCGATGATTTCGGCGGTCATGGCACAGGAATTCCAGCGTGCATCCCGATGCGTCAAACCAGCGGCTAGAGCGGCCGGCCTTTGATGCCGACGTCCGCCCGGAACAGCGCGTTCGTGGTGGCTAGCACCAGCGCTCGCGAAGGCGTGAAAGCCAGCCCCACAATCCCCGGCCCGGAAACGAACAGCTCCGCCTGCCGGTTGCCGTTGATCCGCACCACGCCCTGCCGTCCCGCCAGCCGGGCGGCCACGTAGAGCCGGCCCTCCTCGTCGAAGGCCATCCCCTGTGGACGTCCCAGGCCGCGGTAGAACACCTCCAAGTCCCCCGCGCGCGACACCCGGTACACGCAGTCGAAGCTGGAGGTGGTGGGACCCGTGACGTAAAGGTAGCCGTCCGGGCCGAAGGCGAAATGATAGGCGGCGATGGACGGTTCGAGCGTGGCAAATACGAAAATCTGCCGGTTCGGGCTGATCTTGAAGATCGTGCCCTGCCGGTCCCCCACGTACAGGCTGCCCTCGCTGTCGAAGGCCAGTCCCGTTGCCACCCCCATGCCTTCCACGTACGTGCTGACGTTGCCGTTCGGCGTCACCTGGTAAACCGTGCCCTCGGACCGGCTGGAGACGTACAAAAGCCCTTCGTGATCGAAAGCCAGGCCGGTGGCGTTCATCATGTCGTTGATGAACGGCTTCGTGTTGTAATTCAAATCGACCTTGAACACCGCCACCGGCACCTTCTGGCCGCGCGAGCCGCTGAAGGTGCTATAAATGTTGCCGAACGTGTCCACCGCCGGATTGGCCACCGGGTGCAGGCTGTCCGCGATGGGGAATCCGATATCGCATGTCCAGGCTTCGCTGGCCTGGCTGCCGCTGGCCACCACCACTTCGCCCGCCGAGGCGCCCTCCGGAACCCTCACGATCACCAGCGAATCCGAACCGATGACCACCGGCGCCGCCACATCCCCGATCGTCACCCGCGGCCGGTCCGCCTTGGCGAAACCTTTGCCCTCGATAAACAATTCCCCGCCGGCAATGGCTGCTCCCGGTTTGATTTGCGCGATCTGCGGGCGACCGTTGGCCGATTTGCGAATGGGCATTTAATAAAGATTGAACCATCCCGCCAGAAATAAGACAAGTGCACCGTAGATACCGGCCATCAGGTCGTCCGCCACGATCCCTATACCGCCGGGCAGCGACTCCAGTTGGCGCACCGGCCACGGCTTCCAGATATCGAAAAGCCGGAACAGCACGAATGCGGCGAGAAATGCCTTCCAGTCCAGCGTGCGCGCCCCGGCCAGCGCCAGCCACTGGCCCGCCACTTCGTCGACCACCACGATGTGCGGATCTTTGATCTGCAGGTGGCGCGCGGTTTCCCCGGCGGCCCACATCGCCGCGGGCGTCAGGACGGCCGCCAGCGCCGCGTAGGCCGGCGGCGGCCAGGCCCCCGCGCGATCGATCAGCAGCGCGATAGCGATGGCGGCCGCGGATCCCGCCGTGCCCGGCGCCTTGGGTGCGTAACCGCAGCCGAACCAGGTGGAGATGGCGTTGGCGAGCCCGATTCTATTCGCCATCGTCGTCCTGGCCGGGCAACTCGTCGGGCCGCAGCGGGGTGGAGATGGTGTACTTCTCGGAAGCCCAATTGCCCAGGTCGATGATGCGGCAGCGTTCACTGCAGAAAGGCGCTTCGGGATCGTCGGGTTGGACTTCTTTCTTGCAGATGGGACACTTCATGGCCGGCCTTCCGGCGCGCCCGTCGATGCGGCGCCGGGCCATATTTCACGGTAGCACGGCGCCGCCCCCACGGCCTTCAACGCACCCGGTGCAGCCGCCCGGTGTCGCCGTCCCAAGCCTCGGCGTTATCCGCGTTGGCCAGAATGAACCGCTGTAGCTCGCCGCTCGGCGCCGTCAGGATGATCTGGCCCTCCGGATCGCCGCCGATGAATTGCGGCGCCGCTCCGGCTTGCGCCATCTTCTTCAGCCAGTCATCTTCCATCAGATTCACCGCCAGCTCGTCGCCCTCCAGCGCCACCTTGGCGAACAGGTGGCCGGGCACCGCCAGGTCGGGATCGGATTTCGAACTAATATCCAGAAAATACCGGCCTTGCAGCCGCAGTTCGTGCACGCTGTACGCCTCCGTGCCCGCCGAATCGCCCTTGTGAAGAACTATCGCGACATATCCGTCGCCGGACTTCTCGACCTGCCACGTCCCGCCGTCCTCCTCCATCCAGGTGCCTTCCAGCGGCAGATCGCTCGACAAATCCTGGCTGGTATACAGCGGGTGGATCGAAACCGTCGGCGCGCAGCCGGTCAGCATGGTCCCCGCGATCGCCGTGGCCAGCGCGATTGTGTAACGCATGGTGAAACTCCTTTCACTACGGGAGAGCGTCATCCGCGCGCCGGAATTGAACCCGCGATTCGGAAATTATCGGGAGAAGCGGAACACCCGCTCGAAAGCCATCTTGAGCGGGGCATAACGCGCCGCCAGCGCCATCAGCAGGACGCCCGTAAGCAGCAGGCTGACCGGCCACCAGGCGTGCCCGCGAAAGAAATCCTGTTGCAGGCGCACCAGTCCGATCGCCAGAAACAGCATCCCGCTGGCGAAGAAGTTCTTCATCTGCTTGGGGATGCTGCCCAGCACGAAAACGCAGGCCACCGCCGGCAGCAGGACCTCCAACGCCCGGGCTTCCCGCCGCATCGCCGCATTGGCCGGCGATTGCTGCCATCGGTCGGACGCCGCCAGCCCCAGCAGCAGCAGCGATGTCATCACGTGGCCCGGAATCACGAAGCGGAACGACTTGGCCACCGTGCGCAATTGCGCCGATGGAAAGCGCTCGCACACCACCTGCAGCAGAAAGTAGATGCCGGCATTGATCAGGAACAGATACTCTACCTGGCCGCGGGTCCACGGCGCGAAACGCTTGAGCCATTCCGCATAGGGATCGTGGAAGGTGACGATGCCGGTCAGCGCGGCCCAGGTGAACACTACCGCGATGGGGTAGAAATAGCGGGAATCGTTGCTCAGGCGCAGGCGCTCCAGCCCCGCCGCGGCCGCAAAGAACAGCCCCGCGCAAGGCAGCAGATAGAAGTACGGCCGGCCGGGATCGTTGTCCAGCCAGCCGATCATGCCCATGCGCAGCAAGCACGCCAGGCACCACAGCGCCGCCATCACCGCCAGGACCAGCGAAAACACGGACGCCCGCGTGAACCGCCGCAGCCAATAATAGGCGGGCAGGGAAACCAGCAGCGACCACCACAGTTGCGCGTTGGTGGTCATCTTGAAACTGTCGAATTTCGAGAACAGCTCCAGGTCCCGGCGACCCTGCGTGAATCCGCCGAAGATGCCGTATTCGCCCATGGCGACCAGCAGAGTAATCGGCAGCAGCAGGCAAAAAGCTAACAGGTATGCCACCGCGACGCGCCGCTGCTCCATCTTCCAGCAGCGCAGGCCGATCCATGCCGTCGGAGCCGCTGCCGCCGCCGCCACCAGCACGGCCGGAGTGCCGCTCAGCCCGTGGTAGCGGAACAACACCAATAGCGCCGCCCCCACCACCAGGATCCACGCTCCCAGGTACAGGCTGACCTGCGGCAGCGACAAGCGCCGCACTTCCATGATCCACGTGTCTTCCCGCTCCGCCAGCCGATCGTAGCCCTTGCGCAGCGCGTCGTACTCGGAATCGGAAAGAATGCGGTCCTGCTTCCAACCGTCCAGGTCCCGCACGTGCTGCGCGATCTTGCCGGTCATCATGCGCGCGTAAGAAGCCGGCGCCGCCAGCACCGCCTCCCCGGCCAGAAAGCGCTCCAGGTCGGCCGCCATCTCCTGCGCGGTGGCGTAGCGGTCGGCGGGCGATTTCTCCAGTGCCTTCATGCAGATGTTCTGCAGTTCGCCCGGAATCTCGGCGCCGATCCGGCGCGGCAGCACCGGATCGTCCTGGCAGATCGCGCGGATCTGTTCGTCCAGCGTCTCGGCGTGAAACGGCAGGATGCCGGTGAGCAGCTCGTAGAACACCACGCCCAGTGAAAAGACATCGCTGCGGGCGTCCAGCGGCGCGTCCGCGCGGGCCTGCTCCGGCGAGAAGTATTCCGGCGTCGCCACTATCTCGCCCGGCAGGGTCAGCCGCGCCTCGTGTCCCGCCAGGTGCAGCGCGAGGCCGAAATCCAGCAGCTTGGGCTCCAGGTCCGGACCTACCAGGATGTTGCCCGGCTTCAGATCGCGGTGCACCACCTGCCGGTCGTTGAGGATCCCCACGGCCACCGCCACTTTGCGCATCAGCTCCGCCTTCTGATGGAGCGTGAGCGGCTGCGCGGCCGTGGTCAGCGGCGCGCCTTCCACGTACTCCATCACGAAGTGCGGCGGCTCGTGATCCGGACCCAGCGCATAGACGCGCGCGATATGCGGATGCGATACCTGCGCCATCAGCCGGGCTTCGTGCATGAAGCGCGCCCGCAGCACGGGATGGCCGGCGAAGCGCGGATGCAGAGTCTTGATGGCCACCTTGCGCCCCAGGCGCTCGTCCATGGCCAGAAACACGCGGCCCATGCCGCCCGATCCGATTTCGCCCAGAATCTTGTAACCGGAGAGCGTCTCGGGCATGGGCACGGCATCCGCCGCCGGCGGGCTGAGCACCTGGTCGATCGCCGCCAGCGTTTCGAGCTGCGGCCGCAGCTCGCCCGCCACCTCCGGATAGTTCCGGCAGAAGCCGTCGATCGTGGGCGTCTCGTCGCGCGCCTGGCGGTCCAGAAAATCCGCCAGCGCCTGCGCCAGCATGGCCTCCCGATCCGGCCCGGGGGACATCAGCGCTCCTCGTCCAGCGCCCGAAGTCGCTTGAGCGCGCGATGCAGCAACAGCGCCGCGCCCTCGCGCGATTTGCCGATTTCAGCCGCAATCTCGGCGGTGGCCAGACCTTCCACCTTGGCCAGCAGGATCGCCTGGCGATAGTCTGCGGGCAGGGCATCCAGGCGCCGGAAGAGCCTTTCGATCTCCTCCTTCTCCGCCAGCATCAGGGAAGGTGTGCGCGAATCCAGCGGGTCCGCACCGTTCGGGTTGCTGGCCGACCGGAACCGCACCACCTCCGCCGCATGTCTCTTCTGCCGCCCTTCGAAGCGCGCGGCGTCCAGCACCACGTGCCCGGCGATGCGGGCCAGCCAGCGCCAGAAGCTGCCCGGCGACTCGTAGGTGAACCCCTGTATGTCCCGGAACGCGCGCAGAAAAGTCTCCTGCATCAAATCGTCGATCGTTGCCCCGGCAAGCGCTTCCGGACCGGCCTTGTATCGCAGCAGCGCCGCCAGCCGCCGCCGGTACTTGGCGAACAGAACGGCGAAAGCCTCGGGATCGCCGGCCTTGACGCTTTGAGCGGCGCCGAAGCTGGTAGTAGGCGGCGTCATGCGGTTCAGAGCTAGTGTAGCGCGCCGTCGCCGCCCGCGCGCCCACCGCGGCCGGTTTATATGGCGATCTGCACCAGGCCCGGCGCGGCGATACGTGTATCCGCCTCGGTCGCCGGCAGCAGCGTCCCCACCAGGTCGTAATCGTGCGCTTCGGTGATCCGCAGGCGGCGCATCTGGCCGGATCTCGGCTCGCCGCCCTCGAAATCGTTGATCAGCGTCACCCCGTCGATCTCCGGCGCCTGCGTCGGCATTCGCCCTTCCCACAGCAGGTCCGTCTCCGCCGAGGGCCCCGAGACCAGCACGTCCGCCTCCCATCCCACCAGCCGGCGATTGCGCGCGCGTGCAATCTTGCGTTGCAGCGCCATCAGGTGCCGCTTGCGGTTGTAGATGGTGCGCGCCTCCACCTTGCCCTCCAGTTGATAGCTGCCGCTGGTGTCTTCGTCCGAATACGAAAACACGCCCAGCCGGTCGAAGCCGGCCGCCTTCACGAAGCTGCACAGCTCCGCGAAATCCGCCGCCGTTTCGCCCGGGAAGCCCACGATGAAACTCGTGCGTATCGCCACGCCGGGAATCGTCCGCCGGATGCGCTCGATCAGCTTCAGAAAGATATCGCCGGAAGCGCCGCGCTTCATCCGCTTCAACACCGCCGCGCTGGCGTGTTGCAGGGGCATGTCGATATACTTCACCAGCGCTTCGTGCGCCGCCATGGTGTCCAGCAGTTTCTGCGTCACCTTGTTGGGATAGGCATACAGAAACCGGATCCACTTGGCCTGCGGCGTCTCGATCTGCGCCAGCCGCGCCAGCAGGTGCGCCAGCCCGTCCTGGATGCCCAGGTCCTCGCCGAAGCACGTCGTATCCTGGCCGATCAGGTTGATTTCGCGTACGCCCCGCTGGAACAGGCGGGTAGCCTCCGCGATCACCGATTCGAAGCGCCGGCTGCGAAACTTGCCGCGATATTGCGGGATCACGCAGAACGTGCACGGATGGTCGCAGCCCTCTGCGATCTTGACATACGCGTAGTGGCCGGGCGTGGCCAGTACGCGCGGCGTCAGATCGTGGTAAAGATAGTCGCGCGCCGGCTCTCCGGTGGCGCCCTCGTTCCAGTCCTCGCACAGCCCTACGATGCGCTCCAGTTCGTTGGTGCCCACCAGCGCGTCCACTTCCGGCAACTGCGCGCGTATGTCCCCGCGGTACCGCTCCACCAGGCAGCCCGCCACGATCAGTTTCCGCGCCCGGCCGGTCTTCTTGTATTCGGCCATCTCCAGGATGGTGTCCACCGACTCCTGCTTGGCGGGATCGATGAAGCTGCACGTGTTGACCACCAACACGTCCGCCTCCGCCGGATGCGCCGTCAACTCGTGCCCGCGCGACACAAGCTGGCCCATCATGACTTCGCTGTCGACAAGGTTTTTGGGACAGCCTAAGCTGACAAATCCGATCTTCAATGCAGGCTTCCTGGGAGGGACGCTCCCAGGATAGCAGAGTGCCTGAATGCCGCGCCCGATCCGTCAGCGCGGCATGGCAAACGTGGCCCAGACGCCTACGTGGTCGGACCCGTACGGCGGCGTGAAACCGGCCGGCGCCGTCGCCGTCACCTGCTCGATCGCCACCGCCGAAATGCCCCGCGTGAAGAAAAGATCGATTCGCTCAAAGGGCGTTTGCGCCGGGAATGAGATCGGAATCAGGTCGTCCAGGTAGAGCGGCCACGTGTTGCCGGGATCGCCCGCATGGAGCGCCCCCCAGGCTTCCGTGTAGCCTGCCCCCCGAATCATATCGGCCGACGGCGTAAAATCCTCTGCGTCCGGGTTATCGTTCGCGTCGGAGTTGAAATCGCCGCAGATCACCACCGGCATGGTCACCGTGCTGAGCGTGTCGATCAGTTCCTGCGCTTGTGCCACCTGTACATCGGTCGCCGGCGAATAGCCCGGGACGGTGCTCTCCAGGTGCGCGCCGGCCAGCATGAATTGCTGATCCCCAACATGCACCGTGGCCGAGATCCAGCCTGACGGAACTTCCAGCCCGCCGATATCCAGCACCGTGCTGAAGATGTGGGATTTCACATCGGATAGGAACAACGGCGGCCAGTGGAACTGCGCGCGCACCAGCAGCACATTCCGGTCGGTGAGCCGCAAAGCGCCGATCTGGTTGCCTGCCAGAGCCACGTCGTCCACCGTGTTGACGCCACCCACTACGTATGGAACGCCTAGCCGGAGCATGTCCCACAACAGATAGCTGAGCTGGTCGTAAACCGGCGTAAACGCATGGTCGATATCCGGCCCGGTACGCCACAGCGTCACTTCCTGCAATACGACGATATCCGGTTTCTGGGCCGCGATCTGTTGCGCGATCAGCCCCGCCCGCTGCCTCAGGTGACTCGCCTGGAGTTCCTGGTAAGTGAGGTCCACGGCGTCGGGTAGCGGCATCGCGCCAAACAACGCAGCCACAATGTAGCCTTCGCCGGTGCCTTGATCGATGTTCTGCGTCATGATCTTGAGATTCGGGCTGCCACTGGCGCTGGCTGCCGGAACAAGCACCGCGAGGAGAAGAAATGCGACCGCTGCAATCCTGCGCAGCATATAGCTTCCTCCTGGTCGAAACGTTACTTGGCGAATTATAGACCTGAAAATCCCGGATTACATGCGGGTATCTTCCTGATCAGGCGGCCCACACCGTGTTCGCGCGCGGAGCGCACATCCGCTCCAGGGCCGCCCCATCCATTTCGGGTTGAATCGCCGGAAAATACGCGCGCAGTTCCGCGCCGCATCGCACGCAATTCGCCGCCGCCTGGCCGTCGCTGGTGCGCCACTCGCCGAGCTGGTGCCCGCGCAGACCCGCGGAGAACACGGCTATGTGCTGTAAGACCGAGAGTTGGTGGATAAATTCGTCACTCATCTCCGCCTCCCCGGCCCCGGGGAATCGTTCACTTATTAAGTAGTGTCGCGGCAAAGCATCCTCGTTTCGTCAGGCTGCAGGAGGTATTGACCTTAATATCGTAAAATCCACCGTAGGTTCTTAGGGTGCGTCGATCTCTTCCCCGATCGCATTCTGATCGTGCGGCGCCCTCTGTCACTGCCGCCGTGTCATGGTGTGGTGTTGGTCAACACGGTAATGTTCGTAGAGTTGTTGTTAGCCACCACTAAATCCGGCTTCCCATCGCCGTTGAAATCGCCTGCCGCCACCGACACGGCATCGCCGGCCACGATGAAGTTTGCGGGCGGCAGCCCAAACGTTCCGTCGCCGCGGCCCAGCAGGATCGATGCGCAACCCGCGGCCACCGCCAGGTCCGGCTTCCCGTCGCCATTGAAGTCTGCCACGGCGATGGAGGCGGCCCCCGCCGGAGTCGGATAAGTGCCCGACAACTGAAATAGCCCGTGGCCGTCGCCCAGCAGCACGGACACGCTGGCCATCTGGTGGGTGTCGCAGCAGCCCGCGCTCGCGACCGCAAGATCCGCATGGCCATCGCCGTTCAGGTCGGCAATCGTCACCGACTCTGGGCTGGCGCCCACGGCATAGTTCACCGGCGCCTGAAAAGTACCGTCGCCGTTGCCGAACAGTATCTGCGCCACGTTGGCGATTCCGTCCACCACCACCAGGTCCAGTTTGCCGTCCCGGTTGAAATCGTGCGCGGCCAGGCCATACGGGTGGCCCAGCGTGGTGTAGATTGGCTGGCGGAATGTGCCGTCGCCTTTCCCGGGAAAGATCGCCAGGTTACCGTACGGAATATTGAACAGTACGGCCAGGTCAGCCTTGCCATTACCGGTGAAGTCGCCGGCCACCACCGCCAAAGGCTGGTTTGGCAGCTTGGTGGTCTGGGGAGGCTGGAAGGTCCCATCGCCGTTGCCAAACAATATCGAAACGATGGCCGGATAGGCGGTGGTCCAGATCAGGTCGAGCTTTCCATCGCCGTTGATGTCGCCCATCGCCAGCGAGACTGCGGACGCGGTGCCGGCGGCATATGTCTGCAGCGTATGAAACGTGCCGTCTCCCTCGCCCTGCAGGATACTGACTCCGGCCCCGGTTAGCACCGCCAGATCCGGCTTTCCGTCCCCGTTGAAATCGGCCGATACCACTGATAACGAAATAGCGCCCACCGCATCGTTTGCCGGCTGCTCGAATCCGCCCGCGCCGTCGCCTGCCAGTGTCGCAACCGTAGAACCGTCAGCTATCGCCAGATCGAGATTTCCATTGCCGTTAAAATCCCCGGCCAGGATGGTGGACGCCACCACCCCGACGGTAGTTGGTGTGAAGGCGCCGTTACCCTCGCCCACCAGAATGGCGATACCGGATGAGTTAGCCACTGCCAGATCCGGTTTTCCGTCGCCGTTGTAGTCGCCCGCCACAATCGCATGCGACTGCGTGCCCGCCAGGTAACCGCCCGCCCATTGGAAGTTGCCATAGCCGTTGCCCAGGTAGACGTCCACGCCATTAGCGGCGAGGCTGTAGTTAGAGGCGACCGCCAGGTCCGGCTTTCCGTCGCCGTTGAAATCGCCGACGGCGAGCGCGCTGGCGCCAACGTAAGGGATTCGCGGACCGCGTTTGAATGTGCCGTCGCCGGCCCCCAGGAATATCGAGATATTCGAGTACGAAACCGCGACCGCCAGGTCGAGCGTTCCGTCGCCGTCGAAATCGGCCACGGCCAACGCGATCGCGTCAGATCCGTATATCCAGTAGTGCACCGGGGCCTGGAATGAACCATCCCCGTTTCCCAGCAGCACCGCGACCGTGTTCACCCCGCTCTCGCGGGGCAGGATGGTCACCGCCAGGTCGAGCTTGCCATCGCCGTTGAAATCGCCGGTGGCCAGCGAGGTGGCGGGATTGTAATGGAGCGGCGTATCTATCGGCGGCTGGAAGCTGCCATCGCCGTTGCCGAGCAGGATCGCAACGGTGCTTGTAGCCACCGCCAGGTCGAGCTTTCCGTCGCCGTTGAAGTCGCCTGCCGCGATTGCCGTGGCGATGCCGGCAGGATATGCGGCTGTCAGCGCGAACCCTCCCTGTCCGTTGCCCAGTAGGATCGAGATCCTGCCGGAGCCGTCTGCTACGGCGAGGTCCAGGTTTCCGTCCCTGTTGAAGTCCGCCGTCGCCATGGGGCCGGCTCCCACCGGGACCATGTACCCGCTCGGAGCATTGAAGGAAACAGGCAGCGCTATGCCCGGCGCCAGGAGTGCGCATAAAACTGCGAGTCTGATGTGCATGGGAACCTCCGGTCTGTCACCTCAGTATGGCGGCCTCTGCCTTGATGTGCTGTAAATGTTTGTAAAAGTCAAAAGTTGATGAACAAAACTGTTCGGTCAAGTGTTGTTCTCACTTACTAAACCGGACCCCGCCGGCATGGCACTCCTACCGTCCGAAACCCTCCGGGCCCGCTCCGCCGCGCACCGCCCCGATCTGTTATCATCCCCAGATCTACAGTTGCCGCCCCTATGATCCACAGCGACCGCGAACAGCATTTCCTCCAGGCCGAACATCAGGTCGAGGTCCACGGCGCCGAACTCAAGAAAGAGTTGCGGCTCGGCGACCTGGTCCTGTCCCAAGTCGTTTACATGATCGGACTCCAGTGGCTCGGCACCGCCGGCAAACTGGGCTCCGCCCACATCATGTACTGGATTCCGTCGGTCCTGCTCTTCTATATCCCCTCGGGCATGGTCGTGGTCCATCTGAATCGCGAGATGCCCCTCGAAGGCGGACTCTATCAATGGGCCAAGCTGCGTTTCGGCGACCTGGCCGGATTCCTGGTGGCTTTGAATATCTGGGCCACCCTGATTCTGGTGCTGGGCTCCTCGATCTCTCAGATCACCGACAATATGGCGTATTTCGCCGGTTCGTCCAGCGCCTGGATGGCCGAAAGCCGGCCGTTCACCCTGACCGTGGCGGCGTTCTTTACGGCGGGCCTGATGCTGTTGGCCCTGCGCGGCCTGGGAATCGCCAAGTGGCTGCACAACATCGGCGGATTCGTCCTGTTCGTGGTTCTCGCCGGGATGTTCTTTTTCGCCTTGCCGCACTGGCTGCGGGGCAGCGCGGCGGTCGCTCCGGTTTCGCTCCGCCCTCCGGCCGTCTCCCTGCTGAACCTGAATCTCCTGGGCAAAATGAGCTTCGCGGCGTTCTGCGGCTTCGATGGCTGCGCCATCTTCTCCGCCGAAGTGCGCGATCCGCGGGTCTCCCGCACCATTCGCCGCTCCATCTGGCTGGCCGCGCCGCTCATTGCGCTCTTCTACATCCTCGGTACCGCGTGCGTGCTGACCGTCACCAGGCCGGCCGATATCGACCTCATCTCTCCGGCCACCCAGATGCTGAGCCGCAGTACGCAGAGCCTGCCGGTCCAGCCTCTCATCGTCTCCCTGGGCGCGGCCCTGCTGATCTGCAACCTGATCGGCGGCTCGAGCATCTTCTTCAACGCCCTGGTCCGCCTGCCCATGGTGGCCGGATGGGATCACCTGCTGCCGGCCTGGATGAGCCGCCTTCACCCCCGCTACAAGACGCCCGCCGGTTCCATCCTCTGCATCGGCATCACCATCTTCGCCCTGACGGTTCTCTTCCACCTCGGCGTCGGCTCCCAGGAATCGTTCCAGTTGCTGAACAACGGTGGCATCGTCTGTTGGGCGCTCACTTACCTGGTCATGTTCGCCATTCCGCTGGTGGGTCCCGGCGAAAAACCTCCCCGCAGCGTGCGTATCGCGGCCGCGTCGGGATTTGCCATGACGCTGCTGTACGTGGTGCTGTCCGTTTTTCCGATCATCGATGTCCGGAACGTGGGCTCCTTCGCGGCCAAGATCAGCTTCGTCGTCATTGGCATCAATGCCGCCGGAGCCTGGTATTTCGTCAGCGCCAACAAAAGGCGCGCGCTGGCCATGGCCGGCGCAAGATGAAAGTAGCTGCCAGCGATCGCCGCGTCGCCGCCGGGACGGGATGGCTGTTCGCCCGCGCCTGGGTTCCTTCCGATCTGCCCCGCGCTGCCGGTGCCGCCATCCTGCTCTTCCATGATTCGCTCGGTTGCGTCGAGCTCTGGCGGGACTTTCCGCCGAAACTCGCCGCGGCCACCGGCCGCCAGGTGGTGGCGTACGACCGCCTGGGCTTCGGACAGTCCGGCGCGCGCGCCGGACCGCTGCCGCTCACCTTCGTCCGGGACGAGGCCGCCAACGCGGCGCTGCTGTGCGAAACCCTGCGTCTCGACGCCCTCATCCCATTCGGCCATAGCGTAGGTGGGGCGATGGCCATCGCCACCGCCGCCCGCTGGCCCGAGCTCTGCCCAGGGCTGGTGACCGTCGCCGCCCAGTGTTTCGCCGAGGATCGTACCCTTTCCAGTATCCGCGCCGCGCAAGCCGAGTTCGAGCGCCCGGACCAGTTCGACCGCCTGGCGCGATATCACGGCGCGAAGGCGCGCTGGGTCCTGGATGCCTGGACCAAGACCTGGCTCTCGCCCCCTTTCGCCGCCTGGCGTCTCGACGATGACCTCCGCGCCGTGCGCTGTCCGGCCCTGGTTCTGCACGGCGACCGCGACGAGTACGGCTCTCTCGTCCATCCCGCGCGCATCGCCGGCCTGATCGGGGCGCCCTCCCGGGTGGTCATACTCGACGCCTGCGGCCACCTCCCGCATCGCGAGCAGCCCGCGCGCGTGCTGGACGAGGTCGCCCGGTTCCTGGCAAATGGCTGTGGCCCGCCGGCGTCTGGCTCAGCCTGAGCCGTTCACAAACCTCGCAGCACCACCGCCGGATCGATCCGCGAAGCGCGGCGGGCCGGAATCTGGCCGGCCAACAGCGCCACCGTGCCCAGGAGCAGCAGGGTCGCCGTAAAAACCAGGGGATCCGCCGCCCCCGTGCCGAATAGCAGCGAAGCGATGGCCCGCGCCATGGCGAACGACGCCGCCGCTCCGATGGCGATCCCCATCAGCGTCAGACGCAGCGTCTGCCCCACCACCCCCAGCCGGATCCGGCCGCCACTGGCGCCCAGCGCCATGCGGATCCCGATCTCCTGCGACTGCCGGCTCACCGAGTACGAGATCACTCCGTAGATTCCGAGAGACGCCAGCAACAGGCCGAACGCCGCGAAACAGGTCACCAGCAGCACCAGGAAACGCCGCGGCGAAACCGCGTGATCCACAATCTGCTGTATGGCGCGGAACTGCGTGCGCGGTTGCCCCGGGTTCAGGCTGCGCAGCGCCGCCATCACCGCCGGCTCGATCGCCGCAATCGGCAGCCGCGTCCGCACCACCAGTTCGGCGCCCTCGGGATTGAATTGCGTCATGGGAATGTACATCTGCGCGCTGGCGCGTTCTTCCAGGCTGCTTTCCCGCACATCGTCGATCACGCCCACCACGCGCGCCTCGCCGTCTCCGGGTCCGTATGCGGCTCGCCCCACCGGATCCCGGCCCGGCCATTCCCGCCGCGCGGCAGCTTCGTTGATCACCACGGCGTGCTGCGTGTCGAAGCGGTCCTGCCAGGACAAGTCACGGCCGCCGCGCAGCCGCATGCCCATGGCTTCCAGGTATCCCGGACTCACCACGTACACGAAGGCCCCGTGCTCGATGGTCCGGTCATTCACGTTCTCCTTGGCCACGAAGCCCCACTCACGATTGCGGTCCAGCGGCAGCATGTCCGTCACGCCGGCCGCCTCGATGCCGGGTATGGCGCGCACCCGGTGCAGGATCTCCTGGAGTTCCGCGCCCCGGCGCTCCAGTTTCCCGCCGTCGTTGAACTCGATCGGAATGGCCGCCACGTGCGCCGGCTGGAAGCCCAGGTCCACGTCCAGCAGGCGTAAAAAGCTGCGCAACAGAAGGCCCGCCCCCACCACCAGCACGCAGGCCAGCGCGACTTCCGAAACCACCAGCGTGGAGCGCAGGCGCTCGTGCCGTCTCCCCTGGCTCATCCCCGCGCCGCTATCCTTCAGCGTCTCCTGTAGATTGCCGCCCGACACCTTCAACGCCGGAGCCAGACCGAAGATCGTTCCGGCCACGCAGGCGATCGCCGCCGTCCAGGCGAATGCCGCGCCATCCACGCGCACCGTCTGCAGCAGCGGCAGCACCATCAGGTTTTGCCGCGCCAGGTAAAACGTGATGCCCCACGCCACCCCCAGGCCCAGCAGCGCGCCTGCGCCCGAAAGCACCAGGCTCTCCGTCAGCGACTGGCGTATCAGGCGTCCCCGCCCCGCGCCCAGCGCCGTGCGCGTGGCGAATTCCTTGCCGCGGGCCATGGCGCGCGCCAGCAGCAGGTTCGACACGTTGACGCATACGATCAACAGGATCAGCCCCACCGCGCACCACAGCACCACCAGCGGCCGCCGCAGCTTCCCGCTCACCCGCTCTTGCAGGCCCGAGAGCCGCGACTTGTAGTCGGAATACCAATCGCGATGCGCCGCGCGGAGTTGCGGGAACAGCACCGTCGCTTCCGCTTGTGCCTGCCCTAACGATACCCCCGGCTTGAGGCGCCCGACCATCGCCAGCGTGTTTCCCCAGGTGCGCCAGAAGTCCATGTAGGCGGGAACATAGAAATCCACCTTCATCCCCGGCGAGAATACCTCGCCGAAATCGAAGCCCGCCGGCAGCACCCCGATCACCGTCACCGGCCCCGTGATATCGGCCGGCGAAGCGTCGATGGTGATCGTCCGCCCCACAATCGACCGGTCGCCGGCAAACTCCTGCTCCCAGAACTGCTGGCTCAGTAGCGCCACCGCGCGTCCGCCCCGCCGGCACTCCTCCGCCGTAAACAGCCGGCCCAACATCGGCTCTACACCCAGCATCGGAAAGAAGTTTCCGGCCACCTGCACGCCCGTCACCGGCAGCGGATCTCCCTTTCCGGTCAGTTTGTATTGAATGGAGCTGAAGAAGGTCTGATAACTGGTCACTTCCTGGAACGACCGGTTGTGGCGCTGGAATTCCTCGAATGCCGCCACCGTGTAAGTCTGGTCGGACAGGCCGCCCTTGCCTTCATTGCCCGCGAACCACACCAGCCGGCTGGGGTCGCGGAAGGGCAGCGGCCGCAGCAGGATGGTATTGACCACGCTGAAGACCGCCACGTTGGCGCCGATCCCCAGGGCCAGCACGGCAATTACCACCAGCGCCAGCGCGCGGTCGCGCCGCAGCGTGCGCAGGCTGAAGCGTGCATCCTGAAACAGCACTTCCAGCCACGGCACACCCCGCGACTCGCGCTGCCGCTCCATGGCGCGCGCCACGCCGCCGAACCGCAGCAGCGCCTGCCGGCGCGCCTCCTCCGCTCCCAGCCCCCGCTGGAGATTCTCCTCCACGGCCGCCTCGATGTGGGAGGCGATCTCGGCGTCCAGCTCCGCATCGAGGGGCGCGCTCCGGAACACGGACACCAGCCGGTTCCATGCCTGGCGTAGCAAATCTTGTATCATTCGCTTTCCTCCGGCGCCGCCAGCATCCGGCTCATCAGGCCCGATAGCCGGCGCCAGTACGCGGTGTCCCGCGCCAACTGCTTCCTTCCCCGGCCGGTGATCTCGTAGAACTTGGCCTTCCGGTTGTTACCGGAGGTGCCCCACTCCGCCGAGATCCAGCCCCTCTGCTGCAGGCGGACCAGGGATGCGTAGATCGTGCCCTGATTCAGCAGCACTGCCTCGCCGCTAACCTGTTCGATGCGCCGCGCGATGCCGTAACCGTGCAAAGGTCCCATGCCGGCCAGCGTCTGCAATACCATCACGTCCAGGGTTCCCTGCAGAAGTTCGAGTCTGTCTTCGTCCATTCCGTCCTCCGCCTGTTCATGTGGCCATACCACACAAAGCTAAGACGTAAACGCGGGCCAAAAGGTTCGGCCGGTCTCGTGCCCTGTATTCGCCGCCGCCACCCCGGCGCCGCGCCGCGGCCGTGCTATCCTGATGCCGGGCAAACGATTCTGGTCATCCACCCGCGCCCACTTCACCGGACTGCCATCGCGGCCGAATTGCGAAACGAAGCCAATCCGATGCCGTTTGCCATGCACAATTTTGCACAATCCCGGCCCGCCCTCCACCCCGCATAAGGCTGCTAAGCAAATGTTTCTAAAAGGCTTATCCACCGTGGCTTTGAATCGCCAAAATCCCCCGGCTCCCCCACCCGCCCCGCTTCGCCCACCGCGCCCCGTGCCGCCTATCACTAACCGCCCCATCCCGTTTGCAGTCTAATGGATAGCTTGATGGAACTGACCGATAGCGTGGCGGTTGCCCAGGCGCGGGCCGGGGATGCCGGCGCCTTCCGCGTGCTGGTGGAACGTCACAGCCGCAACCTCTTCCGTCTGGCTTTTCGTATGACGAGACATGAACAGGACGCCGAAGACGTGGTCCAGGAAACCTTCCTGCGCGCCTACCGGCAGCTATCCAAATTCGACGAGCGGTCCAGCTTCGGCACCTGGCTGTACCGCATCGCCGCCAATTACTCCCTCGACCTGATCCGCGCGCGCAAGCGCCGCGGCGAGCAAACCGAGCCGGCCGCCGAAGAGGGTACGCCCGACCCCATGCAGGTGCTTCCCGACGAATCGCCCACGCCCGACCGCCTGGCCCTCAGCGCCGAGGTCGAACGCAAGGTCGCCGGGGTGCTCGACGAGTTGAGCCAGATGGAGCGTACCGCCTTCGTCCTGCGCCACTACGAAGGCATGTGCATCGACGATATCAGCCGCACCCTCGGCGTCCAGCCGAACGCGGCCAAACACAGCATCTTTCGCGCGGTGCAGAAACTGCGCCGCGCCTTGGAACCTTTGGTGACCGCATCATGAATCACCTGAACGAAGAACAACTGGTCCTCTATTATTACGGCGAAGGCGACGGCTCGCCGGAGGTGCGCGCCCATCTGGATGGCTGCGAGAGCTGCCGCGCGGAATATGCCGGCCTCCAGCGCGTGCTCAACGTGGTGGATTCCGCCCCGGTGCCCGAGCGCGCCGCCAGTTACGGCGCGCAGGTCTGGCGCCGGCTGGAGCCGTCCATCGCCGGCCGGCGCCGCTGGTGGACCGCGCCGGTGCTGTGGCCCCTGCGGCATTGGGCGGCCACGGCGGTAACGGCCACCCTCATCGTGGCCGCCTTCCTGGCGGGACGCTATTACCCCAAAGCCCAGCCGGTGCAAACCGCCGGTGCCGGACAGGTGCGCGAGCGCATCCTGCTGGTGGCCGTGGGCGATCACCTGGAGCGCTCGCAGATGGTGCTGGTGGAATTGGCCAACGCCAAGCCCGGCGAGCCCATGGATGTGACCTCCGAGCGCGCGCGCGCCGAAGACCTGGTGGCCGCCAATCGCCTCTACCGCCAGACCGCGGCCCGCACCGGCGACACGCGCGTCGCCACCGTGCTGGACGAGCTGGAGCCGGTGTTGCTCCAGATCGCTCACGGCCCGGACCGCCTCACGCCGGAAGAGCTGGAGAAACTGCGCCAGCGCATCGAAGCCGACGGCATCCTGTTCAAAGTGCGGGTGCTGGGCACCACCGTGCGCCATCGCGAGGAAACCGCCGCGCCGCGCGCCGGCCAGAAGACTTTATAAAGGATAAAAACAAAATGAAGAGATCATGTTTCTTGCTGGGTATGGCCGCCGCGCTGGCGGCGGGAACCGCCTGCGCCCAATTCCCCGAGCTCCCCGGCGCCGAAAGCTTCCTGCAGAAATCGCAGCGCTCCGGCGACGACCCCGCCTATGACAAAGGCCAGGCCGCTATCGACGCCCGCCATTGGGACCAGGCCGTGCAGGCCTTCGACGCGGTCGCGGCCCGCAAGGGCGATCACGCCGATGGCGCCCTCTATTGGAAGGCCTATGCGCTGAACAAGCTCGGCCGCCGCGAGGAGGCCCTCGCCACGCTCGCCCAACTGCGCCAGTCATACGCCAGCAGCCGCTGGCGCGACGATGCCAAAGCGCTGGAGCTCGAAGTACGCCAGGCCTCCGGCCAGAAGATCAATCCCAACTCCGAGCCCGATGAAGACCTCAAACTGATGGCCCTCAACGGCCTCATGAACAGCGATCCCGATCGCGCCGTCCCCATGCTGGAAAAGTTCCTGCAAGGCAACCAGTCGCCCCGGTTGAAGGAGCGCGCCCTGTTCGTGCTGGCCCAGACCGACAATCCCAAGGCCCGCCAGATCCTGCTCCAAACCGCGCGCAGCGGCTCGAATCCCGACCTCCAGATGAAAGCCATTCACTACCTGGGCGTCATGGGATCCAAGGAAAACCGCCAGGTGCTCGCCGACCTGTACGCCAGTTCCAATGACGTCGAAATCAAGCGTGCCGTGCTGCACGCCTTCATGGTCTGCGGCGACCGGGATCGCCTGCTGCAAGCCGCCAAATCGGAAAAGAACGCGGACCTGCGCATGGACGCCATCCATCAGCTCGGCGTCAGCGGCGGCCAGTCCGAGCTCTGGCAGCTCTACCAGCAGGAGCCTTCCATGGACGTGAAGGAGGCCATCCTGCACTCCATGTTCATCGGCGGCAACACCACCCATCTTCTGGAAGTGGCGCGCAGCGAGAAAGACCTGCGCCTGCGCCGCGCCGCCATTCACAGCCTGGGACTGATGGGCGGCGAGAATACCGGCGCGGCCCTGGTCTCCATGTACAGCTCCGAGACGGATCCCGCGCTGCGCGGCGAAATCGTCAACGCCCTGTTCATCCAGGGCAATGCCAAGGGCATGGTGGAGCTGGCGCGCAAGGAAACCAATCCGGAGTTGAAGAAGATGATCGTCAGCAAGCTGTCGGTCATGGGCAACAAGGATGCTACCGAATACCTGATGGAGCTTCTAAACAAATGAGACCCGTATTGTTCTTTCTCGCCGCCGCCCTGTTGCCGGCGCAGTCGCCGCTGGCCGATCGCTTCCGCGAGCAGTACGCCCAGCCCCAGCCGGCCTGGGTGGGCTACACCGTGCCCGGCGTGCCGGGCCACGAAATGAGTTGCGACTATAACACCTACGGGGTGCGGCCGCCGGGGCCGGTGCACCTGGAGCCGCCCGCCCAGGTGCAGGTCATGTTTCGCATCCAGGACAGTCATGTAGGCAAGATCCGCGTGATCTCCGGCGATTGCCAGTTGGATGCCGACGGCGTGCCCATCCGCTGGATTCGCGACGTGCGTCCGGCCGAGAGCGTCGCTTTCCTGTCCACCTTCGTGGCCGCGGAAACCGATCGCGTGAGCGATAGCGCCGTCACCGCCATCGCCTTGCACGGCGATCCGGCGGCGGACGAGGCCCTCGAACGGTTCGCCGCCGCGGACCGGCCCGAACGCCTGCGCGAGAAAGCCATCTTCTGGCTGGGCGAGGCGCGCGGCCGCCGCGGCTACGAAGTCGTCAAGCGCATCGTCACCGCGGACGCCAGCGATCGCATCCGCGAGAAGGCCATCTTCGCGTTGTCGGTGAGCAAAGAGCCGCAGGCCGTCGATACCATGATCGCGGTGGCCCGCCACGATTCCAGCTCGCGCGTGCGCGGGCAGGCGCTCTTCTGGCTGGCCCAGAAGGCCGGCAAGAAGGCCGCCGGCGCCATCAGCGACGCGCTCGAAAGCGATCCCGATACCGACGTCAAGAAGAAAGCGGTCTTCGCCTTGCAGCAGCTTCCCAACGGCGAGGGCGTGCCCATGCTCATCCAGGTGGCCCGCACCAACCGTAATCCGGCCGTCCGCAAGCAGGCCATGTTCTGGCTGGGAGAGTCCAACGATCCCCGGGCGCTGGCGTTTTTTGAGGAAGTCCTGAAGCCCTAGCCGCGGCCGGCCGCGCGGCCAAGGTGTGGTAGCATCACCCCTTGACCCCTTATCTCGAAATCGGCGGCGATTACCGCGAAGTGGTTCCCGGCATATTCATGCTGGAGCTGCCGCTGCCTTTTTCCCTCGGTATTGTCAACGTCTACCTGGTCCGCCTGGAAGCGGGCTACCTGCTGATCGACACCGGCATGCGGACTGAAGCCTGCTTCGATGCGCTGGTGCGCGCTTTGGAAGGCCTGGCGGTGGAGTGGCGCGACGTGCGCCGCATCCTGCTCACCCACATCCACCCCGATCACATCGGTCTGGCCTCCCGGCTGATCGCCCTGACCGGCGCGCCGCTCGACCTGCACCAGGCCGACGACGAGCTGCTCGCCCACATCACCGACACGGATGTCCACCGCGACTGGCAGCGGGAAATCCTGACCGTGGCCGGCGTCTCGCCGGAGATGCTCGCCCTGGTGCACGAGTCCACGTTTGAAGTGCAGCAGAGCTTCGAGCGTCTGAAACCGGATCGCCTGTTGTGCGGCGGCGAACTCCTGCCGGTGGCCCACGGTGTTCTGGAGGTGCTGTGGACCCCCGGCCACTCCCCCGGCCACGTCTGTCTCTACGATCGCCGGCGCCGCGTGCTGATCTCGGGCGATCATGTCCTGGAGCATATCTCCCCCAACATCGGATGGCAGCCGGGCCGCGACGCGTTGGGCGAGTTCCTCTCGTCGCTCGACCGCATCGCCGCCCTGGACGTGGATCTCATCCTGCCGGCCCACGGCGCGCCGTTCCGCGGGCATCGCGAGTGGGTGCGTAAGACCCACGAGCATCACGCCGAGCGCTGCGCGCGCATCGTGGAACTGGTCGAAGGCGGCGCGGCTACCGCGCACCTGATTGCCGGCAAGCTGTGGAACCGCCACCTTTCGCCGTTCCACTACCGCTTCGCCATCTTCGAAGTGATGGCGCACCTGGAATACCTGGAACGCCGCGGCGTCCTGCGTGCCGACCGTTCCGGTGGCGCGCATCGCTGGAGCCGCGCTTAGCCGCCGCCGCTACCGGGAAGGCCGCCAACAGCGCAGCAGCATGGGATCGCTTCCGCGGTCCCACACCACCACGTCGGAGCCTTGGGCGCCCATCAGCGTCCAATCCGCATGGATCTCGTCGGGGACCGTCTTCCACGCTCCGCTGGACCGGTCGAAAAGCGTCAGATGCACCGGCTTTCCCTTCGCGTACGGTGTGTCTCCGTAAAGGTTGCCGTCGGACGCGAAGGCCACGTTGATGCCGAACATGTGCGGCATCGGCCAGCGGCCCACCAGCTTGCCCGCCAGATCGAGTTCCACCCATTCGCGCGCGTCGGCGGAGTTGCCGGATTCAAGCAGCGCGCCTACCCGCCCGTCCGCCACGCTCACCCCCTTTTCGCCCAAAGGAATGTGGCCGGGCTCCAGCCCCGCCGGAAACGCCGACCGCCGCACGAACGCGCCCGCCTCCGTGCCCGTGGGTGAGAACTTCCGGAAGATGAAGTAATCCTGCGTCCCGCGCTGCCATCCGGCCGCCCACAGATCGCGGTGCGAATCGAACGCCAGCGCGGCCGGCAGATACCGGCCGGTCTCGATCACATGGGTCTGGTGGCCGATGCGATTGAATAGCACGATCGCGCCGCCATGCCCTTCGGGACCGGTGTAAGTCACCGTGACCGCCACCGTGCCGTCGGTATCCGCCGCCGCGTTGCCTATCTCGAGCGGTGCGTTGCTCGGCAGCTTGACCAGTCCGTCGAAAATGCGCGAGCCGTCCGGCCCGTACGCCGTGATGGCCGAATCCCCGTGCCCGTAAGTGACGATCAGATAGCCGTGGTCATAGATCGGCAGCTTCGCATGCGGCGGCACGGAGGTGTTGTAAACGACCGCGCTCACCAGTTGCGCGGCGGCGATGGTCTGGCACCACGCCAGCATGCAAAGCGCGGCGATCTTCAACATGAGGGCTCCTCTTGGATTGACGCTGGCCGTCTAGCGCGCGTGCAGGTAGACCGCCGCGTCCGGGTCGTCCCGGTTCCATTCGGGCGCGCCCGGCGAGTCCGCCAGTTGAATGGCCGCCAGCGCGATCATGCGGTCCACCTTGGCCATGTTGGCGTAGTCGATCTTCTGCCACACATCGCCGGGCGCGTGGTAGCCGGGAAAGTCCAGCGCCACCACGATGGTATGCGCGGGAATCCCGCGCTCGGCGAAGGGCAGGTTATCGCTGCGGCGGAAAAAGTCGCCGTCGTTGGGCGTCTCCGCCACCTGTACGCCGGTGAGCGCGCCGGCCTGCTGCAGTGTGCGCGTGACGCTCGAATAGCGGAATCCGGTCAGGGTGGCCTTGGAAAGCTGCGGCCCGTCGATCGCATCCGTGCGCCCCACCTGCTCCAGGTTCAAATCGGCGATGGTGTCCGCCAATGGCTCCAGCGGATGCCAGATGTAGTAACGCGATCCCAGGCTGCCCTCCTCCTCGCCGAAGAACAGGATGAACAGGATGCTGCGCTTCGGGTGCACCGGCATGGCCGCCAGTGCGCGCGCGATCTCGATCACGGACACCGTTCCGCTGCCGTCGTCGTTGGCGCCGGGGTTGATCTCGCCGCGGTCGTTGCGGCCGATGTGATCGTAGTGCGCGCTGATCAGCAGGTAGTGGCCGCGTAGCGCCGGATCCGACCCGCGCAGCAATCCGGCCACGTTGCGTACCGGGACGTATCTCTCAGCCGGTGCGGCCGAATGCACCGCCAGGACGATGCCGGTCTCCCCGATGCTCGCGGCGCTGAGCATGGCCGCCGCATCGGGATCGCAGACGATCAGCCGCGGAATATCGCCCCATAGGGCCCGTTCTTCATCCGGGTCGATCAGCCGGCGCGCGGTCTGCGGGCCGAAATTCTCGGATGTCTCCAGGAACATGGCGGGATGGAGCGCCGCGGCGGCCTGGGCCAGGGCGTGCTCACCATCCGCCGGTTCGTCCAGCAATAGGGCCTTGCCCTTCAGGTCCGCATTCCGCAGGTCGGCCAGGTCATGGGCCTTTTCCACCGCCACGTGCGCGAAGTCGATGGCCCGGCCACTGACCAGCACCGCCTGGTCTTTGGCCACTTTGAGCGTCCGCCCGCTGCTGCTGAATTGCAGCGTGAATCCCTCCGGCGGCGGACCCGGCCGCAGCATGCGCGCGGTTTGAAAATAGCTGTTGCCGGCCACCGGCTTCAGGCCGGCCTTCCGGAACTGCGCCGCGATGTAATCGGCGGCGATGTCCAGTCCGGGCGATGGGGTGTCCCGCCCCTCGAGTAAGTTGGATGCCAGGTACGATAAGTTCGCGCGCATCGCCTCCGGCGAGATGGACCCCAGCACGTGCGCCAGGCCGGGCGAAATGCTCTGCCCCGCGCTCGCCAGCATCGCCGCCAGCGCCAGAAAGAACCCTCGGATGCTAGTTTTCACGTGTTACTAAAATTATAATCCGTTGGCTGTCAATCCCGCCTTCATGCCCTGAATTGGCGACCTGTTAAATTCGACCTCCGCGTCTCTAATTCAATTGACTCGACTCATACGGCCACGTATACTCCTCAACAAGGTACTCGAGGATAACGAATGAACATTTACAAATTGATGATTGGACTGTTTATATGTGCGGTTGCCAGTGCCCAAGAGGCCGGCACTAATAGTTACACGCAAACCAACCTGGTATCCGACATATCGGGCATGGCAGTGTCCACCGACTCGCACCTGGTAAATCCCTGGGGGCTCTCCCGCTCGGCATCGTCTTATTGGTGGGTCTCCGACGAGGGCACGGGAGTCTCGACCCTGTATGGTCCGACCGGCTTCGTGGATCCCCTGGTGGTGACGATTCCCTCCGCCAACCACACCTCGCCCGGGACTCCCACGGGCACCGTGGCCCTAGGCAAAAGTTTCGTTTTCGTAACATTGGACGGAACCATCTCCCAGTGGACTTCGGGCAACAAAGCGGTCATGAAGGTGAACAATTCGTCCAAGGCAGCCGTCTACACCGGCTGCACGCTGGGCAAGTTGGGAACGGCGCCCGCCATCTATGTCGCCAACAGCAACGGCGGCGTGGAAGCCTATACCACCGCCTTCGCGCCCATCTCTCTGCCCGCGGGGGCCTTCACGGACCCGGCCATCCCGGCGGGCTACACGCCCTACGGCATTCAGGCGATCGGCGCGAATATCTGGGTCACCTTCTCCTCCGCCACCGGAGTCGGCGGCTATGTCGACAAGTTCAATGCCAACGGGAAACTGCTGTTGAGCCTGGCGCAAGGTTGGTTCAGTGAGCCGTGGGGAGTGGCGCAGGCGCCCGCCAGCTTCGGCAAGTTCAGCAAGACGATCCTGGTGGGAAACGTGGGTAGCGGATGGATCGCGGCATTCAATCCCAGCAACGGGAGTTTCCTGGGATTCCTCAAAGACTCCACCGGCGCCGACATCACTATCCCGGGTCTCTGGGCGATCTATTTTGGCGGTGGCGGCACGCTCAATGGTCCCACCACCACCCTGTTCTTCGCCGCCGGCATCGATAACTACGCGCACGGTCTGTTTGGGAGTATCACGGCGAACTGAAGTGGGGTCATCCTGGGGCGGGGCAGGGCGCCTCGCCCCATAAGTTCACACGCCTTACGTTGACTGATTTGCTCTGACGGGTCTATACTCCTCAAACGAGGGGAAAGGAAATTCCAGATGAGAACTGTGTGGATGCTGACGGGTGTGCTGCTGGTATCGGCCTGCGTCGAAGCGCAAAACAACTACACGGTGACCAACATCGTGGTCAACTCGCAGGATCCCTACCTGATCAATCCCTGGGGCGTTTCGCGGCCGGCCAATCCGGCGGCCAAGGAAAATGAATGGTGGGTCTCCGACAACGTCACCGGCTACTCGACGCTGTACTACGCCAACAAGTCCGGCGCCGCTTCTCTGGCTCCCTTGCTGGTGACCATCCCGCCCGCCAGCGGCTCCGGTCCCGGCAGCCCCACGGGGACGGCATTCAACGCCAACAACTTCGCCTTCGCGACTCTGGACGGAACCATCTCCAACTGGAATGCCAATACGGCGCCGGCACAGCCCGGAGTCGCCTGCGCCAAGTGTCACGTCACTTCCGCGACTATCATGGTGAACCACGCCGCGGCGGGGGCCTCCTACCAGGGTTTAACCGTAGCCAGGAACGCTACCAGCGGCGCGCAGACCTACTACGCGGCGAACGCCAACGGCGGCGTAGAAGCCTATGACGCGGTCTCCTTCGCGCCCGTGACCTTGCCGCCCGGTGCCTTTACCGATCCCAAGATTCCGGCATCTTATACGCCCGCCGGCATTCAGGCCATCGGCTCGAAAATCTTCGTGGCCTACAATCTGAATACCGGCGGCGGCACCGGATTTGTAGACGCGTACAACACCAACGGCACGCTGCTGCTGAGACTGCAGTACGGCTGGTTCAATCAGCCCTGGGGCGTCGCGGTGGCGCCCGCCAATTTCGGCCAGTTCAGCAAAGCTCTGCTGGTGGGAAATACCGGCAGCGGCTGGATCGGCGCGTACAATCCGTCCAACGGAAAGTTCCTGGGATTCCTTCAGAGCGGCGGCGCGACCATCGCCATCCCCGGCTTGTGGGGTCTCGAGTTCGGCAACGGCAACGTGGAGTCCGGCCCCGCCAACGTGCTGTATTTCACCGCCGGCGGAAACGATCTCACCACCGGCGTGTTTGGCGCGATCTCCGCGAACTGATCCGGCCTACGCGTGCAGCTTCCGGAAGTTCTCCAGGCAGCGCTCCGCCGTCTCCAGTTCCGGATACCGGCTGCCTTCCTGCTCCACCAGGTAGAATTCGATGCCGCCGGTCTTCTCCGCCGCCGCGAACAGCTTCTTCCAGGGCGCTACTCCCTCGCCCACCAGGACCTTGTAGCCCTTCTCCGGACTCCAGTCTTTGCAGTGCATCGCCCGGATGCGCCCCGGATTCTGTTCGATCCAGGCCACCGGATCGGAGCCGGCCTCGATGCAGGTGCCCACGTCCAGTTGCAGCATGACGTCGGATGACGTGTCGGCCGCCAGCACTTCCATGGGACGCTTGCCCTCGATCGGCGTGAATTCCAGTTGGTGGTTGTGATAGCCGGCCCGCAAACCGGCCGGTTTCATCTCATCCGCGCCCATATTGAGCTTGGCGGCCACCTCTTTCCAGCCGTCCAGCGTTTTCACTTCGCCGGCGCTGGCCCAGACGATGAACTGGCTGCCGATGATATGATTCAGCTCGATGGCGTGCTTCAGCCCTTCCGCGGTGAACGACTCGCCGCCGTTGTGGGTCGACAGGCAGCGGATGCCGGCGTCGTCCATCATCTGCCGCACCTGTTTGGCGTAGTCGGCTTTCCAGGCGAAATAGGGCGAGAAGAACTCCACGCATTCGTAGCCCATCTTGGCGACCGCGCGCACTGTGCCCATCAGGTCCTTTTGCAGGTCGTTGCGGACCGAGAACAACTCCAGTCCGACCGGGAGCTTCTTGCTCTGCGCCACGGCGGACGCCAGAGGAGCAGCCGCCGTCAAGGCCATAAACGCGCGGCGCGAAAGTGTATCGGGTGCCATATTCGTTACAGCCGAAGATAGCACGCTTCGGCTGCCACCGGACCCGCGCCGCGCTGGACTGATACGCCAATCTGGCGAAAGCGTTACCGTATTCTCTGTACCTCCGGATACGCAGTTCGGAGTGCTATACGGATGACTCATAAATTACTGCCCGTCGGATTACTTCTCCTGTGCTGCAATGCCCATGCGGAGAAACGAATCGCGGTGAAACTCGAACACTCGCCCAGCCTGGCGGCGGCGCTCGGCAAACGCATCACGCTGGGCCGCATTACCGGCGATTGCGGCGCGGAGTTCGGCAAACTGCTATTGGCCGACATGCGCGCGCGTGGCGTCACGCTCGAAGCGGAAGGCTCGGCCGTTAACCTGGTGCCCGCCGCGTTGCTTTCCATCGATGTGACTCGATGTGAGGCGCATCCCCTGCCGCCGATCCTGGGCGGGGGTTTGCCGGCTGAACATATCTCGCGCACCGAAGGCTATTTTCAGGCCACCGTGCGCGCCACCGATCCGGCCGACGGCCGGGAGTTGGCCGCCGTGACTGTCCGCGGCCATGTGCAGAAGGACAATCAGAGCCAGACAACGACGCCCGAGTATCCCGCGCCGGCCGAAGTGAAATCCCTGACTCTGCGCCAGGCGCTGGTGGAGGCCCAGCACTTATACATGCCGTGGTTCGAAAATCGCGAGATCCCGTTTGCGGACAGCAAGGAGTGCCAGTTGAATCGCGCTTATGCGGCCGCCAAGGCGGGCGATTATGACGAACTGCTCAAGCTGTCGCAGGCCAGCGCGGATGCCTGCGGCGCCGGGTCGCGTGTCTCTATGGAAGCCTTCTATAACCTGGGCGTGTCGTATATGCTGGCCCGGAAGTACGATGCCGCCATCGCCGCCTTTCAGAAGGCCGTCGATCTGCACGGCGCCAGGCTGGCGGGCGGTCTACTGGCCGAGTCCGCCGCGGAGTCCGCGCTCGAGAAGGCGCGGCGCCCGCCGCCGGCTCAGGCCGCGCCGGCGGGCAGTACCCAGACCGGCATCGTCCTCACCAACGATTTCGTGATCCGCCTGGTGGATGGCAACATCGCCACGGAGGAGATCCTGAAGATGATCGCCAATCAGCCGTGCCGCTTCTCGCTGGAGCCCGCCGATCTGGCGAAACTCAAGGCGGCGGGCGTGCCGGATGAAGTCATCGCGGCCATGCAGCGTAAGAAATCGGCGGCCATGCCATAATCGAATCAGATGTCCGAACCCCTGCTGGGTATGGAGCTTGGCGAGATTCGTGCCGCTCTCGGTCCCGGCCATCCGCAGTTTCGCGCCAAACAAATCTACACGGCTCTGTATCGGCAGAAGGTGCCGGACCTGGAACAGGTCACTACGCTGCCCGCCGCTTTGCGCCACGAGCTGGCCGGTCCGGACCGCGTGGGCCTGCCCGCCGTCGCGCGCATTTACGACTCCGCCGACGGCACCCGTCGCTACCTGCTGCGCCTCGCCGACGGCCGCACCGTCGAAACGGTGCTCATGCCCGAAGGCCAGCGCTCCACCATCTGCATCTCCAGCCAGGTGGGCTGCCCGGTGGACTGCAAATTCTGTATGACCGCCCTCATGGGCCTGGAGCGCAATCTCACGGCCGGCGAGATCGTGGGACAAGTGCTGCTGGTGGCGCGCGAGAACGGCTTGCTCGAGGAGCGCGAGCGGCTCAACATCGTCATGATGGGGCAGGGCGAACCGCTGCTGAATCTGGCCCACGTGGTGAAAGCCGCCCGCCTGCTCTCCGATCCGGAAGGCGTCGCCATTCCCCTGCGGCGCATCACCGTCTCCACCGCCGGCATCATTCCGAAGATCGCGGAACTCGGCGGCGAGCCGGCCCGCCCGAAGCTGTCCATCTCGCTCAACGCCTCCACCGAGGAGATGCGCCAGCAGTTGATGCCCATCACCCGCAAGTATCATTTGAAGGATCTGCTGGCCGCCTGCAAGGCCTATCCCCTGCGCCCCTGGGAGAAGCTGACCTTCGAATACGTGCTGCTTAAGGGCGTCAACGACACGGATGCCGACGCGCGCCGCGTGGTGAAGTTGCTGGCCAATCTGAACGCCAAGGTCAACCTGATCGCCCTCAACCCCGGCCCGGGGATTCCGTTCGAGACGCCCGATCCGGATCGCGTGGCCGCTTTCCAGGCCCTCGTCCGCCGTGCCATGGGCTGCTTCATTCGCAAGCCCAGGGGTCTGGATATCTACGCCGCCTGCGGCCAGTTGAAGCGCAACGAAACCCTGGTCTCTCTGTAATCCGCTTACGACGATTGACCGGGATGCGAGAGGCGTCCCTCAAACAGAATCACGCCGCTGGCCGTGTCGCGGATGAAAAAGACGAACGGATGATCCGCCCGGAAGACGATGTTGCGCCGCCGCACCGCCATCGCCATAACTACCGTGCCGGTCGCCGCGGCGGCTTCCGTGCCGCGTTCGGAAACGTCCACGAAGGCTTTGTGCACCACCTGCGAGACGAACAGGTCGCGGCGGCCGTCGATACCCGAAAAATCCGCCTGCCGGGAAAAGGCTTCCGCCATGCCGAGGTGCGCCAGCATCTGGCCCAGCGAGAACGACGATTCGGCGCGGAACTTGGGGATGGCCACATCCACTGTCTCGCGCGTCAGTTTGCCCAGCCAGCCGGAGAGCGTGCCTGCATCGAGAGACTCTTCGATCGCCGGCAGGCCGTCGGTGGTTTTCGGCAGCACGATATCGAAAGCCACGGGCGTGCCGTCGTATTTCATCTCCAGGATCTGGGCCGAGGGCGTCTCGGCATAGAGGAACCCGCCGCCCTGGTGCATGAACGGGGTTTCCACGCTACCGCCGCCGGAAAGTTGGAACGGCTCCGCGCGCGTGCCGGAAGGCTTGAAGGGCGATTGCCACTTGCCATAGAAATAGATGGCGCTGGTCAGCACCAGCCTGGTATCGGGCTGGATCGCACCCGGCGCAAACAGATCGCGGATCTTGTCCTTGGTCTGTTGCGCCGTCCAGGTGTTGATCTGCTCGCGGGCGGCCTCGGCGTGCTGCGCGAAATCGAGCGGCGTCAACGGAGCCTGGTAGAGAGTGCGCATGGCGTCCTCGAATGCCGCTTCCAGCGGAAAACCGCGTGCGACCCACAGGGCATTGGCGATCGAAAGTTGGTTAGGACCGGTGTTCGCGGATTTGCCCAGCTCCGCGGCCAGCGCCGCCACGGCCTCCTGATAGCCTTGGCCCGGGTGCTGATGGAGCGCCGCGGCTATCGACGTGGCCGTCTGGCCCCGCGCGCCTTCGAGCAGCATGGAGAGCGCCGTCGAAATGCAGAAAGGCGAGAGAATCAGGTTGCCCTGGCCTTTGGACAGTTGGCGGTAGGAAGCGGATGCGAACTGGTTCAACCCCGGAGTCAGGTTATTGGCGGCGAAGAGGGCGCCGGCCAGCACCAGCGGCAAGGCCAACGCGAAAGGGTGGGACATAACAACTCCTCACTTCCATGATGCCGCCAAATGCCCGCGCCTTTCACGCCGCGTCAGGGAGCCCGCCGGCCAGGGCGATGGCGCCCAGCACGCCCGCATCTCCGCCCAGCGCCGGCAGCACGATGCCCGGCGCTTCCACATAGCCGTTGAGCAGCGCCGGCACCTTCGTGCGGATGCGGTCGATGAGGCCCGGCTGCCGCATCACGCCGCCGCCCAGGATGATCCGCTGCGGAGAGAGTGTGCAGATCCAGGTGACCAGGCCCAGGGCGATGTATTGTGCGGCGAGATCCCAGGCCGGATGGTCCGGCGGCAGGGTCTCGCCGCGCCGGCCCCAACGCGCTTCGATGGCCGGTCCCGCCGCCAGGCCCTCCAGGCAATCGCCGTGGAAAGGGCAGCCGCCCGGGTATGGATCGGCGGCTATGTCGTGCGGCACCCGGATGTGTCCCATCTCGGGGTGCACCAGGCCGTGCATCAGGCGGCCGTTCACCATGCCGCCCCCGCCGAATCCCGTGCCGATCGTCAGGTAGAGGAAAGTGTCCAGCCCCTGCGCCGCGCCCCAGCGCCACTCGCCCACGGCGGCTGCGTTGACGTCCGTTTCGAAGGCCACCGGCAGGCCCGTGCCGCGCCGCACCGCTCCGGCCAGGTCCGTATCGCGCCAGCCGCTCTTGGGCGTGGACGTGATGAAGCCGAAATTGGGCGACGCCGGATTCAGTCCTACCGGACCGAACGAGGCGATGCCGATGGCGCCCGGCAGGCGATCCTGGGCGCGGAAGAATTCGACGGCCCGGCCGATCGTTTCCGCGGGTGTGGTCGTGGGAAATTCCGTTCGCGCCAGGAGCCGGGGAGGCTCGTCGGCGATGGCGCACACGAACTTGGTGCCGCCGGCTTCAATTCCACCGTAGAGGGACATCAGCCTTATGAGAACAAACCGCGCCTCGAAAGACAATTCCAGTTAAGGAGCTTCTCACATGTCCCGTTGCCTTCGCGCCGCCGCCCTGGTCTTCGCCGCGGCCTGCCTGGGATGGGCCGGCGCCAAGCCGGTCAGTATCCCGCGCATGACGACCGCGCCGGCCGCCCGTCCCCGGCAAGCGGCGCTGCCCGATGCCGAGGTCGAGAAATCCATTCGCGCGCGCTTCGCCGCTTCCAAGATCTCGACGCACCACTTTCAGGTTCACGTGCAGGGCGGCGTAGCCACCATCGAAGGCCAGACCGACGTATTGCAGCACAAGGGCGTAGCCACCAGGCTGGCCCGGAGTTCGGGCGCGGTGCGGGTCGTGAACCGCATCGCGGTGAGCCAGGCGGCCCGCGAAAAGGCGGCCAAGAACCTGGCTTCCGGGCGGCGGCGCGCGCAGATCAAGCGCAGCGACACCGCCAGGCGCAGCATCAAGCGGTCGCTGTAACATCCCCTATTCGGCCGGACGCGAGGCGCTGGGCTGCCCCGTTACCGTCTGCGGCAAGGGGATGTAAATCGGGTGGGCGAAGGCAACGGTCTCCCCGGAGATGGTGTTAAACACTTCCGCGCTGCCGATGGCACTGCAGCCTACCGGTTCCGTGGAGGGGACGGAGACCGCCGGATGAACTTCCGTCCGGAATCCGGCGCCGCCGCCCGGGGTGTAATCGAGAGACACCGCTTGCGTGGTCTTGATGGTCACCGTACTCTGTTTCAATACCTTTCCGGTATCGTCCAGAAACTTCATGGTGACGTTGCACGAAGCCGGCGTCAGACCGGCGAACTGCATGTTCACCACGTTGATGCGGATCGTGTCGGATGCGGTGACGCCCATCATTCCCCACACTCCCGGCGGATCGGGTTGCGGGTTGATTCCTTTCAGCATCCGGGTGCCGCCTGCCAACACCAGGATCACGGCTGCGGCGCCGATCAGTTGCGTGGGAATCGAGTCTCGTAGGTCTAGCTTCATGGGTCCTTTCCGGCTCCTTCAAGAGTGATGTGGCGAAAACCGCCGGGATATTACTGGTATGGCGCCGAAAAGGCCGGGTTTTTTAGGGCCGGGGAACCTACAGGATGACCGAGGCACTGACGGAGACGGCGATGGCTGCCAATCCCAGAAACGTGCCGAAGGGCAGCTCGTAGCTCTCCGGATCTTTGTGCGCGAGCTTGATGTACCCGTAGCCGATCAGGGAACCGGCCAGCGACCCGAGGATCAGGGTGAGCAGGGCTCCGTCCAACCCCAGGAACGTGCCGGTCATGGCGATCAGCTTCACGTCGCCCAGGCCGAGTCCTTCGCGGTGGCGCAGCTTCAGATACACCCAGCCTGCCAGCCACAAAAAGAAGCAGGGCACCACGGCGCCCAGGACGGCGGTGCCGAGCGACATCCATTGCGGCCGCCAGCGCGCCCCTGCCAGCCAAAGCAGTTCCCCCGCCACATCTCCCTTGATCGGGACGAACCACGCCAGCGCCAAACCGGCGGCCGTGCCGCCCAAGGTGAATTCGTCGGGCAGGATACGCGCTTCCAGGTCCGCGAACGTCAGGCCCACCAGCAGCGCGCTCAACAGGCAGAACTTCACCGCCGCCAGGCCGGGTCCCAGCAGCGCGACGAACACGAAGAACAGTACGCCGGTGAGCAGTTCGACCACCGGATAGCGCCACGAGATAGCGGCCCGGCAGTGGCGGCAGCGGCCGCCCAGCACCAGGTAGCTCACCAGGGGGATGTTGTCATACCAGGCGATCTGATGTTTGCACTCCGGACAGTACGAGCGCGGACGGACGACCGACAGGTCCTGCGGCAGGCGGTACACGCAGACATTCAGAAAACTGCCGATCACCAGGCCGAACAGGAGCGCCAGACAGGCTTCTAACAAGCGAGCACCTTCCGGTAAAGCTGCATGGTGTTTTGGATCATGTGGCCGACGGTGAACCTTTCGGCGACGGTCTGCCGTCCCCGCGCTCCCAGGCGCTGCGCCAGCGGGCGGTCCGCCAGCAAGGTGCGGATGGCGGCGGCCACGGGTTCGGGGTCATTGTCCGCCAGCCAGCCGTTCTCGCCGTGAACCACGATCTCCGGAATGCCGCCCACGCGGCTGGCGATCACGGGCACGCCGGCGGCCATGGCCATCAGGATGGCGGAGCCCAGACCCTCCGAGCGGGTCAGGTATAGGAACAGGGCCGCGCCCGGCAGGTCCGCTTCCAGGTCCCGCGACAACAGCAGATCCACGCCGGCGCGGCGCGTGGCCTCCAGGGCCAACTGCGCGCCCTTGAGCGGATCCGCACTGGCGGGCGCGACCACCGCATCGCCGGCCGGCGCTACATCCGCCGGCGGCACGCCGTCGTAGACCACTTCGATCTTCTCCTCGGGAACGCCGCCCTCCGCCATCACGCGCTTGACGAACTGCGAAACCGCGGCGTAACACGCCGCGTGGCGGTATTTCCAGCGGGAACGTACGGGAAATGCGACGCGGCGCGAGACGATCAGCGGCGCGCCTCCCAGGGCGGCGGCCAGCGTGTGCGATCGCGCGTCGTGCGCATGCACCAGATCCGCCTGGCGGGATAGCCGGTACACGGACCAGGCCCCCAGCGGCCGGACATCCAGGCCGAGCGATCGTGCCTTCAAGCTGAGCGGCGACCGGCGCGGCGAGAGCAGCGTGCACGCGACGCCTTCCTGGCGGAGGCCATCCATCAGGCGGAGGACCTGCCATTGGCCGCCGCGCATCGCGCGTCCGGAATCGAGGTGCAGGACCTTCATCGCCCCGAACTCATATTACGCGCCTTGGCGTATTTGAGGAACGTATAGAGCGCCGCCATGTAAGCGATGGTTAACCCTTCGATGCCGTCCAGGAAGCCGCGCTCGACGAAGTAGGTTTTCAGGAAGGTCCACATCGGATCGGCAATCAGGTGGCTCCAGCCGATGGGCGTTTTGCGCGAAACCAGTTCCTCGGCCGCCAGGGTGGTGTAGCGGTCCATGGTCTTCAGATGTTCGGAGAGCGACTCACAGGTGAAGTGCAGCAGGTTGGAGTCGAGATGGCCGACGCGTCCGCGCACCTGCACGCTCTCGTGCACGAAATCGCCGATCCATTTGCCCTTCTCCCGGTTGTACAGGCGGATCTTGCGGTCCGGATACCAGCCGCTGTGCAGAATCCACCGGCCCAGGTACTGCGCCAGGCGCGGCATGGTGTAGGCATCGTACTTGGGGCCGTTCTTCTTCAGGTTCCAGATCTCGCCCTCCAGCGCCTCGCTGAGGGCTTCGTCGGCGTCCAGCGACAGAATCCAATCGTGGGTGGCCTGTTCCGCGGCCCAGTTCTTCTGTCCGGCGTAGCCGCGCCAGGGGCTTTCGATCAGGCGCGCGCCCAGCTTTTCGGCCAGCTCCGTGGTGCGGTCCGCGGAGCCGCTGTCCAGCACCAGGATCTCATCGCAGCAACGGAGGCTTTCGATGGCGCGGGCTATGTGACGTTCTTCGTTGAGGGTGATGATCGTGGCGGTGATCTTCATGGCTCCCCGGCTAGGGGCCACCCTCCATAACGGGAGCCACCGTGAAACACAGCAGGAAGACGATGAGGGACGCCAGAGCCAGCCATTTCCGGCCGCGTCCGATGCTGGAAGGATCCACGATCACCGGGTGCCGGCGGGCCAGGAAGAACAGGGCCACCGCCCACAACCACCACGGCCACCAGCGGAAGCCCAGCGGCAGCAGCGCCGCAATGAAGATCTTCGAAAGCAGCTTGTGCTTATCGCCGGCCAGGGCATAGAGGATATGGCCGCCATCGAGCTGGCCGATCGGCAACAGGTTCAACGCCGTCGCCAGTATGCCGATCCAGGCAGCCCGCGCCACCGGGTGCAGATAGATATCCGAGGCGGGCACGCCGGGGAAGATCAGCTTTTGCAGGATCCACAACAGGCCGGGCGTGCCGAAGCGGATGTCGCCTTGCAGGGCGATGCCCGGAATCACTTTGGAGAACGCTACCCCCACGGCCAGCGCCGGCAGGAGAAAGACGAATCCGGCCAGCGGTCCGGCGACCCCGATGTCGAACAGCACGCGCTTGGAGTAGACCGCCGAGCGAATGCGGATGAAAGCGCCGAACGTGCCCATCAGCGTGGGCGCCGGCAGGAAGTAGGGCAGGCTGGCGTCCACCCCGTAGTACACGCACGCCAGGTAGTGTCCGGCTTCGTGCGCCAGCAGGATGGTCAGCAGCGTGAGTGAAAACGGCAGGCCCTGCCAGATGAAGCCGGGATGCCGCCAGACGCTGACGAAGCCGCGCAGATACTGCTCCACGTCGAAAGGCAGGTTCCGGTTGAAGTCCGTCTGCAGGCTGGCGCCCACGATCGAGGTGGAAAACAGGGTGATGAGGAACAGCAGACCGTGCAGCCAGTAACGCTCGTGAATCCGCGGAAAGGGCCGCGGAATGCCTAAGCCGCTGCCGTTCTCCGCGTAGGGGAGATAGGTGGCCGCCGAATAATCCTGTGGGGACACAATACGATGATCCAAGCGCCCGGTTACTGGAGCGTCTGCAACTCCTTGCCGGGCTTGAAGCGCACCGCTTTGCCCGGCGGGATGGAGACCTCGGCGCCCGTACGCGGATTCCGGCCGATACCGGTCTTGCGGGGTTTGACGTTGAAGACTCCGAAGCCGCGCAGTTCGATGCGATCGCCCTGTTCCAAAGCTTTCTTCATGGACTCGAAGACGGTCTCGACCGCCATCTCGGCCTTGGTCTTGGTAATGCCGGTTTTATTGACGACTTCGTTGATAATATCCAGCTTGATCAAATCGGCCTCCGGAGATTGCAGGTTCGAAATTCCCCGCTAGTGTTCAACTCCATGATAGGATTCGATTTATCTGAAGTCAAGCAGACCGCGTGGGCTTTTTACCGGACCTTCAGAAGTGTGGACCCGCTCACCGTCCCGACGCTGGCCGAAATGATACTGCTCCCGGCTGTCAGGCCGGTAGCCTCGCCTGTGCTGTCGATCGCGGCTACCGCCGGCTGCGAGGAGACCCACTGCGCCACATCCGTCAGGTTCTGGGTCGACTGATCGCTGAAAGTCCCCATGGCTTTGAATTGCAGCGCGGTGCCGGCAGCGATGGTGCCGTTTGCCGGTTTGACGGTAATCGAGACCAACTCCGGCTGCGTCACCGTAAGCGTCGCCGTGGCGGTGAAGCCGTCGAAACTGGCGGCGATCGTCGCCGTGCCGGCTCCGGTGGTTGACGCCAGGCCCGCTTGTTGGGGGTTGCTGCTGATCTTCGCAACGCTTGGATCCGACGAGGACCACGCCGACGAGGCCGTCAGGAACCGCGTCGACCCGTCGCTGTACTGACCGGCCGCGGTGAATTGGACAGTGTGGCCAAAGCCGCTGGAACCAACCGCGACATTGGCGGGACTCACGGCCAGTGAGATCAGTACCGGTGTTGGCGCGCCAGGCGGCGTGACCGCGAACAATTGCCAGGCTCCGCCATCGGCAAACGGGGAACCGGAGAGCGGCGATAAAGCACCGCTGGCAGCATCGATGGCATAGCCCGAGATGTTACCCACACTTATGTTGCCAACGTACAGGAAGCGGGCGGACTGTTCCACGGCCACCCCTTGCGGCGAGTTGCCGGCCGGGAAAGGAGATCCGGGCACGGCGGTCAGGACGCCGCCCGTCACGGCGTCCAGGAGGAAGCCGGCGACACCGCCGAAGATCGCGCCGGTGGAGTCCCCCACATATAGGAAACGCCCGGTCGGATCGATCGCAAAGGGACCGACGGCGCTCGGATGCAGCCGGAACGGCGATCCGGCGACTAGCGTCAGCCCGCCGGTCGCGGCATCGAAATCGAATACCAGCAACTCCGAGGTGTTGGGCTGGCCCTGGGCGGCGGCGTGCACGTACAAGCGGGCGCCGTCCGGACTGGCCTCCAGGTTATAGACCTTGGGAATCGATACGGTTTTGAGCAGCGTCAATGCGCCGCTGCCCGGATCGATGCTCCAGACGCTGACCGCGTTCCCGGTGCTCGAGAAAAGATAGGGCGCATTGGGGTGGGCCGCCAGCGCCAGGGCTTCCGTCGACGCACCCGGGCCGGCCGGAGTGATGGCGCCCAGATTGGCGTCAATGGTGTACGCGGCGATGCCCTGGGTCTCGCCCAGGTACAGAAAACGCCCCGTGGAGTCCACGGCGGCAGAGACAGCGCCTTGGGCGGTGTGAAACGGCTCTCCCGGGACCTTGGACAATCCCCCGCTCGCCGGATTGACGCGGAATGCCTCCACCTGCTTGTAGTCGCCTTCGCAGATGTAAACAAACTCTCCGCCCGGAGTAAAGGCCGCCGGCTGGCTGGATTCGGTGTCCGTATAGAGCCCGATCTGCGACAGCTTGGCCAGTGCGCCGCCGATCGGGTCAATGGCCAGCGTCGTCACGTTATTGATATTGACCGCGTACAGGTACCGCGAAGTATCCTGCGCGCGAACGGCGGTAAGTGCGGCTAACAGAGTTCCAGCAAACCACGGAGCGAGACGCATCGCCTTGTCCCTCGATGGGTCAATTGTATACCGGGTCTCAGTACAGAACGCGGATTCCGCCGCGAAGGCGTACCGGTACCGGATATTCAAGCCGCGGGGGATCCAAGCGCCGGCGATCCTGATACAATTGCTGCAAGGTGGTGCAACCGCGCCGGGGCTGCCGGCGTCTCTCAGCAAGGGAAATGCAATGCGCTCACTTCCGAAATCCAGCCTGCTGATCGAATTTCAGCAGAACGGGGCGGGCCTGATCGCCGACCTGGCGATCCTGCTGCTGTTTGTGATCCTGCTGGCCGCGCACTAGGCGTCACGCTTTGTAGACGCGCCAGAAGACGTCCCGGAATTTCTGCATCTCCTGTTCCGTCCCGATGGTCACGCGCAGCATGTTGTCGAGCGGCGGAAACGGACGGCCTACCGCGACTCCCATAGGCGGCATCCTGGTAATGAACTCCCGCGCGTTGCGGCCCACGTCGATCATCATGAAATTGGCTTGTGACTCGATGTACGGCACCTGCCGCTGGCGCAGCCAGGCGCAGAGATCGCCGCGCACCCGCGAGTTGATGGCCCGCCGCTCCGGAACCAGCGTGTGCGATTCCGCGATGGCGGCCAACACCGCCCGCATGGCGATCACCGAGAGCACGTTGATGCGGAAGGGCCGCATGCGCTCGATCAGTCCGGGCGGGGCGCAGGCGAATCCGGCGCGCACACCCGCCATCCCGTAGATCTTCGAGAAGGTGCGCGCCACCACCACGTTCTTACCCTGGCGTACGAAAGGCATCGCCGATTCCAGCTCCGGGGACTCGCCGAAGTGGATGTAGGCTTCGTCGATCAGCAGCACCGTGCCGGACGGCAGGTTCTGCGCCAGCCACGATATCGAACCCTTGGGCGTGATCGAAGCCGTGGGATTATTCGGGTTGCAGAGATAGATCAGGCCGGCGTGCGACTGTTCGGCCGCCTCGGCGATCTTGTGGACGTCGGCCGCGTAGTCGGGCAGCAGCGGCACCGGAATGACGCGGTGGCCGAGCGCGCGCGCCGTTTCGGGCGGCCCTTCATAAGTCGGGTGCGCGATGACCATCGGGCGATCGGCCGCGGTGAAGGCGTCCACGGCCGCGTGCAGCACTTCGCTCGATCCGGATCCGGCCATGATGTTCTCGGCTTTGAGATCCTCGGTGGCGGCCAGCGCGGTGTAGAACTCCCGCAGCTCCTGGTAGTGGTATCTCCCGGACTGCGGCAGAATCTCGGCCATGGCCGACAATGACGATTTAGGCGGTCCCAGCGGGTTTTCGTTCGCGTTCAGCCAAACGATGTCCTTGGGCAGATTCCCCTGGATCACGGCCCGCTGCGCGTAAGCCATCTCGGGCAGCATTCTTCCCACGGCCATGGCGGCGCCGATACGGGCCGCAAAGCCTCTTCGAGTCAGCATCTGGCCTCCTTCGGGGAAGTATACCGTAACCCGCGGCCCGGAGAATTCCCCGTGGAGCCGGGGTGTAGCCTTTTGAGACCATTGTTCGTCGTTAACAGGTTTGAAGCTCATGACTATCCGACTATCCGCAGTGGCAATCCTACTGGCTTGGGGCGGGGCAGCCAACGCACAAATCGATGTTCCCACCGCCAACTACGACAACTACCGCACCAGCGAGAACCTGAACGAGGGCATTCTCAACACCAACAACGTGAATCCCGCGCAGTTCGGCAAGCTCTACAGCTACACAGTGGACGGCCAGGTTTACGCGCAGCCGCTCTACCTGCACGCTATGAACATGCCGGGAAAAGGCACGCGCAACGTGCTGTACGTGGCCACGATGCACAACAGCGTCTACGCCTTCGATGCCGACGCGGCCGCGGGAACTACGGCGCTGTGGCACGTCAACCTGGGTGTGGCGATCGATCCCAACAGCTACAGCGTGCCGGGGTTTGACCCATACGACGACATCCTGCACGAAGTCGGAATCCTGGGTACACCGGTGATCGACCGCGCCGGCAATACGATCTATGTGGTCGCCGACACCATAGTCGATGGCAACGATACCTTTGTACTGCACGCCCTGGATCTCACGGATGGCAGCGAGAAATTGAACGGTCCGGTGCCGATCGCGGCCAGCGTTTCGGGCACCGGTTGGGGCGGGTCGGGGGATGCCGTCGACGGCGTCCTGCCGCTGATCGCCTCCAGCCACCTGCAGCGGCCCGGACTCCTGCTGGCCAACGGCACGGTCTACATCGGGTTCGGATCCCACGGCGATTACGCGCCGTGGCACGGCTGGATCGTGGCCTACAATGCCTCCAACCTGCAGCAGACCGCGGTCTTCAATACCACGCCCTCCGCGGCCGGTTCCTCCATCTGGCAAGGCGGACGGGGCCTGGCGGCCGATACGGACGGCAGCGTATATTGTGCGACGGGCAACGGCAACTACGACGGCGTGCTGTCGTGGGGCGAGACCGTCCTGCGCCTGACGCCGGCGCTGGATGTGGCGGACTGGCTGACACCCGCGGAGTTCGCCCAGTGGACCGACGACGACCAGGATTTCGGTTCGAACGGCCCCATACTGATTCCCGGAACGAATCTCGTGGTGGCCGGCGGAAAGGCCGGTCTGGTGGTGGTTACCGATCGCACGAATATGGGTCATCAGGTGGACTCCGATGAAGGCGTCCTGCAAGCCTTTCTAGCCGTTCCCAATGGCGAGTTCGCGATCTTCAATTCGGCGCTGTGGAACCGTCCGGACGGGCCGGTTTACTACGTCTGGGGCGATGACCGGGTGCTGCGGGAGTTTCAAATGCAGAACGGCGTCTTCAATACCACGCCGCTGGCTACCAACACGGCAGCCTTGAACGTGCTGCCCTTCGCCGGCATGACCGTCACATCCAACAATTTCGTACCCGGCAGCGGCATCTTCTGGGCCACCACGCTCAGCTCGACGCCATTTCCGGGGCCGGGGGCCTTGCGCGCTTTCAACGCGCTGAACGTGAGCCAGGAATTGTGGGACAGCGACATGGTGGCGGATCGCGACGCGCTGGGGAACTTTACGAAGTTCGCTAACCCCACGGTAGTCAACGGGCGGGTATACGTGCCCACGGATTCCGGCCAGGTGGTGGTCTACGGCCTGCTGCCGGTGGCCGGGGTGCAGGCGGTGGTCAATGCCGCGAGCTTCAGCAGCGCGGCGGTGGCGCCCGGCGAACTGGTTACCCTGTTTGGCGTGGACATCGGACCCTCAACGCCCGCGAACCTGGTGGTGGACGCCACGGGAAAGGTAACTACCAGCCTGCAGGGCTACACGGTCACTTTCGACGGCGTGGCGGCGCCCCTGCTGTACGCGGCGCAGGGACAGATCAATGCCGTAGTGCCGTTCTCGGTGGCCGGCAAGTCGACGGTCCAGATGATCCTGACCAGAGCGGACACCACGCGTTTCACTGTTACGCTGCCGGTCAGCGCCGCTGCCCCCGCGATCTTCGCGCTGGATTCGTCGGGGCAGGGCGCCATTCTGAACGGCGACTATTCTGTCAATTCCGCATCGCGGCCCGCGGCCCGCGGGTCCGCGGTGGCCATCTATGCAACGGGCACGGGTGCGCTGAATCCCGCAGTGCCCGACGGTTTGGTTATCCCGTCGCATGACATGCCCTTGTCGGCGGCGCCCGTCAGCGTGACCATCGGCGGCCAGGCAGCCACGGTCAGTTATCAGGGCGCCGCTCCCGGATTTGTCGCCGGCGCCATGCAGATCAACGTGGTAGTGCCCGACAGCGTCACGCCGGGCAATGCGGTGCCGGTTACCATCAGCGCGGGAGGAATCCCGGGGCTGGGCACGGTCACGATGGCGGTCCGCTAACTGGACTTACTAAGTTAAACGCGCCGTTGGCGTAATCCAGCACATATGGATACTTGCGCGGATCGACCTGCACATGGTTCTCCCGCCAGACCGTCATGCGCTCGGCCTGGAGCTGCGGATCGCCGTACATCAGGCGAATCAGGAAATAGACGTCCCAGTCATGATATCCGTCGGCGTCGGTGAGCAGAAGGATGCGTGCCCCTTTGGCGGGCGCCGGTATCAGCGCGCGGATCTGCTGTTCATAACGCAGAAACCGGTGCTGCATGTTGTGCGCCGCCGCGGTGTGCTCGCCGATCACACGTCGCTGCCAACCTGACAGTTGGCGGGCGAGGACGGCCAGGATCAATATCTGTGCCGCGGCGCGTACCCAGGCGTATTTGCCGGTCGCCAGTTCGAGCAGCCAATCGCCTAGACCCGCCACATATACTGCCCAACCCACTGCGGGAACCAGATACGCGAAACCGCCGCGTCCGGGAATGAACGCCAAGGGCAGAATACCGGCCAGGATGAATCCCACCGACCAGATGAGACACCGCCGCCGGCTGACCGCCGCAACCACCGCCATGGCGACGATCAGCGCCACCATCTGCAGCGGCTTCAGATCCAGCCGATCGACGAACTCATGCAGATAAGACGACAGCGACCCGATGTAAGCTCCCAGCGAGTAATGCGGGCGGTAAGCCTCCACCTGCCACAGAGAGTCGGGTCCGTAGCGCTTGCCGATGATGAAGGCGAGATCGAAGATCGCGCCGATGGCGGCCAGGCGGCCCTCGCGGCGGATCCAGCGCCAAAGCCCGGCCGGTTTCCAATCCGCGGGCGGATGCCAGACTACCTCGTAGAGCGCCACCGCCACCGGCCATAAGACGGCGATCTCTTTGGAGTCGAGCGCCGCGGCGAAAAGGCAGAGAAGCAGCACGGTAGCGGCGGCGCCCGGCAGGCGTCCGGCCTGGCGTTGGCGGACATACCAGGCGAACGCGGCCCAGAAGAAAGCGTACGCCAGAACGTCGTAAATGGTGCCTGTCGATAAGTACGCATCCACGAATGCCGGGTGTATGCCCAGCACCAGCAGAGCCAACAGCGTTCCCCAACGCGATCCGGTGAGCCGGTACACCACGACTGCCAGCAGCGCGAAATCCAGGCACAGAAGAATAAACGAGGCGATGTGGAAGGGCAGCGGATGAAAACCCCAGATGGCGAAAATCACCCGGTAAAACAGGCCGCCGCCGGGGCGGTAATAGCTCGACCAGAAGCACAGGTTCGCCTTCAGCAGCGCCGGCCACGGCCGCGACCAGTAATAATGCAGGTTCATCAGATCGTCGTTGTCGAACCAGGAAGTGAGTCCGCCGCGAATCAGGTACGCAAACCAGGCGAACAACGCCAGCCCGGCGGTGTAAGCCGCGATTCTGCTGTATCTGGCCGGAATCATGAAGGACTATTCCACCACGAACGCATCCACGTCCACAAAGCGGCCGGAGCTGCGCGGGTTGCGATCCGGAAGCACGGTAATCACGGCCAAATGGGGGCGGCGTCCCAGGTCTCGCAGGATCACGCTCGATTGCCACTGGGTGACCGGCGAATACAGATCCACGGTGGCCTGGCGCACGCCATCGATAGTAATTCCGGCCATACCGCGGTTGGACGCCTTGGTGCAGACATAATTCAACACGTCGCCTTGAAAGGCGAAGCGCACCTCGGAGCCGGGCACGTCGGTGTAAGTCAGCGTGTGGGCGAAGGTCTGCGGCCAGACTTGGTCCTGTTCCCATCCGCCGCGGTAGGCAATGGCCGGGTCGAAGTCGTCGTAGTATCCCGGGGACACCAGGAGCGGTTGGCGGGGTCCGGGCGCGCGGCATCCTTTTTCCAGCCGGGCCAGGTAGAACGAGGTGGTCTGATACTCGGGCGTGCCGCAGTGCTGGATCAGATCGTCCAGCGCCCGCGGCTCGATACGCGCGCCGACGCCCGGCTTGGGCGCCGCTACATAATGTATGTTCCAACCGTCCAGGATGGCGGCTATCTCCTGCGGACTGTGCGCCGCGCGCAGCCGCCGGAACACGTTGAACTGATGCCACCCGGTCGAATATGCCTGCGCATCGAATGCCGCCAGCTCCGAACTGTTGGTCAGCAATATCGGATCGCCGGGGTGTTGGCGGTTCATGTATTGCCCGATCTCGCGCATGGGTGCGCAGCGGTGGATGTAGGCCTGGCGGGTGGCGGCGGAGAAGGGCGCCTGCTCGTAGAAGTCGCCGTGGCCGTAATTCGAGGACGGCAGATACCAGGCATTCAGAATTACGCAAGCTACGGCCGCGGTAACTAAGATGCGGCGCAAGTTACCCGGTGTGAGCCAGCCTAATAGGGCGGCTAGAGGAACCAGTAACAAGGGCATCGACGGGTATAAGTAGCGGGCGTTCGGCAGAAACCCGAGCACGATCGCAGCGCCTGCCAGCGACACCCAGGCGGCGCTGCGGGCCGGCCGCTTGCGGACGAAGAAGAGCGCCAGGAATCCAACCGGCGCCAGCAGCAGATCCTGAAAGCCCAGAGAGCCGGGCCGCCCTTCGTAGAATCGGCTGGAGAGAAACGTCAGATCGTAGAGCGTGTGCCAGGTCAACGGCTGCTTGAAGCGGTAGTCGTTGAAGCTAACGGTGCGATCCACCAGCGGCGAGGGGAACTTCTGATTGAGAAACGGGAACACCGGGTCGCCGGTCATGTGCCAGGCGATGAGGTAGGGCGGCAGAGCCGCGGCCAGCAGCAGGACGATCGCGATCGCGGCGGCCAAGGCCGGCCGCGGACTCAGCCCTTTCCGCGGGCGGTTGACTTCCGCGATCGCCACGGGCAGGGCCGCCGCCAGGTAGGCCAGTCCGCCGAGCTTCACCGAAAGCGCCGTACCGCCCAGGACGGCGGCGGCATACAAAAACGGCGATTCGGCGGTGTCTCCGTAGCGCCAGATGGCCAGTACGCTTCCCAGCACCATGGCCGCCAGCAGGTTCTCCACCATGAGCGATCCGGTCACCAACTGGACCAGAGACGTACTGGCGAACAGCGCCAGGATCAGGAAGGCGACGGCGGGAGTCACGAAGCGGCGCGCCACCTGGTATAGCATGGCCTCCAGGAGCAGCAGCATGGCGAAGTTCAGCAGCCGCGCCGCGAACTCGCCGCCCAGCAGGTAGACGATGGTGTAACACCAGTCGGCGCCCATGGGCATCACGGACCAGAAGATACGATCCGGCGTGTAAGTCATCAGATGATGCAGTGCGATGTTATGCGGGATGGCCAGGTGCATGGCCAGCGCGTCGGCGCCGGACTCGGGCTGAAACACGATCAGCCAGTGCATTCCCAGGACGAATGCCAGCAGCGCGCACGCCACTACCTGGGTTCGCGGCGCCGCGACGGTCAGCGCGCGCCCCCACTGGAGCAGGCGGCGCCCCACGCCGCGCAGGTCCAGCAGGATGGGGATGGCCAGCGCCGCGGCATACGCCGCCGGATAATTCACCGGCAGCCGCGCCGCGAAGTTCATCAGAAAGATATACACCGCCATGCCCAGCAGCGTGCCGCAGAGTTGCGCATCCGGGGAGGCGTCCTGCCGGCGGCGCATCAGGATCAGCCCCAGGGCGCAGGACGAAATCAGGAGAGCGGCCGGCGCCAGTAGCGCCGCGGGCCCGAGGGCGATGCCGGTGGCGGCGAGCGTCACGGCGATCACTAACGGCGCGAAGGCCCTCGGCGCCAGCCACACCAGGACCGCGCTGCAGCCGCCGACCATCCAGGTGTAATGCCACAACCGGCGCCGCCCGACGGGCGTCCAACCGTTGTCAGGCAGCCATCCGGTGGCGCGAAAGCCATGAATCGTGATGCCCAGCAGCGCCAGCGCGGCGGCGCCCAAAACCACTTGCGGGACCCACTTGGGCAGCCGCTCGGCCCACGATAGCCGGGCGGGTTGCGCGCCTTCCACCGGGGGGCTCTTGCCGAAAATGAAATCGCGCTGAATGGCGAAGTTGGCGAAGAAGAGCAAGGTCTCCACAAACAGCTTGGCCGCCAGCGCCTGGATGTGAAAACGCGAGTTCAGAAACTGGATGCCCAGGTACGACGCCGATCCGCTCAGGCACACCAGCAGGAGATACTTGGGCAGAGCCGAAGCGTGCCGCAATCGGGAGAAGAAGACTGCCCGCCGCACCATCGAGTAGTTGAATGCCACCGACACCACGCGTCCGATCACCTGCGAGAGGGCCAGGTTGCCCAGCCGGCGATAGGCCAGGTAGAAGAGCAGGGAGTCGAGCGCCGCGCTCAGCAGTGACACCGAGCTGAAGCGCAGCAGCACGAAATAGATCTTCATCGAGTCGATCAGCGGGTTGAAATGCGAGGTGCGGTTGCCCGGCTCGTAGATCGTCCGGATGGGGATCTCTTCGATGTGCAGGGCCTGCTGCCGCACGGCGATGAGCATGTCGAGCTCGAAGTCGTAGCCATTGGCTTCCGCGCGCATGAGTTGCGGCAGCAAGGCGGCGGGAATGCCGCGCAGTCCGGTCTGTGTATCCGAGACGTTCTGGCCCACCAGGGCGCGCATCACGGCCCGCGTCAGGACATTGCCGAAGCGGCTGCGCAGCGGAACGTCCGCCGAAAACGTGCGGGTGCCCAGCACCAGCCGGTCCGGTTGCGCCGCCAGCTTCGCGGCCACTCGCTCCACATCCTCGGCATGGTGCTGCCCGTCGGCGTCCGCGGTGATGACGCCCTGCAGATCGGGAAACTCGCAGAGGGCGTAATTGAAACCCGACTTGAGGGCCGCGCCTTTGCCCAGGTTGACCGCATGCCGCACCAGCCGTACCTTGGGAAATGCCGCGGCGCGGCGGAAGATCTCGCGATACGCCGGGCCGCTGCCGTCATCCACCACCACGATGGCCGGTATCTGCCTGTCGGAAAGGTCCGCCAGAAGCTGCAGCAGCCGCTCATCGGGGCGATAGGCTGGTATGATCGCGGCGAAGCGGACCGCGCCGTGTGCGTCGTTCACGTAACTACTAGGTTATCGCCGAATGGCCGCGCCTTGCGCGCTTGCGGGCGCTCTTACACCCACGAATGCTAACCTGAAAGAACCATGCGGGTCGGGTTGCTTCTGGTAGTGTGCGCGGCGGCGCATGCGCAGGTCGATACCGGCGAGTTACGCCTGGATGTGCGCGATCCCGCCGGCCTGGCTTTGCCCGCTTCCGGAACCCTGGCGAGCGAGGTATCCCAGACCCGCCGGACTTTCCAGACCGACGTCCAGGGCCGCTTCGTCTTCCAGCATCTGCCCTTGGGCTTGTACCGCGTAACCGCCGCGCACAGCGGTTTCACCTCGTCTTCGAACCTGGTGGAGATTCGCTCCTCCGTGCCGGTGGAGCTGCATGTGGTGCTGAAAATTCAGCCCGCCTCCACGGCTGTAGTGGTCACCGACGCGGCCACTTTGCTCGATCCGCACAGTACCGGCGTGACCTATGGCGTCGGCGCGGGACAGATTCACGAAGAACAGTCCGCCATCCCCGGCCGCGGCTTGATGGACCTGGTGAATCGGCAGCCGGGATGGCTGTTTGAAGGCAATGGCGTCCTGCATCCGCGCGGCTCGGAGAATCAAACGCTGTTCGTGCTGGACGGGGTGCCCATGGAAGAAAACCGCGCGCCGGGTTTCGCGCCGGATATGGAGACCGGTCCGGTGGAGTCCATGAGCGTATTGACCGGCGATTACCCCGCCGAATACGGCCGCAAGCTGGGCGGCGTGGTGGAAGTGACCACCAGCCGCGACGTGCAACCCGGCTGGCACGGATCGGCGCAGGCCGAGGGCGGCAGTTTCGGCGAAGCCACCGGGTTCCTTTCGGCGGTCTACGGATGGAAGCGAAGCGCGGTCACGGTCAGCGCGTCGGGCGATCATAGCGACCATTACCTGGATCCGCCGGCGCTCGGAAACTACACCAACACCGGAACGCTGGACGGCGCGGCCGCGATCTACGATCAGGATCTATCGAATGCCGACCGCATCCACTTGTCGGTCCAGCGCACGCAGGCAGCCTTCGAGGTACCGAACGAGAACCTGCAGGAAGCCGCGGGCCAGCGCCAGGATCGCACCACGCGCGAGGACCTGGGCCAGGCCGCCTGGACGCACGAGTTTTCGCCGCAGCTTCTGCTCAGCATGCGCGCATCGGTGGAAGATCTGTCCGCCAACCTGCGGTCGAATCTGCTGGCGACGCCTGTCATCGCCGCGCAGCAACGCGGTTTCCGGCGCGGCTATTTCAACAGCACCATGGCCCTGCACGAGGGCCGGCATGACCTGAAGGCCGGCGCGGATGCCTTCTATTCGCCGGTGACCGAGGCCTTGCAGTACCAGATTACCGACGCCTCGTATTTCGACGACGGGACGCCTCTGCATTTCAATTTCTTCGATCGCCGCCTGGACCGCGAGCAGGCCGCCTTCGCCCAGGATGCGGTGCGCCTGGGCAACCTGACCCTGAGCGCCGGCCTGCGCTTCGATCGCTACTCGCTGGCGGTGAACGATCAGGCGGTCAGCCCGCGGCTGGGCGCCGCCTGGTATTGGCCCAAGGCGGGGATGGTGCTGCGTTTCTCCTACGACCGGGTGTTCATCACGCCGGCCATGGAGAACCTGTTGCTGGCCAGCTCGCCCGCAGTGGACACCATCAATCCCCTGGTGTTGCGGATTCCGTTGCGGCCCTCGCGCGGCAACTATTTCGAGACCGGTTTCAGCAAAGCGCTGTCCGGCGCCGCGCGGCTGGACGCCAGCTTCTATCGCCGCACCTTCGTCAACTACGCCGACGACGATGTTTTCCTCAATACCGGAATCAGCTTTCCCATCGCCTTCGCCAGCGCGTGGATCCGCGGCGTGGATGTCAAACTGTCGCTGCCGCACTGGGGCCGTTTTGCGGGATTCCTGAGTTATTCGAACATGATCGGCATCGCGCAATTGCCGGTGGCCGGCGGCCTGTTCCTGGGCGACGATGCGTCCGGGGTAGTGGGAGTCACCGGCGCTTTCCCGATTTCGCAGGACCAGCGCAACACGGCGCGGGCCCGCCTCCGCTACCAGGTTCATCCGCGGCTGTGGGTGGCCGCGGTGGCTGGATATGGCAGCGGTCTGCCGGTGGAAATCAGCGGCGATGCGGATCTGGCCGCGCTCGCAGCGCAATACGGCCGGCAGATCATCGACCGGGTGAATTTCAGCGCCGGGCGTGTGCGTCCCAATTTCTCCCTGGACGCCAGCACCGGCGCCGAGCTGTGGCGGCGCGAGAAACGCACGCTGCGTCTCGAGGCAACAATTGAAAACCTGACCGGCCGTTTGAACGTCATTAACTTTGCCGGCCTGTTCTCCGGCACCGCTGTCGCCGCTCCGCGCAGCGGCAGCGCGCGTCTCGAGTACGACTTCTGATGAGTCTTCTTCGGCGGATCCGATTTACGCGGCCGGTTCTGGTTGCGGTTTTGGCGGCTGCGTGGCCGGCGGCGCACGCGGCCGACCCGCGGGAATTGTGGGACGCCGCCGTCAAGGCTAAAGGCGGGCGCGATCGTCTGCACGCCGTGCGCTCTCTGGCGGTCTACATGAAACCCGCCCCTGTGAACCTGGCGGGTCCGCTGGCCACCTGGCTCTGCGTATTCCCGGACCGCTACTTTGAATACGATGGCCGCGGCAGCGGCGAGTATCCTTACTTGTCCAAAACGGGCGGCGGTATGGCCGGGAACCCGCGCGCGATCGTGGTGGACGGCGCCGCGGGCCGCGTCGCCATAGACGCCAACGGCACGCCGCGCGCCGCCTGGCCGATCACCGGAATGGAACGCACCCGGCTGACGACGAACCAGTTGATCTTTCTGCTGGAGAGCGCCTGGCTGCAGCCGCATCCGCAGTCGGTCAAGGGCCGCACCCTGACCGTGGATGCGGACGGAATCGCCTATCGCATTTCGCTCAATAGCGCCGGCCTGCCGGAACGGGTGAAGTCCCGGGACGGCGGCGACTATCGTCTGGAACGCTATCGCGAGGTACAAGGCATACAACTGCCGGCGCGCATCGCCTGGGCCAGCGGCCTGCGCCAGTGGACCTGGGACGTTGACTACGATCTGGATGCCCCTTACAATCCGGCGTTTTTCACGCGCATGCCGGACCTGGCCAACGGTCCCGAGCCGTGGAGGCAGCGATGAGGCGCGCCGTGCTTTTCTTGCTGCCGGCCCTGCTGCCGGCTATGCTGGCGGCCCAAGGCGCGGCCCAGGATCAAGCCACCTTCTCCACGGGCATAAAAGTCGTCAGCGTGTTCGCCACCGTACGCGATAAACGCGGGGGCTTCGTCCGCGATCTGACGAAAGACGATTTCTCGGTATCCGAAAACGGGCGTCCGCAAACCATTCGCTACTTCTCGCGGGATACCGATCTGCCCCTGACGCTGGGACTGATGATCGACACCAGCTTGAGCCAGCGGCGGGTCATGGACGCCGAGCGCATCGCCTGCCATCGCTTCCTGGACGAGGTGGTACGCGAGAAGAAAGACCAGGTTTTCGTCATGCAGTTCGATCTGTCGCCGATCCTGCGCCAGGGCCTGACTTCATCGCTCCGCACCCTGTACGACGCGCTGCAGCGGGTGGACACACCTTCCACCTACGATCTGATGAGCCAGACCGGCGGCGGCACCATGCTCTACGACGCCCTGGTGAAAGCCTCCCACGAGATCATGAGGGATCAACCCGGCGAGCGCAAGGCCTTGATCGTGCTGTCGGACGGCGTGGACACCGGCAGCGAGGCCACGCGGACGGAGGCCATCGAGGCCGCGCAGCGCTCCGGGACGCTGATCTATACCATCGACTTCTCGGACGCCACATACTACGGCGGCTTCGGCGGCGGGAATGGCCGGGGCGTATTGGTGAGCCTGGCGCGCGATACCGGCGGCGGCTTCTTCGAAGTCACCAGGAAGCAAAGCCTCGACGACATTTTCCAGCAGCTTCAGGAAGAGCTCCGCAGCCAATACGACATCGGCTATGTATCGGACCAGCCGGTGGATGTTTCGGAGTTCCGCAAGATACAGCTCACCACCGATCGAAAAGGGGTGGTGGTGCAGGCCCGCAATCGCTACTGGGCGCAGCGGTAGCCGGCGCCGCTCTATGCCGACCCCGCGGCCTGCGTCCGGCCCGAGAGTTGCGCGAAGATCTCCCGGTAGAAGGAAGGATGCGACTGCCACGTCTGGGCCGTCACCATGCGTCCGTCGCGTACGGTCTGGTCGCTCACGTAGCGGGCGCCGGCCTGCTCCGCTTCCCAGCGGACGTGTTCGTAGCACGTCACGCGCTTGCCCTTGGTCAACCCCGCGGCGGCCAGCACCTGGATGCCGTGACAGATGGCGAAGATCCATTTCTGCCGGCCGTCGAATTCCCGGACGATCTCCAACACCCGCGCATTATTCCGCAGGTACTCCGGCGCCCGGCCGCCCAGGATCAGTACCGCGGCGTAGTCGCCGGTGTTGACTTCGTCGAAGGTGAGATCCGCCTCCAGCCCGTAGCCGGGACGCTCGACATAGGTATCCCAGCCGGGCTCGAAATCGTGCATCACCAGGTGCAGCCGCCGCCGCGAGGGCGCCGCCACCGCCGCTTCCCAGCCCTCTTCCTGAAACCGGTGCACCGCGTACAGCGCCTCGTACGATTCGCCACCGTCGCCCGTAATTACGAGAATCTTCGGCATGGTCCCACTTTAACCGATTCGCGGCCGCGCTACTGCGGCAGCTACTTCGGCGACCAGGCGCGAAAATGTCCACTCACGTGGAGCAGAGAGAGCAGGTACAGCATCCCGTCGTAGTAGCGGTACGGTCCGGACGGGATGGGGCTATTCCATAACGCCAGCACAAAGTCTTTGGCGCGCGGATTGGCCGCCGCCAGGCTAGCGGCTGCATTGGTCGCGATCAGGCCCGTGGAATGCGACCCCGCGAGTTGCTCGCCGGCCAGCGTATAAAGATTGCCGTAGGTGTCCATACCCTTGGCGGCGAAGAATGCCTGTATGCGGTCGCTCAACTGGCGTTCGCGGGGGTCCTTGGCCCACCACGCCCAGTCCACGGACCAGTTCATGGCCGTACGCCATGCGTCGTAGCGGAAGTCAGCCGTGCCGCGGTTCCACTTGGCGCTGTGCGGCGTGCCGTCGAAATTGGCATAGTCCGGAGCCAGGCCGGTAGCCGGATTGGTGGCCTTCTGGAAGAAGTCGCGGCTGGCCGCGGCCGCCTCGGCCCAGAAGGTACGATCGGCCGCCGGTCCCCACCGCGACCACAATTCGTAGAAGGCCGGCAGATGATAGGACGGGTCGGTGAAGTTGTTGAGGTCCAGGCCGGGCACGAACCGCACCATCTTGTGCGTTTCGTCGAACGTGTTGCCGCACGCGTACGGCCCTTGCCGGATGCGGCCCCGGATCACCTCGCGGTGAAGCATGTCCGTCAGCAGGCGGTCGGCTTCCGCGCGATAGTTATAAATCCCGGCGCCGTTGCCCCAGCGGCCCGCGGCGAAATAGAGCGCCATGGTGTAATACTCTTCGCCATCCGGGGCGGGAGTCTCGGAGTTCGGTGTGCCGTTCGTCTTCACCGACCAGGAAAAGAAGCCGCGCGACGGGTGGTCCGCGGCGGCGTGATACATGTACGTCTTCGACCAGTTCCACAGCGCGTTGAACTCGGCCTTCTTGCCCATCTGGACCGCGATCGTCATGCCGTACGACATGCCCTCCGTGCGCACATCGTGATTCGCCACGTCGGTGACGTAAGCCAGCGGGCCGTTGGCGTTGCGCCCGGCGGCATAATAAACCGCCTGCGATCCGGGATCGCCGTGAAAAAGCTGCCGGAAGGCGGCGTCCAGCTTCCGGTTCACGGCTTTTTCCGGAATGCCGGCTTCCACAAACAGGTCCCGATAGCAGCCGGTGGCGACGGCTCCTGCCGTGGCATTGGCCGGACAGCCGTGGTATGCACCGGCCGCCAGGGGAAGCGCGGAGAGGATCAGCGGACAGAATCGCAAACGGCGTACCATGGCTGCGCCTACGTGCCGGAAGGCGGCTGCGTGACGCTCAGCACGTTGCCGTCCGGATCTTTGAACCAGGCCACGCGCGATCCTCCGTGCACGGCGGCCACTCCCGGACCGCTGGGCGAGGTCCAGATGCCGCGCGGGCTCTGGTCTTTCATCCACGGAAAGTGTTCAAACTGGATGCCGGCGGATTCGAGCGCCGTCACGGCCGCTTCGATATCCGGCACCTCCCATCCCAGGACCGTGAACTTCGGCGGCGTCCAGTCCGGCACCGGCGTCACCCGCAGCGTGGTTCCGTTGGCGTCGAAGATCATGGCGAACTGGTCCTCGCCCAGGAGTTCGAGGCCCAGCGTGTCGCGATAGAACGTTCGGGCGGCGTCGCGGTCGCGCACCGCGAGAAACGCCACCAGTTTATGTGTATTCACCATAGAGTACTCTCCAGTTCTGCCATCGTCTGCCGGCCCGATCGGACCGCCATCGACGTCCTTCCATTATGCCAGCGGAGCAGAAGCGCGCCTTGCTGTCTGCTATTTTATAGTTTCACACTCTTATGACCACTATCGTACGCATTACAGGCCGTGAAGTTCTGGATTCGCGTGGCAACCCCACGGTGGAAGCGGATGTTCATCTGGCGGGCGGCAGCATGGGACGGGCGGCTGTGCCCTCCGGCGCCTCCACGGGAGAGCACGAAGCCGTGGAACTGCGGGATGGCGACAAATCCCGTTATTTGGGCAAGGGTACCCAAAAAGCCGTCAGTCACATTAACGGCGAAATCGCCGAATGCCTGCGCGGCAAGGATGCCGCGCGCCAGGCGGAGATCGACGCCCGCATGATCGAGCTGGATGGCACCGAAAACAAGGGCCGTCTGGGCGCCAACGCGATCCTGGCCGTTTCCATGGCCGCCGCGCGCGCGTCTGCCGCGGCGCAGGGCACGCCCCTGTACCGCTACCTGGGCGGCGCCGGCGCTCGCCTGCTCCCGGTGCCGATGATGAATGTGCTCAATGGCGGCGCGCACGCGGACAATTCCGTGGATGTGCAGGAGTTCATGATCTCGCCGTTCGGCGCCACCAAATTCTCCGAGGCGCTGCGCATGGGGGTGGAGGTTTTTCACACGCTCAAGGGCGTCCTGAAGAAGCGCGGCTACTCGACGGCGGTAGGCGATGAAGGCGGCTTCGCTCCCAATCTGAAATCCAATGTGGAAGCGCTGGAAGTGCTGCTGGAAGCCATCCAGAAGGCCGGGTACAAGGCTGGCGAGCAGGTGGGCATCTGCCTCGATCCGGCGGCCAGCGAATTCTATATCGACGGCAAGTACGTCTTCAAAAAGTCCGACAAGAGCCAGCGGACGTCCGCACAGATGGTCGAATTCTGGGCCGACTGGGTGCGCCAGTATCCCGCCATCATCTCGCTCGAGGATGGCATGTCCGAAGAGGATTGGGACGGCTGGGAGGCGCTCACCAGCGCGCTCGGCGGCAAGATACAGCTTGTGGCCGACGATATCTTCGTCACCAACCCCGCCATATTCAAGCGCGGCATCGATCGCGGCATCGCCAATTCGATTCTGATCAAGCTGAACCAGATCGGATCCGTCACCGAGACGCTGGAAGCCATGCACCTGGCGGCCGTCTCGAATTACACGGCTGTCGTGTCGCATCGCTCCGGCGAAACGGAGGACCCGTTCATCGCCGATTTCGTGGTGGCCACCAACGCCGGCCAGATCAAGACCGGATCGGCCAGCCGCACCGACCGTATCGCGAAGTACAACCAGTTGCTGCGTATCGAAGAGGACCTGGGCAGCGCGGCGGTCTTCGCCGGCCGCCAGGCTTATCGCCGCTAGGAGCGCGCCATGTACAAAGTCGTCTTGCTGCGTCACGGCGAAAGCGATTGGAACAGGGAGAACCGTTTCACGGGCTGGACCGACGTGGATCTCTCCGAGAAAGGGCGGCAGGAGGCCAAGGAGGCGGGCGTCACCTTGAAGTCCGCGGGTTTCGCCTTCGACGTGGCTTATACCTCGGTTCTGAAGCGCGCCATCCGCACCTTGTGGATGGCGCTCGACGAGCTCGACCAGATGTGGATTCCGGTGTACCGCTCGTGGCGGCTGAACGAACGGCACTATGGCGCGCTGCAGGGGCTGAATAAGTCGGAGACAGCGGCTAAGTTCGGCGAAGCGCAGGTGAAGATCTGGCGGCGGAGTTACGACGTGCCGCCGCCCGCGCTGACTCCGGACGACGAGCGCTTTCCGGGCCGGGATCCCCGGTACCAGGACCTGAGCGCCGCCGATCTGCCGCTCACCGAGTGTCTGAAAGATACGGTGGCGCGCTTTCTGCCGTACTGGCACGACACCATTGCGCCGGCGGTGCGGGAGGGCCGGCGGGTTCTGATTGCGGCCCACGGCAACAGCCTGCGGGCGCTGGTGAAGTACCTCGACAACGTCTCCGACGAGGCCATCGTCGGGCTGAATATCCCCACCGGGATCCCGTTGGTCTACGAGCTGGACGGCGATCTGAAGCCGCTCGGCAGTTACTACCTCGGCGATCAGGAAAAAGTGAAGGCGGCCATGGAGGCGGTGGCCGCGCAGGGCAAGAAGAAGTAACTCCTTTCGGGATCGAGTCGGAGGCGCGCCCTGGCGCGCCTTTGCTATGCTGATTCTTAGCATGATCTTCCGCCTGTGCGCCTGCGCGTGAAGTGTGCTTCGAAGGAGTTTCCATGCAGTCTCGCCGTATTTTCATCGGCAAGGTGGCCAGCGGTCTGGCGGGCGCCATCGCCGCGCCGAACATGCTCTCCGCCAACGACCGCATTCGCCTGGGCATCATCGGCGCGGGCGACCGCGGCACGCAGATCATGCGCGAGGCGCTGGCCTGTCCCAACACCGAGTTTGCCGGGATCGCCGATATCTACACGCGCCGCCTGGACGACGCGCGCGCCGTCGCGCCGGAGGCCAAGGCCTACCTGGATTACCGCCACCTGCTGGACGACAAATCCATCGACGCGGTTCTGATCGCCACGCCGCAGCATCTGCACTGCGAGCATTTCGTGGCCGCGCTGGATGCCGGCAAGCACGTATACCAGGAAAAAACCATGGCGTTCAGCGTGGATCACGCCAAGCGCATGCGTGCCGCGTACCAGCGCGCCGGGCGGCGGACCGTGCAGATCGGGCACCAGGCCTGTTCCTCGGGCCAGGTCACCGACGCCGTCAATTTCCTGCAGACCGGCAATGTCGGCAAGATCACCGCGATCCACGCGCACATGTATCGCAACACGCCGCACGGCAAGCCCCAATGGTCGCGACCGGTCTTCCCGGATATGACGCCGGAGAACATCATCTGGAAGGCGTTCCTGGGCGAGGCGCCCGCGCACGAATTCGACCCCAATCGCTACATCAACTGGCGCTTCTTCTGGGATTATTCCGGCGGCAACGTCTACGAGAACATGTGCCATCAACTGGCCTTCTGGTACAAGGTGCTGGGCCTGAAGGTCGCGCACACGGCCAACATGGCGGGCGGCCTCTACCTGTGGAAGGACGGGCGCGAAGTACCCGATACCATGAACGTCACCCTGGAACACGGCGAGGAGATCCTGTTTTCGTGGGACTCGGGATTCGGCAACAACCAGTTGGGCAGTACGGAGGACGTGCTGGGCACCGACGGCACGATTTCCAAGAGCCAGCAGATCCGCTACCTGCCGCAGAAGGTGAACCGGCCGGACGGCGCCGAGATGATGGGGTCGACGCGCAGCGCGCCCAATGCCCACATGCGCAACTTCCTGGACGCGATCCGCGGCGGTCAGGAACCGAACTGCCCGTTCGAGTTGGGCTACCGTGTCTCCATCGCGTGCCGCATGGCCGTCGAAAGCTTCCGGCGCCAGCGTCCCGTGCATTGGGATGCTGCCCGGGAAGAGATCGTCTAGCGCCCCCCATGGATTTCGAATACACGCCGGAACAGATCCAACTGCGCAAGTCCGTGCGCGAGTTCGCCGAGGCGGAAATCCTGCCGCACGTGATGGAATGGGACGAAGAGCAGATCTTCCCCATGGACGTCATCCGTAAGCTGGGCAAACTCGGCTACATGGGTTCGATTTTCCCCGAGGACCTGGGCGGCGCGGGGCTGGGCTACATCGAGTACAGCATCATTATCGAAGAGCTGTCGCGCGTGGACGGCTCGGTGGGCATCATCGTGGCGGCGCACACCTCGTTGTGCAGCAATCACATTTTTAAGATGGGCACCGACGAACAGCGGCGGCGCTACATGCCGCGCCTGGCGTCCGGCGAATGGATCGGCTGCTGGTCGCTGACCGAGCCGGAGGCCGGCTCCGACGCCGCCGGCACACGTACCAAGGCTGCGCTCGAAAACGGCTGCTGGGTGCTCGACGGCGCCAAGACGTTCACCACCAACGCGCACTATGCCAACGTGTGCGTGGCCATGGCGGTGACCGACCGCACCGCGGCGCAGCACGGCATCTCGGCGTTCATCGTGGAGCAGGGCACTGCCGGCTTTCGCCCCGGCCGGAAAGAGAACAAGCTGGGGTTGCGCGCCAGCGCCACCGGCGAAGTGATCTTCGAGAACTGCCGCATCCCGCCCACCCAACTGCTGGGCAAGCGCGGCGAAGGCTTCGTGGACAGCCTGAAAGTGCTCGACGGCGGGCGTGTCTCCATCGCCGCGCTGTCCATCGGGATGGCGCAGGGGGCCTACGACGCCGCGCTGCGCTACTCCAAGCTGCGCCGCCAGTTCAGCCGGCCGATCTCCGAGTTTCAAGCCATACAGTACAAGCTGGTGGATATGGCCACCGATCTGGATGCTGCGCGCCTGCTCAACTATCGCGCCGCCTGGATGCTGGATCACGGCCGCCGCGTCACCCGGGAATCCGCCATGGCGAAGCTGTTTGCTTCCGAGGCCGCGGTTCGCATCGCCAACGAGGCCGTGCAGATTCACGGCGGCTACGGCTTCATCAAGGATTATCCGGTGGAGAAATTCTATCGCGACGTGAAGCTGTGTACCATCGGCGAAGGCACCAGCGAGATTCAGCGCCTGGTGATCGCGCGGCAACTTCTGAAAAGCTGATGACCGACTGGGCGCGCAAGATTGCGGAAGGCGACGCGCGCGCGCTGGCCCGCGCCGCCACGGGGATCGAGAATCGCGATCCGCGGGCGCTGGCCGTCCTGGACGAATTGCGCCCGCGGGCCGGCCGCGCCATCCTTGCCGGGATCACCGGCGCGCCCGGCGCCGGTAAGAGCACCCTGGTGGACGCGATGGCCCGTGAGATCCGGAGGCAGGGCCGCACCGCCGGCATCATCGCCGTGGACCCCACCAGCCGGCGCACCGGCGGCGCCATCCTGGGCGACCGCATACGCATGCTGGATCATCACAGCGATCCGGGCGTCTTCATACGCTCCATGGCCACCCGCGGCACGTCCGGGGGGCTGGCCGCTGCCACCCGCGACATGGCCACGCTGCTGGATGCCGCGGGCAAGGACTACGTTCTCATCGAAACCGTGGGCGTCGGCCAGGACGAAGTGGAAATCGCCGGCGTCGCGCAAATCACGGTCGTGGTACTGGTGCCCGGCATGGGCGACGGCGTGCAGGCCCTCAAAGCCGGCATCATGGAGATCGCGGACATTTTCGCGATCAACAAGTCCGACCAGCAGGGAGCGGCCCAAACCGAGCGCGAGATTCAAGGCATGTTGAGCCTGGTGCCCGGCGAGTCCCAACCGAAGATCATCCGGACCATCGCTACGGATGGCACCGGAGTGAGTGCCCTGGTCCAGGCGCTAAGCGTTCCTACACGTTCCAAGGAGTTGACCATTTGACAGCAGAAATCGGAATCATCGGCGGCAGCGGCCTGTACGCCATGCCGGGCTTCGACGCGCAGGAGGAGGCGGTCGTCGAGACGCCCTTCGGCGCGCCCTCGGATAACTTTGTGCTGGGCAAACTTGCCGGCCGTCGCGTCGCATTTCTCGCGCGCCACGGCCGCGGCCACCGCATATCGCCCTCGGAGCTGAATTTCCGCGCCAATATCTACGCCATGAAATCGCTGGGCGTCGCGCGCATCCTCTCTCTCAGCGCCGTGGGTTCGCTCAAAGAGGAGCACAAGCCGCTCGATTTTGTGATCCCGGACCAGTTTGTGGACCGCACCCGCGGGCGGATCTCCTCGTTTTTCGGCGAGGGCCTGGTGGCCCACGTCGGCTTCGCCGATCCCATTTGCCCGCAGCTTTCCGGCGTCGTCGCGAAAGCCTGCGCCGAGGCCGGCGTGGCGGCCCGGCAGGGCGGCACCTATCTCTGCATGGAAGGCCCGGCCTTCTCCACCCGCGCCGAATCGAACCTGTACCGCAGTTGGGGCATGGACGTGATCGGCATGACCAACCTGCAGGAAGCCAAACTGGCGCGCGAGGCCGAGATCTGCTACGTAACCATCGCCATGGTCACCGATTACGATTGCTGGCATCCGGATCACGACGCCGTGACCGTCGCCGACATCATCGCCAACCTGACGAAGAACGCCGAACATGCCTGCCAGGTAGTGGCCGCCGCCGTGGCCCACATGCCCGCGGCGCGTACCTGCAAGTGCGGATCGTCGCTGGCGCATGCCATCATCACCGACCGCAAACTGGTGCCCGAAGCCACCCGGCGCAAACTGGATCTGATCGTTGGCAAGTACTTCCTGTAACGAGCGGGCCCGGCAACTGCTGGGATGCTGCCTGCGCGGCGGCCCGTGGCCGCGCGAACTGCTCCACGCCCTCACCGCTGACGAGTGCGCCGATGCGTTTTTCCGGGTGGTGGTCGAGGGTCTGGCGGATCGCTTCGAGCCGGCGTTGTGCGACACGTACGCCGAACTGTTTGCCGAAGCCATGGCGCCCGGCGCGGGCGATCCGCTGGTCGCGCGCTATAAACGCGTGCGGGCGCCCCGGCTGATCGCCGGCGATCCGCGCAACATCTTCGTGCTCTCGCGCGTGACCCTGGGGGCGGACGTCGCCGTCACCAGCGTCCTCCTGGATGCCGCCAAGAAGCGCTTCCCGGACGCGGCCATTTACCTGGCCGGTCCGCGGAAGAATTGGGAGTTGTTCGCCGCCGATCCGCGCATCCTGCACCCGCCGGTCGATTACCGCCGCGGCCCGCTGCGCCAGAGGCTGGCGGCCGGTGCGGAATTGCGCGAAGTTCTCAACCGGCCTCACAGCATCGTGCTCGATCCCGATTCGCGCCTCACGCAACTGGGTCTGCTGCCGGTTTGCGCGGAGGAGCGCTATTACTTCTTCGAAAGCCGCGCTTTTGGCGGCAGCAGCGACGATCCCTTGCCCGCGCTCGCCAGCCGCTGGGCGGCGGAGACGTTGGGGATCGCGGGCGCGAAGCCGTACATCGCGGTTCCGCCGGCGGCGGTTCCGGAGTCCACCATCGCGGTGAGTCTGGGCGTCGGCGAGAATCCCGCCAAGCGCATCCGAGATCCCTTTGAGACGGAGCTGATCAAGCTGCTGGCCGCTACCGGAGCGCCGCTGTGGATCGACGTGGGCGCGGGCGGAGAAGAAGCCGAACGCGTCGAGCGGGCCATCGCGGCCTCCGCTGCCCGGGTGGAAATATGGCGTGGATCCTTCGCGGGATTCGCGGCCATCATCGCCGGCAGCCGGCTGTATGTGGGCTACGATTCCGCCGGACAGCACGTGGCCGCGGCTTGCGGCGTACCGCTGATCAGCATTTTCGCCGGGTTCCCCTGTGAGCGCATGTTCCAGCGCTGGCGCCCGGCCGGGCAGGTGATTCGCGTCGACGATCCGGAACCGGCGGCGGTGCTGGCCCGTGTGCGGGAGCGGCTGTCTACAGTCTTTCGATCACGGTAGCATTGGCCATGCCGCCGCCTTCGCACATCGTCTGCAACCCGTAGCGTCCCCCCGACCGCTGCAGCTCGTGCACCAGCGTGGTCATCAGGCGCGCGCCGCTGGCGCCCAGCGGATGTCCCAGCGCCACCGCGCCGCCGTTCACGTTGACCCGCGCCAGATCCGCGCCGGTTTCACGCTGCCATGCCAGCGGCACGCAGGCGAAGGCTTCGTTGACTTCGAAGCAGTGGATGTCCGCGATCCGCAACCCCGCTCGCGCCAGGACCTTGCGCGTGGCCGGTATGGGAGCCGTCAGCATGATCACCGGATCGTCGCCCGCCAGGGCGAAGGCCGCGAAGCGCGCCACCGGCCGCATCCCGAGCCGCTCGGCCGCGGCGCGTTCCATGATCAGCAAGGCCGCCGCGCCGTCGCTGATCTGCGACGAATTCGCGGCGGTAATCACGCCGTCGGATTTGAACGCCGGTTTTAGGGTGGCCATCTTCTCCAGGCTGGAATCCGTCCGGATGCCCTCGTCGCGGGTCATTTCGCCGACCGGAACGATCTCGTTGCAGAACCGGCCTTCATTCGTGGCCCGCGCCGCGCGCTGATGGCTCTCCAGCCCGAACGCGTCCAGCTCCGCGCGGCTGATCTGCCAGCGCTCGGCGATCATTTCCGCGCCGATGCCCTGGTGAAAACTGGCGTTGTGATAGCGCCGCATCACCGCCGGGCCGAAAGGCTTGCCGGGGCCGGCGCCGTTCGATCCCATGGGCACCCGGGTCATGGATTCCACGCCGCAGGCTATGGCGATCTCGTAGCTGCCCGCCAGCACGCCCTGGGCGGCGAAGTGGGCCGCCTGCTGACTCGAGCCGCATTGCCGGTCGACGGTGGTCGCGGGTACGGATTCCGGGAAGCCGGCCGCCAGCACCGCATTGCGCGCCACGTTGAAGGCCTGCTCGCCCGCCTGTCCCACGCATCCGGCAATTACATCGTCAATTAACTCCGGATCCAGCCGATTCCGGCGCACCAGGGCGCTCAGCACGTGGCCGAGCAGGTCCGCCGGATGCCAGTCCTTGAGGGCGCCGTCCCGTTTTCCCACCGGCGTCCGCACCGCATCCACGATGACAGCTTCACGCATGTTGAGGATGATAGCAGAACGGCCGGCCTTGCAGCCGGTCGGATCAGGGAGCTGGCCGGTGACGCGGCTTGGCCGCCGGTTTGGCCGGAGGCGGTGGCGCGGGATTCCAGAAAGCGGGATCCTGTGCGGCGAATTCTTTCGAAACGTAGCTCATGCGCGGCGCCATGGAGAAGAGCAGGCTCTCCGTGGATTGCACCGCGTCCGCCACCAGGCTCTCGAAGTGCTGCCGGTTGCGTTCGCCCATCGCCTGGCGGGCGGCCGCCGAGCGCGCCGGGCCTTCGTCCATGCGCGCCAGCGATTCCATCGGCTCGAACAGGAAGTAGGTTCCGGAAGGCGCGCCCGAAATCACCTGGTAAGTCAGCACCGCCTGATCGGAGTTGGACAATTGGTCTCCGGAGATCAGCATCTTGGCGGCCTGCGCCAGGTCCGCTTCATGGCCGTACTTGATGCGGAGCAGGGTCACTTCCATGTACCGGCACTTGGGCAGGCCGGCCATGGCGTCGGCGGCGCGATAGCTGAGCTCGCCGCGGAACACGGCCAGCAAGTTGCGCGAGCCGGTGCGCAGTTCCCCGTCAGCCGCCGCGGCCGCCTCCAAATCGCCGGACACGGACGACTTGGCGACCTCGGCGCGGGCCTTCTCCACGGCGGCAAAGGAGTCGTAGGGAATGAGGAACCATGCCTCGGTGGGTCCCGTTTCGGCGGTCATACCGAGGTAGTGACTGGACAGGTTCCCTTTCTCGAAAGCGCGGACCCAGGCCTGTTCGGACTTCTCATGCGCGGATTCGCGCCCTTCCTTGATCTGCTCCCGGGCGATCGTCAGAACCTTGGGTACGGCGGCTTCGTCCGGCGTTTGCCCCGCTAACGGAACCAGCGCGCATGCACCTCCCAACAGCAGCGCGGCTCGCAAAACGTGCGTCTTCATACATCACCTCAGCGCTATGTTACAAGACGGCGGTACAAAGCGGCAAAGGTTTCCAGGGAGATTTGTTCGGCGCGCATACTACCTTCCGGCCAATCGTCGATGGCGGCGCCGTAGCGGACCGACAGGTTGTTGCGCAGCGTTTTCCGCTTGTGGCGAAAGCCCAGGGACACGAAACGCAGAAACTCTTCCCGGTCGCCGATCCCCAGTTCGGAGGCGCGATCGTGGGGCGCCAGTTGCAGCACCGCGGAATCCACCTTGGGCGGGGGATGGAATGCCGCCGGCTTCACTTCGAAGAGCAATCGAACATCGCAGGCGAGTTGCAGGGCGACGCTGATATAGCCGTATTCCCGGTGGCCGGGCGAGGCGGCGATCCGTTCCGCCACTTCTTTCTGCACCAGAAAGACGCCGCGCCGCAACCGCGGACCGAGCGCCGCCGCGCGTTCCACGATGGCGGTCGCCGCATAGTAGGGCAGATTGCCGGCGATTACCGCCGCTCCCCATTGCGCCAGGTCCATCGCCAGGGCGTCGCCCTCGACCACTTGCAGGCCGGGATGCGGTGCCAGATGTTGGGCCAGCCGGGGATCCAGCTCCACCGCGATCACGCGGTCCGCGCGGGCCAGCAGGCGGGTGGTGAGAGCGCCGCGGCCCGGACCGATTTCGACTACCAGGGGTTCCCGCTCGGGACAGGCCGCGCGCGCGATGCGCTCCAGAATCGAACCGCGAATCAGGAAATGCTGCCCCAGTCTCTGGCGGCTCACCGTCAGCCGCGGACCGTGTAAAGCACGCGGCGGAAAGAGACCAGCAGTTTGCCGTTGGTAGGCTGTCCGAACCAGGTGGCAGGGGTGAAGCGCGAGAAAAAGATCAGCTTGTCGAGGTCGGCTTGCATCTCGGGGCTGACCTGGCCGCGCTCGACGGTATAATTTGTGGCTTGGCCTTTGGCGTCAATATATAACTGCACGACCGGCGCATCGTCGCCCAGGCCGAACGGCGCCACTTCGACCAGGGTCGCGGCAGTGTAGAGCACCGTCGGAACGTCGTTGCGCACCGCTGGCCGGAACCCCAGCACCGGTACGATGATGCCGAACAGCAGCAGGGCCGACAAGAGTCCACCCGCGAAAGGCAGCGCCAGCGGACGCATCAGGTTGTCCACAGCTAATTTGCCGGTGGCGATCCAGGAATGCAGGGCCAGCGGCAGCGTCCGGGTCGCGGCGGCGCGGGATCGCTCGCGGGAAGCGGTAACTTGCAGTTGCGTGCACAGGCGCTCCGGCACCGGCACTACCGGCAGAGCCTTGAGCGTGGTGCGCATTTCGGAAAGCTCCGCCAAATGCGCGGCGCACTCCCGGCACACCGCCAGGTGGTCCGTCACACGAGTACGCTCCGCTTCGGACATCTCCTGATCGAGGAATCCGTCTACGGAATTTCGCAGCGTTTGGCAACTCATACAGTCTACTCGGCCGTTTTCGGCATCAGCCGCAGCGCGGGCTGCGACTGCAACTTCTTTTGCAACTCCTGGCGCAGAGCCTCGCGGCCCCGCAGAATTCGCGACTTCACCGTGCCTAGAGAGATCTGCAGGATCTCAGCCACCTCCTCGTAGCTCAAATCGGTGATATCGCGCAGGATCACCGCCGCCCGGAAGGTCGGGTTGATGCGAGCCAATGCCGCGGTGATCAGTTCCTGCCTTTCCTGATCGAAGACGTAATCGTACGGCGATTGCCCGGACGCGGCCAGCGATTCGGCGGGATTTCTGGAATCGTCGTCGTGATCCTCGATGCCCACTTCCCGCTGCCGGTGCCGGAAAAACCAGCGCCGCTGGTTGTGGGCTTCGTTGATGGTGATGCGGAAAATCCAGGTTTTGAGGCTGCTCTGGCCGCGAAAGTGTCCGATGTTGCGGAACACCTTCAGGAAAACCTCCTGTACCACGTCGGAGGCGTCCGCAGGATCGTTGAGAAGCCGCAGCGCCAGATTGTAGACGGGCTGCTGGAAGCGCAGGAGGAGTGTCTCGTAGGCCTGCTCGGAACCCTCGCGCAAAGCGCGGGCTAAAACCAGATCGCCGGAATCCGCCGCGATCTCCGCCGTCTTCTGCGAGTTCAATTCCAGCACCAGGGTAGCCATAGGGCGACCTGCAACCATTATAGACACCGGCGGAGGTTCTGGAGTTCCCGCGTCGATTTTTTGAGGGAGTCCGCGCTATTCTCAGGCGTGGGAGGGGAATGTGCTCCGCTCACCCATCTTGGCGGCGATGCAGCTCAGCACCCGGGCCATCTCCTGCAGGGCGCGGCGCGATTGGCTGGCGGATGCGCGGCGCGTCAAACGCGACCAGACCGCCATCATCTTGTAGTCCAGGATCAGCAGGTATTGCTCCAGCGGGTCCAGCCCCAGCCCGGCGGCGTGATCCAGAAGGTAGAGAAGCAACCGGTAATCCTTGTCCAGCGCCAGTTGCAGCGGACCGAGATCCGGAGATTCCCGCAAGGCTTCGCGCGTGCCGGCGAGGCTCAACTGCTGCAAAATCGGACCGGCTTTACCGTTTTGCTCCTGGGCCAGCAGCAGGAGCACGGTATAGCGGAACCAATAAGCGAACAATCCGCCGGAGAATGCCAAAATCAGGGCCGTTTCAAACATGAAACTCGCACCGGAACGTACTAACCAATCCAGGGTTCAATCATAACACCCACTGTCCGTAGGTGCAATAACTTTTGATAAGATTTCTAGTACGCCTGTTACTAAAGAAATCAACCCCGGGAACCAGCCCGTACCATGCCCGGTAAATTGAAGAAACTAAAGGGATAGAGTTTTGAGGTATTGCCGGAAGGGACCCCCCAGATCGTGCCGGCGCAGGGCGAATTCCACGGTGGCTTTCAGAAAACCGAGCTTATCCCCGGCATCGTAGCGCGTACCTTCGAACCGGTACGCATAGATAGGACGGCTACGTAATAGATGGCGCAAAGCGTCGGTTAATTGAATCTCTGAACCGGATCCCGGCTCGATCGCCAGCAGAGATTGAAAGATCTCCGGGATCAACACGTAGCGCCCGATGATGGCCAGGTTGGAAGGCGCTTCGGAGGGCTTGGGCTTCTCCACCAGGTTGCGTACCCGGTAAACCCTGTCCCGGCAGCCGTTGTGCGAAATGGGCTCGGCGTCAATGGCTCCGTAGGACGAGATATTCTCCGGCGCCACCTCCATCACCGCCACCACCGGCGAGCAGAAGAATTCGTAAACATCCAGCATTTGCCGGAGGCAAGGCGTTTCGGCATCGATCACGTCATCGGCCAGGACCACGGCGAAAGGCTCCTCGCCCACCAGCTCCATGGCGCGCAGGACCGCGTGCCCCAAGCCGAGCGCTTCCTTTTGCCGCACGTAAGACACGTTGATCATGTCCGACACGCTGCGCACGATAGAGAGCAAATCGCGCTTGCCGCGGGTTTCCAGCAGGTTCTCCAATTCGAAGCTGACGTCGAAGTGATCTTCGATGGCGGTCTTGCCGCGGCCGGTAACGATGATGATGTTCTGAATGCCGGAATGCATGGCCTCTTCGACGCCATACTGGATAAGCGGCTTATCGACCAACGGCAGCATTTCCTTCGGCTGGGCTTTCGTGGCCGGGAGAAAGCGCGTGCCGAGGCCCGCGGCGGGGAAAACGGCTTTGCGGACTTTGGAGGCCATCACTTACAGTTTGCGGGCAAGCGCGCGGAATCGCAACTGCCAAATGGATAGCGAAGTCCCGGGCACCAGCGGCTAGTCCCCCTACACTGTTCGGTTAACCGGACCTTGTCACTTCGGTGTTCGGTGGGGGCGCGGGTTGCCATGCGTTTCGAGTCCCTGGTCGCATCCGGTCCTTTCACGGTTTCCTGCCGGTCTCGGCCCCGAACAACTCGCTCGCCGCCGCAGCCGGGGCAGCCGGGGCGGATTCCCGCAACAGAGCGTACCCGCTGGTGCCCGACATAACATCGAGCATCGCGTGCAGCAGGATGCCGGGCAGGATGGACTGGGTGAGCAGGGCGATACCCTGCAGCACAAGACCCGCCAGCGTGGGCCGCACCACATCCTTGCCCTGGTAGGCGTGCGCGGCGCCGAACATAATCACGCTGATCGCCGCCGCCCAGCCTAACCCGACCCAGCGCTGCAGTGCCCACACGAGAAAACCGCGGTAGAGCAGCTCTTCGCAGATGCCGGCCGTGACGCTCAGGCCGACAAACCAGCGGTACTCGGCCGTGGTGCGCGGAACCAGAGCCAGCAGGTGTCCCGAACGCTGCCGCAGTGCCGCCCGTTTCTCCGCGCTCAGGCGCGCCAGGGCCCGCGTCTGGGAGAGCCACAGGGCCGCAACGGCCAGGACGGCCAGGGTGCTGGCGAGCAGGCGCCAGCCGCCCGGCGGAAGAAGCCACAGCGCAGTCCAGGGCCGGGCCAGCACCCACCAGCGCGCGGCAACAAAAATGGCGGCCAGCCATAACCAGGCCATGAGGATGCGGTACACGCGGGTGCGGGCGCCGGCATCGCCGCCGCCGGCTTTGCGCAGCAGGTAAGGCCAGAGCACAAAATAGTCCAGAAAGGCGCCGGCAACGAACACGACGGCGGCGAAGACCAGATCGGTGGCATTGGGCATGTTCGGATTCCCTCCCATATTCACTAGATAGTGAATATTCATAATATTATGAATAATGATAAGCTGTCTACTGGAAATAATTCAGCCCGGAATGAAGGCAAAGCCTCGGATCATGAAAAAAGGGTCGGTAGTTTCCGGCCGGAGCCCGTCTGGCAGTCTCGACCAGCTGCGCGCGCTCGCCCATCCGCTGCGCCTGCGCATGTTGGAACTGTTCGCGGAGGGGCCGCGGACGACCAAGCAAGTCGCCCAGCAGCTCGGCGAGCCGCCCACAAAGCTCTATCATCACGCCAACGCGCTGGAACGTGTCGGCCTGCTGACACTCGCGAAAACCCGGCAGAACCGGGGGGCCACCGAGAAATGGTATGAGGCGGCCAGCAACACCATCTCGGGACGTCAGCCGTCCCGATCCCGACCCATGCAGCAGGCCATCAGCGGGCTGGCCACAGTGGCCCTCGAACAGGCTCGGCGCGAGGTCCAGCTGGCTCTGCCCAGACCTCGTGGCGGCCGCCCGCTGGTCGTGCGCATCACCACGACTGCCAACCAGCGCCGGATCGCCCAAATCCGCAAACGATTACTTCAGGTCCTGCAGGAACTGTCCGATCAGAAGGGCAAGGCCAAGCGAGCCGGCGGGCGAGACGCGAAACGTTGGACGCTTACGATCGCCTTCGTGCCGGCGGAGTCCGGGGAACCCGCGTCCTGAACCCGTACCGGAGCTAGCCCAGGCGCAGGTGCACCATGGACATCACCCGCAGGGTGTCGGACATGAACATGCCCCAGCGCTTCTTTGGCTCCACGGCCAGCTTGAGCTTGCGGAACATCGGATACTCCGCGCGCACAACGATCCGCCGGTCCCAGGATTCCAGGAGCTGGGCCCGCTCAAGGCTCCATTTGAGGAAGGCGCTATCGTCCATGCCGCCGGCGGTGATCACCTTTTTGTTGGCGGTGCGGAGGCCGAAAGCGGAGCAGGCGTCGAAGATGAGCTGGCAGCCCGGGAAGGCGTCCGCCAGGGTGAGGAGAAATGCGCGGACCTGGTCTTCGGTGAAGTAGTAAAGCACGCCGGCCGCCGCCAGGAAAACGGCATCCTCGACTTTCAATTGATGCAGCCATTCGTAGTCGAACAGGGAGCTGGCCAGGAACTGGCGGCGGCCGGTCTCCGGAATGAAGCGGCGCCGCAGGGCGATCACGTCCGGCAGATCCAGGTCGTACCAGTGGACGCGGCCGTTGTCGATGCGTTCGAAAGTGGTGTCCATGCCGCAGCCGAGATTCACCACGGTGGCCTGCGGATGGTATTCCAGGAATTCCCGCAGCGTGCGGTCGATGTGCAGGCTGCGGGCGATCCAGCAGAGCTGGCTGATGGGGCTGGTGTTCCGCGCGATGGTGGAGAAGTCATAGCCGATCTCCGCCATGATGCGCACGGCGGTTTCATCCACCAGCAGCGGGTGGGAGGACCGCGTTTCGACGGCGCGTCCCCACAATGGCAGAAGCAGCGTCTTCTGGACGCTGCCTAATTCAAGCGTGCCGGCATCGGGCATCCAAACAGACCTCTGAGTCCGATTCTAGCAACTCGCCGGCCGGGCACGCGCCGGATTCGCTGCCGCGGAATCGCGGCATAATGAAGATTCATGTCATCGCTGACTGCGGATCTGGCGGGCCCGGAGGCGATCGCCAAATACGAGCCGGTCATCGGCCTGGAGGTGCACGTCCAACTGGCCACCGCGACCAAGATATTCTGCGCCTGTCCCACCAGTTTCGGCGCGCAACCCAACAGCAACGTCTGCCCGGTGTGCCTGGGCCTGCCCGGCGCGCTGCCGGTGCTCAACGCCGCGGCCGTGCGGCTGGCCATCAAGGCGGCCCTGGCGTTGAACTGCCGCGTGCGGCCGGTTTCGCGATTCGCGCGCAAAAATTACTTCTATCCGGACCTGCCCAAGGGCTACCAGATCTCGCAATACGAGGAGCCGCTGGCCGAGCACGGCTGGCTCGAAATAACCGTGGACGGCGCGCCCAGGCGTATCGGCATCACCCGCGTACACATGGAGGACGATGCCGGCAAGAGCATCCACGACGGGTTCCGCGACTCCGACCGCTACAGCTACGTGGATTTGAACCGCTCCGGGACGCCGCTGATCGAAATCGTCACCGAGCCGGATATGCGCGGATCGCAGGAGGCTTACGATTTTCTGACCGAGCTGAAGCGGACCATGGAGTTTCTGAACGTCTCCACCTGCGACATGGAGAAGGGGCATTTGCGCTGCGATGCCAATGTGTCGGTCCGGCTCAAGGGCGCGGAGCATTTGGGCACCAAGGCCGAAGTGAAGAACCTGAATTCGTTCCGATTCCTGAAGCTGGCGCTGGATCACGAGATCGCGCGCCAGGTGGGTATCCTGGAGAGCGGCGGCAAGATCCAGCAGGAGACCCGGTTGTTCAATCCGGAAACGGGCGAGACGGCGGGGATGCGCAGCAAGGAACACGCGCACGATTACCGCTATTTTCCGGAGCCGGACCTGGCGCCCTTGCGCATCTCGCGCCAGATGCTGGAGGAGATTGGCGCGGACATGCCGGAACTTCCGGCGGCCAAACGCAAGCGATTCCAGGCGCTCTGGGCACTGAGCGAATATGACGCCAACGTGCTGACCGCCAGCCGGGCCATCGCCGCGTATTTCGAGAAGACCGCCGCGCGGGCGGGCGATCCCAAGCTGGCGGCCAACTGGGTGATGGGCGATCTGATGGGCGCGCTCAACGCGGAAGGAAAGGGAATTGCGGAGTCCCCGGTGACCGCCGAGAATCTGGGCGAGCTGGTGGCGCTCATCCGCGATGGCACGATCTCCGGCAAGATCGCCAAGGAAGTCTTCGCCAAGATGTTCGCCGGCGGCGAGGCGGCTCCGGCGATCATCGAGCGGGAAGGACTGAAACAGATCAGCGACAGCGGCGCCATCGAGAAGCTGATCGATACGGTGCTGGATCAGAACCCCAAACAGGTGGAGCAATACAAGAGCGGCAAGACCACGGTGCTGGGATTCCTGGTGGGGCAGGTGATGAAAGCCTCGCGCGGGCAGGCCAATCCCGGCGCTGTAAACGAGATGTTGCGCAAGAGGCTGAACTCATGATCAAAGAAGGCGACAAAGCCCCCGATATCCGGCTGGAGACCGATGCCGGCCAGCCGTTCGATCTGAAGGATATGCGAGGCCGGAAAGTGGTCCTGTTCTTCTATCCCAAAGCCAGCACGCCCGGCTGCACGGTGGAGGCCTGCGAGTTTCGCGACACTTTCAAGAAATTCGAGAAGAAGGGCGTCGCGGTGCTGGGTATTTCCAAAGATACGCCCAAAGCCCAAACCAATTTCAAGCAGAAACAGAAATTGCCGTTCACGTTGCTGTGCGATGTGGACCACCAGGCCGTGCAGGATTACGGCGTGTGGAAAGAAAAGAACATGTACGGCAAGAAGGTGATGGGCATCGAGCGGACCACCTTCGTCATCGACGAACAGGGGAAGATCCAGAAGATCTTCGCCAGGGTGAAGCCCGAAGGCCACGCCGAGCAGGTTCTGGCGGCATTGTAGCCGGGCGCGGCCGGCTACCAAAGGTGATAATAGCCGTCGCGTTGTGCGAGATCCACCGGCAGGCCGAACAGTCCGGCTAACGCCGCGGCGGTCAGCACGTCCTGTTTGTTTCCGTCCGCGACGATGGCGCCCGCCCGCATCAGGATCACCCGGTCGATCTCCGGGATGATATCGGCCAGGTGATGCGTAACCAGGATGATCCCGATGCCCGCCCGCGCCAGCTTGCGCATCAGCTCCCGCAGTTCGTGCTGTGCGGCGACGTCCAGGCTGTTGCTGGGTTCGTCGAGCACCAGGGCGCGCGGATCGTGCACCAGGGCCCGCGCCAGCAGTACGCGGCGCGCTTCGCCGGAGGACATCTCGTTCACGTCCCGTTCCGCCAGGTGCGGGATCTCCAACAGCTCCAGAATCTCCGCGCTCTTGCGTTCGATTTCGGCTGTGATCCGATGGTACGGCTGCACCCCCACGCTGCCGAAGAACCCGGAGAGCACGGCTTCCCGGCCGGTGATTTCGCGCGTGCAGAGCGTCATCCAATCGTTCGAGACCACGCCCAGCAGCGGCCGCAGATCGAATATGTTCCAGCGCTCCTGCCCGAAGAGGGCCATGCGCGAGCCGGGGCGGACCAGCGGGTAACATTCGCGCATGATGGTCTTGATCAGGGTGGACTTGCCGCATCCGTTCGGACCCAGAATGGCCACGTGTTCGCCCACCCCCACGCGCAGGCTGATATCGTGCAGCACGATCTTATCGCCGCGCATCACCGATACGCGTTCCAGTTCGATCAGAGCGGGATAGTCGGAGGCCACGGGTCAGCCCATCGTATAACGGTGCAAGCGCGATTTGCGCCGCCATGCTGGAGATGATAGCCTCGGCTGGAGATGAGGCCGGAAGACTATCGCGAGCGCGTGGTGGATGTCGCGCCGTGGCAGGTGCGGCTCAGTTCGTTCAGGCTCGGCGATACCTACCGCTGCCAGGCCGACAATGTCGCGCCGGGCGCGAACCTGGCGCGCACCACCGGCGCCACGCGCGAAGAAGCCGAGCAGAAGGCGCTGGAGCGCGCGCGCCAACTTTTGGCCCGCACGGTGCGCCACCCGGTCTGAGCCTCCCGCCGCCGGCCCACAACGTCTGCGCAAAATGATAGCCTCGTGTACGGCCATGTCCAAACGTCGTTGGTGCCGGTGCACCGTCTTGGCCGCCATAACATTCGCCGGGCTGCCGCGCGCCGCCGTGGCGGCGGACCCGATCGATGCGTACGTGACGGCCGAGATGAAACGGGAGCACATCCCCGGACTCTCGCTCGGTATCTATCGGCGCGGCGAAATCGTCAAAGCCCAGGGATACGGGTTGGCCAACCTGGAGCTTGACGTACCCGTGAAGCCGGAAACGATCTTCCAATCGGGCTCGGTCGGGAAGCAGTTCGCCGCCACCGCCATCATGATGCTGGTGGAAGAAGGCAAGATCGATCTGGAAGACAGCGTGACCAGGTATTTCGACCGCGCGCCGGACATCTGGAAACCGGTCAAGGTCAAGAACCTGCTGTCGCACACCTCCGGCATCGCCGAGTACGAGACCTCCGCCCGCACCAAGCCCGGCGGGCCGTTTTATCTGCGGCAGGATCTGACCGAGGACCAGCTCTTCGACCGGATTGCGGCCATGCCAATGGACTTCCAGCCCGGCGAACGATGGCGTTACACCAATACCAATTACGTGATCCTGGGCATGCTGATCCGCCGCCTCACCGGCAAATTTTACGGCGATTACCTGGCCGAGCGCATCTTCCGCCCGCTGGGGATGAACGCCACCCGCATCATCAGCGAGCGGGATATCGTTCCGAATCGCTCGGCCGGGTATGAGTGGGTCAAAGGCGAACTCAAGAACCAGGAGTGGGTCTCGCCTACCTTCAATTCGACGGCCGACGGCGCCATGTATTTCAACGTGCCGGATCTGGCCAAATGGGACGCGGCACTGTACACCGAGAAACTGGTGAAGAAGTCTTCGCTCGACCGCATGTGGACTGTGTTCGCGCTCAATGACGGCAAGCCCAATCCGGGTCACTATGGCTTTGCCTGGACCATCACCGCGCAAAACGGGCACCGGCTGATCGAGCACGGGGGCGCCTGGCAGGGATTCACTACGTACATCGGGCGCTTTGTGGACGACGGCTTGACCGTAGTGGTGCTGACGAACCTGGACTCGGGACACGCGCGTCCCGGAAAGATCGGACACGCAGTAGCGGGGCTGTACAATACGTCGCTGGCCGTGCCGGAGGCCCGGCCCATTCCGGATACCGAGCCGGAGCGGACGGCCTTCGTGCGTGCCCTGCTCGGGAAAATTGCCGGCGGCGTGGCCGATCCGCAGGCATTCACCCCCGAAGCCCGCGCCTTCTTCTTCCCGGACCGGATCCAGGAAGCCGCGAGCCTATTAAAAGAACAGGGACCGGCCACCGCGTTCGACCTGATGGAGCGGAACGATTCCGGCGACGAACCCATACGGACTTACCGGCTCAAGTCCGCGCAGGGCAGCGTTTCGATCACGGTACGTTTCGCCAAAGACGGCAAGATCGCCGGCCTGAGATTGGCACCCGAATAACACTGACCCATGAATCACACACACGGTAATCATTACGATCTCACCGCCCTGGCGCGGCAGGAGATGATCGACGAAGGATTCGTGCCGGACTTTCCGCCGGATGCGGAGCGCCAGGCCGCCGCTCTGCGTTCGCACCCGGCGCAGGCTCCCGCCGATGGGGCCGTGCGGGATCTGCGCGCGTTGCTGTGGTCGTCCATCGACAACGATACCTCGCGCGATCTCGACCAGATCGAGGTGGCCGAGCGCCTGGACCACGGCGCCATCCGCATCCGCGTGGGAATCGCCGATGTGGATGGCGACGTAGCCAAGGGGTCGCCGATCGATGCGCACGCCGCGGCGAACTGCACCACGGTGTACACGGGCGTGAAGAACTTCTCCATGCTGCCGGACGACCTGTCCACCGATCTGACGTCGCTCAACGAACACGCCGACCGGCTGTCGGTGGTCGTCGAAGTGACAGTGGCCGCGGATGGCTCCGTGCAGGACGGCACGGCGTACCGGGCCGTTACGCGCAATGCTGCGCAACTGGCCTACAGTTCGGTGGGGCCGTGGCTCGAAGGGCACGGCGAGCCGCCGGAAAAAGTGGCCGCGTCCCCGGACCTGCGGGATCAGCTTCGTCTGCAGGATGAAGCCGCCCAGAAGCTGCGCGAGATGCGCCACCGCCTGGGCGCGCTCGACCTGGACCGCGCCGAAACGGAGGCCGTGGTCTCGGACGGCCATGTGACCGGCATCCGGCCGCGGCATCGCAACCGCGCCTCGCAGTTGATCGAAGATTTCATGATCGCCGCCAACGGCGTCATTGCCCGGCTGCTGCACGACAAGAGTGTTCCCTCGATCCGCCGGGTGGTGAAAACGCCGGAGCGCTGGGACCGCATTGTCGAGCTGGCCGCGCGCGCGGGCGGCCGGCTGCCCGCCGATCCGGATTCGGGGGCGCTCAACCGTTTTCTGATCGCGCGCCGCGCCGCGGATCCGCTGCATTACGCCGACCTGTCGCTGGCCGTAGTCAAGCTGATGGGACCGGGCGAATATGTCCTGGAACGGCCCGGCGGCGAGCAGATCGGCCATTTTGCGCTGGCGGTCCACGATTACACGCATTCGACCGCGCCCAATCGGCGCTTTGCGGATCTGGTTACGCAGAGGCTCGTAAAAGCAGTGCTGGCCAGTCAGGGTACGCCGTACGGCGACGCGGAACTGGATTCGGTGGCCCGCCGCTGCACCGAGCGGGAGGATGCCGCGCGCAAGGTGGAACGGGCTATGTCCAAGCGCATTGCGGCCGTCGCCATGCGCGATCGGATCGGCGAAGTCTTCCCCGCGGTAGTGACGGGAGTCGTGCCTAAAGGCACCTTCGTACGCCTGGTATCGCCGCCCGTGGAAGGGCGCCTGATGCGCGGCGAGCACGGGCTGGACGTCGGCGACCAGGTCCGGGTCCGGCTGCTGAATACCGATCCGGGTCGCGGATTTATCGACTTCGGGCGGGCGTGAGCGCTGCTGCGAGCAGCGTTCCTTCTTCCCGCGCTTGGCGTCTGGCGGCGCGCTCGGGCCCCGGAAACGGTGCCGTGGCCGGCCCCCGCCGTCATAGCCGCATCTGCCGCCAGCCAGTTAACCCTCAGTTGGCGCCCACCGGCGGCTGGCCCTCGACTACGGCCGCGCGCGCGCTCTGCAGGTACTCCGCGAACGTCCCCTCCAGGATCGCCCGCCGGATCTCCCGCATGATGTCCAGGTACCGCCTGACGTTGTGCAGCGTGGCGAGCATCGCGTACAGGATCTCGCCGGCCTGAAACAGGTGGCGCAGATAGGCGCGGGAGAAGTTCGCGCAGGTATAGCAGGTGCACGCCGGATCGAGCGGACCGGCATCGTCGCGATAACGCGCCTGCTTGATGCGGACGGCGCCTTGAGAGGTGAAAAGGCAGCCGTTGCGGGCGTTGCGGGAGGGCAGCACACAATCCATCATGTCCACTCCGCGCGCCACGTACTCGGGCAGTTCTTCGGGCATGCCGACGCCCATGGCGTAGCGCGGGCGGCCGCGCGGCAGCAGCGCTTCGGTGGCCTCCACCATCTCCAGGCTGAGCGGCCGCGGCTCGCCGACCGACAGGCCGCCGATGGCGTAGCCATCCGCGTCCAGGTCCACCAGCGCGGCGGCGCACTCCCGCCGCAGGTCGGCGAACATGGAACCCTGCACGATGGGAAACAGAGCGTGGCGGGTGGCCAGTTGCGGACGGCGCCGGTGGAAATGCGCGCAGGCGGCGTGCGCCCAACGTACCGTGCGCTGCATGGACGCACGCGCATACTCGTGGCTCACCGGATACTCGGGGCACTCGTCCAGAACCATCATGATGTCGCTGGCGAAAGCCAGTTGCGTGTCCACGGTGGATTCGGGCGTGAAGGTGTGGGTATCGCCGTTGAGATGCGATTGGAACACCACGCCATCGTCGGTGATCTTGCGCAGGCCGCTCAGGCTGAAGACCTGGAATCCGCCGGAATCGGTGAGGATGGCGCGCGGCCAGGACATGAAACGGTGCAGGCCGCCCTGGGAGCGAATCAGGTCCGGGCCGGGGCGCAAATAAAGATGATAGGTATTGGCCAGCAGGATGCGCGCGTCGAGCTCTCCGGCCAGGTCGCGGGGGGCCAGTCCTTTGACCGTGGCCTGTGTGCCGACGGGCATGAAGACGGGGGTTTCGACGATGCCGTGCGGCGTATGCAGCAGGCCGGCGCGCGCCCGTGTGACGGGGCACTCGGCCTGGGCTTCGAAGAGGAATTTCTCGGGCAACGTTCAGTGTACACCCGTGGGCCGGGCCGCTCGCCCCCATGATATGATGCCGCCATGCGAAACATGATCTCCCGAAGAGGCTTCCTCGAAGCCAGCGCTATCGGCCTGGGCGTGGCCGGATGGCTGCGCGCCAATCCCCTGGGCTACCCGATCGGCTGCCAGGCCTGGCCGGTGCGCCAGACCATCGGCAAAGATCTGGAAGGCACCCTGCACGAATTGGCCGGCTGGGGATTCGCGCGGATCGAGATGTGCTCGCCGCCGGGCTACACCTCCATGGGCTTTGGCCCGTTGGCGCAGTTGGCGCCCACGGCGTTGCGCGACAGGATCCAGGCGGCCGGCCTCGGTTGTGAGAGCTGCCACTTCGGATTCACCGAGCTGCGCGACCATTTCGACGAGCGGCTGGCCTGGGCCCAGGGCATGGGCCTGAAACAGATGATCATCTCCACGTTCTGGCTGCCCAAGGACGCCAAAATGGCGGACTGGATGAAAGCCGTGGATGAAGCCAACAAGCTGGGCGAGCGCGCCCAGAAAGGCGGCATGCAGCTCGGCTTCCACAATCACGATTTCGAGTTCCAGAAGATCGACGGCGAGCTGATCTACGACAAGCTCCTGTCGGAGTTCGATCCCAAGCTGGTCAAGATGCAGTTCCAGGTCAGCGTAATCAAATCCGGCTATAAGGCGGCGGATTACTTCGAGAAGTATCCGGGGCGGTTCATTTCCATCCACCTGCAGGACTGGTCGCCGGAGAAGAAGAAAGAGGTTGCGCTGGGGCAGGGCATCGTGGATTGGAAGCGCCTGTGGAAGGCGGCTAAAAAGTCGGGCGCGAAGAACTATTTCGTGGAAGTCGATCGCGAGGATTTGCAGGCCAGCGCGACATTTCTGAAGGGCCTCAGTTGATCCTGCCGTTCGTGCTGCTGGCCATCGCGCCGGCCCAGCCGCTGCAGAACGGCGATTTCGCCCGCGACTTGGCGGGCTGGACCGTCCACGAGCACGGCGGCGCGGCGCGGGTCGCCGCGCGCACGCTGGAGTTGAGCCCGCACGCCGGCGTCGCGCAGACGGTGTATGTCGCGCCTGGATCGCTGTGGCGGTTGTCGGCCAAGACGGACGGCAGCGCGCGCATGCGGGTCGAAACCCCCACCGGATCGTTCGGCTCGTCCACCGGTCCGGCGATTCTGTTCCGCGCGCCGTCGCCAGGCGAAGTGACGATTCACCTGGAGAGCCAGGGCGATCGGGCCGCCTTCGCCAACGTGCGGCTGGAGCCGGTCGCCGAGCCGCCGCCTGGCGAACTGCGCATACGCCTGGCGTCCGCCGCGGCGCGGGCCATCGACGCCAAGCAGTCGGGCCAGTTCATCGAGATGCTCTGCCGCCTGATCCCTTCCATGATCGCGCAGCAGGTGGATGACGACAGTTTTGAAGGCGAACCGCCTTATCGTTTTTCCTATGTCCAGCAGACCGATCGCCCGCATCGGCCCTGGTATCCGGACGGAGCCGTGCAGACGGCCGAGTATGCCCTGGATGAAAACGACGCCTTCAACGGCCGGCGGTCGCAGCGGATCGCCATCCGCCTGGCGGGCGCGCATGCGGGGATCGCGCAGGATGGTTTCTACACCAGGGCCGGCGTGGCGTACCGGCTGCATCTGCACGTGAAAGGGACCGCGGACGTGCCCGTCAGCGCCGTGCTGCGGGATGCCTCCGGCATCCTGGCGCGGGTATCGCTCGGCCGCGCGGCCGAAAGCTGGCAGATGCGCGAAGGCATCCTGAAGGCGGCGCGCGATTCGAACGCCGCCACCCTGGCCCTCGAGTTCGAAGGTCCCGGCACCGTGTGGCTCGATCGTGTGTACCTGATCGGCAGCGATGCCGTGCTGGGCATATGGCGTCCCGACGTGGTCGCGGCGCTCAAGGCGTTGCGCCCCGGCGTGATCCGTTTCGGCGGCACATCCATCGAGGGCCTGGAGTGGGAGCGGACAGTCGGCGATTGGGATACGCGCGTGCCGTTTACCACGTATTGGGGCGGGCTGGAGCCGAACTTCGTGGGCCTGGAAGAGTTCGTGCGGTTGTGCCGGCTGGTGGGCGCCGCGCCCTTGATCTGCGTGCGTTGGACCGGCAAACAGCCGGCGGACGCCGCCGCCGAGATCGAATATATGAACGGCGCGCCCGAGACGCATTACGGCCGCCTGCGCGCGCGCAACGGACACCCGGCGCCGTACGCGGTGAAGTACTGGCAGATCGGCAACGAAATCGGCGGCCAGGATTACGAGCATTCGGTGGCGGCCTTCGCCGGCGCCATGCGCGCGGCCGATCCCGCGATCGAATTGATGAGCTCCTACCCGCGCCCGGGGGTGCTGGCGGCGGCGGCCGGGCTGCTCGATTACCTGTGCCCGCATCATTATGAGAGCGGCGACCTGACCGAAGTGGTGCGCGAGTTCGACGACCTGCGCGAGCAGATCCGGCAGAACGCGCGGGGCAGGGACGTGCGCGTGGCAGTCACCGAGTGGAACACTACCGGCGGCGACTTCGGATTGAAACGCGGCATTCTGCAATCGCTCGGCAATGCGCTCGATTGCGCGCGCTATCGCAATCTGCTGCAGCGGAACGCGGACCTGGTGGAGATGGGCATCCGCTCGAACCTGGCGGACAGCTTCGGCTCGGGCGTGATCGTCACCGGCGCGGGCTGGCTGTACCGCTCGCCGGCGTACTTCACCGACCAGTTGTATGCGCGCGCGGCGGGTTCCTTCCCGCTTCAGGTAGAGCGCCACGGCGCGCTCGCCTGGCCCCTCGAGCAGCCCGACGTCAGCGCGGCGGTGAGCCCCGACCGGCGGACGCTGCGCATCTATGCCGTCAATTCCACGGCGGCGGCCTTGCGCCCGGCCATGGTGCTGGCGGATGGCGCGGCGGCTGGCGGCAGCGCGTTCGTGTTATCGAACCGCGGATTGGCCGATACGGAAGCCATGAACTCGCCCAGCGATCGTACGGCGGTGGGAGTGGAACGGCGGGATACAGCGCTTACCGGCCGGCGGATGGTTTTTACCTTCCCGCCTTATAGTGTGACTTTGCTGGAGTTGCGGCTCGCGCGGGAGTGAAGCCGTGCGGCGGCTTCCCTCATTTCTTCGGCTCCAGCTTCAGATTCAATACCGCGGTCTTGCGGTTGTCGAACGAGCTGAGGGTCTTGCGCGGGCTGGACATGCCGCTATAATCGGCCCGCAGTTCGTAATCGACGTCCGTGTTCAGGCCATGGAAATAATAGGAGCCGTCCTCGTGCGTAATGAAGGAGCGAATCTGCAGGGTCTTGGTGTTTTTCAACTGCACCACCGCGCCGTTCACCGCCTGCCCTTCGGAATTGCGCACCACGCCCTGCACCATGCGCTCGTTGGTTTTTTCGTCCTTCTTGTCCGCCCGGGTGGCGCCGGCCAGGAGCAGGAGCGCGCATCCTGAAGCGATAGCCAACCGGTGAATGCGGGTCACTTCCAGTCCTCTTCGGACTCTTCTTCTTCGTCGTCGTCCAGGAATGCCTCTTCCTCTTCCTCCTCGAGTTCGTCGGCCGACTCCAGTTCCAGGGGATCCGTTCCGATCACCTTCAGGTCTGCGCCGCACTCGTCGCAACTGATTGAGTCGCCTTCGTCCACATCTTCTTCGTCGATATCAATCGCCCCGTCGCATACCGGGCAAGTAACCATGGCTAGAATTCCTCCCGAACACACTACAAATTAGCGAAAGTCCACACTGCTTTCAACTGTATTCTACAGCCTCATAACCGGCTAGCGAGCCGCCTGCCGCGCCAGCCGCCGGCGGGTGGTGGCGGGAACCAGACCCTTCATCCGCAGGTACATAAAAAGCTGCTGCCGGTGCGTGAGCTCGTGCTCCTTGACGAACTGTAGCATTTCCATGCGCGTCACCCGCGCCCCGTCCACGCGCGTGATCATACCCGCATAAAACTCCGCCGGACGGGCGGCCAGTTCGGCGGCGCGCTGCGTCACCGAGGCGCGCAATTCGCACGCCAGGTCGGCCGGAGGAGCGCCCGCCGGCAGGGTGGCGAAACCCGCCATCTTCTCCCGGAACTGCGGACCGCCCAGCACCTCCTCGCCCTCCAGCATCAGGCCCGTGAGTCCATGCCCGGCCACCAGAATGTGCCGCGCGATTTCGCCGAAGGTCATCAGGTCCGGCGCGGGTTTGTAATCGAACTCGTCCGCCGGAAACTCTTCCACCGCCGCCGCCGTGTCGGCGCGTATTGCTTTCCAGGAATCCAGGAGCGCATCCAGTCTTACCATATTTATCCATTGTACCCGTGCGTTTTCTGCTAGCATCGTCCGGTATGTCCAGCCGGGAGGTTCTGGCCCGCCTGCGCGCCGCCGGCAGTGCGGCGAACGTGGCGGGCATGGCGCGCTTCGGCATCCGCGCGGCGAAAGCCTACGGCGTGCCCACCCCGCGGATCCAGGCGCTGGCCCGGGAACTGGGGCGCAACCAGGCGCTGGCCTCGTCACTGTGGTCGAGCGGCGTGCTGGAAGCCCGCGCGCTGGCCGCCATGATCGCCGATCCGCAGGCGATTACGGAAGCGGAAGTGGAGTCCTGGGTGCGCGGCTTCGACTGCTGGGCGATTTGCGATGGCGCCTGCCTGTCCCTGATCTGGAAGACTCCCTTCGCCTGGCGCAAGGTGCGCGAATGGTCGCGGCGCGAGCCGGAATACGAACGGCGCGCCGCCTTCGCGCTGCTCGCCGTACTCGCGGTGCACGACAAAGCCGCTCCCGACGCGCGCTTCCGCACGGCGCTGCGGCTGATCGTGAAGGCCGCCGATGACGACCGCAACTTCGTCAAAAAGGCCGTCAACTGGGCCTTGCGGCAGATCGGCAAGCGCAGCCCTGCGTTGTGCGCCGAGGCCCTCGAGGTGGCGCGATCGCTGGCCGCCGCGAGCGGCCGCTCCGCGCGCTGGATCGGCCGCGACGCCCTGCGCGAACTGTCGCAACGGGTGGCTGAAGTGAATCCCGCCGCGCGAATTCGCGGCGGCTTGCGGAGCATATCCAGCCGCACAGGGTCTCGCGGCTCTCAATAACGGTGAACATTTTCAAAGTTGCTTTCGTACACGGTCCCATAGGAGGGTATCTCATGTCCGCGCGCCTGGGATTGGAAGGTTTGGCCTCCAGAGTTCTCATTCCCGCGTTGCCTCTGCTGCTGTCCGGTTACTTGTGGGGCCAGTCGACGAATCCGGTGGAACTGCTCAAACAGCCTGCGCCGCCGGCAACCGGGAAGATCGCCTACGGCGCGGACCCGTTGCAGTTCGCCGAGATCCGGGTACCCCCCGGAAAGGGCCGGTTTCCGGTTGCCATACTCGTCCACGGGGGGTGCTGGTCGGCCAGGCTGAAGGGATTGCCTGAGGCCGTAACCTCCTTCGAACTGCTGCGGCCGATCTCCGCGGCGCTGGCCGAGGCTGGGATCGCCTCGTGGAACATTGAATATCGCCGTTTGGGAAACGAAGGCGGCGGATGGCCTGGCACCTATCGGGACCTGAGCCGGGCCACAGACATGCTGCGCAACATCGCACCGCGATACCATCTCGATCTCGGCCGCACCATCGTAATCGGCCACTCCTCCGGGGGCCAATTGGCAATGTGGCTGGCTGGCCGCGGGAGGCTGCCGAAGAAGAGTCCCCTGTACACGGACTCGCCCCTGCCGTTGCAGGGAGTCGTGGACATCGACGGGCCTCCGGATCTGGAAACCTTCCGGGCCTTCGAGCAGTCGATGTGCGGCGGGCCGGTCATCACGCAGTTCTTCGGCGGCACGCCGGCGGAGTTCCCGGAGCGCTACCGGGAAGGTTCCGTGACCGGACTCCTGCCCACGGGCGCCAGGCAGGAGTTGTTTGTCCGGGCCAAACCAACCCAGATACATGAGCTCCTCGACCAGTATGTGGCAGCCGCCAAAAAAGCGGATGACCCGGTGCGGCTGTTCACTTTCAAAGGCGATAGCCACTTTGATGGAATCAATCCGAAGACGCCGGACTGGGAAACCGTGATGGCCAGTATTCGATCGTTGCTGCATAGCCCGTGATCGAAGTCTGGGGGGGACTCCGGGCAATTCCGATGCGATCTCGCCGTTCCTCCGAGCGGCCCGCATTGACGTGCACAACTATTTCCCCCAATCGTGATTTCAGCGCCTGACGCGGCTCTCTTCAGAAGCTCCTGCGGCTCATCCCGTTGGACGTCTCGGCCGTATTTCCCCACGTCGAATTAATCGGAATTGAGTAATGCCACCCGATCCGCGGAAATGGTCAGGAGACCTGTGATGAAATTTCGGTGACGGTTTGTGGTGTAGCTGTTCCTTTTTCTGCGTGGTCTGTCTCCACCCCGCCGCGCTAGAATAAAGACAGCGGATCTCCTTTTAGTCCCGAGACCTCTATGATTGATCTGGATGCCTTGCTGGCCAGGGTTTTTGGCACCAAAAACAAGCGCGAAATCAAACACATGCAGCCCATCATCGCCGCCATCGGCGATCTGGAGCCGCAGTTGCAACAGCTTTCCGATATCGACCTCGCCGCTAAGACCATCGAATTCAAAGAACGCCTGGCGCAGGGCGCCCCGCTCGACGACCTGCTGATCGAAGCCTTCGCCGTGGTCCGCGAAGCCGGCCGCCGCTTCCTGAACATGCGCCATTTCGACGTGCAGTTGATCGGCGGCATGGTCCTGCATCGCGGCAAGATCGCCGAAATGCGTACCGGTGAAGGAAAGACGCTGGTCGCCACGCTTCCCGCCTACCTCAACGCGCTCGAAGGCAAGGGCGTCCACATCGTCACCGTCAACGATTACCTGGCCCACCGCGACTCCGAGTGGATGGGCAAGATCCATCGCGCCCTCGGCCTGAAAGTCGGCGTGATCGTCCACGACCTCGACGATCAGGAGCGCCAGGAAGCCTACAACAGCGACATCACCTACGGCACCAACAACGAGTTCGGCTTCGATTACCTGCGCGACAACATGAAGTTTCGCCTGGAGGACTGCACCCAGCGCGGGCATCACTACGCCATCGTCGACGAGGTGGACTCCATCCTGATCGACGAGGCCCGCACCCCGCTTATCATCTCCGGGCCCAGCGAGGAGTCCACCGACAAGTATTTCAAGGTCAACCGCATCATCCCCAAGCTGCAGCGCGGCGAAGAGATCGAAGGCAAGGAGCCGGGCGAAAAGTACACCACCGGCGACTACACCGTGGATGAGAAGCATCGCAGCGCGGCGCTCACCGAAGAGGGTTTCGACAAGGCCGCCCGGCTGCTCAACCTGCCCAATATTTACGACATCGCCACCATCGAGTGGAAGCATCACGTGGAGCAGGCCGTGAAGGCGCACGCGCTGTACCTCCGCGATCGCGATTACGTGGTGAAGCGCAACGACGAGACCGGCCAGGACGAAGTCATCATCGTGGACGAGTTCACCGGGCGCCTGATGCCCGGCCGCCGCTGGAGCGACGGTCTGCACCAGGCCGTGGAAGCCAAGGAAGGCGTCAAAATCGAGCGCGAGAATCAAACCCTGGCCACCATCACCTTCCAGAACTACTTCCGCATGTACAAGAAGCTGTCCGGCATGACCGGTACGGCGGAGACCGAAGCGGCTGAATTTCAGAAGATCTACAACCTGGACGTCACCGTGATCCCCACCAACCGGCCCATGATCCGTAAAGAGTTTTCCGACATCGTCTACCGCACCGAAGAGGAGAAGTTCCGCAACGCGGCCAAGGAGATCAAGGCGCTGCAGGAGAAAGGACAGCCGGTGCTGGTGGGCACCATCTCGGTCGAGAAGTCGGAAAGGCTCTCCGGCATCCTCAAGCGCATGGGCGTGAAGCACGAAGTGCTGAACGCCAAGCAGCACGACCGTGAGGCGACCATCGTGGCGCAGGCCGGACGCAAGGGCGTCATCACGGTATCCACCAACATGGCCGGCCGCGGTACGGATATTCTGCTGGGCGGCAACCCCGAGTTCATGGCGCGCGAAGCCGCGCGCAAGCAGGGCCTCGACGCCGACAACATGCCCAAAGACGATTGGGCCGCCCTGCTGGCTAAGTATAAGGAGCAGACCGACCGCGAGCACGACGAAGTGGTGTCTCTGGGCGGCCTCCACATCCTGGGCACCGAGCGGCACGAGTCGCGGCGCATCGACAACCAGTTGCGCGGCCGCGCCGGCCGCCAGGGCGATCCCGGCAGCTCCCGCTTTTACCTCTCGCTGCAGGACGACCTGATGCGCATCTTCGGCGGCGAGCGCATGCAGCGCCTCATGCTGCGGCTCGGCATGGAGGAAGATGTCCCCATCGAGTCGAAGCTCATCACCAAGCGCATCCAGAAGGCGCAGGAGGCCGTCGAGGCGCAGAACTTCGAATCCCGCAAACACCTGCTCGAGTACGACGACGTCAACAACAAGCAGCGCCAGGCCATCTACGGCATGCGCCGCCAGTTGCTCGAAGGCGCCGACGAAAAGGAGCGGATCATGGAAATGGTCCGCGGCCTGGTGCAGGAGTTCGTCGACCGCCGGTGTGCGGAGAACACGCACCCCGACACCTGGGACCTGGCCAGCCTGAAGACCGATGTGCTCAGCCAGTTCGGTTACCGGGTGGAGACCGCCGAATTCGGCAGCATGAACCGGCAGGAGATCGAAGACGGCATCTGCGATCGCCTGGCGCAGAAATACCAGGAGAAGGAAGACCTGGTCGGGCCGGACACCATGCGCCAGACCGAGCGCATCATTATGTTGCAGGTCATCGACGATCAGTGGAAGGACCACCTGCTGTCGATGGACCACCTGAAGGAAGGCATCCACCTGCGCGGCTACGGCCAGAAGGATCCGCTGGTCGAGTACAAGAAAGAATCCTTCATCCTGTTCCAGGGGATGATGGACCGCATCGAAGACGAGACCCTGCGCTACCTTTTCTTCTTGCAGGTCCAGCGCAATGACGCGGGTCCCGGCGCGGGCCATGCCGAACCGGTCCTGCCGTTCCCGATGGACGAGGACGACGAAGAAGAGGAATCCAACGGAAACGGGCGGGCGGCCGCCGCTTCCGAAGAGGACCGGCGCCTCGCACAGAACGCCATCCAGGACGTCACCAAGAAGATCCAGCGGGATAAAGAGAAGGAATTAGCCGCCATGCAAATGGTCGGCGGCGACGGTTCGGCCGTGGCCAAAAAGCAGGTGATCCGCAACGACAAAGTCGGCCGCAACGACCCGTGCCCTTGCGGCAGCGGTAAGAAATTCAAGAAATGCCACGGTGCCGCATGAGAACCCCGATCGCTTTCCCGCTCGTCCGCGTAGCCGCCGTGGCGGTGCTAATGCCACTGCTGGGCGCCGCGGCTATTCTTCCGGACACCCTCGGCAACTATAAACAGGTTTCGACCCAAACCCTCAACCCCACCGCCGACCGCCCCATCTGGGACGAGTACGGTTTCCGCGACGCCGAAGCGGCACGCTACCAGGGACCCGACGGCAAATTCGCCGCCTCGGCTTACCTGTTTCAGGATCCCACCGGCGCCATGGCCGCCTTCGAATGGCTGCGGCCCGCCGATTCCAAGCCCTCGGCCGTGGCCCGGCTATCGGCCGAGACCCCCACCAGCACGATGTTTGTGCATGGCAACTACCTTTTCCGTTTCGACGGCTTTCGTCCCACTACGCCGCTCCTCGATCAACTGGTGCAGGGTTTGAAACAGGTCGATAACTCGCCGCTGCCCACGCTGCTCGACTACCTGCCGTCGGAAAACCTGACACCCAATTCCGAGCGGTACATCGAAGGTCCGGCGGCCCTGGCGAAGTTCGATCCGGGAATTCCCCCGTCCGCCGCCGCGTTTCACCTCTCCGCGGAGGCCCAGATGGGTACGTTCAATGGCATGAAAATGGCCATTTTCGACTATCCTACGCCCCAGATCGCCATGCAGCGGACCGGCGAATTTCAGAAGGTCGGCGGGGCCGTGGTGAAACGCAGCGGGCCGCTGGTGGCCGTGATCCTGTCGCCGGCCAACGCCGACGCCGCCGAGAAGCTGCTCTCGCTGGTCCGCTACCATGCGGACATCACCCTCAACGAGCGCGTTTCCACGCGCCGCGACAACATCGGCAACCTCGTCATCAATGCCTTTATTTTGATTGGCATACTGCTGGGCTTTTCGATCGTCGGCGGCTTGGCCTTCGGCGGCGTGCGCGCGTTTCTCCACCGCGGACCGCGCGGAGCGGAGGCGGACGCCATGATTCTGCTGCACCTTCAAGATCGCTAAAGTGCCGCAAAACAGAATCTTAGAACCAAATCAACAGGGCAAAAGCCTCTCCTTTTCCGCTTTCGAACACTTTCTGTGGAAATGTGGAAATCCTGTAAATATCTCATCTGCATCCAATTACAGGCCAAAATTTTTGCCTGGATTTTTGCTTGACTTGCGGGCGCAGGAACCATAAGATCCAGTTACCAAAGGTTTTTGGCGGAGTTGCGATTCCGTCGAAACTGATTCTCCCATCGAACATCCCCCTGGTAGAACAGGGGAAAGGATGCTCACCCTTCGGGGTGAGCATTTCTGTTTAGAGCTACACTAAAGCGTAGACCATGCATCCGCCCGTCCCCCGCAAGCCCGAAGGCGACGCCACTTGGCGTGCGCGCCTGGCTTCCCTGCGCAATATCCGGCCCTTGCTGGGGATGGTCTTTGAAACCAGCCCGCCCCTGGTGGTGACTACCACGCTCTTACGCTTCGTGCGCGCGCTGCTGCCGCTGTCCATGCTCTGGGTCTCCAAGCTCATTCTGGACGGCGTGGTGGGCTGGATCAAACATGGCGGTGGCAATGCCACGGCCATCTGGAAACTGGTCGCCCTGGAATTGGGGCTGGCCGTCCTGAGCGATCTGCTGGCGCGCGCAAACTCGTTGGCCGACAGCCTGTTAAGCGACCGGTTTACCAACCGCATCAGCGTGCGCCTCATCGAGCATGCCACCCGGTTGGACCTGGCTTCTTTCGAGGATCCCGTCTTCTACGACAAGCTGGAACGCGCCCGCCGCCAGACCACTGGCCGCATCGGCCTGCTGGCGGGGGTCCTGAACGTCGCGCAGGACACCCTCAGCCTGTTCTCCCTCTCGGCCGGCCTGATCGTGTTTTCGCCCTGGCTGATGGTCCTGCTGGTGGCCGCCGTGATCCCGGCCTTTCTGGGAGAGACGCATTTCACCAGCCTGGCCTACTCGGTCCTCTACCGCTGGACGCCGCAGCGCCGACTGCTCGATTACATCCGCCTTCTGGGCGCTTCCAACCAGAGCGCCAAGGAGGTCAAGATCTTTGGCCTGGGCCCCCATCTGGCCGAACGGTATCGCGAAGTTTCCGACCGTATCTACGAGGAAAATAAGGGAGTTGCGGTCAAGCGTGCGAGCCTTGGCTTTGTATTGAATTTAATTTCCACCGGCGGGTATTACGGGGCTTACGCGGTGGTCCTGATCCGGACCCTGGCCGGCGCCCTATCGGTGGGGACCTTCACTTTTCTCACCGGCGCATTTTCCCGGTCCCGTTCCTATATCGAAAAGATCCTGCAGAGTTTCACCGATATCTCCGACCAGGCGCTATACCTCAAAGATCTGTTCGATTTCTTCGAAATGGAGCCGGCTATCCGCAGCCTTCCCAATGCTTTGCCGGCGCCGCGCCCGATCCGGCGTGGCTTTGAATTTGAAAATGTGTCTTTCGCCTATCCAGGCTCCTCGCGGCTGGTCGTCGAAAACATCAGTTTGTCCCTGGAACCAAAAGAAAAAATTGCGCTTATCGGAGAAAACGGAGCCGGAAAAACGACCCTGGTCAAGCTGCTGGCGCGGCTTTACGATCCGACCTCCGGACGCATCCTGCTGGATGGCGTGGACCTGCGCGACTACAGCGTGGACGACCTCCGCAAGGAGATCGGCGTAATCTTCCAGGATTACATGCGTTATGAGTTATTAGTTAAAGAAAACATTGGATTTGGTAAAATAGAAGATCTCGCCGACCGGGACCGCATCGAGATGGCGGCCCAGAAGAGCCTGGCCTTTCAGGTGATCGGCAAGCTGCCCCATGGCTACGACCAGATGATCGGCCGCCGCTTCGAAGGCGGCGTGGACCTGTCGGGCGGCGAGTGGCAGAAGTTCGCCCTGGCCCGCGCCTATATGCGCGATGCCCAACTGTTGATCCTCGACGAGCCCACCGCCACCCTGGATGCCCGGGCCGAGTACGAGGTCTTCCGCCGGTTTGCGGAGTTGACCCAGGGGCGCATGGCGGTCCTGATCTCGCACCGGTTTTCCACCGTGCGCATGGCGGATCGCATCCTGGTGCTCGAAAACGGCCGGATCGCCGAACAGGGCACCCACAGCCAATTGGTCGCGCTGGGCGGGCGCTACGCTGAATTATTCGAGTTGCAGGCCGCAGGTTATCGATGAGCATACTACAAGTAATTCCGCTGGGCGGATTGGGCGAGTTCGGCATGAACATGACTGCCATCCGCTTCGGCGAAGAGATGATCGTGGTGGATGCCGGGATGATGTTCCCGGAAGATGAACTCCTGGGCGTGGACTTGGTCATGCCCGACATCAGCTTCTTGAAGGAGAACCAGGCGCAGTTGAAGGCCCTGGTCCTTACCCACGGCCACGAAGACCACATCGGAGCGGTGCCCTTCGTATTGTCTGAAATCCAGGTTCCGGTCTACGGCACGGCGTTTACGCTGGCCCTGGTGGAGCGCCGCCTGGAAGAATACGAGCTGGATGATGAGCCGCAACTGATCCCGATCAAGCCCAAGGAGATCCTGGAACTGGGCCCTTTCAAAATCGAATTTGTGCATGTCACGCATTCGATCGTGAGCGCGGTGGCCCTGGCCATTACCACGCCGCTGGGGGTCATTATCCACACCGGCGACTTCAAGGTCGACCCGACTCCCACCGACAACGAACTGTTCGATCTGCACACTCTGGCCGACTACGGCAAGCGCGGCGTGCTGCTGCTGCTATCCGACTCCACCAACGCCGACCGGCCCGGCTACACCGAATCCGAGCGCGCCGTGCAGCCGCGCATGGAAGAGATCTTCAGCCACGCCCAGCGGCGGTTGCTGATCTCCTGCTTCAGCTCTTCCATCCATCGCATTCAACTGGTGCTGGATCTCTCGGCGGAGTTCCGCCGCAAGGTGGCGCTGGTGGGCCGCAGCATGGTTTCGGTCAGCGAGATCGCGCATTCGCTGGGGCTGCTGGAGATCCCCGACGGGGTGTTGATCCGTCCCCAGGACGTGATGGACGCCGACCCGCGCAAGGTCACCGTGTTGCTCTCGGGCACCCAGGGCGAGCCCATGTCGGCGCTGTCACGGGTGGCCGTCGATAACCACAAGCACGTCTCCGTCGAGCCGGGCGATACCGTGGTGCTCAGCGCGCGCATCATCCCGGGCAACGAGAAAGCTATCTTCCGCATGATCGACCACATGTCGCGGCGTGGCGCCGACGTGCTCTACGGCAACATGAATCCGCCGGTGCACGTCTCCGGTCACGCCAGCATGGAAGAAATGAAGCTGGTGCTCAACCTGGTGCGCCCGCGTTATTTCATGCCCATCCACGGCGAGTTCCGGCAGCTCACCAAGCACGCGCGGCTGGCCGAGCACCTGCGCGCCTCGGGCCTGGAGGAAACGTTCATCCTGGAATCCGGCGACACGCTGGAGATCGATCACCACGGCGCGCGCAAGGCCGGCAAAGTGACCGTCGGGCGCGTGTGCATCGACTCCGGCTCGGTGGACGAGGTCGTCGAAGAGATGGTGATCCGCGACCGCCGGCACCTGTCCGAAGACGGCATCGTGTTGCCCATCATCGCCATCAACCGCCAGACCGGCCGCATGGAAAGCCTGCCGGAAATCGTCAGCCGCGGCTTCGCCCTGGCTGAGGACGGCTCCGAATTTATGCAGACCGCGCGCCAGGTGGTGGCCAAGACGCTGGAAGCCTCCAACCGGGAGGAGAAGACCGACTGGGGCGTGATCAAAGAAAAGATCCGCGCGGATTTGAAGCGCTATATTGTCAAGGAGACCTCCCGGCGGCCGCTGGTGATGCCGGTAATTCTGGAGTTGTAAGCTTGGCCTGAAACGTTTCCCCCCTGAGAATCACTAGAGATTAACAGAGGGGGAATCTTCATGAATCCTCGATCCGCGCTGCTTGTCGCCCTGCTGGCCGCCGGCGCGGTTTACCAGCCGGGCAAGCCAAACAGCCAGTCGCAGAACAACAAGAAGACGCAAAGCGTCACCGCCCCTGCCAGTAGTGCCGTAACTTTCAACGACAAGCTGGAGGTGGAAGACTGGCCGCGCGAAACGATGCACGAGGTCTTCGCCGCCGACGCCCGCGCCAAATCCGAGGCCGCTGAAAGTATCTGCCACTTGCGGCGCGGCTACCAAACCAGGTTCATCGTTGCCACCGTTCCCGATCCGCAGAACTCACGTTATCCCTACGCCTTCGACCGCTTTATGGAAAGCATTCTGCGCGCCGCCCTGGACACGGGATACACCTTCGATCGCTTCTGGTTTCCGTGGTCGACAGAAGGCGCCCCGGCGGATGCGGAGTGGCTGAAGCGGGAGCAATACGCGAGATGGCAGAAGCGCCGGCAGGAATATCCAGGCATCCTGGTCTTCCGCCGGCAACGGGAGTCGGTCCTGGGTGTGTTACTGGTCGGCGAAGACGCTCTGGGCGGCGTCAACAAAACGCAGTTCAATAGTGCGCTGGAACTGATCTGGCACTTCAATGGCCCCAAGATAGGCACGGTAAAGGTGCTCGGGCCCACTTTTTCCGGTTCGGTGTATTCTTTGGGCACCGTCATGAAAGACAGCATGGATGAGGGACACCAGTACCTTGGGATAGCCGGCTACAGAGTGATGACCGGCTCCGCCACCGGCTACGGCAATGGGCAGATTCTGGAGTCATACGCGCCGTCCCGGAACCAGCCCATAAAATATGAAGCGACCGTCGAGAATGACGCCGTGGCTCTCCGCAGATTCCTCGAGTACCTGAAGGCCGAGGGACAGGCGGGCAGAGTCGCCATACTCGTGGAGTCGGGCACGTTCTTCGCCAACCAGATGGTCCATGCAACTGGAGAGAATCAGGTCGTCTTTTTGAGATATCCGATGGAGATCTCGCGCCTGCGGAACGCCTACCAGGACGACTCGGAACTCAGCGCCCTATCGAACACAGTGGGTGCCGCGCGGCCGCATGCCGGTGTGCAATTCACGCTCAAAGACTCGCACCCGCCGGCCGACAGCATCCCGGCTTTCTCACCGGAACTGTCACCCCTCGCCCAGGAAGCCGCCCTGACCGACATGCTGAGCATCCTTCCGCGCCGGCACATCCAGTTCGCGGGAATTGTGGCCAGCGACATCCTGGATGCTATATTTCTGGGCCGCATGCTCAAGAAGTTCTGCCCCGATCTGCGGCTCTTTATGCTCGATTCGGATCTGGTTTATGCGGGTGTAGCGCAAAACCGAGTCTTTCAGGGAATGCTGATAGTGACCAGCTATCCGCTTTTCTCCCTGAACCGTATCTGGACCGGATCTTGGAGCCCGGACTCCGGCGATCCTCTGAACGTGTTTTCCAGTGTCGCCGGCGAGGGCGTGTACAATGCTTGCCGGTGGCTACTGTCCGACCACCAACCGAACAATCCGCTGGACAAGCCCCTGGCCGACTATGCGCCTCCATTTGCCGACGGGCCAGGCAGCTACCGGCCGCCGCTGTGGCTGTCCGTCGTTGGCCGGGACGCATTGTGGCCGGTCCAGGTTTGGGGCCTGAAGGACCCGCGATGGGATGCACTGAGGTCGGCGACCCCTGTGATGCAGAATCTGACGGGACGGCGCCTCCCGCATCTGCCGCGAACCTGGACCCTGGGCTTTGGCGGCTTCACCCTGCTGTGCGTCCTGTTCGCAGTCATGCTGGTGTCGATCAATCCGCGCCGTGCCGATAGCGGGTGCATTAAACTCGACCTCATCCGCAGGTGGCAGGTCACCGGCGCAGGCGAATTCAATGGAAGACCCCCACTGGCCGCGGCTGTAGCCGTGCTGCTGGTTGCGTACGCCGTCATGGAGACCGTCCATATCGCACAAATGGCCTGGGCGTCGCTGATATGGCCGCAGGTCATCGTGGTCACGGTAACTCCTGCATTGTCACTTATCGCGGTGATCTGGTGTTGTCGGCCGCCCCAGTCCAGAGCCGGATTGTGGTGGATCGTCGTGGCACCCCTTTGCCTGGGGATTTCGGCGCTATTCAGCCGGGTGGTCGTCGGATTGGCACAGCGGCATTTCACGTCCGTTGACGCTTACCGAATTGTCCAGATGGCCAACGGGGTCTCGCCCGTGTTGCCCTTACTCCTGCTCCTGGCTGCGCTGTTCTGGTACGCGTACGCGCAGTTGAATCGGACATTCCTGTGCCGCGCCAAACCCGCAGACCTGCCCGAATTCGAGGCCGATGTCTGCCTGAGTGATGTAGGAAGAACCTACGGGACCGTGTCCGACGCGCTCGAAAAATGGCAGTTCGGTTTCTGGTTCAGGGCTGCCTGCGCGGTGTGGGCCGGCAGCATCGTGATTTGGCTGCTTTGCGGCACCGAGATCCTGTCTCTGGAAAGCCGTTGGTTCTGCCGGTGCTACACGGCCGGATTGTTTCTGGTGTATCTGGCTCTCCTGCTGGCCTGCGCGCGATTCGTACATATATGGCTGGGCCTGCGTAGGATCCTGCGCCTGCTGGAACAGCACCCCATGCAGAGAGCTTTCAAGCGGCTGGGCACGAGCAGGGATCTGTCCCCGGGGCTGGTGTGGCGGTTCGGCGGCGGCCGCCGCACCGACGTTACGTTGATGCACTCGATCGGCCGGCTAAGAACATTGGTGGCTCAAGCACCGCCGAACCCCTATGCCGGCCAATTGAGAGACTTGAAGGAAGCTGCGCGTCTCACCGGCTCCGGCTTTCTGAAAGCGCACCGGGATGCGAACCGAATTCTGACAGAAGTGTCGAATTGTCTGATCCAACACTCGCTGCATTCCGCATGGTGGGATGAGGGCTCCGCGAACCGGGTCGCCGAGGAGTTCGTGGCCCTGCGCTTCGTGGCGGTGATCCGGTATGGGGCCCTGCACCTGAAGAATCTGCTGGAGTTCGTAGCTGGCGGTTTGATCCTCGCCATCGTCTCGTTCATGTGCTACCCCTTCGAGCCGCACCACCTGATCATGACGGCCATCTCGACCTGCTTCTTCGTCATGAGCGCGGTGTTTCTGTTCGCCTTCGTGCAACTGAACCGCGACACCATCATTAGCTATCTGAACGGAACCAAGCCCGGCAAGATCGACGCCAACCTGTGGCACGTCGCCTCGATTGGGGCGTTGCCGCTGGTCACGGTGCTCGCCGCGCAGTTTCCTACCATCGGCGGCTTTCTGTTCGCCTGGGTCAAACCCGCGTTGGAAAACCTGCGGTAAGCACGCGCGATCCCGGCGGGTTTCCGCACGGATGCTACCATTTCCTTATGAGGGCTGTGCCGGCCGCAACAGGCCGCTGGTCGCGCCGTGTGTTTTTGGCCTCCGGCCTCGGCACCTGGGCGCTGGCTGAGCAAAAAGGCTCCCTGATCCCATCCGCCTGGCATCGCTATACCGATCCATCCACCGAATTCGAGGTCATACGGCTCACCGAGCCCACCCAATCGAGTTGGCTGCCGCCCTATTACAATCGCTGCCTGGGGCGCCACGGCGGCTTCCTCATCTATGCCAACGACGGCGCCGGGGCGCCGCAGGCCTGCCGTATGGACCTCCATAGCGGGGAATCGCGGCGGCTGACCGAAGCAGAGCACCTGGATCCGGGTTCCATCGCACTGCTGGGCGACGAACACAGTATCTGCTGCTTCGACGGCCGGACGCTGCAGCAGACCTGGCTGAACAACTTGCGTACGCGCAAGATCTACGAGGTGGCGGACGGATGGGAACGCTGCCCCGGCATGAGCGTGGCCGAACAGGGCGCGGCGCTGGTGGGCGAGTCTCGCGGCGGATCGTCGCGCCTGCTATCGATCGGACTGCAGAAGGGCGCCGCGCGCACCGTGGTTGAGGCGCCCTTCGTGCTGTCACACCCGCAGCCGCGTCCGCGCCGCGCGCAGATTCTCTACCGCCAGGCGGACCAGGGGCTGTGGCTGGTGAATGCCGACGGAACGCAGAATCGAAAGCTGCCGCTGGCCGCCGGGCGCCTCGGCCCGGCGCGCTGGTCGCCCGACGGGCGCACGGTCCTCTATTTGAACTTCCCGGAGGATCGCACCCAGTTGCACGCCATCCGCGAATGCACGCCGGATCAGAACAGCGACAAGCTGGTGGCGCGCACCAGCCAGTATGCCCATTTCGGATGCAATGCCAACACGTCGGTCTTCGTGGGCGCCAGCCAGAATCGGGCGTCGCCGTACATTCTGATCCTGCTGCGCCTGACCCGGCGGGAGCTGACGCTGTGCGAGCATCGCGCCAGCGATCCGGCCATGGTGGCGCCCATCTTCTCCGCCGACAGCCAGTACATCTATTTCGAAAGCGACCGCGACGGCAAGCCGGCCATCTATCGCATACACGTGGAGAGACTGGTCGAGGAGACCGAGCCCGAATCGGACTAGCCGATCAGAACACGCGGGGCAGACCCGCGCCGGGCGCGCTGCCCAGCGCCCCCGACCAGCGTCCGGTATCCATCGCCAGGCGGCGTCCGTCCGTGCGCAGGGTGACGAATCCATCCAGGTCCGTGCGCAGCACACCGGCGTGCCGCTCTTCCAGCCGTTCGATCACGCCGGCATTCGGATGCCCGTAGGAGTTTTCAAGACCCACCGACATTACCGCAAACGCGGGCCGCACCAGATCCAGAAAATCCGCCGTGCTGGAGGTCTTGCTGCCGTGATGCGCCACCTTGAGAACGTCCGCATGGCGCAGCAGCCCTTCGGCCACCAACTCGGATTCCACCGGCCGCTCGATGTCGCCGCAAAGCAGGAACGACTGGCGGCCGTAGGTGATCCGCAACACCAGCGAGTCGTTGTTGCCCGGCTGCTCCTTCGGGACGTAGTCCGGCGCGGGCGCCAACACATCCACGTCCGCGCCGCCGTACCGGAAATGTTGTCCGCGCTGGAGCGGCAACACACGTACGCCGTTCCGCCGGGCGGTATCGCGCAGCGCGCACCAGGCCGGGTTGTCCGAGTTGGCGCCGGTCCAAAGCTCCCGCGCGTGAAAGTTGGCCAACAGCGACGGCAGCCCGCCGATGTGATCCGCGTGGGCGTGCGTGCAGGCCATCACATCGATGCGGCGGATGGAACGGTCCCACAGGTACGGCGAGACTACGTCTTCACCGATATTCATCTGCGACGGGGCGTGATGGCCGAAGTTCGGAATGCCGCCGCCATCCACCAGCATCAGTTTTCCATCCGGAAACGCCAGGAGAATGCTGTCGCCCTGGCCCACGTCGATCGCGGTCATCTCCAGGCGGTTTCGCGCCACCTCCGGCGGGAACGGATGCCACAGGAGCAGCGCAACCAGCACGGCGGCCGTGGCGCTGGCCGCGGCGAAACAGCGCCGCGCGCGCCGGGTCAACGCTGCCAGGATCATGGCCGCCGCGATGGCGACCGCCAGCCATAACGGCGGGGTCGGAATGCGCCAGTTCGGTTCCCAGCGCATGTGCCAGTTGACTACCGCGTGCGACGCCGCCAGCAGCCAGCCGGCCCCGTGCGCCACCCACTTCCAACCCGTAAAGATGGCGATGAAGCCCACCGGAATCACCGCGCACATCAGCGGCACCACGATGGTATTGGCCGATACTCCCGAAAATCCGATGCGATGGAAATCCTCCACCATGGGCAGCGCCAGCCCGATCTGCACGATGGCGGAAACCACCGCCAGTTGGAAGGCGTAGAGCAACACCCGCGCCGGAATCGTGATCGCCACGCAGGCAGCGCGCTCCGGCAGCCCGGTCCACAAGCGCAAGGTCTCGGCCAGCAGGCGCATCTCCACGCGGAACTGGGCGATGGCGGGCGCCAGGTGCATATCGCGGCCGGTGTCCGGCAGATCGGCCAGTGCGCGTGCCCGCGGGTAAGCCGTTCGCTCCAGAAGCGGGGTGGCGAATGCGCCGATGAATCCGACGGCCAGGAAGGTCAGTTGAAAGCTGGCCTCGAACATCTGTTCCGGATCGAGCACCAGAAAGGCCAGGGCCACTGCCGCCAGAATGTTCAGTACCCGGCGGCGGCGCGCGAAACACGCGGCCATGGCGAACAGGGTGAATCCCGCCGCGCAGCGCACACAGGGCGATCCCCAGCCAGTCACCAGGGCGTACAGCCACAACAGGAGCGACGTCAGCAGCAGCGCCAGTTCCCGCCTTACGAAACACAGGCGCAACAGCAACAGCAGAAAGGCAGCCAGGGCGGCGGTGTGGGTCCCGGAGATCACCAGGGCGTGGAAGGTGCCGGTGTTGCGGAACTGTTCGGTCCAGGAGCGCTCGACCTGGTAAGTCTCGCCGATCATGACCGCCTGCATCATGCCGGTGTCATACGGCTGGCCGGCATAGAGCTGCGCCAGGCGGTCGAGCGCCATCACGCGCAGTCCCATGATGGCCGCCATGAAACGCGATCCGCAACGTCCGGGCAGCACGGTCACGGTAGCGCTGGTGGCCGACGCGGTCCAGTAGATATCGCGGCGGGCCAGGTACCGCGCGTAATCGAACGAGCCCGGATTGCCGAAATTGCGCGGGCGCCGTACGCGCGCTTCGAACTCCACGCGCTGGCCGTAGCGCAGCGCCGGCGGCGGCTCGCCTTCACGCGCGTAGGCGGTCACCTGGACGCGCGCGCCGGGCTCCAGTTCCAGCACGAATCGCTCGCGATCGCCGGAGAGCGCCGGCGGCACCACCACGCAGCCGCCCAGAATCACGGGCTCGCGGCCTTCCGCGTCCAGTTCGGGCCGGTCGCCGGGGCGGTGTGCCAGGTCCACCAGTACGCCCGCGAACGCAAAACCGAACAGGCAGCAGAGCGCCGCCAGCCCGCGCGAGGAGCGCCAGAGAGCCAGGATGGTGAGCGCCAGGAATGCCGCGATCGCCAGGGCGCATTCGCGAATCTCGAAGGAGGCCAGGCGCGAAACCAGGATGCCCGTGGCGAGGGCAGCCAGAGGCGGCAGAAGGGGATCGCGCACTTAGCTTAGTGCCGCGATTTCGCGAAGTTCTCAGCGGCCTCCGGCCGCCGACCGCAGCAGCCCGGCGTTGCGCTGCAAGGCATCCGACAGAATGCCGGCTTGCCGGCGGGCCTGCTGCCAGTCCCGCTTTTCGATGGCCTCGGTCAAGCCGGGCAGTTCCAGGTGCCCGTAGGTGAACCGCGCCGCATACAGGGTGTGTTTGAACCAGGGCCGCCCCGGCAGGCCTTCCGGATTGGCCCAATTCGACTCGACCTGCATGATGGCCCGGTTGGCGCGCGCGGCGAAATCCGCATCCACCGGGTCGTTCTCGAGAGCCCGCGCCACGGCGGCGTTGAACTCCGCGCCCGCCGCCCGAAACTCCGCGATGCGCCGTTTGAGCGCGGCGAGGTCCACCGATCCCCGGGGAAGCTGCTTTGCGAACCGGTCGATGTCCCGCCCGTACGCCGCGAAATCGAACGGCAGGATATCCGCGCCCGCCAGCCGCAGCGCCAGCGATCCCCAGTATTGGGTCATGAGCGTGTGATACCGGTAGTCCGGATCGCCGAAGTGATTCATCCAATAGAAGTCGTCATAGGCCGAGTGATAGACGCCATAGGGGCCGTCGAAGGTCAACTCCACCGTCGGCCGGCATAGATGGTTCAGGAAAACGGTGAAGTCGGACCCGCTGCCGATGCGGGTCTCCACCAGGTTTTCATCCGTCACCTTGTGCGCCGCGGCAGCCGACTTACGCCATTCCGCATAGAGCGTCACGCCGGAGGGCGCCGGCACATCGCGGCTCAATTCCACCAGCAGAGGCGCCAGCGATCCCACCGCGCTGGGACTGAAGTTCGGACCCGACGTGGACGAATCCACATTCAGGTAGGCCACCAGCTTCTGTTTCAGCTCATCCGCGAATTGCTCGCCCCATTCGGTCGAGCCGGTGAGTCCCACTTCTTCGCCGTCCCAACTGGCCACCACCAACGTCCGCCGGGGCCGGAAGCCGGCGGCCTTCATCCGGCCCAGCGCCCGGGTCAGTTCCATCAGGGATGCCGTGCCGCTGGAGGGATCCACGCCGCCGAACTCCCATCCGTCGCGGTGGTTGCCGAGCAGGACCCATTCGTCCGGCGAGGTGCTGCCGCGGAGGCGCGCCTCCACCACGTAGTTAGGCTGCGGGCTGGTATCCATGTCCACTTTCATGTGGACCATCACGGCGCCGCCGCCGAGACGATAGGCGAGCGGCAGACCGCCCTGCCAGGTCTTGGGCGCGAGCGGACCGTCCAGCCGCTCCAACAGCGGCTTGGCGTCGCGCCACGACATCGCCACCGCCATGATCTTCGGCAGCGAGACGGCCTCCGCCATGGGAATGCGGCGCGCGCCCTCGACCGAAGCCCACCCCGGCGTGAGCGGATCGCCCGGCACCAGAAAATCGTAGGTGATGGACCCGCGCTGGATATGACTCTCGGGTCCCCAAGGCCCATCCGGAAATACCTTGCCGCGCTTATAGCCGTCCTCGGCCGGATCGGAGTAGATGAGCAGGCCCGCGGCACCTTCCCGCTGCGCCGTCAGGGCCTTGAAGCCGCGGTAGCTGTACGGGTTGGAGTAGCGCACCAGCACGATCTTGCCCTTGACGCTGATATGGTGCTTGCGCAGGACATCGTAGTCTTCCGGATTGCCGCTGTGCGCGTACACCAGCGGAGCGGTGGCTTCGCCGGACGCGGACATGGAGAGATAGCCGCCGTGGATCGCCGGGTTGCGCGTGTCGGGATCCTGGTCGTAAGCGTCCTCGCGCAGGGAGGCCCGATAGAGGGCCGGCGCCACCATCTCCACGGTGATGGCGCGGGGCATGGACGTCAGCACATCGTAGCGATGGATGCGCACACCTTCCAGGCCCTGTTCGGTCCACTGGCGGGCTACGTAGAGCGCCAGTTCGTGATTGCGCTCCGAACCCGCGGGATGCGGCTCGGCCGTAAAATAGCGATGCCACTTGCGCTCCGCGTCGGGCGACGGGATGGCGCGGAATTGCTGCTCGACCGCCTGCTCGGCGCTCGCCGCGGACGGCGCATAGCCGGTCATGCGTGGAGCCTGCGCGTCCAGCGCGGCGGCGAACAGCAGCAAAAGCGTAAGGCTGATTCTTATGGCAGAGTCTCCCGGGCGACCTTGTCCGCCTGCTCGGCCCGGAAGCGCTTCAACTTGTCGCGCAACTCGGGACGGGAATTGGCTAGGATGGCGATGGCCAGCAGGGCGGCGTTGCGCGCGCCCGGCGTGCCGATGGCCAGCGTCCCCACGGGGATGCCGCCGGGCATCTGCACGGTGGAGAGCAGCGAGTCCATGCCCTTGAGCGATTGGCTCTCCATGGGTACGCCGAGCACGGGCAGCACGGTATGGGCGGCCAGCACCCCGGCGAGATGAGCGGCGCCGCCGGCCGCCGCGATGATCACTTCGAAGCCGCGCGCCTCTGCTTCGGTGGCGTATTGCGAGGCAAGCTGCGGGGTACGGTGGGCGGACAGGACCCGGCACTCGTGCTCGACACCGAACCTGGTCAGTGTCTCGTCACAATGCCGCATGGTCTCCCAGTCCGACTTACTGCCCATTAACACGGCGACCAGCGGCATGTTATTCTCCCTGCGCCAGGGTGTAGCCGGCGCGCCCGTCGTAGTTGCGTAGGTTCTCGGTTTTCACGATCTCCATGCCGGTCGCGGCGACGCGGCCCAGCAGCGAGATAATCTGCGCCTGCGTCACACCGCTGGGGGACGCGAAACGGCAGCGGTAATTGTCGGTGCAGAAAGTCTCCGGATGGCCGTGGGGCCAGGTTTTGACCCCGCGATTGGACATCATGGTCAGAGCCATGCCATCGCCGGCAGTGGCGATGAGAACATCCGCCAGCTTCTCGTTATCGAGCGACGGCCAATTGACGTAGACGTCCACGCCGACCAGATCCACTTTGGGTTCGGGAACGGTGGCGGCTGCCGCGGCGCCCCCCGCGGCGGTGTGCGGCGGCGCGGCGGCGTAGGACACCGGCTTCAGCGTGTTGGGCTTCTGGCCCAGGCGATGCACCACGGCCTGCGCAAATTCCTTGGTGCCGACCTTCTCTTTGCTGGCGCCTTCCGTGAAAATGTCGTAGGTGTGAATGCCGTCCTCGATGGTGCGCAGCCAGGCGTTGTGCACGCGCGCGGCGACGTCCGGCTGATTGATGTGCACCAGCATCAGGACTGCGCCCAACAGCAGCCCGGACGGGTTGGCCAGGTTCTGATTGGCGCGCCGCGGCGCCGAGCCATGGATGGCTTCGAACATGGCGCCGTGATCGCCGATGTTGGCGGATCCGGCGATACCCACCGAGCCGGCGATCTGCGCGGCCACGTCGGACAGGATGTCGCCATAGAGATTCGGCATCACGATGACGTCGAAGGTCTCGGGCGTGTCCGCCATTTTGGCGGCGCCGATATCCACGATCCAGTGCTCGTTCTGAATATCCGGATACTCGGCGGCGATTTCATTAAAGACCTTGTGGAAGAGACCGTCGGTCATCTTCATGATGTTGTCTTTGGTGAAGCAGGTGATCTTCTTGCGGCGGTGGCGGCGGGCGTATTCAAAGGCATACCGCACGATCTTCTCGCAGCCGGGGCGGGTGATCAGCTTCAAACACTGCATGGCGCCCGGACTGAGCTGGTATTCGATGCCCGCGTAGCAATCCTCTTCGTTCTCACGCACAATGACCAGGTCCATGCCCGGATGCAGCGTGTCGATGAAGGGATGATAGGAAACGCAGGGCCGCACATTGGCGTACAGGCCGAGCGTCTTCCGGGCGGTGACGTTCAAGCTTTTGAAACCGCCTCCCTGAGGCGTAGTGATGGGGGCCTTCAGGAAGACCCTGGTACGGCGCAGGGAGTCCCAGGCGCTGGGTTCAATGCCGGCCGTGTTGCCGCGCAAATAGACCTTCTCGCCGATCTCGATGGTCTCGATCTCGACAGCCGCGCCGGCGGCTTCCAGGATTTGCAGGGTGGCGGCCATGATCTCGGGGCCGATACCGTCTCCGTGCGCAACGGTGATAGGGGTTTTGGACATAGGGAAACCTAAAGATATAGGATTGCGGCGGGTGGTGCAACCCCGTGGCGGGAGCCCCCGTGGCGGGAGCTAGTGCTCCAGGTCGCGGGCGGCGCGGAACTCCCGCGCGGCGGGGCCGGCAAGATATCAAATGCCGTGACTCGCGCCAGCTTCACCCGTTGGGTCTGAAGGTCTCCGTTTACCTCCAGAGCGTCTGCCTGGTCCAAGACACTATGTCCCTGACACTAGATCAGCGTGTTGGAACTACGCCTTTAACCGAAACTACACAGCTCCGGCAAAAGAAAGCCCGCCTCCTCAAACGAGGGAAGCGGGCCGGATGATGTCGGTGCTGGCTGAGATGCCGGCGCCTAGCCGCCGTTCTGACACACGGCCAAGACCTCGCCCTGGAAAGTGGACCAGTTATTGACCGATGTACTGGGCGGCGCGCCGAAATAGGGAAGCGTCACCAGATCCTGCAGATTGTACTGGAACCCGTTGACCGTGTAAGGATAAGCGCCGAAGTTCGGGTTATTCTCCAGCGGATCGCCGACTTCCAGGATGCCGCAAGCTACGGGATTGCCGTTCGGGATGTTGACCAGCGGATCGTCCACGAACTCGCCGACTTCATGCGACAAAGCGGAGACATCCTGGGCGAACTGGCCGGGCACGTCCACGTAAGTGGCGTGCGCGTAGGCCTGGGCGCCCACGGCGCTGTGATAGCCGCCGATGCAGCAGCCGAAATCGGTCAGGTAGACGTTGTTAGTCAGGAAGATCGGAAGAGCGTTCGGCTGGATGGCCGTAATCTTGGAAATGATCTTCTGTGCGGCGGCGTCGAAGTAGTTGATGTTGACTTCGCCGGCTGTGAATCCGAACGGCTTGCCGGTCTTCCCGTAGCGGCTGGAAGGCTTCAGCGTCACTTCGGGAACAACTGTGGGGCCGCCGAGAAGCACGTGATAGTTCGGGTTGGTGCTCACCGTGCCCCAGAAATTGGCGCGCTGGAAGGCATCGATATACTGCGTGGTGCCCACGTTGACGCCACCTTGCACATAGGTCGAGGTGGAATCGAAAATGGGTGAAGCCACGGTGTTCTGTATGACTGTCTTTCCGTTCGACAGTACATGCGATGGATCGAAGGTGGTGGTGCCACCGCCGCTCGCGGTGATCACGATCTTCACCGGGATCAGAAAGACCGGAACCGTGGTGGACGTATTCGAGGATGGCGCAGTGCCCACCATGTTGTAGTTGTAGGTGGTCCCGTTGTAGACGAAGCTGCCGTTCCAGGTGGGCAGCACGGTGGCCGGCTTGACGGCGCTGGTGCCCGGCTTGGCGGGCAGCACGACATAACGAGGTGTGCCGGGCGTCGTGTCGACACTGTCACCGGCGACTGCCAGGCTCCCTAACGACAAAGCCGCGATGGGCAAGAAGAGCACACTTTTGGCAAAGCTTATCTGCATTCGATTAGTTACCCCTCCAGGTAGTGGTGGTTCGCCTTTTCGGGCGACGACCATGCGATCATATCACGGCCATCGCGCCCGCCAATGAGAACTTTGGCAATCGGCTGGGTGGATAGTACCGGTCGTCCAGACTGGTATCGGGAATAATCCTGAAGAGTTAAGGGGAGGGAAAGGAAGCGGGCGGCGCCGTTGCGGCGAACAGCCGCCACCCGCAGTTGGAATCGCGGCCTAGCCGCCGTTCTGGCACACGGACAGGGTTTCACCTTGGAAGGTGAACCATTTGTGAACCGAAACGGCCGGCGGCGCGCCGAAGTACGGCAACGTCACCAGGTCCTGCAGATTGTATTGAAAGCCGTTCAGGGTGTAGGGATAGGCGCCGAAGTTCGCGTTGTTCTCCAGCGGATCGCCGACTTCCAGGATGCCGCAGGCTACCGGGTTGCCGTTGGGGTTGTTGACCAGCGGATCGTCGACAAACTCGCCGGCTTCGTGCGACAGAGCCGAGACGTCCTGCGCGAACTGGCCGGTCACATCCACGTAGGTGGCATGCGCGTACGCCTGCGGGCCGGCGGCGCTGTGGTAGCCGCCGATGCAGCAGCCGAAATCGGTCAGATAGACATCGTAGGTCAGGAAGATCGGCAGGCTGTTCGGTTGAATCTGGCTGAACGAAGTGATGATGCTCTGAATCTCGGCGTCGAACCAGTTGATGTTGACCTCGCCGGCCGTGAACCCGAACGGCTTGCCGACCTTGCCGTCGCGGGAGGGCGGGCTGAGGGTCTGCGTCGGGAGCACGGTGGGACCGCCGAACAGCACGTGATAGCCCGGATGGGACTTCACGCCGGCCCAGAAGTTGGCGCGCTGATAAGCGTCGATGTACTGAGTGGTTCCGACGTTAGTGCCGCCCTGGATGTAGGTCGTGGTGGAGTCGAAGATCGGCGAGGCGACGGTATTTTGTATCACGGTATTGCCGTTCGGGAGCACCGTGTTCGGATCGAACGTCGACGTTCCGGTGCTGGTGGTAATCACGACTTTGAGCGGAATGATGTAAACGGGAACGGTAGTTGTGGTGTTGGTGTTGGGCGTCGTGCCCACCATGTTGAAACTATAGGTGGCGCCCTGGTAATTGAAGGATCCGTTCCAGGTCGGCAGCACGACAGCCGGTTTTACGCCGCTTTTGGCGGGTTTGGCGGGCAGAACGACAAAGCGCGGGGTGCCGGGAGTCATGTCGACATCCTGCGCCAAAGCCAGACCCGTGAACGATAGGGCGCAGGCCATAGACAGCGCCCCCTTGGTGATGCAATGCTTCATGCGATTATTTCCCCTCCAGGTAGTGGTGCTTCGTCTGCTTTTCAGCGAAGACCAGACGATTCTAGCATGCGCCTCGCGGCAACAGATGCAAAGTTTGAGTTAAGTCGCGCAGCTCGCGGCGCCGCCGGCGACCGCTATCCGGAAGATTCCCGAAGGTGTTTACAGTACGGGTCCAATTCGCCAGGGAACGAATTCTTGATGGCCCAGCCGCTCGGCGCAGGTGCGCTCACCGGAAGCCACGCGCAGCAACATCTCGAAGATTTCGGCACCCACCTCCGCGACGCTCTTCTCGCCGTCGGCGATGGCGCCGGCATTGATGTCCATGTTGCCCTGCATGCGGCGGTAGGTGTTCGTGTTGCTTGCGATCTTGAGCACGGGCACGGACGGAAAGCCGATGGCGCTGCCGCGTCCGGTGGTGAAGGCGATCAAATTGCAACCGCCGGCGGCGAGGCCGGTGAGGGATACCGGATCGTAGCCCGGCGTGTTCATGAAGACGAAGCCGGGTGTGCGCACAGGTTCGGCATAGTCGACGGCATCGGTCAGAGGCGAGGATCCGGCCTTGGCCACGGCGCCCAGCGACTTCTCGAGGATATTGGTGAGACCGCCTTCCTTGTTGCCCGGCGACGGATTGTCGTCGAAGCTGCCCGCGAAGCGGACCAGGTACTGTTTGTAGCTCCGCACAAAACTCAACAGCCGGTCGGCGACCTGGCGGTTGCGAGCGCGGCGGACGAGCAGATGTTCGGCGCCGAAGATCTCGGTGGTTTCGGCAAGGACGGCGGAAGCGCCGATGGCCGCCAGCCGGTCGGAACAGAGGCCCAGCGCGGGATTGGCGGTGATGCCGGAAAACGAATCCGAGCCGCCGCAGTTCAAGCCCAGCACGATGCGCGAGGCGGGGACGGCCACCCGCTGCATGCCGGCGCAGTCGGCCATCAGGCGCCCGATTTCCGCACACGCCGCCACTACCGCGCCGCGCGTGCCTCCGCTCGATTGCAAGGTCATGCCGACCAGGCGCGTGGACCGCGGCGCGTTGGGTCCCAGGTAGTGTTCGATCTGGTTGACCTCGCAACCCAGCCCCAGGATCACAGCGGCCGCCACATTCGGATGCGCCAATACGCCGGCCAGCGTGCGGCGCAGTTGCGCGGTGTCCGGACCGATGGTATGGCCGCAGCCTTCGCCGTGCGGAAACGCCACCACGCCGTCGATGTTAGGAGGCAACCGTTCACCGTCGAAGCTGCGGGCGATCAGCTCGGCGGTGTGGGCGGCGCAGTTGCTGGCCGCCACTACGGCAATGTAGTTGCGCGTACCGGCGGAACCGTCCTCGCGCGGATATCCCAGGAAAGTCGGACTGTCGTGGCGCGCGGGTAAGGGAATCTCGCCCGCGGGATACTCGTAATCGAAGTGAGGCTCTTCGAACGCCAGGTTGTGAGTGTGGACATGGGCGCCGGCCGCGATGTCCTGGCTGGCGCGGCCGATGACCTGGCCGTAGCGCCGCAGGACGGTTCCGCGCGGAATCGCCGCCAGCGCGATTTTATGGCCCGCGGGAACCGGTTCCAGCACGGCGAGAGCCTGGCCATCGACCTTTAACTCGGCCCCGGGCACGAGCGGCACCCGCGCGATGGCGACGTTATCGTCCGGATGCAAATGGATGGCGGAGTTTTCCGCGGTGGGCAGCTTGGCGATTTCGAGCAGCATGATCTACCTCATCAGCACCAGTTCCGGGGCGTCGTCGCCCAGGTGCGCGTGCAGCTTTCCGGCGGCGGGATGAATCCAGATTCCGCCGCCGTCTTTCGGTATGGGGATCCCAGCCGGGCCGTCGGCCAGGACGAAGTTAGCGGTCTCGGCGCCGTCGAGCAGCTTGCCGATGTGGATGTGGATATGGCACTGGGAGCGGCGAATTTCGCCATTGACGGCCAGCCCCCATTGGTCGCCCCAGAGCGCGTGCGCTTTTTGGATGGCCGCGGTCCACAGCGCCAGGCGATCGCCGGGAGTCAAGTCGGCCAGGGCGTGGACGTGCGCGCGGGGCAGGGCCAGCCAGCGATTCGGTTTGTGCGGATTGATGTCTTTCAGAAAGAAGACGGGTACATCCTTGGGCTGTTTCTCGGCCTCCCGGCACAACCCGCACTCGCGCTGGGCCATGCTTTCGGGACTGGCGAGGTCGCAAACGCAGTTGCGCACGTCGGCGACGCTCAGGGGGGCGGCGACCAGCAGAAGCGCGAGGCCGACGGAAAGGCCGTGGCGCGCGGCCGGACCGGGAAGGCAGCACCGCATCAGGCGATCCCCATCTTTTTTTGCATCTCTTCCAGGGTAACGCCCTTGGTTTCGGGGTAAGTGAACAGCACGACGAAGAACTGCACGACCATCATGACGGCAAAGAGCGCGAACGGCGCGGCGCCCGAGGTGGCCGCGACCAGGGGAAACGTTCCCGAGATCAGCGCGTTCATGAACCAGTGGGTGAAGCTGCCGAGGCTCTGGCCCTTGGCGCGTACGCGATTCGGGAAAACCTCGCTCAGGTAGACCCAGATCACGGCACCTTGGGAGAAGGCAAAACAGGCGATAAAGAGAACCAGCAGCCACACCAGCAGGTCCTCGTGGCTATGCATGGCGAAGATAGCGGCCACCCCGGCGAGCGAAACGGCCAGCCCCACCGAACCGATCAGCAGCAGGGTCTTGCGGCCCAGGCGGTCGATCACGGACATGGCGATTATGGTGAAAAGCAGATTGGTGGCTCCGATGCCCACCGCCTGCAGGTCGCTCGATACCTTATTGAAGCCGGCGCGCGCAAAGATGTCATTCAGGTAATAAAGAATGGCGTTGATGCCGGAGAGCTGATTGAACATGCCGATGGTCACTGCCAGGAAGATGGGCACGCGGTACTTGTGCTGGAAGAGCGGCTCGTCGCCGTGGCCGTGTTCGGCGTCGATGGAGGTGACGATGTCCTGTAACTCCGATTCGTAATTCTCTTCGCCGGTGAGGCGCAGGATGTCACGCGCTTCGGCCACGCGGCGCCGTTTCACCAGCCAGCGCGGGCTGCGCGGGATCCCGAACAGCATCAACAGGAACAGCGCGGCGGGGATGCCCGAGACGCCCAGTTTCCAGCGCCATTCCGCGGCGCCGAACCCGGCCAGGCCGATCACGTAGTTGCTGAAGTAGGCCAGCAGAATGCCGAACACGACGTTGAACTGAAACAGGCCTACCAGGCGGCCGCGCCAGCGGGCGGGCGCGATTTCGGCGATGTACATGGGGCCGAGCACCGACGATCCGCCAATTCCGAGTCCGCCGATGAAGCGGAAGAACACCAGCGAATACCAGTCCCAGGCGAAGGCGCAGCCCAGCGCCGAGACGAGGTACAGGACAGCCATGACGCGCAAGCTGTCGCGGCGGCCCCAGCGGTCGCCGGGGAGCCCGGCGAACATGGCCCCGAGAATGGTGCCCCAGAGCGCGGCGGCCACGGTGAGCCCCAGGGATCCCGGCGAGAGATGATACGTATCGCTAAGCGCGCGGGTGGTGCCGGCGATTACCGCGGTATCGAAACCGAAGAGCAGGCCGCCCAGGGCAGCCACGATGGTGCTTTTGACCAGGTAACCGTTCAGCGTCATGGCAAGGGCGACTTTACCACACGGCGGACGGAATCAGAGTGCGCAGCCAGGCGCCGGCGCGCGGGTTCAGGCGGCGGATGGAGTGGGGTTCAAGATGGCGTGGGCGACGCCGGAGAGCGGCACGACGCGGCCGGCGGCGCCGGCGCGGATGGCTTCCCGGGGCATACCGAAGACCACGCAACTGGCCTCGTCCTGGGCGATGGTGCGGGCGCCGGCCTGACGCATCTTCAGCAATCCCTGCGCGCCGTCGGATCCCATGCCAGTGAGCAGCACACCCACGGCGTGCGAACCCGCCGACTCGGCCACCGAATTGAACATCACGTCCACCGAAGGCCGCTGGTAGCAGACGCGCGGGCCGGTCTTCACCGACACGGCGTAGCCATCGCCGTTCTTGCGGAGCAGCATGTGCAGGTCTCCGGGTGCGATCAAGGCGCGGCCCGGATAGAGCTTATCGCCGTCCTCGGCCTCTTTGACTTCGAAGGGGCACAACTGGTTCAGGCGGTTGGCGAAGGCGCGGGAAAAACCCGCGGGAATATGCTGTGTGATCACGATGCCCGGCGAAGCGGCCGGCAGTTGCGGCAGCACCTGGGCGATAGCTTCGGTCCCGCCGGTGGAGGCGCCGATGGCGATCACGGTGGAAGGCGCCAGGCTGCCGGTCACCCGGCGCGGCGGCGGCGGTGCGGCCGCCGGCTGGGAGGCGGAGCGGGGCACGCGCGATGCCGCCGCGGCCCGGATCTTGGCCGCCAGGTCCAGGCGCAGCTCGCCGACCGAATAGGGCCCGCCGGGCTTGGCCAGTACCTCCACGGCGCCCAGGCTGAGGGCCTGCATAGCGCTCTGGCAGGACGCCTGCGCCAGGGAACTGATAACGATCACCGGCATGGGGCGAAAGTGCATCAGCTTTTTCAGAAAAGTCAGTCCGTCCATGCGCGGCATCTCGATGTCCAAGGTCAAGACGTCGGGGTGCAAGGCCAGGATCTTATCGCGCGCGATGTACGGATCGGGAGCGGTGCCCACCACTTCCAGCCCGGGTTGTCCGGCCAGCGCTTCGGTCAGGATCTTGCGGACGATCGCCGAGTCATCCACGATCAGCACACGGATATCGCGATCAGCCGGCATGATTCTCCAATTCGAGGCATAGGTCCAGGACACCATCACCCAGGTCGAACGCCTGGTGGGCGGGCGTGCCGGCCGCGGGCTCCGGTTCGGTGCAGGGAAGCAGTTCCGGGGCGGAAAGGCGGAAATCGGTCTCGCTTTTCACGCGGCTCAACAGCGAGCCGCAAACCATGTTGGCCAGCTCGCAGACTACGCCGGCGAGCTGGGGTTGGGGGAGCGGTTCGGCACTTTCGCAGGCCAGGAAATTCGACGCCAGCGAGCGGGCGGAGGGTTCGGAAAGGCGCAAGGTCAGCGTGCCGCACGGCGTCCCCCGGAAGGCCACCCGCGCGGCCAGGGCGGCCCCATCCGGCGGCGCGGCGGCCGGGCCATAGATGCCGCTGAAGAACATGGTCTCCAGAACGTCTTCGGCGGCGGCGGCCAATTTAGCGTCCCAATCGTTTTCACTCATGCGTCGCTCCCAGTACCCGTTCCAGTTCTTCGCGCAGCGTTTCCGGCAGGAAGGGCTTCTTCACGTATCCGCGCGCGCCCAGCGCCAGCATTCGCCCGATGCGCTTTTCGGTCCCGTCGGTGGAGACCACCACGACCGGTACCGATTTCAACAACTCGTCGGTGCCGAGACTGCGCAGCAGTTCTTCGCCGTCCATGCCGGGCATGTTGATATCGGTCAAAACCACGTCGACCCACTCGCGGCGCAAAACGTTGAGCGCTTCGTTGCCGTCGCCGGCTTCCAGGAAGGCAGACGCTTCCAGGCCGGAGAGCAGCATGATGCGGCGAATGAACCCGCGCATCACGGTCGAGTCATCCACGATCAAGACGCGGAAGGCCACTGGGTCACTCCTTTCTTAGGCGCCGGCCTCAGTTCCTGCTCCTCGCCTCCGGAACCGCGCAGCCAGAATCGCCCGCTGCCCACCTCCAGGCGCACCGTGCGCGACAGGGTCCCGCCGACCTCTTCTCCCTCGACGAAGACGCCCGCTTTCCAGAGGATCTTGCGCAACGCCAGGTAATTCCGTTTGCCGATGTTGAAGACTCCTTCCCGGTCCATCACCTGCGCCCCGCCGGCCACGCGCACCACCAGCCGGCGCTTGTCGGCACCGCGCTCGTAGGCGCGGCGGAAGAGCAGCGGGATTCCGGTGTCGGCGAACATATAGGGATTCTCATTGGCTTTGGCGGGCGAAATGGATGATTCGGGCAGCATATAGTGCAGCAGTCCGCCCACGCCGGCAACCGGATCGTGTATGGCCACTGCAATGCACGAGCCTAAGGCATAGGTGACCAGCACATCGTCGCCGGAATGACTCACCTGGCAGTCCGCGATTCCCACTACGACATTGCTCATCGCGCCTTCCTGCCGCCGGGTGCGGGCCTTCGATAGATCGCCGGACGCACGTAATGCAAGTCGTGACGCACGCCCGTGAGGCTCTCCGCGTGGCCGATGAAGAGATGGCCGCCGGGCTCCAGACGATCGGTCAAGTGGCGCACCACGGCTTCCTGGGTGGGCTTGTCGAAGTAGATCATGACATTGCGGCAGAAAATGACGGGAAAGGTCGGTTGGAGCCGAACCGGTTCGATCAGATTCAGGCGGCTGAACTCGATGCGGTCGCGGATCTCCGGTTTGACCTGATACCAGCCGCGCCAGCGCCCCTCGCCCCGGCGCAGGAACTGGCGCATCCAGTTCGGCGGAAGAGTGGTGAAGCGGTCGGCGGGATACACCGCCTTCTGGGCGGCGGCGAGGGCTTTGGTGGAAATGTCGGTCGCCACGATGCGGACGCGGCGGAAAATATCGGCGCCCCATTGGTCGAGCAGAGTGAAAGCCAGCGAATACGGCTCCTCGCCGGTGGAACAGGCCGCGCTCCAGAAGTCGATGTGGGCGCGCTCGCGCAATTCCGGCAGAATGTTCTGCCGCAGGTAATCGAAATGCGCCATCTCGCGCAGGAAACTGGTGTGGTTGGTGGCCAGGGCGTCGATCAGGCCCACCAGGGCCTCGCCGCTGGAGTCCCCCGTCACGTGACGGTAATAACTGTCGAAAGTCTCAAAGCCGCCCTCACGCATCCGTTTGCCGAGCCGGGCGGCGACCAGTTCTTCTTTGCCGTGCCGCAGATCCAGCCCGAATTTCTCATAGGCGAGGCGCCGGATGGCGTTGAACTCCTCCGGTTTCAGACGCTGGATGCGGAGAGCAGCGGCCACGCCGGGGTGTTCAGGCATGCGCGCGTTCCTTGACCAGCCCGGCGAGATCCAGAATCAGGCCCACCCGGCCGTCGCCCAGGATGGCTCCGCCGGCGACCCCGGCCACATGCTTGAAGGTGCTGCCCAGGCTCTTGATGACGGCCTCCTGTTTGCCGATCAGCTCGTCCACCATCAGGCAGAAGCGGCGCCCGTCGCCCTCCGCCACGATCAGCAGGCTGGCGCAGGGATCTTCGCTGCGGGGCTTAGTGGCGAACTTACGGTAAAGCCGCACCACCGGCAGCAGGGATCCGCGGACCATCACCATTTCGTTGCGATTCTGCACGGTGAAGACCGATTCCGCCGCGGGCCGGAACATCTCCCGCACCGCGAACAGCGGCACGATGTAACGCTCCGCGCCGACTCCTACGACGAGACCGTCGATAATGGCTAGCGTCAGGGGCACTTTGAGCGTGAAGGTGGCGCCCACACCGGCCGCGGATTGAATCTCGATGTGGCCGCGCAGCTTCAGGATCTGTTTGCGTACCACGTCCATGCCCACGCCGCGCCCGGAGACATCCGTCACCTGGGTCGCCGTGGAAAAACCCGGCTCAAAAATGAGGTGGAACACTTCGCTGTCGGACAGGCGCTCGGGGTTGGCGGCCAGTCCTCTTTCCAGCGCTTTGGCGCGGATGCGCCGGGCATCCAGCCCGCGGCCGTCGTCGGAGATTTCAATCACGATGTGGCCGGCCTGGTGGCAGGCCTTCAGGCCGATGCGCGCGACCGGATGCTTGCCCGCGGCGGCGCGCGCCGCGGTGTCTTCAATGCCGTGATCCAGGGAATTGCGCACCATATGCATCAGGGGGTCGGCCAGTTCCTCGACGATGGTGCGGTCGATTTCGGTTTCCTCGCCGCTGATATCCAGCTCGGCGGGCTTTCCCATCTTGCGGGACAGGTCCCGAACCTGCCGTGCCACACGTTGGAATAACTGGCCGATGGGCACCAAGCGCATGGACATGGAGGTCTTCTGGAGTTCGTTGGTGATGCGCGCCAATTGGGCCAGATTACGCTGTAGGCGGGGACTCTTCAGTGCCGCCAGATCGGGATCGTGCCGCACCATGGATTGGGCGATCACCAGTTCGCCGGCCATGTCCACCAGGTAATCCAGTTTGCCGGTATCCACTTTGACGGCCTTGGCCTCGGATACGGATTGCTGGCGCGCGCCGGGCGCGGCCGCGGACTCAGGTTCGGGTGCCGCCTCACCGGCAGGCACGGGGACCGGTTCCGGCTCGGAGGCCGGGCCATCCGTGATGAGGTTCTGGACGCGCTCCACCAGGCGGCCGTGATCCGGCGGCGGGGCTGCGGTACGCCCATGCAATCGGGCCTCCAGAGCATCGACGCAGGTTTTGAGATAGTCGGCGCTCTCGAGAACCATATCGATGACGCGCGGAGTAATGCGCAGCTTTCCGTTGCGCGCCAGGTCCAACACCGTTTCCACATTGTGCGAGACTTCCCGTACGGCGCCCAACTCCAGGAATCCGGCGAGTCCTTTGATGGTATGAAACGCGCGGAAGATGGTGTGGATGGCTTCGGCGTTTGCAGGATCCTGCTCCACGGCCAGGGAGTTGCTCTCAATGGCCGCCAGGTGTTCGCGGGCCTCCAGCACAAAGTCGGAAAGCAGTTCCGGGTCCTGCGCCAGCGAATAAGCCGCCGGTTCCGGCGCGGACGGCGCCGCCGGGGACGCGGCGAGCGCCTCCTGCATGGCGGTTACGCCACTCTGCAGGGTGCCCGCCAACGTATCGCGCGAACTGGGGCTGGCGGCATCGAGCGCGCCGCTAAGTTGGATTGCAATCCGCTCGACCTCCTTCCAGCCACCGGCGGCCGCGCGCTCCCGGACACCATGCACCGCAGTTGCCAGCGCGCGCAGCGACCGGTCGAAGCCGGCCTCCGAAGACAGGTCCTCCACGACCACCTTCATTGCCAGCGCGTCGATTGCCTGGCTCAATTCGGTTTGTTCAGCCATGCGCCCGTCTTTCTGTGTTTAGAAGTCCTTGAAGTCTTCGTCCAAGGGAATGGCGTGGCGGTCGGGTTTGGCCGCCATGACAGCCGTCAACTGCGGCGCGGGCGGCTGATTCTGGCGCGCCACGGCCGACTTCAATGCCTGCAGGCTGCTGGCGGTAGCGTCGCTCTTCCGGGCAGCTGCCAGCCGGGGCTGGGCCGGCGTGGCGGCAGTGCGGGGTTCGCCGCTTTCCGCAGTTCCACCCACCAGATCATGCAGTTCGCCGACCGCCGCGCGCATCACCCGCGCCTGGGCGGATAGCTGCTCGCTGGCCGATGCGCTTTCTTCCGCGTTGGCCGCGTTTTTCTGCGTCACCTGTTCCATCTGGGCGATGGCCTTGGCGATCTGCTCGATCCCGCGGGCCTGCTCCTGGCTGCCCACATAAACTTCATCCACCAGAGTCTTGACCTTGGCGGAACTATCGGTGATGGAGCGAATAGCCTCCGCCATGTGGTCCAGCTTGGCCATGCCGTCGCGCGATTTCTCGAGCGATTCCTCGATCAGCGCCGAGGTGTCCCGGGCGGCCTGCGCGCAACGCTGCGCCAGGTTGCGGACCTCATCCGCGACCACCGCGAAACCCATGCCGGCCTCTCCGGCGCGGGCCGCTTCCACGGCTGCGTTCAGCGCCAGGATATTGGTCTGGAAGGCGATTTCGTCAATGACCCGGATGATCTTGGACACCTTGTCACTGGAGGTGTTGATTTCGTTCATGGAGGAAACCATCTGGGCCAGCGACTCGTTGGCCGCCGTGACGCGCTGATTCACCTGATCGGTGAACTCCGCCGCGACCTTGGAATTCTCAGCATTCTTGTGGGTCATCGAGTTGATTTCTTCGCTCGAAGACGAGGTCTCTTCGAGGGAGGCGGCCTGTTCGGACGACCCCTGCGCCAACGACTGGCTGGCCGAGGAGACCTGGGTAGCCGCACTGGCCACCTGTTCGGCACCCTCGGTCATACGATATGCCAGGCGGCCCAGAGCCGCGTTGATCCGCCGCACAATCACCACCACGACGGCCGCCACCAGGAGGCAGAGTCCCATGAGACCGAAGGCCGCCCTCTGGCTGGAACTGTTCTCCGTCTGCACCTCGGCCTTATCCTGGGCCAGGGCAGCCGCGCTGAGGGTCCGCAGACGGGCCGCGTCGGCCGCAATCTTGTTGTACAGCGGCGCCGTTATATCCTTGCGGATGTGATCGGCTTCCGCCAAGTGCCGGGCGTGCGCCTGCCGCAACAGTTCTTCGTGGTGCGGCTGCCATTGGGAGAGAGTTTCACTGACGTTTGCCACCAGGGTTTTGCCCTCTTCCAAGCGCAGAAGGGGACGCAGCTCGTTGAGTGACTTGCGGACATTCTCGGTCGCCTGCTGGTATTGCTGCTCGTAGTTTTCGAGCGAAGCCTGGTCCTTTTCGGAGGCGGCCAGGACGATACCGCGCTGCGTGGAAATCGCCTCCGAATTGTTCACTTCAATGCGGCCCGCGAGTTCGACTTCGCGCAGGGAAACGTCGATCACGCTTTCCAATTGCTTTTTAAACGTATTCGCCGTGTGCTGCCCGAGATAACTCTGCAGGCCGGCCAGAGCGAACATGGCTCCCACGCTGCCCAGCAGCTTAGTCCCAATCGTCAATCTGGATGGCATCTTCTTCGTCTCCTTATTGCATCAGCGCCTTCAGACCATCCAGGTCCTGGGTGGAAAGGACCCGGTCAATATCCAAAAGGATTTTCACTTTGCCTTTGCTTTTTGCCATGCCGAGGATGTACGGGGTGGCCGCACCGTCGCCGAAGTCGGGCGTGTCTTCGATTTCCCCGGCCGCGATGTTGATAGCCTCAGACACCTCATCGACTACAATCCCGGTCAGCGATAGCGCGCCACCGTCACTTGCCTTGATCTGCACCACGATGATGCAGGTGCGCTGGGTGTATTCGATCTGCGGCAGGCCGAACTTCAGCCGGAGGTCTACAACCGGGATCACCTTACCGCGCAGGTTGATCACCCCTTTTACATAAACCGGGGTCTGCGGCACGGCGGTAATGTCCTGGACGCCCATGATCTCGCGGACTTTCAATACCTGAATTGCGAACTCTTCGCGGCCCAGGTGAAAGGCCAGGTACTTGCCGGCGCGAACGTCGTTGCCAGTGGCGGCACCGCTCTCCGGCAGCGCGATGGTGCTGACTTGCATGAAATCTCCTTTGCGGGTCGCCGGCTCCCGACAAGAGGCTTGGCGGGTCAAGCGATCCTAAGGGATTCATCGGCGATGGGACCGGACAGGTTTAGAGTGGTGGACGGAGAAATGGCGGGGGTGGGCGACAGCCAGGAGCGGTAAGCGGCGGTCAGCGCCGGGTTACCCGGCGCCCGGTTATCACACGGCGGCGTTTGTGGTGCGTAGCCGCGACATGATCCGCGGCGCCGCGCGCCCCGAATCCCCTGGGGTGGAGGTGGCCGTTTTCACGGGCCACCAGGCGGTGGGCCAGGCGCACCGTCCGCCGCGAGCGCTTCAGTAATTCCAGTATTTGGCGCAGTTGTGCCCGTTCGCCGGGTGAGTAATCGCCCACATTTCCATATAGGCTCAATGGTCCCTCCCACGCCGTCAGTGCACGGCGAGTTCCTATGATCCTGATTGGCGCTTATTAGGTAGTGCAGAAAGCCGGGAAAATGTTGCAACAGATGTCGAAAATCTCACACCGGGTCCGCACGATCGTCGGGACCGCATTCGAGCGTGCTCAGGTATTCGTCGGAGGTGTACAAGGAGAACTGGAATCTGTCAGGGTCGAAAGGAGTAAACGCAGAAAGCGAAAGGTAACAGGCGAAGAAGTGGTCGGCGTAGGCATAATACTGTTCCAAGAAATTTGCCGATACCGTGCCATAGGCCGGCGGGTCAGGAAACACGGCACCCACCCCGATCGCCCGCGAGAGCACCTGGCGATATCCGGCCACTCCCCAACTCTCGAAACGGGCCCCGACCGCCGCCGGCGTACTGTGCACCAGCAGGTCGGCGAAATTCTGCGGCACGATTCCGGCATGCGCCAGAACCTCGTCCCGGCCGGCAAAATCCATGCACTGGCCGATCCAGCGCATGACGTCTTTGCCCACCAGGCAGAGCATGCGGAACTCCGTATACCGGCCGCGCAGCAAGGGCTCCTTTTCCAGGTCCGATTCCGCCATACCGTTCCGATATAGGGAGAGTTTGATGCTGTCGAACAACGCCGCGGAATCGAGCGCGCGATCGAAGGGGTACAGGATCAGCGGGGGCAGGTCCCAATACCTCCCCTGCCACCGGTCGTTGGCCGGTTGGGTCATTCCTCTAGCTTATCGGCATTTGGTCGAGTGGGCGACAGGTCACCATCACCCCTCCAGCTTGAAACGGGTTTGGGCCAGGCGATACAGGGGCCGCCAGAGCGACCGGTTCACGGTCACCACCAGGGCCGCCATCACGATCGTCGAGAGCAGCAGCAGGTCGAAGTTGCCGGTGTCGGTGGCGGAGCTGATCTGGGCCCCCAATCCGACGGTCTGCAGGGTTTGGCCTTTGAAGTGAAAATACTCGGCCACGATGCTGGCGTTCCAGGCTCCGCCCGACGCCGTGACCATGCCGGTCACCAGGTAGGGGAAGATACCGGGCAGGATCACCGTGCGCCATCGCTCCCAGCCGGGAAAGCGGAACACGAACGCGACTTCTTTCAGGTCGGTGGGGATGGCCATGGCGCCGGCAATCACGTTGAACAGAACGTACCATTGGGTGCCGAGCAGCATTAGCAGGATGGAGCCCACGCCCAGCCCGCCGCCGATGCGGATGAGCGCCAAAAGGATCACGGGAAACAGCGCGGTCGCCGGCACGGAAGCGGCTAACTGCGCGAAGGGCTGGGCGAAGCGGGCGAGCCGGGGGTTGAAGCCGATGGCCACGCCGGCGGGAATGGTCCACAGGGCGGAGATGGCCAGCGAGACGGCGACACGTGCGAAGGTCGCGGCCGCGCCCTGCAGAGTCGAAACCAGCTCGGACCCGGTGAGGGTCTTCAGGCTCACGATCATTCCGCCCAGGGCGTACAGGATAGCGCCGCCGGCGAGCGCGCCGAGAACCATCGATACGACCATCTTCCATTGGGATGGCGGTCCGTCGGCCGCCGCAAGCGGAGCGCGCTGTGCCAGACGCAAGCTGATCCGTTCGCTGATGGGAGCCATGACGGCGGTGCGGAAGCGTTCCAGGATCGCCGATCGCCGCAGCAGGTTGAGCACGGCCGAGCGGGGCTGCGCGCCGCTCTCCACCTGCTCGAACTTGAACTTGTCGGACCAGGCGATGGCGGGCCGCCACACGAACTGGTCGATGAGGAGGATCACCCCAATCATAGTGCCCAGTCCCCAGAGGATGGCGGAGGTGTCCCCGCTGCCGGCGGCGGTTTGCAGGTACGAACCCAACCCGGGCAGACGGAAATCGCGCTTGCCGAGCACGAACATTTCGCAAGCCATCAGGAAGAACCAGCCGCCCGCCACCGAGACCATGGAGTTCCACACCAGGCCGATGGCGCCGTAGGGCAACTCCAGCTCCAGGAATGTCTGCCAGCCGCCGAATCCGTAGATGCGGGCGGCCTCGCGCAATTCGCGCGGAATGGACTTGAGCGAGGCGTAGAAGCTGAATGCCATGTTCCATACCTGGCCGGTGAAGATCAGCAGAATGGCGCCGAATTCCACGCCGAGCTGCCGGGTGGGAAACAGGGCCACCATGGCCAGCATGACGCCGGGCAGAAAACTGAGCACGGGGATGGACTGCAGGATATCCAGGATCGCCACCATGAGCGCTTCCAGCCGGCGATTGTAGGCGGCGATATATCCGTAGGCCAGGGCGAACAGCAGGCTGAGCAGGTAGGCGATGCCGATGCGCACGACGGAGAAGAATGCGTAGAGCGGCAGAGCCCGCGGCGAGCGCGAAATGTGGGCCGCGGGCGTGATCGCGCCGAACCAGTAGTGGACCACCAACAACAGGCCCTGGATAATGGCCAGCAGCGCGGCCAGCACGCCCAGATCGAGGAGCAGAGACCAGGTGCGCTCTCCGATCACCGTGCGGGAAAGCAGGGGGCGGATGGTCAATGCGAACCCGCCTCGGGCGGCGCGGCCACGGGCGTCTCTTCCGGCAGGAAGAACTGGTGCGTGTCCGAGTCGTGGTCGAACAGCTCGGCGTAACGGCCCCAGTTGATGGCCGTCTCCAGTTGCGCCTTGGCTTCCTCCTCGCTGAAATGCTCGTCGAGCAGATCCTCGAAGACGCCGTCGGGCAGGGTGTGATCGGCGCGGGCTTCGAGCGAGCGGGTGATCTCGCGGATCAGAGATATATTCTCCAGGGCGGCGGCGCGGAACAGTTCCTTGCGCCGCAGGATGTCGGCCTCGGCGAAGGCGTGGCCGGACGGGGTGAGTTCCACGTCACCCTCTTCCACCTTGGCGAAATGCAGCAGGACGGCGGCATCCACCACCGGCAACAGGTCGTCGATTTCGAACGAGAGCGCGGCGGCCAGGCGGTACATGTCGTCACGGCCGTTGCGGTCGGCCAGCATCTCGAGCAATCCGGCGACCGCACCGCGGCGCGCGTGCGGCAGCATCTGGTACCTAGGCCTGGCCGGCTGGGGCACCAGAAACGCCGGGCCGGGCGCGGGCGTCAGGTCCGGGCGGGTGAGGACGCGATAGATATAGTCCACTACGTTGGTGAACTGCGGATCTTTCCGTTCGCGGGGGCGCTCCAGGGGCACGCGGAAGTCGGTGCGCACGGTGGCCGGATTCTTGCCCAACACCACGATGCGGTCGGCCAGCAGCACCGCCTCTTCGATGTTGTGGGTGACCACGAAGACGGCGCGGGTGGGCATCTTGTGACTCTGCCAGAGCTCCAGCAGCTCGCCGCGCAGGTTCTCGGCGGTGAGTACGTCGAGGGCCGAGAAAGGCTCGTCCATGAACAGCACTTCCGGCTCGACCACCAGGGCGCGCGCGAATCCGACGCGCTGCTTCATCCCGCCCGAAAGCTCTTTTGGATAGGCGTTTTCGAATCCGTCGAGGCCCACGGTGTCCAGGATCCTGGTGCTGCGCGCGTCGCGCTCGGCTTCCGGCACGCCGCGAGCCTTGAGCGGAGCGGCGACGTTTTCGAGCACCGTCAGCCAGGGAAAGAGGGCGAAGCTCTGAAATACGATGGAAACATTTTCGCAGGGACCGCCGACCGCGTGGCCATGATGGATGACCTCTCCGCCGGTGGGCCGCGCGAGTCCGGTCAGGATGCGCAGGAACGTCGATTTGCCGGAGCCGGAAGGACCCAGGACGGCGAGGATTTCATCGGGATAAATGGCCAGATCGGTGGGGGCGATGACCTGGATGCGGCCTTCTTTTTCGGAGCCGTAGGACTTTTCGACTTTACGGGCTTCGATGATGGCTTGCATCGCGGGGTCTTCATGAATCTAGCACAGAATCCGGACGCGGATCGCTTCAGGGTTTGGTGCGGGTCAGCCTTAAGGCGATGCCGTTCTGATACGCGGGCGGGTGCAGCGTTGACGCCGCATTGCCGGTGGACGCGAAGTTGGCGACGCGGGTTGTGTTTCCGGTCTCCACATTCACCCATTCGCCGGAATAGGCGCCCGGGGGCAGATCCAGTTCGACCTCGGCAAGCCCGCCGCCATCGAAATAGATGCCGTAGTCGCCGCCGGGGCTCGACAGCGCATGCGGAGTGGCTCCCGCGGCATGCTTCACCACGCGCGTATCCGGCACGATGGTTTCCAGCGGCAGCTTACCCAGAAAATCGCTCAGAATGCGGAGCTGGCGGCGAAGGGCCGGACTGCCCCCGCCAGGGCCATTCGGTGCGGCGTCGGTGCCGTCCTCATGGCCGGCGCTGAAGGAGTAATCCAGACTGTCGAACACGCTGCCCCCGGCCAGCATGAAATTCCAGGCCTGCCGGCGGTAGGAGGCGTCGTCATTTCCCAGGAAACCGCTTTCATCGTACGAGATGGCGATTCCCAGCCCGTAGTTCAAAGCTACGGCTTGCGGGTAAACATAGTGAAAATTGACGATGTTTGCGCCCGGCACCAGCTCCCGCACCGGAAACAGGAAATTGCAGTAATTCTGGGCAATCAGATGACGATTCGGCAGCCTGCCTTCCTCGCTCGCGATCCACTCGGCGACGCGCGCCTGCCACGCTATGGAAGCCGGGTCGGCCAGGTCCACGGAATTGGGGTAACGGTCGCGGGACGGCTCGGTCAGATAAGGATTCACCACGTTGGCCAACACCGGCCGGTCGGACCAGGGCTCGTTCTGGATTTCGAAAATCACGTTGTCGAAGGGATTGGCCTGGCGCACGAGTTGCCGCACATAGCGCTCCTGGTAGGGGAGGATATTGCCGTTGTCGAGGGTGTGCAGCCTCTTCCAATCGATGGCCGTCGTGCCGTTCACATTGTTGGCGGGGTTAAACGGGCTGATCTTCCAGTGCATTTCCTGGTAGTAGGACGAGAACAGGGTGACCTCGACCACGATCGCCCGCCGCTGGGCGTCGGCCAGGAAGTCGCGGAAGCGCTGGATGTACTCGGGGTTCCAGCGATCCAGGTCATACCGGTCGCCCCGCAGCGCCCAGGGTGCGATATAGCGTCCCGGGGCGGGGGCCAGCGTATTGCGCTTGATGCCGAACGATTGCGCCGGCACTTCGCGGTAGCTGCCGCCGAACAGGCGGGTGTAGTTCATGCCTTCCGATTCGAGGGTGGCCAGGTAGCGGCGGTAGTCGAAATCCGCGTTCATCACCGCGCCGTAATGTTCGCCGCTGGTGATCAGCGCCACGGTTTTGCCATGGAACAGGAAGTAATGGGGATTCTTGGGATCCAGACGGATCGGTCCGGCGGCGGCAAGCGAGAAACCGGCGGCGACGGCCACGCTCAAAAGCAAACGCATGCAGGCTCCACCGCCGATTCTAACGTGACGACGCGAAGCCGGGTGTACCGGCGTGTCCGAAACTGTATGATGAAAAAGATGACCAGCAGCCCCGATCCGCTGCCCGCCGCGGCGGCCGAAACCGTGATCTCGCTCGAACGCCAGTACCTGTTGCAGAACTACGCGCGCTATCCGCTGGTGTTGCACCGCGGGAAGGGCTGCCACGTCTACGACGTGAACGGCGCGCGCTATCTGGATTTCATTGCCGGCATCGGGGTGAACGCGCTGGGCCACGCGCATCCGCGCATCGTGAAGGTCATCCGCGAACAGGCCGCCCTGCTGATTCACTCTTCCAATCTCTACTATCACGAATACCAGGGACCCCTGGCCCGCAGGCTGGCCGAGACCAGCGGCCTGGAGCGCACCTTCTTCACCAACAGCGGCACGGAGGCCATGGAAGGCGCACTGAAAATGATCCGGGCGCACGGCAACCAGCACGGAGAAGGCAAGCACGAAATCATCGCCCTGGATAATTCCTTTCACGGACGTTCGCTGGGTGCGCTGTCCATCACGGGCCAACCCAAATACCGGCGCGATTTCGAGCCGCTGCTGCCGGGCGCGAAGTTTGTCCCGGCGAATGATCCGGCGGCGCTCGAGGCAGCCTTCAGCCACGCTACGGCCGGGATGGTGCTGGAACTGATCCAGGGAGAGGGCGGTATCTATCCCGTCCACCACGAATACGTCCAAAAGGCGCGCGAGCTGGCGGACCGGCACGATGCGCTGCTGGTGTTCGACGAAATACAGTGCGGCGTGGGCCGGACCGGCACCTACTACTCCTATCAGCGCACGAAACCGGCAGTACTGCCGGATGTGCTGGTGACCGCCAAACCGATCGCCTGCGGGCTGCCGCTGGGCGCGATTGTGGCCAATGCCCGCGCCGCGGCGGCGATCGGTCCCGGAATGCACGGCTCGACGTTTGGCGGCAGCGCGCTGGCGTGCCGGGTGGCGCTCGAGTTCTTCGACATTCTGGACGGCCTGCTGCCGTCCATCCAGCAGGTGGGCGGATATTTCCACTTGATGTTGAAAGAGCTGGCGCGAAAGCATCCGTTCGTCAGGGAGGTGCGCGGCTTTGGCTTGATGATCGGCGTGGAGATGGAGATCCCCGGCAAGCAGATGGTGTTGGATGCCATGGCGGAGGGCCTGCTGATCAACTGCACGCACGATACCGTGCTGCGGTTCCTGCCGCCGTATATCGTGACCGAGCGCGACGTGGACGTGGCGGTGAAAGTCCTGGGCAAGATCTTCGCCAAACAAAAAGGGGCGGAAGCGTGAAACTGGCGTGGTGCTGTGCGCTGCTGGCGCCGCTCATCGGACAGGCGCAGACCGGCTGGGTGAGCCTGTTCGACGGCAAGACCATGGCCGGCTGGGAAGACCCGCGGCAGAAAAATCCGCCGGGCGACGCCTGGTCGATTGACGACGGCTGCCTGAAAGCCAACGCGCACGCGCACATCACCGAAGACCTCTTCAGCAAGGACCGCTACCGCGATTTCGAACTGGCCTGGGAATGGAAGGTGGCGCCGGGGGCCAATAGCGGCGTGAAGTATCGCATCCAGGGCCGGGTTTTTCTGGCGCACATGACGGTTCATCGTTTCGAAGACCTGGTGAATCTCTCGTTGCAGCATCGGCCTGCAGGACGTCCGGATCGCGGCCAGGAGTACGTGATCGGCTTCGAATACCAGATTCTGGACAACACCCGCAATCCCGACGCGCGCGCGGGCACTACGCACCAGGCCGGCGCGCTGTACGACATTCAGGGTCCCACCAAGGACGCCACCAGGCCGGTGGGCGCGTTCAACGAATCACGGCTGGTGGTGAAAGGCAATCACGTCGAGCACTGGCTGAACGGTGTCAAAGTGGTGGATGCGGAGCTGGATTCGCCGCTGGCCGCCGAGCGCATCGCGCATCGTTGGGGGCAGGGAACTCCGGTCACCGAGGATCTGACCAAACAGCCGCAACACGACTGTCCGATTTCGTTGCAGAATCACGGCGGCGACACGTGGTTCCGCAACATCCGGATCAGACGGTTGGACTAGCCGCGAAGGCTCCGGTCCGCGATTCTGTCCGCGAAATCACACTGCGGAGCGTCTGGCGGAATTTCAGTTGCTTAAATAACGCGCAGAGGAGGTGCGAATTCATGATCACTTTCAGAAATGGTCTGTGCGTGGCGGCCGCGCTGTGGCTCGGCGTGTTGACCGGATGCACCGCGCGGAAGTCGCCGCCGGTAGCGGCCGCTACGCGCAAAGCGCTGGATCAGGCGGGGCTGAAGAATGTCTCGGTGAAGCAGGATCGCGAAAACGGAGTGGTGTTCCTGGCGGGACAGGCTCCCAACGACGCGGCCAAAGCCCAGGCTGATGCGATCGCGCAGGGGATCGCCGTGGGGCAGGTGGTGGCGAACGAGATCGCGGTCGTGCCGCCGAATTCCGGCAGCCAGACGCGTACGCTTTATGCCGATCTGGACAAAGGCATCCAAAGCAACCTCGACGCCGCGCTCATCCGGAACGGGGTACCCGGGGCAATCCATCACCGCAGCGAAAACGGAGTCGTGCTCCTGACCGGTACGGTAAGTTCCGAACAGGCGCGAAACCAGGCGCAGCAGGTGGCCGTCGGAGTGCCGAACGTGCAGCAGGTCGTCAACGAATTACAGATCCAGCATCAGAAGGCCACTGCGACGCAGTGGCAGTAGCGCCGCCAAACGGACCGGCTTGGGGTACTCTGGTCATTGGGGCATACGGCGGCCGGGGAGAATCCGCCGCACGGCCTCGATCCGAATTCATCAAGGAGAGACGATCCCATGACCAAGTCCGTTTTCGTTTGTGCCGCTATGGCCGCGGCAGCCAGCATGAGCCTGGCGCAGCAGCCTCGTCCGCCCCGGCCCATGCCGGCCGAAACTTCCGTGACCATCGCCGGCAAAACCATCACCATCAAGTACTCCGCCCCGCACGTGGCCGGGCGGCAGATGTTCGGTCCGGGCGGGGTGATTTCGCACGACAAAACGTATCCCGTGTGGCGCGCCGGGGCGAATGCCGCGACCGCGCTGCACACGGACGCCGATCTGGATATCAAAGGCCTGCACGTCCCGGCCGGCAATTACACGCTGTTCGCCAATGTGGAAAATCCCGACCAGTGGGAATTCATTGTCAGCAAAGCAACCGGCGAGTGGGGTCTGGCCTACGACAAGAGCAAAGACCTTGGTAGCGTCAAGATGGACATGAGCAAGCCGGGCGCGCCGGTGGAGGTCTATAAAATGACCCTCTCCAGCACCGGCGAGCACACGGGAAAGCTGGTGCTGGCGTTCGACGATCACGAGGCTTCCGTTCCGTTCACCGTGAAGTAACCGCGGTCAGGCTGCAAGTGCTTTCCCGGCACCAGCTTGCGTGAACATTCCGGGATGGCTTAACGTATCAAATTACGGATGCCTTTTTGCAGCCAGTGCGGAACCCAGGTGGAGGCGCGAGACGCCTACTGCGCCAAGTGCGGCGCCCGCCAGCCGGGCGCCATGCCGGGCGGTGGCAAGCCGACGGACCCGTTTGCCTCCATTACGCCACGTACCGCCTCGATCCTGTGCTACATACCGGGCCTGGGGTGGATCGCGTCCATCGTCGTACTGGCCTCGGAACGCTTCCGCTCCAACCAGGTCGTCCGCTTCCACGCCTTTCAGGGCCTGTACCTTTTTGTCGCCTGGCTGATCGAAGACTGGGTCCTGAAGCCGGTCTTTTCGGAGATCCCCCACGTGCATATCAACGGCGTGATTCAGGCGGTGCTGCTGGGCGTGTCGATCTTCATGATTATCAAAGCGAGCCAGGAAGAGGCGTACTCCCTGCCGATCATCGGTGAGTTGGCCCAGAAGTCGGTCGCCGAAAGGTGAGCTTCCGCTTTGGGTCCGGCGAAGACCGGCTCAACCGGCAGTTTGCGTCCCGGTGTGCCAGTTGGAGTTGATCCAGCTCGTAAAGGTCGTGAGCTTGGGATACTCCTGCCGGACTGCCGGGATGTCCACATGGTATCCGGTAGCTTCGAGCCAGCGGTACATCAGGACGTGCCGGCTCTCGGTCCGGGCTGCGAACTCGTCCCACGGCACTTTCACGTAAGGGACTTCGCGGCCGGCGACGCGCGTGAAGGCTTGCGCCAGTTCCGCCATCGACAACTCGTCGCCGGCCAGCTCGAAGGTGCGATCCTGCCATTTGCCGGAATGCTCGAACGCCGCCGCGGCCACCCCGCCGATGTCATCGACCGCGATCATCTGCAGGCGGGTCGAGGCTTCCAGCGGCAAGGCCAGCGTACCGCCGGCAATCGTGTCGCGCATGGAGAGCCAGTTTTCCATGAAGAACACGGGCCGCAATATGGTGAAGTGCATACCTGTGCGGCGGACATGTTCTTCGATGCCCGATTTGCTGTCGAAGTGCGGAATCCCGGTGTTCCGGTCGGCACTCGCCACCGAGGTGTAGACGAAGTGTGTAATGCGGGCGCGCTTGGCGGCGTCGGCGAGGGCGATGCCCTGGCGAATCTCGCTTTCGATCCCGGCCTCTGTTGTACTCTGCACCGAGAAGACGCCGTACACGCCGTCGAGCGCCCGCCCCAGCGAGGCTTGGTCGTCGATATCCCCGCGCACGACTTCGGCGCCGTGGCCGTGGAGCGCGCGCGCTTTTGGTTGATCCGGATTGCGGGTCAGGGCGCGGACCGCAAAGCCTCTGTCAACGAGGTGGCGCAAGGCCGCCCCGCCCTGGCGGCCGGTGGCGCCGGTTACCAGAATAAGCCGATTCCGTTTCTTGTTAGCAGGCATGCAGTGCCTTTAAGCAGTCTGCGTGCCGTAACGTCTATTGGCCGGGTACCGCCGGCGGCGGCCCACCGATACTAATGTGATTGAGAACCCGTTGGGCAAGGGTCGGTTTCTTTTCCAGCTCCGGATTGTGTCGCCTGGCACAAACATAATCGCCTATAAACCAGCCGATCGCACCGCCGGCCATAACATCGCCCGGAAAGTGCTGGTTAGCCGCCAGCCGGGCGCCCACCACGCCTCCGGCATAGGCGTACGCCAGGATTTTCACCCAGAGTGTGTGCGGGTATTCATGCGCAAAGACGGAAGCCATCGCGAATGTTTCGATGGCGTGGCCGGAGGGAAAGCTCGAATTGTAGCGTGGGCTGGAGGAGGCTTCAAACTCGCCGTTGCCGTGCCCCTGCGTCGGGCGCTGGCGGTCGAATATCGACTTCAGCGCCAGTTGCACGATCGTAACGTTGGCCAGTGACTCGAACGAGAGCAGGCCTGCTTCGCGGAAGTGATCGTCATGGAACGCCGTTCCGCCGAAGTAGAATCCGGCGGTCAGAGGGAGCAGCGTGTAGGGGTCGCCCAAATAGGAAACGTCGCTGCCCAAAGTGCGCAGTCCGGGTGTGGTCGGGGCATTCTTGGAAATGTACTTATCCGTGCCGATCAGGGCGCCGGTGGCGCCGCCCAGGATTAGCCACAGCTTCAACTGGCGCCTGGACGTATGAAATGGACTCGTCCACACGGCCTTCTGATCTTCCGCCACGAAGCGCGGCATGCGCGTGAACGGGTGCCAGTAGCCGGTAGCGTCATGATAGTCTTTGGGCTTCAGGATTTCGGGTCCGGTCTTAGGGGCAATCGCGGACCGGTCTCGGCTCTCCTCGCCGGTTTGGGCCATCGCCGGCAGCAAAAACATCACAAAGATCAGCAGTTTCATCCCGGATTTCTCCGTCCGATCGTCGGAGCAAATCCGCGGCCACTTCGCGTGTTCAGGGACGCGATTCCGTTAACGGTTTCACTGATAGGCTACCGTCGCGTTGGTGATGGTCGCTTCCGTCAGCGCGTAGCCCAGATCCAGGCCGGTGGCGGTGAATGGCACCGGGACGCTCACCTGGCTGATACCCAGGAATCCGGTGGCAACCGACAGAATGTCATTACCTAAACTGGCGCTCGCAGGCAAGGCCTGCAGCACCTCTGCCGGGACTTTAAATTGTCCGGCGCCGGCGGGAGCCGTGCAGGTGAAACCGGCTCCGGCGGCGGTGGACGTGGACGTACCCGCGATCGAAAAGCCCATGATCTGGATGGTGTCGTCCGGGTTGGCGCCCGACCAGGTCAGAGTGACTCCGCTGGCCCGGTCGATGGACGAGATGGCGCCCTCGTTCGTCCATTGCAGGTTCTCCGCAGTGATGGGTACGGTCACATTAAACGGCCCGACGTTGGATCCTCCGGTACCCGTAAACGTCACCGAACCGTTCGGCAGATCGTAGGCATTGCTGTAGACTCCTTTATTCGACGAGGACTCCGATATGGTGCCTTGTCCTCCTCCGCCGGCGACGGTGATCGAGCTGCCGGCATCCAGTCCGATGGAACCCAGCACGCCCGGCCCGTTGAAGGAGGTGCCGCTGAAACCGTACACCGTACAGGCGCCCGAATTCAACACCGGGGCCATGCTGTACACGTTGGTGAACTGATATTTGAAGAAGGTGGCCAGCTCCTGGGTTCCGGTACTCTCTTGGGTGCTGCCCCCGAAGAGATTGAAGCCCGGCGAAAGGTTGTCGTACACGTTGTAAAAGATGCTGCCGATGGATCCGGAGTTCTGGGAGACCAGCTTGGATAACTCCGTGGCGGAAATGCCGCTGGGGTCGCTGCAGGAAACGTCACCGCTGGGAGCTATGGCGACATTGACGAAGTTGCTGGTCGTATTTCCGGTTTCCACCGCGACCGGAATGTTGCATCCGGTTATACCCGGGGGAACCCGAAAGACGATCTGGTCGAGCCCGCTGCAACAGCCCGATCTGCCGTAGTAACTGGGAGTGACATGCGATCCGCCGAAGTAGATGGTGGGCGCATGGGAGCCGATATTGCCCACCGGCGGAGGCTCGGCGTCACTGCCGGAGATGGCGCCCAGACCGGTTCCCCAAACGATCAGAGTGTCGCCGGGGTGGGCGGGGGAATTGTAGCCGATGACGGCATAGTCCGTATTGGTGATAATGCCCCGGCCGCTGCCGGAGCTGTTGGCGGCAAAGATTCCGAAACTGGCGGGCACGACCTGCGCCGTGCCACCCGCCAGGACCTGGCCCGCGTAGCTGACCGTGATGGTGACGTCCCCCAGCGGCGCATTGGAAGGCATGATGGCATTTACCTGCGATCCGCTTACAAACACAGGAATCGCCGCGATGGTCTCGCCGCCCTGCGTGACATTCACTTTCGCGCCTCCGAGAGTAGTGGAGAGCGGAAAGGACAGAGACGGGCTGGCCGACGGTCCCAGGTTGGAGCCGAAGATAGTGAACAGCGAGCCTTGCGCAATACCCGAACCCGGCAGAATCGGATTCGCATAGCTGGCGGCGTTGACGCTGGCTCCCGTGCCGGTGCCCGGTCCAGGCCCCTGCCCGAACGCATCCTTGCACTCGCCGGCGGAACCCGCGGCATAGATCGCCTCCAGTTCGGACTGGCTCAGCGCGCGGTTGAACGCTTGCACTTCATCCACCACACCGTTGAGCGTCCGCGGAAAGCCGACCTGGACGCCAATCTGGCCGGAGGAGCCGATGGTCCAGGGATTCGTGGAATAGGAGACGGGCTTGGCTTCGTTGAAGGATCCTTCCGCTACGCCGTTTACGAAGAGACGGAAGACGCTCCCGTCATAAGTTGTCGCCACGTGATAGAAGACGCCGGTGGAGAAGGTGTCCTTGGAGGCGAAACTCTCCGAACCGGTATTGCCGAATACGAAGACAAAGCGGTTGTCCTGGGACCGCCAGTAGAGCGCCATGGAAAGGCTGTAATCGTCGATATCCTGCTGCACGATGCTGCTGCCGGTCGAATCGTTGTTCGGCCCGGCGCCATCCGGGCGCACCCACACCGCCCAGGTGAAGTTCTGATTGGCGAGCGATTTGGAGGCCGGGACTTCCAAATAGCCCTTGGTTCCGATGTGGAATCCGTTGGAGACTTCGGCCGGAACGAGGGTAACGCCACTTGCCGCATTGGGATTATTGGCGCCCGCCAGATCGTTGTTGTCGGTATCGCCGGGCCACCAGCTCACGAGTCCCGACGGTGGGGCCAGACAGCCCGCGGCCGCGGCGCGGGCCGGCAAGGAAACGGCGGCCAGGCACAGCATCAGCGCGGCAATCTCCAAGGCGGTAAAGGCGGCGCGGCGGCGGCCGGGAACGGACAAGTGGGGCCAAATTGTTGAAGGCATCGAAATCCTCTGCTGAGGAGTAGGCGTGCGGTGAGGTGAGATACCCTCAGGGAAGAATGCATACGCGACTCTCGCCGCTCAGCCGGGCGCTGATTGCCGCGGCGCTGGCGGTGGCCGGCGCGGCGGCGCAGGGGACTCCAGACGAAAGTTTCTTTCCCGCCGCGGTCTGGTACGGCGGCGGCAAAGCGCGGGCGCCGATGATGAGCCTGCTCGATGCCGACAGTCCGGCCGCATGGGGCAAGGATCTGGACCAGATCAAAGCGGTGGGGTTCAATGCCATCAAGTGCTGGGTCGACTGGGCCACCGCCGAACCAAAGCAGGGCGCCTTCGACTTCCGGAATCTGGACCTGCTCATGAAGCTGGCCGGCGAGCGCGGCTTGCGGGTCATCATTCAGATCTACCTGGATTCCGCTCCGGACTGGGTGGGCCGTCTCTATCCAGATGGCCGCTTCGTGGACCGCAGCGGTGTGGTCATCAACTCGCAATCCGCGCCCGGATATTGCATCGACCATGCCGGCGTGCGGCGGGAGATCGTGAGATTTCTGGAAGCTCTTTCCGCGGACGCGAACCGTTATCCGGCGCTCTACGGCTGGGACGTATGGAGCGAGCCCCACGTCATTAACTGGGCAGATTTTTCCTGGATCGCACAGCCGGAGTTCTGCTTCTGTCCGGGCAGCCAGGCACGCTTCCGGGCGTGGCTGCGGGCCAGGTACAAGACGCTGGATGCCCTGAATCGGGCCTGGTACCGCAAGTTCGACAACTGGGAACAGGTGGAGGCGCCGCGCTTCTCGACCATTCTCTCGTACACCGACTACATGGACTGGCGGGCGTTCATCGACGACAAGCTGGCCGGCGATTTGAGAACGCGCGTTGACGCCATCCGGAGCGCCGACCACACCCATCCGATCAGCAGCCATGCCGATTCGCCCGGCTTGTTTACTTCACCGACGGATGGTTATGGAGAACCGGACGACTGGAAAATGTCGGCCAGCACGGACTTCTTCGGCACGTCGCTCTACCCCAAGCATTCCGAATCGTCACGTCCGTGGCCGTACTGGATGCTGGCCGCGGGACTGGATTTCACGCGCTCGGCCGGGCACGCCTTCGGCAAGGGATTCTGGATCGGGGAGTTGCAGGCGGGGCAGGGCGCCACCGGGATGCGCATCGTCGAACCGGTAACCGCACACGACGAGGAGTTCTGGATGTGGCAGGCCCTGGCGCACGGCGCGCGCGAGATCGCCAACTACGCCTGGTATCCGATGAGCTCCGGCTTCGAGTCGAATGGCTACGGGCTGGTCAACCTGGATGGCTCGCTGACCGACCGCGCCAGGGCCGCGGGGCGCGTGGCGGCGATCATCGGCAGCCATGCCCGCGACCTGAACCGGTCCCAGCCGGCGCCGGCCGAGGTCGCGATTCTGTACGACCGGCTTTCGTACATGGTCGGCGGCAGCCAGCCATCGCCTTCCACCCTAGGCAATGCCGAGCGCGACTCTCTGCTGGGCGTGTACCGGGCGTTTTTCGAGGCCGGGATTCCGGTGGATTTCGTGCATCCCGTGGCCTTGGATGCGGATCGCCTGCGGCAATATAAGCTGCTGTTTCTGCCCTATCCGGTGATGCTGCCGCGGGGTCTCGCGGATGTGCTGAAGGAATACGTCAAGGGCGGCGGAACGGTGGTGGCGGAAGCGCGCCTGGCCTGGAACGACGAGCGCGGTTACGCCAGCCCCGTCGTGCCGGGATTTGGCCTGGATGCAGTATTCGGCGCGCGCGAGATACTCATTCGTCCGGAGGCGGAGCCAAAGATGGCGCTCTCCGCATTGCTCCCCGGCCAGACGACACTGGGAGCGGCGTTCGAAGAGGACCTGCAGCCATTACCCGCCGCACAGGTTCTGGCCAGGTTTCCCTCCGGTGCGGCGGCCATGGTCCAAAACAGCTACGGACAAGGCAAAGCCATCCTGGCCGGAACATTTCTGGGCCTGGCCTATCAGCGGAAACACGATCCTGCCACGCGGGCGCTGTTCCTGGCGCTGGCCGGCGAGGCACTACGGAAATCGTTACCCGTCGAGAACGAAGACGTGGAAGTCCGCGAGTTGACCGGAGACGGCCATCGGTTCGTTTTCGTGTTTAACCATGGCGCCGCCAAAGAGGACTTCCAGTTCGACGTTCTGCTGCCCTGGAAGCCGCGGCTAATGCGCGACCTGCTGACCGGCGGAGATGTACCCATCGCGCATCAGGAGGCGCGTGGGTTCGACGCCCTGCTGCAGCGGCCGTTGCCCAAGGACGGCATCCAGGTGCTCGAGCTGGAGCGCTAGCGCACTTCGCCCGGCGTTACCATGAGGATGCCATGGCGCGAACGATAGCGATGGGTTGCGTACTGGCGATGGCCTGCGCCTGTCTCGCGCAGAACCAGCAGTATCACGCAAAGCTGGTGCTGGATAATGGAGCCGATCTCCCCTCCGCGCCTCTGTTCAGTCCCCCGCCGGCCGGCCAGGACTTACCGGTCTGCAATATCGTGAACGCCTTTGCCAACGGGCTGATCATCTATATCGTGCCCGTGGTGATCGACCCCGGGTCCGACCCGATCACCCATCATTGGGACGACAAATGCATGATCACCGTTTGGCTGAAGGGTTACCGGAAAGCTGACGTTGCGCTGCATGACGGCGCGGTGATCACGTTGAAGCCGATCGGCGATCCGGAAGGCTCCACCGTTTCGGTGACCGCGCTGCACGTTCCCAAGGAGGCCGCCAAGGCCTACGACAAAGGTCTGCAGGCGCTGACCGACGGGAAACTGCGCGGCGCGCAGAAGCAGTTCGAGCGGGCCGTGGCCTTTTATCCGGATTATGCGCGGGCCTGGAGTCAACTGGGCGAAGTGCTCGAGCAGCAGTCGCAGCCCAAGGAGGCGGCCGACGCCTGCCAGCGCGCGCTCCAGGCCGACCCCAAGTACATCCGCCCCTATTTACAGCTCATCCGCCTGGCAGTCAACGGAAAAAGGATGGAAGACGCGACGGTCCTGGGCGAGCAGGCGTTCCGGCTGGACCCCGTGGAATTCCCCGGGATCTTTTACTATGACGCGGTGGCCAACTATGAGTTGAAGCACGCCGATGCAGCCGAGAAGAGCGTCCGCCGGACTATCGATTTGGACAAGAGCCACGACTATCCCGCCGCCGAAGCGCTGCTGGGCAAGATCCTGGCCGACAAGGGCGACGTCCACGGCGCGCTGGAGCATTTCACGAAATACGTGAAACTGGCCCCCAAGGCGGACGATGTGGGCGCGATTCGCCAGCGCATGGACGAACTGGAGCGCGCCGGCCAACCGGAAAAGTAAGGAAGATGGCTATTCCGTTTGGCTGCCCGGCACCGTGGCGACGGCTGACGCCTGGGCCGCCGAGGCCTTCTCCTTGGCTTCCGGCGCGACCGGTTTGCGCACGTCGTAGAATTGAATGCGGCAGTAGCGGCAATGGTACAGGTCCGCGCCCCAGGCGAATTGCAGGAAATTGAGCAGGCCCCGCTTCATGGGATCGATCTTGTCGCGGGTGGCCAGTTTTGTCAGCCGATATGTGCCGCAGCGCGGGCAGCGCGGGTAGTCACCCAGATACAGCGCATACCAGCGCGGCTCGGGCCGGCGCGCATGGCAATGCCGGCACTCATACACGGCTTGGTATAGGAACTTCTCGCCGAAGGTCCGGTGGACGCGATGCAATCTTCCCTGACAGGTCGGGCAGTGAAGCACTTCGTCATCATTTATACAACAATTGCGCGGGCTAACTCAACCGCGCAACAATAGAGTTTAATCCCCCGAACAGTACGATATGCTCGATCGAATCTCAGTGCACGGTGCGCGGCAACACAACCTGAAAAATATCGACGTGGAGATTCCCCGCAACACCTTGACGGTGATCACGGGGCTGAGCGGGTCGGGTAAGTCATCCCTGGCGTTCGACACCATCTATGCGGAAGGTCAGCGGCGGTACGTGGAAACGCTTTCCACGTATGCGCGCCAGTTTCTGGACCAGATGGAGCGCCCGGACGTGGATTCGATCGACGGCTTGAGCCCGGCGATTTCCATCGAGCAGAAAACCACCAGCCGCAGCCCGCGCTCGACCGTGGGCACCATCACGGAGATCTACGATTACCTGCGGCTGCTGTACTCCTCGATCGGCACGCCTCACTGTCCGCTGTGCGGCAACGAAATCTCGCGCCAGACCACCGAGCAGATCCTGCAGCACGTGCTGGCGCTGCGCCCTGACGACCGTATCCTGGTGCTGGCGCCGGTGGTCCGCGGCCGCAAGGGCGAATACAAGAAAGACCTGGAGAAGCTGGCGCGGCAGGGATTCGTGCGCGCGCGCATCGATGGCGTGCTGCGTTCGCTGGAGGAGGATATTCCCCTGGACCGCCGCCGGAATCACACCATCGAAGTTGTGGTGGACCGGCTGCAGGTGAAGCCCGGAATCGAGAAGCGGCTGGAGGCGTCCATCGATACGGCCACCAAGCTGGCGCAAGGCCTGGTGCTGATCGCGGTGGTGAACGGCGAGGAAAGGCTCTATTCGCAGAAGCTGGCGTGCACCGAGTGCGGCACCAGCGTGCCGCAGTTGGAACCGCGCTCGTTTTCCTTCAACAGCCCTTACGGCGCCTGCGAGGAGTGCACCGGGCTGGGCAGCAGGTGGGCCTTCGACCCGGCCAAGGCGATCGTGGATTTTTCGCGCCCGCTGCTGGAGGGGGGCCTCGGGCCGCAGTCCGGATCGGCCTACATGCGGCACAAGCTGGCGGAAGCCGCCCGGGAGATGCGCATCGACCTGGGCACGCCCTTCGACCAGTTCCCCAAGAAGGTGCAGAACGCTTTGCTGGACGGCGGGAACGGATTTCCCGGCATTCTGAAGATTCTGCAGCAGACGTTCGATGAGTCTTCGGAAGGCTATCGCGAGTGGCTCACCGAATATATGTCGCCGGTCGAGTGCCCGGCTTGCCACGGCAAACGGCTGCGTCCGTCGAGCCTGGCGGTGCGCGTCAAGAATTTCTCGATCGCCGAGTTCACCGATATGCCGATCTCGCGCGCGCTGGTGACGGTGCGCAACTGGGAATTCGCGGACCGCGAGATGCAGATCGCCGGCCGCATCCTGGACGAGATCCGGCGGCGGCTGGAGTTTCTGTCGGCGGTGGGACTGGACTATTTGAGCCTGGACCGGTCGGCCGCGACGTTGTCCGGCGGCGAAGCGCAGCGCATCCGGCTGGCCACGCAGATCGGCTCCAAGCTGCGCGGCGTGCTTTATGTCTTGGACGAGCCGTCCATCGGTCTGCACCCGCGCGACAACGGGCGGCTGCTCGATACGCTCACCCAACTTCGCGACATGGGCAATACGGTGCTGGTGGTGGAGCACGATGCCGAAACCATCGAGCGCGCCGATTACGTGATCGACCTGGGTCCCGGGGCCGGACGGCTGGGCGGGGGCCTGGTGGCGTCGGGCACGCCGGAAGGCATCGCCCAGGATCCCGGTTCGCTGACCGGCCGATATCTGGCGGGATCGCTGCGGATTCCGGTGCCGGAGGCGCGCCGCGCGCCGAACGGAAAGAAGCTGGCGATCCTGGGCGCCACCGAACACAACCTGAAAAACATCGACGTGGAGATCCCCCTGGGTGTACTGACGGTGGTCACGGGGGTTTCGGGCAGCGGCAAATCCACGCTGGTGAATGAAATCCTGTATCGGGCGCTGGCCCAGAGAATCTACAATTCCCGCGAGAATCCGGGCGCGCACGTGGCCATCAAGGGCATGGACTTCGTGGATAAGGTGATCCGTATCGACCAATCGCCCATCGGACGCACGCCGCGATCGAATCCCGCGACTTACACCGGCCTGTTCACACCCATCCGCGACCTTTACGCCATGCTGCCGGAGTCCCGCGAGCGCGGCTACAAGCCGGGCCGCTTCAGCTTCAACGTCAAAGGCGGACGCTGCGAAGCCTGTCAGGGCGACGGCCTGCGGCGCATCGAAATGAACTTCCTGGCGGACGTATACGTAACTTGCGACGTGTGCCGCGGGCGACGGTACAACCACGAGACGCTGCAGGTCAAGTACAAGGGGCAGTCCATTGCCGATCTGCTGGACGCCACCGTGGAGCAGGCCCTGGAACTGATGCAGAACATCCCTCAAATCCGGCCGAAGCTGGAGACCTTGAACGACGTCGGTCTCGGATACATTCACCTGGGACAGTCGTCCACCACGCTATCCGGCGGCGAGGCGCAGCGCATCAAGCTGGCCAAGGAACTGAGCCGGCGGCAAACGGGGCGGACGTTTTATGTTCTGGACGAGCCGACCACCGGTCTGCACTTCGACGACGTACGCAAACTGCTCGATGTGTTGCAGCGCCTGGTGGGGCTCGGCAATACGGTGGTGGTGATCGAGCACAACCTGGACGTGATCAAGACAGCCGATTGGATTATCGATCTGGGTCCGGATGGCGGGGAATACGGCGGACGCCTGGTGGCGGCCGGCTCGCCGGAGCAGGTGGCGCGTTCGAAAAAGAGTTACACGGCGGAAGCCCTGCGGAAGGTGATATGAAGGGGACGCGGGGCAACCGCGGCGCGCGGAGCAAATACACACTACAACCCATCGATTTCTCGGGACTGAAAACCGTGCCTCTGCAGGATCGCGGCGGGAAGGTGCGGGTGGCGGAGTTCGCGTCGGCTTACGCCAGAGGCTCCGGGGTCTTCGGGCTCGTGGATTCCTTGCCGCACATACTCGCGGGCGATTCTCTCCGAGCGGTGATCGCCGCCATGGCGTCGGCGCGGTCGCAAGGGCGGGCCATCCTGTGGGGTCTGGGCGGCCACGTGATCAAGTGCGGACTGGCGCCGGTTCTAGCGGATTTGATGCGGCGCGGCTTTGCCACCGCATTCGTCCTCAACGGCGCTGCCGCCATACACGATTTCGAAATTGCGCTGGCCGGCCAGACCAGCGAGGATGTGGAGGCGGTCCTGCCGGACGGCCGTTTCGGCGTAGCGGAAGAGACCGGGCGCGAAATGAACCAGGCGGTGGCCGCGGCCGATGGCGATGGGCTCGGCATGGGCGAAGCGCTGGGACGGCGGCTGGATGAGATCGCCAATCCCGAGTACGCGGCGGCCAGCCTGCTGCTCGAGGCTTGGCGCGCGGCGACGCCGGTCACCGTGCACGTGGCGGTGGGCACGGACACGCCGCACATGCACCCGGCACTGGACGCGGCCGCCCTCGGCCGCGCCACGCATCGCGATTTTCGCCTGCTGTGCTCGCTGGTGGCAGCCCTCCACGCTGGTGGCGTCTATCTGAATGTGGGCTCCGCGGTGGTGCTGCCGGAAGTTTTTCTGAAGGCTGTTTCCGCGGTGCGGAACCTGGGCCATCCGCTGGCCGATTTCACCACCGTGAACCTGGATTTCATCCAGCACTACCGCCCGAAGCTGAACGTGGTCGAACGGCCGCACGCTAAATCGGGTGGCGCCGGCTACGCGCTGACCGGCCATCACGAACTGCTGGTGCCCCTGCTGGCAGCCTGCCTGATCGAAAGGGACGCGTGACGCCGGAGCCTCCCCTGCCGGATGTGTCGGCGCCTCCGGAACCGCCGCCGCCGGAGAGCTATCCGTTCTGGAGTTACCTGGACCTGAGCGCGTTCGTGCTCATCGCGGCGCTCGGCGTGGCGCTCGAATCGGTGCTGGCGGCGCTATTCCTGGCCGTCCGGCACGTGAAGCAGATCTACGTACTGTTGCCCGCGCAGTGCCTGTTGTACGGCTATCTGCTGGGCGCCCTGGCGGTGATTTTCCACCGCTACTATCAGCGTCCCCTCTGGCAGTCGCTGCGCTGGGAATCCGTGCGGGGGCGCACGGCCATGGTGGCCGCCAGCGGTATCGGCATGGCTTGCGTGGTGGTATTTGCCAGCCTGCTGATCCGCACGCCGGATGTGGAGAGTCCCATGAAAGCGCTGCTTTCCGACCCCACCTCGGCGATCCTGCTGGCAGTGCTGGGGGTCACCATCGGGCCGATCTGCGAAGAGATCGTGTTTCGCGGTTTCCTGCAGCCGCTGCTGGTGCGCTCGCTGGGCGCCGTCGCGGGTGTGTTGCTGGCGGCGGTGCCTTTCGGACTGCTGCATCTGCAGGAATACGGCTACTCCTGGCGGCATGCCCTGCTCATCACCCTGGCCGGCGCGTCGTTTGGCTGGATGCGCCAGCGCACCGGATCGACCAAGGCCGCGGCATTGATGCACGCGTCCTATAATGGCGTGTTCTTTCTGGTTCTGGTTTTGCAGCAGGTAGCGGTGCACGGGCGATGGGCGGGCTATGCAAAATAACAGAGTGGCATTGGTGACCGGCGCGGGGAGCGGCATCGGCCGGGCGGTCAGCCTGGCGCTCCGTGGCGTTGGATACTCCGTGGTCCTGGCCGGCCGGCGGCAAGCGGAGCTCGAACGCACGGCGGCGATGGCCCCGGCCGATGGCGGACGGATGCTGGCGGTGTCCACCGACGTCGGCAGTCCGGAGGCGGTGCGCGCGCTGTTCGCCAGGATCAGGGACGAGTTCGGCCGTCTGGACCTGCTATTCAACAACGCCGGCCGCGGCGCTCCGGCTATTCCGATGGAGGAGCTGAGCTTCGAGCAATGGAGCGCGGTGGTGAGCGTCAACCTGACCGGTCCATTCCTGTGCGCGCAGGAAGCCATCCGCATGATGAAGGCGCAGACGCCTCGCGGCGGACGCATTATCAATAACGGCTCCATCTCGGCGCATACGCCGCGGCCTAACTCCGCGCCGTACACCGCCACCAAGCACGCCATCACCGGGCTCACCAAGTCCATCGCCCTCGACGGGCGGAATTTCGACATCACCTGCGGGCAGATCGATATCGGCAACGCCGAGACGCCCATGACCGCGCGCATGTCGTCCGGCGTGCCGCAGGCGGATGGCTCGCGGCGGCCCGAAGCGGTCATGAATGTCCAGCATGTGGCGGATGCGGTGTTGTACATGGCCGGCCTCCCGTTGGATGCCAACGTCCTGTTCCTGACCGTCATGGCGGCGCAGATGCCATTCGTGGGGCGAGGGTGAGCGGCACGTATCGGGAGCGGTTCCACATTCCGAAGTGCGCCGATGGCGGCGCGTGCGTGTATCTGTGCGGCCATTCGCTGGGGTTGCAGCCGAAGACCGTCCGCCGTTATGTCGCAGAGGCGCTTGACGATTGGGAACGGCTGGGCGTGGAGGGCCACTTCCGCGCCCGCCAGCCGTGGGTTTCGTATGGCGAGCTGCTGAGGGAACCGACCGCGCGGCTGGCCGGCGCATTGCCGATCGAAGTGGCCACCATGAACTCGCTGACCATGAATCTGCACCTGATGATGGTGTCGTTCTATCGGCCCACGCGGCAGAGATACCGGGTGGCGATGGAGGAGCATGCCTTTCCTTCCGATCAGTACGCGGTGAAATCGCAGATCCGATTTCATGGGTTCGATCCGGCGGATTCGCTGGTGACGGTGGCGGGCGAAGAGGAGCTGGAAGAGTTGCTCGACCGCCAGGGCGAGTCCGTGGCCCTGGTGCTGATGGGCGGGATCAACTACTCCTCCGGCCGGGCTTTCGACATGGCGCGTGTGACGCGCGCGGGACACGCTAAGGGCTGCCTGGTAGGTTTCGACCTGGCGCATGCAGCGGGCAATCTGATTTTGAAGCTGCACGATTGGGACGTGGATTTCGCGGCCTGGTGCACGTACAAGTATCTGAATGGAGGGCCGGGGAGCATCGCCGGGTGTTTCGTCCACGAGCGGCACGCACGCGACCAGAGCCGGCCGCGATTCGCCGGCTGGTGGGGTAACGATCCGGCGACCCGCTTCCGCATGGGACCCGATTTCGAACCCACGCCCGGCGCGGATGGCTGGCAGGTGAGCAATCCGTCCATAGTGGCCCTGGCAGCGTTGCGCGCGTCCCTGGACCTGTTCGACGAGGCCGGAATAGAGCAGGTGCGCGCGCAGAGCATTCAGTTGACCGGCGCGCTGGAAACGCGTTTGCAGGCGCAGGCGGGCGACCGGTTCTCGATCGCCACCCCGCGCGATCCGGCTCGCCGCGGCGCACAGCTATCCATACGCGTCCGGCGGCCGGTACAAGCTGTCTGCGAGGCGCTGCGGCAAAAGGGCATCGTGTGCGACTGGCGCGAGCCTGATATCCTGCGCGTGGCGCCCGCGCCGCTCTATAACACGATGGCGGACGTAGAGAGGTTCGCGGAGGAGTTCCTCAAATCAGTTTGACGGGCCGCCGTCGATCCAGCCGGCAATGTCCGCGATCGCTTCCGGCGCCACATGCGCGGGCTTTTCGTATTCTTCGGGCCGGCTCTGGCCTTGGCCGGCGACGAACAGATGATTGAGCGCGGGATAGCTGTGAAAGGTGACATTCGGCTTGTGGGCCAGGCCGGCTTTCCATAGGGCGAAGTCTTTCATGGTCACCTGGTAGTCGCGCTCGCCTTGCAGAATCAGCATCGGTTCGGGACTGGCGGCGGCCAGCGGCACGGGTTGGTAGTCTTTCAGGTCCGCGCGGTATTTCGCTGTTACTCCCGGCAAAACCTTCCACGGATCCTTCCGGATGGCGTCCAGTTGAGCGCGTTCGGTATCGGTCAACTGTCCTTTCAGGCCGAAGAGATATTCGGTCTGGGCGACGATCAGCTCTTCGAGCGGCCGCACGTTGCCGGCCATGACGATGACACCCGCCAGGCGGGTGTCGGCCTGCATAATACGCGGCATCATGTAGCCGCCCTGGCTGTGCCCGAGCACGTAGATACGGCGCGGGTCGATGTCCGCTTCGGTGCGCAGCAGGGCGGCCGCGCGCACCGCGTCGTCCACTGTTTCCTGCGTCATGGTGAAATTCGGATCGGCGGCGCACTCGTGGGGATGCACCTTGGTGCGCTTATCGTAACGGAGCACCGCGACACCGCGCGATGACAACCCTTCGGCCAGGTCGCGAAACACGCGCACGCCGCCTACAGTCTCGTCGCGGTCGTTGGGTCCGGAACCGTGCACCAGCACCACCGCGGGCCAGGGTCCTTTGTCCTTGGGAATCGTGAGAGTGCCCGGCAGCTTCCACTCATCGGATCCCACGGTCACCTCGCGCGCCGAGAAAGAATCCGGCCGGCTATACGACGGGGTGGTGTAAGGCGGGGCAGGGGATTGCGGCGGCCGGAACGAGGTGCCCTGGATCTCGCCGGCGGCATTCCAACTGACGATGAAATTCAACGTGGCCGCGGCCCAATGCACCGGGATGACGATGGTGGTGGGGTTACCGGTGTGCTGCGTCTGCGGCGGATCCAGCCGGAGGGGCTTTCCCAGCGCGGCCAGGAGCCGTCCGACCTGCGACTTGTAGGTCTCGAGGGTGATGGCTTTCTTCGCCTCGGGTGAGAACTGCGCATAGAAGGCGTCGCAATTGCCTGCCAGCACCTGGTCGAGCGCCTGGCGCGCACGATCTTCGAAGGACTGCCCCAACGCTGTGCCAACGGCCAGCAGTGCGAACATCCATCCGATGCGGGAATTTACGGATCCCATCCCTTCATTGTAAGAGCTTCGAGCCGGCGCAAGTCCTCACGGATACGGCCGGCGTCGTCAAGAGCCGCCGCCATGAGCCGCTCGACGGTGGTGAGAAGCGTGTCGAGCCGCTGCGCCGCGCCGGCTTCCAGGCGGCCCACCGCGGCGCCGGTGAGATCTTCCCACTGGGCCGCCAGGCGCGACAGATTGGTGTCGACCGCATGGGCCACCAAGCGCCGGAAATGATTCTTTACCACGCTTTGGATGATGACCATGGGCAGCAGCGGTGAGAGCAACTCCCAGTTGCGATCGAAGATGTGGCCGACGCGGATGTCCGGGGCCGGCGGGTCCGGCGCCTGCAACTCCACTTGGGTCGTGCGCAGGGCTACGCCGAGGGTCTCGAGCGTCTGCTGCGCGAGACGGTTGCGGAAGTCCTGCAGCGACTGGGAGAACTGCCGGCAGGCCGTGCGCGACGGCTCCAGGAAGCGAGGACGATGCCGCCGGGACAGGTCCGCCATCGCACTGGTCAGCTCGGCGGACAGCCAACGGTCGAACTCTTCCATCGCCGTGCGCAGGCTGCCGATCCAGGCCGGAAACTCGCGATCCAGACGCTGCGACAGCCGCTCACACACGGGCCGTGCTTCCGGCCGGAGGAGTTCCTCGAATTGTGTGCGCACTCCGGAAAGGCTGTTTTGCGCGATCAGACGCAGCGTCTGGCGCGCGTCCGCCAGGGTGTTCTTTTGCGCCAGGATATCGACCCGCAGTTCGGCGGCTTTCAACGCCACGCGCAGGTAGCTTTGGCACTCCGCCAACAAGGTCTCCGTTTTGTGGCGGAGAATCGCGGCGCGCTGCGTGACGGCATCGTCGCAGGCCGGCTGCAGCAGCCGCCGGTCGAGTTGCTGGCGCAGGCTCTCGAAGCCGGGCCGGGTGGAATAGGGGAACACGGGCAGGGCGCCGTTGCCGCTTTGCGCCAGTTGATGGCGGACGAACTGTTCCACCTGGACGCGCTCGCCGCCGGCCAGCGTATCGACCTTGGTCAGCAGGACGGACACGTGGGGCGTGTACCGGCGCAGATTCTGAATCAGCTCGACATCCTGGCGCGAAAGCGGCGGGTCCACACCGATGGCGACCAGCGCCAATCCGGTGTTCGGCAACCACCCCAGGGATGCGCTGGTGTTATGCGCGAACACGCTGTCGAGTCCCGGCGTGTCGACGAAGCGCACGCCCCGGTAACGCTCCAGGGCCGGGGTCTCCAGGCGCAGGGAGGCAGCTTGCCGCGCATTGCCTGGATTGCCGGTCTCCGCGATATACTCCTGGATCTGGTCCGGGGGGACGGGCTGAGAGCGGCCGTCCAGAAAACGGACTTCGGCCTTCTCTTCCGCGCCGAACTCGAGTGTGGTAATCACGGCGGTAACCGGCGTGACGCCTACGGGCAACAGCGGCCGGCCCAGCAGATGGTTGAGAAAGCTGCTCTTGCCGGCCTTGAAACGGCCGAAGACGGCGATGTTCAGCGCCTCGGCAGACGCAAACGAGCGGCAGCTCTCCAGGAAGAATTCCAGGTCGGCGAGCCGGTAGCGGACGCACAATTCAGCGGCCAGTTCGATGCCGCCCGGCGCCGCGCCGCTCATGGCCGCTTCTGCACGCGCAGCGCCAGCACGTCGGAGAGCGCCAGCATCCCCGTATCCACCATGCCCACGATCGCGGCTATCAGCCGTTCGATGTGGGCCGCGGTATCGACGATTGAAATTACCAGGGGCTGATCGTGCTGGATCAGATGTGCGCGGTGCATTTCGGCGGTTTCACCGTAACCCTCCAGGCCGCGAAACACGGTGGCGCCGGCGATCCGCAACTCGCGGCACTTATCCACAATCGCCTCGTGCAGGGGTTGGCCCTGCCACCGGTCGGACTCGGCGATGTGGATGCGCAGCAGCTTAGCCGGTTGGGCCGGTGACATCCGGCGCCTCCGTTTTGCCGCGCACCAGGCGGATCATATCCACGTCGGACGTGACGATCAGGCCGTCCTGGAGCATCTCCGCGATCGCCTCGGTGGCGGCGGCTATTTTTTCGGGGGCGTCCACCACCGCGATCATGATGGGCAGGTCGCGCATAGGGTGGAAGACGCTGCGCTTGTGCTCGCGGCCCTTGGCGCCGTAGCCGAGAATGCCGCGATAGACCGTGGCGCCGGCCACATCCAGCATGCGCAGCTTGTTGACGATGGCCTCGTACAGGGGCTCGCCGTGCCATTTGTCCGCTTCGCCCAGAAAGACGCGCAGCAGCGTCGCGCGGCTCTGCTTCTGCTGGTGCGGCGAGTGCGAACCGGATTTGCCGGACCGGCTCACGGCCTTGACGACGGTAGTGTCCTGCACCTCGATCAAACCGTCGCTGACCATTTCATAGAGCGCGGGCAGGATCTCTTCCACTCTCTCCGGCGCCTCGATGAATTCGATGCGGATCGGCAAGTGCTCGGCCAGCACCTCGATCCCGGGCGTATGCATCCGATGGTGCGCGCCGAATCCGGCGTAGGCCCGCGTGGCGGTGGCGCCGGCGATGCCCTTGTGCAGCAGGAACGTCATGATGGAATCGTGCAGCGCGGTCAGGTGATGCTGCGTGTCTTCGTTGACGAAGATGGTGACTTTCTTGGCCGGTCCTTTAGTCAGCATGGGGTCACCTGCGGGCCGCCAGCGCGGCTCCCAGCCACACGCCCAGGTAGCCGAGGAGCACGCTGCCGGTCACGTAGATCAGACCCATCCAGCGCGCGCCGTTGCGGACGGCCTGATACGTCTCGTATTCGAAACTCGAAAAGGTGGTGTATCCGCCGAGCAGGCCCACCACCAGAAACAGCCGCCAATGCGGGTGCGGGCTGAGCCGCTCGAGGAACAGGGTCATCAAAACGCCGATCAGGAACGCGCCGGTCACGTTGATGACGAAGGTGCCTAGCGGAAAGCGGCCGCCGTATCGCGACATAATCCAGGTGCTCACCAGGTAGCGAGCCAGGCCGCCGATACCGGCCCCGGTGAGCACGATTAAATATCTGTCCAAACGTAGGAATCTCCCTTCGCGCCATAGTTACCGTTGTGGGTATCGCCGGGAGGGATAGCAGCGAAATGCCTCCACAGCCTTACCACTGTAGGAGTCATTGGCCGCCGGGCGGCATTAAGCGAACTCCACCGCTTTCGATCCCAGTCTACATCGGATACGGCCGGCGCCGCAACGCGATTGCGCGCGATGGCGCGGCAGCCCGGCAGGTATGCCGCCGCCCCGGATCGGCAGCGCGACAGTAACTGTGTGGGAGTCTCGGCCGAAGCCGGCTCGCTAATTGGCGGCGGCCAACCGCTTGCGGCGCGCCTTCAGGACTTCGAGGCCCGCGGGCACCAGCGATAGGACGATGATTCCCAGGATGACCTTCTCGAAGTTCTGCCGCACGAAGCTGACGCCGCCGAGCTTATAGCCCAGCAGGGTCATCAGCAAAACCCAGCCGGTAACGCCGAACACGTCGAAGGAAATAAAGCGGACCAGGTTCATCCGGCCCACGCCCGCCACAAAGGCGGCGAAGGTGCGGATGATGGGGATGAAGTGCGCGTAGATCATGGTGCGGCCGCCGTGTTTCTCGTAGAATTCGTGCGTCCGCGCCAGGTGCTCCCGGCGGAAGACACGCGAGTTTGCACGGTTGAAGATATGGGGTCCGGAGGTCCGGCCCAGCATATAGCCGGCCGTGTCACCCAGCAGCGCGGCCGCGATGAGCAGCACGTTTACCAGGGCGATGTCCAGCCGTCCGGCGCCGCAGACGACGCCCACGGTGAACAGCAGCGAATCGCCGGGAAGAAAGAACCCCACCAACATCCCGGTCTCGGCGAACACCAGCAGAAAGAGGGTAGCGTAACCCAGCCACCCGGTGAGCAGGGTGCTCAACAACTCGATCAGCCGCTCCGGATTGGTGAGCGAGCGCAGGAAATCCAGGAAGCTGTGGATCATCCGGTTAGCCGCGGTAGTTGGCGATCAACCGGTTCATCACGTCTTCGTGGATCTTGATCTTGCCTTCTTTGGTGAGTGCGTCGCGCACGCCTTCTTCGAACAGGGCGTTGCGGAGTTGGCCCCGCTGGCCGCGGATCTGGTCGCGAATGCCGGCGCTTTGGGCCGCCAGTCCAGCCGCGTCGGCGGGGACCTTATCCACGATCTTGGCGACTACTTTCGAATCGGCCACGGCTACGGGGCCGATGATCGCGCCCACCGGCTTCACAAAGGCGTCCGTCAGCATGGCTGCGGAACCGAGGCCCTCGATGGCGCCGGCGCGGTCCACTTCGGCGGAAGTCTTCATCTCGAAGCCCATGGATTTCGCGGCCGCGGCCAGATCGCCGCCATTGGCTTGTACCTTGTCCGCCAGTTCCTTGGCTTTGGCGGCCACCAGTTTGTCGGTCTCGTCCTTGATCAGCCCGTCGCGTACCTTGCTCTCGACTTCGGCGAAGGCTGCCGGATGCGCCGGCGTGTCGCCGGTCACGACCGCCATCACGTATTTATTACCCGTCAGCAGGACCGGTTGGGAAACTTCGCCCTTTTTCAAGGTCGAGATGGACTCGTCAAATTCCTTGCTCGTACCGATTTCGGGAATGGAAGTGCCGGGGCCCACCTGGTCGGCCTTGATGTATTGAATGTTCAACTGCGCGGCGATCTTCTCCGGATGCAGCGGGTCTTTGGTCAGGGCGGCCTGGGCATTGTCGGAAGTCTGCTGCATCAGGTCGTTGACGCGCTGTTTCTTGTACTCGCTGGCGATCTCGTTCTTGACGCTTTCGAACGTTTTCAACTGCGCCGGCTCGTGCTTGATCACCTGCAGGATGTGATAGCCGTAGGTGGTCTTCACCGGATCGCTGATTTCGCCCGGCTTGAGCGAAAATGCGGCCTTCTCGAACTCGGGCACCATCTGGCCCCTGACCACACCGTCGTATTCGCCACCCTTGGCCGCCGATCCGGGATCTTCGGAATACTTCTTGGCCATCTCCGCGAAGTTCGCCCCGGCACGCAACTGCTTCACCAGGCTTTCCGCTTTGGCTTTCACGGCGGCGTCGCTCTTGGGATCCTTCGCGTCCGTCTTCAGCAGGATGTGGCGGACGTCCACACGCTCGGGCGTGCGGTAGTGATCCCGGTTCTCGTTGTAAACGCGCTGCAGGTCAGCCTCGGTGGGCTGAATGGTTTGTTCCAGTTTGGCCTGGTCGATCAGCAGGATGCCGAGATCGCGCTTTTCCGGAACCTGGTATAGCGGTTTATGATCGTCGTAATATTTCTGCAATTCCGCGGGCGTGACCTGAACTTGCGCGCGCAACTTGTCGGCGGGGATCTTGACGTATTCCACTTTGATCTTGTCGTTGCGGCGATGGTACTCCTGGGCGATCTCCTGCGGCGTCACCACGATGCCTTCGCCGGCCACGCCACGCAGTTTCATGGTCAGCAACTGGCGGCCCAGGTCGGATTCGAATTGCTCGATCGTCAGATTCTGCTGCGCCAGAACCTGCTCGTAGGCCTCTTTGCCCGCAAACTTCCCGTTAGGAAACAATTGCGGGAGGGTCTCCCGGATCGCCGCGGCCAATTCGGCATTGGAAACTTTGTAGCCCAACCGCTGCGCTTCGTATGCCAGCGCGCGCTCGGTGACCATGGAATTGATGTACTCCGGTACGTAGTGCGCCAGCAATTCGGGAGGCAGCCGCTGGCTGCGGGTGTTCAATTGGATGATCTGCTGGACCTCGGGTATGGTGATGGCATCTTTGCCGATCTCGGCGACCACCATGTCGGTGCCGCTGCTACCCATGCTCGGTCCACCGGGAATGAGGTAAGTCAGCATGGAAAGCCCGACGAGCAGCAGCAAGCCGCCCAACAGAATGCGCACGGCTTTGTCTCGGCTGCGGAAAAGATCAAACATGTAACTTTAGTCTCCTGATAAAGGGGGAAACTTCATTATAGCAGCGGCGGGACGCAGGATTTGAGAACGTAGAGGTAATGCAGACAGAGCAGCCCAGCCGGACGGCAATGGGCGTCGCCTTGCGGCGGGCGGCGCACCAGGCGCTCGACCGGCCGCCGGTCTTCGCGGATCCTCTGGCGCTGCGCATCTTAGGTCCGGAGTACGCCGCCAGGCTGCCGCCGGGTGCCCCGCGGCTGCGGGCTTTTCTGGCCGTGCGCAGCCGGTACGCGGAAGACCGCCTGGCGTCCGCCTGCGAGCGCGGTGCGCGGCAGTATGTTCTGTTGGGAGCGGGCCTCGATACGTTCGCGTATCGCAATCCGCACGCGGACCTGCGGGTTTTCGAAGTAGACCATCCCGCCACCCAGCAGTGGAAGCGCGAGCGCCTGCGGGACGCCGGCATGGCAGTCGACGCGAACACGGTCTTCGTGGCGGTCGATTTCGAGCGCCAGTCCCTGGCGGGCGCATTGACGGCGGCCGGTTTCCGCCGCGACAAGCGGGCATTCTTTTCCTGGCTGGGCGTGACGCCTTACATCACGCTGGAAGCATTCGACGCCACGGCCACGTTCATCGCCTCCCTGCCGGCGGGCAGCGGCGTGGTATTCGATTATGTGACCGCCCGGTCCGCCCTGGGCCCCGCCGAACAACTGGCGCTGGACGCACTGGCGGTGCGGGTGGCGGGCGCCGGCGAACCGTTTCGGTTGTTCTTCGAACCCGGTGACCTGCGGCGCCGGCTCCGGGCCATGGGATTCGGAACGGTTGAAGACCTGGGCACGGATGAGATCAATGCGCGCTACTTCGCCGCACGGGCTGACGGTCTGTGCCTGCAGGGCGGCGCGGGGCGGCTGGTGAACGCGGCTGTCTGAGCGCTGCTACAATTCGAAGATGCCCAACGAAATCCAAGCTGTCTTCGACACTTCCGAAGGCTCGTTCAAAATCCGGCTGTTCGCCGATAAAGCCCCCCGGACGGTGGAGAACTTCGTCAGTCTGGCGGATGGCAGCAAAACCGGCAGTCCTTTTTACGATGGCACCATCTTTCACCGGGTGATCCCCAATTTCATGATCCAGGGCGGCGATCCCGAAGGAACCGGCCGCGGCGGACCCGGCTACAAATTCGCCGACGAATTTCATCCGTCGCTGAAACACTCCAAGCCCGGCATTCTTTCCATGGCCAACGCCGGTCCCAACACCAACGGCAGCCAGTTCTTCGTCACGGTAGCGCCGACGCCCTGGCTGGATAACAAGCACAGCGTGTTCGGCGAGGTCGTGGAAGGCTATGCGGTGGTGAAGAAGATTTCGGAAGTGCCGCGCGGCGCGCAGGACCGGCCGGCGAAGGAGGTACGGCTTAACTCGGTGAAGATCGAGAGGAGCTAGAGATGCGGCGCCTGCTGCTGGCCGTAATCTTCTGCGCGGCCGCGTTTGCGCAGGACGGATTCAAGCCGCTGTTCAACGGCAAGAACCTGGATGGCTGGGATGGCGATCCGCGGCTGTGGAGCGTGCAAGACGGCATGATCGTGGGCCACACCGCGGGTGTCGCCATGACCGACAATTCGTTTCTGATCAGCAAGCAGAGCTACGCCAATTTCGTGCTGCGGGTGGAGATGAAGCTGCGCAATCATAACAGCGGCATTCAGTTCCGCAGCGAGCGTCTGCCGAACTGGGTGGTGCGCGGCTATCAGGCCGACGCCGCCCAGGACAACTACTGGGGAAATATCTACGAGGAGAAAGGCCGCGGCACCCTGGTGGACGGTTGGAAAGGCAAAGGCGAGAAAGCCGCCAGGCTGGACGGCTGGAACGTATACGAAATTCTCTGCGACGGCGATCACATTCGCCTGACTCTGAACGGCACGGTGACCGCGGACCTGCACGATTCGGCGCGCCTGAACGGCATTATCGCCTTCCAGTTGCACCGCGGTCCGCCCATGGAAGTGTACTTCCGCGACGTGCGGATCAAGATTCTGAAATAGGGCGCCCGCGGTGAGACGGGCCATCTTCGGCGGCACATTCGATCCCATACACAATGCGCACCTGGCGGTGGCGCACGCAGCGGCTGGGCAGTTTCAGCTCGACACGGTCTGGCTTGTGCCGGCGCAGCGGCCGCCGCACAAACACGGTGTCACGCACGCCCCGTACGAGGACCGTTTCCGTATGGTGGAACTCGCGTGCCGCGGCCAAGGCAAGCTGGAGCCGTCACGCCTCGAGGAGGGGTCCGGCTCGGGCTATTCGGTCGATACCATCGAGAAGGTGCGCGCACGGCTGGCGCCCGGCGACGAGTTGTTCTTTCTCATCGGCGCGGATGCCTTCGCCGAGATCGAGAGTTGGCGGCGCTGGCGCGATGTGGTCCAGGCGGTGGAGTTCATCGTGGTCAGCCGGCCGGGCCACAGCTACGAGATTCCCGCCGGGGCACGCGTCCACCGCCTGGAAACCGTCACGATGCCCGTATCTTCGTCGCAGATCCGCCGCGAACTGGCCGCCGGCAACCAGCGCGTGGAGGTGCCCGCCGCGGTGATCGAGTACATCCGCGCGCACGGACTCTACGGCTTAGCCAATGCGCCCGGTTCAGTGGGCGGCCGCCCGTAAAAACGCCGTGATCAACGGGTGCGGGTGGCTCGCCGTCGAAGATAGCTGCGGCTGAAACAGCGTGGCGAGGAAAAACGGGTGCCCGGGCAATTCGGCAATGCGGATGTCGCCGTTATCGGAGAAACCCGACAGCACCAGGCCGGCAGCCTCCAGGGCATCGCGATAAGCCGGGTTGACTTCGTAATTGCAGAAGTATCGCTCCGTGGTTTCATCGTGGCCGTAGATCTCCCGCGCACGGGTGCGCGGCCGCAGACGGATGTGCGCCGCGGCGTGCAGGCTCGGCGCCCCCGCGGACCGGCCGGGCATGGGACACGCCACTGCGGTGATGACCAGATTCGAGGTCGGCACGCCATGTTCTTCCGAGTCGGCGTCGGCCAGTCCCATCACGTTGCGGGCATACTCTAACAGAGTATGTTGGAACCCGCCTCAAGTCCCGATCAGGGGCCACCGATGGGTGCGCGCGAATTCTATAGCCGCAAAGGCGCCCTGCATACTGCGGTACGGGCTGCCGGAAGCGATGAAAAGGCCATCGCAGGCGCGGAAGATCTTATCCGCGTCGCGCTCCGCGCAGCCAGTGGCCACCCACTTCGCATCCAGAGGTACGCCCATCCCGGCAGCGGCATGCTCCAGCGACCCGTTGATGGCGTGATGCGTGGCATAGTCCGGATTGAAATCGCCCACCACGGCGATGCGCACAGGGCCGCTCATTCGATCCATGCTAACACCGCGAATCGGCTCTGTTACACTCGAATTGGGCGTGATCCATCCTGCCATCCGTGACCTTTTCCTTAGTCTGGGCCGTCATCCGGCGTTTCAGGACCTGCTGCGTCACTTACCGTCGCCGCCATCGCGCGCCCGGCTGAGCGGCCTAACTACCACCGCCAAGGCAATTTATTCGGTGCTGCTCTGGCAGCTCACGGAACGTCCTCTTATAGTTGTAGTAGACGGCAATAAACGGGCGGAGGAACTCTTCGAAGCCGTCGAGACGTTTCATGGCCTACTGATCGGCGGCCAGTCGCCGGCCGGCCCACAACTCCTTCCATCGCTTGATGTTCTTCCCATGCAAGGCATATCGCCGCACGCCGAAGTCTGCGAGCAGCGGGCCATCGGGCTATGGCGGCTGGCGACGCGGCGCGTCCCGCTCACGATTGTGCCCGTGGCTTCCGCCCTGCTGCGTATCGAGCCGGCGGCGTTTTACCGTCAGTTGGCGCTGGGCTTGAAGGTCGGCGACGAACTGCCTTTGCTGGATGTGGTAGCGCATCTGGAGAGTGTCGGCTACGAACGGCGCGAACCGGTAGAGATGGTGGGCGAGTATTCGGTACGGGGCGGCATCCTGGACGTGTTCTCGCCCGAGTCTTCCAACCCGGTCCGCCTGGATCTCTTTGGGGACATGCTGGAATCCATCCGGCGCTTTGACGTGGAATCCCAGCGGTCTACGCTCAAAGTGGAAGAAGCCGTTCTGCTCCCGCTGACTGAGTATCAGAAGTCCCGCGGTTTGCTGGCCGAGCTTGGGGAGAGGCTGCTGGAATCCGGCGTTCCGGCGCGGGAACTGCCCCCGCCCGGGGAGTCTTTTCCGGGCTGGGAGCTGTTGGTCCCTCTGGTCCGCCCACGCCGCGACTCGGTCTTTTCGCTGCTGGAGCGCCCGCTGGTCCTGTGGGACGAGCCGGAGCAGGTGCGCGCCGCCGCCGATCGCCTGTGGAAGCGCCTGGAACAGGTGCCGGCTTCACCCGCGTACGACCCGGCCAGCGTCTTCTTCCGCTGGGAGGAACTGGCAGGCGAAACCGAAAAGCTTCCCCAGATCGAGATGGAGGAGCTGGAAGTCATCGGGGCCGGCGGCGACCCACCAGCCAGCAGCCATCGGATTCCCACGCGTCCCGCCATGGCCTTCCACGGCAATATGCAGGTGGCGATTGCGGAAGCGCGCACGCTGGCCGACAACGGCTCGCGGGTGGCGTTCTTCGCGGGATCGGCAGGCGAAGTCGAACGGGTCGCCGACATCTTCAACGAGTACGGCGTGCCCTATCAACTCGGCCTGGATCAGAACGAATCGACGCCCGAATACCTGGCCGAACGCGCCTACATGGCGGGATCGGTGGCTTCGATCTATCTGATCCGCGGAGCCGTGCGGCGCGGCGTGGTGTTCGGTGACGCAGGCCTGGCCATCTTCGGCAGCGAAGATTTGTTCGACACGTCCGAACTGGTGGCGCGTGCACCGGCGGGGAAGTCGGCACTGGCCACCTTTTCCGCGGACCTGATCGACCTCAAGCCCGGCGATTACGTGGTGCACTCCGAGCACGGTGTCGCCCGGTTTCTGGGCTTGCGCGAAATCGATCACGGGGAAGCCCGCGGCGATTACATGCTGCTCGAATACGCCGCCGGCGCCAAGCTCTACGTGCCGCTCACCCGCATGGACCTGGTGCAGCGATTCCGCGGCGCCGGCGAATCCGCACCCGTGCTCGACCGCATGGGCGGGGCTACCTGGACCCGCACTAAAAGCCGGGTCAAAGCCAAAATGCGCGACATGGCGGATGAACTGCTCAAGTTGTACGCCGGGCGCAAGATGGCGGAAGGCTTCGCGTTCTCCTCTGACAGCAACTGGCAGCGGGAGTTTGAAGACGCCTTCGAGTTCAGCGAGACGCGCGATCAACTTACCGCCATCAAGGACATTAAGCGCGACATGGAGGTAGCCCAACCCATGGACCGTCTGCTGTGCGGCGACGTGGGTTACGGCAAGACCGAAGTGGTGATGCGGGCCGCGTTCAAAGCCATGGGCGACGGCAAACAGGTGGCCGTCCTGGCGCCGACCACGGTGCTGGCTTTCCAGCACTACGAAACCTTCAAGCGGCGCTTTCAACCGTTCCCCATAAGGATCGAGATGTTAAGCCGGTTCCGGAGCCCAAAAGAGTTGAAAACGGCTTTAGCGGATTTATCCGAAGGCAAGGTGGATCTGGCGATCGGGACGCACCGCCTGCTTTCGGCGGACGTGGTTTTCAGAGATTTGGGCCTGGTGATTGTGGACGAAGAGCAGCGCTTCGGCGTGAAACATAAGGAGCGGCTGAAACACCTGAAAAAGAGCGTGGACGTAATCAGCATGAGCGCCACGCCGATTCCCCGTACACTACACATGTCGTTGTTAGGGTTGCGCGATATGTCGGTGATCGAAACCCCGCCCAAGGACCGGCTGGCGATCCAGACCACGGTGGCGCATTTTCATCCGGACTTGATCCGGGCGGCGCTGGAACTGGAATTAAGCCGCGGCGGGCAAGTCTATTTCCTGCACAACCGGGTGGACTCAATTTGGAAGCGCGCGGCAGATTTACAACAGTTGGTGCCCACGGCGCGGATCGGGGTGGGACACGGGCAGATGGGCGAGAGCGAACTCGAGAAGACCATGCTCAAGTTCATGCGGCACGAATATGATATTTTCGTGTGCACTACAATCGTAGAGAATGGTCTCGATATTCCGCTTGCTAATACCATCATCATCGAAAACGCGGAACGCTACGGCCTGGCGGAATTGTATCAACTGCGCGGCCGGGTCGGGCGATCCAACCGCCGTGCCTACTCGTATCTGCTGGTGCCGCCGGACACGGAGCTTAGCGAGGTTGCCCGGAAGCGCCTGGCGGCGCTCAAAGAATTCAGCGACTTAGGCGCGGGGTTCAAGATCGCGGCTTTGGATCTGGAACTGCGCGGGGCGGGGAACCTGCTGGGAGGCGAACAGCACGGCCACATCAACGCCGTCGGCTTCGACATGTACGTGCGGCTGCTGGAGGAGACCGTGCGCGAGCTCAAGGGCGAGGAGGTGCCCGCCGAAATTCACTCCAGTCTGAACCTGGGACTGGACATACGCATCCCGGCCGATTACATTGCCGACGAGAACCAGCGACTGCGCGCGTATCGCCAGATCGCCAATGCCGGCACGCCGGCCGACCGCGAGCGCGTGGAAAAAGAGCTGGAAGACCGCTACGGCCCGGTACCGGACGCGGTGCGGAACCTGCTCGAGTATTCCGCCTTGAAGAGTGCGGCGGAAAAACTGGGGATCGAGGCGGTGGATCGCCGCCACAGCCTGCTCAACGTGAAGTTCCATCCGGGGACGCACATCGATCCGGCGCGCCTGATGAATCTGGTCAGCCGGGCGCGCGGCGCGCAGTTCACCCCGGCCGGCGTCCTGATGCTGCCGCTGGATGGCGCCTCCGCGCCCGGCGAGGTGCTCGAATTCCTGAAGGAGCGCATGGCGCAGCTCCAGGTTCAGGCGCCGATATAATAGAGACAACGTGGGTAAGTTCTTCGTTCAAAACTTCGGGTGCCGCGCCACGCAAGCGGATGGGGCAGCGCTCGAAACACTCCTGGCGGCCAAAGGTCTGGAAGCGGCCGGCACGCGCAGCCATGCGGACCTGGTGGTCCTGAACACATGCACGGTGACGCAGGCGGCGGATGACGACGTGCGGCAGACGGTGCGGCGCGTGCATCGCGAGAATCCCGCGGCGCGGATCCTGGTGACCGGATGTTACGCGCAGCGCGCTCCGGCGGAACTGGCGGCCCTGCCGGGAGTGGAATGGGTAGTGGGCAATTCCCACAAGACGCAGATCGCGGAGCTGGTGACCGCCGCGCCATATCACGGCAATATCTGGGTGGGAGATATCTTCGCCCAGCACGACTTCTTGTCGGCGCCGGTGGAGGATGCCGCGGGCGATCGCACGCGGCCGAATCTGAAGGTGCAGGATGGCTGCAACAACCGTTGTTCGTTCTGCATTATTCCGTTCGTGCGGGGACGTAGCCGGAGCGCGCCGGCCGAGCAGGTGATCGCTCAAGTCCGGTCCCTGGCGCTGCGCTATCGCGAGGTGGTGCTGAGCGGCATCAATCTGGGACGCTGGGGCCGCGAGCCGGGCAGCCGGATGCGCCTGGCGGATCTGATCCGGCGGCTGCTCGACGAGACGGAGATCGCGCGGCTCCGGCTGAGCTCCATCGAACCGATGGACTGGTCGGATGACCTGCTGGCATTGATGGCGTCGTCGCCACGCATAGCCCGGCACGTACACGCCCCGCTACAGACGGGATCGGACTGCATCCTGCGGCGGATGCATCGCAAGTACCGGCCGCGGCATTACGCGGACCGCATCGTGAAGGCGCGCGCGCTGATGCCGGATTGCGCGGTAGGCGCCGATGTGATGGTGGGATTCCCGGGCGAGACCGATGCGGATTTCGAGGATAGCCGCCGGTTCATCGACGGTCTGCCGTTCACCTATCTGCACGTATTCACTTACTCCGAGCGTCCAGGGACGCCCGCGGCGGAGCTGGCCGAGCAGGTTCCGATGGCAGTGCGCAAGGAACGCAACCGGATACTTCGCGAGTTGGCGGCAAGGAAGAACCTGGCGTTCCGGCACAGCATGACCGGCCGGCGGCTTTCCGTGGTGACGTTGAACGAGCCGCGGATGGCGCTCAGCGGAAACTACCTGAAGGTCGAGTTGACGGACGGCGCCGAGCCCAATGAGTTGATCGAAGTGGAAATCGGCGGCGTCACCGAGAACGGGCTTTGCCAGGCGCGACCGCAGGTCCCGCCTGGCCCCGAATCTCCGTTCACCCTACTGGCTGGCTCCGGCGGTCGGGCTCGAAGCGCCCATTAACTCATCCACCAGGCGTTGCGCTCCGTACAGCTTGCGTAAGGCCTCAGTCATGGCGGCGGTGTGTACCGCGACCGCGCGATTGGTGGTGTCGTCATAGACGAAGTCGCCGACCAGCGATTCGATGTTGCCATCGAAGATCAGTCCCACAATATCCGCATTCCGGTTGATGACCGGCGAGCCGGAGTTGCCGCCGATGATGTCGTTGGTGGTGACGAAGTCGAACGGCGTAGACAAGTCCAACTTATCGCGGCCCTCTTTGAAGCGGGAGGGCAGGTAGAAAGGCCCTTCGTAATCGAAACTGGCGGCGCGATCGTACAGACCGTAGAAAGTCGTCTTGTACGGGGCGATCGTGCCGTTCATGGGATAGCCCTTCACTTGTCCATAAGAGAGGCGCAAGGTGAAGGTCGCATCCGGATAAGTGGATTTGCCGTAGACCGCGAAACGCGCCTTGCCGAGTTTCTCGCCGGCGGCCTGTTCCACGCTCTGTACATTATCTTCCTGCCACTTGATCAGTTCGCGGCGCATGGGGTCGAGTTTGCGGAACAAAACGATCAGGGGATCGTCGGAGGCGGCCACGGCGGCCTCGCCTCCATCGATCAGTTGCTTGCGAAACGCGGGGTCGGCCAGCTTGGTGCCCTTGATCAGTTCGGTAGCGGTGTCTCTAGCGGAACGGCCGTCGAGCACGGTCTTGAGGTACGGATCGTTGGCCCCGAGTGCGGCCACGTCGGCTTCGAGCGCGCCGGTCATGCGGGCGATTTCCAATCCCGGATAGATCGGCGCGCGGGAAAAGAGGCGGAACCTGAGCGAATCCAGTTGCGCATCGTGGAATCCCGGCAGGCGCTGGCCGTCCGGTTTCTTGATTTCGGCCACGTAATCGACGATGGTGGCGGCGACGTTGGTGAGCTGAGAATCGGTGCCGTGGTAGAACTGCTCCTTCAGGCGCGTCGCTTCCTTACGCGTGGCTTCGGCAATTTCGCCCCAGGCGTTGCCGTAGGCTTTCTTCCACTCGGAATTGGCCATGACTTTGGCCTTGAACTCCTGCTCGTCCTTCTCCTTGGTCCCCATGACGTTCTTGTCGAGCAGTCCTTTGTAGCGCCCTTCGAACGCCTTCACGCTGTTCTGGAGTCCGAAGATCATGGACGCGGCTTCGCGCGTCTGTTCCGCTCCTTCGGCGGAGTAGCGCTCCAGGACGCCGATCCGGTTCTTCAGGATCTTCAAGATGGTCGGCTCCAGGTCGTCCCGCTCGAATTCCAACTGGGCCACGGTGTCCAGGCGCTGGGTGCTGCCGGGATTGCCCGGCACGAACACCAGTTCCTTGTCGGCGGCGCCTTTGGGGTTCCACTTCAGGTAATCCTTGCTGTCGATCGGCTTCCCGTTTTCGTAGACCCGGAACAGAGCCATGTCGAGATCGTAGCGGGGATAGGTGAAGTTGTCGGGATCGCCGCCGAAAAAGGCGGTCTGTTCTTCGGGCGCAAACACCAGCCGCACGTCGGTGTACTTCTTGTACCGATAGAGCCAGTATTCGCCGCCCTGGTAGAGCGTCACCACGTCGGAACGCAGGCCGGTCTTTTCCAGGCTTTCGCGCTCGATGCGGGCGATCTCCGCCTTGCGCTTGGCGAACTCCTGCTCCGGCGTCCTGGCGCCTTTGAGCGCGGCTTGCACCTGGGGCGTGACGTTCTCCATGGAGACCAGGACGTTCACCTCCAGGTCGGGTGACTTCATCTCCTGGTCCTCGGTGGCGGCGTAAAAGCCGTTTTTGACGTAATCGTGCTCGGCTGTGGAGTTCTTTTGCAGTTGGCCGCGGGCGACGTGATGATTGGTGAGAAGCAGTCCGTGCGGGCTGACGAACGATCCGGAGCCGCCGTCATTGAGGCGCACGCAGGAGAGCCGTACGTGGTCGAGCCACTCGCGCGTCGGTGTGAAATTATACTTTTTTTCGAGTTGTTTGGTGGGAGGGTTGTCGAACGTCCACATGCCCTCGTCGGAACGTAATGGCACGCACGCCAGCAGCAGGCCGCAGGAAACGAAGGCCGCCACACGACGGCGGAGTCTGTCTGTTTGCATATCAGGCTACCTCAAGTTTTGACTTAAACCTTTATTATAGGACCGTAAAAGCTTCGGATATGGAACTCCGATATAGATGTTACAATTGCGCCGTTGGGAGCCAGGCATGGAGAACGACAGCGCTTTTCTACGCAACCTGGTCGGTAAGCGGGTGCGGATCGTGGCGGTCGACGAAGAGGAGCTTCCGCCGCTGACCTTGCGGGAGATCTCGAGTTTCGGCATTGTCGCCGAAGATACGGCGGGCGCCCACTTCTACCCGTGGACGGAGATTGTGGAGATCAGCGCGGCCCAAAACACCGCCATCTGGGAGCCGCTGCCGTCGTGACCCCGTTCGCATCGGCATAGTCCTTTTGCCCGGATAGAATCGACCTATGGCTTTCAATCGAGCGACTCTCGGCCGTACGGGCGTAGAGGTCGGCCGCCTCGGGCTGGCGTCCAGCTATGGCGCCCCGGCCAGCACCGTGGAACTGGCCTTCGACCAGGGTGTCAATTACTTCTACTGGGGTAGCCTGCGCCGCGGCGGTTTCGGCGATGGCCTGCGCGCGCTGGCCAGCCGGCGCGACCGTTTCCTGCTGGTGACGCAGTCCTACTCGCGCGTGGCGTCCTGGATCGGTCCTAGCCTGGAGCGGGCTCTGCGCGCGCTGCGGTTCGATCATACCGACGTTCTGCTGCTGGGTTTGTGGAATGGCGGACCGCCGCCGCGCGTCCGGGATGCCTGCCGCAAACTGCGCGAGCGCGGCCTGGTACGGTACGTGGCGGTCTCCACCCACCACCGTCCGCTGGTCGCGCGCCTGGGCGGCGATCCGCAGATCGACATCTACCACTTCCGATACAACGCCGTGCATCGCGGCGCGGAACGGGAGATCTTCGGGCAATTGCCGGCGAATCCTCCCGGACTGGTTTCGTACACGGCCACGAGCTGGCGGCAACTGTTGGGGCACAAGCGCATCCCGGCCGGTGAGAAGGTGCCCACCGCGACGGACTGCTACCGCTTCGTGCTGTCGCAGCCGGCGGTGGATGTGTGCATGACCGGGCCGGCCAACGCGGCGCAGTTCAAGGATGCCCTGGAGGCCTGGCGGCTGGGTCCCATGGCGGAAGATGAACTGGCGTGGATGCGGCGGGTGGGCGACGCGATATACGGTAAGACGTCTTAGGCCGATTCGGTCTCGGCGCGCAACGCGTCGAGGCTGGCAATGACGATGCTCCGGCCTTCGACCTTCAGCAGTCCCTCCGCCTGCAAACGCGAGAGATTTCGGGAGACCAACTCGCGTACCGTCCCGATCTGGGCAGCCAATTCCTGGTGACCGGCGGGCAATTCCACTTTCACGCCGCCCGCCGCGGGTTTTCCCTGGCTTTGCGCCAGGCGCAGCAGGAAGGCGGCCAGGCGGTGCCGCACCGTGGTAAAGGAGAGTTCCTCGATAATACCCACCAGCCGGCGCAAGCGCGCGCCCACCACCCGCAGGACCTTCAAGGCCACTTGCGGATGCGCCAGGCACAGCGCCTGAAAGTCCTGCTTGCTCACGAACAGCAGGGTTGCGGGTCCGACGGCGGCAGCCGAAGCAGGATAATTGCCGCCGTCGAACACCGGCACTTCGGCTACGGAACTGCCCGGGCCGTCGATGCTGAGGACCTGCTCGCGGCCGGCGGCGGAGGTTTTGAAGATGCGAATGTTGCCGCTCTCCACCACGTATAAACCGGCGCAGGGCTGGCCCTCGCTGAAGACGATCTCGCCTGGCGCATAGCGGCGCGCGATGGTGCGCCGGGTGAGGAAAGCCAGCTCGGTTTCATCGAGTCCGGCAAAGATTGCGGTGGTGGCCAATGTCCGCACACGGCTATTTTAACGGACCCGTGACCCCGGTTTTCCCCGATGCCGGACCGCGTCTCCGGGCCCGTATTCATATTTCCAGGTAAGCAACTATAATATGGCTGTAAGGCAAGGAGTCCGGTATGAAAATACGCCCTGAAGAAGCTCTGGAATACCATGCATCGCCACCCGCCGGCAAGCTTTCCACGGTCCCCACCAAAGCGTGCCGCACCCAGCGCGATCTGAGCCTGGCCTACACGCCGGGTGTCGCCGTGCCCTGCCTGGAAATCGCCCGCGACCCGAGCCTGGTCTACAAATACACGGCCAAGGGCAACCTGGTGGCCGTGGTCAGCAACGGCACCGCGGTGCTGGGACTCGGCAATATCGGCGCCGCTGCCGGCAAGCCCGTGATGGAAGGCAAAGGCGTCCTGTTCAAACGCTTCGCCGATATCGACGTATTCGATATTGAGCTGGCCACCGAGAACCCGGACGAGATCGTCCGCACCTGCCAGTTACTCGAGCCCACCTTCGGCGGCATCAACCTGGAAGACATCAAGGCGCCGGAATGCTTTTACATCGAAGAGCAGTGCCGCCGTACGATGAAAATCCCCGTCTTCCACGACGATCAGCATGGCACCGCGATCATCTCGGGCGCCGCTCTGCTCAACGCGCTCGACCTGGTGGGGAAGCGCATCGGGGAGGTCCGCGTGGTGTTCAACGGCGCCGGCGCAAGCGGCATCTCCTGCGCGCAGCACTACGTCAACCTGGGGGTGCGCCGGGAAAATATCCTGATGTGCGACACCAAGGGGGTCATCTACAAAGGCCGCCAACAGGGTATGAATCCGTACAAGGAGCGCTTCGCCGCGGAGACGGACAAACGCACGTTGACGGAAGCCTTCGTGGGCGCGGACGTATTCTTCGGCCTTTCCAGCGGAAATTGTGTTACGCCGGAAATGCTCAAAGCCATGGCCCGCGATCCCATCGTTTTCGCGCTGGCCAACCCGGATCCCGAGATCACGTACGACGAAGCCGTGGCTGCCCGCCCGGACGCGATTGTGGCCACCGGCCGGTCCGACTATCCCAACCAGGTGAACAACGTGTTGGGGTTCCCGTTCATATTCCGCGGGGCGCTGGATGTGCGGGCGACTACGGTCAACGACGAGATGAAGCTGGCCGCAACCCGTGCGCTGGCCGCCCTGGCGCGGCAGGACGTGCCGGACGCCGTGCGCCGCGCCTATGGCGTCGACCGCCTGGAATTCGGCCGCGAGTATATTATTCCCAAGCCGTTCGACTCGCGCGTGCTGATCTGGGAAGCGGCGGCGGTGGCACAGGCGGCCATGGAGACCGGCGTGGCGCAGGCGCCTATCGATATCGCCGAGTATCGCGAGCAACTGGAGCGCCGGCTGGGGAAGGCGCACGAAGTCATGCGCGTGATGATCCACAAGGCGCAGCGCCAGCCCAAGCGCGTAGTCTTTCCGGAAGGCGAGGAGCCCAAGATCCTGCGCGCCTGCCAGATCCTGGTGGACGAGAAGATTGCCCGACCCGTCCTGCTGGGCAACGAAGAGAAGATTCGGGAGCGGATGGAGGAACTGCGCCTGCATCTCAACGGTATCGCCGTCGTCGATCCGGCCAAATCCGAACGGCTCTCGGCCTACGCCGAGGAGATGTACAGCCTGCGGCAGCGCAAGGGTGTCACGCGACGCGAGGCGAGCGAGCTGATTTTGAATCGGACTACCTTCGGCTCGATGATGGTCCGGCTGGGCGACGCGGACGCCGTGGTCGGCGGCCTGACCCAGCATTACGCCGATACCATCAAGCCCGCCCTGCAGGTCATCGAAGTCCGGCACGGCATGCGCCGGGTTTCGGGTGTTTACGTAATGATCACGCCCAAGCGGGAGATGTATTTTCTGGCGGATGCCACGGTGAACATCGAACCGACCGCCGAAGATCTGGCCGAAATCGCGGTGAACACGGCGGAAATGGCGCGGCGCTTCAATGAAGAGCCGCGGGTGGCGATGCTCTCTTTCTCCAATTTCGGCAGTTCCCGTCACCCGCTGGCGGAGAAGGTCCGCCGCGCGGTGGAGCTCGTACGGTTGCGCGAGCCGGCCCTCATGGTGGACGGCGAGATGCAAGCCGACACCGCCGTGGCGCCCGAGATCGTGGATGTGACGTTTCCATTCAGCACCCTGAAGGGCGGCGCCAACGTCTTGATTTTCCCCAATCTGGAGGCCGGCAACATCGCCTACAAGCTGCTGGGGCGCATCGGCGGAGCGGAACTGATCGGCCCCATCCTGATGGGGCTGTCTCGCCCGGTGCACGTGCTGCAGCGCGGCGCGGAAGTGAACGATATCGTGAACATTGCCGCCATCGCGGTAGTGGACGCGCAAGATGCGGGAATTCCCGTCACCCGGCGCACCACGCAGGAGATCCACAGCGCTTGACCGGGCCAGTGCCGATGCTGGATAATGTTCGCGTTAACGCCGTTATTCCGATATGTGGCGCAGTCTTTTCTTGATACTTTTTGTGTGCCTGAGCGCCCCGCGGTCGGACGCCGCGCGGAGCTCAAAGAAGCACAAGACGCACACGCCCACGAAGCCGAAAGCAAAGCCGCGAGCCCAGGCGGCTGCCCATTCGGCGGCCGCCCCGCGGGTGACTGCCAGCCGCCTGGCGAGTGTACGGACCCGGCGTCTGCGTCCGCGTCCCATCGTAGGTCATTTCGATCCCACCGCCGGCGACAATGTGGACGGCGACGATCTGTCCGTGCGCCGCGCGGCGGTCGACGCGCTGGGGCCCTACAACGGCTCGGTCGTGGTGGTGGACCCGCAGACCGGGCGTATTCTGACCATCGTCAATCAGAAGGTGGCTTTTGAATCCGGTTTCACGCCCTGTTCCACGATCAAGCTGGTGACCGCGTTTGCCGCCCTCCACGAAGGCCTGATCGACCGGGAGAGGCCCTTACACATTTCGCGGCGCGTAACGCTCGACCTGGATACCGCGCTGGCGCATTCCAACAACCCCTACTTCAAGATTCTGGGCGACCGCCTGGGCTTCGAGCGGGTGATTCATTACGACCGCCTGTTCGGCGTCGGCGAGAAGGCCGGATGGGACATCCCTGGCGAGCGTGCGGGGGAGTTGCCCGATTCTCCCCCGCAGTACGGCGGCGTGGGTATGATGACGGCGTACGGCGAGGGCATCCAGTTGACGCCGCTGGAGCTGGCCGCGCTGGTTTCGGCCATCGCCAACGGCGGAACGCTCTATCACCTGCAGTACCCCAAGAGCCAGCGCGAAATCGATGGGTTCGTGCCCCGTGTCAAGCGTCATCTGGACATCGCCCCCTGGATCGCCGACGTGAAGGTCGGGATGCGGGAAGCCGTGGACATCGGCACGGCGCAACGTGCCGCTTACAACACATCGCAGCCGATCCTGGGAAAGACCGGGACCTGCCACGATTCGCGGGCCCTCAATCACCTGGGGTGGTTCGGTTCATTCAACGACGTGGAGCGCAACCAATTGGTGGTCGTGGTGCTGCTGACGGGCGGGTGGCGGATCAACGGTCCCATCGCCGCCGGCGTGGCCGGATCGATTTACAAGCAGCTCTCCGAACAGAACTTCTTCGCCCGCGCGCCCATCTTCTCCACGCACATCTGCTGCAGCGCCGATTTCCCGGCCTTCGCATACCCCGGCCCGGTGCCCGCCCGCTGATTTTGCATATACCCCGGGCAGTCTGATTTTCCAGTCACGAAGGACAATTCTACAGTGTTATCCAAAGTTACCTCACCCGATTAACTTTGGTAGTAACTCGCCGGCAGGTCCTTCCAGGGCACAGTCAACTATCTCCGAATATGGGGTAGGTTCCAGATTCACCTGAATGACTCTGGCCTTCGCCTGCTTAGCCAGGGGAATCAGGCTGGCGGCGGGATAAACCTGGGCCGAGGTGCCGACCACCAGCAGGACCTGCGAGTCGAGCACGGCGTGCTCCGCCTCAGCCATCATGCCCGCGGGCAGAGGTTCGCCGAACCAGACCACGGCGGGACGCGCCAATCCGCCGCATCCGCAGTGCGGCGGCAGTTTGGGCAGCGGCACCCGCCGGTCCGGCCAGTTGCTGCCGCACGAGGTGCAGCGCATGCGCCATATGTCCCCGTGGAGCTTCAGCAGGCGCCCGCTGCCGGCCATATCATGCAGCCCGTCTACATTTTGCGTGATCAGCGTGTAACGCGGGGCGCGCACTTCCAGGCGCACCAGGGCCGCGTGCCCCGCATTCGGCCGGGCCTTGGCAATCAGTTCGCGCCGCCAGTTGTACCACTCCCACACCAGCCGCGGATCCCGCGCGAAAGCCTCCGGGGTCGCCAGGTCTTCCGCCCGGAACTGCCTCCATAAACCGTCGGTCCCCCGGAACGTAGGGACGCCGCTCTCGGCGGATATGCCAGCCCCCGTCAGAACGGCCACCGCCCGGGCCTCCCGCAACCACTCCGCCGCTTGCTGAAGATTCATCAGCCATAGCGTAGCTCAAATCGGGAGCGCGTCCCGGTCGCGGTCCGTAGCCCTTCGACTGACATATCTCACTGGCGATCGTTATCTATCTTTTGTAACAGTTAACCTAAGATAATATATGGGACCCGCGGGCCATTCGTTAGCATTTCTTTAATTTCACATAATTAGTAAATGACTATTGTTCACAATATATAAGTAGCTTTATAATAACGACGACAGGACAAGGGTTGCGCCGTGCGATGCCTATATTGCGGTAAAGGAATTGGACCGATTCGCCAGCTCCGTGACCTGGAGTTCTGCAGTGACTCCCATCGCGAGGAGTTTCGCGATCGTTTCCGGCAGCGTGCGTTCGAAGCTCTAGCTCCGGATCCGGCGCCGTCGGGGATGGCCGGCTTCCGGGTGCGGCCCACCGCGGACGTGGAAACCGGGTTGCGCTTCTGCGAGTCGGTGTTAGCCAAGAGCCTGCCGGACGGCAGCAAACCAGTGGTTACCGATGGCGTCGTCGGAGCCAGCGTCTTCCGGCCGACTTTCGTGCTGGGAAGCGCCCCCCAACCGGCGCGCGCGGTCTGGAACAGCGACGGCGCACGCCGTCGCGTGGAATCTCCGGCGCCGCGTTTTTCCGCCACCATCCGGACATCCAACAAACTGCCCGAAGCCGTGGCGCGCATCTCGCTCGAAGTCAAGCCGGGACGCGATCTGCCGCATGCATCGCCGGTGGTCTTCACCAGGAACAGTTGGCAACCGCGCCAGGCCTCGCTGCCCGACGCCGCACTTCCATCGTCTCTGGCGGGCGTGGGGATGCGGGTGCCGCAGCTCACGCCCCAGAATCCCGCGGCACAGCTCGCGGCCCATACGCACGTATCGCGGACAGTCGCGCCGCCGGTGTTCGCGGTGTCGCTTCCGGAGGCTGTCCGTCACGGCGCGCCAGAGAGCGCGGACATGCTCCTGCCGCGATTCACGGCGAAAGCCGCTGTGCCGCTGTCCGCCCTCCGTCCGATAGCCTCCGCCCGTAGCCTGACCGTCGCGTTTCCGCTGGACGCCGTCATTGCCGGGCCGCAGACACCGCCCACGCAAACAACGCACACAGCCGCGCCGTCTCCCGCCGCGTTCGTATCGCAACCCAGGCGGCAGCCGGTTGCCGTGCCGCACCCGATAGCGATCGAGACCGGTGTTGGCAAATTGGACGTCGCGCCACCGCAGGCCCCGGAAACCGCGCATGCCAGAACACTGGCTCCGAATCCCTATAGCCAGGCGGCACCCCGCGTGCCCGAACTCGTACCCGCCGTGGCCGCCGCCGGTGCCGAGCCCGCTCTCCCAGGTTTGGAAATCACGTTCCGGGCCGGGGAGCAGATCGACCGGGTCACACATCGGCCGCTGGGACTCGCGCCCATGTCGCTCGCCGTCGAGCCGCAGCCGGCCCTGCCGGCCGGATCGCCGGCCTGGTGCGCGATGCCGGCAGTGGTGGCGCACGGCGAATACCGTGTCGCGTGCCCGGGGACGCCGGCAACTCCCGGCTCCGGCCTGCTGCCCGCCGCCAGCCCGGCAGTACACGAGGCAACTGGCAGGCAGGCGCCCCGTCCGGAGTCCGCTCTGCTGCCGGCGCCGGCTGTTCCGCTGGCCACGCCGCGCATGCAATCCGGCATTCCGGAAGGCATCAACCTGGCGCCGCCGAGCTCGGCGGCACCTCCGGCTCCCGCCGCGCCGCGGACGGCTGCCCTGGCGTGGAACTCCAAATGGGGCTCGCAGCGCCATCCGATCTGCGCTCCGGTGCCGGGCGAGGCGCAACCCAAGATCGATTACTTCCCGATCCTGGCGCGCCTGCTGTCCACGCCGGCCCGCGCCTGGCACCCCGGCGTCGGCCGCTCCGCACGCGGCTGCGCGGTCCTGTGGACCCTGCGGGTAGCCAACCTGTCCAGCCCGGGATTCGACGTGCACCCCATCCGGGTGAAATTCAACGACCTCCTTACGGCGGGCGTCTCCTACGGGCTCGATGGCCTCGACCTGGCGCCGCGCAAGAGCTCGTTCCAGGTCATCCGCGGCGGACGGATAGGCCTGCCGCCGCAAAAACGCAAGTTGCGCTTCGTGGGCGCGGCGGCCGCGGCGGTTCTGCTGGCTGCCTTATGGCGCCTCCCGATCTCTTTCAAAGGCATCACCGCATCGGCGTCCGGCCACCAGTCGGTCCGCCAGTGGCTGGCTGCGCGCGCAGTGCGCGACTTCGCGGACGATTTCCGCGGCGGCCTGGATCAATGGAAAGGCGGACCCGCCAGCGGACCGAAAGGCTGGTCGTACAGCACCGACGGATTTGTGCATCCCGGCCAAATGGCGCTGTTCCGCCCGTCGGTACCCCTCACCGACTATCGCTTCGAGTTCATGGCGCAGATCGAGAACAAAAGCGTGGATTGGGCGGTCCGGGCCAAGGATCCGCAGAACTATTACGCCGTCAAATTCACGGTGCTGCAGCCCGGCCCGCGGCCCATGGTGGCCATGGTGCACTACCCGGTCATCGACGGGAACAAGGGATCGCGGGTGCTGACGCCGTTGCGCATGATGGTGCATGCGAACACGCCTTATCGCGTGACCATGGACGTCAAGGGCGACCGGTACCGTACCTTCATCGAAGGACAGGAAGCCGATTTCTGGACCGACGACCGGCTCAAGACGGGCGGCATCGGTTTCTTCAGTGACGCCGGCGAGCGCGCCCGGGTCTATTGGGTGAAGCTCGAGAGTCACGGTGACTTCCTCGGCAGGATTTGTGGGTTTCTGTCCGGTGGCACAAGCCAGGACGGAACCAAGGAGAACCAAGCATGGATTACAGGCACACAGGTAGCAACGAAGCAGCTTCCGGCGTGGAGCTGGCCGCCGGTACAGTAAACTCGGCGCAAGAAGCCCGAGTCAGCAAGGTGCTTTCGAAAGCTGCCTCGCTGCACCTCGAGGGCAAGGTGGCGGATGCCGCGGGGGAACTGGCGCGCGCGCTGGACAACGGCGAGCGCCACCCGGCATTGTACTTCGCCCTGGGTCAGTTGCAGTACGAGTTGCAGGACTATCTGCCGGCGTCGCAGAGCTATGCGCAGGCAGCCCTGCTACAGCCGCTGCATCCCACCGCCTATTTCAACACGGGCGTGTGCCTGGGGCGTCTGGAACGCTGGGAGGAGGCCGCCGACTCGTTCAAGAAAGCCATCTCCAACGATCCCGCGCGGCTGGAGGCGCATCTCGCGCTAGGCGCATGCCTGGTGCAGCTTGGACGCTATAACGAAGCCCTGGACGCCTACGACCGCTTCCTGGCGCGCCATCCCGATCATGACGAAGCCCTGTTTGGCAAGGCCGTCGCTCTCCAGAAACGCGAGCGCACCAACGAAGCCGTGGACCTGTACCGCCGCATCTTGAACCGGAATCCGCAGTCCGAAGAAGCGCTCAGCAACCTGGTTTCGTTGTCGCTGGCCAACCAGGACTATCAGCAGGTGCGCAAGTTTGCGCAGCGCCTGGCCGAAGTGCAGCCGAAATCGCAGATCGCGCTGGAAGGCCTGGCGGGTGCCGCGTTTGCCGCCGGAGATCATGCCTCCGCCGCGGACTATTCGCGTAAATTAGCCGAGCTGGCGCCCCAGGTTTTCGAGAACTGGTTCAACCTGGGAGTCGCCTGCCACAAGGCCGGCGATCTGGCCAACGCGGCCAAAGCTTATGCCCGGGCGGCCAAGGTACAGCCGGACTCGCCGCAGGCGCACCTGAACCTGGGTGTGGCTCTGCAAGAGCAGGGCGACTTGAAGGGGGCCCGCGAAGCCTACGAGCGTGCCCTGGAAATCGACGGCAAACTGGCAGGCGCCCACTGGAACCTGGGCCTGGTGTACGAGCAGGCCGGTGATTTCGCGGCCGCCGAGAAGCTCTACGCCCAGGTGCCGCAGGATTCGCCGGACGCCGACGATGCGGCTTTCCGTATCGGCCATCTGCGTCTCCAACGGTCCGACTATCCGGGCAGCATTCAGGCTTTCGAGCTCTGCTTGCAGCGGCGTCCCAATTGGCCGGAAGCGCGCCTGAACCTGGGAATCGCCAACTGGCGGGCGGGGAATAAAGACGCGGCGCGCGCCTGCTTCCAGGAACTCACCACCTCGGGTGCGGATTCCCGGGAAGCGCTGCGCGGTCTGGCCGCTCTATCCCTGGAGAACAACGAATACGACCGGGCCTTCGAAATCTACCGGCAACTGCTGGATGCGGGCGATCGCAGCCCCGAGCTGCTGTACAACGCGGCGCTGATCTGCCAGAAGCGCGGGGAGGCGGCGGATGCCGCGGTGCTCTACAAAGAGGCTTTGAAGGCCGACCCACAATTCGGCGAAGCACTGTTGAACCTGGGCCACGCCCACATGACCTTGGGGAACGCGGTGGAAGCCCGTTCCTGCTGGCGCAAGGCAGTCATCGCCAAGCCGGAACTGGCCCAGCGCTACTTTGAGCCGGCGCAAGTCGGGTAACGGCGGCCTATGCCGGCGCGAGCGCGATCATAAACAGAACCCCATCGCCGTCCGGCGCGGGCGCCGATCCACCCGCCGAAGTTACGCCCCATAGATCGTTGGACGTGTCCAGGGCCACACCCGCGAAAGGATTCCCTCCATCCGCGCCTCCGGTGAAACTGTACAGGGTGGTGAAGTTTCCGGACGAGTCCAGCCGGAATACCGTGCCGTTGTTGAAGGCTCCGCCCCACATGGTGGTGCCGTACAGGTTGCCCGACGTGTCGAGGGCGAGGCTGCCCATCGGCGCCGACCCATCCGGCCCCGTGAATGTGTGCAAGACAGTCAGAGCACCCGTCGCGATTTCGATCTGGAAGACGACACCATTGCCAAAGCCGAGGCTGTCGCTGCCGCCGGCCATCGCCGTGCCGAGCAGGTGGCCCAGCCCGTCAATGATCAGGCTGGCCATGGGCTGGGCGCCATCCGCGCCACCGGTGAAGGTGTAGAGCGCCGGGCGGGTGTTGGCTTCGTACACCGATCCGGCCGGCGCGTCGCCGTAGCCGCCCAGCGTAGTGCCGTACAGGTGAGCGCCCGCGCGCACCAGCCCCGCCCGCGGCAGGGCCCCATCCGGCGAGAAGCTCTGACCGGTAAAGTAGATGCCGGCCGCGGTCCACTCGAAAGTGGTTCCCCAACCGTCGGAGCGGCCGCCGGTGTAAGTGGTGCCGTAAATGTTGCCGGCCGGATCCATCACCAGGGTCCCCGCCGGACCGGACCCCTCCAATGGCGAACCGGCGAAGCTGTGCAGCAATTGGAACCCGCCCAGAAAGTTGATTTTGTACATCGTGCCGGCGTTGGCTGCGCCGCCCTCGAGCGTGGTCCCGTAGAGGTTGCCGATGGAATCGATGATCAGGCCCGAGAGGGGACTGGCGCCATCCAGCGCGCCACCGGCAAAGGCATGCAGCACGTTGTAGACGCCGCCGCTCACCACGAATTGAAATGCGGTTCCGGCGTTCCACGGGCCCCCTCCGCTAGTGGTGCCGAATACCCGGCCTTGCCGCCAGAGCAGACTTCCGAACGGCCTGGACCCGTCCGCGCCCGAGAAGGTGTGCATCACGGAGAAGACGGCCCCGCCTCCGCCGGTACCGCCGGCCCCCGCCCAAGCGGTTCCGGCCGCCGTCAGGTACAGCGCTGCGGCCAGCGCCGGCACAGTCTTTCCATGAGAAATCCGATTCCGCATCGCTGTCGTTGATCCTTGTAGAACCAACTAGTAGACCGGAACGGATGGATTCTCTCCAAAAAACTCACGAAATACAGAGGCGCACGGCTTTGGCGTCAATCACCTGACCCAGAGCTTCGAGAGCCGTCTCCGGCAGGCGGGCCTGGGCCAACTGGAAAAGATCGTTCTCCTCGCGCCGGATGTGTGCGCTCAACAACGCGCAGAGCCGCTCCAGCACGTCGGCGCCGGGTGCCGCGCGCAATTCGCCGATCGTCGTTTCCAGCCGGCGATGCTCGGCAATCAGTTCCGCGATCAGGTCCAGCTTCCCGACAGCTTCCTCGATGGCCGGGAAAAGGACCTGCTCCTCGATTTCGAAGTGATTGGCCAGCTCCAGTTCGTAGCGGTCCACCGCGCGCCGCGCGAGGCGGTCCACGTTCGCCGGCGATGCGTCTTCAGCCAGCGACCGGCGCGTCAGGACGCACAGCGCCAGTCCGTTATGGTGCTGGTGGGAAAGTGGAACCAGGCTCGGATGGCGTTGCATTTGCCTGCTGATACTATAGCGGAAATGAACTGGAACGATGCCGCCGAAGACTTGCTCCAGCAGATCCTGGCGCAGACGCCCCGCCCGGTGCGGGACCAGGCCGAAGCGCAGCTTCGCGGAGCCGCCGAGAGCCTCGCCGAAGAAGATGGGAAGGGCCGCGTGGGCGTGGAAACGGTCATTGCGGCCTGGGTCGCCAACACGCCGGAAGCCATCCGTCCGGACTTGCCGCGGCAGATGGAGCGATTTGGATTGGATCCGGCGGAGTATCAGCACCTGCTCGGTTAGCTCAGACTCGACCCAGGTGCAGCGCCACAATTCCCCCCGTTAGCCGCTCAAACGCCACCTCGGCAAACCCAACCGCGCGCATCCTGGCCGCCAGTTTCTCCGGACCCGGGAACTTTCGCACCGATTCCGGCAGATAGGCGTACGCATCCCGCGATCCCGACAGCGCGCCCCCAATCACGGGCAGCAGCCGCCGCGAATAGAAGTTGTACAGTGCCCCGAACAGCGCATTGGGCGGCTGGGAGAACTCCAGGATGGCCGCCACGCCTCCGGCTCGCAACACGCGGCGCATCTCGCGCAGCCCGGCTTCGTAATTCGCCAGATTCCGGAATCCGAACGCGACCGTGATCAGGTCGAGCGAGGCGTCCGCCAGCGGCAGCGAGAGGGCATCGGCTTCGAACAACCGCGGCCCGACCTTATCGCGCGCAGCCAGCAGCATGGGGTGGCAGAAGTCGGAACCGAGTACCGGGGCGCCAACCGGGCGGCCCCGTTGGAGCGTGCGCACCAGGTCACCTGTGCCGCAGCAGATATCCAGTACGCGCGCATCCGGACGCGCCAGCACGTCGCGCACGCGCGCTACCGTATGCGCCCGCCAGTAGCGATCGATATTGAACGAGAGCAGATGGTTGGCCAAGTCGTAGCGGTGCGCCACGCGTCCGAACATGGAGCGCACCCACGCGGCCGCCTCCCGTTCGCTATGCGCGCCCTCCGGCGTGGTGCCTTTCATGCCAGCGCGGCCTGGATGGCCGCCAGCGCCGTGCCGTCGTCGATGCCCGAGACCACCTGCACTTCGCCGATCCGGACCGGCAGTACGAAATGCACGCGTCCCTGGATGGTCTTCTTGTCGCGGGCCAGGCGCGCGAGCAAGCGCTCGGCCGGGAGGCCGTCGAGCGCCGGGATCGGCCCGTAGAGCCGGATCCCTTCCAGGATATCGACGCTGTCTTCGGCCGATAAATGGCCGGTCATCTGCGCCAGATAGACTGCCGCGCGCATGCCGAAGGCGACAGCTTCGCCATGCAGAAAGCGGACATAGTTGGTCTCGGCTTCCAGGGCGTGGCCGAAGGTGTGGCCGAAGTTCAGGATGCGCCGCAGCCCGCCTTCGCGCTCATCGGCGGAGACCACCTCCGCCTTGATGCGCACGGAATCTCCGATAATCCGGTCCACCGCTTGCGGCTGCCGCGCCAGCACGCCGGCGCTCTCGTCCATCAGAAACCGAAATAGCGGTTCGTCCCGAATCACGCCAGCTTTGAGAATCTCGTATAAGCCCGCCCGGTACTCGCGGTGCGGCAGCGTCTCCAGCACCGCGGGGTCGATCAAGACGGCGACGGGCTGATGAAAGCTACCGACCAGGTTCTTGCCGGTTGTCAGGTTGACGCCGGTCTTGCCGCCGATGGCCGCGTCCACCTGCGCCAGAAGCGTAGTGGGCAACTGCAGAACCGGTATGCCGCGCATGAAGATGGCCGCCAGAAATCCGGCCATGTCGGTGACGATGCCGCCGCCGAACGCCACCACCACGCTGGTGCGGTCGGCGCCGCGTTCGACCATTTCCTCGGCCAGCCGTTCCAGCGGCGCCAACCGCTTCTGATCCTCGCCGCCCGGCAGAAACAGCACCTCGTGGGGCACGCCCTTGAGACCGTTCTCCAGGCGCGAGCAATGGTGCCCCCACACGTCCTCGGTCGAAACCACGACGACCTTGCCGGCTTTCGGGGGGATGTAGCGCGCGGTCTGGGCCAGGATGCCGCGCTCCACCACGACGTCGTACCCGGCCGGCGGCGTCTCTACGCGGAAAGTAGGCATATCAGCCGTTGTACCATGCGCCTTTGCGCGTTAGGGATTATCCGCTCAGGCGGTCCCGCGCCTTGTCGCCGGCCGGTGCAGTCCCCGGCCCCCAGGCCGCCGCCACGTGCTTGTTCACGAACTCCAGGTCGCGCTTAATGGCGGTCAGTATGTCCGCGGGCTCATACTCGATGTGCACCGACAAGGGACCGGCGTATCGCGCCGACGCCAGCAGCGCGAACACTTGCGGCCAGTCCACCATGCCCTCGCCCAGCGGACACATGCGCATGGTCCACTTGCCGCTGCTTTTTTCCCAGTAGAAGTCCTTGAGGGCGACCATCTTGGTCCGCGGCAAAGCCATGCGCATGGCGATATTCCATCCGGCCTCGCCGCCTTCGGCGGTGGCATGGCAGGGATCGAAATAATAGCCGATCCAGTTGGGATCCAGACCCTCGATGACGGCCCGGCCATCCCATACCGCCTCGCCCACGTAGCTGCCGGAGTGATTGTGGAACCCGGCCGCCATGCCGTAGAGGCGGCCCTGCGCCGCCATGCCCGCCACGTCCCGGCGCACTTCGGCGATGCGCGCGAGAATGTTGTCCGCCGGCCCGTAACGCCAATATCCCAATTTGAAGTACGGCACCTTCATACGGCCCGCGATGGCCAGCACGGCGCGCAATGTGGGATCGGCCGCGGACACAAACGCGGTGGTGATCATGGGCACTTCCACACCCTCGGCGCGGATGGCTTCGATCGCGCGATAAAGATCCGCGGGCGCCAGCGCCGGCTCCACGTGGCCGCCGGGCCGCACCGTCAGATCGCAGCCGTCGGCGTTCAGATCCTTGAGGACGCCACCCAAGTCGGCGTAGTGGATCTTGATCAGCGGCTTCGAGAATACGCAAACCAGGGGCAGCGCATGCGCCGTCTGGGCGGCGATCTGCAGGGCCGCGCCTCCCGCCGCCACACCGCCCAACGCAAAGGTCCGGCGCGATATCTGCTTCATAAACGGCTATTCTAAATCCAGTGGACCGGCCTATCCTAGTTCACGGCCACCGCGGCGCGCGCGGGATGCTGCCCGAAAATACGGTGCCCGCATTCGAATACGCGATCTCGGTCGGCGTGGATGCGATTGAACTGGATGTGGCGGTTTCACGCGATGACGTAGCCGTGGTGCGGCACGACCCGAAGCTGAAACGCCGCGCCATACGCGAACTGACCCTGGCCGAAATTCAGACCTACGACCTGGGGGATGCGGCGCGCGTGCCCACCCTCGAACAGGTGCTGGCACTGGCGCATCGCGCGCACTTCCTTTTCAACATCGAGATCAAAAGCTACCCGGACCGTCCGTGGCTGGCGCCTCCGCCGGAACATTTCGCGCAGTTGGTGTCTCACGCGATCCATCGCCATCATCTGGAACGCCGGGTGATGGTCGAATCGTTCGATTTCCGGGTGCTGCACGCCATGCGCCGGCTGGCGCCCGACATCCGGCTGGCGGCCCTTTACATGCGCCGGCCGCGGAGCTTCGTGGCCATCGCGCACCAGGCCGGGGCGGCCATCGTCGCGCCGCATCACGCCCTGGTCACGGCGCGCAAGGTGCGCGCGGCGCATGCCGCCGGTCTCGAAGTGATTACCTGGACGGCCAACAGCCGGCGCGAATGGAAGCGCCTGGTGGCGGCGCAGGTGGACGCCATCATCACCGACCGGCCGGGAGCGCTGATCGCGTATCTGCGGGAGCGCGGTCTGCGTCAATAGACGGCGAAACAGAAGACCTGGTTGGAGTCCGATGGGGTCAGCGAATACTCGCCGTTCGGCAGGATGTCGTCCACTTCGATCTTGAACAGGTTCTCGTCCAGTTTGGTCACGTTCAGACGGATGGGGCGGGCCACCATCTTCTTCTTGTGCGTAAACAGCACTTCCCGTACGCCTCCCTTGGATTGCAGTTGAAATAACTGGAGCCGGTCGGGCTGAAGTTGATCCGCCTGGAACAGGAACGCCGGCGAAGCCAGGGGCGTACGCGACGACGAGTTCGCCCCCGCGATCACATAGTAGACGTCGTTCTTGCGATCTTCCTGCCTGGCCTGGAGGCTCTCGGTAGGCACCAGGTTATCGGCGTGCATGATGTATGGCAGATCCGCCTTGGGCGGACGCGGCCCGGTATACTTCTGGGCCGCCAGTGGCGCCGCGCACAGGAGAACGGCCAGCAACGATTTCCACATAGAACCCACTGTAACGCCATCGGCCGGCGAATGCCCGGCCGATCAATCACCCGCGTTTGATACAATCCGGGTGCATGGAATGCATCCGCGGAGTCGTTGTAAGGCACGCGCGCGCCTTTGCGCTTTTGATTTTCACCGCCGCCGCACTCTGGGCGCAGGCCCCGCCGCCGACTCCCAAGAAGCCGGTCACCGATACCTACGGCAAGGTTACGGTCACCGACGATTACCGCTGGCTGGAGGACTTCACCGATCCCCCGGTGAAGGCGTGGGCCGCGGCACAGAATCGTTACGCCCGTGCATTTCTCGATACGCTGGCGGACCGGGACGCGCTCTCGGCCGAGTTGCGCCAATTGATGCAACCCGCGCAGGCGCGCTATTATCCAATCGCCCAGCGCGGCAAGCTGATCTTCGCGATGAAAAGCGACCCGCGGCACCAGCACCAGATCGTAGTCACGCTGGACTCGCTCGATAGCCTTGCCGGGGAACGCACGGTTCTGGACCCGGACGCGCTCGATCCACGGCATCTCACCGAAATCGACTTTGCGGTACCGTCGGTTGACGGCCGGTATCTGGCCGCATCGCTGTCCTCGGGCGGGAGCGAAGCCGGCGATCTGCACGTGTACGAAACCGCGACCGGCAAGGCGCTGGCCGACGTGATTCCGCGGGTGAATTTCGGCACGGCGGGCGGCAGCGCGGTCTGGAACAACGACAGCTCCGGCTTCTACTACACCCGCTACCCGCGACCGGGCGAGCGTCCGGCGGCCGACCTGGATTTTTTTCAGCAGGTCTACTTTCACAAACTGGGCGACAAACCGGAAAACGATCGCTTCGCGCTAGGCCAGGATTTCCCCAAGATCGCCGAAATTGCGCTCACTGCGTCGCGCGACAGCCTGTACATCGGCGCCAGCGTCGCTTATGGCGATGGCGGCGATTTCGAGTTCTGGGTCCTGGTGCCGGGCCATCCCTGGAGGAAACTGGCCAGCGCCGGCGACGGCGTGAAGCAGATGGCATTTGGGTATCACAAGGACATTTATCTGGTGTCCAGGTCCGGCGCGCCCCACGGAAAGCTCCTGCACATCGATGTGGCCGAAACGCTCGACCAGGCGCAGACGCTGGTGTCGGAGTCGCCCGCCGTAATCCAGTCGGTGGCGCCCACGCCGGAAGGCCCGCTGGTGAATGAACTCGCCGGCGGACCGTCGGAGGTGCTGTTTCTGCCCGGCGACGGGATGCCGGCCAAGGTGCATGTACCGCCGGTCTCCAGCGTGGATTGCGGCAATCTAGACGGTTCGGGGCCGATCTGCTACGAGGCGAGCTACTTGCAGACGGGCGGTTTCTATCATTTCGATCCCCACAGCCGCAAGCTCACGCCCACGGCTCTGATCCCGCCGACTCCGGTGCCGCTCGATGGATTCGTGATCACCCGGCGCTTCGCCGTCTCCAAGGATGGAACCAGGGTTCCGTTGAATATCATTCACAAGAAAGGCATCGCGCTGGACGGCAACAATCCGGCTCTGCTCACCGGCTACGGCGGCTACAGCATCAGTCTGACACCCAATTATCCTGCGCCTTTCGTGCCTCTGCTGGAGCGCGGCGTGGTCTTCGCCGAGGCAAATCTGCGCGGTGGCGGCGAGTTCGGCGAGGCCTGGCACGAGCAGGGTAAACTCACCAAGAAGCAGAACGTCTTTGACGATTTCGCGGCCTGCGCGACGTACCTGGTGAAGCATAAGTACACGCAGGCTTCCCGCCTGGCGATCATCGGGGGCAGTAACGGCGGCTTGCTGATGGGGGCGGAGCTCACGCAGCACCCCGATATGTTTCATGCGGTCGTCTCCATGGTCGGCATCTACGACATGCTGCGCGTGGAGCTTTCGCCGAACGGGACATTCAACGTCACCGAGTTCGGGACCGTAAAAGAGCCGGACCAGTTCCGGGCGCTCTACGCCTACTCGCCCTATCATCACGTGAAAGACGGGACGCAGTATCCCGCGGTGCTGATGACCACCGGCGACAACGACCCGCGCGTGGATCCGATGCAGTCGCGCAAGATGACCGCCCGCCTCCAGGCCAGCGGCACCCGGCAGCCGGTGCTGCTGCGCACCAGCAGCGCCGCCGGCCACGGAATCGGCTCGTCCGTGGATGAAGAGGTGGCGTTGTTTACCGACATCGACGCCTTCCTGCTGCACTATCTGGGAGGCGCCGCCCGCTGAAGAGGGGACGGCCAGGCCATGCTATCCTGAAACACATACGAGGGCCTCGTCCAAATGCGCCGCCGGTTGCTTATCAGCGGTAGTCTTGTGGCGGCTTCCGTAACGGCGATGCTGGCGCTCCAGGCAACCTTCCGGCAGTTTCCCGGGATCGAAGACGACCCTTATCCCGTCCCGCCGGACGCGTATGAAAAGACCGAGTGGGCTTTTACCCGGCTCAAGTATCCCTCGGGCCGCCACGCCAGCGTCTTTGGCGAGATCGGCAGTTGGCCCACCGATTACCCCAAGGCCGACCGGCAGTTTGTGCAGGGTGTGCGCCGCCTCACCCGCATCCACACTCGTTCGTCTGAGCAGGTAGTGGATCTCGACAGCGACGAAGTGTTCAATTGGCCCTGGCTGTATGCGGTCGAAGTGGGGCACTGGAGCCTGACTGACGACGAGTGCGCCAAGATGCGTGAATACCTCCTGCGCGGCGGGTTTTTCATGTGTGACGATTTTCACGGCAGCGGCGAATGGAACGTCTTCCTGGAGAGCATCAAGCGCGTGTTCCCGGACCGGCCCATCGTGGAAATCGATAACCAGGACCCCATCTTTCACGTCCTGTATGATTTAAGCGAGCGCGTGCAGGTGCCCGGCATCCAGTATTGGTACACGGGGCGGATTTGGGAAAAGGACGGCAAGACTCCGCACTGGCGGGCGATCTACGACGATCGCGGGCGCGTGATGGTGGCCATCTGCTTCAACCAGGATAACGGCGACGCCTGGGAGTGGGCCGACCACCCGCGTTATCCCGAGCGCTACGCGTCGCAGGCCTATCGCATGGGCATCAACTACATCATTTACGCGATGACGCACTAATCGCAGGCACCTTCGATGTTCGAGTTCCTGTTCAAATATCCCGGGGCGGTTTTCCAGAAAGGGCAGTTTGTCCTGCTGGCGCCATGGCCGCTGTGGATGCTGGCTATGGGCGTGATCGTAGCCGGGGCTTTGCTGCTGTGGCACGTGCGGCGGCATAGCGGCCTGCTTACCGGCGCCCGCTCGCTGGTCATCTGGACCCTCGAAACCGGGATGATCGCCCTGCTGCTGTTTCTGCTCTGGCATCCCGCCATCAGCATCGCCACCCTGCGCCCGCAGCAGAACGTGGTGGCGGTAATGGTCGACGATTCGCGCAGCATGGGGATCCGGGAAGGCTCCCAGACGCGCGGCGCGGAGGCCGCCGGGCTGCTGGATCATAAGCTGCTGGGCGCGCTGGGCGAGAAGTTCCAGGTGCGGCTTTATCGCTTCGGCAAGGATGCCGAACGCATTCAGAAGACCGGCCAGTTGACCGATGGCCAGCCGGCTTCGCGCATCGGTGACAGCCTGGAACAGGTGCTGGCAGATTCGTCCACGCTGCCCTTGGGCGCGGTGGTCCTGCTTTCCGATGGCGCCGATAATTCCGGCGGGGTGGATCTGGATACGATTTCGCAGATCCGGCGCCGGCACATTCCCGTGCACACCATCGGGTTCGGGCGGGAGAAGCCGGGGAAGGATATCGAGATTACGGACGCGGTCCTGCCGTCGCGGGCCTTGCCGGATTCGCGCTTGAGCGCGCTGGTGACATTCCGGCAATACGGCTTTGCCGGCGAGAAGGCGCAGGTCTCCGTGCGGGACGGCAGCCGGATACTGGCCACCCGCCAGGTGCAGTTGAAGGGCGATGGCGCGCCGCAAAGCGAAGCGCTGCTGTTCAGCGCCGGCAGCGCGGGTCCGAAGACTCTGGAGATCGCCGTCGATCCGCTGCCGGGCGAGGAGAATCGCGACAATAATTCCCTGCGCCGGCTGGTGAACGTGGAATCCCGAAAGCCGCGGATCCTTTACATGGAAGGCGAGCCGCGCTGGGAGTTCAAGTTCATCCGGCGCGCGGCGGAGGACGATCGCAGCCTGCAACTCGCCAGCATGCTGCGTACCACACAGAACAAAATCTACTATCAGGGTTTCGCCGATGCGCACCCGCCGGACGAGGGATTTCCCGCCAAGCCCGAAGAACTGTTCGCTTATGACGGCCTGATCGTCGGCAGCGTGGAAGCCAACTATTTCACCGAAACGCAGCAGGACCTGATCCGCGAATTCGCGAACCGGCGCGGCGGCGGCATCCTTTTCCTGGGCGGGCGCTTTGCGTTGGCCGACGGGGGCTATCAGCATTCGCCGCTGGCGGAGCTGCTGCCGGTTGAGCTCCCGGCCAACAAAGGCACCTTTCACCGCGACTTCTCCAGCCAGGAGCTGACCGCGCAGGGCAAGGCCAGTCTGATCTGCCGCCTGCTGGAAGATCCGGAGCGCAACGCGGAGCGCTGGACCAAAATGCCGCAACTGGCCAACTACAACGACGTCGGCGAAGCCAAGCCCGGAGCCGTGGTGTTGATGGAAGTGGCGCCGGCGGGCCGCCATCGCATGCCGCTGCTGGTCACCGAGAATTACGGCAGGGGCCGCACGGCTGTTTTTGCGACTTCCGGAAGCTGGCGCTGGCGCATGTGGCAGGATCATACCGACACCACGCACGCGACCTTCTGGCAGCAGTTGATGCGTCACCTGGTGTCGGACAGTCCGGGACGCGTAAGCGCCTCCACGGCGCGCACGGTGTTGGCGGATGAGACCAGGGTAACGTTGCGAGCCGAGGTGCGCGATAAGGCGTACAAGCCGGTCCCGAACGCGGTGGTAGAGGCGCACATCGTGGGACCGGACGGAAAGCCGGCCGCTATCGAACTGACCCCGGTCCCGTTGCAGGAAGGCGCCTACTCCGCGGAGTGGAACGCGGAGAAACCCGGAACCTACGTGGCGGAAATCGTGGCCGGACGCGACAAAGATGAACTGGGCCGTGATGTGGCCCTCTTCCGCCGCGAAGATGGCGTCGCCGAAAATTTCCATACCTCGCAGAATCGGGAGTTGCTGGAAAAGCTGGCATCGGAGACCGGCGGGCGTTACTATCGCGCGTCGGATGCGGGACGGCTGGCCGGCGAGATCTCCTACTCGGAGGCCGGCATCACCACGCGCGAGACCAAGGATCTCTGGGACATGCCGGCGGTCTTCCTGCTGGCGTTGTTGTTGCGCGGGTCGGAATGGGTGCTGCGCCGCCGCTGGGGGGTGGTATGAGATCGCTGCTCCTCTGCGCCTGCGCCGCGCTTCTATGCGCCGCGATTCCCCTGCCGGCTACCACTTACTACGTGACGGTCAGCGGACTCGGCGGCGAACCGGACTACGCCCAGCGCTTCGGCATGTGGGCCCAAGACATCGAACGGGCCGTGAAGCCCGCACCCGACGCGAAAGTCGTCACGCTGATCAACGGCACCCGCGATCAGGTGCGCTCCGCGCTGCATACCATCGCGCAGGAAGCCAAGCCGGCGGACGCCCTGGTACTCATGCTCATCGGCCACGGCAGCTTCGACGGAGTGGACTATAAGATCAACCTGCCGGGTCCCGACCTGTCGGGGACCGAACTGGCGGCTCTTCTGGACAGCATTCCCGCCACCAGGCAACTGGTGGTCAACATGACCAGTTGCAGCGGCGGATCGATCGAGTTTCTGCGCAAGCCGAATCGCGTGGTCATCGCCGCCACGAAAACGGGGACGGAGAAAAACGCCACCGCCTTTGCGCGCTACTGGGCCGAGGCGTTGGGCGATCCGGCGGCTGACAGCGACAAGAACGAAATGATTTCGGCACTCGAAGCCTTTCGCTACGCCGACAAGAAGACCGTCGCATATTACGAATCGCAAAACCGGCTGGCCACCGAGCATGCCGTGTTGGAGGATACCGGGAAAGGCGAACCGGTACGGGCGCCCTCACCGGAGAACGGCGAGGGCCTGGTTGCGGCGCAGTTCCCGCTGCTGCGCATCGGGTCCGCCGCTGCCGCCGCCAAGGACCCGGGCAAGCTTCAGTTACTGGCCAAGAAGGAGCAATTAGAGCAGCAGATCGACAAGCTCAAATACGATAAGGCGGCCATCCCGCCGGATGAGTATAAGAAGCAGCTCGGCGCGTTGTTGTTGGAGTTGGCGAAAACGCAGGCGGAGATCGACAAATGAGGCTGGCACTGTTAGTGTTGGCCGCGGCCGCGGGTCTTTCGGCCCAGGCGCTCGACCAGGCCGAGTCGCTGTGGAAACAGCACCGCTACCGGGAAGCCAACGATGCATTTCGCGCGTTGGTGGACGGTCATCCGCGCAATGCCGAATATCGCGTCCGGTGGGGGCGGCTGTTCCTCGATCGCTTCCAGCCGGCCGATGCCGCCCAGTTGTTCAAAGAAGCGCTGGCCATCGAGCCCAAACGCGCCGACGCCCTGCTGGGGCTGGCGCTGGTGGCCGCGGACGGCTTCGAAGTGGCCGCCCAGGATTACGCGCACAAGGCGCTCGAAGCCGATCCGCGCCTGGTGGCGGCGCAGGAACTGCTGGCGCGCCTCGCGCTCGAGGACAATAACCCGGAACGAGCGGCGGCTGAGGCGCAGAAAGCGCTGAAGATGTCGCCGGAATCCACGCAGGCCAAGGCCATACTGGCTACCATCGACTGGCTCAACGACAAACCCGGTGACCAATGGGATCCGCACACCGGCGCCGGTTATGAAACCGCGGGCCGCATTTTCGTGCTGAACCGGCGCTACGAGGAAGGCATCCGGCTATTCCGCAAAGCGATCGCCGCCCAACCGGACTTGTGGAGCGCCCGCTCCCAGTTAGGCATCAACCTGATGCGCCTGGGCGACGAGCGGGAAGCGCGAACTCAGTTGGAGATGTGTTACGACAACGACTACAAAGATGCCGCTACCGTCAACACGCTCCGGCTGATGGACAGTTACAAGAATTTCGTCACTTATAAGACGGACCGCACCATTCTGCGTCTGCATAAGAAAGAAGCCGAGCTGTTGCACCCGTACTTCGAAGCGGAGATGCTGCGCGCGCTCAATACTTACGACAAGAAGTACGGCTTCAAGCTCGACCATCCCGTCCAGGTGGAAGTCTATCCCGATCACGAGGATTTCGCCGTGCGCACCATGGGGATGCCGGGCCTGGGTGCGCTGGGCGTGACATTCGGCTACGTGGTGGCCATGGACAGCCCGTCCGGGCGCCCGCCGGGTACGTTTCACTGGGGCAGCACCATGTGGCACGAGCTCAGCCACGTCTATGTGCTGACCATGACGCATCACCGCGTGCCGCGCTGGTTCACCGAAGGCCTGGCCGTCCACGAGGAGACCTCCGTTTCGCCGGAATGGGGCGATCGATTGGACCCGCACGTGATCGCCGCGTTGCGCGACAAGAAGCTGCTCCCCGTGGCGGAACTGGATCGCGGCTTTGTCCGGCCGACTTATTCGGCGCAGGTGGTGGTGTCTTACTTCCAGGCCGGCCGCATCTGCGATTACATCAATGAGCGTTGGGGGTGGCCCAAGCTGCTGGCCATGATTCACGATTTCGCCGGCGGCGCCTCCACCAGCGACGTGATCGGCAAGGAACTCGGCATGAAGCCAGAGGATTTCGACAAGGACTTCCTCGCGGCGCTGACCCGTGAGACCAGGAAGACCGTCGACGGATTCGAGGATTGGCGCAAGGGCCTGGAGAAAGTGTCCGCCGATCACAAGGCGCACGACGACGACGCGATCATTCGCGACGCCACCGCCATCCGCGATATCTACCCCGATTACGTCGAACAGGGCAATCTGTATCAGGTTCTGGCCGACGCGTATCTCGATAAAGGCGACAAGAAGGCGGCCATCGCGCAACTCGAGCGGTATACCAAGGTCGGCGGCCGCAGCCCTGATACACTGAAGCAATTGGCCAGCCTCCTGGAAGAGGCCGGCAATAAGCAGGAAGCGGCCGCGGTGCTGGACCGGCTCAATTACATCCAGCCGGTGGATGAGGATCTGCACCGGCGGCTGGGCGATCTGTGGCTGAGCCTGGGTAATACGGCTGGAGCCATCCGCGAATATCGTGCCGTGCTGGCCAGGGCGCCCACGGACCCTGCCGCGTCGCATTTCAACCTGGCGAAGGCCTACCGGTCCGCGAACCGGTTGGACGCCGCCAAAGACGAGTTACTGTTGTCACTCGAAGCCGCCCCCGGATTCCGGCCGGCGCAGAAAATGTTGCTGGAGCTATCGAAAGACTGATTCCCATATGTCCACTACCGTGACACCCCAGTTAGAGCCCGAGGTCTTGCAGAATCGGATTGCCCGCTTCCGTGAGGTGCAGGCGGAGATCGTGCGGCAGGTCCGGCGCGTCATCGTCGGACAGGAGGAAGTGCTGGAGCAGGTCATGATCGCCCTGTTTGTGGGCGGCCATTGCCTGATCACCGGACTGCCCGGCACGGCCAAGACCCTGCTGGTCCGCACCATGGCGCAGACGTTGGGGCTGGTGTTCAAGCGCATCCAGTTCACGCCCGATTTGATGCCGTCCGACATTACCGGCACGGACATCATCGAGGAAGATCCCACCACGGGTCATCGCACCTGGACGTTCGTGAAAGGGCCGATCTTCGCCAACGTGTTGCTGGCCGACGAGATCAATCGTACGCCGCCCAAGACGCAATCGGCCCTGCTGGAGGCCATGCAGGAGCTGGCCTGCACGGTGCGCGGGAACACCTATAAGTTGCCCGCGCCCTTCTTCGTGCTGGCCACCCAGAACCCCATCGAGCTGGAAGGCACGTATCCGCTGCCGGAAGCTCAATTAGACCGCTTCCTGTTCAACACCGTACTCGGCTATCTCACCGCCAATCAGGAGTTGGAAGTGGTGGACCTGACTACCACCACCCACGTGGCGCAGGCCGATCCGGTCACCAATGCGGCCGAAATTCTGGACTTCCAGCAACTGGTGCGCATGGTGCCGATCGGCGAGTCCGTGGCACGCTATGCCATCGACCTGGTGCGCGCCAGCCGCAATACCGACGAAAGCGCTCCGGATTTCGTCAAAAAATATGTGAACTACGGCGCCAGCGTGCGCGCGGCGCAATTTCTGGTGCTGGCCGCCAAGGCACGGGCATTGATGAAGGGCCGCTATCACGTGAGTTACGAGGATATCCGGGCACTGTACATTCCGGTGCTTCGGCATCGTGTCTTGCTCAATTTCCACGCCGAGTCCGACCATCTCAAGCAGGACGATATCCTGAAGCGGCTGCTCGAGTGGAAAGGAGTTCCCAAGGAATAAGGCGGCCTCCGCGGAGGCGTGTGACCCATGCTACAGCGTTTCCTCGATCCCGCGACTCTCGCGTCCATCGCCGGCCTGGACCTGGTCGCGAAGACGGTGGTGGACGGCTTCATTGCGGGTCTGCACCGCTCGCCCGATTACGGCTTCAGCCAGGAGTTCGCCGAGTATCGCGCCTACACGCCCGGCGATGACCTGCGCCATGTGGATTGGAACGTCTTTGCGCGCAGCGAGCGCGTCTATCTGAAACGCTACCGCGGCGAGACCAACACCCAACTGCTGATCCTGCTGGACGCGTCCGCATCCATGGGCTTCGGCTCGCATGCCGTGAACAAATTGGACTATGCCCGGTTTCTGGCCGCGTCCTTGTGTTACCTGGCGAACGCCCAGCGGGATGCCGCCGGCCTGATCGTCTTCGACGAGGACGTGCAGAACTACGTCGCGCCGTCTGCCCGCCAGGGCCAGTTGTTCCGCCTCCTGCATGCCATCGAAAAAGCCCAGCCCGGCACGCGCACCGATTTCTTCAAACCCTTCGCGCATTTCCTGGACTTCACGCGCCGGCGCGGGCTGGTGGTGGTCATCTCGGACTATTACGAGCAGCCGGAGAAAATTATCAAGACCGTCGAGCCGTTGCGCTTCCGCGGCAACGAGGTGATCCTGTTTCACGTGCTCGACCCCCAGGAAATCGCGCCGGTGTTTCGCGAGCCGGTCCTGCTCACGGATATGGAGACCAGCGGCACACTCGAAGTCTCTCCGGAGTACGCGCGCAGCGAGTACCGGCGTAAGATCGACGCGCACATCGCCGCCCTGCGCGATCAGGCCAAGGGCGCAGGCCTGGATTATTTTCTGATGAACACCGGTCGCCCGCTGGACGAAGGTCTGCGCGAGTATCTGGGCGTACGGCAGGGGAGACTGTAGATGGGATTCCTGGCGCCCTGGGCCTTGTTGGGAACCGCGGCCGTAGGCCTGCCGGTCTGGCTTCACCTGCTGCGTAAGCATAAGACCGATCCGCTGCCGTTCAGCTCCCTGATGTTCTTCGAGCGGCGCACCCAGAGCTCCATCAAGCATCGCCGCCTCGAATACCTGCTGCTGCTGGCGTTGCGGGCGGCGGTGGTGGTGCTGCTGGCGCTGGCCTTCGCGCGCCCGTTCGTCGAATCGCATTTCGCCGGCTTGACTGCCGGCCCGAAGCTCACCGTGCTGGCGATCGACAATTCCTTCAGCATGCGCCAGGGGGACCGCCTGGCCCGCGCCAGGCGCGAGGCCGCGGAAGTGGCTTCCCGGCTGCGCGCGGAAGACAAGCTGCAGGTGCTGGCCTTCGGATCGCAAGTACACGTGATGGGTGATTCCGCGGCGGACCTGCAGACGATCCAGCCGGGTGACACGCGCAGCTCCTATGCGGAGCTGTCGCGGGCCCTGCGCTCCATCGCGCAATCGGCCCGTGTGCCCGTGGAAGCACACGTGTTCTCGGACATGCAGAAATCTTCGCTGCCATCCAACTTCTCCGATCTCCGCCTGGGCGACGGCGTCCGCCTGGTGCCGCACCCGCTCGCGGACCGCCGCGATCCCAACTTCGCGGTCGAGAGCGTCAACTCGCCGCGGCGCGTCTACGGGGCAGGAAAGGCGCGCATACAGGCGACTATCGCCGGATATGGAACCCAGGAGGCCGCGCGCCGCGTCTCGCTGGTGCTGAACGGCCGCGAGATCGATTCCAAGTCCGTTGTGGTTCCGGCCTCCGGCCGGGCCAGCGCCGAGTTCCTTTCCGTCGAAGTACCCTTCGGCCTCAACCGTGGCGAAGTGCGCATCGATTCCGCCGACAACCTGCCCGACGACGATCATTTTTACTTCTCGGTGGAACGTGCCGAGGCGCGTCACGTTCTGTTCGTGCACGCGGGACGCAACCAGCGCGACGCGCTGTATTTCCGGACGGCGCTCGAAGCGGCGGCGGAGTCCGCCTATGTGCTGGATGCCGTTCCCGTCGAGCAGTGTGCCAACCTGGCGCCCCAAAAGTACGCTTTCGTGGTGGTCTCGGACGTGCCGTCGCTGCCGCCGCCGTTCGAGACCGCGTTGCGTAACTACGTGCGCGCCGGCGGATCGGTGCTGGTGGCTCTGGGCCGCGAAGCGGCCGCCGGAAGCCGCGTGCCGGTGTTCGATGGCGCCGTCGCCGATTCGCGATATTTCACCCGCGATGGCGACCGTTTTCAGAGCGCGTCCTGGCTGGACGAAGGCCATCCGTCGATCCAGGGAGCCCAGCATTGGGACGATGTGAAGTTCTACCAGGTGGTGCGCGTCCAGGCCGGATCGGCGCGCGTGGCCGCCCGCCTGGGCGACGAAACGCCGCTGTTGCTCGATAAGCAGGTGGGCGAGGGCCGCGTGCTGGTCTTCGCCTCCACCTTCGACAACGTCTCGAACGATTTTCCCCTGCACGCATCGTTCGTGCCGTTTGTGGAGCACACTGCCAATTACCTGGCGCGGCAGGAGGAAGGTCCGGCGAACTACCTGGTGGGTTCGTTCCTCGAATTACGGCAGGCGAAGGAGCAGGGCGCGGCGGTCGAGGTGCTCGATCCCAAGGAAAGCCGCGCGCTGACGCTGGAAGAGGCCACCCGCGCGCAAAATATGCCGCTTGCGATGGCCGGGTTTTATGACGTCAAGCGGCCCAGCGGACGGCACGAGCTGGTGGCCGTGAACGCGGACCGCCGCGAATCGGACCTGGACGTCATTTCGGCGGATACCCTGGCGTTATGGCAAAATACGGCTCAGGGGGCGCGGAATGCCACGGCCACGGGGGAAACCGAGGCGCCCAAGCCGGTCGAGTTCTGGTGGTACGTCCTGATTACGGTTCTGGCGCTGGCGGTGGCGGAGTCGCTGTTGGGGAATAAGCATTTGACGGTAGGGCCGACATGAATCCACTCACTGGGTTGACCGAATATCTGGCTAAGGTCGAGCGGCGGCTGCGGGTGCTGGCCCTGACCAGGGGCGCAGCCATCGCCGCCGCGGCGGCATTGATCTTCACCGTGCTGGCCGTCCTGGGGGCCAACGCGTTCGCTTTCTCCGGCCGCAGTGTGGCCAGCGCGCGCGTGCTGCTGTTCGTGGCCCTGGCTCTGGCGCTGGCCATCGGGCTGGTGATCCCCTTGCTCAGGCTGAACCGGCGCCAAGCCGCGCGCGACACCGAACAGAAATTTCCGGAGTTCGAAGAACGTCTGCTGACCTTCACCGAACGCTCCCAGGTGAATCCGCAGGATCCCTTCCTGCCGCTGCTGGCCGCCGATACATTGCAGGTCGCGAACCGGACGGAACCGGCACAGGTGGCGGCCCGCAGCCGCCTGGTCAGCTTCCTTTCCGCCGCCGCCGGATCGCTGATCGTGCTGATCTGGCTGGGCGCCTCCGGTCCCGGCTTCCTCGGCTACGGAACCGTGCTGCTGTGGGGCCGCATCCCCAAGAGCGAACTGACGCCCTACTACGACATCGCGGTGCAGCCCGGCAACCATACCATCCGGCGCCGCGCGGATCAGCTCATCTCCGCGCAATTGAAAGGCTTTCAGGCGCAGCGCGTGCGGATGTTCGCCCGCTACGCCAACTCCGCCAAATGGGAGCAGGCCGATATGCGCCCGCAGCTCGGGGGCACGGCTTATGAAATCCTCATCGCGGGCGTTCCGGATTCGCTCGACTACTATGTCGAAGCCGGCGGCGTCGAATCCAAAAAGTATCATCTGAAAGTCGTGGACTTGCCCGGCATCAAGCGGCTGAAGGTGACCTATCGCTTCCCGGCTTGGACCGGGATGAAAGACAAGGTCGAAGATCCCGGCGGCGACCTGCGCGCCGTGGAGGGCACCGACGCGGAGCTGTCCATCCAAACCGACCGGCCGCTGGATCACGGCGCGCTGCTGTTCGACGATGGCACCAAGGTGCTTCTGCGCGACGGCGGAGACGGCGCCCTGATGGCCACCGTTCCCATCCGTAAGGACGGCATGTATCACATCGCGTCGGTGGAGCAGGGCGAAGACGTGCGCCTCAGCCCGGATTACTTCATCGAGGCCCAGCACGACGATCCGCCTACCGTGCGGATCGTGCGTCCGCAGCGGGATGCGCGCGTCAATCCGATAGAAGAGGTGACCGTCGCGGTGGAAGGCAGCGACGACTTCGGTCTCCAGGATCTGAGCCTGCATTATTCGGTCAACGGCGATGCCGAGAAGACCGTTTCGATGCTGGGTCACAAAGGCGCCAGGACGGCTTCCGGATCCACGGTCATCGCGCTCGAAGACTACAAGCTCTCCCCCGGCGACCTGGTGAGCCTGTACGCTACCTCCCGCGACTCGCACGCCACCGCCCGCACCGACATGTACTTCGTGCAGGCCGAACCCTTTGAGCGTCACTACTCGCAGTCGCAGGAATCTCCCGGCGGCGGTGGCAGCCAACAGGAGGACAACCGGATCTCGGAGCGCGAGAAAGAAATCATCGCCGCCACCTGGAACCAGATCAAAGACACCTCTGGCAATAAAGCCGCCGCGGCCGAGAACGCCGGGTTCCTGGCCGGCGTGCAATCCAAGCTGCGCGACCAGGCGCACTCGCTGGCGCAGCGCATGAAGGCGCGCCAACTGGCCGACGCCAGCGAAGAGATGAAAGCGTTCACCCAGGATATGGACGCGGCGGTGGCCGCCATGGGTCCGGCGGCGGACAAGCTGCGCGGGTCGCAATGGCAGAATGCGCTGGCGCCGGAGGAGAAAGCGCTGCAGCACCTCTTGCGGGCGGAAGCCATGATGCGCGACATCCGGGTGGCTTTCGGCAACCGCGGCGGTGGCGGCGGCGGCAACAATCCGACTGCCGACCGCGACCTGCAGAGCCTCTTCGACTTGGAGCTGGACACCGAAAAGAACCAGTATGAGAGCGGGCAATCCGCGGCTTCCAAAGACCACCGCCAGCAGGAGATCGACGACGCGCTGCAAAAGCTGGAACAGCTTGCCCGCCGCCAGCAGGAACTGGCCGAACAGCAGAAGCAGAACCAGCAGGTCTCCCAGCAGCGCTGGCAGCAGGAAATGCTGCGCCGCGAAGCCGAGGAGCTGCAACGCAAGATGGAGCAGCTTTCGCGCAATCAGAGTGGAATGCCGCAGTCCGGGCAGCCGCAGAGCGGACAGGGCGGCCAGCAATCCGCCCAGGGCGGACAGATGTCCTCGCAGCAGTTGCAGCGCGCCATCGAGCAGTTGCGCCAGGCGCAGAACGACATGCGCCAATCCACTTCCACCCAAAGCGAAGCGGACGCGCGACGCGCGGCGGAGCGGCTGAAGGAAGCCCGCGACATGCTGGCCGGGATGCGCCAGCAGCAGACCGCCACCAACATGGACGACCTGGCCCGCGAGGCCGATGACCTGGCGCGCCGCCAGCAGGAGTCGAATAACAAGATGCGGCAGACCTTCGGCGCGCCGGGCCAGGCAGGCCAGGGCGCTTCGCCGGAGAAGGTACAGGAACTGGCGCGCGAAAAGGATCAGATCGCCAACGACTACCAGCGTCTCGAAAGCGACGTCGGCAAAGCCGTGCGCGATACGCTGGCCACCAACCGCCAGTTGTCGAACAAGCTGCGCGAGGCTCTGGGCGAGGTCCAGCAGAACGAGCTCAACAATCGCATGCGCTGGACCGCAGATCACATCCGCCGCGGTGATGGCGAAATCGCCGCCATGCGCGATGCCGTCACTACGCAGGCGCTGAATAAGCTGCGCGACCAGCTGCAGGAGATCCAGAAAAGCGCTGGCAATGCCCCGTCGGACGGAGATAAGGACCGCCAGGCGCTGCAACAAGCGCTGGCCCAGACGGAGCAACTGCGGCAGCAGATGGAGCGGGCAATGCGGGCCGGCCGGCAGCCTGGGCGGCAGGCGGGCGAACAGCCGGGTCAACAGCCCGGCCAGCCACAGGCGCAAGCCGGACAGCAGCCTGGCACGCAGGGCGCGCAACCCGGCGACCGGGGCCAGCAGGCTCAAGCCGGGCAAACCGGTCCGCGTTCGAACGGCCGCCAGGGGGGCGGCCTGCTGCCGGGCGCCGGGCCAACCTGGGGCGACGCGGGCGAGATGGTCCGCAACTTCCGGCACACGCTGCACGAGTTGGAGAACAACCCGCAGGTCGGGAAGGATATCCGGGATAGCATCCGCGATATGTACCGGCTCGATCCGCAGCCCTCCAACGACCCGGAGCTTCTCAGCCGCATAGAGGCGCAAATGCTATCCGGCGTGGAGCAGATCGAGCTGCAGTTGCGCCGCGCGCTCGACCAGGGCGGCGCCGTGCGCAGCGGTCCCTCCGAGCCGGTGCCGCCGGGTTATGCCGACGCGGTGGCGGAATATTTCCGGCGCCTGAGCAAAGAGAAGTGATCTAATTGCTCAGCCCGCGAAAGTCGTACACATAGTTCGCCGCCAGCACCGGAAAGAGCACCATCAAGCTTATGCATTGCACAGTTCCAACTCTGCAGGCATTATAGATCCGCGACGCCCGCGGTTCAGCCGCCACGGTACCAGCGGAACAAAGCGGCGCCGAAAGGCGTATCATTCGGTTATGGCCGCCCTGAACAACTGGGTCGATATAACGCTCGGCGCGATCATCGTCGTATCCATCGTCGCCGGGCTGCGCGGCGGTTTGGTGCGCACGGTGGTGAGCTTCTGCGCTTCGATTCTGGGGCTGATCCTGGGACTGCACTACTATCGGGCGGTCGCATTTACCCTGCATCCGCGTATCACGGAGCCAGGCCTCGCCGACATTATCGGCTTCGCGATCATCTTCCTCGGCATCACGGTCCTGGGTTCGGTCGTCACCGGGATGCTGGCGAAGTTCATCCGTTCTCTCGACCTGGTCTGGCTCGACCGCCTGCTGGGCGCCGGTTTCGGACTGGTGCAGGGCCTGCTTTATGGAGCCATCCTGATCTGGTGCATGATGGCGTTTCTGCCCGTACCGCCCAAGCTGGTGCTGTCGCAATCGCGGTTGGCGCCTTGCGTGATGGATACCGCGCGCCGGGTGGCGGATGCTTCTCCGGACGAGGTGAAACGCACCTTCCGCCAAAGCTACCGCGATCTGAACCGGGTACTGCCCGAGAAAATAAAGGAAAAGCTCCCGCCCGCGCCCGGCGCGCAGATCTGACGGCCATTAGCATTCCCGCAATATGCTTGCGGCGCGCCCGGCGGTGGTAAGCTAAAGCGAGAGGTGCCATGAAACACATCGGCGGGGTGGTCGTCGCGTTTCTGGCCGCTGGTCCCCTTCTCGCTCAGATCAGGCCGGCGGGTCCTTTTGGCAACGTGGTCTTCCCGGCGGGACGGCCGGCGTCGGGCAATCCCTGGGGGAACGTGGTAACTCCTGCCATGCCACAGGGCGCCGCTGCGCTGGCTTCGGGCTATAACCGCGGCTCCTTCAGTGGTTCTTTCATCCGGGGATTCGGTGCCTATGGCAACACCGGCAGAGGACACCGTGTGCGCCGTTCGACCGGGATCTACGCCTTTCCCGTGTACGTGGGAGGATACGGCTACGGTTCCGGCTATGCGCCCGATCAAGGAGGGCCGCCGCCGGATGCCGATCAGGGCAACGCACCGGCATCCCAGCCGCCCGTGATCATCAATCAATATTTCGGAACGCCGCCACCCAATTCGGATGCTCCCGCCGAGTCGCCTGCCAACTCGAACTTCCACTTCTATCAATCGCCCACCGATAGCACCGACGCTGCGCCGGCTCCCGAACCGTCTTATTATCTGATCGCGTTCAAGGACCACACCATTTACTCGGCGGTGGCGTATTACACCGAGGGCGACACGCTGCACTATTTCACTACCGGCAACGTACACAACCAGGTCTCGCTATCCCTGGTGGATCGCGAACTGACCGAGAAGTTGAATCGCCAGCACAACGTGGATCTGCGGTTGCCCTGAGCGGCGCATTATCCCTTGGCGACGGCGAGCCGCCGCACAAATTGCACGTCTCCCTCCAGGAAATCGAATTCGGGTAGCGCGCCCGCGTCAATCCACCGGATCTCTTCGAAAACGCAGTTCTTGACCTCGCCGTCGAATGCACGGACGTCGAAGAAAATCAGCAGGAAAGGGCGTCCATTTGGATAACAGTACTCGTAACGTTCGATTTCCTGGCCGACGTGCGCCTCAATGCCTAACTCTTCCTTCAACTCGCGTGCCAGGCCTTCCTGCGGACTTTCGCCGCGCTCCAACTTACCGCCTGGAAACTCCCATTTGAGCGCATGCAGTTGGTCCGCCCGGCGCCGGCAGATCAGGATCCGCGCATCTTTTCGAATCACGGCGGCAACCACCGTAGTCTGCTGCATTAGAATGATTGGAACACGAAATGTACTCCGCCCGGCTGCTGGATCACTTTCAAAACCCGCGGAACATCGGCGAACTGCCGCCGCCCGCGGCGACCGTGCAGGCCAGCAACCCGGCGTGCGGCGATATCCTCCGGCTGTCGGTCGAATTCCGCGATGGCCGCGCGGCGGCTGTCCGCTATAAGGTGCGGGGCTGCACCGCTTCGATCGCGGCCGGTTCCGCGCTTACGGAATGGATCGCCGGCAAGACCCTGCCCCAAATCGCCGCCTTGCAGCCGTCTGAGATCGAAGACGCGCTGGACGGCCTGAGTCCCGAATCCAGGCACGCCGCTGCGCTTTGCGTGGACGCCGCCCGGGCGCTGGTCCGGCAGGTAACATAAGCTGATGCTGGTGCTGGCTTCCGCATCCCCCCGCCGCCGCGAGATTCTGAAACAGGCCGGCATATCGTTCGTCGTCCGCCAGGTGGATGTGGACGAGACACCCTTGCCGGCCGAGACGCCGCGTGATTACGTCCGGCGCCTGGCCCACGCGAAGGCGGTGGCGGCCGCCGCGCAGCCCGGCGAGATCGTGTTGGGCGCCGATACCACCGTGGTGATCCACGGCGGGATTCTGGCCAAGCCTAACGGCGCGAGCGATGCCGTCCGCATGCTCTCTTTGCTGTCCGGTCAGCGGCACGAAGTCCTCACGGGCGTATGCTTACACACACCGGATGTCACCGTCGAAGACATCGCCGAAACCAGCGTGTGGTTCGCTCCCCTAACCCCCGAACAGATCGAGGCTTACGTGGCCACCGGCGAGCCCATGGACAAGGCCGGCGCCTACGCTATCCAGGGTTTGGCGTCCAAATTCGTCGAACGCATCGAAGGCTGCTACTTCAACGTGATGGGGCTGCCCGTAGCGATGGTTTACCAGCACCTGCGGGTCTTCGGGCGTGAAAAAATCTGATGAAAATCGCGGTTTCCGTGATATTATGAACGTCCGATTCATCACTATCAGTTAGTGGTCAACTCCATGACTAAGTTCTGTTCGGCTCTGGTTGTGGCGGCGTGTGTCGCAACGTCCGCCCAAGCGCAGCAGGATCGGATCTCCGGCCCGATCGATCCCAGCCAGTTAGTGGTGTTGAGAGGATGCGTTCACCCGCAGGCGCGGCCCGAATACGATCAGGGTCCGGTGGACCCGTCCTTTCGGCTTTCCTACATGACACTGATCCTGAAGCCCGGTCCGGCCCAACAGGCCGCGCTCGCACAGTTGCTGGCGGATCAGCAGGATCCGGCGTCGCCGCAATTCCACCAATGGCTCACACCGGAGGAATACGCCAGCCAGTTCGGTACTAGCCCGCGCGATCTGGCCAAGATCTCGGCCTGGCTCACCTCGGCGGGATTTCAGGTGGCCTATACCGCACGCGGGGGCGATTACATTTCTTTCAGCGGCACCGCGATGCAGGTACAAGCCGCGCTCCACGCGGCGGTGCATCGCTACGTCGTAAATGGCGAGAGCCACTTCGCCATCGCCGCGGATCCCTCCATTCCAGCCGCACTGGGTCCCCTGGCGCGCGCGATCCTGGGGTTAAACGATTTTCTCCCCAAGCCGCACCACATATGGCAAACGCACTGTACCGGGTGCAATCAATACTCCGAATATTCGCTGGCGCCGGATGACTTAACCACGATCTACGATGTCAATCGGCTGTACCAGCTCGGCTTCGACGGGAGCGGACAGAAGATCGCCATCGTCGGCGAATCCCAGTTGGACCTGTCGGACATTCAGTCCTTCCGCAGCACGTTCGGCCTGGCGGACCAGAGCCTGCAGACCATCGTCACCGGGACCGACCCCGGCATCAACTCGGATGCGCTGGGCGAAGCCGACCTGGATATCGAATGGGCCGGCGCCATCGCCCGGAATGCCAAGTTCTATTACGTCTACAGCGCCAACGTGGACGACGCCACCTTCTATGCCATCGATCAGAATCTCGCCCCGGTGATCAGCGAGAGTTGGGGCGGATGCGAGCCGTACGTGTCCGCGGACCTGGGCGCGACTTATGAAGCCGAGGCCCAAAAAGGCAATGCCATGGGTATCACCTGGCTGGCCTCGTCGGACGACACCGGCGCCGCCGGCTGCGACCCGCACGGCGTCAGCGCCGCCACGTTAGGCGTGGCCGTGCAGATTCCATCCAGTATCCCGGAGGTCACCGCGGTCGGCGGCACCGAGTTCAACGAGTCTTTTGGTATTTACTGGAGCCCCAATAACACGCCAACCGGGCTGTCGGCGCTTTCCTATATACCGGAAATTGCGTGGAACGATTCCGCTTTGGGCGGCGGTATCGCGGCGGGCGGGGGCGGCGTCAGCATCCTGTATCAGAAACCGAGTTGGCAGGCCGGGCCGGGAGTCCCCAGCGACAACGCGCGCGATGTTCCCGATGTGGCCATGACCGCATCCGCCGATCACGACCCGTACAACGTGTTGAGTTCCGGACAGTGGCAGGGCATCGGCGGGACTTCGGCTTCGACGCCGGTCTTCGCCGGCATCGTCGCGATTCTGAATCAATACCTGGTCGCCAAAGGCGTGCAGGGTCATGCCGGGCTTGGCAATATCAACCCATCGCTTTACTCCATGGCGCGCACCTCGCCCTCGGCTTTTCACGACATCACCTACGGCGATAACGTGGTGCCCTGCCAGGCAGGCACCACCGACTGCAGCAATGGTCAGTACGGCTACGCTACCGGTAAGGGGTACGACCCGGTTACCGGTCTGGGGTCGGTGGATGCCTATAACTTCGTCATTAACTACACCGGCGCGCCCTCCGGCGGGCTGGCCCTCACCAGCCTGTCCCCGGCTTCCGCTACCGCCGGCGGCGCCGCCTTTACACTCACGGTCGCCGGCTCCAATTTTGCCAGCGGCGCGGCGGTCAACTGGAATGGGACGCCGCTCCCCACCGCGTTGGTCAGTTCCACGCAGTTGCAGGCTGCCGTGGCCGCCAACCTGATCGCGTCCGCCGGCACGATCGCCATTACGGTCTCGAGCGGCGGCGCCGTTTCCGGCGTACTTTATTTCAGCATCGCGCCGGCAGCGCCGCCACCGTTGACCTTGACCGATGCCCGGGTCACCAGCCAGGCGCCTCCCGGCGCGGGTTGCGTGTTGCCGCCCGCCGAGACCACCTTCGCCACCAGCGTGGGCACGGTGTACTTGTATTTTTCCGCCAGCACCACCGCAAATGACTTGCTGAACAACGATTGGCTGGCTCCGGATGGCACAGTCACAGCCGGGAGCTATTGGACCCAGCAGGCCGGCGATTTCTGCTTCACCGGCGCCAGTCTGAAGATCAGCGGGCTGAGCGCAGCCAAGCTGGGCTCCTGGACGGCCCGCATTTACGACAACGGAGCGGTGATCCAATCGCTTGAGTTTACGGTCACGGCCACCGCCTCCACGGTCCCGGTGATCGCCTCGGTGAAGAATGCCGCCAGCTATGCCTCGGGTGTGATCTCCCCCGGCGAAATCATCGTGTTGTTCGGCTCGGGCATGGGCCCCGCCAACCTCGCCCAGCTTACGCTCGATAACGATGGCCTGGTCTCCACCACGCTGGCCGGCACCACCGTGAAGGTGAACGGCGTGGCGGCTCCCATGATCTACACACTGGCCGGCCAGGTGGCCGCGGTCGTACCCTACGAGGTAACCGGTTCCACGGCCCAGGTCACCGTGACCTACAAGGGGCAAACCTCGGCGTCGTTCCCGGTAACCCTGGCCTCCACCGTGCCCGCGCTGTTTACCTCCAATGCCAGCGGCACCGGGGAAGTCGCCGCGCTGAATGGGAACACAGGCATCAATTCCCTGACTCAACCCGCGCCTCCCGGCAGCGTGGTGGTTCTCTTTGCTACCGGCGAGGGACAGACGTCGCCGGCCGGAGTCGATGGCAAGCTGGCGGCTGCGCCGCTGCCCAAGCCGCTGCAGAATGTGACCGTCACCATCGGAGGAAAACCCGCCGCGGTGGCCTATTACGGTGCTGCTCCCGGGGAAGTGGCGGGTGTGATGCAAGTCAATGCCACCATTCCCGACGGAGTCTTCGGCAGCGCCGTGCCGGTCAGTATCCAGGTGGGCGATACGCCGAGCCAGCCAGGTACCACCATCGCCATCGCCCCGCCCGCCAGCCAATCGGCCTTCCAGGTGACTTCCGAGGAGACCGCCGCCGCGGTCTACAGCAACCCCGACGGCAGCACGGATTGTATTGCGCCGGCAGCCCAGAATTCCTTCTCCAACAGCGCTACGTCGGCCTATGTGTATCTGACCTATGTAGGCGCCCAGCCCGGTGACGTGCTCAGCTTCAACTGGGTGCATCCCTCCGGGCAAGTGGATGCAACGCAGCCCAAGGTCACATTGAAGGCCGGCGGATCGGGATGCGCGGCGGCCGCCCTGGCGATTCAGGGCCAGGAACCCGCCAGCGAACCCGGCACCTGGCAGGTACGGGTGCTGTACAACAACACGCTCCAATTCACGTTGGCCTTCAGTATCGTGGCGCCGCCGTCCTCTTTCGTGGTCACCGCCAAGGAAACCGCCGGCGCGCTGATCACCGATACGAACGGCAATCCGGAATACTGCACGATGCCTGCGGCCAAGACCGGCTTCCTGACCACGGATGCCGCCGCGTGGGTCTGGTTCACCTTCAACGGCGCACAGGTTGGCGATGTCTTCACGTTCCATTGGATCCATCCGTCGGGCTCGCTGGATTCCTATCAGCCCACCGAGGTGCTCAATTTCAGCGGCTCCGGATGCACGGCCTGGCCCCTGCAAATCGCCGGGACCGGCGTCGTCAATATCCCCGGCAAATGGCAGGTCGCGGTGCTGCGCAACGGTGTCCAGTTATTCACTCTGCCCTTCACCATCACCGCGCCCAACGCCAACACCTTCACCGTGATCGACAAGGTCATTTCCGGCACGGTCGGCACCGATGCCGCCGGACACCTGGTATGCGGAGAGCCGCCCTCTCAGACCACCTTCTCCATCTACGACTGGGCCGTTTTCGCGTACCTGGATTTCGATGGCGCCACCTCGTCCGACCTGTTGACGTTCAAATGGTTCAACCCGAAGGGCCAGGAGGATCTTGCCGACAGCGGCTCTTTCCCGATCACATTCCAGGGGGCCGGCTGCGCCGCCTGGGGATTGCCGATCTACGGATCGGCGGAAGCGGAGGCCGGCAACTGGCAGGTCAGCGTCTATCTGAACGGTAACCTGCTCTACAGCCAGGGCTTCACGATACATTACTGATCTGTTAACAGTCGCCGGCGTGGAACAAGCCGGCTCCAGACTGCGTAGCTAGAACATGCAGTTCTTCTGGCAAGACCTCCGTTACGGTTTGCGGACCCTGCTGCGGAGTCCGGGTTTCTGTGCCGTCGCCATCCTCGCCCTGGCACTGGGCATCGGTCCCAATACGGCTATTTTCACCATGGTGAACGCCGTTCTCCTGAAGCCGCTGCCGATTCCCGAGCCGAACCGTGTGGTGATGATCTGGGGCACCCTTCTGAAGTCGGGCTTCGACCAGATGCCGGTTAGCGGCGCCGACTTCCTCGACTGGAAGAAGCAATCCACGTCGTTCGAGTACATGGCGGCGGCCTTCGCCATCCCGGAGTACGGTCTGAACATCAGCGGCATCGGCGATCCGGAGCGCGTGCCGGCGGCGCTGGCTTCCCAGGAGTTCCTGCCGGCGCTGGGAATCAAGCCGATCGTGGGCCGCAACTTCCTGCCGGAGGAGGACCGTCCCGGTGGACCGCCGGCGGTGATGATCAGCAACGCGCTGTGGCAGCGCCGCTTCCATTCCGATCCCGCCGCGGTCGGGCGCGTGCTCACGGTGGACGGAGTGCCGCGCACGATCGTAGGTGTCGTGCCGCATCATTTGGGCGAGATGGTGAAGGCGGATCTGTGGCTGCCGACGGCCATCAACCCGAACAATCCCGAGCGGCAGAACCACAACTACGGAATTGTGGCGCGGCTGAAGCCGGGCGTCACTCTGCAGAGCGCGCGCGCGGAGATGACCCTGATCGCGCAACGGCTGGAGCGCGCCTATCCCAAGACCAACACCGGGTGGGGCATCACCATGTTTCCGATGGCGGAGATGTACACCGGGCGCGTGCGTCCGGTGCTGTGGATCCTGTTGGGCGCCGTCGGGCTGCTGCTGTTGATCGCCTGCGCCAACCTGGCCAACCTGCTGCTGGCGCGGGCCGCGACGCGCGAGAAAGAGATCGCCGTGCGGGGCGCCTTGGGGGCGGGGCGGAGACGAATCGTCCGGCAACTGCTCACCGAGAGCCTGGTGCTGGCGCTGGCGGGAGGCGGCCTGGGACTGCTCATGGCGGTGTGGTGCGTCCGGTTGCTCCGGAGCATCGTGCCGGATATGTTCCCCATGCTGCAACTGATGGGCGTGGATGCGCGTGTCCTCATGTTTACGCTGGGAATCTCCCTGTTGACGGGGCTGCTGTTCGGGCTGGTCCCGGCGTGGAAAGCGTCGCGCACGGATCTGAACACGACGCTCAAGGAAGCCGCCGGCCGTTCGGAGAGCGCGGGCGGATCGGCGCGGATTCGCACCGTATTGCTGGGGGCCGAGGTGGCCATGGCCGTATTGCTGTCCGTCAGCGCGGGTCTGCTGCTGCGGAGTTTCGGGCGCGTGACGGCCGTGAATCCGGGGGTGTACACGACCAACCTGCTGACCATGAATCTGAGCCTGCCGGAAGTGAAGTACGACACGCCGGAGAAGCGCGGGAACTTCTACAAGGAACTGATGACCCGGCTGGACGCGCTGCCGGGCGTACGCTCCGCTGGAGCCGTGGTGTTCCTGCCCTTGCGCGTTTCGATTCTTTCGTTCCGGATTGGCGTGAACAGCTTCGAAATCGAAGGGCGGCCGCCCGTGACCCAGGACAAACAGCCGTTGGCGGACTACCGTCTGGCGACGCCCGGCTATTTCCGCACCATTGGCATCGCCTTGCGGCAGGGTCGGCTGTTCAACGATCACGACGACCGCGCGGCCAAGCGGGTGGCGCTGGTCAATGAGGCGCTGGTGCGCAAGCATTTTCCGAACGAGAACCCGCTGGGCAGGCGTATCCTGTTGGGCGGCACGCCCACGGAGATCGTAGGCGTGGTGGCGGATGCGAAATTGTATGGACTGGATTCGGCGATCGAGCCGGCGATCTACGTGCCGCACTTGCAACATCCGGGTGATTCGATGGCGTTGGCCGTGCGCACCGTGGGCGATCCGACGGCCATGACGGGCGCGGTGAGAAGAGAGGTGTCCAAACTGGATCCGGATCTGCCGATTTCCGACGTCCGGACCATGGAGAAGGTGCTCTCCGATTCCCTGATGCTGCGGCGGGTGGCCATGTTGATGATCGTGGTCTTTGCCTCGCTGGCGCTGACCCTGGCGACGGTCGGAATTTACGGGTTGACGGCCTACGCGGTCAGCCGCCGCACACACGAGATCGGCCTGCGGGTGGCCCTGGGCGCCAGCCAGTCGCAGATCCTGCGCCTGGTGCTGGGCCGCGGACTGCTGACGTCGCTGGCCGGCGCCACCTTCGGACTGGCCGCCGCATTCGAGTTGACCCGCGTCCTCTCCGGCATGCTCTATGGCGTCACCGCTACCGATCCGCTGGTGTTCGCAGGTGTCCCGCTGCTGCTGATCGCCGTGTCGCTGATCGCCAGCTACGTGCCGGCGCGCAAAGCCACTCGCATCGATCCGCTGGTCGCGTTGCGTTACGAATGAGTCATGGCGCTGTGAGGCACCACAACAACGCATGAAAATGGGCTCCAGTGGGATGTAGTCTGGAATCAGCTGCCAGACGGAGAGGCCGATTTATTCTGGTGCGGTTGAGCCCG
>Ga0335085_10000175_pt1 | contig 205413 bp, 162 predicted proteins | sample Lox_Sample_45_FD_206712 | JGI IMG/M metagenome (GOLD analysis project Ga0335085, IMG submission 206712) | Soil microbial communities from Loxahatchee National Wildlife Refuge, Florida, United States - Lox_Sample_4.5 | ecosystem: Environmental > Terrestrial > Soil > Wetlands | place: USA... | reverse complement strand
GGCGTTGGTGTGGGACCGCAACACGATCCGAGATCTTGCTGCTCGCTACCCGAGATTACTGGACAATGCGCTGTTAATCGCATCTGAATATTTGGCCGAGCACATGGAAAGCTACATAGCGTTGACGAGTCACAACGCGCGGCAACGGCTAGTCCATGTGCTGACCACCATTGCGCCTAGCATCGGCCGAAAGGTTCCCAACGGCATTGAACTCGATGTCACGAATGAAGAGTTGGCTAATGCAGCGAACGTGACGCTATTTACCGCAAGTCGCGTCTTGAGCGAATGGCAACGAACTGGCGATGTTTTGAAAAGCCGGGGAAAGCTCCTACTCCGCTGTCCGGAACAGCTTCTTGGGCAATCCGCCTGATGCAGTCCGTCTACACTTTCACGACGTGTATAAAAGCGACGGGATTGGTTGCTGAACTGTTATTCCTCCCAGCCCTTAACGCCAATCTGCTTTTTCATCCGATCGGATCGTATCCTGGCCATTAACGGATATTTTTCCAGTTGACAGCGACCGTGGCTCAGCCCGGCACCCGGAGCATCAGCGTGCCTCGCGACACGGACCCCCTCAACAGGTGGGGGGAGCCGGACTGAGTCGATTTGACAATCGCACATGCAGCATGACGGCGTCGCTGCCCGCGAGCAATCACGATGAGCCTGATCGTCTGGTCGAAGCCCGTTCTGTAATCCAGCCTTGGCGAGATTGAGAATTGCACGCGCCTCCCACTGTGGGGACCTCCGACGGCGTTCCGCTCTTTCGGGAACTTCGATCCGAATTGAGCGTCCGGCCTTTGTGGTCAGATAACGCTCGACGACCTGCTTCGGAATCCGAAGGACGCGATAACGACGCCGGGACAAATTCTCCGGCTGACCGAGGTCGATGACGCCCTCCATTCTGGCGAAGACGCGGATGACCTTGTCTTCTGAACATTTCATGACTTGCGCGACATCCCTGACTGTCAAGCGTTCGCTCATCGTTGACCTCGCTGCACGGATTGTCCCTCCGTCTTGTCGTTCCGGTCATTTTGTGTACCCCAACTGCGGAACGGCACAGATGCTAACTGTTTCTCCATGCGCTCGGAGATAAGGTCTGCGTAGTGCCGCTCGACAATGCGGACGGTGTCGCCGAGATACGCGGCAACCTGCTCGACACTCCGGCCCTCGCTCAACCAAAAATCGACCGCCGTGTCTCGAAAACGATGTGAGAGGTTGCCTTTAATCCAAACCCCCGCGTCTTGCATCAGCTGTCGGAGATCAGCCTGCCACAACCCCGTCGCGGATTCCGGCAGACTCATCCCGTTCCAGAAAACATACTTCGGATTGCCGTTCGTCACCCTGAGCAATTCTTCATGCAATCCGGGACGCAAGGGTTGACGAACAGGTCTCCCAGTCTTCTGGCGTTCAATACGGAGCCAGCCACCTTTGATGTGGTCGCGTTCGAGTTGAACCGTATCCCGGATGGCAAGGCCAGTTTCGACTTGGCAATGGATGAGCGCAGTGACACGGGCCTGCTTCTCGATGTCATCGGGAAAGGTCTTCGGGACTTGGCCGATAAGCGTCGTCAATTCCTTGTCGCTGAACGGCTGCGGCTTCAACCGTATGGTGTCTTCCTTCGTCAACTTGATGGGCTTAAGGACACGGAGGATGTCTTCGAGTTGCTTGCCCTCGCACGCGGACCGAAGAAACCCACGGAGATTTTGCTGCGCCTTCTGGCGGGTGACGTTGGATTTCCACTTCCAGCTCGCACGGAAGTGAACGACATCATCGGTGGTGATTTCATGCGGGAAGAATTTCGAGCGGTCGGCCAGGTACTGCTCGAACAGTCCGAGTTGGTATTTCAATTTACGGCGGGTTGAATTGCTCAGGCCCTCACTCTGCTTCGCGAGGATGTGAGTCGCAATCTTGTCGGCGATGGTTGTTTTCTTGGGCTGCTCCGGTTTGGCCGGAACGACAACTTCGCCTGAATTGAGGCGACGTTCAAGTTCCCGCGCTTTCTCCTCAGCCGTACCGAACGACCGCGTGTTGGCTGGCTGTCGGAATTGTTTCCCGTGGCGGGAGTACCGCAGCCACTTGGCGCAGCGGCACCTTGCGTACCCTTCCTCGCTGCTATAGTCGCATGTCGCCTTGTGCCGGACGAAGACCCTGACCCGAATCGCCTGTGCTGGCTCGTTCACTATGCCTCCTTTGGGGGGAGACAGAACCCGCATTCAAATTCGAACTCCTAACACAGGCTCTAGCACGCTAGCGATGTAAGTCAATGAAAACAAATGGCGGAAGCGAGTGGGGGTCGAACCCACCGGTGACAGGATTGCCTGCCACCCGCCGGTTTTGAAGACCGGGACGATCACCGGACCGCATGCGCTTCCGTTACTCACTTCATTCTAAGCGAGACGAAAAAGGCGCGGGCTGGCACCCGCGCCATTCCTGAGATCCTAAAGGGACTACTTCGGCTGAGACGCGGTTCTTAGATACGGTTTGATTGTTTTGAAGCCCGGGAATTTCTGTTGAGCCTCTTCGTTCGATACAGCGGCGGTTAAGATAACATCTTCGCCGGACTTCCAGTTTACCGGCGTCGCCACTTTGTGCTTCGACGTGAGCTGCATCGAGTCGATCACTCTCAGAATTTCGTCGAAGTTGCGGCCAGTGGTCATCGGGTAGCTGATCTGGAGCTTGATCTTCTTATCAGGACCGATTACGAAGACCGTGCGCACCGTGGCATTGTCCGCGGGCGTCCGGCCCTCACAGGACTCGCCAGCGTCCCCGGGGAGCATTCCGTAAAGCTTAGCTACCTTCAGTTGCGGGTCACCGATCATCGGATAGGTTACTTTCGCGCCCTGTGTCTCTTCGATGTCTTTCTCCCATTTTTCGTGACTTGAGACCGGATCAACACTGAGACCAAGGATCTTCACATTGCGTTTGGCAAACTCCGGTTGCAGCTTCGCCATGTATCCGAGCTCCGTCGTGCAAACAGGAGTGAAGTCCTTGGGATGCGAGAACAGAATGGCCCAGCCGTCACCGATCCAATCATGAAAGTGGATCGTGCCTTGGGTCGTTTCCGCGGTGAAATCTGGAGCGACATCGTTGATTCTTGGGACGCTATGGGTCTCGCTTGCGGTCGCTGTCGTCATTGGTATTCCTCCATTAAGATGCAGATCGATTGAAGATTCCGAAGTCCGCCCTCGCCCGGTCCCCAATTTATAAAGCGGATGAAAACAGAACCCACCCGCTTTACCGGGTGGGTGGGGAAAGAATTCGTTGAATGCTACCCACACACCGGCATCGGGCGACAACAACAACACATCGCTCCCGCGGTGAATGGATGAGACATAAAACTAGAATAGGCGCGCCAAATAATGCTGTCAACGCCGCTGGGCGGGCCGCGAAATGATTTTCTGCATCGGGCACGAGTTTGCAATCATCGTTTGCATGCGGGAACTTTTCACCTGAGGGACAGCATGGCTACGGAGCAGCGGCGGTTTGCAATGGCCCAATGGGACGTATTTTCGTCCAACCCACTCGAGGGTAATTCCCTGGCCGTCCTTTTCGACGCACGCGGCCTGAGCGACTCTGAAATGCAAGCCATCGCTAAGGAAACAAATCTGTCGGAGACAACGTTTGTTTTGCCACGTGATCCAAGGATCGAACAAGAACGCGGCGTGCGGGTACGCATCTTCACAGTCGAGGAAGAATTACCCTTCGCAGGTCATCCGACATTGGGAACGGCATTCGCCTTGCGCGGGAACAGCGGCGCTTCTGAAATCCAACTGGAACTGAATGTGGGCAAGGTTCCAGTTCGGTTTCAACGCACCGATGGACAGCCGGATTTTGGAGAGATGACACAGAACGATCCAGTCTTTGGAGCGGTGCATACTCGCGAGGCTGTGGCGCGCGCAACCGGGATGAATAGCCAAGACTTCGATCCGTCGCTGCCAATTCAAACTGTTTCGACAGGACTTCCATTCACGGTCGCGCCATTGAGATCGCTTACAACAATCCAGAATCTAAGGCTCAACCTTCGGGAAGCAAGTGAATATCTGCAGAAGTCCGGAAGCAAGTTTTTCTACTTTGTCAGCCGTGAAACTGTCGATTCGCAAGCTGGTCTGCACGCGCGGATGCTCTTTTATAACGGTGAAGATCCGGCAACGGGATCGGCCGCGGGCTGTGCTGCTGCGTGGATGGTGCAACACCGTATGGCCGAACCGGACCGGGGTGTACTCATCGAACAGGGGATCGAGATGCGACGTCCGAGCCGAATTTTTGTTCGCGCTTCGCGTCGCGATAACCGTGTAGTTAACGTTCGCGTCGGAGGCAACGCCATTGAAGTAATCCGCGGCGAGATTTTTCTTTAACGCACTTCGCGCAAAATGCGGAAAACACTGGCAGGCATTCACTCGCGGAAATTACAATAGCCGAAAGGTTCCATTGGCTTTCACGATACTTTACAGCAACAGATTTTCCCTTTAGCATCCATTTCGCTCTGTACATTCTTTCTATAAGAGAAGCCTGCACAGAATCGCTCGGCTCCCGAGCAGCGTGGTTGAGAAAGGTACATGAAACCAAAGCGCACGATTCTGTGTGTGGATGACAATGAGCAGTCGCTCTCTCATCGCAAAATCATGTTGGAAACACGGGGCTATCGCGTAGCCAGCTTTTCGCGTGGCGAGGAAGCATTCGATTGTTTCTCCAAAGGTGGCGTGGACCTGGTGATCGCCGATATGGCAATGCCTGGTCTGGACGGACCGCAACTGATTGCCAAGATCAAAAACCTGTCGCCGCAAACTCCTGCGATTCTGATCTCCAGTAAAGTCCGAATCTACGATCACGATTCCAAAGCCGACGTATTTCTGACGAAAGGGATGTATTCTCCGGCTGACCTGCTTGAGCGGGTACGTCTGCTTTTGATACGCAAGCGCGGCCCGAAAAAAATGCAGCAACGAAACGCTGTGGCAGCAGGACAAGTTGGCGTTGCCTGACACGGCCCTTCTTTGGAGTTCAAACCTGGTATTCGGCTCTCACTGCCCCGCTCCTTCCGCTGCTTCGTGTAAGATTTCTTCAGCATGGGCGAAGCCTTTATAGAAGCTAGAAGTCTGCGCAAGACCTATCACATCGGGAAAATTGAAGTGGAGGCGCTACGCGGAATTTCGTTTAGTGTCCGAAAGGGTGAGTTTGTAAGCGTAGTTGGACCGTCGGGCAGCGGGAAATCCACTCTTTTTTACTTGCTCGGGGGATTGACCCGTCCCGATCAGGGAAGCGTGATTCTCGATGGGGACGATCTAGCAACGTTATCAGACGCCGAACGCACGCGTATGCGGAAGCGTAAGATCGGATTCGTGTTCCAGAAATTCAACCTGCTGCCCACTCTGGATGCGCGCTCCAACATTTTTATAGCGCGGGAAATCTCCGGGAATAACAATCACGACCCCGCGTTTTTCAACCGCATCACCGACTTACTGGGCCTGACCCAGCGACTTAAGCATCGCCCATCCGAGTTGTCGGGCGGGGAGCAACAACGTGTTGCCCTTGCTCGCGCGCTCATCAATAAACCAGCCGTGGTGCTGGCAGACGAACCGACCGGAAATCTGGATTCGAAGAACTCCGAAGTCGTGCTGGGCATGTTGCGGCTTTCAAACCAGGAGCTCGGCCAAACGGTGATGATGATTACGCACAATCCCGAAGCTGCCGGATACGGCGACCGCATCATTCACATGCGTGACGGGCAGATCGTGAATCCTGAACAAGACCCGCAGTGGGCCCATCATTAGGCGGTGATATCCTAATTCATTGAATTCCTATCGAGGCTGTCACCGTTCATGGCTGATCCGTTGACTTCTAATACCAATCCAGAAACTCAACCGGCTCCCGAAAGCACGGAGTCGTTCGGCGAGATTCTCTCTCAATTTCAAAAGACACACTCACGCAAGACGGAAGACGCGCGGCAACTGGAAGGAACGGTCATCGCCGTGACACCCGAAGCTGTCTTCTTCGATATCGGGTTCAAATCGGAAGGAATTCTTCCGTTATCAGCCCTTCAGGGAGAAACTCTCAAGGCAGGCGATAAGGCTCTCGTCACCGTAAAGGGCCGCGACCTGGACGGATACTACGAGCTCTCGCGCTTCAAGGTTGAACGGCCGATGGACTGGTCCGCCTTGGAAAAAGCATTCGCTGGGAAATCTGCAGTGCTCGGAACAGTTACCGCGCAAGTCAAAGGTGGGTTCAGCGTCGATGTTGGCGTGCGCGCCTTCATGCCCGCATCTCGCAGCGGAGTGCGAGAGGCTGCGGAGATGGAAAGTCTCGTTGGGCAAGAGATTCGCTGCCGCATTATCAAACTCGATGTAGCTGACGAAGATGTCGTAGTGGACCGCCGTGCAATCGCCGAAGAGGAAGAACGCGCCGCAAAGGACAGACTCTACGGCCAGATCAAGGAAGGAGATACCGTCAGTGGCGCAGTGCGCAGCCTGACAGATTATGGCGCTTTCGTCGATCTCGGCGGGGTCGATGCACTGCTGCACGTGGCCGATATTTCTTGGGGTCGCGTTAGCAAGCCGGCCGACGTGCTCTCAGTAGGCCAGCAGGTCGAAGTAAAAGTTTTAAAACTCGCTGAAGAGGGCGGGAAGAAACGCATTTCTGTGGGCCTGAAACAATTGCAGCCGCAACCGTGGGACAACGTTCCCGGAAAGTACAAGGCCGGCGATCGTGTGCGCGGCACAGTAAGTCGGCTGATGGACTTCGGCGCGTTCGTCGAACTCGAACCTGGCATTGAGGGCCTCATTCACATCTCGGAGATGTCGTGGGCCAAGGGGAAGATCCGCAAGGCCAGCGATGTAGTCAAACCCGGCGAGACAGTTGAGGTTGTGATCCTGGGTGTAAGCTCGGCAGAACGCCGGATCTCGCTGGGATTGAAGCAAGCGCTCGGTGATCCGTGGATAGATGTGCCACAACGTTTCCCGATCGGCTCCGCGATTGAAGGTCCGGTCACGAGTCTCACGAAGTTTGGAGCATTCGTAGAGCTGTCCGAAGGAGTCGAGGGCATGATCCATGTAAGCGAGATCAGCCCCGACAAGCGCATCGGACAGCCGGCGGAAGTGCTTCGCGTAGGACAAATCGTCAAGGCTCTGGTCATCGGCATTGAGCCCGAAAAGCGCCAAATTCGGCTAAGCATGAAGCAGTTGGTCCCCACGGGGCTTGATGAATATCTGGCCGAGCACAAGGAAGGCGATGTCGTCACCGGGCGTCTGATGGACGATAGTGGCGATCAGACACGGGTCGAACTGGGTGAAGGCATTTACGCCGCATGCAAGCTCACACAGGAAAACAGCGTTCAGAAGGAATCGAGTGGTTCGGCGAAGGCCGACCTCTCTTCTCTGACTTCCATGCTCCAGGCGCGCTGGAAAACGGGCGCGGGGGCGCCAGTCAAAGCAGAACCCACCCGGGCGGGACAAGTACGAAGCTTCCGAATCAAGAAAATCGACCAGGCTGCGAAAAAAATCGAGCTCGAACTGGCCTAGCACCTCAACCTGACGTAACAGCACAGAGGATGCGGCCAGCGCGTTTCCCCTTGCAAATGCTGTATAATTTTCTTCGTCGAGCGGGAGTAACTCAGTGGTAGAGTGCGACCTTGCCAAGGTCGAAGTCGCGGGTTCAAATCCCGTCTCCCGCTCCAGATTTCTTATGATTCCAGCTTGCTCGTGCTCCGCTGACGGACTCGTCCGGGCGCTGGATTGAGCAGGGGCGCGGTACCCAAGTGGTAAGGGAGAGGTCTGCAAAACCTTTATGCGTCGGTTCGATTCCGACCCGCGCCTCCAAAATTTAACCTCATGAAACCCGCATAAACAGCGGGTTTTTCTATTTGTTACCAAAGATGTCTTAGTTTTGTGCTAATTCTGTGCTAGCCTCGCTCTAAATACGGGGGCTCAGCATGACGCCGGTTATCACAATCTTTGTCCGCCATTCGCCCGGCTGCAAATGGGCGGGAGACGAGTTCGCTAAGACTTGCCGATGCCGGAAGCATTTCCGATGGTCCCAAAACGGCAAGCAATTCCGGCGCAAGGCGGGTACGCGGTCATGGGCCGAAGCTGAAGAGCAAAAGCGGAAGCTGGAGGCCGAACTTTCCGGCAAGCCGCTACCCGAAGCGGACGCTACACAAACCCTCGATTACGCGATTACCGTTTTCAAGTCCGATAAGGAAAACCAAGGGCTAACCGCGGACATCCGCGGCCGCTACGCTCGCGAGCTCGCCCGGTTGCAATCCTTCTGTGAGGGACGAGGCGTCTTTACCGTCCAGGGCATTACGCGCGAGCTGCTAGTCGATTATCAAAGCACTTGGGCGGAGCTGTACCCTTCCACAAATACGCGCCTTTCCGTTCAAGCCCGGCTCCGGAACTTCCTCCGCTTCTGCTATGACTCGAAATGGCTGGACCGGATCCCGAAGACCTCCCGCATCAAAGCGGAGGAAGCGCCTACACTTCCCCTTACCAAGAAAGAATTCGAACGTCTGCTAAAGAAAATTCCAGGGACCTTTTCAGGACATCATCGTTTTGCGCCCGGCAAGCCCGCGACCGTTCGCGCGTTGGTTCAATTGATGCGATGGTCCGGTCTCGCTATTCGGGACGCGGTTACGCTTCGCCGGGACGAGATCATATTCGACAAGCCGAAGAAACTTTACCGCATCGTGACGGCCCGGCAGAAAACCGGGACCCATGTATCCGTGCCGGTCCCTCCGAAGGTCGCGAAGGAACTGCTAGCCGTTCTGAATGGGAATCCGACGTATGTGTTTTGGTCGGGCAATGGAAAGGAACAGAGCGCGGTTACACATTGGCAAGACGACATGCGGACACTTTTTAAAGCCGCGGGCATTGAATCCGCGGGCAATATGCTTAGCCATCGGCTCCGGGATACGTTCGCTGTAGATCTTCTCGAAAAGGGCGTCCCGATTGAGGAAGTCTCAAAGCTACTCGGGCATGAGAGTATCAAGACGACCGAGCGCCATTATGCAAAATGGGTCAAGGGTAGGCAGGACCGGCTAGACAAGCTTGTAACGGGGACTTGGTAGTCCCGGATAGAAAAGTGACCTAATGCTTCATTCCTATAACTATCCCGATTTCGTCGTCCTTTCCAACAAGGCCGCTCGAATCAGTTTTTGGAATTGTGTAAGCCTTCAATCGAGCCGCCTGTAGTGCTGCTACCAAAGCATTCCCATTGTCCTCTTGACCTTTAGGAACCTGTACTTCAATCCCATGAACTATATAAGAAAGCATGAGAAAGCGAGTTTGTGTATGCGATCCCTCCCATCCTGGAGCGTGAGCAAGGACCTCGTTAAGTTGCATTGCAAGATTAACCTGCTCTGCCTCTCCCATAGCTGAAATTGCTACTTTCCCTTTGTGATTCTCCAATTTCGCGATCATATTCATCGCGTCGCCATTCGTCAGTGCCCTGTCCGTATCAATATTTATTTGCCCTGCGGTTATTCCACCCTGTTGCCCCGTGGAAACGGCGCAATTCCCTCCGCCACAATCTAGAGTGTTTGGAGGTTGGACCGGCGCTGGAACTGCCGTAGTGTTTTTCGCGGCCTCAGCTTGTGGCGTGGAAGGTGTCTGACTATTCGCGTTGGATGTCACCTTGGGCTTTGAAGGAACCGACGGACCTGGCTTGTAATCAGAATTCACAAATTTGTAGACGTGGTCCGAGAACTCAGTCACTAGGTGGAGCTTTTCCGCGTCCTTCAAGGTCGCGTTGTCCCTAACCAACGGGCAAAACATCGCGGTCATCATTTGCGCGATGAGAATCCTGTCAGTGTTTGGGTACTTCTCAAATAAGTTCTTTGCTACTACGTCGGTCTTGACTTCGAGCTGTCCCGCTCTCAATTTTCCCAAAGAACCGACGCTTGCATTCACATCTGACATTACGTCGTGATTTACCTGAGTGATTTTGTCAGGCATGTCCGGGCATTTCATCTGAGCTGCTGAGAAAGCTACTGCTATAAACGGCAAAGCAAGACTCCATACGGTTCGGCAGAACTTAGGTCTCATATAGATTTCCTTCGGTAAATTCGGGAAAACAAATAAACTTCCCCGATTCAGACTAGCAGGTTTGCCTTTTTGCAAATAACGAAAGATCAGTATTTGAGGTTACGAAAGTACCTATACGAGCGTAACTAAGCAGAAGTTGAAAAATGACGATAACGGGCTATGCTTGCGGCATGAGCGCCGAATCTTTTGAATCAGGCTTGCGATACACGCTGACTTTTACCGAAGACGAGCTAATACTCTTGGTTCAATGTCTCCAGGCGGACATGATGAGGCTTCAGCGAGAACACTTCGCTAATAATCCCAACGACCTCAGCGACGGGAGTCCCACGCCTCTGCATTCGGCCTTGCTCATTAGAATGCTGAATGAGCGACAGGATACGATTGTGCGGTTAAGAAAGGCGGTCGTATGAATACTGAAAACGCTGTGATTCGGAGCTTGGAAAACGCAATGAAGCCGATCATAGATGATGTTTCTAAATGGCCCGGAGGAAGCCTTCCGTATCTGGGAAGACGAAACGAATCCGCTTCATCAAGCCGTTCGGATCTTACTACGAGCTAAAGCCGATGTGTTTGCAGAAACCCCAGAGGCCCTGGCGTTGCGGGAAATGTTGATGCAGGGAGAACCGCCTAGCCCTTTTAGAAATCGCCGGGCGCTATTAGCGGAGTGACTTTGCTTTTCTTGGCTCGGGCTTAACCTTGGGGGTATTCGTAACTTTTGCGCATTCTCCACCGACAACCCAACGACTACCCGACTTGTTGATTTCAAGAATGGCTATTGGCGGACCAACGGTAGAGGGGACCGCGGCAATCTCCGTCTCAACTAGGTGACGCAGGGTAGCTACCAAATCTTTCATCGGATTGTCGTGCCTCGCGAGCATGCGAGAGTATTCTTCTTTGGCCGCATCGGTTTCTCCTAGCCAGAAGGAAGCCAACTTTCCTTTCGGCGGACAGAAATTGCCGGGACAGTTCTGGATTTCTGTATCTATCCGAATAGGCCGGTCATGACTATCCACAACTTTGACCATCTTGACCTCCTCAAATACGGAGGAACCGCTCTCCATCCCAACAAACAAAGCTATGAGCGGATACTTTGGGCTTCCAATAAGGGCTTGATATATCGGGAAGTTATTTCCTTCATTGCGAACTCGGTAGCCGAATTGAAGAGCGGTAAGGAGTGGTGCTTTCGCCTCTCGGGCAAATGCCTCTGCGCGACCCTCTACGGTCAGCATCGTGTTTTTCTTGGCGATCTCGGAAGAAGTAAAGTTGATATCGTCCCATTGATCAAATCCCTGAAATGCAAAATAGCTATCTCCCGACTGATAAATTTTGCAAATTTTGACATGGTTAAAATGCCCTTCAGAGTTCGAAATCGAGGATTTCGCGTCAGTTGCGATAAGGATACGATCCTCTCCGATGAACGCAATGATGGTCGTCGAATTGAGCAGGGGACAGGAAACGAACAAGCTAGCCAATACAAACCCACATGCTGCGGTTCGTTTCATTCGGTATGAGGTATAACCGATTATATAGCCTTTTGTCTCGCGCGGACGATCACCAAAAGATTCCCCACCTTGTAGTATCGCGGCTTTCCCTTATGGAGACGCACGACCGGCGCAAACTGCGATAGCCCGCGGCCGCGGCGTAGCTCGTACGTCTTCGAGCTGTCCGACTCTTCGATTACGCGCCCGGTTGCATCCAGCTTTTGAATTTTCATGGGTTCCAAGAATCGCCGGAAATCCGCGGGCTTCCAAGGTCCCGTCGATAACCAGTCCGGATGGTTCCCGAACTATATTTGTCCGATAATTCGTCCAGTTAGAAATTCAAACCTTCGACGACCGGGACGACCGATCTTCAAAAGGACAGTTGCCTTCGGTCTTCTTCATTTTCTATCGCGAGAACTATCGAGTAATTCTCGGATCACTTGATTGCGAGCTAGTGTCTGTTCGGACGGTTCCGTGTGTGCATCGATCAAGTGAATAGCAAGGGACAAGCGCTGTAATCGCGCCAAAGCCTCGTAATAGTGTATGGCCCGGTCTTGCGTTTGCGAGTGAAGCCGCAAGAATAAAGTCGATATTATGTTAATTACACAACCGGTTGCCGCGGAGATACCAGACATGATTCTGTCCGGCTTGTCCTGCCTGAAGTAGAAAAGCCAAATACCGACGATGATTGTCGCAAATCCGATGAACATCGAAAGTTTTGCCCAACGAAAACTTGAACGCGCTTGTGATTGATTTATCGCGTAGTACTCGTTCAAGCGCGTAAAGTTTAGGTTAAGTTCGTCCGCGGGCGTCTGAGATTCCTTGAATTGTGTTTCCGCAAGTTGTCTTTCCTCCGCCGCTGCCTTTATCGGAAAGACCAACTCAAATGCAGGTCCGGACACAGTCCACATCCATAAAAGCGTGGGCGCAACGAATAGAAAAACGAAAGTGGACAGACCCGGAATTTTAAGGCCCGCGAAGCCCGCAATAAATAGGACTGTGGATGCAACGCCCAGGAGGCCCACTATTGCGCGACAGATTTTGTGAACGCGCAGAAATTCGACGATTCCGTAGAAGCCCAATGGTCCAATCGGAATTCCCTGTCACAGTCAGCGTTATCTTCGTACCGCCCTTGCTGTCGTCGCTTGTCATTAGCCTTTTCTTTTCCGAAAAGGGAAATCATACCCCTAGCGCGAGATGCTTCGCTCCTAACTCGCTCGATATAAAGGGAAATTTTCCGTTGCACTTAACGTGCTATGCATGTAATATGGTTCTCGACATATGAATGCGCCATTGAATGACGATGCTAGAAGACTTGGCGGACTGTCCCGAGATAAGGGCCGTCCCGATTGGGAGAAACGATTTATGGGAGCTGTAGCAGGAGCCGCAAGACCGCTAAAGAACGATCATCCCGCCGCCCACGATGCTACGGAGGCGCGTATCTTCCTCCAGAAAGAGGCAGCTCGGTTTCCGTGGATCATTCTTTCCATTGTGGGCCGCGACGGCCGTTCGGTCCGAAGCACTCTACCTGCGGCGGAGATTGAGGCTCGAATTCATCAGATGAACGGAGCCTTAGGTCTGGCAGGATTAATCCTGCTAAGAGACCGGCTCGCTACATATGTCCGTCCGTTTGTCGCGGGCTTAGATGTCGAAGAGCGCTTGACCGCTGCTATGGAAGCCCTGAAACCGATCGCGACTGAAATCCTGAAGGAAGAGACAGCGAAGAGCGAAGATGCTCAAAGAGTATCTCCCGTGTCCGCGACGGTCTTCACAAATGGCAAATTGCTTTCAATGTTTTATTCGTGGGAACGGCACGAAAAGCCGGAGCCTGGATGGGAGCTGGCCGGTACGGTGTATCTAGCTAAGACTTCCTCAGGAAATTTCGGAGTTAACGCGCACGTAAACGCGCCAAAATTTGAAAAGATTATGCAGCAAGCTTCCCGACGTTTCGAGGCGAAGATGGAAGAAGTCCAAAAGGCGCTTAGGAGTATGAAAGTCGAATAGGTAAAAAGACATTGGCCCCGAAGGGCGGCAACCCTTCGGAGGCCGATAGCAGTGAATGAGTCACCGGTCAAAGCAACTGCATTCTTGTGCTTTTTTTATTGTAGCGCAGCGGAGAAACGCTATGTCAGACGAAAAAACGAAATTGAGCGCGGAGCTATCGTGCATTCGAAAAGAAGTCGAGGACATCCAGGAAGACGCGCTCGCGGGAAATGTACCCGCGGAAGTATCGGCAAAGATCGAGGAAGTTCTTACGAGGCTTATGGAATTGACCGGCGCGATACGCGACGCCGGGCTTTGAGAAGTTTAACGGGTTTGCTTGCTCGCGGGTAACCCTACGCTTTAGCCGTGTGATAGCCGCGGACAAAAATTATGGGCATAGCCCAAGAAAAGAGATTTTGCTATGGATTTAAATCAACTGAAGCAAGACCGAGCAAGCCTCCAGAAAAAACTGGACGGCTACATCGCACAAGGTCCCATTGCATTGGCCCAACCGCTTATGCAAGACCTCATTTCCGAATGCCGACGCGACATCGCAGCTACACAGAAAGATATCGACAGCATTGAGGCGCTTGCGCTTCCTGGATACCGGAACGCACAACAAAGCTGCCCGCTTCCTGTCGGCGAGGACTTCGGCTGGCCCGATTCCGGCTCCCGCAATGGAAGCCGGTCCGGTTCTCTCGCCGAAGCGATGGCGCATGCAACCGATGAGCAGCGCGAGCAGTTGAAAGCATTCGCCGCTTACCTCCGCGGTCGCGACGTGAGCGCGTTGTCTAACCTTGCTCCAAGTGGGGACGGCGGAGTATTGATTCCGTCTTTTGTGTATTCGGCCCTGGAGCGCAACTATTCACAATTTAGCCCGGTCGCTGATAACGCCCGGATCTTCTCAACCGATACCGGAGCGGACCAAGTCTTCCCGGTTCTCAGCGATAGCGAATCCGGCGAGCAGATTGACGCCGCGGCCCTGACCGGCGCGGATGCAACCGTCTCCGGCGATACTCCACCAACCGAGCTGACCGGCCCGGTAATGCACGCTTACAAAATCAGCTCAAAGCCGGTCTTCGTCCCTCGCGAGACCTTCACGGACTCTGATATCGACATCGTCCAGGAAGTTCTCGGAGCGTTGCTCGCACGAATTATCCGGTTCGAAAACACCCGATATACGCGAGGCTCGGGAAGTGGACAGGCGGAAGGCTTTCTGTCCGCATGTTCGCACTACGACGGCTTCGATACGTTGGACCTGGATGTATGCCTGGACTTGGCTTATTCCGTCCCGGCGTTGTACAGGTCCCGCGGCGCTTACATGATGTCGGACACGACCGCGAAATATTTGCGGAAGCTTAATACCGGAATCTCCGGCGATAAGCGGAGGCTTTGGGCCGATGCCGACTTCACAAAAGGGACCCCTCCGACATTGCACGGCTACCCGGTCATCATCAATAACGACATGACCGATGTGACGAGCAATGGTCTTTATACCGGAGGGAGCAATTCGCCCATTGCCTTCGGCGACTGGAAGTGCTTTGTCGTGAGACAGGCGGAGAACGGGCAGCCGTTTGTTTATCGCTATCCAGTCCCGGCGAAGGACGGTACGGGCTTGATTGCATTCAGACGCTCGGACTCTAGGGTCCTTGTGCCGGAAGCAATCGCTTCGCTCAATCCATCGGGCAGCTAGCTTCAACGCGACGAAATGTCCAGATATTCGTCGCTGCTGAACCCGGTCTCTGATTCTTTTGGGGGACCAACTGGCGTAATTGGAGATCGGGCATTAAGTTTCGGCCTAGGGCTTGGAGGGCCGATAGAAGTACACGCGCTATGAGGCCAAACACGGACCAGCTCTCCGTCGGCCCCTTGTAGCGAACTGCGGGAGTCATGCCCCGTGGGTCCTGTCGATAGGGCGTGCGGCTCCTTGATTGGCTCAGCACGCCCTAATTTTTAGAAAAGAGAATGACTATGCTTGCGTACTCTAATGTCTCGGATCTGGAAAATTGCCGTCACTTGTGCGGCGGCCCGCTCGTTAACGGCGAGTGCGAAGCCTACAACTGGAACGATCAAACTCACCTTAGCAATCGCGCGAGCTTGAACGGCGCTCCGTCTGAAGAGAAAGGCGAGTAGGTTATGGCGGTAGGTGATGGAATTACGACTTGCTTAATCTGCAATGCTCCGCTTGACGCGGACGGGATTAACTGTACGCGCGTAAACGCGGGCTTTCACACGGATATGCAATCGGACTACGGTTGGCGCGATATCAAGCTTCCAAGTCCCGAGCTATTCCACTCGAAAGAGGAAGCGCTCAACGCTCCGCCTGTCCGTTTTCTGATTAAGGACTTTTTGCAGCGTGAAGGCGTGACCGCAATTGCCGGGCCCGTGCGCGAGCGGAAAAGTCTAATTGCTTTGAATATCGTTCATGCGCTCGTGACCGGCGAGAAGCTCTTTGATTATTTCGAGGTCGTCAAGCGGCCCGACTACGCCATGTACTTGTGTCCGGAAGTGAGTCTTGGCCCATTCACGGACCGGGTCAAGAAAATTGGTTTGCTTGATTATGTAGGTGACCGGCTTTTCTATCGGACCATGAGCGCCGATGGTCACCTGGATCTGTCGGACGAGGAATTCCAAGATGCATTGCCGCGAAGCGTAGTCATTCTGGATACGGCAATTCGGTTTCTGACCGGCGATGAAAACAGCTCCGCGGATGTGAGGGCCTTTGCCGATACGATCTTCTCTCTATTAAAGAACGGCGCGGAAGCCGTGCTCATGCTGCATCATTCGCCCAAGGATTCCGGCGATGCGATGACCCTGGAAAACGCAATGCGCGGATCTGGAGACATGGGCGCATTCTTGGCGTGTTGTTGGGGGACGAAGTTACAAGATCCCACGGACCCGTACAAAAGCCCGAGCTATCTCGAAAATTTGAAGCAACGTGATTTTGAGAGCCGACCTTTTGAAGTGACATGCGGGCCCGACTGTCGAATGCATATCGTCGGGGATCCGGCTACGCGCTTCGTCGGGCTCAAGACGCGCCGCGGCAACAAAGGCAACAAAGACGGAATGGACAACGCCGCGGACTCGATCATTCGCGCGAATATGAGTACGCCGGTACGCAAGCTCCAGGAGTTGCTTGCGGAGCAGAACGTATGCCGCGGGACGAATTGGATTGCTCGTCGGCGGGCCAAGCTGAAGACCGATGAGCCGGGCGTTTAAGTAGCGCACAATACACGACGCTGTGAGGGAGGTTACTAGGAACGAAGTAACCCTCCCGCACGGTGTTGTGATGAGGGTCAATCTTGTGCGTCTGTACCAATTCCTATAGGTGCGCACAACATTGTGCGCTTGTGCGCTATTGCTGTGCGCGAAGAGCTAAAGCGGTAGGGGAGGGCACTCTTTTTTCTTCAGAGCACATCGACGAACAGGCCCGCTGTAGGGTTTGCCCGATAAACAAAGCATTTTAGGGTCATTTTTGGAGGCTGGATATGAGCAGAAAGCTAGGTTCAAAACTGGAGAGCACGAAAGCACGGCCGAAGCTAATACCCGGCGAGCTCAAGAAGTCCGACCGCCTAAGCCCGGAAGCGGCCGAAGCTTGGGACCGGATCCTAGGACAGCTCGCGGCCGGAGGAATCGAGCTTAGCCCGGCGCATAGCGTAACGCTCTCGATGTGCTCGACGTTGGTCGCGGACATTGCCGACTGCTGGACGGTCCTCCAGGAGAACGGCGGGAACTATTGCAAAGCCGGAACCGGAGCCGTCAAGCTGCATCCCGCGGCCGCCCGCCTGGATGTACTCCGGCGCGACTTAACGAAGGCTCTTGCTCTTTTGGGGCTACAGAAGCCCGTCCCCGACAATGACGAAAACGACGGACCGACCCTTGAGGACGTGCTCAATGGCTAGCGAGCAAATCATCTACAAGGTTTCCGAAGTGGCAGAGCTTATGGGATTCTCCAGGCGCTCGGTCGTGCGGCTCTTCCAGAATGAGCCCGGCATTCTAATCCGAAAAGGTAAGCGTCGGACTATCCGGATTCCAAAAACGGTCTACGAAAGGGTCCTCCGGCGTCTGACCGTTCGCTGAAAATTGTGCTAATTTGTGCTAGCTACCTGGACATCGTGTCCTTAATGCCCTAAATTCCCCTATAAAAATCAATAACTTACGTGTTTTCAATACGGGTATTTGGTTCGATTCCGACCCGCGCCTCCAACTTTTCTTCTTTCTGATTCTCAGTTAGGTCGCTTCTAATCCCACCATCATCACCGAGCATTGCTTTCTCACGCTAATTCGTCCGCTGATACAAGTTCATCGGTGGCGTTGCAGTGGAACTCCAGGATTCTTGGGCAGCAGAACTCGTACCACGCAACCGGGGTTATCAGTCCGGTTGCTGATCTCAATGGTGCCTCCGTGGGCCTCTGCAATTTGCCGGCAAAGGACCAGGCCAACGCCGCTGCCATGCGGCTTCGTCGTATAGAAAGGAGTAAATAAGTTCGAGGGATTTGAGAGGCCCGGTCCGTCGTCTTGTATCTCGATTGCTACTTGATCCGTATTGGGTTCCCAGCGGACGAGCACCCCAGCCTTTTCTTCGGACTGTGCCCTCGCCCCAACAGTCTCGGTCGTGTCGCTGGCCTCCATCACGGCATCGACGGCATTTCGGATCAGATTAATGAACATCTGCTCGAGTTGATCCGGATCGGCCCTAAATGTGACGTTGGGTCCTTCCTGAACGCACACTTTGAGCCTGGTTTCCAGACCTGCAACTCTCGCGATTAGCGGGGCGAGTGGGACATCTTTGAGAGTCGGCGACGGCATCTGGGCCAGTTTTCGGTAGGCCTCGAGAAAACGCTGTAACGAACCAGCGCGAGACTCAATGATATCCAGGCCGCGATTCAGATCACTTCGTACTTCCACATCGATATTTGTGCCAGAGACTCGCGAGCTAAGGCTCCCCGCAATGGATTTGATAGGAGCTAGCGAATTGCTCAATTCGTGACCGAGTACGCGGATCAGGCGCTGCCAGGCTTTTCGCTCCTCTTCCCGCAAAGCTCGGCTAATGTCCGACAAAACAACGAGAGTGTGAGGCACGCCATGCTGCCGGAACGAACTTTTGCGAAGCAGCCAGCGTACGCGAGATTCGCCTACATGCAGTTCAACAACAGTCTCGTTCTCCGCCGTGAGGCAAGTTTCCAAGCCAATTTCAGATGCTTTGCGCCCTAATAGCTGCTTCTGAGTGCGCCGTAAGAGATGCGCTCCTGCCGGATTCACCAATCTCAGCGCAGACGTGGGATCGAATGAGAACAGCGGCGCATCGATCTCATCGACGACACGTTGGAGCAGCGCCGTCGCTTCGATGGCCCTGACTTTCTCTCCGGAGAGCATGTCAGCCAGGGCATTGACCTCAAGTGAAAGCTCTCCCAATGCGTCTTCGGGTACAGCATTGCGGGCGCGAAAGGAATAATCTTCTTCCCGAAGGGACCCGATAACATTCGCCAGCGTCTGCAGCGGCCGGATGGTCTGTTCTTGCAGCGCGAGGGCTAGCAGCCACCAAGCGAAGAGTTCAGCAAGTATGAGAGAAATTCTGGAGCCGAGAGCCCACGGTTGCATCCAGACGAGAATTCCGCTGACAATCAGCCCGGGTAATGCGACGAGAAAAGAGTAAAGACTGATTCGATTCTCGTAGAGTATCCGTTTTCGCTTTTTCGGATGAGACGAAGTGGGCCGGCTCGAACTAGAGCCCATATTTCTCCATGCGTCGATAAAGCGCGCCGCGGCTGAGTCCCAGGGCCTCAGCCGCCTGTGTCACATTGCCCTGAAAACGCTGCAACGCCTTGCGGACTAGAACAGCTTCCACAGCTTCGAGGCTGAGATCTTCCAAATTTTGCGACTGTGCTCGCGGCGAGCTCAAGGATAGATCTCCTGGCTGAATTTCGGCAGTTCGACTCATCAGCACAGCACGTTCAATTGTATGATCCAATTCCCGCACGTTCCCAGGCCAGGAGTATTGCAGCAATGCTTGAATCGCTGCCGGATCGAATGTCTGTACTGGACGGCGATATCTCGCCGCATAGCGCGCCAGAAAGTGCGCCCCGAGCACAGGAATATCTTCACGCCTTTCGCGCAACGGGGGAATACGAATTTCGACGGTGTTGAGGCGAAATAGAAGATCTTCTCGGAACTGGCCGGATGCGCATGCAGCCGGCAAGTCGCTGTTGGTGGCCGAAAGTACTCTCACATTTACGCGACGCGAACGAGACGATCCAACCCGCTCCACCTCTCCCGATTCAAGAACGCGGAGGAGCTTGGCTTGCTGTCGAAGGGGAACATTGCCGATCTCATCCAGGAAAATAGTTCCACCGTCAGCGAGTTCGAAGCGGCCGATGCGGTCCGTGCGGGCGTCGGTAAATGCACCCTTCACATGCCCGAACAGTTCACTCTCGAAGACACCGTCCGGAATAGCTCCGGTATTCACGGCTACCAGGGGGCGTGAAGATCTCGAGGAGAGAGCGTGCAGGGTTTGCGCCACAACTTCTTTGCCCGTCCCGTGGTCACCTGTAATCAGAACGTTCGCATCGGAAGGCCCAACGCGGGCAATCGTTTCCAATACAGGCTGCATTGCAGGCGCGGTCGCAATGAATTCCGGGCGCCCCTCCGCCCGAAGGAGCCGATTCTCCGCTTCCAGCCGAGCGGCTCGCTGCAAAGCGCGATGCAGCTCTACCTGGGTTCGCAGGATCGAGATCAGACGCTCGTTCTCCCACGGCTTCTGAATGAAATCGCGCGCGCCACGGCGCATAGCCTCCACCGCCAGCTCAACATTGGCCCAGGCAGTCATGACGATTACCGGTACCGTCGACTCTTGCGCAACGATCTGCGAAAGCAAGTCGAGACCTTCATGTCCCGACGTCGTGTCGCGCGTGTAGTTCAGATCGATCAAGATGGCATCGTAGGAGTTGCTCTTTAGAGCCTCGTGCACCAGCACAGGGGAGCGTGCTTTGTCGACACGATATCCTTGCGGACGAAGGAGCAGATCAAGAGCTTCGAGAATGTGCTCTTGATCATCAGCAGCTAAGATGCGCACCGGAGCTGTGGACTCGGCTCGTGATATTGCTTGCTCTTCCCCGATTTTGACAGATGTTGGCATGGACCTATTGAGATCGATGTGAAACGACTCCGGTAATAGCATCCTCTAGCAGTATGCCATTATGTTCGAGGGTTGTACCTGTTGCGCGGTCCAGTTCGACTTTGGCTTTCTCATAAGTGGTGGTCGCGCTCACCAGGTCCAGTTGGGCCAGCGCAAGGTCCCGCTGGGCCGAAAGCGTCTGGTAGCTTGAGCCCGAACCGAGTTCCTGTTCCTTCTTCGTGATATCGAAGGTCCGCTGCGCCAAGTCGCGGGCCTTTCGTGCGGCTTCCACACGGGCTGCAGTCTGGGTAAGGGCATACTGCGCGTTGCGGACCTCGATGCGGACCTGCTTCTTAAGCTGCTCCATTCGAAGCTCTGCCTGCCGGTATTCGAGTTCAGAACGATATTGATCTGCCTTCGCCACTCGATTGCGAATGGGAATGTTCAAGTTCAAGCCCACATAGTAGTCCGGAGAAGTAAAGTTGAAAGCGTTCACCAGTGCGCCGCTAAAGTCTGGTGGAACCTCTGAAACATTTCCACCTGGAAGGTTATAGACCGGATTCAATGGCCCCCCGAGACCTGATCCGCTGTAGAACCCCACGAACGAGAGAGACGGGAGCAAAGCGTTGCTCGCTGCACGTCGGCTGATCTGCCGGTTCACAAGATCAATGTTGGATTCGGCAAGCTCGGGCCGGTTTTGCTGGGATGAATTGATCAAGTCCTGGATCGGCTGGGCTGCAAGAATCGATGCTACCTCCATCTGATCGGTAGGTATAACGGGCATGGATTCCAGTACGGGATCGTCCAGGCTTTTGGTGATCGCGTTTTTCATTAAGGTTTCCTGCAATTGAAGGCTGGTGCGAGCAACGGTCAATTCCTGGTCACGCTTGGATACTTCGGCCTCAGCACGCATTACGTCCATTGCGGGGATGCTCTGCAACTGCAGCTGCTTTTTCGCGTTTTCGAGTGTTTGTTGGGCGAAGTTGAACGATTGCTCATTGACTCGAGTCTGCTCGTAGGCGTTAGCGAGGTCCCAATAGATATTCTCGATTTGCGTCACAGTAGCGATGACCTGGTCTTTGAACGCGATGTCAGAGATCTTCTTATTGTTTCTCGCAATGCGCAGATAACGAAGATTAGGGCCAAAGCCGAAGCCAGCGAGCAATTCCTGCTGAACCTGGAACCGGAACGTCGAACTTAATGTAGGCGAGAGATTGAAATAAGGACTATTTGTCGTCTGACGCGAATTGCTCCAGGCAAAATTGATGCTGGTGCCTGTAGGAAAAGCCTGAGTGAAAAGCGCGTTGACCTGACCCGTGTTCAGCTGGAGAGATGGAACGCCGTAGATCTGGCGGTTCGCAACCGGAGAAGTTTGGTGCTCAACTCCTCCGTTAACATTAATGAAAGGATCAAATGATGAGACTGTCGTACCTGTGCCGAGGGTAGACTGCACGAGGCCGGATGCGCCGGCTCCGGCGCCGCCCGCGCCCCCCGTCGTTCCGCCTGCTCCTGCGCCAGGAGCGCCCGTTCCAAAACCGCCGACACCACCGCCGGGAGTACCTTGCACGACGCCGGTGTTCACACCTCGAAAAAATCCGCCAGCCTTTGTGCGGACGATGTCGGTATTCGCGATCGGCAGGTTGTATCGGGCAATCGCCAGATCGAGATTGTCCTCAAGAGCAAGCTCAATCGCGTCTTTCAGCGAGAGATACATCTTGCCGTCGCGCACCATTTGATCGAGACGCGGGGAGTTCGACAGAACGGGCTCCGGAACGGAATCAGGCATATACGCATTGAGAGGATTGTGCGATTTCGGCATCTCGAAGCTGAGTTGCTGGATCGATTGCCGAGTCGATGAGGGGGCTTCAACTTGCGCAAACAAGAGAGCCGGGGCAACAAACATCATCGTTAAGGTATAGCGCAACAGTCTGACGGAAGACGAGATCGCGATCACGATGCGCTTACCTCCGCTGGCGAAAGAGAGGGATCTGCCGTATCGCCGACCATCCAGCCATCGCGCAGTTGAATCGTGCGGCTACCGTAGGCGGCATTCGTCTCCGAATGTGTAACTTGTACGATCGTCGTTCCCTGGTGATTCAGTTCGCGGAACAGTTCCATAATCTCCTTGGCTTGGGTTGAGTGAAGGTTGCCTGTTGGCTCGTCGGCGAGCAGTAGTGGGGGCTTGTGAATCACGGCCCGAGCAATTCCTACGAGCTGCTGTTGCCCGCCGGAAAGTTGGCTGGGATATAGGTCCTTCTTCGCAACGATCTGGAAACGATCGAGCGTGTCTGCGACCAGGCCCTGCCGCTCCTTCCGCGGGATGTCTTTGTACGAGAGCGGGAGATCAATGTTCTCCTGCACCGTGAGGTCATCGAGCAGGTGGTAGCTTTGGAACACCATCCCGGTGTTTTTCTTGGCCAACTCCGCCCGTTGCTTGCGCTTCATGGCGTGAACGGCCTCATCGCGGAACCAGTACTCGCCTTCCCATGCGTCGTCGAGTAGTGCAAGCACGTTGAGCAGCGATGACTTCCCCGCTCCCGAGGGACCCATGATCGTAATGAACTCTCCCTCGCGGATTTCCAGATTGATACGGCGCAGAACCCAGGTCTGTCCGGCGGGAGTTTTGTAACTTCGTTCGAGGTTCTTCAATTGAATCATTTCATCTCCAATATTGGTCGTTACTCATACCGCAGTGCCACCATCGGATCAACTCGAGCCGCCCGTCGCGCCGGGATGTATGCCGCCAAGAAGCCGACGGCTGTGACTGCGAAGCATACGCCCGCATAGATTTTGAAATTGCGCGCTCCGGTTCCGTACAGCATAGATTGAAGGACCGAAGCAGAGGCCAATGCACCACTGGCGCCAATAGCGATTCCAGAAACCACCAGAATGGCGGCATCGCGCAAGATCATCCGCAACATGGACGCTCGCTGCGCTCCCAGGGCCATACGCACACCGATCTCGCGCGTTCGCCGTGAAACCGAATAGGTCATGACTCCATAGAGGCCAACGATGGTCAGCGCCAGCGCTAATCCGGCGAATGTGCTGAGCAGGGTCATTGCGAATCTAGGCTGAGAGAGCTGCTTGAACATCAGCTCGTCCATGGTTCGCACGTCAGTGACTGGAATGTTTTTGTCCATATTCGCTAGAATCCGCTGAATGCTGGCGGTCAAGCTTTGCGGGCTCACCGTGCTCCTCACGACTGTACGAAGGCAACACCAGCCGCTCAGTTGATTCGCCGGAAGATACATTGCAGGTGGCATGTCGGGATCGGTAGCTCCGAGGCGAATATTCCCGACAACTCCCACGATTTCGCGCCACGGAGTTCCGTGTTTAGTACCTGCGCCAGGTTTCAGCTTCTTCCCCAACACTTGTTCACCGGCAAAAAATTTGTCGGCGAAGGCGCGATTCACGATCATGACCGGCTGACCACTCTCATCGTCTCGCTCCGTAAAATCTCGCCCTTTCAACACCGGGATTTGCATCGCATCGAAATATCCAGAAGTGATTGGCGTGAGATTAGCGCTGGGGCGATCGCCCTCGGGCACCGGACGCTCGGGGTTCTCGAACGAGATGGTGATTCCATCGTTACCCATCGGAAGGATCATCGATCCAGCAGCCGATTGAACTCCCGGCAGGGCCCGCACTTGATTGAAATATTCGCGGTAAAACTGGACACGTTTGTCCTTGTATTGTGCATCGGGCGTCTCGAAAAACATCGTTGTGAGATGGTCAGGATTGAATCCCTCATTCGCACGCAGCAGGTTGGAAAAACTGGAGATGAGCAAGGCTGCGCCTACCGTGAGAACACATCCCATCGCAACTTGGCCAACGATCAGCAGCGATCGCATCCAGTCTCGTCCAAAGATCTCGCTTCTTCCACCCTCTTTTAACGTTGAGACGAGGTCCGTACGGGAACCGGTCATTGCAGGGACGACGCCAAAAATGAGTCCTGCGGTCAAGGACAATACAAATGAAAATGCGAGGACCCTCAGGTCGACTCCCGCGTCACTAGCGCGCGGCACGCTGTCACCGATGAGGCTCAAAATTGCGGGCGTCGTCAGGAATGCCAGTCCGATGCCGGCAAGGCCGCCCACGATACTCAGAACGACACTCTCCGCTAGCAGTTGCCTTACTATCCTGGACTTGCCTGCACCGAGAGCCGAGCGCAGCGCAATTTCCCGCTGACGTTCACGCATCCGAGCTAACAAGAGATTGGCTATATTGCCGCACGCAATCAACAGCACCAGTCCGACTGAGCCGAGAATCACGAAAAGTGCAGTTCGGCTATCACCAATCATTGCGTCCACTTCGCCAATTACACGGGCAGCCGAGTGCTTAGTATTGGTATTCGGATATTGCCTGGCGAGATTTGCCGCGATTGTGTTCAGGTCCTGGCTGGCCTGTGTTAACGAAGCACCTGGCCTGAGCCGGCCAAATACATTTAACAGATGAGCGCCGCGGTTTTTTACCAGGGAATTCGGGTTCGCGGGGTCGTCGTCGACAGCCAATGTAGCCCAAATATCGTTTGTGGTGCGGGCCACTGGGAAACGGAAAGAACGCGGCATCACTCCCACGATCGTGTAAAGGGCACCGCTGAGCCGGACAGCTTGCCCAATTATGTTTCTATCGGCGCCAAACTGCGAAACCCACAAATTGTGGCTAATGAGTATGACTTTTGATCCCACCTTCTCTTCTTCCGGTAGAAATCCGCGTCCAAGTTCAGGGCGTACCCCCAGAGCCGGCACCAAATCCCAGGACACAATCTCAGCATCAACCTGAACCGGCCGGTCTAGGCCGGTGAGTGTGAACTGCGCGTCATGATATGAGACGAGATGATCGAGAGTGCGGTTCTGCGCTCGCCAGTCGAAGAAGTCCGGATAGGAGACATCGAATGCTTCGTAGTTATTACGCTCCGCTGATTGCGCTTCGACCAATCTCTCGGGCTGTTCGTACGGAAGGGGGCGAAGCATAACAGCGTCCACCACGCTGAAGACTGCGGTATTGGCGCCCACGCCCAACGCCAACGTAACGACAGCAACCGCCGCAAAACCGGGGTTCTTTCTCAACTGCCGCAGTGCAAATTGAAGGTCTTGTATGAGGCTTGCGAACACGTCTTATTTCTCCATTACTCGTAGCGTAAAGCTGTAATCGGCTGCACCTGCACTGCGCGGCGGGCTGGTACGGATGCCGCAATAAGTGCAAGCATGGCAATCACGATCACGACAAGAACTAACGTTGCCGGATCGCGATACGAGACCCCATAGAGCTGGTTTCGGACGAAACTGCCGAGTGCTAACGAAAGCGGGACGGCGACCGCGATGCTGAGACCAGTCATCAACAACACTTCACTGAGAACCATTCTGACGACTGTTCCGCGCGTGGCGCCCAACGCCATGCGTACGCCGATCTCACGAGTCCGCTGCGCAATCGAATATGCGAGGACGCCGTAGAGGCCAATCGCTGTGATGAATGCTGCTACCACTCCGAAGCTGGCCGCCAGGAATGAAAGCAAGCGCTCGGAAGTGAGGGTCGTATCAATCTCGGCGTTGAGAGATTGCAGAGAATCTACAACCAGCTTGGAATCAATCTGCGCCACGGCGCTTCGCACGGAACTGCCCGCGTCCTCCGGCGCCTGGGTGGTTCTTATGTAGACGCCGATGGAGTTAGGTTCCGCATCCTGGAAAATGGGAGTGTAGAAAATAGGCACCGGGAGGGAGTGCAGGTTCGTATGCTTGGCATCCTTTACGACGCCGACGATGGTAAGAGGCTTGTTGGACTTCCCGACGCTAAACGTTCTACCGAGCGCCTTTTCCGCGCTCCCGAAGAATTTGCGCACAAAGTTCTCGTTGATCACTACGACTTTGGATGACTCCGGAGTATCGGCATCGTTGAATGCCCGTCCTGTAAGAAGCGGAAGCCGCAAGGTCGTGAAATAGCCTGGCGAGACATGCTCCCATTCGAAGCTCATGCGCTCGCCTTCCTGCGCCTGATAGCCGGGAACCTCGATCGAGAAAGTACTGTTGTCGTTAGCAAGGATTGGATCATCCGTTATTCCGACCGACTGCGCGCCGGGCAGTGCCGCAAGTTTTTCAGAGAGCCGCTTGTATAAAGAAGCGACGGCGGTCGGTTGATATCCAGCGAGTCGCGGGTCGAGTTGAAATGTAAGAATGTGGTCCGTTACAAACCCAGTATCCACCGATTTCAAGTTAGCCAGCGTGCGACTGAACAATCCCGCTCCGACCAGCAAAACGAGGCTGAGGCCAATTTGCACTCCTACGGTTAGCCGGCGCAGTCGTGCATGGGTAATCTCGCCGGTTCCGGTTTGCTGCTTCAGTGCATCCGTCACTCTCGGCCGATAGAACTGCAAAATCGGCGCCATGCTAAAGAGCACGCTTGCCAGGACAGATATCACAAAACAGAACACGACGACCCCACGATCGGGAGAAGCCGATAATGACTTCTCTCCCGAATCCATCACGTGAAGCAAGGCTTTGGTGAGCAGCGGTGATACTGCAAATCCGAATACTCCTCCTGCCAAACCCAAGGCAAGGCCTTCCACGAGTAATTGCCCGATGACTCTTGCGCGCGTCGCACCCAAGGAGTAGCGCACGGAAATTTCGCGGGTTCGTGCCGAAGCTCTTACCAGCAGGAGACTCCCCACATTCGCGATGGCCATGAACGTGAGCAGGCCGACCATCCCCATCAAGATGATTAGTGGAACACGCATCGTCTCGCGTAGCGATGAGAGTCCCTTTGACCCGTCGAGCAGTTGGATGTAGCTCTTTTCTACGAAGTGTTCACGGAAGCGTTGGCTGCGCGCTGTAATGCTCTGCAGTTCTACGGTGCGCAGTGACTTCCACAGCGAAGTGATTCCGGCTTCCGCCTGTTGCTTCGAGATACCCGGCTTCAGGCGCGCAACAATGCTCATCCATTTGGATCGCCGATCTTCCAATTCGTCCCACTGCGGCGTGATTTGGGCTTTCATGGTGATGGGGACGAACAAGTCTGTGTGTTGCCCGGTAATCACGCTTCTGAACCCTGGCTGCGCCACACCAATGATGGTGTAGGGATTTCCGTTGATGATAAGGCTCTGATTGATGACCGAACTGTCGGAGGCGAAATGCTCGGTCCAGTATGGATAGTTCAGGACGACTAGCTGGGAGGCTCCGCGCGTAGCCGAATCTTCTGGCACAAAAAGTCGGCCCAGGGCAGGCCTGACACCAAGCACAGAAAAATAATTTCCGCTGACCATTTCACTTGCCGCTAAGCTAGGACTGTTGTGCCATTGCACTCCAACCTGTGCTGGAAAAACGGCCAGCATTCCCTCGAAGACCGAATTCTGATCGCGTAGGTCGCGATACATCGGATAAGAGAACTGTATGTTCTCCCCTCCGCCCCAGGAATCTGTATGGCCCGTGTCAGATCCGACAAACTTCAACATGACCAAGCGTTCGGGTTCTCGAACAGGCAACCGCTTCAGCAGAATCTGCTCGACCAGGGAGAATATTGCTGCGTTCGCACCGATACCAACCGCGAGTGTCAGCACTGCGACGGCAGTAAAACCCGGATACTTTCGTAACTGCCGAACCGCATAGCGAAGATTCTGTAACAGGCTATCCATAGCTCCTCACTCGTATCGCAGCGCTGTCATTGGATCGACTTTGGCTGCCCGGTGCGCGGGAATGTAACTCGCCGCCACTGCAACTGCAATCAAGACGAGACCCACACCCGCAAACGTAACGGGATCCAGAGGACTGACGCTATAAATCTGATTGGCCACGATTCGCGTCGACGCCGCTGCCAGAAGCAAACCAGCCAAGGTCCCGAAGATTGTCAGCCTTACACTCTCCGTCAAAACCAAACCGAGAATGTCCCGCTGACGAGCCCCCAGTGCGACACGCACCCCGAACTCGCGGGTTCGTTGCGCAACCGAGTACGCCATAACGCCGTAAAGCCCCATCGCCGCCAGGAACAGTCCGACTCCGCTCAGCAGGCTAAGCAAGTTGGCGGTGATCTTCGCCCCATAAAGAGATGCTGAGACGTATTCCGTCATAGACTGCGCATCGAAGATCGTGATTGCCGGGTCGATCGCGGCGGCCTCGCGGCGAGTTGCCGCAATCGCCTCGCTTACAGAGCCAGATGTCCTTACCTGAAAAGTCAGCCCGTATTCCGGACGGAAGATCTGACGAATCGGAATGTAGAAATAGGGTTGGGGATTTTCTGTTGCGCGGTGATACTTGCTGTCTCTAGCAACGCCGACGATGGTGAACCATTCGCCCCACCCATGCACTTTGTGACCAATTGGATCCTGGTTCGAAAGGAAACGGCGGACAAACTCCTGATTCACAATCATGACCTTTTGCGTCGTCCGATCATCATGCCAATCGAAATCCCGGCCTTCAACTAACGGAATCTTCATCAAATCGAAAAAGCCCGGCGAAACGAGATCACGATAGATCTTCATGTTTTCGTTCGGCGCGGGAACGTATCCTTCCACTTCCAGCGTCTCCCAATTGCCCCCATAGAAACCAAGCGGCACCGAATCGTCATAGCTCACGGCAGTTACTCCCGGGAACTGCTTTAGCCGTTCGTGCAACCGGCGGCAGAAGGTATCGGTCTGCTGAGAGTTGTAGTTGGCGGTCGAGAAATCGAATTGTGCGAGTGCGACGCCGTCGGGCGAAAAACCGGGATCAACCGCGCGGGAGCGCTCAAAACTCTTCAGGAACAAAGTCGCGCCGACCAAAGCCACAACGGCCAGTGCCACCTCAGAGATAACCATCGCTCCGCGTAGTCGATGTGCCTGCACACCGGCCGACCCGCTGCGCCCACCTTGCTTGAGCGCATCATTTATATTCGCGCGAGAAGAATGCAGCGCCGGGATCAAGCCAGCCAGCACGGTCACGATCAGAACCAGGGCAGCAGCGAAAGCAAAAACCTGACCATCAATAGGCGGAGCCAACATCACAGGTCGGGCGACGCCCGGAAGCAGCCAACGTAATGCCCCTCCGAGCCACCGTGCTAAAACCAAGCCGCAGACTGAACCGGCAAACGCCAGGAACAATGTTTCTGCAAGGATTTGCGCGATTAGCCGCCCCGATCTGGCCCCGAGAGCCAGCCGAATGCTGAACTCCTGCGCGCGACGTGTAGCACGGGCCAGGAGTAGGTTCCCAAGGTTCGCGCACACAATCAAAAGGACAACGCCGCCAATTCCCATGAGAATTACGACGGGGGTTAGCAGCATCGATTGCGTGCCGAAGTGCGACTGCCACACCGGAAGAACTGTAGCCCCGATTCCCAGATTCGAATCTGCATCCGCCTCCGCCATGCGATTTGCGAGTGCCTGCAGCTCTGCGCGCGCCTGGCCAATGCCGGCCCCCGGCACAAGTCGGGCCAGCAGCATGAAGTTTCGCGTATTGCGATCCTTCAGCATCCATGTGCCCGTGTGCGTCATCTGGCCGTACATCGTGAGTGGAATCCAGAAGTCGAAATCCAGCCCGGCGTGCGTACCATGAAACTCTTCGGGGGCAACGCCAATGATCGTCAACGGCGTCTGATTAATCCGCAACGTTCTACCGATCGCAGAAGGATCTGACTCGTAGTGACTCTTCCAATAATCGTGGCTGATTACGACAACAGCGTGTGCGTTCTGCGCGTCATCCTGTTCTTCGGAGGAGAAAAAGCGTCCGGCCTCGGGCTTCACGCCGAACATCTCGAACACACCGCCCGAAGCCATCTCTCCCCAGGCTCGCTCTACCTTGGGGGCCTCTCCGACTGAAAAGAGATATGCCCGATACGCGGTAACGGATTTGACCAGCCGCAGGTTGTCGCGCATATCGCGAAAATCGAGATAAGAAGTGGTGATCGGTTCACCGCCCGGGGCAGTGTTCTCTATCGCCACGATGCGTTCCGGTTCCGTGGCTCCAGGAAACGGATTTAGCACGAGCGAGCGCAGCCAGCTGAAAATCGTGGCGTTCGCACCGATACCGATCGCAATCGTCAGGATCGCGACCGCGGCAAATGTTGGACGGCTGCGGAGAGTTCGCACCGCATAGCGCAGGTCTTGTAACAAGCCACTCATCGTCGTCACCCTCACTCGTATCGCAAAGCTTCCATGGGATCGACCTTGGCCGCCTTGCGCGCAGGGAAGTAGCTGGCGAGCAGCGCAAAAATAGACAGCACTAAAGCGACGGAGAGCATTGTGCCCGCGTCCCATGACCGCACTCCAAAGAGCAGTCCTTGGATCAGTGTTGCGGCTCCAATCGCGCAGAAAACGCCGGCCCCGATCCCGACGCCGACGAGCCAGGCCGCTTCGCGCATGATCAACTGATAGACGGCGCCGCGCTGAGCTCCCAAAGCCATGCGCACGCCTATCTCCCGGGTTCGTCGTCCCACCGAATAAGCAATTACCCCGTAAAGTCCGACCACGCCGAGCAACAGCGCAACGCAGGCAAACCCTCCCACGAGCCACGCGGAAGATCGATGCATGTATGCGCTTGGAGACTGATTAATCTTCGTCGCCATCGTCATCTCGTTCAGGGTCCCGATTCCGGGATCGACTTGGTGAACCGCGTTTACGATCGGCTGGAGTAAAGCCGCCTCGGACTGCGATGTCCGCACGACGATGTTGAAGTAAGTGTCAGGGCTTTGCCCGAACGGATAGTAGACTGCCGGCCAAATCTCCGAATCGAGGGAACCGTCCCGAATGTCCTGCACAATTCCGACCACTTCGGCGAGTGATTTGGGCGACAACTCGGTATCGCCAATCTTCTTGCCGATCGGATCCTCCCCCGGAAAATACTTTCTCGCCAGTGCTTGATTGATGATGACCACACGCGGCTTCGAGACATCGTCAAAGTCGGTAAAGTATCTCCCTTCCGCGAGACTGGCACGGATCGTCGAAAAGAACTCCGGACTCACATCCCGCTGGTTCACTTCATTGTGTTCGCCGTTATAGGGATGCCCCAGGATTCTCATCCACGTCGTATTGCCATTGAAGCTGACCGGTAGCACGCTGGAGAGAGCGGCCGATTGGACGCCCGGCAGACTTTCTATCTGAGCAACAAGCTTTTTCCCAACCGTCGCCTGTTGCTCGTCTTTTTCATACGTTAATGGGGATAATGCGACGGTCATCGTGGCGAGGTGATCTGGTTGAAAGCCGACTTCAACATGTAGCAATCGATAGAGACTCTTTCCCAGTAGCCCCGCGCATGCAAGTAGCACAACCGCAATCGCCAACTCGACCACCACTAGATTGGCACCGAAATGCCGCCACACGGTGCCGGCAGCCGTACGGCCACCCTCGGCTAGACCGTCGCGTATATCTTGCAGAGGTAGCCGGAAGAGGGGAGTTAGCGAAAAGATTGCCGTCGCAAGCATAGCAATGACAGCGGCAAAGGCAATAACGTGGAGATTCAATCCGAGCCCGGCAAGGTATGGCATGCTCGCCATCATGTCCTTGGAAACGAGGCCGACTAAGGTTTGCATGAAAACGCGCGCGAGGCCGATCCCGGCCAGAGCGCTGATCATGGCCAGAGCAAGCCCTTCGGTAGCGAATTGCCGCACCAACCGCAATCGCGAAGCGCCAAGCGCGCCACGAACTGCAATCTCCCGCTTTCGGCTTTCCGAGCGAACCAGCAGAAGGCTCGACACATTTACGCAAGCGATGAGCAGTAGTAGTCCCGCTCCACCCAGAAGGGCGAGCAAGATGGGGCGAACATCCTTGACGAACACTTCAGAAAGCGGAGCAACAGCTGCTCCTTGTCCGCGATTCTCGTCAGGATACTGAATCTCCAACTGGCGGGCGATGGCCTGCATGTTGGCTCGGGCCATCTCGACTGAGACACCATCTTTCAAACGACCTATGCCGTACAGACCATGGCAACTCCGCCGCTTCAGGCACGGATTATCCTGGCGAAGAGTCGTCCAGAATTCCGCACCGCCCTCAGCGGCAAACTGAAAGCTTTCTGGCAAGACACCGATAATCGTGTATGGGACACCGCTGAGAGTCACCACTTCGCCGACAATGTCCTTTCGGCTAGCGAAACGCCTCCGCCATGTCGCATGACTCAGGATGAGGGTCTGCGGAGCTTCCAGTTGATCTTCTCCCGCGTGGAAGTCGCGGCCAAGAGCGGGAGTCACTCCGAGTGTCTGGAAGAAGCCCGCACTGACGCGGATTGCGTCGACGGGCTCGGTGCCGGAGTCAGTTCGCAGCAGGAATCCGTCTCCGTTGTACGCGTCGAATGAACTGAAGACTTGATTGAGTCTCTTCCAGTCGACAAAATCTGGGTACGAGAGATTGGCGCGGGGAAACATAGCCGCGCTCTCGGTGACATCCATCAGTCGAGAGGGATCCTTATATGGTAACGGCCGGATTAATGCCGCATCGACAAATCCAAAAATGGCGGCACTGGCGCCGATGCCCAGCGTGAGAACCAAAATCGCCGTGGCTGCAAAGCCGGGACTCTTCCGCAACTGCCGCAGAGCGTAGCGAACATCCTGAAGAAGATTTTCCATCGTGCTTCCCTCACTCGTACCGCAATGCCACCATCGGATCAACCTTCGCTGCCCGGTGCGCCGGGATATAGCACGCCGACAACGCCGCGGCGACCAGAAGTAAAATCACCGCCACAAACGTGAGAGGGTCAGACGCAGTCACCCCAAAGAGCATCGAACCAATAGCACGCGCGAGCACGAGTGAACCGGCGATTCCGATGGCAAGGCCGATCGAAATCGTGCGCATGCCTTGACTGAGGATCATCGTCAGCACATCTCGTGGACGCGCTCCCAGCGCGACTCTGACTCCAATTTCACGCGTTCGCCGGCTCACGGAGTACGCCATCACGCCGAATACACCGGCGGTAGCCAGCAACAGCGCAACGATTCCAAAGAATGTGATCAGAATGAGGTTGAACTTGCGCGAGCCGAGTGAAGCCGAGTAGACCTGCGAAAACGTCCTGAACTGCGGTGGAATTTCAGGATTTGAATCCTGAAGAATTCCGCGTGCAGCCAAAGTAACTAACTGTGTTGGTGCATCGCTCAACATCGTGAGAGTGATCGCCGGCCGTGGACGTTGAAACAGGTTCACGTACACCGTCGGACGCGGCGGCACTTCAAGGCCGTAATCATGAACGTCGCCTACAATTCCAATGATGGTGAGCAAGCGGATATCGCCATCCATGTTGCCGAATTCAATCGTGCGTCCGATCGGATCCTGGCCAGGCCAACGCTCGCGCGCAAGCGATTCGCTGATCACCGCCACGTGCTGGGATTCCATGGTGTCACGCTCATCGAACATGCGCCCCCGAATCAGCGGAATGCCAATGCTCTGGAAGTAACCGGCGCTCGCCACCCCAAAGTCTGCAGTGCCAAGGCGTTCTTTTTGCTGAGAGAAATTGTCGAACCAAAGCCTGAGGACTTCATCGCTTGCAGGAGTCTTGGGAAGTTCATCCTGCGTCACGAGCAGGAACATTCCGTCAGGAAGCCCACCATCCATTGGTAGCTGATTGATAGCTCCAACTTTGTGGACACCCGGAATCTGTTTCAGCCGCTCAATCAGATTCGAAAAGAACGCAGCTTCGTTTGCCTTAGCTTTTGCGTCTGTCCAGTTCAGCCAGGGAAGCGAAACGTCCATAGTGATGACTTTGTCGGTGCTGAATCCGGGATTCACCTCAAGCACTTTTTTGAGGCTTCGCCCAAGCAGTCCCGCACCGACCACGAGAACAACGGTGATTGCGAACTGTGCGGCGACAATTCCCTGCCCGACGCGCCGGCTGCTTTGCGATCCGGCCTGTCCTCGGCCGCCTTCGGAGAGAGTTTCACGCACCCCGCCACCGGTAGCGCGAAGAGCGGTAAATGCCCCGAGTCCGACGGCAACCGCAGTCGAAAGCAACAGAGCGAATCCGAGCACCGGCAAGTTGATCGAGACATCGCTGAGCCGCGGCAAATTTTCCGGAGCGAGCGCGATCAGTGCTCGTACTCCGAAAAATGCGCCGACGATACCCAAGCCACCGGAGATCAGCGCGAGAACGCATGCCTCGGTAAGAAATTGGCGAATCAGCCGACCGCGCTCGGCGCCCAGCGCACTGCGGATTGCAAGTTCGCGTTCTCGCACGGAAGCCTGCGCAAGAAGCAGATTCGCTACGTTCGCGCACGCAACCAGAAGCAGGAATCCCACAGCACCTAGAAGAACCAACAGTGCCGGACGGGATTCGCCTGTGATCGACTCATGCAGTGGCACTACCGCAGCGTCGTTCAGCAGATAATCCCCTTGCTCACTGGATGTATCGTGAATGCGGCGCGCGATAGCGCTGATCTCCGCATTGGCCTGTTGCGGACTTACACCATCTCGAAGCCGTGCCACCGCGCTGTAGTTATGAGAAGTCCGGCTCGGATTTTCGCCATCGAGATCTGCGGGAACCCATATTGCAGTTTCAGAAGGAAACTCGAACGCATCGGGAAGGACTCCGATTACGGAATAGATGGCATTGTCTGTTTTGAGATGCAGTTGCGCGAGGTCGGGCCGGGATGCGAGATTCTGCCTCCAATATCCCGAGCTGACGATCGCAACCGGGGCTGCTCCCTTGCGCATGTCAGCCGCGTTGAAGCCGCGTCCGATCGCCGGCTGCACTCGGAACACGTTCAAGAAGTCGGCGGAGACACTGGCCACCATCGAACGAGTTGGTTGGGCAGACCCGGAAACCGACGCGATGTCTGCGTGGTATTTCGCCATTGCCTGAAAGCTGTGGCTTTGATCGTGGAAGTCGTCGAAGTTCGGATCAGCAAGGCGATTCCACGTGCCCTTCGTTGTCACCTCGAACACTGCCATGATCCGATTGGGATCCTGGTATGGTAACGGTCGAAGTAATACGCCGTACACCACACTGAACATCGCGGTGCTCGCACCAATTCCTAATGCCAACGTGATCACGGCAACGGCTGTGAACCCTAGTCTCTTGCGCAATTGTCGCAGCGCATAGCGGACGTCATGGATTAGGTTTGCCATCGTATCCCTCATTCATTCCGCAGCGCGATCACCGGGTCCACTCTGCTCGCACGATAAGCCGGAATCACGCATGCGATGAGAGCAATCAGTCCCAGCAGCATCGCCACCGCGAGAAACGTAATCGGGTCGGAAGGTTTCACCTGGTACACAAGGCTTGCGATCACTCGTCCCAAAGCCAATGAGGCGACGATGCCGATGCCGACTCCGAGCAGCGCGGGCTTCATCCCTTCGAAGACCACCATTCGCAAGACATCTTCGATCCGTGCTCCCAGTGCGAGGCGGATTCCGATCTCCGGTACTCGTTGCCGGACGCTATACGAAAGCACGCTATAAATCCCAATCGCCGCGAGCAGAGCGGCAATTGCGGCGAATATCCCGAGCAGAAACATGTTGAAACGAGGTTGTGATAAAGACTTGGCGACCATATCGTCCATCGTGAAGATGTCGCGCACCGGCATATCCCGATCGACTTCATGAATCGCATTTGTTACCGCTGAGACCATGCTCGATGGAGCAACCGTCGAGCGAACAACGAAGGTCATGGGAAAAGAGCGCCAGTCGAACTTGCTGGATCCCGAGAGTTGGCCAATCGGCTCGTAAATAGCCGTTGATGGACGCTGCTGGTCTAAACCGTCGAGTTTCACGTCTCCGACCACGCCAACGACTTCGCGGACATGCTCCGGAGAAAAAGTGAGAGTGAGGCGCTTGCCGATCGGATCTTCGCCCGGCCAGAAGTGCTCGGCCATGGATTGACTGATGAGCACCGCTGCCGGCCGTCCAACGACATCTTGGTCATTGAAATCGCGGCCCCGGACTATGGGTATGTGCATTGCGCGCATGTATCCCGCACTTGCTGCCCGCACATCGACTTCCGGCTGATCTGCCATCGCAACGACCGGCTGTCCTTCGATCTGAATCGGCTGATGGGAGCCGCCATTGTCGAGCGGAATGTCGTCAATCACTCCCGCTGATTCCACTCCGGGTAGAACTCTGACGCGCTGCAGAACCTGGTCGAAAAACTGGATCTCCTGCTGAGGCTCAGGAAATTTCGCGCGCGCGACCGCAGCTGTCATCGTCAAAACACCACGAGATTCGAACCCCGGCAGGACATTCTGAAGCTGGTGAAGGCTGCGGATCATTAGCCCTGCACCCATAAGTAGAACCAAGGAAAGCGCAACTTCCGCCACGACCAGAACGCTTCGCGTACGCTGGCTCGCGGAACTCGTATCCATACGGCCCAGTCCCTGCTTCAAGGCCTGATTGATGTCACTCTTTGCGAGACGAAAAGCTGGAAGCACTCCTGCCGCAACACCTGTCAGGATCGAGGTGCATGCGGCAAAGGCCAGAACTCTCAGGTCTAATTCGATCGTGACTGTTGGGGGAAGTTGGTTCCCAAGGTATGCCACCAAGAACCGCTCGCCAAAGTAGGCCACCACCAATCCGAGAGTTCCGCCAATCGATGCCAGCAAGACGGACTCAGTCAGAATCTGCCGGAGTACGCGTGCCGAACTCGCTCCCAGCGCCGACCGGATTGCAATCTCCTTCTGACGGCTAAAAGTCCGCGCGAGGGCGAGGTTCGCCACATTGGCGCACGCGATCAGAAGAACAAACGCAACTGCCCCCAAAAGCACAAGCAATGCAGGCCGCACATCGCTTGCCAGATCTTGCTGTAAGGGAACGACGATCGCCCCCCAGCCCTTGTTATCGACCGGATATAGTTCTTCCAAGCGGCGTGAGATCGTATTCATTTCGGCTTGCGCCTGCTGCAGGCCGACTCCGTCTTTCAACCGCGCAATGACGACCGAATGGTGCTCTCCGCGGACGGCGCGTTCTTTATCAGTCCAGCCCATCGGGGTCCAAATCTGCGCGAACTCGGGGAAGCGGAAGGATGGCGGCATGACACCCGCGATCAGAAAATTCTGCCCGTCCATCGTGACATCGTGGCCGACGATATCCGGATTCGAGCCGAAGTGTTCTTGCCAGAACCGGTAGGTCAGGACCGCCACATTCGTGCGTCCCGGCTGATCTTCCTCCGGAGAAAAAACTCGCCCCAACATCGGCCGGACGCCGAGTGTCTCGAAAAATCCTTGACTTACAGACGACGCATCGACCTGCTGCGGCTGCGCAAGACCCGTCAACGTGAGGCCGCGGTAGCTGTAGATCGCCATGTCGTCGAAAACGTGATTGTCGCGCTTCCAATCGATATAGTTGGCAGCAGAAACGGAGAACTTATCGATTCCGGGAAAACTCTTTGCTGGCGGAGTGTGCCAGACGCGGACAAGACGATCCGAATCTTTGAAAGGAAGAGGACGAAGCAAAACAGCGTTCACGACACTGAAAATTGCAGTGTTTGCGCCGATCCCCAGCGCGAGCATCAGCACAGCGAGCAGTGTGAACGTGGGTCTGGCTCGGAGCGTCCGCATTCCGTAAGCGAGATCTTGAACCAAAGTACTCATGACTACACCTCACTCATATTCAAAGGGCCGGACTAACTCGATCTTGATCGCCCACTGAGAACACTTATCCCTGCCAACGCAAGCGCAGGCTTTTTCTTCCCGTTTTAACGCGATTGGCGCCGAAAGATGTTCAGGCGCCTACATCCGCCAGGAGTTTCTTGAGTTCTTCCTCCGCCACGACCTTGCCGTCGAAGAGGTGTACTTCTCTTTGCGCATGTTTGGCAAATCGCGGATCGTGCGTCACCATGCAAATGGTCGCGCCATCCCGATGAAGATCGGCCAGCAACTCCATCACTGCTTCACCGTTTCGGGAATCGAGGTTTCCAGTCGGTTCGTCCGCCAGCAGGATTGACGGCTTCCCACCCAGAGCACGCGCTACAGCTACACGCTGCTGCTGACCTCCAGACAGTTGTGAAGGATAATGGCGTACGCGGTGCGCCATACCGACTCGTTCGAGCGCCTCCATGACGCGCCCCTTGCGCTCGGCCGAAGGCATACGCTGCCGATAGGTCAGCGGGAGCTCTACGTTCTCATAAACCGTGAGGTCACCAATCAGGTTGAAACTCTGGAAGATGAACCCGATTTCTTGATTGCGAATTCTAGCGCGCTCCGCAAAATCCAGGTTCTCTACCGGCTTGTCGTTCAATAAGTAACGACCGCCAGTGGGCGTGTCGAGAAGTCCTATGATCGAAAGCAGCGTCGATTTGCCGCAGCCTGACGGGCCAGACATAGCCACATATTCGCCCCGGTTCACCGACAGGTGAACTCCGGAAAGTGCGTGCGTTTCAATCTCATCGGTGTAGAAGACCTTTGTGAGGTCACTAATCTGGATCAGAGGTTGGCCATTCGTCATGAAGTCATCCGCCTCATCTTTGAATTTGTTATTCCTGAAGCCGAATACGGTCTGTGTTGTCCCAACGCGACATGTCCGAGAGCACAACTGTGTCCCCCTCGTGCAGGCCGTCAATAACCTGAATCGAATTCACCGAAGCCCGCCCTACTTTCACCGGAACACGAGTTGCATCACGCCCATTGGGATCAAGCTTGAACAAACTGATCGTGCTGTTTTCCTGTCCGAAAGCTGGCCGGCCCACATACAGAACGTTCTCGAGCCGTTCCAGATCGATCGTGCCATCGACGCTCAGATCTGGCCGCGCCCCTCTCGGAAGCTCTCCTGTCAGTTTGACGTCTACAGTGACCGTTCCGTTTTGTACACTCGGATCCACTCGCATGACTGTGCCGGAAATAACCCCATTGTGGGTATCTACCGAGGCCGGCTCGCCGATCTGCACATCACGGGCCTGCGTCTCCGCCACCTTCAGCTCCGCCATTAAGTGGTTTGGCTGCACCACCTTAGCCAGCATCGTTCCGGGAGATACGTGCATACCTACATGGAGGGGCAGTTCCACCAGAACGCCGTCGATACCCGCGCGCACCTTGAGAGCGTCGAGTTGTTTCCGTTTCAACTCTGCTAGCACCCGCATCTGATCGACCTTCGCCTGCAGTTCCGACAATTGCGCATCGATCGACTTCTGGGTGCTCTCCAGCCGCTGATCCTCCAAGTTGTTTCGGACGGTAAGTTCGTCGGCTTTGCTCTTCGAAGCCTTATAGGCCAGACCGGAAATTACTCCGAGGTCATACAGGGATTTGTCCGTCTGCGACTGCAATTGTGTTTGGTTGTAATCGGCTTTGACCGTTGCGGCGCCAGCCTTCTGATTCATCAGGTCGCTTTCCAGTTTCATCCGCTGGCTCTGATATTCAGCCTGGGCCGCCTTCCACTGAAGGTCCGCATCGACTGCAGCCTGCTCCACCTGGGGATTGCTCATGTCAAGCAGAATGGTGTCAGTCTTAACGAGCGAGCCTGGCAGCATGCGGATCCGCAGGACCGTGGCCTCAGTTTCTGCTGGAATTTGCAACACCGACTCTTGCGAAGGAACTAGTGACCCGATTCCGCGAACTTGGCGCAGCATCGATCCGCGCCTCACCGTATCGGTCCACACGGTTCCTCTTTCTACCGTGGGGGCAGCGGGTTTGAGGCGGTAGACTGCCGCAGTCAGGATGGCCACTACGACTACAATCCCTCCTATAAGGACAATCTGCTTCCTACGTTTGCGCTGCTTAAATTCTGGTCTGGCGATATCCATCACCGCCTGAAAGGGCAATTGTTTCGCCATTTGGTGCGAAACCTAATCTACTGAAATTGGGGGAGATAACTCTAGCCGGGAGGCTCGCCGGAAAGGTGAAGTGTTCGCTTGGCTCGGTATATTGTCCATTGTCGGACAGTCTTGAATCATAGTCTTCCGATGACGGAGCTGCGCTCTCGGGCGGCGGACTCAAGGGCATGGGAGTCTAGAAAGACTAACCTGACGCCCGTGTCCAAAGAAACTTATCCACCGCCAACCTCCGCGAGCCTTGCGAGCTTCTAAAGGCCGCTGTTGGCCTTCAGTCGGACTCTAGCCAATTGAGTCTTCGCAAAAGATTTGACAAAAAGTAGCTTGGCGAATCCGGCAGGATGGGGTATGTTGGCCGACATCTAAATTCGCGTCTGGGGTCTCGAGACGCATCTGCACTCGCGAGGCTATTCGTCACCCTGTTCCCGCCTATCCTTGTGTAGTAACAGATGACGTTCCGACGACCCGAGGGGATCCAGCCATGAGGCTCCGTTTCTGCCCGCATGTGCTTGTCGTTGGACTCGTCGCCTGTACCAGTTTGTTGGCCTTTGGGGCTCCGATCGCGGAGCCAGATTCTTCAGAAGCCACATCGGCTAAGACAACGGACTCGGGATACCGGGAGTTCCCTATCCGCGGTCCCCTCCGGTCATTCTTGCGAATGGCAGGAGTCAGCCAGCAGGCCTCCGTCGATAATGTTCTTCCTCTCCTAAGTTGGAATGTATCCGCGCTCGGTTTTGAGGGGAGCGATCGGCCCACCGAATTCCTCTTGCTGCTGCGACGATATGTCGTCCAGTCAAAGGAACTTTCCGAGCTTGCCGGAAGCGACCAAGTCATTCGCGTCTCCAACTGCGAAAGCGCGGCACCTCTCTTACATATTCTGGGTTACCGGGTTCTGGGTGAGTGCGGGTCTCCGGGATCGTCTCTGCTCACGGCAGACTGGGAGCGGGCTTTCCTTACCGTCGACTCCGGGTTCCCACTGACAGAGTTGGAACAGGCTTTGTCCGCAGGCAAACCCTTCGAGTACCCGTATCCCACCACTCCAGTGCGAGTATTGTTCACCGAAGATGCGTGGACGGCCGCTAGTTCGAAGAATCACGTCGAAAGCAGCAGGGATTTGGTCGATACGATCTTGAATGATCGCTCCGTCGCCCGCTTGTACTGGGCGATCTCCAAGATGGACGGGCAGACCGCATCATTCTTGGACCAAAACCTCGGCGTTCGAAAGCTCGTGCCCTATGCCGCTCTGCTGGACTTCTATGGGAGCCACATTTGTATTCGCGGCGGCCACGTAGTCGTACCCGGTGCCCCGGCCACAGAGCGCATATGGGAAGACTTGGCAGGTGCCAGCCCAGCCGCTCCCGCCGATTTCATTCCACGGCTTCTACTCAAAGACAAAGGATGGTTGGCGGCTTATTTCGATGTGCTGTCAAACATCAATCTTGAGCAACAGAGCGGCTTTACCGAGCCGCAGCGACTGCGGCGGTTCTATTCCGCCTTACGTCCGTCCGATAAATCTGCCGGAGCAGCAAAGGGCGTGTTCCGGCCTTCACCGTGGCTGTTACTCCTCGTAAGTCAAGTGCGCTGGGATCAAAATGGGCAGCCGTCCGTTCCGGGGGGGCTCGAGGTATGGCGAGAAATCCTAAACAAGGATAACTCTCACGATTCTCGGAATTGGGTTCGGAAACACACGGTGAGAACTCCTGATGAATTGCTCGAGGCCATGTTTTCCCTTTCCCGCAAGGAAACAGATGCCGGTCCGCTGCAAGCGTACGTGGCCCTTGTCGATATCGATGCTCGACGCTCAGCTGCAAATCGCTTGTCCGCTGAAACTGTGCGCCTCATGAGCCGCAGATTTGCTGATTACAGCGACCAGTACAAGGTCTTCTCCGAGTTCCCCGAACTTAGCGACGCTTCCATCGCACTCTTCCTTAACACCGCTGAGCAGATGACCAAAACTCCCAACAATATGCGCGCAAATGCGTTGGGAATTATGCAGGCCAATATCGGGTTGTGGCAGATTATGGCCCGGCAGGGTCAAATCCCGAGGGCACAACTCGACGAGTCATGGCAGGAGGTGATCAAGCCATTCGCGCGCATGAAATCGCCAACCCAGTTGTACGACGCTGGACGCTCCTCCTTAGCGGAACTGTCGCGTGCAGCAACCGGCAAACCGACCATTTCTCAAGACGAGCTAATCGAACTACTCGCCGGGCCCCGGCAAACAACGTCCGAAGGCAAGAAGATCCACACCGAAGTGGCCGATCGAATCCGCTCAGTGCTCGATGGCCAGCGGCTTATCTCTCTCGATACGCTCGTCACTCTCGGAGAGGGACTCAAATCCAAGGCCACTGGAACAGCGACACCAGACTATCTGCTCGACCTAGCCGCGGAACTTCACGATTTCGAAATGCCGCAGCCCATGTTCTCCAAATCGGAGCGGCAGGAATGGGCCGCCAGAGTTTACAACACGCACCATACAGACCTGCAAATGCGCAGCAACATCGCTGCGACGTTGAAGTCTCCGAGGGCATCGGCTTCCCAGATTGAGGAAGCCCGCGGCCAATTGGCATCCTTCCTGAGAGACACGCTGGTCGGTCTCAACTACGCCTATTACGAACCGCCCGGTGCCCAGGCTCTCCACAGTAATCCGCTCTTCGTACGATCTCACGATTTTGCTGGAGACACAGTCGAAGGCATCAAGGCAGTTTGGCAGGCACCTCAACTATTCGGCGTCGGCTCTCCGGCCGGTGGAGGCGCGCATTTGGTCGGATCCTTAGCTGATCTGCCCTACGTCTTGGCTGACCTGGAGCAGGATTTCATCGCTCCCCGAAACACCCAGGCCCTTATCTGGAAAGAATTAGTGCCGAGTCTTTTGACCAGCGCCGTTCTCGCCCGCTGGTGGAATGTAACTTCGAATGAGATTCACGCTGTGGCTCTCTACCAACGATCGGGCGAGGAACTCCTGCTGGCCTCGGAACACGACGCGGAATTGCGAACTGAAGTGATGGTAATTCTGTCCGATCGTCTGCTTCCCCGCCGCATGGATGAGGTAGAACGGGCGATGCTTTCGCGAACAGTTCCCGAGCTCATTCCCAGCTTGCTCCCGGCAGACACATTTTATTTAGCCGCGGAGTTTGAACACCGCCATCCGAAAGAGCTGAGTTCTTTTGGTGGCGCTGCGACAGAGTTGGCGAGCCTAAGGCAACAACATCCCGAGGAACTCAGTTGGAAGCGGCTTTCACGTGATTTCGGAGTACCTCATCCAACCTTGGCCCAGACCTACGCACGCGAACTGCTTAACGTACCGCCTATGCCTGCGTTCTCGGGCTACGCCAGTCGCTTGCTCGGCGAGTCGTGGGACTCTTCGAACCTTTACTGGGCACGCTTGGCCGATGAGACCGGACACTCACCGATGGAACTGAATGTATTAGTTCCCCAATTCACGCAACGCATGGTCGAGAAGATCTTCGCGACCGATTTTGAAGATTGGCCGGCCATCCTCCGCGCCATGCGCGAAACGGGAGAAGATTTCCGGCATAGCAAGCTTGCTTCAATTCAAGACATACCGAACCAGCAACGATAGAGAATCGCGCCATGCAACCTGAGCCACATCATGCAGGAGTTCGCAAATAAAACGGGAGTATTCTCAACCATGATCCGCCGATTGATCCTTCTTGCCAGTATCGTTTTTCTTTTGGGCTTAGCGAATTCCGCCAGAATCAAAGGCCAGGACACCTCCGATTTCCGTGTGGTCGTCAGCATGGTTCAACTCAATGTCGCCGTCACGGATAAAAATGGGGAATACATTACGGGACTTCATCCCCAGGACTTTGTGATCACCGAAGACGGCATCACAGAGAAAATGGCGACCTTTGCTGAAGGAAATGCTCCAGCGCACGAAGTGAATGGAGACGCGCCGCCGGTTGAAAAGGCCGCAGAAATTGACAAAGAAACAACGCTCAGCTCTTTGCTTAGCGGTTCGGAGATCTACGTACTCTTCGACACCAGCAACTACATGTATCGTGACTTCGTTTTTGCTCAGGACGCGATCTCTGAATTTGTGCGTTCTCTGGGAAGCGCTGACAAAATTGCTTTCTATTCGTACAGCCGCGACTTGGCGCGAAACACGGCACTGACCGCCGACAGGTCGCTGGTTCTGCGCGGAGTCCGCTCAACTGTAGCTGGCGATTCCGCCGCTCTTTACAACGCCTTGCTGCTCACCGTCAAAGATGCCGCCCAGACGACAGGCAGAAGATTCGTCGTCGTGTTCTCCAATGGCCCTGACAACTCCAGCGTGGTTCCGCCTGAGGACGTTGCCGAGATCGCGCAATCCGCCGGCGTTTCCGTCTATATGATCAGTACGCAGGAAGCCAAGATGGAGCCGATTTCGACCGCCGTTTTCGAACGCATGACCGCTGCGACTGGCGGCAAAGCATATTTCGCCAAGAGTTGGAAAGATGAGCGACGCGCCTTTGGCTCCATCCGCGACGACCTCGCACACCTCTACAACATCAGCTACTACCCAAAGCCAAACGCGAATACTGGCTGGCGCTCGATCTCAGTCAAGTTGGCGGGAAACAAGTTCGGAAAGTATAAGGTGCGCACGCGCAACGGATACCGACTGCAACCGACTCGGTTTGCGGCGCCCAGAAGGACTGCGGAACTGACTCCACAAACTGCGGGCTCAAACTAGCCGGTCTCACGCGCTTTGAAACGGCACGGCCTCAAACCGCGCCGTGAGTAGGAACAGGACTTCTGATTACGAATCCATCTTCTTGTAATCGCCGCGGCTGAAGTATTTCTCAAGCCACAGGTAAAGACAGATGAAAAGATACCGGCTTCCCATTTCCTGAATCTTCAACTTCGCCACACCCGTCCGGCGATTTCGCCAGGTGATCGGCATCGTAGTCCACGAATAGCCGCGAATGATCGCCTTCAGGGGAATCTCCACGGTTAAATTGAAGTGCGCCGATAGCAGGGGCTGGCAACCTTCGATCACCCTCCGTCGATATGCTTTGAAGGCATTCGTCGTGTCGTTCAAAGAAATGCCGAACAACATTCGGATGAACAGATTCGCTACACGATTGACCCGCAGTTTGAGCCACGGATAGTCGATGACTCCCCCACCTTTCATGAACCTCGAGCCGAAGACGGCATCCCATCCCTGATTGAGAAGGTTCCAGTAGCGGACAACGTCACGGCAATCGTCCGACTCGTCCGCCATCATTATGACTACCCCATCTCCGCTCATCCTTTGGAGACCGGTATTGATGGCGCGTCCGAATCCGTGCGGTGGCCCATTCGTCACCAATCGAACTTCTGGAATTCGCTCACTTACGGAGTTGACGATCGCTGCGGTGCGATCTGTGCTGCCGTCATCCACGACCACAATTTCATGGGCAACATTGTGCAGCGTCAATTCCAGGTGCAAGTGCTCCAACGTGGACTGGATGCACCCCTCTTCATCGCGAGCGGGAATGACCACTGTGAGCACTTTGAGCTCTGGATCCGCCTGCGTGATGGCAGTCATGTTCTGAACTGTGGAATTCTGGATTGTCGAGGTTGAGCTCATACGCCACACCACGTGAGCCAATCAGGGTTTGCTGTTGCGTGCTCAGCAATCTCCTCGAGGATCTTTTCCAAAGTAACTTGCGGTTGCCAGGACATCGTCGTCGTCGCTTTGCGTGAATCTAAGACGAGCCACGGCACGTCGTAAGGACGTTCCGAACCATCAGCAACAGGCCGATGCACGCCGAACCGCCGGTCGCACCACGAAGTCAACTGCGATAGAGACATTGAATTCGCCTGCCCGCCAGAAACATTCAACAGAGCTCCAGTCTCGCTACTGCGTAACTGAATCTCTACTATCCGCCCCAAGTCTCGGGGATGGAGTGCGTCGCGAACTTGATAGCCGTGCCCTCCAAATCCTAGATATTTTAGAGCACGCCGCGTTGAATGTGCATGAATCCAATACGAAAAGATGCCCTGCTCCGCAGTTCCGAACTGCCCGGCTCCTGCCATTACACCGCACCGGTTGATCCATACCGGCACCTGAAATCCGGCGGCGTACTCCTGGGCAAGGCGTTCCGACGCGAGTTTCGTTGCGCCATAAAGCGAGATGGGCGCCTCTGTGCTAAAAGTCTCATCAACACCTGTTGAGCTGGCCCCAGATGATAGCCGCTGTTTCTCGTCGACCACAAATGCGCATGAATCAACACGCAGGGGAAGCTGAGTCAGAGCCGGAATCGAATACACGCGGCTCGTGCTCAGCAGGATGAATCCCGCCCGCATATTCCTGCAATATTCCAGAAGATTGACCGTGCCCAGCAGATTATGTTCGAGCAACTGACGGGAGCTCGTTTTGCCGTCCCGTCCTGCCAGCACGCTCGGCTGCGCGGCAGCGTCGATCACCCATTCCGCGGCTGGAAGCGAATCCATATCGCTTGCCATGCGAATGTCCCCATGGCGCAACTCCACCCCAAGCCGTTTTAGCGCCATGCGATTGGTTTCGCTGCCCGGGCGCGCCAGGTTGTCAATACCGATGAGAGATATATTCTCGAAGCACTCCAGCAGGTGTCGCGCAAGATGGCTGCCAACAAATCCGCAGACTCCCGAGATCAGCACCTTCATACGTGTGCAAGCCGCGAGGACCAGGACTCGACGATTTCAGCGAACGTTTGCTTCAGTGTCTTGGTGATTCCCCATCCCGGATAATGAGATTTCATCTTCGTCAAATCGCTGTAATAGCAAATGTGATCGCCGATCCGGTTGGTCTCGACGTAACTCCAAACCTGATCGCGCCCCGTAAACTCTTTCGCGAGAGCAAACGCTTCGAGAATCGAGCACGAATTTTCGAATCCGCCGCCCAGGTTGTAAACCTCCCCACAATGCGGTTTCGCGGTGAACGCGAGCATGAATCGTGCCACATCCTGCGAATGGATATTGTCACGTACCTGCTTGCCCTTATATCCGAACACCTTATATTCCTTGCCAGTCACGTTGCACTTAATCAGGTAGCTCAAGAAGCCATGCAGTTCCACGCCAGAATGGTTTGGACCAGTCAAGCATCCTCCGCGCAGCGCGCAGGTTGGCATATTGAAGTACCGCCCATATTCCTGCGCCATAACGTCCGAAGCGACCTTCGATGCTCCAAATACGGAGTGCAGTGATTGATCGATCGAAAAATCTTCGGCGATGCCGTGCTTATACAGGGGCTCGGCATAATCCCATCGCGTTTCCATTTCCACCAGCGGCAATCGGTTCGGTGCGTCGCCGTAGACTTTGTTGGTCGACATATGAATAAACGGCGACTCGGGCGCCCAACGCCGGGCAGCCTCTAACATGTTGAGCGTTCCCACGGCATTGGTGTCGAAGTCGTCAAAGGGGATAGCGGCGGCACGATCATGAGAAGGTTGCGCCGCTGTATGCACGATTGCAGTCGGCCGAACGGTTTCGATCAGCCGCAGAATTCGGTCGCGGTCCCGAATGTCGATCCCATGATGTTCGTAACCCGGTATCCCGCGAGTCAAACGCTGCAGCGACCAGGAAGTGTCTCCGTCAGGCCCGAAGAAAACTGCGCGCTGGTTGTTATCAACGCCGATGACCGAATATCCGGCCTGGTGAAAATGAATGCAGACTTCAGAACCGATCAATCCGCACGATCCTGTTACTACAACGCGTTGCTTGGTCATGAGGGCTTAGTTCCCGACACACTCCTTCTCATCACGGATAATGCAGCTGGACCGAACCATTTTGGCCGGGACATGAAATCATAACACCGAAGGTCGGGCCAGACGCTCGTTTGAATGGCCCTAGCAACCTGTGCGTTGCCAACAAAAAACACGCGATTTAATATGCATCGAAACTCTTTCTCAGTGCGTACCAATAGGTGATCGCTGCTAGACTGGCAAATCCGAGAAATGACCAATAGAGAGCCGCACCTGGTGAATACGACAACCGATGGGCCGCGCTCCTCCGGCAAATACCGCTTTAGAGACAATGTGACTGTAGTATGGCTCGTTATTGCGGTGCTCGCACCCGCGGGCATTGCATTCTGGATTTTGCATCGCCAACAGTTCTCGCTACCCTACCAGGATGACTACGGAGCGATTCTGGAATTTGCGAGTGAATACCATCAACTGCCCAGCCTGCCAGCAAAACTCCTGCATGTGGCGACCCAGCAGGACAATGACTATAAACTCGGCTTCGCACATTCGATCATCGCAATGGAGATTGACCTTACAGGTCATCTGAATTTTGGTTTTCTAATAACCTTCGGAAATCTTTTCTTACTAGCAATTGCCTATCTTCTCTGGCGCATCTATCGGCGAGAAGAGCTCTCATTGAACCGGCAATTGATTCAGTTCCTTCCGATCAGCCTGCTGTTTTTTTCCCTTACTTACTGGGAGACCCTTAACTGGGCAATGGCATCATTGCAAAATCTTCCGGTGATTTTTTTTAGCCTTCTTTCTATCTATTTGTTGATTCCGCAGACAGGAGACGAATTGTCCGCGATGCGGCTTGTAGCTGGATGCATCGCAGCTATCCTGGCCTCAATGTCTTCTGCTAATGGATTCCTCCTCGGTCCGATCGGTCTGTTCATTTTGTGGCGTCGCCGCGCGTTAGTCAGATCAGTAATCTGGTGCGTCGCTTTCCTTGTTCCGGTAGCGGCATACCTCTACCACTACCACCCGTACCAATTTTCTGTCGGGACCGTTCACAACGGGGCGTACGTCGCGAAAGCAGCCTATTTTCTTGCATTTCTAGGCTGTGCCATCCAAAAACGAGTTTTAGCAGCTCTAGCCGGCCTCGGCGCGACCATAGTCTTCGGTTTGGCTTTATGGGATAGGTTTGATCTCAAAAACCCACGAGCGTTCTATTCCACGGTATGGGTTGTGATGACAGCGGCGCTGGTCGGATTCCTCAGGCAAACTATCGCGTCACGTTACAGCATCTACTCGCTCTTAGTACTCATCTTCTGTTATTCCTTTCTAGTGCAGTTTGTTCACCGGCGCATGCCCTTGGTGAAGCAAAATTGGTTCTCTGCAGCTTCGGTTCTTTTGGGGCTGAGCTTTTGCCTTTTGAGTGACAAGCAGGCAAACCTCAACTTGAAGGAGCGACGTCAGATGGTGGTTGCCGGAATGGAACATTACCGGGCAGACCCCGAAATCAATGCACCGACCATAAATCCGGAACTCCTAAAGTACCATCCTGATGAGCCTACGGCTGAAAGGATCATCTTGAACAAGGCGATCCACGACAGAATCTACAGCCCAGCACTTGCGCGGTGACCCATCTCCGATGTCGTTGCATCAGGATGCTGAGATCTTTTCGCGGGTCTGCTCCCCGTTCAGCAGTCTCCAGATGGCCAGCGGGTTTTGGTTCTTCAGTTCGTGTGGGAGCGAGGCATCTGGGAAGCCTTGGAAGCAGACCAGCCTTGTGAAGCGGAAGATTGCCTGACTGCCTACCGAGGTTGAGCGGCCGTCTGATGTAGACGGGTACGGGCCGCCGTGGACCATGGCGTGGGTGACCTCGACTCCCGTCGGGAATCCGTTGAAGACCAGTCTTCCCACTTTTGTTTCGAGAATCGAAACAAGGTCAGCGAAATCTTTGAGGTCTTGCTCCGTGCCGTGGATGGTGGCCGTGAGTTGTCCTTCGAGACCGCGCGCGATTGCCAGTATCTGGTCGCGGCTGGAGTGGTGCACAACTATTGTCGACGGGCCGAAGATCTCATGATGCAGATCGGAACCGATAAAGTCTTCGGCATTCGCCTCGAAGAGAACCGCGTTGGTGCAGAAGCCCTGCGCTGCGGGCTGAGTGGCCTCGGCCGAGATTTGAACTGTTGGCCTGCCTCGGCGTCCGGCGATTCCTGCATCGTACGCAGAATGAATCGTCCTGGTGAGGAGATGGAATGGGGTCGAAGTCGTCACCAGTTGCCGCAGCTTATTTTGAAAAGCGGCTGTGTCTGAATTCTTCGGGAGAAAAACCATTCCGGGCTTTGTGCAGAACTGACCGGCACCGAGCGTGAATGATCCGTGAAGACCTGTTGCAATCTGCTCACCGCGTTCCTTGAGAGCACCCGGCAGGATGAAAACGGGATTGGTGCTGCTCATCTCTGCGTAGAACGGAATCGGCTCGGGACGCGCTGCCGCGACGTCCATGAGGATGCGGCCCGCAGTGCGGGATCCGGTGAAGCCTCCGGCTTTGACTAGCGGGTGCTTCATCAGGGCGACGCCGATGTCAGACCCCGAACCGAACAATAAAGAGAAGACGCCTTCGGGAAGTCCACAGTCGCGAACGGCTTGCTGAACGGCGCGTCCGACGAGTTCTCCGGTGCCGGGATGGGCGGCGTGGGCTTTCACGATGACGGTGTTGCCGGACGCCAGGGCCGAGGCGGTGTCGCCTCCGGCGACGGAGAAAGCCAGGGGAAAATTGCTCGCGCCGAAAACGACGACCGGGCCCAGAGGACGCAGCATCGAGCGGATGTCGGGCTTGGGAAGGGGCTTGCGATTGGGATCGGCGGTGTCGATGCGCGCGTTGACCCACGATCCTTCTTCGGCGACTTGCGCGAACAACCGGAGCTGAGCACAGGTGCGCGCGGTCTCGCCTTGGAGACGCGCTTTCGGCAGTGCGGTTTCCAAGCCGGCACGCTCGATGACCTCTTCGGCGATGGCCTCGATGTTTTCGGAGATGCGGCGAAGCAGGTTTGCGCGGTCTTTGCCGGTACTGTGGCGGAAGGTGTCAAAGGCTTCGGCCGCGAGTCGGACTGCCTGGTCCACTTCGGCGGGTGTTGCGGGCGTGAATCCCGGTTCGAGCTGCTCGCCTGTGGTGGGATTGAATGCGCGGAGGCTGGCCTTGGTGCCTGCGCCTTCGCGGAATCCGATGAGAGATCGGCCGGAAATTTTTGTTGCTGAAATTACCATCTTGCACTTCCCCTCATGGATTCATTCGTACCCCATATAAAGGTGCGGCGACAATACCCGCGAACAATTTTTTTTGAGGCAAAACTCGTAAAATATTGGGACGAAAGGCTTTGCTGGATTCAGATCCCCGATTAACCTCGCAAAATGTTGATTCCAGATAATTTACAGGCAAAATATTGAAACGCAAAGACTTAGCGCGTCGGAATTGGGCTACCCCGTGTTGAATCTTTTTTGGGGGGCTTTTCACGCAAGATATTCCAATAAAATAACTTACAGGCACGCAGTCGCGACCTTGCTCCGCAAAATCCTAGAAACACAGGACTTAGGGGAAAAATATTGTAAAACAACGATTTAGCTCGATCGCTCGTTTGTCGACCTGAACGCCTTGCGGCCTTATTAGTCTCGACGATTGAGGCTGTGGATGTCTAGGACATCCGTCACATCGGGGGCTGTGGAAAAGTTGGGGTTTAGGGGGCAAGTTTTATGTCTTCAATTCGTAAACCACAAAGGACACGAAGGTTCACCAAGGGTTAGCTGTGCGGCTTTCTACTCCGTCGCCAATTTCATTCTGATCCTTTGTCCGTTGGGTGCGCCGCCGTTCGCGCAGTTGCCATACTCTCTACTCTTACGGGGAAAACCGGCGGGCGAACGGAATCGGGTTTCCAATCGAAAAGAAATTGGGTTGCTGGACCGCAGATTCTGCCTTGGCATGGGCCCATGCCGCAACGAGTGTGCAGCTTGGCCGAGCGCCAACCAGTGTGAGACTGAAGACGGGAATAGGTCACGTCTTCGCAGCGGCAGACCAGAGTGTCGGCATGGGCCAGCTTCTTGAGTTCAGGCCGGAGTTGAAAAGCTCGATCGAGCGCTCGGGCAAATCGTTGCGCTTTCTTGCGCACCGAGAAAAGCTCATGGGCATCCTGGACTCGGTCTGCGGCAGCGAGACCTGAAATTTGGCCTTCGATCAGTGATAGCTCGATGCCTCCGATGCTGGTGGGCTCTCCCGCGCAAAAGACATTGGCAACCGAAGTTTGCTGAAGCTTGTCGACCTGAACAAAGCCGTCGAGGATCTGGCATCCGAGCAGCTGCGCCAACTCGATATTTGGCACCAGATGAAAACCGCAGGCGAGGTAGTCACAAGGAATTGTTTGTACCTTCGCGACCTGGGAGACGGTGACGCTTTCGAGCGCGGCGCGACCGTGAGCGGCCGTCACCCAAGAGCCTGGAGCAAACGTCGCACCGGAGAGGGTACGCTTCAGTTGAAGGCTCTGCGAGATTTTCGTGGGTTGGTTCCACAAGGCAATGGCGAATCGAGCAAGCCTGCCGTATGACGCTTGCTCGCAGATAATCGGAACGTCTGCTCCGTGATCTTTCAGGTAAGAGGCGACGGCGAGCAATAAAGGCCCGGTGCCGGCGACTACGACGCGCTTGCCACGAATCGGGAGCCCGGATTTCACCATGGCCTGGAGTCCGCCAGCTCCCATGACGTTGGGCAAGGTCCAGCCCGGGAATGGAAGAAACTGCTCTCGCGCTCCGGTGGCGAGGATCAGCTTGCGATATCGCAACTCGAGCAGATCTTCGTCGCTTTCGGCGAGTAAAACTCCGGGCTCAGTCCGATCAAAAACTCTTGCTCCGCTGAGAACCGTAACACCCGCTTTTTGCAAGCGGGCATACCAATCGGCAGCTTCAGTGAGGGGAGACTTCTCGGTCGAATTTCGCCAGATCTGTCCGCCGAGATTCGGGTTATCGTCTACGATCCCGGTGCGCGAACCGCACTCAGCAGCGCGTGTCGCGGCGGCGATGCCGGCCGGGCCTCCGCCGATGACGAGAACGTCGAATGGATGCGGATCAGTCATTCGTTTTTACGTCCATACCTGGCTCGCAGATTGTTTGACAACTTCGGCAATGCCTCTTGCCGTTGATGGATACCCGGCATTCGAAGCAGATTCCCATGCCGCATAAGGGTCCTCGCGGTTCGCCAGTCACTGATGTTCTGCACGGTGCGCCTGCGAGGGCAACGGCCACCGCGACGGCTGTACCGCGGGGGACCGACACACTTCGTCCATTCACAGTCACGCTCACGGAATCAGGCATGCGTGGACTCCTTTGCAGCTCGGGAGGGCAAGTAAGGCTCGACAGGAATTGCGGGTTTCACGCCGGTGATGTGGTCCACTAGAATTCGCGCTGTTCCGACCGAAGTGGTAATCCCCAAGCCCTCATGCCCGGTAGCGAGCAAAACAAGGTTGTCGGATGGACATGGACCAATCAGCGGTAGTTTGTCAGGAGTGGCGGGACGGAAACCGGTCCACGCGCGGATCGCGGACATCCTGGCGATTTCCGGCATGTACTCGCGAGCCCGTTGCAGCATTCGAGCCAGGATGTCGTGGTCGACTTCGCTGTGCTCGGCGCCGTACTGACGCGAGGAGCCGATGAGAATCTGTCCAGTGCGGCGCGGCTGAAGATTGAAGGCCACAGAATCGCTGGTGACGGAATGGGCGCTCTTGAGGTATCCGAGTTCGACCAGTTGGTGGCGGAGAAATCCCGGGTAGCGATCGGTGATGACGAGATGGCCTTTTCGCTTTTTCACTTCGATGCCGGGCGTTAGTTTCGGAGAATCAGCCCCTGTGGCATTGATGGTGAACCTAGCTGTAAATTCCCTTCCACTTGTGTAAACCACTCCCTCGCGGATCCGAACCTGCTCACCGAGGCGAAGTTCGGCGCCGTGTTTCTGCGCAGTCCTGAGAAGAAAATCGGCGGCGCAGGGCGGATAAAGCACAGCGTCCTCAGAAACGAGTAATCCTCCCGCCATGCCGTCGCGCAAATGCGGCTCCAGATTCTTCAGACGATCTGCGGAGAGGACTTCTGTTGGAACTCCGCGATGCGAGTAGAACTCGTGCTTGCGGCGAACTTCGGCCATTTCTTCTTCGTCGGCAGCGACCCAGATTGTTCCGCACTGCTCGTACTCGACATCGTCCGATAGCTGCGGACGCAATTCCTGCCAAAGCGTCTGCGAGTATCGGGTCAGCGCGAATTGCGCTTCGGAGTCGTCCATGACGACGATGTGGCCCATACCCGCGCCCGTGGTGCCACCGCCGACAATCTCTCGATCGAGGACAAGAACGCGCATGCCGCGGCGGGCACATTCATAGGCACAGGCTGCGCCAACAATCCCAGCACCGATGACGATTGCGTCGTAGGATTGCCCGCTCATGAACTCAGGGACGAATGCCCATACAGAAAGGATCCTGGGGATCGAAGATCAGGTCGGCCTCCGAATTCACGAAGGCTCGGCCTCGAATGCTCGGATAAATCTTGCCATCGCGGACTTTGACGCTGCCTTCGAAGACGCTGCCGACGATGCTTTCCTGTCTCCAGGTCTCGCCTTCGCGAAGTTTGCCGTCCGCGTAGAGACAGGCGAGTTTGGCGCTGGTTCCGGTGCCGCACGGCGACCGGTCGTAGGCTTTGCCGGGACACAGAACGAAATTCTTGCTATTGACTCCGGGAATTAGCGAAGGGGCGTAGAGCTCGATGTGATCGATTTCTTGGCCATTGTCGCCGGTGATGCCGTTTTTCGGGAGCGCCTGGCGGATCGCCCATGTGAACGACGTGAGTTCGTCGACATTTCGCAGCGACAGACCGAACGGGTGATTGTGCACGAGAAAGAACCAGTTTCCTCCCCAGGCTACGTCGCCGACGACTGGGCCGTATCCGGGTACTTCGACTTGAACATTTGCGGCACTGCGATGGCTGGCAACGTTGTCGACGGTGACGTCGCCATTGGCGTCGAGGGTCGCTTTGACCTCTCCTACGGGCGTTTCGATCTTGTGTGTGCCTGGCGAAATGCGCTTCATGTAGGCGAGGGTGGCGACGAGTCCGATGGTGCCGTGGCCACACATGCCCAGGTAGCCGACATTGTTGAAGAAGATGACGCCGGCGGTGCAGTCGCGGTTCATAGGTGCGCAGAGGAGAGCGCCGACGACGACGTCGGAACCGCGCGGTTCGGCGACGACTGCAGAGCGGAAGGGATCGTGATCGCGGCGAAAGCGCTCGAGGCGTTCTGAAAGCGGGCCACTGCCCAAGTCGGGGGCGCCGGAGATCACCAGCCGTGTCGGCTCACCTCCGGTGTGGGAATCGATGATTCGAACTTTTCGGTAAGCGTTTTCCATTCGCTAAATATCGTAGCAGCGACAATGGCACGCGACGCAGTTCTTTTGGGCAATTCTACGACGGGTCGCAGCGACCAGCGCAGCGAGAGTAAACTGTCCCGGAAAATCTTTTACACACATGTCCAAATCATTGTTCGTCTTCTTCGTTGCATTCTCTTTTCTGATTTCATTAGCGCAGTCTTCCTTCGGTCAATCAGAGCAAACCGTTAGCGGGTGGATAATGCAGGACTCGGCGAAAGTGAGCGCTCCTGCGGCGGAAGTGTCGAGCACGAAGTTCCGGCCCGAGAATTGGTTTGCCGCTACGGTGCCCGGGACGGTTCTGACGACGCTCGTGAATAACAAGGTATATCCGGAGCCGCTTTATGGGGAGAACATGCGCGCTATTCCGGAGAGCTTGAATAAGACCACCTACTGGTATCGAACGAGTTTGGCGGTTCCCGCGAGTTATCAAGGCCGCCATACATGGATTCATTTTGGAGGCATTAACTACTCGGCTGAGATTTGGGTGAACAGTCAGAAGGTCGGCACCATGCGGGGTGCTTTCATTCGCGGCGATTTCGATGTGACGGAGTTCGTGAAGCCGGGACGAACGGCGGTGCTTGCCGTTCTGGTTTCTCCGCAGCCTCATCCGGGCAATCCACACGAGCACACGGTCGCGCTGGGCGTGGGGGCGAATGGAGGCGTGACAGCGCTGGATGGACCGACATTTCTGTGCACGATTGGATGGGACTGGCTGCCGGCGATTCGCGACCGGGACACTGGGATCTGGTTGCCGGTGACGATGGATTCGACTGGCCCGGTTGTGGTGAAGGATCCCTTCGTGACGGCGGATCTATCGGCAAAGTACGACAACGCCGATCTCCATGTCTCTGCTGCTTTGGAGAATCGGTCGGCAAAGGCGGTGAGCGGCACGCTTACCGGTACGATTCAGTGGAAGAACGGTCCTGGGGCCGAGATTACATTTCACAAGGCAGCGAGCGTTGCGGCTAACGCGAAGGAGTTGGTTTCATTCGACAGCAAGTCCGCGCCAGAGTTACATATCGCTGATCCGAAGCTGTGGTGGCCGAATGGGTATGGACCGCAGAATCTCTATACGCTCACGCTGCGGTTTGATGTCGGGGCGAAGACCTCCGACAGGTCGACGCAGCAGTTTGGGATTCGGAAGATCGAGTATCAGGTACCGGATTCGGAGAATTTGACTTTATCCGTGAACGGTGTGCGCGTTATGGCGCGCGGCGGGAACTGGGGACTCGATGAAGGCATGAAGCGAATTTCGCGCGAGCGACTGGATGCGCAGTTTCATCTGCATGCGCTGGCGAATTTGAACATTGTCCGCAATTGGGTCGGGCAGAGCACCAGCCCGGACTTTTATGACATGGCGGACAAGTACGGAATTCTGCTTTGGGATGAATTCTTCCAGCCGAATCCCTTCGATGGTCCGGACGTTGACGACATTCCGACTTACATTGCGAACGTGACGGATAAAGTTGTGCGGTATCGGAACCATCCTTCGATTGCGGTGTGGTGTGCGCGGAATGAAGGGTATCCGCCGAAGGCGCTGGATGATCAGTTGAAAACGCTTATGACTCAACTGGATCCGTCACGGTTGTATCAGTCGAATTCTGCGGATGGTAGGGGAGTTTCGTCGCATGGGCCTTATTACTGGCGGGCGCCACGATTTTTTTATCCACTGAATGAGAGCTTCAAGACGGAGACCGGATCGGTGTCGGTGCCGACGATCGAGTCTATCCAGGGAATGATGCCGGAGAAAGACTGGGAGACGATCAACGACGACTGGGCGCAACACGATATGGCCGCCGGGGCGCAGCGAGGGGACGAGTTTGGGAAAACCTTGGCCGAGCGGTATGGGCATATTCGAAATCTCGCAGATTTTGTTCGCAAAGGGCAGATGGCTACCTATGAAGCTTTCCGCGCGATGTATGAAGGGCGGAACGCGAAGATGTTCAAGGAAACCACGGGCGTTATTACGTGGATGAGCAATCCGGCACAGCCGAGTTTTGTTTGGCAACTTTATCACTATGATCTGGAGCCGAACGCTGCGTTGTATGGAGCCAAGAAGGCCGCGGAGACGGTACACGTCCAGTTCAATCAGGAGAACCGCGGAATTGAAGTAGTGAATAATCGTCCGGAGGCGTTGAAGAATGTCAGCGTGAAATTACGGGTGTATGAGTTTAGCGGCAAGCTGGATTCGCAGGAGACTTATCAGATCCCGGAAGTTCCGGGTAGCAGCACGATTAAGGCGGCACAGATCGAAGTGGGGGCGCGGATCAGTCCGTTGTATTTCATCAAGCTGGATTTGATCGGTGCTGATGGCGAGATGCTCTCCACGAATTTCTATTGGCAGCATGTTGCGCAGGATCAGTTTGACGGGCTTGAGAGCCTGCCGATGGTGAAACTGGATGCGACTGGCGAGGCTCACACAGGGGGTGGAAATACTTTACTGACCGTGCGGTTGCTGAACAACACGCAGAACGTCGCGTTGCTGACACATTTGCAACTCCATCAGAAGAAGAGTGGACGGCGGGTGTTGCCGGTCTTTTACTCCGATAACTACCTTTCACTGGTTCCTGGAGAATCTTCTACCGTTACGATCGAGGCTGCCACGAAAGATCTGCAGGGGGACGAACCACTTGTCGAGGTCGATGGCTACAACATCGATGTGGCTCCAGTCGAGGGACCGGTTTCAATTGCTCTGAATATGAACGCGCAGCCGTCACATTGGCCGGCGTCAAATATTGTGCCGTAATTCAGCATTTGCTCTCGAATACTGGTGCATGTCAGCACCGTCGGCCTTTGGTTTCATCCGATACTGCCTCGGCGAGCCATACCAGGAAAACGTTTACTTTCTTATTACTCTGACTCTCGTTGTTTCGCAGGCCACCGTCTTAAGAAGCAGGAATTCCAGCCTCGTTGATTTGGGCATACTGTGACGTTTTAGTATGGTTTTTTTTGAGGCCTGCGAATGGCGCAAGCGCGTTACTTCCTGCATAACTCTGACTTCTTGCCAGTGATCAAAATCACAATCCAAGGTTACGTGCGAACCCTTCAAAATAACGATTTTCCTCTTGACAGTGGCAATCGACCCATCATAAAAGTTGACCGGGTAGTTCTTTCGTATTAGTGCCGAGTAATCCCGCGGCGTCCCTATGAAGAATGTGGGGTTCTCGGCCGGTTCCGATAACGTTTACGAGTTTCAACGAAAGTCTAAGTCTCACCCTGTGTAATGAGAGCCTGATTCTCTGAGGAGGTCGGATGAAACGCTTTACCAGTTTAGTTAAGACCTGCCTGCTTGTTTTGATCATATCTGTGCCGGCCACACTGCTGATACCGCCGGCGAGTGCGCAATCAATTTTTGCTAACCTGTCGGGCACTGTCACCGATACCAGTGGCGCTGTGGTGCCCGGCGCGAAGGTTACGCTTCAGAACACTGGTACTAAGGTTGTGAGGCAACTCACCGCCAACAGCGACGGATACTTCTCTGCCACGCAGCTACCAACGGGCACGTATAACGTGACGGCTGAGGCGAAGGGGTTTGAGAAATATCAGGCAACTGGAATTGTTCTGAACAGCTCTGACCAGAAAAACCTGAATATCAATCTGAGGGTTGGAGCCGAAAGCGAGACCATTGAGGTCAGCGCAGCTGCTGGGGAAGTGGCGATTACCGACAGCGGCGAGAAATCCGATCTGATTTCGTCGAAGGATTTGAACGATCTTTCGCTGGTCGGGCGCAATGCGACGGAGTATCTCAAGATTCTGCCCGGCGCGGCGCTCAGCGCGAACGGCGGCGTGAACAAGCTGGCCTACAGCGGCGAGGTGGTCGGGATTAACGGTTTCGCGGTTGGCAATAATGCGGGTGGGTTGGCCGGTGTTAGCGTGAATGGTCAAACGGGCCAAGGCATCGCGATCACGCAAGACGGGCAGAATGTTTTCGATCCTGGCGCTGCTGGCGCCGCGACTCCCGTCAATCCCAATCCTGACATGATTTCGGAAGTGAAGGTGCTTACCTCGAATTTCAGCTCCGAAAACATGAAAGGGCCGATCGTAGTCAATACGGTCACCAAGTCCGGCAGCAACACCTTCCACGGCGATGTGCATTTTTATGCGCGCAACTCTGCCATGAATGCTGAGGATTCGTATAACAAAGCCATCGAGTCGGATCCAAGCAACGGGTTTACACCGGGCCAGTTGAAGGGGCCGAGTTCGTACTATTATCCGGGCTTTTCGATTGGCGGACCGGTGATCATTCCGGGAACAAATTTCAACAAATCTCGTCGGAAGGTGTTCTTCTTCGACTCTTACGAAAACTATCACCAAGGGATCGACGGTGGAGTTAATCGCGCCTTTGTTCCTACCACCGCGATGTTGAACGGGGACTTTAGTGCATTGAGCCAAACTCCGTATAAGTCGGTCGGGCGGTTTGCATTGAACAGTATTCCGACAGCACCGGCGGCGGGGACATTCTTTGGGTTTGATGACAGAGCCGCAGCTGGCTGCACTATTTCAGGAGCAGGGGTGATGTCGGCGGGATGCGTTGACCCAAATGCACAACTCCTTCTGCAGAACTATTTCCCGGCTCCAACGAGTTCGGTACCAGACGCCAACGGCTTTAACTATGTTGCTGTAGTCACGGAGCAGCAGAACTCGTGGCAAAACGTAGCCCGAGGCGACGTCAACATATCGGACATGACCAAGGTTTATGTGAGCTGGAGCCGGCAACGCGAGACGGCGAACATGCCCTTAGGTCTGTGGAACAACTCGGGAGACTGGGTTGTGCCCGCACCGAGCGCGACAATCGGTGCGAACGGATCTGACTTTACGGCAGCTAACTTCGTCCATGTGTTTTCTCCGACACTGACGGCAGAGGCACGCTTCGGCTACACGAAGATCAATTTCCCGAGCGACCCAGCGACTCCCAGCAAGATTCTGCGGAAAGATATGAACTTCCCGCTGACAGGAGTTTTTGGAAACTCGAACGCCCCTGCAGTTCTCAGTTGGGGCCAAAGCATACCCAATCTCGGGGACGTGGGGCATGACTACCATCCGACAATGATTGCGGTGAAGGGTATTCCCAGCGTGGCCGGTGATGTCACGAAGGTATTCAAGACCCATACGATGAAATACGGGTTTTACTGGGAACACACCTATAACAAGCAAGACAATTGGGGCCAGTTCATGGGTGTGCTTGCGTACGATCCATGGACAAACATAACCGGCAACAATTACGCAGACATGCTCATGGGGATCACAGGTCAAGAGGGATACTTTGAGCAAGCCCTACCACCGCCGACGAACCTGGCGCAGAATATCGCTTCCTTTTATGCGCAAGATCACTGGCGGCTAACGCGTCGTATTACGGTTGATTACGGAATGCGTTTCGAACACTATGCCAAGCCTTACGCCAACAATCCGTGGGGCATTGCGGTGTTCGACCCGACGGCGTACAGCGCGTCGGTTCAGAACTCCGGGATCGAGTGGCATAGCATCGATCACAACATTCCTCTGTCAGGAGCGGATAGCCGAGCGCTCTTTTTCTCGCCACGGGTCGGGGCTGCGATCGATCTGTTCGGGAACGGCAAAACTGTGGTCCGCGGCGGATGGGGTAAGTTCCGTGCGTACGACTCTGTTCAGAGCAACTCTTATACCGGTCCGGCACAGACCTCGCAGGGCTCGGTAGGATGGTCATGCGGATTCAATGTCCAGAACTGTGCTACCTGGGAGATGCTCGATACGCATGCCTCCGGAAACTGCACAGCGACAGCGGTCGGAACGGCACCAGCGAACTGTGCGCCAGCCGTGGTGTTCGGACAAGAAGTGAACTTCACGAACTCCAGCTTCAGCGCGATGAATCCTGGGAACGATGAACAACCGCTGGTGACCAGCTACAGTCTCACCATCAACCAGCAACTACCGCACAAGTTCCGGATGGAACTGTCCTACGTAGGCAACCACACTGACTACATGCAGGGAACGGTGAATATCAACGCAGTGCCTCTCGGAACCTTGAACGCGCCCGGATTCACGTGCAAACAAGGGTCCGGACCGACCGATGCATACTGTCAACAGGCTTATCGTCCGTACTCCAACTATCAAAACATCACGCAAAGCGTCACGGCTGGAAAGTCTCAGTATGACGCACTTCAGACGAGCGTGACCCGGAACGTTGGTTTGCTGACATTGCAGGCGAACTACACATGGGCCAAGGCGCTGGGAGATGGCGTTCAAGTCAACAACGGTGGCCTAAGCGGGGCTCTCCCAGATTGGGGTGTACACGAGTACTGGTCCGTGCTGCCGCTGGATCGGGCGCACGTGTTCACGGCAGCGTACGTCCTGAATATGCCAAGGCTGCACTCCGGCAGTTCGTTCGTGCGCGGCTTGGCAAATGGCTGGCAGATCTCGGGCATCACTCAGGTCGAGAGTGGTGGCCAGGTGACGGCGGCCGGTGGAGGCGCAGGCGGAAATGGTGGGAACACGAGCCTGAATTTCGGGCTGACCGGGACCTCCAGCAACGTTGCTTTGCTTGGAACGCCGGATATCAACCTCTACACCAACATCACGTGCAACCCACGGCAGGGATTGGCGAAGAACCAATTCGTCAACCCGAACTGCTTCGCGTTACCGGGGCCTGGGGACATCGGTGATGGGCGAATTCCGTATTTGCCTGGTCCGATGTTCTGGAACAGCGATCTCACGCTGCTCAAGAGCTTCAAAATCACGGAGCGGCAGAACCTGGAATTCAGGGTTGCAGCATTCAACTTCCTGAACCATGATCTGCTCTCGTTCAATAACGGCGATAACAACCTGAAGCTGAGCTATTCGAACGGCGTTCTGTCCAATGCCACCGATCCCAACCATGCTTGCCCGGGAATAAGCTGCCAGGCATTCGGTTACGCGAACTATCACTACGGCCACCGAATTCTGGAATTGGGCGCGAAGTACTCGTTCTAGCATTTCTCAACAGGGAGTGACCCGACAGGGTTGCTCCCTGTATTCTTTTGCCATGGCCTTGCGGTGTCTCCCGTTCCTCTTGCTGTTGTTCACTGCGGCAAGTGCGGCCCTTCCGGATTCTCCAAAGAGCTTCGACGAAATCGCCAAACAGGCAGAAGCTGCGCGATCCGCAGACCGCGTCCGCGATGCGATCAATCTGTATTCCGAGGGGGTACACCTGCGTCCGCAATGGAGCGAGGGATGGTGGTCGCTGGCGAGCCTGCTGTACGACCAGGATCGCTTTCCAGAAGCGGAGGTGGCATTCCAGAAATTCGTAGCGCTCTCGCCTAAACCCGCAGTCGCTTATTCCTTTCTTGGTCTGTGCGAGTACGAAACACACGATTACGACCACGCTCTAGCGCATTTCCGATTATGGGCTCGCGCCGGATGGCCCGGAACTCGACAATCAATCGATGTGTCGGTTTTTCATTTTGCCTTGTTGCTCACCCGGGATAGCGAATTCGTACAAGCTCTCTATTTGCTCGCGACTGAAGCAGCGAAGATGGGTAACACGCCGGCTTTGGCGGAGGCGATGGGTTTGGCATCACTCAGGATGAGAAACATTCCTGAGGACTATGCACCTGAAGCGCGGGAAAGGGTGTGGTTGGCGGGACAGGCTGCTGTGTATGCGGCACAAATGAATCCTGAGTTCGCCCGTGCGGACGAATACGCCGATCGGCTTGGCACGCATTACTCGGAGCGTCCGGAAGTTCACTATTTTCGGGGAACTCTGTTCAAGATGCAACAGCGGGTGAGTGACGCGGAGCGAGAGTATCGGCAGGCGCTCCAGATTTCGCCGGAAGATGTTCCGGCAATGCTGGCGCTGGCCGAAATTGACTTGGACAAGAACGAGATTCCGGAAGCAGAAGCTTTTGCGCGGAAATCAATCGAACTCACTCCGAAGGATCCCGAGGCACATCATGTTTTGGGACGCATCCTGATGACGAAGGGCGAGAACGCGGCGAGCGCCACAGAACTCGAGATCGCTAAGAGACTGGCGCCGGACAGCGCCCTTGTCCACAGTCATCTGGCAATCGTCTATACGAAGTTAGGACGCACGCAGGAGGCGAAGGCTGAGGCTGCGACGTTTCTCCGCTTGAAGAACAAGGAAGGCGTACTGGCACCTCCGGAGGAGAGGCTCGGGCCTGACGCTACTGGGAAGGCGAAATGATTGCGGCGAGCATCCTTGCGATTTCGCTGGCAGCCTTTCCCGTCCACATAGGATCAGCTGCAAATCAGACTGGGAGCGCTGTCCACCTCAGCTCTGATGAGGTATCGCGGGAGGCCGGACGCGCTCGGGAAGAAAACCGGGATGACGATGCGATCCGCTTGTACCGGCAGGCGTTGACGAAGCGCCCCGAGTGGGATCAAGGGCTTTGGTATCTGGGCACGTTGTTGTATGAAAAAGAGCAGTATTCGGACGCTCTAGATGTATTGCGCCGATTCATGACTCTGCGTCCGGATGCCGGTCCGGGATGGGCATTGGTTGGGCTCAGCGAGTTCCAGACGAGGCAATATCCGAAAGCGCTGGATCATCTTCAACTCGCCATGTCCACGGGGATGGGCGACCGCACGGACCTGATTCAGTCCGTGTTTTATTACGTTGCTGTGTTGCTCACAAGGTCAGAGCGCTACGACGACAGCATGAGCATGCTGATCGCGATGGTGAAATCGGGGCAGGACTCGAAGCCACTCGTTGAGCCGATTGGGCTAGTGGCTTTGCGGCTGCCTTTTCTGCCGGCGGAGATTCCTGCGGATCGACGCGAGATGGTCCGGCAAGCGGGAGAAGCAACGCTGGCGCTCGAGGCGCAGAGACGGGATGAGGCGGGCAAGCTGTTTCGCGGATTGACCGAGCAGTATCCGAATGAGGCGGGCGTACATTTTCTATACGGGGCGTTTCTGCTGGACGAGAATCCGGAAGCGGGCATTCAGGAACTGAAGAAGGAATTGCAGGTTTCGCCGTCGAACGTTTCGGCGCGTTTGCGATTGGCGGAAGAGTACACCAAACAGCAGAATCCGGATTTAGCTTTACCGCTTGCGCAGGAGGCGGTGAAACTCGATCCGAAACGCGCGGCGGCGCACATGATGCTCGGTGAAGTGCTGATCGCGAAGGAAGATTCCGCGGAGGGTATTCGAGAACTGGAGACCGCTCGCGAGCAGGCACCGCAGACCGTGCGCATTCACTGGGATTTGTTGAGAGCCTACACAGCCGCGGGACGAAGCGAGGAGGCGAACCGCGAGAAGGAGGAGATTGAGAAGCTCAGTTCAGGGCGAAATTAGTGAGCAGGCGAGAGATCGTGGCGCTTCTGGCAGCCGTGGGCATTTGGCTGCGCGGATTTTCGCGCTTGGGGCTTTGTTGCTCACGGGCGTTGCGCTTCTCAGTCGTCGGCCCGCGCTGGGCGCCGAGCCGCCGGCCATTCATTTTTCTTATCATTCCATTCCTTTTCTTCTGGACAGCTCCGAAAGTCCGCAAAAACACGCTCCTGAGACGATGGCCGGTGGAGTGGCGGTTTTCGATTATGACAACGATGGGTATCTCGATATCTTTTTTGCCAATGGTGCGGATATCACGACTTTGAAGAAGTCTGGCCCTAAATATTGGGATCGCCTATTTCACAACAATGGCGACGGGACATTTACGGATGTGACAGAGAAGGCCGGTCTGGCGGGGACGGGCTATGACGTGGGCGTCGCAATTGGGGATTATGACGATGATGGGTACGAGGATATCTTCGTCGGCGGAGTTCACGGGAACAAGCTCTATCACAACAATGGGAATGGAACGTTCACCGATGTTACGGAGAAGGCGGGGCTGAATCATCCGGACAAGGAGTTTGGGCCGCTGTGGTCGGTGGGCGGGGCATGGGTCGATGTGAACAACGACGGCCTGCTGGATTTGTTTGTGGTGAATTACTTGAGCTGGGACGTGAACCATGAACCCGACTGCAAGTTCATGGACAAGCCGGAGTATTGCCATCCGAAGTTTTACAAGGCGACACCGAACCAACTCTTCATCAATAAGGGAGATGGAACGTTCGAAGACATGTCGGTGCAGTCGAAGATTCGGGAGCATCCGGGAAAAGGCATGGGCGTGGGTGTTGCCGACTACGATAACGATGGCCTTCCCGACATCTTCATAGCAAATGACAAGCTGTTCAATTCGCTTTTTCATGCGCGTAAGGTGAAAGGCTCTTCCCTGCCGGTTTTCGATGAGGTCGCCTTCGAATCGGGTGTCGCGCTTCCGGAACATGGAAATTTGATCTCTGGAATGGGAGTCGATTTTCGAGACCTTAATAATGACGGCCTTCCGGATATTGTGATTGTGGCGCTCGACGAGGAAACCTTCCCGATATATCAAAACAATGGGAAGGGCGCATTCAACGAGATAACCGCGAAGAGCGGAATGTCGGTGTTGAGCAATCCGATGTCGGGATATAGCCCCAACATCGCCGACTTCGACAACGACGGATGGAAAGACATCTTTGTCAGCCGCGGTGATGTGCAGTCGCCAGCGATGGCGGAGCGGAGGCACATCTCACAAGTCAATACCGTGTTTCGCAATCTTTCCGGCAAGTGGGCAGCGCTAACAGAAGATGCGGGTTTTACTGCGCAACCGGCGGCGCGACATCGTGGCTCTGCGTTTGGAGATTTCAATCACGATGGAAAACTGGATGTGGTGGTAAGCGCGCTGAGCGCTCCGGCAGAGATTTGGATGAATGACAGTCCCGGAGGAAATCACTGGCTGGAGATCAAACTCGAAGGAACGAAGAGCAATCGAGATGGGATCGGAGCGAAGATCAAGATTTCGGTGGCGGGACAATCGCAATGGAATCATATGACGACCGCCTCAGGATACGCGTCGTCCAGCGCAGGGCCAGTGCACTTCGGTCTGGGAGCAGCGAAGTCGGTGGATGAGATCGAGATTCAGTGGCCATCTGGCACGAAGCAGGTACTAAACAATGTCCAGGCAGACCAGGTATTGCACGTCAAAGAACCAAAGTAGCCTGAAGCGCCTGACGCGTCGACTCTTCTGTGCGACGTGGTTTTGCGTATTGTTTTGTAATTCTATCTTTGGTCAGAACGCGCCGCCTGAGACACTCTCGCGACCTGCCAAGCAGATCGACCTTTCCAATCTCGGCTTCCACGGCCTACCTCCTCTTGAGCGGTTCACATTACGCGGAAACGTGACTGTTCATTTTTTGGATCGCGAACATGTTCTGGTCAGTTTTGATGCCCGAAAGTTGATGAAGAGAGTTCCGGAAACAGCGACCGGGCACCAGGACCGCATGATCCGCGCCGAGGTCATTGATGTTGCCAGCGCGAGCATCTCCAGGCAAACGGAATGGTATGTCCACGACAAGCGGCGTTATTTATGGCCGCTCACGTCGGGGAAACTTCTTCTGCGGAAGCTGAACAGCTTGTACGAGATTGACTCGGAATTGAATGAGAAGCTCTTGATTACCTTTCCAAGTGAACTGTTGTGGGTAGATACCAGCCCGGACGGCAAACACATTGTTGTGGAAACCGCATTGCCTGTATCGGGAGAGTCGAAGAACGCGGCGAGCGGCAAGGCAGTGATTGCGCAGAAACGTGCGCGAGTCAAACTTGATTACCTAGATGCGGCAACGTTAACCGTCGAGCGCTCTCTCCTGGCGAGCGGCAGCCTTGAACTCAACACCAGCGGATCAGGGTACGCCGATTACGTCCGAAGCTCGCATGGAGGCGTCTGGCTTGTCCGCTTCGGAGTGGATCAGGAGCAAAGGCGTCCTGTCGCAAGAGTGAAATCTCCTTGCACACCCGACCTGCGGTTTGCGACGGAGAACACAGTCTTCATCGGGCGATGCTCGAAGGGCAGCACAGCTTATAGCGCCAGTTTCTTCAGTGTGACGGGCCATCCATTATGGCGGCAGAGGTGGGATCAGGTTCAACATTTTCCTATGATCGCGAGAAGCGAAGACGGAGGCCGAATTGCGATCGGTACAGTAACGGCAGCGCGAGATTCTAATTCGGAAGCATCCGCAAGTAACTCGGATGAAGCGGAGGAAGATACTCCGCCATGGCCAGATGTTGAACAGGAGATCAGGGTAGTCGAAACTGCTAGCGGTAAAGCTGTGTTGTCGACTCGCGTGAAAACGGTCGTGCTGAACAACCCCACTTTCGCACTGGCACCGCAAGGGGACCGACTGGGAGCGCTGGATGGGACGATGCTGAACATCTTCGATCTTCCGGCGCTGTCGCAGGAGGAGCGCGCAAAATTCGTTGCTCTGGCCGCGGGCACTCCCGAGCTTTCCGCTCCCACCGCGATTTCACAACCTTCTTCTCAGGATGATTTGGTCGAAGATGAGGAATCTGCGAACGATAGAACAGAAACAGAGTTCGAGGCCAGTGCTACGCCGGAGACGACGACGCCCAAGTCCCAAAGCGCGTCGGTGCAAACTTCACTCGTGGGACCTGACACACGAGAGGCGCAACGATCCACTACCCTCAAAGTTGGAACGAATGAGGTTGAGGTAGATGTTGTAGTGACGGACGCCAGAGGGCATCCAGTGCGGGGATTATCGGCCGGGGACTTCAAAATACAGGAAGACGGTCGTCTGGAGAAGATGCGGTATTTCCACGAGTTTGCGAGCGTTGCGACAGGGGCCGCTCCGACTTCTTCGGTTCCGACTCCCTCGACGCCGGTGCCCGCGAACGTATTCAGTAACAAGGTTGCTTCGGGGCCGGACCGAGCGTTGGTCGCGGTTTTGCTCGATTTCGTGAATACTCCTCTTGAGTCTCAGCAGTATGCGAAAGAAGAACTGTTGAAGTTTCTTCGCAAAAAGCCTGCTGGGCTGCAGCTTGCGCTGTTTGCGTTAGGCGAGCGTCTTGAGATGTTACACGGGTTCACTGCCGATGAGAATCTGCTGCTCGCGACCGTGAATAACAAGAAGAGCACTGCAAGGTTCTCACGACAACTTTCACCGACAATAGATTTGACTTCGTTGATCTCGGTGAATAAAGAACGAGCAGCGATGGATGCCTCGAACCAGGTGGCAGTCCAACATCTGGAACATTTGCAGGCTGAGATACGTGCGGGAGACCTGGACAGACGGGTCCACCTTACGATGGAGGCATTTTCCGAGTTGGCTCGATACCTGGCGGGAATGCCGGGCCGTAAGAACGTCGTTTGGCTGTCCGGAGCCTTCCCGAGAGGATTCTTCCCGAGCATGGGAAGTGATGTCGACGCGCCCAACGGCTTCCCGGCGGAGGTGCGAACTTACGAGGAACAGTTGAAGCAGATCACGAATCGTCTTGCCGAAGTGCACGCGGCCGTCTATCCGGTGGATGTGAGAGGAAATTTCGGAGATTCCATCTACAACTCCGAGACGAATGCCAACCCAGTTGCAGCAGCCGCACCCGGCTCTCAGGCGCAAGGACCACCGGGGAGAACGCCGGGGACGCCCTATGCAGGAACCACGACCGCAATGGGGATCCAGTCTCAATCGGAATTACAGCAGCAGTACACGGCAAGCCGGGACAGTCGAGCTGCGGAGCAGGCCGCCATGGACGACATGGCAGAGGCGACGGGTGGAAAGGCCTTTTACAACACAAATGGAATTCAGGCTGCGGTGGAAACGGCGGTAGAGCAAGGATCGGAGTACTACATGTTTTCCTACTCGCCCGACAACGTGAAGTTCGATGGAGTATTCCGCAAGATTCGGGTATCCCTTGAAAAGAAGGGATATCACCTGGCTTACCGGCGCGGATACTTCGCGAATCCACGTGAAACAGCGGACAGGAATCGAGCAGAAATTGCACAAGAGCTTGGGAACGCCGCACTGCAGCCTGCGATTCCGCAATCGCACGAGTTGTTGTTCTCGGCGCGTGTAGTGCCGGTGGGGACTCCGGTACGCCGAGAAATTGCGCAAGCAAACGAGCCCGGAAATAGCACACCGAAGAAGTCTGCTGAGATCCAACGGTACGCCATCGACTACGCTGTGGGAGGAGCACAGTTGAGTTACGTGACTAAGGACGAGGCACGACACGTGGTCCTGGATTTCATGGCTTCCGCTTTTGCGGATGATGGATCGAGCATCGCACGAACCGCGGTGCAAACTAACAGCGACCTGAAGCCCGGGGCTTACGACGATGTGCTTGCCGGTGGGTTGCGCATGCATCAGGAAGTGGACGTGCCAGTCAGTGCAGTCACTCTTAGATTGGGCGTAATGGATGAAGTCGCACGCCATTTGGGCACTCTGGAGTTGCCTCTGCCTTTGAAAGCACCAGCGGAGGAAACGGCAAAAAGCCGCAAGTTGCCGCCAATTGAGCCTGATTAAAACAAGAATCCGATTCCTCAGGACGAAAGCCCGCGGGCTCCCAAGATCGTAACTGCTCAGCCGAGCCGAGCCCTTTCAAGACAACATCAACGGTCAGGCTTTGGTCCTGCCTCGCGGTCTTTCTCGTTTAGGCGAAGCACGATGTCTCGTTCCGCTTGGCTCTTTTCTTTCAGACCCAGGCGGGAATACAAGGTAGCCAGTTGCAGATGGACTTGCACGAAGTCGGGCCAGTCTTTTGCAAGTTGCTCCAGGATTGTTCTCGCTTCGGCGAGCTTGTCAGTCGCTGCGTCGAGCGCTCCGATCTGGAGGCGGGCGGCGGGAGACGCTGGTCGCAATTGCAGGGCGCGCTCCAAGTACGGCGCTGCTTCCATGGTGTTCCCGTTCAGGCGAAGCATCGCTCCCAGATGCAGATTAGCGGCGAAATCGTTGGGGTCCTGCTGAATTGCGCGCTGGAGAGCGGCTTTGGCCTCGGCGTTTTGGTTGTCTTGCAGCAGTGCACGACCGTAGAGAGACCAGGCGCCCGGAATATTCGGATTGAGGTCGACTGCCTTCTTCAGTGTTGCCGCAGCTGTCTTGTAATCGCCAGCAGCAAATTGGACTTCTCCCAGTAACAGATTCGCTTCTGGTGTTTCGGTCTTCTTAAGAAGCGGGTCGATTACGGCCTGGCCTTCCTTGATCTTGCCATCGCGGATGTATGCAGTGCCCAAGACGTATTGCACCGCCTGATCGCTGGGATCGGCATTGTAGACGGGGGTGAGCAATCGGATGACGTCCGAATTCTGTCCGAGGCGTAGATAACAGTCTGCCAAGAGGTAGAGGACCTGCTTGCTCGCAGGTTGTTCCTTATGAAGTCCGGAGAATGTCTCAGCGGCCTTTTGGTATTCGCCTAATTTGTAATGCGCCAGGGCGAGATTGAGCCTGACAACGGAATTGTGCGGATCGATCTTGAGTGCCCGCTGATATTCAGCGATTGCTTCGGCGTAACGGCCCGTGGCGGCAAGGTCTGCGCCTAGATTGCTTCGAGCCTCAAGAGATCCGGGCTGCACTGCCAGCACTCGTTGATATAGTCCTATGGCTGTTGCGGTGTCGCCAATTTGGTCTGCGGTGACAGCATCTTTGTATAGTTCAGTTGCGTTCTTCGACTCTTGGCCTGCCAGCGAGAATCCGGCCAATACCATCCCTACAAGGATCAGAAGGGAGATTGTCCGTCGCGTCGTATCTCGGAGCATGCGGGTTGCGTGCGGGTAGAATGCCGGGCTTGAGAACGCAGAGACCACGCGTTATTTTACTGTGCCGATTGACTGAGGATTTGACAGTGCTGCTATAGGCTTGAGCGCTTCGCCCTCCTTGATTTCATAAATCTTGTCCGCGGGAAGATTCTGGAACTGTTGCTTGGCGCCACTCGGCCATGACACTTCCACCTTTGTCATAACGGCTTCGCTCCCTAGACCGAAATGCAGTCGCCAATCGCTAGTCGAGTTGTAACTGCCGCCGGCGCGGACTTCATCAATTTGCGTCATGGTCGAAGTGGTTACGGCCACTCTGGTTCCTATTGCTGCTTTGTTGCTTTCGGTTCCAATCAGGCGAAAAAGGACGCGGTGATTCGGATTGGCAGTCTCGTTGATGAAAAGCGAGGGTGGCTCACCAACGTTGAAGATGATGACATCGAGATTGCCGTCGTTGTTGACATCGCCAAAGGCCGTGCCCCGCCGGGACTTCAGCGGTCCCTGATTCAGGCCAGCAGCGTCAGCTACTTCTTCGAAGGTACGGTCGCCGAGATTGCGAAACAGTTGAATCGGCTCAGCGAAGCGAACCTCGCCGGGAAGGCTGTCCATGAGCGACGAAAAATTTCCGTTCGCCATTAAGAAATCGAGCCAGCCGTCGTTGTCGAAATCGCCGAAGCCAATTCCCCATTTCACGGGGGCGAAAGTCGGTTTCGCGATCTTGGCTTTTTCGGCAACATCGGGGAACTCTTGCCCGCGGTTCCAATAGAGGCTGGCGGGTTGATTACCGAATCGGCTATCGAGAATGTCGAGTTTGCCATCGCGATCGAAGTCTCCGAAGTCGGCAGCCATGTTGCCGTACGGCTCTCCAAAGGGACCGAGTCCTATGCCGAGGGCGACGCCTAAGTCTTCGAAGGTGCCGTCTCTTTTATTGTGGTAGAGGTAGTTCCAACCCGAGTCATTAGTGACGAGCAAGTCAGGCCAGCCGTCGCCATCATAGTCTCCCCAAGCGACACCCATGCCATGCAGTTTACGGGGATCGTCGACTCCCGCCTTCTTGGAAACTTCTTCGAATGTTCCATCGCCGCGGTTGTGATAGAGAAGGTCGGTTTCGCCTTCCATGCGATCGGGAAGTTCGACTAACACTCCTTTGTAGCCGAAGGATAGCTTGGGATCAGGAAGATGACGAGCATCGGTGTGAACGTAACGAGCGACGAAGAGATCCAGCTTGCCGTCGCGATCATAATCAGCCCAAGCGGCGCCCGTGCTGAAGCCTCCTCCCTTCACGCCGGCTTTCTCCGTCACGTCTTCGAAGCGGCAATCTCCAAGGTTGTGATAGAGGACATTGTGCTCGTATCCAGTGACGTAGATGTCTGGCAGTCCGTCGTTGTCGTAGTCGCCGACCGCGATCGCCATTCCCCAACCTTTTGTCGTTAGTCCGGTCTTCGCGGTGATGTCGGTGAAGTGAAGGCGGGTGGAGTTCGAATCCTGGTGATAGAGCGTGATCATGGGATCGCCGCCCTTCAGAAATTGATCGATGGTTGAATCATTGACCACGGCGATATCGAGCTTGCCGTCATTGTCGCAGTCGAGCAGGGCAACGCCTCCGGCAGACATGGTGTCGAGAACGTAGCGGCGATCGGTGCGAGTGTGCGGAACGGTCGTGAGGCCGGCTTCGGCGGAGATGTCTCTGAAGTGCATCACGCTTTTTGGCGCAGTCACGGACGAAGAGTTCTGGCTAGGTCCGGGAGAAGCGGCTTTGGGCGCAGAATTTGGAGATGCAGTTGCGTTAGGGACTACCTGGCCTGAGCACCCCGCTGATATCGCGATCGCGAGAATGAGGCCGGACACTCGGCGCATAAAGAAAGTATTCTAGCAACCGAATCGAGGGCCGTTTCGGCATTTCGTCGGAAACCGATGGGTGAAATCCGGTTGCAGATTTCTCCGACACAGATGAATTCTGGCTGCTAGACTTTCACGTTTGACGCATTCGACTCAATCCGCCCGCGCAGTTATCGTGAGATTCCTGATTGCGACGGCCTTTTGCATTGTGGCCGGAAGAATATGCGCGGCTCAAACCGTCGACCTTCAACCGCGCACAGACTGGACGGCAAATTGGATTAGTCACCCTACGGCTCCGCTGCGGGAGCCTGGCGTGTTTCACTTCCGCAAGATCATAACGCTCGAGACTCGGCCTGATCGCTTCATTGTGCACGTGAGCGCGGATAACAGATTCATTCTCTTCGTTAATGGACAGCGGGTGGGGGAAGGCCCGGCTAGGAGCGATCTGCATCATTGGAATTATGAGACTTTCGATCTGGCATCGTTTCTGGTGGCCGGCAGGAACGTGGTTGCAGCGAACGTCTGGCAATTCGGAATCTATGCTCCCTTGGCGCAGTTTACCGACAGGCTCGCATTCCTGATGGAGGGAGATTCGAAGGCTGAATCCGTAGTGAATACGGATAAGTCGTGGGAGGTCGAACAGGAGACCGGCCATACGCCGATCCGGGCGATGTCGGAGGGAATATGGAACTACTACGCGGGCGGTCCGGGAGAGCGGATTGACGGCACTCTCTACGACTGGAATTGGATGGATGCGTCGGCGGACTCCGGCCATTGGGTGAAAGCGGGGTTCGCGATCCGAGAATCGATTTATCCAGAGGGGAGCCGACCACTCACAGTGGGTGACTCGAACTGGTGGGTAGAACCGGACCCTCTACCGCAGATGGAATACAGCGAGGTACCTTCCGGGCGAGTGGTTCGGTCGAGTTTGCCGGGAGAGACTGCGTTCCCGTCGAGTGCGGCTGTTGTGCCCGCGAACAGCGATGTCGCTTTGCTGATTGATGCGGGAGTCGTGCTCTCTGCATATCCTCAGCTTGTCGTCAGCGGTGGGAAGGGATCGCGGATTCACGCTGTCTACACCGAGGCGCTTTATGACCGGAAGCAGTTGCGGGGCAATCGCAATGAGGTTGGGGATCGCGTGGCGCTTGGTGTGACAGACGAATTCTTTCCGGATGGCGGTGAAAATCGAGCATTCATGCCGCTATGGTGGCGAACCTGGCGCTATGTGGAGTTGCGAATTCATACGAGCGACGCACCACTGACGCTGGTCGGCTTTCACACTTTTTACAGTGCGTTTCCGTTCGTAGAAAAAGGGGCGTTTGCTGCGAGTGATCCGCAGTTGGCCAAGATTCGCGAGATCTCATGGCGAACAGCGCGGGTGGACGCGCACGAGACTTATATGGACACGGCGTACTGGGAGCAGCTTCAGTACATCGGGGACACGCGAATTCAGGCACTGATTTCATATGTGGTTGCGGGAGACGATCGCCTGGCGCGGCAAGCGCTGATTGCGTTTGATCGGTCGCGCATTCCAGAGGGCATAACGCAGAGTCGATATCCGAGTTCGCAACTGCAGTTGATCCCGCCGTTTTCTCTCCTGTACATCGACATGCTGCATGACTACTGGATGTACCGCACGGATAGCGATTTTGTGAAACAGCTTCTGCCGGGGATCTACCCTGTTCTTGAATGGTTCGAAAGACATCAGCGGAGCGATGGCTTTTTAGGGCAGTTGCCATATTGGAATTTCGTCGACACTCCCGCGGGAATCGAGAAATTCCCTACGATGGATGAGGACGGCCGGTCGTCGATATTGACGCTGTATTTCGTTCGCGCACTCGAAGACGCCGCGGAGATGGAACAAAGTTTAGGGGATCGCACGGTGGCGGATAAATATCGACGCGAAGCGCATGATGCGGCGGGAGCCGTGTACAAACAGTGCTGGAGTTCGGAGCGCGGGCTGCTGGCAGATACTCCAGCGAAAACCAGCTATAGCCAGCACGCGAATATATTGGCGGTTATCGCGGATGCGATTCCGCGCAAAGATCAGGCGTCCGTGATGAGAAACGCGATGCAGGCGCCCGGGCTGGCGCAAGCTTCTTACTTCTTCCAGTTTTATCTGACGCGGGCGCTGGATCATGCTGGACTCGGTGATCTCTACCTAACGACTCTCGGCCCCTGGCGGCACATGCTCGATGAGGGACTCACCACGACTCCGGAATATCCCGATCCGAGCCGTTCCGACACGCATGCTTGGAGTGCGCATCCGGCCTACGATTTGACGACGATGGTTGCGGGCATTCGTCCGGGGTCTCCGGGATTCGCAACCATCGTTATTGAGCCGCATCTTGGCAATCTGGGATGGGTGGAAGCGTCGATGCCGCATCCATTGGGGATGATCCGGACTTCGTTTCGTCGCGAGAAGGATCGGGTGAGAGCGGATATCGAGTTGCCATTAGGAACTCAAGGCGAGTTGGCATGGAATGGCAAGGAATACGAACTGCACGGCGGCAAACAGCAGATTAATCTTCCGTAAGCGGGTGGAGGTCCAATGAAGAGATTGAATTTCGTATGCTTATTACTTGTATTCATCGCTGACATATCTCTTGCTCAGACACCTTCCAGCAGTTCGGGCTTTCTGCTGAAAGATGGCGACCGCGTTGTCTTTTACGGGGACAGCATCACCGAACAGCGGCTGTATACGAGCTTCGTCGAAGAGTATGCGCTAACACGCTTTCCGGATCGTAAGATCGAGTTTTTCAACTCTGGCGTCGGTGGAGACAAGGTGAGCGGGGGCTGGGCAGGGCCGATCGATCTGCGACTTTCGCGTGATGTGTTCGCGTATCAGCCGACCGTTATCACTATCATGCTGGGGATGAATGATGGATATTACCGACCGTATGACGATGGGATTTTTCGTACATACGCAGATGGGTATCGGCATATCGTCGATGCCATCCAGCAGAAGTTTCCCTCGGCCAGTCTCTTCTTACTAAAGCCGTCGCCTCATGACGATGTCACCAGGCCCGGCGAGTTCGATCCTGATTACAACACGACGATGACGCGGTTCGGAGATTTCATAGCGGCACTGGCGACGGAAAAGCATGCTCAGGCGGCTGACCTGAATGCTCCGGTGGTTGCGGCGTTGACCAAAGCAAAGGCAGACAACGCTGCATTCTCGACTACGTTAATGCAGGACCGCGTGCATCCGGGCAGCGGGGTCCATTGGCTGATGGCGGAGGCCGTTCTAAAAGCATGGAATGCGCCTGCCGTTGTGACGTCCGTCAATCTGGATGCAGCGAAGGCGGCAGTGACGAATTCGGCGAACACGGCGGTGACCGACATTCGCAAGAGTAAGGGTGCGGTTAGTTGGACGCAGCTGGATCGGGCTTTGCCTTTGCCGCTGCCACCGGCCCAGGCTGATCCGTTTATCGCGGAGGTTGAAAAAGTATCCGACTTGAATACCGTGTTGAACCGGCAGACATTGCAGATCACAGGACTCTCTGCGGGAAACTATTCGCTCGCGATCGACGACGGCAAAATCGGCGAACTGACAGCCGAGCAACTTGCGGCGGGCATTGATCTGGCCCGCATGGACACTCCGATGTTGAAGCAAGCTCTGCTGGTCGCATTCGATACGGAACGAAAGGATTCCATTGAGGACATGCATTTCCATTTCGCCTATGACGCGAGGACGTCTTCTGATCGTGACACCGCGAATGCACTGGCTGCAGCGCTTGTCGCGGCGGTACAGCAACAGCGACGGGATGCGCAGCCGGTAGGTCATCGATATTCTGTGACGCCGATTGGGATGCGCTAGTCAAACAGCTTTACGAAGCATACGGAGATAGCTTTGAAACTGATTCGCTTTGGGAGAAGAGGTGGCGAAAAGCCGGGAGTGCTGGTACACAGCATTCGCCGGGACTTGTCGTCCGAGTTTCGCGATTGGGACGGCGATTTTCTCGCGGGTGGCGGCCTTGATTCCTTGAAAGTACTTGTCCAGCGACGCGGTGCGGAATCATTTCCTGAAGTAGCGGCAGAGGAACGCTGGGGTGCTCCGATCGCGCGCCCGCACAAGATCATTTGCATTGGGCTTAATTTCCGCGATCACGCGAAGGAATCGGGCATGGAGATTCCCAAAGAACCGATTATTTTCATGAAGGCGACGAATACCATGGTTGGTCCATACGACGATCTTCTGATTCCGCGGCGGAGCATAAAGACGGACTGGGAGGTCGAACTGGGCGTCGTCGTTGGCAAGGTGGCCCGCTATGTAGAATCAGTGGAGAAGGCGTCCGAGCATATCGCGGGGTACTGCATCTCTCACGACGTTTCAGAAAGAGAGTTTCAACTGGAGCGTGGAGGGCAATGGAGCAAGGGCAAGAGCTGCGACACGTTCAATCCATTGGGCCCTTGGCTATCCACGACAGATGATGTTCCAACCGTGATGAAGGCTCCGATGAAGTTGTGGGTGAACGGCAAGCTTCGCCAGAACGGCACAACAGAGAACATGATTTTCGGGCCAGCCCAACTGATTCACTACATCTCGCAGTTTATGACCTTGGAAGCCGGCGATCTGATCTCGACGGGAACCCCGCCGGGAGTGGGTCTGGGGATGAAGCCACCGCAGTATCTAAAGGCTGGCGATATCGTCGAACTTGAGATCGAGGGTTTAGGGAAGCAGCGACAGACGTGCGTATCGGCGTAGCCGCGCTTCAAAATGCCCCGATATCTACTCGCACGCCTATCAAACTTCAGGCATTGAGGGCGGGATGGCGGCGTCTCCTTTGCCGAATTCCGGGCTGGGCTTGGGACCCATGGTGAATTCGATCTCGCCACCGGCTGCGATGTCGGCATGGCGAAACCAGAGCTTGGAATGCTGTGTGCCATTCAGTTTCACCGATTGAATAAACGCATCGGATAGCGAGCTTCGCCGCACTAGCACGCGAAGCACTTTTCCGTTTCCGACCTCGATTTCGGCGTGATCCACTAACGGAGTTCCGAAGACGTAGTTTCCGCTGACGGGATCGACGGCGTAGAAACCCAGAGAGCTGATTACGTACCAGGCTGACATTTGCCCGCAGTCCTCGTTGCCGGCGAGGCCGTCGGGCTGATCGTCGTATTCCATATCGAGGAGACTGCGCACCCGCTCCTGAGTTTTATGCGGCACTCCCGCGTAGGAATAGAGATAAGCCATGTGATGGCAGGGCTCATTGCCGTGAGCGTATTGTCCGACCATTCCAGCGATGTCGGGTGGAGCGTCGGGCGGAAGTTGTGAATTTGCCGTAAAAAGATTATCGAGCTTTTCGACAAACGCCTGGTTGCCGCCGAAGAGACTGATGTAGCCAGCGGGATCATGCTGAATGAAGAACGTGGTTTGCCAGGGATCGGATTCCGTGTAATCGCGCCATTTTTTTGAGTAGCCCATTTCGGTTGGGTCGAAAGGCTCGGACCACTGACCGTTCTCCAGTTTCGGGCGCATGAAAGTCGTGGAGTGATCAAAGAGATTTTTGTAGTTCTTGGATCGCTCGATCAGCAGCTTTTGGTCATCTGTCCGGCCAAGGGCTTTTGCTACGTGTGCAACCGCCCAGTCGTCATAGACGTACTCGGCGGTCTTGCTGACCGATTCTTCCTCTTTGTCACAAGGAATGTAGCCGAGCTTGCGGTAGTAGCCAAGGCCGCGATAGTCATCATCCATGGCACGACGGCGGAGCGGTGGATATACTCCGGCAAAATCAATTCCCTTGAACCCTTTGACGTACGCTTCTGCGTAAACCGAGCTGGAGTGATATCCCGTCATGCAGAAAGTCTCGCGGCCTTGCAGCGGCCAGATCGGAACCCCGGCGGGACTTTCTTGCGCCATTCGGATCAGGCAATTCACGAAATCGGGAACGCGGTCCGGCTGGCAGATCGTGTACATCGGATGCGCGGCGCGGAAAGTGTCCCAGAGCGAGAAGGTGCTGTAGTTGTGCGCGCCTTTGGGGAGCTGGTGAACCTTGTTATCCATCCCGCGATACTGACCATCAACATCATCGAAGAGGGTCGGCGCTACGAACATGTGATAGAGCGCCGTATAGAAGATGGTTTGATGGCGGGGCGTTGGCATCGTGACTCTGAGGCGGGAAAGATTGTGATTCCAGCTCGCGTGGGCGGATTCTCGTACTTTGTCGAAGTTCCAGTCGGGAAGCTCGGCGGCCAAGTTTTTGCTCGCGCCCTCATCACTGACGGGGGAAAGCCCGGTTTTCACGGAGATGACTTCTTTGTCGGCAGTGTCGAAGTGAACCAGGCATTTCAACGAGGTGCCCTTCGCTTCGCGGATGGAGGAGTCGAGACGTTTATCATCCGAAACAATTTCAAATGACGAGAACGGCTTCGAGAACTGCATGGCGAAATAGATCTCGCGGTCCGGAGCCCAGCCCTTCATGCTGCGTCCGCCGATAATGGTGTCATTTCCAATAATTTTGAGATATGCCCATACAATGGGAATTTTTCCGTAGGAGTGCACGAGATCGAGAATGAAGTGGCTGCTATCACTCTTGGGAAATGTATAGCGGTGGAGGCCTGCACGTTCCGTGGCCGTGAGTTCGGCGCGAATGTTGTAGTCGCGTAAAAGAACCGAGTAGTAACCCGGCACGGCGATTTCTTCTTCATGACTAAAGCGGGAACGATATCCTTCACCGGGATTCTGACGCGCGCCCGGGAACAATTTCGTCGGACCGGTGCCGGGCATAAGCAGGAAGTCCAACATGTCGGATGCGCCGGTTCCGCTCAGGTGAGTGTGGCTGAAGCCCATGATGGAGCTGTCGGAATAGTGATATCCGGAGCACCAGTCCCAGCCGTCGTTGTAGGTATCGGGGCTGAGTTGCACCATGCCGAATGGAACGGTTGCGCCGGGGTAGGTGTGACCATGGCCGCCGGTGCCGATGGCGATCTTCACAAACTTCGTGAAGTCCTGCCCGTCGGAGTCGTGCTTTTCAGAAGGCGAGAATGATGCAGTCGCTACACCAGACGCATCACGCAGGCCGAATATCTTTGTGAACGGGAATAAAGAGAGTGCACTGACGAAGCTACGACGGGTTAACATTGCGATCCTCTCGATTCATCAAGAAGAGGAATTTTACATGAGTTAAACCGACGTCGACCCTGATCCTTCAATTGGATTGTCTAAAGCCGCCCGCGTGCAAACCACATTTTAAGTAGCGCGCGCGACCGATTTTTCCTGCAGCAATAGCTCTGAAGCTTTCACGCGCATGTGCGAGTGAAACCACTTTTGGACAATGTTGTCGCGCAGGAAATTCGCGAGCGCGAGGAAGCTCATGCCCTGATGATGAACCATCCAGGAGCGGACTAACTCCCATTTCTGATGTCCGAAACGGCGACGGCCTGCGGTAAAATCGGCGGCTTCGTAGAAGCCGTATGGGCCGAACCATCCGAGAGAATACATTCGCTGCAAGTTAGAGAGCGCGCTCGGAGCATCGACTCTTAGCGAAAGGAACGTGGAGTACGGAGAAACGATCAGGGGATCTGATTCGCTCTTCTTGAGTGCGAGACTCGGCACGCCAAATGCCTCGTAATGGTAGTCGCCGGCCTCATTGATCCTGGCGCACGCGGATTCAGAAATGCCCCAAGGGATTCCCTTTTCGCTGGCGTATTCCTGCTGCGAACGCACAGCGGCTGCGGTAGCCCGATCAAGCAAGGTATTGCGATAGCTACGCATCCACAAAGATGGCATCAGGTATTCGAACATTGTTCCGGTCCAGGAAAGCAGGACGGGCCGGCCGCGATCGGTAGTGAACGGGCGATCAAGGCGGAACCATGCTTCCTGTGGCACATCATCTTTGGCGATGGCTACAAACACCGCTGTGCGGGGTTCGGTGGCCAGCAGATCATAGAAGTAAGGCTGCAGCTCGTTCGCCTGCGCATCAAAGCCAACCGACATGAGCAGGCGCTGCTTGTCGAGAAGGAAAGTGAAGTCCATCGCGTCAGCAAGGTCTCGGGCTTCATGACTTAGTTTGCGGAGAGTGTCGGCGAGCCAGACGGCGCGCTCTCGGGCGTGAGACAGCATTTGCATAAGGCGGTCGCCAGAAGAGCGGCTCCCGTTTTGAGCGGTTTGCAAGGCCTTGTCAAAATGCAGTTGGAGTTCGGCAATGAGGTCGGGAAGGCGATCCAATGCCACGTTCTTCAACTTGCCCGAAAGGAGTCGGCTCTTCAGCTCAGCAAACTCCGGGAGCAGCCATGGCATGTACGTGCCGACTACTTGCCGGACATTTTCGATTCGCGCTTCGGTTTGACTGAGAAACCACCCTACTTCAGCGGCCGACTCTGGTTTTGTCCTGCTCTTCTGCTGACGCAGGATTTCGACGGGAAAATTCAAAATGGGCGGGAGCCAGCCTGATCTTTGAAGCTTCGCCTCAAAATCCGACAGGATGCTCTTTGGAATGGCCTTCAATTCGACGAGCACGCGAAGATGGTCGACTATGCCCTCCGCTGCCGACCTGTCGAGCAACGGGCGATGAAGACGATCCATGAATCCCTGTTGAAGGGTCCAGAGCGACGCCACCATGTTCCCGCTGTCAACCGATGAAATGAAGAATGGCGGTTTCGGCTCGAGGGAACGTGTGTCATACCAGTTCAGGAGATGGCCATTGTATTTTCGAAGCTTCTTTACAGTGGACAGAGTGTTCTCAGTGAGGCTAATCATCTCGGGGACCGTCAGAAATCCAAGTTCGGTCGCGACCTGCCTCGAGTTCAACAGAAGCCCAACGTTCGTGGGCGAGATGCTTGCAGCTACTTTGTTCGGTTCCTGAATGTTATCCGGAATGAGCCAGTTTTGTTCCTCATTGGAAAACTCCGCGAAGTACCGCCAGATGTAGAGTGCGGACTTTCGAAGCAGCCAGGCTTCTTTCGGCCTGAGTTCCGGCAATGGCTGTTCTGGACTGGAGTTGAGCCACAGTGCGAGAGGCTTACTGCAAGCCCACAGCACGAGAATGGGAAAAGCAGGCCAGAAAGAATTGTGATGGGTGAACCAGATCAGGACGCCAAGGGCCACGGCCAGGAACGGCATCATGTCGATATAGCGATCAATGGGAGTGCGTTTCTTGCCGAGTTCAGCTTCGGCAGCGGTCTCCCATTCGAGAAGGCGCTCGCGGGTTACAAGCCGCCGCACCAGCGCGCGCGCGACAGCATCAAGGGAGAGAAGCGTTTGATGAGCTAAGAGCGTAAGGGTCAGCAGGACCGTGAAATTCGAGGCGAACAGATTTCCAAAGGCATCGCGAGCGATTCCGAGGTCTCGCGCGACGATTGCGCGAGTCAGTCCGAAACAGAGTTCCACCCATGCTGGCACAAAGAGAATGCAGATTGCGGCGATCGTCCAGCGCAGCGGGTGATCCATGACGAACCAGCCGTAAAGGAGCAGGGCCATTGTCGCGGGTTCGACCAAGCTGCGACGCAAATTGTCGAGAATTTTCCACCGTGAAACGAAAGAGATCGGATTCGCCACTCGCGCACCGGATTCATCGGGCACGCGGTCGGTGAGCCACTCTACGATCTGCCAATCACCGCGCAACCATCGGTGTTTGCGGCGGCTGTAGGCACTGTAATGGGAAGGGTAATCTTCGATGACAGGGATATCGGTTGCCAGGCCGACTCGCGCGTAAGCACCTTCGATGAGATCGTGACTCAACAGAGAATTGCGTGGAAAGCGTCCATAGAGGACACGAAACATCGTATCGACTTCGTAGATGCCTTTGCCGGTGAATGAGCCTTCGCCGTAGAGATCCTGGTAAACGTCGGAGATAGCGCGGGTGTATGGATCGAGACCAGTTTCTCCTGCGAAAATCGCTGCCAAACGTGACTTCGTGGTGCACTGAACGCTGATGTCGACTCGAGGCTGAAGGATTCCGTATCCGGCAACGACGATGTTCTTTTCGGGATCGACAATTGCATGATTTAACGGATGCGCGAGCGCTCCGATCATGCGATGGGCCGAACCACGCGGTAGCTCGGTATCGGAGTCGAGCGTGATGACAAACCGCACACTCGGCAGGATAGAAAGATTTCCGATCTTTACGGGGAAGCTATCGTACTGTCCGCGAAGGAACTGATTAAGATCGAGCAGCTTTCCGCGTTTGCGCTCCCAACCCATCCAACCTTTTTCGCGCGGATTGTAAACACGATGACGGTGAAGATGGAAGAAGGTGCCCGAATTCTTTTCTGCGTAGAGTTCATTTAACTCGGTGATCAACCGCGAGCAAAGCTCCACCAGTTCATTGTCTTCGGGTGCCGGATGCGGCGAATCCGGAAGGTCGGACACGATGGCGAAATGGATGTTGCGGTCGTGATTGCCGAGATAGCGGACCTCGAGTTCGTCAACGAGATGCTGAACCTGAGCTTCGTTCAACAATAGTGTCGGGATTGCGACGAGGGTGACGCAATCATCGGTCACACCGTCGAAGAAGTCGAGTTTGGGCAGGGCTGTCGGACGCAAAAGATTGGTTGTTAAGTAGTTCATCAGCTGAACCGCGGCCTGCGAACTGGGCAGGATCAGGATCAGCATCGAGAGCAATATGAGATGGAGAGGCGTATCGGCAGCAGTAAGGATCCACAGAACGCCTGTGAGAATGCAAAATGTCAGAACGGCGATACCAACCAGCAGGAACTCATCGGGGTGAGTGCGGAGCCAGTGACGGAAATGCTCTTTGAACGGAGCGTGATAGCCAACGCTCTGGCACAGCATGTCGGCACCATCGCTGACTAGGTAATAGCCGATGTGGGATTCGCGTTCGGCGATTCTCGGATCACTGCCTCCTCGCGCTTTCGCCTTCTCGGCAAGCTTCAACGCCGCCTTCGCGACTTGCATTTCGTTCAGATCCGAACGTTTCGCGACCTGTGCGACGCGCTCCCGATAACTGTTTCGGGTGTCGAGATCCATGCGCGCATAGGCGCCGGTTGGGTCCTGCCGAAGTATCGGATCGAACGGGATGAGCGACTCGAGATCCTCTCTCCACGAAGCCTGTGCGACGTGCTGAAAGCTGCGGATTAGCGGGACAACCCGTTCCTCGGTTGGACCCGCGGGATCTTTCAGCAAGACAATAGCTAGTGCGGCGATCCTCTCCAGAAGCACGAGCTTTAGAGATGGCACCAAGGCGCCGATCTCATGAAATTGAAGCGGCGTAACCTCTTCGAATGCCAAACAAAATGCGGTGAACTGAGGCTTTTTAAAGTGAATGTTCACCTGATCGAGGAAGCCTTTTGCAATCGCAAGGGATCGAGGCAGGATCTCGGATTTTACTGCGACGACGGGAAGACTCTGAGGGACCAACTCTGCCGTAATCGCACGCGCCGCTGAGGAAAGTTGCTGAGCATTGGTTCGCAGCCAAAGCAAGTCCTCGGAAGCATTGTTGGCAGCATAGGCTGCATCGATCTGCTCGACCAGGGCCTTGAATTTCTCAAGGAGAACCTCTCCGCGCTCCGAAAAGATTGCGGATGATTGGCGTTCGGGAAGCCAGCTGAGAGTCGCAGCGAATTCTCCGGCCAAATTGCGAACCGGCGTCACTTCTTGAACAGTTGGCGCGCTGGAGAACTTTCGCTCTTCTTCAGTGACGATACCCTCGGTCTGTGTGTGCGGTACCATGTTTAGAAACCTTTCACGCCTTCCTCCAGTTAGCGGTAGCTTGCGGCCTGTAATTCAAACATTTCGGCATAGCGGCCGCCGAGGTGCGTCAGTGATTCGTGATCGCCTTCTTCGGCGATGCGGCCATTCTCGAGAACTACGATTCGATCGGCCATGCGCACCGTGGAAAAACGATGCGAGATGAAAATCGCCATCTTGCCCGCGGTTAACTCCGAAAATCTCTGGAAAACTTCGTACTCGCTGCGCGCGTCGAGCGCAGAGGTTGGTTCGTCGAGAATCAGCAATTGCGCATCGCGCAAATAAGCGCGCGCCAGAGCGATCTTTTGCCACTCTCCGCCGGAGAGGTCGACGCCGCCTTCGAAGCGGCGACCGAGCATCTGCTCATAATGCGAAGGAAGCTTCTCGACGACTTCATCCGCCATGCTCTTCTCGGCTGAGCGTTCCAACAGCGGGAGATCTTTAATGTGTTCAATGCGCCCGACGGCGATGTTTTCACGGGCGGTCATCTCGTAGCGCATGAAGTCCTGGAAAATGACGCCGATTTCGCGATAGAGATCGTCGAGGTCGTATTCGCGAATGTCGATTCCGTCGAGAAGAATCTGGCCTTCGACTGGGTCATAGAGCCGTGTCAACAATTTGACGATTGTGGTCTTTCCCTCACCGTTTTCACCGATCAGAGCAACGCGCTCCCCCGGCCGCAAAACGAAATTCAAGCGGTTCAAAATCAGGCGAGGACTACCCGGATATCGAAATGACACATCTCGAAATTCGAATCCTTGCCTGATCGGGCGAGGCGCAGGAAGCGCGTTGGGCTTTGACCGAATCGTCGGACGCATATCGAAGAATGCAATCAGGTCGGTCATAAACAGAGCCTGATCGGCAATTGTCGAGAGTGAGGAGAACGTCTGTTGAAGGTTCGAACTTGCTTCCCGGATTGCATTCGCCAGCAGCGTTAAGGTACCGAAGCTGAACACCCCGGTGACGGTTCGCCAGACCGCGTAAACGTAGGCGGTGTAGTAACCGGCGGTCCCAATCATCGAAAGCACCGAGCCGGCGATCACCTTGCGACGCGCAAGGCTGATATCTTCGTCGTAGACCTGATCGGAAAGGACCTTGAATCTGGCGCTCAGAAACTCCTGAAGCCCAAACAGCTTGAGCTCTTTCGCAGCTTCCTTGCTGCCCCCGAGGATCCGAAGATAGTCGAGCTGGCGCCGAATGGGAGTCTGTTTGAAGTTCTTGGCATAGCCGAGGAAGGCGAAATGGGTCTCACCAACGAAAGCCGGTATAACTCCCGCAACTAGCAATAGCAGAAGCCACGGCGAGAACACCATGATTGTGACCGACAGCGTGATCGTAGTGATCACCTGCTGGATCAGGCGTCCGATGGCCTGAATCATGTACAGGCGATCAGTTGCCTGCACACGGGCCCGTTCCAGCTTGTCGTAAAACACCGGATCTTCATAGGCCATGAGGTCGAGGCTGGCAGCGTGTTGCATTACACGAACGCTGATATGGTTCATGTACCTGCCGGCGAGAAGCGTGTCGGAGTAGTCGATGAGCCGTCCGACTAGCCCGGTAGCCACGGCCAGCGCAAACTCTCCTGCCACGAGCCACCATAACCTGTGACCTACTGGCTGATGCGTGGTAAGAATCCGGTAGATCGTATCGATGATGAGCTTAGAAACCCAGAATAGGGCTGGGGGAAGCAGCGAAGCGATGATCCTCGCGACCAAGCCAAAGATGACAACCGCACGGCCCGACTCCCACACAAAATGCAGGACAGTGGGCACATTGCGAAGGGCGGCGACTCGATCGCGCCATCCCGTCATGGCTTTTGGAGCTTCGTTCATCGTTCGTAGCGTATGTTACAGGAAGGCTGCCCATAGCGCTCGACTGAGGATCCACGCAAACTGGTCGAATCGACCCGGTCATTTCAAGGCAGACGGACGCAGCTCCCCGAACGCCACTTGGATGAAATTAATGGATTTATGGTTGGGCCGAAGTCCCGGAGGGCTTGGGGCAAGTGAGTAGTGTTACAACTTGTGGAACCCAGCGCGATCCATGCCGCGTTGAGCTTCAGGATTCTTCATAAATGTCTGCCAAACGAAGCCGGTGCGCAGGTTTTCGGCCATAAGGAGGAGGATCCCGGTATCGATGCCGATCACGTCGGTGTCATACCAGTTTGTCAGAGGATTAAACGCGTTCACGAACCCATACTTGGTCCAAGACAAAGGATATTTGATGCGCATTGTCTTCAAAACCCGCAGGGTCTCGGCTGGCAGAAAAGGCAAGGAGCCCCCGGCTGCACTCGGAACTACCGTTCCGTCGATGGGGCCCGTCGCCGGAGGACCACCCCAGACGACGTATCCGTGCTGCTGCGAATCTGAGGCAGTGATTCCCCAAAGCTCCTCGCTGTAGTCCGGGAACTGTTTTCCCAGCTCGAGGCAGAACCGGCGGTGGACTTCCGTCGCAGTCACCGAGTTCTGGAAATAATCGGCGTACTTGTCCCGCTTGCCGCGGAAATCGAACCAGGCTTGGGAATATTGATGAATGAATAGCGGGGCGAACGAGCCGATGTATCGCATACCGTCGTATTCGAACGTCAGCCGCTTCCACGCAGTCCAGGTGTCTGCTTTCAGCGGATGAGCCGACGATCCCATGCCGAGGAGGTACATCATCATCAATTCGCTGTAGTAGTCCCAGCGAGAAGGCAAGAAACCGATCTCGGGAGTCCAGCCGTGGGTCAGCAGAGTTGTATCTTCGGAAAGCCAGGTCCAGTCGACGCGACTGAAAATCAGATTTGCGAGTTCGGCGACCGCCGGGTGCCGGAAATGTTGCTTGCAGGTCAGGACACCGCAAAGCAAGATCGCAGTATCGACAGAAGATACTTCCGAGTCGAACATACGCTCCCCGGTCTCGGGGCTGGCAAAGTGATAGAAGAAGCCGCGATGGTTGGGGAGTTTCCTCCAGAGAAAGCGCAGAGTCGCGAAGACACGCTCGAGAGCATCGTTCGATGAGACGAATCCCCGCTGGGCGCCGATGCAAAGAGCCGTCAATCCAAAACCGGTCGCCGCAATGCTGGCGGCGTCGTGCGGACGATCGGCGTGCACGTTGGCGCGGTCCTTGACCATTCCCGTCTTTGAATTTCCCTGTTCCCAAAAGAAAAGAAAGCTGGCGGCCTCCACATCGTTCAAGAACTGGTCATCTTCCGGAGAAAGAACGGGTTCGGCTGAGGTTGTGGCAATCGGATTTTGCGGCGGGAAGGCGCAAAGTGCCGGCTTTGGCAAGAAGGGCAAAAGACCGGCGCCCATTATCTGCCTCAAGACCTCGCGGCGAGAACGCAGGTTGGGTCTGTCTTCGTTCATCCCTTAATTCAGCTTAATGCGTCGGGAATGCGTGCGGGAAGTCCGCCCCTGTACAAAGTGACGGGATCTATATTTTTCCGCAGAACCTCTAAGGATGCAATCTAAGATCGCACTGTTGCCCATGTGCCGAGCAAACGTTCACGGGAGAACCGTCATCTAGTAATATCTGCGAGAAATGACTCGTGCCCACAAGATCGAAGCTGCGCTATCGGTCGTCACGGCGCTAGCGCTCACCGTAGCGGCTCTAGCCATCATTCGCTGGCACAGACAAAAACCTATTTCATTGCGTGGCGCCATCATCATTCAAGACACGGATCCTCGAAAACAACTGCCCATAGGCGGCGTTACGATCTCGGCGGACGACCCGTCGCACTCTGAAACGAAGTCGGACTCGTCTGGATATTTCATCTTGAGTTTGCCAAAGCCGATTCGAAGGGGACGCGCAATTATTCTGCACTTTCGCCATCCTCAGTATCGTCCGCTCGATCTGCACGACTACACTGGCGACCAACTCTACATTGTGCACATGGTGCCGCTGGAAAACAGCCATCCTCCGGCCAATCAACCCGCGGTGAAGGTAACCGCCGTGCGTGTGAGGTACACGGTAAAAGCAACGACCGAAGTGAACGTTGGGAGCGCAGTCAAGACATTTGAGGTGACAAACACGGGCAACATTCCATGCAAGAACCAGCACCCTTGCTCTCCAGACGGCAGGTGGAAAGCGACGCTACAGTCAGCCACACTGGATGCGGGCGTAGGGAATCAGTTCCGTGATGCAAGAGCCTCCTGCATTGCGGGACCTTGCCCATTCACACGAATTGAATCTGACCGGCCCTCGCAGAACGGTCAGATTCTGACGATATCTGTGCGCAATTGGTCCGATACGGCGACGTTTCTGATGGAAGCGGAAGTCTTTCGAACCATGCTCACCCAGCGGGAACACTGGTCTTATCCGGCGATTTTCGGTGACGGTTTTTCATTTACCTTACCTGCGACTGCAGAGAGCGTGAGTATGGAAGCCGATGTTGACGGGCAGACCATCATTTTCCCGCTTGGTCCTGCCCTCATGCTGAGTTGGGCAACCTGCGATGATGGAACGAATCCTGACCAGGGGCGCATCTTCCGATGCACGCTCAGACCAGGATATCGATTTCAGTGATGTCCTAGGCGGTCCGGCTTTCGCGCGCAGAGATGTGGCCGGCATGAATCCAGGCAGCGCGCGTGATCGCCGATCCGACGACCGATGAAACAGCCGCATACTTGCGTAGCCTGGAAGCTTGCTTGCGACCTGCGAAGAAACTGAAAGCGCGCAGGACAAGCGGAACTGGACCTGACAGCACACCACCCACGCGAATGAGCCATCCGCTGGGACCATGCTTTAGCGGTTCCATGGCTGGGTCGGGATTCAGTTCGATGGAAGCGCCCATTCCGGTCTCAATGAGAGCAGATCCAACGCCTAGCGCTTGAAGGGCAGGATTCTCGTGGCCCATGAGCTCCAGCAATCCGACACATGCAGCCATCCCGGATGCAGCGAAGTGGGCCGGCAGGAGAGCGATGTTCCGATTCCAAGCGGGGATTACTGTTGCACCGATCAGCACGCCCGTGTAAGTGACAAGGGGCAGACCAAATAAGAGCGAGGCTACATCTCCCAAGTTCTGCATCAATGCCGCTAGACGAGAATACGACGTGCGATCGTCAACCCACTCTCCGGCATTAGAAAGGGTTGTACCTGCGGAAAACGCCATCAACACCCAAACCCCGACCGACATGGGGCTCTGTGGCTTGAAGACTCGGAGCATTGCCAGAAAACGCGCGGGACGGCCGAGATCTGAGATGAGCAGCGCAGGCGATACAACGGCTCCCGCGAATGCGATCTTTCGAGCATGGCTGACGAGGTCGCTGCGGTCGCCGGTGAGGCGCGCCACCGCTCCAATCAGGCCAGCTGAACCCGCGGCACCGCCGACAAAGAAATAGAGCGGGATCTCCCAACTCCACGAGGGCTCCTTGACCATCGGCAGGTCGTAATAGCCGTGCTGCGTCGAAGCGACAGGAAACGACGATGCGGACGACGGCACAAATTGCATGGCCTCACGCTGAATCAGAGTCAGCCGCTGCTCCCGGTCAAGCTCGGGAACACCGTCAGGTTGAACACGGGGCAGTTCGCTCATAATTTCTTCGCTCCAGCGCCCAGGAATGCCATGAGTGTTCCTGCCAGCATGAATCCCGCAGCAATTGCGGCAGAGGTCCAACCGGTGCGCAGGTACTCGGTTGGGACTTCGGGATTGGGCGGCAGGTTGTACATCTTCGGATCGCCCCTCACGATGAAAATTGCGTGCGTGCCTTTGACGCTGGAATTCTGTGGATCGTAAATGACAGCGTCTTCGACGCCACGCTCGCGAAGTTCGGCGACACGCTTCTGGGCTCGATCCCGCAGATCATCGATTTCCCCAAATTGAATGGACTCGGTTGGACACACCTTGGCACAGGCGGGAGTCAGTCCTGCCTTCTGACGGTCATAACAGAATGTGCATTTGAAGGCGCGGCCGTCTTGTCCGTCTCTCTCTAGAACACCGAAGGGACAGCTGACAACGCAGTAGGCACAACCGTTGCAAATATCGGGTTGGAGGAAGACGCTGTTGAATTCTGTTCTGACAAGCGCGCCCGTCGGGCAGGCCTCAAGGCATCCAGCGACCTCGCAGTGCTTACAGACGTCTGAAGAGAAATTCCACGGTGAGCCAGCTGGATCGTTCCCGCCTTTGCCAACTTCCGGAATGCCTTCGACGAATTTCACATGGCGCCAGGTTCGGGCACCGAGGGAAACGGTGTTGTCGTATGACAAACCGCTCCAATCGAATCCATCGGAAGAAATGCCGTTCCATTCCTTGCACGCAACTTCGCAGGCTTTGCAGCCGATGCAAAGGGTAGAGTCGGTTAGGAAAGCTGATGTGTTCATAAGACCCCCACGTGCTGCCGGTTGCCGTTGGCTTTGGCTTCAGGCAAGCGGTTTGCGGGCGAGATATCACAAATCAATGCCTTCGTTTCCATGATGCGGACGTTTGGTTCTTGACTGATCGCCAGCAGATCGTTCGCTATATCGCCCTTGACGTTTCCTGAATAACCCCAGTGGTAAGGAATTCCTACCTGGTGGATCGTCTTACCGTTGATGATCAGGGGCTTCATGCGGCGGGTTACCAAGACGCGCGCCTGGACACTCGCCCGGGGCGTGGTAATAATCGCCGTGTCGCCATGCACGAGGCCGCGCTCAGCAGCCAGTTCCGGCGATACTTCGGTAAAAAACTCAGGCTGCAATTCCGCCAGATGCGGCAGGAAGCGCGACATTCCGCCCGCAGTGTGGTGCTCTGTTAATCGATACGTCATGAGAACGTAGGGATATCGCGAGTCGTGAGGAACATCCGCGTAGACGTTGTCAGGACGCTCGCGCTTCTTGGCCGGTGGATTTGTCTGCTGGCTGTAGAGCGGATTATCAACAGGAGACTCCAATGCCTCGTAGTGAGTGGGCAGTGGGCCATCCTTCAAACCGCTGGGAACATACAACCATCCCACGCCATCTTGGTGAAGCGTGAATGGGCGGGCTCCACCGAGCGCCTTGACGCCTTGGCCCTTGAGGAGATTGCTGGGAGTGGCGGGATCAGTGTCTTTCGTGAAATCGGGAACGTCGTTGCCAACCCATTTCTTTTGCGCCTCGTCCCACCAAACGAGTTTCTTGCGCTCACTCCATGGCTTGCCATCCGGACGCGCCGACGCGCGGTTGTAAATGATGCGGCAATCATTGGGCCAGGAAAATCCCCAACCGTGACCTAACAGGTCTTTTGGCTTGCGCTCGTTTGCGCGATTGCGGTTTTCTTCCGGGAATACGCCACAGTAAATCCAGGCACCGCAGGCTGTGGAACCATCATTCTTCAGGCCTTGAATGTGCGCGATCTGCTTGCGATCACCAACTGTGTATCCGTTGATTTCTTTCAAGACGGCCTCGACATCCGGCTCCTGATCTGGATCTTGCAGAGGATAGTTCCACGTCAAGGCGCGCAGGCCTGCGTTTCGAGGCAGAGAATCGTGGGTGGCCTTCTCACGAAGGCGTCTGCCAAGATGATAGACAAACCAGGTCTCGCTACGAGCGTCTCCGGGAGGATCGACGGCCTTGCGCCGGAATTGGAGGAGACGTTGAGTATTGGTAAACGTTCCCTCTTTCTCGGCAGTACCGGCGGCAGGAAAGAGGAATATCTCGGTCCCAATGTTCTCCGGAGGTAACTCGCCGCTCTTCGCTTCGGGCGAGTCATACCAGAAAGATGCGGTCTCGATTTCGACCATGTCGCGCACAACTAGCCACTTCAACTTTGAGAGAGCGGTTCTCTGCAACTTCGCATTGGGAGCGCCGACAGCAGGGTTCTGTCCCATGACGAACAGGCCCTCCATCTTTCCGTCTTCCATGTCGAGCCAGTACCCCAGGTGTGAATGATCGCCGGTCACGCGTGGGATCCAGTTGAAGCCATAATCATTTTCTTTCGTCGCGGAATCGCCGTAGTAGGCCTTGAGCAAACTTGTCAGATAGCTGTCAAACCCCGACCACATTCCCGTTCGCGTCTTGTGCTTCTTGATGTAGCCTGCAAGCTTTTTCGAGTCTTCCTCGAAGAACGGCATGGGCAGATAGCCGGGCAGAATGTCGTAAAGGGTAGGAATATCTGTGGAGCCCTGAATGGATGCATGTCCACGTAACGCCAGGATTCCGCCTCCAGGTCTGCCGATATTGCCCAGTAGAAGCTGGAGAATGGCGGCCGATCGAATGATCTGAACACCTTTAGAATGCTGCGTCCATCCAACGGCATAGCAGATGGAGGCTGTTTTTTCTGGTCCCGACGCGTTTGCGAAAGTCTCTGCACAACGCAGGAAAACATCGCGAGGCACGCCGCAGCTACGCTCGACCACCTCCGGTGTGTAGCGCGAGAAGTGCCTTTTCAGGACCTGATATACACAGCGTGGATGTTGCAGCGTGGGATCTGTTCTTCCACGGGCTGGATCGCCAACTTCTCCGCCACGATCTTTTCCGTGGCCACCGCCTGCCTCTTTATGGCCTACGCCACCGCCACTATTCCCGGTGCTGCCCTCTTCTTGACCCTCATAGAGCCAGGAGTGGGGATCGTAGGCCTTCTTCTCTTCGTCCCATCCGGAGAAGTATCCGTCGAGATCTTCTGTGTCCTGAAAGTCTTCCCGCAGAATCGCGGATGCATTCGTGTAAGCGGTCACGTACTCGCGGAATTCCTTGTTGTTCTCGAGGACGTAGTGAATGAGGCCGCCGAGAAAAACGATATCCGTGCCGGCACGCAATGGAACCCAGATGTCGGCCATGGCAGACGTCCGAGTGAACCGTGGGTCGACGTGAATGATTTTGGCGCCGCGCTCCCGCGCCTCAATGACCCATTGAAAGCCGACTGGATGGTTTTCGGCCATCGACGATCCCATGATCAGGATCGCGTCGGCGTTACTCAGGTCCTGCTGTGCAGTAGTGGCTCCGCCACGTCCGAAGGAAGTGCCCAGACCGGGCACGGTTGAGCTGTGTCATATACGAGCCTGATTACTGACGCAGACCATTCCCAGCCCGGCAGTAAACAGCTTCTTGATGAGGTAGTTCTCTTCATTGTCGAGCGTGGCTCCGCCCAGGTGAGCGATGGCTGTCGTCTGCATGAGAGATTGGCCATCGCGCATTTCTTCGAATGTGCGCTCACGGGACTGCCAGAGCCGGTCGGCAACCATGTCCATTGCCTGCTCAAGATCGATATCGGTCCATTCTTTTGCGAACGGCGCCCGGTACTTTACCTTCTTCAATCGACTGGGATGAGTATGCAATTCGAAGGTGTCAGCGCCTTTAGGACAGAGATGGCCGCGAGAAATCGGCGAGTTGGGGTCACCCTCAATGGAAATCAATTTTCCATCTTTGTGAAAGACCAGTTGACCGCAGCCAACACCGCAATAAGGACAGATCGAAGGAGTGGATTCCGCACCCGTGGTCTTCATCTGCAGATTTCTGGTGCGCTCCGACATTGCTTCACTTCCGGTACCGCGCAAACCGCCTTTAATCTGCTGAATCAGAGGCCATTGATTAAACATGAGGTATTCCTTCCCAGCGCGCAGTGTGCGGAGGTTGACGGACTGACTTCGCGGCAAGTCGGTGCAGTCACCATTCCTGACATTAGGTTTCGAGGAATCATGCTTCAATCGGTAGTTTGCAGTAGATTCTGAGTTTCAGAACGCGAGCAGTCGAGAGGGCATCAAAACGAAATTTGGGATGAAGCGACTAAAAATGGCGGAAGAGAGATCCGTGATTGTCGTGGGAGCAGGCGTTGCAGGTCTTGCAGCGGCGATTCAACTTGCTGAAGCGGGACTTTCTGTTTCGATTTTGGAGGCCCGGGATCGAATCGGTGGCCGGGTCTACACCGAGCGTGCACGAGGATTGAATGCACCTATCGAGTACGGGGCCGAATTCATTCACGGCAAGGCACGCGCGATCTGGGATGCTCTAGAGCAAGCCGGAGTGAGAACAAGCGAAGTCGACGGCGATATGTGGTGCGTTTCCCCAAACGGGCTCGCGCCTTGCGACTTTTTTCCCGACGCGGGCCGGATTCTTGAGGCGATGGACGATTCATCGGACGATGAATCATTTCTGTCATTTCTTGAGCGCCGTTTCCCAAATCCTTCGCGGGATCCACGGCTGGAGAATGCGAAGAAACACGCGACCGAATACATCAGTGGATTTAATGCCGCCGATCCTCAGCTGGTCGGAGTTCATTGGCTTGTCCAGGAATCGCGCGCGGAAGAGAAGATCGAGGGTGATCGGGCATTTCGTGCCGAGAACGGATATGCGGCTCTGTTGAACATCTTCAACCGGAAAATCACGAGCCTTGGCATTGATCTGAATCTCAACACTGTTGTCGAAGTTATCAAGTGGGACAAAGGAACGGTGGCGGCCAAAGCGGGCACCCCGCAGGGCATTTCGAACTTTTCGGCATCTGCAGTTCTGATCACGATCCCACTCGGCGTACTGAAAGCATCTCCAGGAGAACCTGGAGCTATTCAGTTCACGCCGCAACTTCCCCTCGAGAAGCTTCAAGCGATGGACAAACTTGAGATGGGCAAGGTGATCCGCGTCACGCTTCAGTTTCGGCAACGATTCTGGGAGAAGATTCGCCCCGCGGGCAAGCGAACACTCGCTAACATGAGCTTTCTCTTCTCGGATGATGAATTGATCCCGACTTGGTGGACAACCAATCCAGGGAAGTATCCACTCGTCACCGGATGGGCTCCGTTTCGCGCAGCCGAGCGACTTTCTGGGCAGGACATATCGTTTGTGAAGCAAAAAGCCGTTGAAACACTCGCACGTTTGATCGGGGTCAATTCAGATGGTCTTGGGAAACTAGTCGTAGATGCTTACTCCCATGATTGGCAATCGGATCCGTTTTCACGCGGCGCCTACAGTTACGGCAAAGTTGGATGCGACGGCGCTCAGCAGACCCTCGGGATGCCGCTCAATGAGACACTATTCTTTGCCGGTGAAGCGACAGATGTGACTGGCAACAACGGCACAGTTCATGGCGCAATCGCGAGCGGTGAGCGCGCGGCTAGACAGATACTTCAGGGTCGAGTCGCTCGCTAACTCAACGGGATCACTTAGCTGCTGCAATCACATCTGAACCCACGCCTCCGTGGTATGCTTCGCGGTTGCGGATTTCCGTAAACGTTTACGCATTGGCTCATCTCGAACGCCCTATGCAGGAGGCGTGATGCCCCGTTATCGACTAATTCTTACTTCCCTCTTGTTTATTACTCTTTCGTACTCATGTTTTGCGCAGGAATCTCGGCCGGCTTACCGCGACGCGTCTCTTCCCGTGCAACAGAGAGCGGCCGATCTGCTGCGACGAATGACTTTGGAAGAAAAGGTGGACCAGTTGGCTGGCGGCCGGAGGCGGGCCCACGAGTCGAATAATGTGGAAGAAAAGCAAATCTTTGGAGATTTGAGAAAGCTCTACGCAGAGGACTCCCAAGTCTCGGCACACGATGCGGCTGAGCTAAGGAATCGCGCACAGCACTTCCTGGTAGAAAAAACGCGGCTCGGTATTCCTGGCCTCTTTCAGGGAGAGGCTTTGCACGGATTCATGGCATACGGCAGTACCAGTTTCCCGCAAGTCTTGGGACTGGCGAGCACATGGGATCCTGTCCTCGTTCAACGGGCATTCAATGCCGCAGCGGATGAGATGTCTTCGGCTGGTGCGAATCAGGCTTTCACCCCGGTTCTGGATTTAGCGCGCGATCCGCGATGGGGACGAACGGAAGAGACTTATGGCGAAGATCCTTATCTCGTGTCGCGAATGGGTGTGGCTGCCATCAACGGATTGCAAGGTACGTCGTGGATGATTGACCGCCATCACGTACTCGCCACGATGAAACACTTCGCCGCCCATGGCCAGCCTGAGAGTGGCACAAACACCGCACCGGCGAATTTTTCTGAACGTGAACTACGGGGAACGTTTCTTGTTCCCTTCCAGGCTGCTGTACAAGAAGCGCATGTTGGCAGCGCGATGGCTTCTTATAACGAGATCGACGGCATTCCAGCCCATATCAATCACTGGCTTCTCGATAAAGTGCTCCGACAAGAATGGGGCTTTCAGGGTTATGTGACCTCGGATGGCGGCGGGTTGCAAATGCTCGTCGAGACGCATCACGTGGCGGGCGATTTCGCCGAAGCTGCACGGAAGGCTCTTGCCGCGGGAGTGGATTACGACCTCTCCGATGGCTCGGTCTACGCGACGCTGCTGGATCAGGTGAACGAGGGAAAAATTCCGCAAGCAGAACTCGATCAAGCTGTGCTCAGAGTTCTCGAGGCAAAGTTCCGGCTGGGGCTTTTCGAGAATCCATTTGTCGATCCGGACTATGCGCAGAAGATAACGAATTCGCCGGAGCACCAGAGGCTGGCGCTGGAGGTGGCGCAGAAGTCCATCGTGCTACTGAAAAACGACAAGAACCTCCTGCCGCTTGACGTGAACAAGCTGAAGTCGATTGCAGTGATCGGTCCTAATGCCGCCGACGTGCACCTCGGCGGATACAGCCGCGATCCCGGCGCTGGAAATCAGATCAGCGTCCTCGACGGCATCAAGAAACGCGTTCCGGCGACTGTGAAGGTTCTCTATGCCGAAGGTTGCAAGATCACGACCGGTAAACAGGGTTGGGCCGCATGGTACGAGAACAAAGTTGAGCAGCCTGATCCAAAGACAGAGATCGAAGGCATTCGATCCGCGGCTGCTCTGGCTAAGAAATCAGATGTCGCGATCGTGGTGGTTGGAGAGAACGAAGCGACTAACCGTGAAGCGTGGTCCGAGCAGCATCTGGGCGATCGCGACTCTCTCGATCTGCTGGGTTCACAGGAGGCGCTGGTTCGAGCGGTCGTCGAAACTGGAACTCCGACAGTAGTGCTGCTGATCAATGGCCGTCCGCTCTCCATCAATTATGAGAAGGAACACGCCGGCGCAATCCTGGAGGGCTGGTACTTGGGCGAGATGGGTGGGACGGCTACCGCGAACGTCTTGTTTGGAGACGTTAATCCCGGGGGAAAGCTGCCAATCAGCTTTCCGAAATCGGTGGGCCAGCTTCCTGATTATTACGATCACAAGCCCTCGCGTAATCGCTCATATCTGTTCGATGGACGGGAGCCGATTTATCCATTTGGCTTCGGTCTCAGTTACACCCAATTTCGGTTCGACAACCTCCGGATCGAACCTACGAAGATCTTGCTGGGTGGCAACGCGAAAGTTTCCGTAGAGATCACGAACACCGGCACTCGCGCAGGAGATGAGGTCGCTCAACTCTATGTTCACCAACGCGTCGCGTCCCGCACCCGTCCGGTGAAGCAACTACGCGGGTTCAAACGCGTGAGTCTTGATCCCGGGCAGAAGACGACGGTCGAGTTCATGATCAGCCCGGAAGATATTTCTCTCATTGACGTCAATATGAATTCCGTCGTTGAACCTGGAATGTTCGACATTATGGTAGGTCCCAGTTCGGTGGAGACTTCGAGTGTTGCACTCGAGGTCGCAAGCCCGTAAGTTCGGAAACTAATTTTCAGACACGCAAATGGGAGCACGAGAAACATGAGAGGCGCGCGCTTATTTCTATTGATCACTATTTGGATCGGCATGTCGATTGGCCAGTTGCATGCCCAGTGGACGCCAATGAATCCCGTCAAGAAGGTGCAGCAGGAAGGCGATGGCGTTGTGTTTTCCATGGGCACCGGCACCCTTAAGTTGCAGGTCTGCTCCGATTCCGTAATTCGAGTGCTCTATTCGGCGACGGCGACATTCCCCAAGAAAACAGATTATGTCGTGATCAAACAAAGCTGGCCGGCGGCGAAGTGGACGATGCAGTCCAGCGATGATGCGGTCACGTTGAGTACCTCAGCGCTGAAGATCATGGTGACGAAAAAGGACGGGGCGATCGCCTATGCCGACGCGAATGGAAACGCGCTGGTGCAGGAAGCCTCGCGCAAGCTGACCCCCGCGAAGGTGAATGGCGAGGACACGTACCGCGCCGAGTCCTTCGTCAACATCTACGGCTCTCATGAAGGGCTGTACGGATTGGGACAGCATCAGTCGGGTGTTTGGAATTACCGCGGCGAGTCGGTCGACATCTCGCAAGAGAACAGCAACATCGCTGTGCCCCTGATGCTTTCAAGCAAAGGTTACGGGATTTTCTGGAACAACACCTCCCGCAGCCGGTTCAACAACCGCTTTGCCAACTATCTGTACATCAGTTCGGAAGTTGCTGATGTCATCGATTACTACTTTCTATACGGCCCCGATTTCGACAAGATCATCGCGGAATACCGTGATCTGACAGGCCAGGCGCCCATGTTCGGAAAGTGGGCGTACGGTTTTTGGCAGTGCAAGAACCGCTACAAATCGCAGGAAGAAATTCTCGGAGTGGCGAAGAGGTACAGAGATCTGCACATTCCAGTCGACAATATCGTGCAGGACTGGTTCTGGTGGAATCGCAAGGGCGAGTTTGTTTTCAATAACAACTATCCGGATCCGAAAGGGATGTTCGACCAACTGCACAGCGAGAATTTTCACCTGATGATCTCGATTTGGCCGTTCTTCGAGCCGGGTTCAAAGAACTATGACTACATGCAGAGCAAGGGATGGTTCGTCGACAAATTCAAATACGCAAAGCCGCCATTTCACACGGATGCGATGGCCGTCTATGACGCGACCAGTCCGGAGGCGCGCAAATTCTACTGGGATGAAGTCAACAAGGGACTGTTCAGCATTGGCGCGGATGCTTGGTGGATGGATACCACCGAACCTGAGACGGAAGGGCAGGAAGACAACATCCTGCTCAATCACAAACTGGCTGCGGGCAGCGGGAACCGGTATGTGAATGTTTATCCGCTGCTCGATACGGGCGCAGTTTACGAAGGTCAGCGGAGCGCTTCGGATAAGAAACGAGTTTTCATTCTTTCCCGCTCTGCGTTTGCCGGGTCACAGCGAAATGGAGTCACAGCTTGGTCGGGCGACATCAATTCCGATTGGTTCAGTTTCCGACGGCAGATCCCGGCGGGATTGAACTTTGCGCTCTCCGGAATTCCTTATTGGACTACTGACATCGGCGGCTTTGTTTTCGGCAGCCCGACCGATCCTGCGTTTCGCGAACTCTTCATCCGCTGGTTTCAGTACGCTACTTTTAACCCCGTGCTGCGAGTGCATGGAACGCGTAATCCTGACGAGAACGAATTGTGGTCGTATGGGCCGGATGCTCAGAACATTCTGGTGAACTTCGACCGTCTGCGCTATCGCATGCTGCCTTACATTTATTCGCTGGCATGGAAGACGACCTCGGAGGCCTACACTCCGATGCGGCCGCTGGTGATGGACTTCCGCAACGATTCTCGTGCGCAGGACGTTGGAGATCAGTTCATGTATGGCCCGGCATTTCTGGTCAATCCAGTCACTGAGCCTTCGTCGAATACGCGTCCGGTCTATCTTCCCGAGGCGAAGTGGTACGACTTCTGGACAGGAGCTGCCGTCGAAGGCGGACACATGATCAACGCCATCACGCCGCTCGACCGCTTGCCGGTTTACGTTCGCGCAGGTTCGATCGTACCTCTGGGGCCGGATCAGGAATGGTCGACGCAGAAGGCGGAGGATCCGATTGAGCTTCGGATTTATCCGGGAACGGACGGGGACTTCACGATTTACGAAGACGAGAACGATGGCTACGCCTACGAGAAGGGCGTCTACGCCACGATTCCCTTGCATTGGGACGATGCGGCGCACACGCTCACAATCGGGGAGCGCAAGGGCCAGTTTCCGGGAATGCTGAAGAACCGGACGTTCCGCGTGGTCGTGGTCAGGGGCAATCATGGCGTTGGCGTGAACGCTTCGGACGAGCCGGACAAAGTCGCGCAATTTTCGGGAAGCCAGATCTCGGTCACTCCCTAACGTTACGAAAATGGCGCTTGACATGGGCGCGGCTTCGGTACAATATGGCGTTATACGACATGTCGCATGGAGCCATAATGGAGAGCCTTCCGCTGACTGAACCGGTGCTGCTCATCCTGCTGAGTCTGGCAGGGCAGCCGCAGCATGGATACGCCATCCTGAAAGACGTGGAACGGATGAGCAATGGGCGGGTTGTGCTGAGTACAGGAACGCTTTACGGCGCGTTGCGGCGCCTTCTGGATGACGATTGGATTGAGCGGTTCGACGACGAGGACACGTCGCGCGGACGGCAGGCGTATCGGCTGACTTCTCAGGGCCGGAGAAACCTGCAAATGGAAATCGACCGAATGAAGCACATCACCCGCCTCGCGACTCTGCGGGTAGCGATGAAGGAGAGGTGACGGATGCTTAACGTCTATCGACGGCTTCTCCGACTTTATCCCGCGGCGTACCGGAGAGAATTTGCGGACGAAATGCTCGACGTTATTGCGGAAGCAAGGTCGGAGGTCATTCGCGAGAACATCATCAATCAGTCGATTTTTACCTTCCGCGAAGTTCTGGGACTCGTTACTGGAGCACTGACGGAACATTTGCGAATTGCAGACTGGCGAGACTTCAAATTTTCGTTTCCAAGAAAGGAGTTCATTATGCGCAACGGATTTCGTTTTCCAAAAGCGACGGTGGTCTTCATGATGTTGATTCTCGGTGGTGTCCTAATGGCCATCAAGAAGGGCGGAGACATCGCGAGGTCGCTGCCTGATGTGAATCCGCAAATTGCTCCGATCCAACCTTCGCACTGGGCCCTGGTACCTCCGGTCGTGCTTCTCTGGATGTTTTTCTGCGCATTGGGATTGGTGGGCTGGGTAGTGCTTTTCGGGCTTCGCAAATCGGGCATGCATCGGCTGGAACGAATGTCGGGAGGGCGTGAATAAGCCCACGAGCGGAGTCATGAAGTTATCCTTTGAGCCTCGACCTGCATTCTCATCCCGAACTTTGGCCGCAGGGTAATGAGTGGCTCAGGTTCGACAGGGTGATTTGGGACCAGGCTGAATTTCCATTTCTGCGCCAGCGTTGCGAGAACTAAGATCCCTTCCATCCACGCGAACGATTCACCGATGCACTGGCGGAAGCCTGCTCCGAACGGAAAGTAGCTGAATTTCTGGCGTTTCATCTTTGCCTCGGGAGTGAAACGTTCGGGATCGAAGCGGAGCGGGTCCGGGAAAAAGCGTTCGTCCCTATGCGTAACGAACTGGCTCATGAGGACCGTGGTCTTGGCGGGCAGGAAATAATCTCCAAGCTGAAAATCGTTTAAGGCATAACGCCCCATCGCCCAGGCCGGTGGATAAAGCCGCATCGATTCGGCCAGCACCATCTCGACGTAGCGGAGGAGGGGAATGTCGTCGTAGGTGGGCGTGCGGCCGTGGAGTTCACGATCAATCTCGGCGTGAAAGCGGCGTTCGCAGTCGGGATTCTGTGAAAGCAGATACCACGTCCAGGAAAGGGCGTTGGCGACGGTTTCGTATCCGGCGAGGAAGATTGTGATCACCTGATCGCGAAGCGACTTCTCTGCCGCTTCGCTTCGATCCGGGGATGCGGCGAGCATCATGTCGAGCAGGCTACCGGTTGCCGTTCTCTCTCTTCTGTGAGCCTCGATCATGCGATAGACGACGGCATCGATGCGTTTGCGGGCGCGAACGAAAGCAGCTAGTCCGGGCGGACGCATATGGACCAGCAACTCGGCGGCCGGCAGCAAGACCAGGAAGTTGTAGAGGGACATGATGCGATTGATGGCATCAGCCAACTCGCGAACTTTGTCGTGCAAGTCGGCGGCGAAGAGCGTCTGGGCGACGATGTTGAGGGTGAGATGCATCATGTCGAGGGCGATGTCGCGTTGTTCGCCGGCACGAAACGTGTCGCGCGTGCGCGCTGCTTCGCGGACGATAGTGGCGGCGTATTCCGGAATGCGCTGGCGATGAAAGGCAGGTTGGGCGACCTGGCGCTGACGGCGATGCTCGGTGCCTTCGGCGGTGATCATGCCTTCGCCGAGAAGCATCTTTGAGCGGCGAACGGTACGCTCTTTGGTGAAGTTGTCGTTTTGAACAACGAGGATTTCGCGGATGTAGTCGGGATGATTCAGGAAGACGATGTGGTTCCATCCGATCTTGTAGTGGGCGATGTCGCCATAGGTCGCCGCGAGGTGCTGAAAAAGAAAGATGGGATTCGCGGCGCGAAACCTGCGCCAGGCAAACCAGATGAGATTGCGCTCGAATCCGGGCGGGAAGTGGTAGGAACCTCGTTTTGAGGCAGGGCCCCCGAGATGATTTTGAACGGCGGATGCCATTGAATTAGTGTACTGACCCGCTGCTTTTCCGGCGATAAGCGTTTTCTCATCGATTTCGGCAAACCGAGTGCTTGTCCCCGTTCCGGTTTGCAAAAGCGCGCAAGTGTTCGATCCGTCATCTGCGCAAGCGGCGCTTCAGCAACGCGAACTCTATGAGAGATCTGCACGAATGGTCTTGTGCTGACGCTACGCGATTAGCTGAGTGTACAAAAACATTAAGGGAGTCATCGGATGCGATCAATACGATGGACGTGTTCCTGACCGGCCTATTAGTTTCAATCTGCGGATGCGGCGGTGGTGTCGGCACTCGGTCAAATCCAGCACCGACCCCGGGCCAAACACAGGCACCTTCGAATCTGACCTACACCGCGACCTTCAGCTACGTACCCCGTGGGAGCGGCTATCACGTCCAATACACCGAGTTGTGAGGGCGGCACTGTGACGTCGTTCAGTATCGTTCCGACACTTCCGTGGGGTTTGAGTCTGAACAGTTCTACTGGTGTAATCAGCGGCACCCCAACGGTTGCCACCGACCAATCCATTTACACCGTCACCGCTTACAATGCGGGCGGCAGCACAACTGCCGCGCTGAGCATTGCGTTAACGAACGGCGCGCCAACTCGCCTTACTTACAGCAGTAACCCAGCGATCTACACGGCGAACACGCAGATCATGGTGAACATCCCGAGCAGCATCGGGGGCGAGCCGACAGAGTATGGAGTGAGCCCGTCACTTCCCACAGGTCTCACATTGAATCCTACGAGTGGCAGAATCAGCGGAACTCCATCGGCTACATCGACGCAGTCTTCTTACACCGTCACAGCCAGCAATGCATTCGGAAGCGCGACGGCGAAGCTGAAGATCACGGTCGAGAATAACGCGACAACCTTGTCTTATTCGCCGAGCACAGTTGTCTACACCGCCGGACAAGCCATCGCCCCTCTCAAGATCAGCAATAGGGTCACGGGCGCTTATACTGTCGCCCCGCCGTTTCCAGACGGACTAACACTGAATGGCAGTACGGGAACGATCCGTGAAACTCCGTCGAGGGTGAGCTCCACTGAGACATACACCGTCACTGCATCGACTTCTGGGGGCAATGCCGTGGGAAGAGTGAGCATCACGGTGGACGCCGCGGCTCCATGGGCACAGACCATCCCGAACATGGAGCAGACGATCACGCCGCTGGCTCCGTCTGGAGCGCAAGTCCAGCAACTCAATCCAGACCTGCCAGACAATCCCGGGTGGCTGGCTACGCATGCCGCTACGACGACGGTAAGCCCGGATGGCAACACCATGCTGGTCCTGACCAGCGGGCTACAACCGCGTCTTCGACCAGGGCAGCGATTCGCTGACATCGTTTGAAAAATCCGACTCGGAAGAATACGTCTTCGTCTACGACATCTCGAGCGGTGCTCCTATCAAGAAGCAGGTCTTGCCGATTCCAATCACCCATTTTCGGAATTGCGTGGGATCCGAGCGGCACCCACTTTTATGTCCCCGGCTGCAGCATGGATGACATCCATATCTTTTCTTTGACCGGTGCAATATGGGCGGAAGAGAACACAGCTCAGACACAGATCGGCCCCGTGCCCTATTCGAGTTAGGAAACAGCAACATGGGCGTTGGACTGAATGCGGCGCCGCCGGTCGGCTTGGTCCCGGTGAATTCTCAGGTGTATGTGTATCCCTGCGCCGCCGGCATTGCCGTCTCGCCGAGCGGGAAGACGATGATCGTAACTAACTACTTCAACGATCCGATCTCGATCTTCAGTGGAGGATATGGAAGCTGGCAGCCCGTCGACGTCGCAACCGGCCAGCCTGTTGCGTCGAACGGAAATCCGCCGGTATCGAATCTAGACTTGCGCCCGGGAAAAAGCCTGGTGTCGGCGGCGTCAGGAACTCCGGGAGGTGAGTATCCGTTCTGGGTCGTGATCCAGGACACCGTCGCGAACGACACGAACGACGCACACGCCGTGGCCTATGTATCCAGCATTCGCGATCGTGAGATCGATGTAGTGCCTCCGACCCGTACTATCGCGGCTTCGACAACAATTTTCCCGATTACTACCGATTTAAGGAATGGGAGCGGGATTTCGACGCGAACTATGCGAAAGGCGGACTTCCAGCGCTGAGCCTGGTGCGGATGATGCACGATCACACCGGCAGCTTCGACACGGCTTCCGACATGGTGAACACGCCGGAGTTGATGCAGGCAGATAACGATTATGCCGTCGGGCTGCTGGTTCAGAAAGTTGCAAATAGTGTTTATGCGCAGAACACACTGATCTTCGTCATCGAAGACGACGCGCAAGACGGGGCCGATCACGTCGACTCTCACCGTACCATCGCTTTTATCGCCGGTGCGTATGTGAAGCAAGGAGCAGTCATCTCGACGGCATATAACACTGTAGATTTCATCCGCACGATGGAGGAAATTCTAGGAGTCAGTGGCTACGAACATAAAAGTGTTGTTAATGAACTGTTGGATCTGTGCGCCGTTATCAGTGGTGCAGGTTGGGGGTGGCGGATTCGGAGCATTGAGCAACGCGCAATAGATCGTCGGGATATTGTGTCCAAGCAGGTCGCCCGTAAAGAGAACGACCGGACTGTTTTTCGCGGTCTTCTGCAAACTCGCCAATGTGGCGGCGAGCAGTGGATAGTTCGTATCCGTTCCTCCAACCGAGGGGGCCGTCACGTTAGACGTTTTAAAGATACTGGCCCATTGGGTTGGTGGCGTAGCGACGAGCTGCGGAAACAGGCTGGGATCGTAGAGCGGCTTAAAGTGCAGGTCGGAGACCGTCACCACCTGGTAATAGCTTGGTGGGACCGGAGTTACCGGGGCCACGCCGGTTCCGCCTCCGCATCCTGACATAAGAGAAACACGCGCTAAGGTTACAAACCATAAATATCTCAAGCATCTCGACATAAAACCTTTCCCTGAGGCGAACGTCTGCATTTTCCGTTTCGAGGTACACACGGAGCCCGCGCCCAGTCCGGATCAAAGAGGGACAAGATGACCTACGGTTGTGTTATCGGCAAAGGCGCCCGTGGGTTTAGCATTCCGCATGAGGATGGGAGCCCGAAAGCCTTCTGACCTCTAGCCCAAGCACTCGACTGGCTACTCATCGAGAAACGAACGCGAGTTGTTCAGTACTCTCTCCTTCGAGAGTAGAGAAGTGAATTTCAGCCGCTGAACCAGGTCTTTTCCGATGCGCGCACTTTAATGCTGCGTCTGCGATCTGAGGAACTCCGCCTACCGATTGGACGACTGAGAGAGTTGCAATTGGGCGAGGGCGGCGAGAACTTCGGCGCTGTGGGTGGCTGGGTTGACGGTGGAGTATGTCTTTGCGATCCGGCCTGTGGGATCGATGAGAAAAGAGTGGCGAGTGGCGAATTTTACGACCGCGAAGTTCGTCAGCGATCCATAGGTTGCGGCGACTTTGCCTCCGGCGTCGGAGAGAAGTTTGAAATTCAGTCCTTGCTTGGCGCAGAAGTTTTTGTGGGAGTCGATGGTGTCGAGGCTGACTCCGAGGACTACGGCATTGTGCTCCGCGTATTTTGACTGGTCGACCTGGAATTCGTGGGCTTCGCGGGTGCAGCCGGGAGTCTGATCTTTGGGATAGAAGTAGAGGACGACCCATTTGCCACGGAGATCCTTGAGGCTAGCGGGAGTGCCGTCTTGCGAGGGGAGAGTGAAGTCGGGTGCCAGGGCGCCGGTGGCAGGTGGGGAGGTTCGGGACATCCGGCGTGTGATCAGGACGGCTAGAACGGCGACGATGATGGCTAGGATCAGGAGGCGGAGCATGGGTTTCCGATCGACATTCTATCGCCCGGGACAATGAATTTAGTCATTTAATCATTTAGGCAATGAAGGCGGAACGTGAGCAGGTTCAGGCGTCCCTACGGGATGCGTGGCAAACCGCGGTTTTTCCGGCGCTGGAAGCGCCGGGCTATTGTCGGTCGCCCGTCCGGGCGGGTGCACGCTCAGGCTTCTAGTGTCCGCAAGGATGGTTGCGGGACGTTTCAGTTTGACTGGGGGCTAAAGCCCCCGATTATTCCGATGCATTGGACGCGGCCCTTAAGGGCCGCTCTTCCACGGCGATGGTTGGCGTTCGGACTGGCATCGACGAATCGGTGTCGATGACAGCCCAGCAAACGTTCGGCACTTGATATGATGGAGTATTCCGCATCACTCAATGGGGAGAGTAGAAGTGGCTCAGAGCGAAACGAACGGTCAGGAAGTGTTGGAAACCCGGGAATGGGTTGATTCCCTTGATTATGTCTTGTCGCACGGAGGCCCGGAGCGGGCCGGCCGTTTGCTACAGCAGCTAGCGCTGCATGCCCGGCGCGAGGCCGGGGTCAACATCCCTTTCACCGCGACCACGCCCTATCAAAACACTATCCCGTCGAAGCAGCAGGCTCCGTTTCCGGGGAGCCAGGAGATGGAGCGGCGGATCAAGAGCCTGGTGCGTTGGAATGCGCTGGCAATGGTGGTCCGAGCCAACAAGATCCAGGAAGGCATTGGCGGGCACATCTCGACGTTTGCTTCGGCGGCGACGCTGTATGAAGTGGCGTTCAATCATTTTTTCCGGGCGCAGACGGAGAACGGCGATCGCGACATTGTTTATTTCCAGGGACATGCTGCGCCGGGGATTTATTCACGCGCGTTTCTGGAAGGGCGACTTTCGAAGGAGAAACTGGAGAATTTCCGGCGCGAACTGAAGCCCGGCGGCGGCTTATCGTCCTATCCGCATCCGTGGCTGATGCCGGATTTCTGGGAGTTCCCGACGGTCTCGATGGGGCTCGGGCCGATCCAGGCGATTTATCACGCGCGGTTCATCAAGTATCTGGAGAATCGCGGGTTGAAGACTTCGACTGGTGGCAAGGTTTGGGCGTTCCTGGGCGATGGCGAGATGGACGAACCGGAGTCGCTGGGATCGATCACGCTCGCGTCGCGCGAGAAGCTGGACAATCTGATCTTTGTCGTCAATTGCAATTTGCAGCGGCTGGACGGGCCGGTGCGCGGGAATGGAAAGATCATTCAGGAACTGGAAGCGATTTTCCGGGGCGCGGGCTGGAATGTTATCAAGTGCATTTGGGGATCCGATTGGGACAGCCTGATTGCGAATGATCGCGATGGAATACTGGTGCGGCGGCTGGGCGAGATCAGCGATGGGCAGTATCAGAAATATTTCGTGGAGAGCGGCGCTTATTTCCGGCAGAACCTGTTTGGCAGCGATCCGCGGCTGCTGAAGATGGTGGAACATCTTTCCGACGACCAGTTGGCGCGAATGCGGCTTGGTGGACATGATCCGATCAAGGTGCATGCAGCGTTCCGGGCAGCGGTGGATCATACGGGATCGCCGACGATTGTGCTGGCGAAGACGATTAAGGGGTACGGGCTGGGCGAAGCGGGTGAAGGCAAGAACATCACGCACCAGCAGAAGAAGCTGAACGACGACGAACTGGAGATGTTCCGGTCACGGTTCGGGATTCCGATTCCGGATGATGAACTGCACAAAGCTCCGTTCTATCGTCCGGCGGACGATAGCGCAGAGATCAAGTACATGCAGGCGCGGCGCCAGCAGTTGGGCGGATTTATGCCGGCCCGGAAACCGCGCGCCGAAACGATGAAGCCGTTCCCGGACTCGCACTTCGAGGAATTCCACAAAGGCACCGATGGGCGCGAAGTATCGACGACCATGGTGTTCGTGCGGCTGCTGGCGAAGCTGTTGCGCGATCCGGAGCTAGGAAAATATATCGTGCCGATTGTGCCGGACGAGGCGCGAACGTTCGGTATGGAAGCGCTGTTCCGGCAGGTAGGAATTTATTCGAGCGTTGGACAGAATTACGAGCCGGTCGACATGGACACGCTTCTTTATTACAAGGAAGCGAAGAACGGTCAGATTCTCGAGGAGGGGATTACCGAAGCTGGGTCGATGTGCTCGCTGATCGCGGCGGGCTGCGCGTATGCGAATCACGGAATCAACACGATTCCCTTCTTCATCTATTACTCGATGTTCGGGTTCCAGAGGATTGGAGACCTGATCTGGGCGGCGGCGGACATGCGTTGCCGCGGATTCCTGATTGGCGGAACTGCCGGACGCACGACGCTGGCGGGCGAAGGACTGCAGCATCAGGACGGCCATAGCCACGTGCTGGCACTGCCGGTGCCGAATTTGCTGGCGTACGATCCGGCATTCGCGTACGAGATCGCGATCATTATTCAGGATGGCATCAAGCGGATGTACATCGGTCAGGAGTCGGTCTTCTATTACTTGACGGTCGGGAACGAGCCGTTGCCGATGCCGGAAATGCCCGACGGGGCAGGTGTCAAGGAAGGCATTCTGAAGGGGCTGTATCGATTCAAGGCCTCGGCGAAGAGCGATGCGAAACTTCGGGCGCAGTTACTGGGCAGTGGCTCGATCATGTTCGAGGTTCTGAAGGCACAGCAGATTCTAGAAGAGAAGTACGGCGTAGGCGCGGACGTCTGGAGCGTCACTAGCTACAAAGAGCTGTATCGTGACGCGAATGATTGCGAGCGGTGGAACATGTTGCATCCGGGCGAGGCGGCGAAGGTTCCGTATGTCACGCAGACATTGAAGGATGCGCAGGGGCCGTTCATTGCGGCGTCGGATTATATGAAGGTGCTGCCGGAGAGCCTGAGCAAGTGGGTGCCCGGACAACTGGTTTCGCTCGGGACCGACGGATTCGGACGCAGCGAAAACCGGGTCGCGCTGCGCGACTTCTTCGAGGTCGACGCGAAGCATATTGTGCTGGCAACTCTTGGCGCTCTAGCTCGCGAGAAGAAGGTTGGCACTGACGTGGTGAAGCGCGCTGTGCAGGAATTGGGCATCAATCCGGAGAAGGCGAATCCGGCGATCAGCTAGAAACGCATTGTTGATTTCTTGACTGTTGATTGTTGAATTCGTGCTCCGAAACGTTGCAACAGTCGTCAATAGAACCAAGCGCAGGAACGCTACAACCCAGAATCAAAGGAAAACAGACGCAGTGATTGAATTCAAACTTCCGGAGTTGGGAGAGAACATTTCGCAGGGCGACTTGGTGCGCCTGATGGTTGAACCGGGCGCTAAGATCGACGCCGGCCAGTCCGTGATGGAACTGGAGACCGATAAGGCCGTCGTCGAAGTGCCATCCTCAGTCAGCGGGACCGTCCAGGAAATTCGCGTTAAGGAAGGCGAGAAGATCAAGGTCGGACAGGTGATCTTTACTGTCGATGGAGCGGAGCCGAAAGGTGCCTCGGCTTCTGTACCGCAAGGTCAGGCTGTGGTTCCACCTCCCGTGAAGGAAACGCCAGATGCTTCTGCTCCGAAACAGACTTCTACGGCTGTTTCCTCCGCGATACAAGAAGCAACTCCGGCAGCGCCGCCTGCTTCTGCACCTGCTGCGACGTCAACGGGATCAGGGGCAAGCGAGTTCAAACTTCCGGAACTCGGCGAGAACATTTCACAGGGCGATCTGGTCCGGCTCATGATTTCTCCGGGTGCGAAGGTATCCGAGGGCCAGCCGGTGATGGAGTTGGAGACGGACAAGGCAGTCGTGGAAGTTCCGTCTTCGGTTAGCGGCGTGGTGAAGGAGATCAAGGTAAAAGAGGGCGAGAAGATCAAAGTCGGGCAGGTAATCTTCACGCTGGAAGGTGCCGCTGGTGCTACGTCAGGACCAACGCGTTCACGTACAGCTCCGGTGGAGCATGTCTCTGGACAGCACGGAGCACGCCTCGCGTTTCAGGCCGCCATTCGAGCAGAGGGGAAAACGGAAGAGCAGGCACTCCCGCCAGATCAGCCGCAACAGGCCGTCCCGGCGTTCAGCATGCCCGCGCAGTTGGGTAAGGTCGCAGGTACCGACCATCGGCAGCCGGTTCCTGCCGCACCGCACGTACGGAGATTGGCTCGAGAACTTGGAGTCGATATTTACGAGGTGAAAGGCTCAGGCCCCGGCGGGCGCATCAGTGAAGACGACGTCAAGGCGCACGCCAAGGCACTGGTGTTATCTGCCGCGACTGCGGCGCAGGTTCCGCAGGCAGGACACTTCCGCCAGCCGCAGCTTCCGGATTTCGGCAAGTGGGGCAAGATCGAGCGGGTTTCGATGCGCGGTGTGCGGCGAAAGACTGCTGAGCACTTATCAGAAGCCTGGAACACGATTCCTCATGTCACCCAGCACGACCGCGCGGACATCACTGAACTGGAGCAACTGCGCGCGCGGTTCGCGCCGAAGGCAGAGGAAGCCGGCGGGAAGATGACCGTGACGGCGATCGGGCTGAAGGTTTGTGCGGCGGCTCTAAAGGTATTTCCGCAGTTCAACGCCAGCATCGATATTGAGAAAGAAGAGATCGTCTACAAGCAGTACATCAATATTGGAGTAGCGGCCGATACCGATCGCGGTCTACTGGTTCCCGTGATCCGCGATGTCGACAAGAAGAACATCGTTGAATTGGCGGTGGAGCTATCGCAGATTTCAAAAAAGGCTCGCGACAAGAAGCTGGCGCCTTCTGACATGGAGGGTGGCACGTTCACGATTACAAATTTGGGCGGAATCGGGGGAATTGGATTTACTCCGATCGTGAATTTCCCGGAAGTCGCGATTCTTGGGATATCGCGCGGGCGAATGGAACCCGAGTGGATCAACGGGAAATTTGAGCCGAGGCTGATTCTGCCACTCTCGCTCTCTTATGACCATCGGCTGATCGATGGCGCCGACGCGGCAAGATTTCTGCGATGGATCGCTGAGGCGTTTGAGCAGCCGTTTTTGTTGTCGGTGCAAGGATAGAAAATCGTAAACCACAAAGGGCACGAAGGAACACGAAGGAAATCCTCTTACTCGGGCCTGTTTCCTTTGTGAATCTTAGTGTCCTTTATCGTTCAGGGATCATATGTCCGAAAGCACGAATTTGAAAGTTGCTGTTATTGGGGGCGGGCCGGGTGGATATGCCGCCGCATTTCTTGCTGCCGATCTTGGCATGAACGTCACATTGGTCGATCCGGAGTTGAATCCAGGTGGCGTGTGTCTTTATCGCGGATGTATTCCGTCTAAGGCACTGCTGCACGTGGCGAAGCTGATTGAAGAGTCGCATCAGGCGAAGGATTGGGGCGTTGAATTTGCTGCGCCGAAGATTGATTTGGCGCGGCTGCGGTCGTTTAAGGAAGGTATCGTTAAGAAGCTCACCGGTGGACTTGGCGTGCTGTCGAAGCAGCGGAAGGTGCACTACATTCAGGGGCGCGCTGCGTTCGACAATTCGAACACTCTGAGCGTCACGAAGGACGATGGCTCAACAGAATCGATGAATTTTGATCGCATCATCATTGCGACGGGATCGCGGCCTGCTGTTGTTCCTGCTTTGAAGCTTGAGACGCCGCGAATGATGGATTCCAGTGGCGCGCTGAATCTGGAAGATATTCCCGGAACTCTTCTCGTGGTGGGCGGTGGATACATTGGGCTTGAGCTTGGATCGGTTTATGCAGCGCTGGGCACACGGGTAACGGTCGTCGAGATGCTGCCCGGATTGTTGCCCGGAGCTGATCGCGATCTCGTGCTTCCTTTACACAAGCGTTTGGAAAAGATATTCGAAGCGATTTTGCTGAACACCACCGTGGCGTCCGTGAAAGAAGAAGGCAGCGGAATTCGCGTGACGTTGAAGGCACAGGATGGGACGCAGCAAGAAAAAGTTTTTGATCGCGTGCTGGTTTCCGTTGGACGCAAGCCAAATTCCGAGATTCCGGGGCTGGAAAAAACACGGGTACAAGTGGGACAGCGCGGATTCATTCAGGTGAGCAAACAATTACAAACCGACGATCCTGCGATTTACGCGATTGGAGACGTTGTGGGCGAGCCGATGCTGGCACACAAGGCGTCACACGAAGGCCGTACCGCGGTGGAAGCGATCGCGGGACACAAAGTCGCATTTGAGCCGAATGCGATTCCTGCGGTCGTATTCACCGATCCAGAAATCGCGTGGGCTGGCTTAACCGAAGCGCAGGCGCAAAAGGAAAACCGCGAAATCAAAGTCGCGAAATTTCCGTGGGCGGCTTCCGGACGTGCCATCACCCTTGATCGTCCGGAAGGTATGACAAAGTTGATCTTCGATCCGCAGACCGAGCGCGTACTCGGAGTTGGGATCGTCGGAGTTGGGGCGGGAGAGATGATCGCCGAAGGCGTACTCGCCATTGAAATGGCGGCTCTGGCGAAGGATATTGCTCTTACAATCCACCCGCACCCAACTCTCTCCGAGACCGTAATGGAGTCCGCCGAAGTATTCTTTGGCACCAGCACGCACATTTATCGGCCGAAGCGGGGATGATGTGGATTTCTCTCCGAGAGAAGGCCAATGAATCGTGGTATGCGAGCGAAGCGGGAACTAGCGTATCGTTGGCGGGAGTCGAACATGATCCGTTTCTGCAAGATTGTTCTCCTCCCGGTCGTTCTTCTCGCGGCTGCTAGTCCCTCGTCAGCGCAGGGACCAATCACGCAGGCCCTGCAATCCGTAACGCCTGCAGGTGCGAACACGCCTTCTGATCCCCTCGGCCGCACAACGCCCTCAAGCTCTCTATTTGGCTTCTTGAAGGCAGCCCAGTCGGGTGATGACAGTATCGCTGCGCAGTATCTCCAGATGAGTCCTGCGCATCGGCAGATAGAAGGCGAGCAAACCGCCACCAAACTCAAGTTTGTTCTGGATCACGTTTTCACAGGAAATCCCAGCCGATATAACCAGCCTGAGGGAACGCCTCAGGAGGGAGTACCAATCGGACATCAGAAATTGGGAACAATGTCGGCCGGTGACGTTGAGGTCGATCTTGATCTTGTGCGCGTCTCGGATGCGAACGCAGGCAAGATTTGGTTGATCTCTGCGGACACGCTTGCCAGGCTACCGGAGCTTTATGATCAGGCTGAAGCGCGCCAGGTGGAAAGCAAACTTCCGCGCTTCCTGGTCAGGTATCAGTTTGCCGGAATGCCGCTTTGGCAATGGGGCGCTCTACTAATCGGGGTGCCGGTCGCTGCCGCTATAGGCTGGCTTCTGCTTGCCTTGCTCGAGATTCCGCTCCGATGGTGGGCACGCAGGCATGGACGCATTGAACTCTCGAACTGGCGAACCGTCTCAGGGCCTGCATGGCTGCTTACGAGCACGCTGATCCACCAGATATTTGTGGTGTATCTGCGGATGCCGCTGCTTTCGCGGCATTATTACTTCCAAATCACGTATATCGCCCTCATTCTGAGCGCCACATGGATCGCGTGGCGTTTTGTGCGCTGGTCTTTACGCCGGGTTCGGGTTCGCGCTCTCGCGGGCGGTCACGCCGGCACGGGAACTTTGATGCTGCTGGGCGAGCGCATCCTGAAAATTGTCATTTTCATTCTTGGTGTTCTTGCGATCCTCGGGAATCTTGGATTCAACATGAGTACCGCGCTTGCGGGCCTTGGCATCGGCGGCCTGGCGATCGGGTTCGGTGCTCAAAAAACGATCGAGAATCTCTTTGGCGGAGTTTCGGTTTTGGCTGACGAGGTTTTTCGCGTCGGTGATACGTGCCGTTTTGGGGACCGCACCGGCGTGGTTGAAGACATTGGCCTACGTTCCACCCGCTTGCGGACAGAGGAGCGAACACTGCTGGCTATCCCGAACGGCACGGTTGCCACGATCAACCTGGAGAATCTGAGTCGCCGCGACAAGATCCTCTTCAAGACGAATTTCGGATTGCGGCCGGAGAGCAAGGCTGACCATGTGCGCTATGTTCTCTCGGAAATTCGCAAGCTGCTTTACAGCCATCCCAAAGTTGAGACCAAAACCGTGCGGGTCCGCCTGACGGATATCGCGGGCACCTCCTTGAACATGGAAGTGCTGTCTTACGTCCTGACGCAAGACTTCAACGAGTTCGCGGCGGTCCGCGAAGACCTGCTGCTGAGAATCATGGATATCGTTGAGGATGCGGGCGGCAGCCTGGCGCTTCCTTCGCAGACGCTTTATCTGACGCGGGACTCCGGGCTGGAGAAAGAGAAAGCTGAACAAGCCGCACAGAAGATTGCTGAACTCCGGGACAGCAAACAACTGCCCTTCCCTGATCATCAGCAGGACGAGATTTCTTCGTTTAAGGGATCGATTGAGTATCCAGCGCCGGAGTCGACGCTGCGGAAAAATGATGGTGGAACCGGGAAGCGGTGAGTCTTGGCTTCAGGCCTCTGGCTTCGGGCTGCCGGCTTCCGAGATTCTTTTCAACAGACGCTGAAGGAATATGTGAGTTGGATAGTAAATGCATAGCGGCGCGACGACCAGGTACGTCGCTATGTATGCACAACCGGGGATCGCGTGCTGCTCGTGGAAGAACAATCCTCGGGCCCAGTTCACATCCATCTCCGGCCGCCAGAAATAATTGATCGGAATCACAATCCACGTCATGAGCGTTTGTAGTTTCCATCCTCGGCGATCGTAACCCAGGCGCCAGATGCCCCACAGTAAGAGCGGCGGAGTGACGATGTGGAATAAGCTCAGCAGTCTCACCCACAACGACAGGTGCGGGTCGAACATATATTCGGTGCCGCCGATGACGTGATGACCCGTTAGAAGTGCCCCGGTGAGATCGACGATGTAGATGGACTGAAATAACAATAGTCCGCACGCGGCCCACGAAAAAATCAGCGGACTTTCCAGCCACAGTCCAATTCCGATCAGAACGTTTCCGATGTCACAAAAGAAGAGGAAATTTTGCGCGCCGTATTGTCGCCAGTAGATTGGTGCCCAGACGAGCAGCCAGATGGTCCACCCGAGTTTCAGCCAGAGCGGAATGCGCATGGCTGGTTCATTTTAGGAGATTTGAAGCGAAGATCTAAGACCCTCGAAAACCTCCTAACCGCTGAGTTCACTGAGAACTGCCGCAGAGAACGCCAAGCAAACATCGCATAGAAATCAACGTAAACCGAATTACCAGCGTAACTTGCCGCTACTTACGGGTGTACCTACGATTACTCCATGGGTTACCAAGCTCTTCTCTTCTGTCCCGATGAAAAAACGGCTCGCACGGTGACGCAGGTTCTCAGCGAGTTGGAGTTTAGCGTCGAGGCCTGCACCGAGCCGTTCGCAGCGGTCAAGAAGCTGATGGGCGAACACTTCGACGCTGTTGTGGTGGACTGCGATAACGAGCAGAATGCCACCTTGCTATTCAAAAGCGCGCGCAACTCGACGTCCAACCAGACTTCGCTTGCCGTAGCGGTCGTAGAAGGTCAGGCGGGGGTCGCAAAAGCTTTTCGTATTGGCGCCAACCTCGTCCTGACCAAACCCATAAACATCGAACAGACCAAAGGGACGTTGCGCGTCGCGCGCGGACTGTTGCGTAAGGCGGATCCTGCGAAGCCGGCGAGCGCCGTCGCACCATCAGCCCCTTCGGCTCCCGCTCTGGCGGCAAAACCGGTGCCGAGACTCGGTTCTCCGGCGAGGCCTGCAGCGGTTGCTTCGATCCCGGGCGCGCCACCTGCTCCGAAGGAAACTCCAGCGGCTTGGCCCGCGGCGGCAGCGGCTAAAGCTGCTCCGGCGGCGCAGGCTGGAGGAATATTTGAAGCTCAGGCAGAGAAGGCCGAGCCCGTTGCTCCAAGTCCGGTCGCTGCGGCTGCACCAAGCGTTACAGCTGCTCCGCTTCCGACCCCGACCTCTTATCCGAGCAGCGGCGCGGCCAGTGCTCCTGCTCCTGCACGCGAGCCTGAACCTCCGAAACCAGTTCAGCCGATCATTGAGAGCGCCCCAGCGGCAGAAAAAGCTATTGAGCCGACGCTCAGCCATCCTCCGTCGATCGCAGGTTCGGCACCTACTTTCTCGTACGGCGGCTCAAGCGATGCCCAGTCGAGTGGCGGAAGCAAGAAAATCTTTATCGGCATTGCCGCGGTTGTCGTTGTTGGAGTAGCTGGTTACTTCGGATGGAGTCAGTTCAAATCACACGGTGACGCCTCGACTGCGCCGCAGGCAACGCAATCTGCCACCCTACCATCGCAGCCAGCCAAGCCTACTGTGCCTCAGAGTACGGCTCCCACACCAATTTCAGCTCCCGTCGAGACGGCGAAAGCCTCCCCGTCGATACCAAACAGCGAAGAGATGGGAGGCGAGACGGCTCCGAAAGAAAGTAGCCATACAGCGACGAAGCCGGAAAAGCCTTCCACGACAGCGAAGCCGACGCATGAGGAAAAGGTTGATGCTGAGCCCGAGCCGGAGCCTGAGCCGATCCTGATCAAGGGTGGCACAGCACCAGCTACACATGCGAAAACAGCAACAGCGGATTCGGCTGCTGCGCCCAGCTTGATTGGAATGGCGACACCAGGCAGTGCGCCGCCTCCGGATCTGGTTCCAACGACGAATCCGACGTTCAAGCCGGTCCTGCAGACTGTCAGTGTTTCGCAAGGGGTGTCGCAAGGACTTTTGTACAAGAAGGTCTCACCCACGTACCCCTCGGGCGCCATACGTATGCGGATTGAAGGCAAGGTTGAGTTGATGGCGACTATCTCCAAAGAGGGAAATATCACTCAAGTCAAAGTGCTGAGTGGAGATGGACAGCTGAGCAAGGCCGCTGTCGATGCCGTCAAGCAGTGGAAATACAAGCCCTATCTTCTGAACGGAGAGCCTGTCGAGATTCAGACAGAGGTTACCGTCAATTTCAAATTGCCCAACTAACCTCCTGTTAGTTGAAAGGGCACGCGAATCAAAGCTCGCGTGCCCTTTTTGCTTTGCCGGATAGCTGGATCGATCCCCAACTACACAATCTTGGATTCCGGTCAACGGCCTTGAAATCGAGCAGACACTTAATGGAATTCGGATTCCTTCGGCCTTGGGGCAGTTTGCGTTTTGCCTCGCCCGTCGTCCTCATAAAACGACCGTTAAATTCTGCTCGATGATGTACGACGGAGTTTCAGACAGAGGTGAAACAACTGGCAATGACGACATCGATCTGTAGCGGCGTTCTTGAGATTGCATTTGTTGGAATTCAATCGATGGGCATAGTGGCCTTCACCTTGGAGGCATTTTGGCGGATCAAAGCCCCGGAGTTCGAGTTGATCTGCCTACGGGCTACCGGCGAGAAAGAAATTCAGCACTCGCATTTCAAGGCTGAGTGGAGTCCAGGAATATTCGCTGCACTGCTGAGAATAAGCTGAGTTGAACTGCAGATGAACTCCTATTAAGTGCACAGCTGTGGGAAGAGAAGGGATCGGTCCCGGTTACACCTTCCCTGTATCCATAGTATCTATCGGGTGATCCCTCAAGCCCGTGGAGTTCGTAATCGTTACTGTTGCTGTAACACCTCGTCGACAACGACCTTCCCGCCTTTGGTGGCACTAATCACTTTGCGCACGGGGGCATATCCGGAAAGGCTGATCTCAACCTCGTAATTGCCAGGATCGACAAAGAGCTCGACAGGTGTGTTCTTTTCGATCATGTGCTGATTGATTGAGATCTGAGCGCCTTTTGGCTGAGTATGAATGCTAACTGTCGCCTGCTCGGCATGGGCGCCCTTTCCGCCGAACAATCTTGACATCTTGCCGCCTGCGGTTTTGATGTTGTCGGTATTGCCGAGCGGCTTCAGGGTCGGCGAAAAGCTGAGGCTTTGGCCAAGCACGAATTGGGCGCTAGTCGTTTCATCGAGGTAACCCGACATGCGAATCAGTACCGTGTGCTGTCCCTTATCGACGCTGACCTGTCCCGGAGTTTTGGTGCCGGTATCCCGGCCGTCTACATAGATGTTTGCGCCTGGCGGATCGCTCTTAGCCACGAGTGTCGCCATGATTTGCGCAAGACGGATTGTCGCCGTAGCACGGTTCCCCGAAGTCACATTGATAGTCCGCGAGTCAGAGGCGTAGCCAGCCTTGCTGACTACGATGGAATGCCGTCCAGGCTGCAGATTCGTTAATGCAAAGGGCGTGAGCCAGCTTGGATCGCTTGCACCATCTACCTGCACTTGAGCGCCTTGTGGTGTCGACTCGATCGCAAGCTGTCCGGGTATGACAACTGGAGCCGCCGGGGCCTTCTTTCGAGCATTGGCGCGACCCCTCGGCGAAGCGGCAGGCTGACTTTCTGCCGGCTGAGATTCCACGACTTCAACCGGTTGCGCTGCTACTGGAGCCGGTTCGGCTTCTTTGGGCGCAGGCTGTGCTGCTTCTGGCTGATCGGTCGTTTGTGCCGGGACGGAAGTTCGCGGCGCCCCAGCATCGTCGTCGCTACCCAGATTATGGATGTAGTAGGTCACTCCGATCGCGATGACCAGAATGAGCACCGCGGCTCCGCCAAGGGCGTATCCGTAGAGCTTGGGCGGAACTCCTTTGATCTCTTTGATCGCCTTTTGGGCAGCCTCACGCGGCTGGACCTTGGGCTTTTCGTCCTTGCGGGCCGAGCTTCGATATGTTGTGACCGGCTTCTCAACCTGGACGGGAGCGGCTTCGACCGGAGGAGGCGGCGGAGGCGCAACATAAATTTCCTTTAAGGGCGGCAATTCGGAAATCTCAGAAAAACTCGCCCCTGCACTCTTGGCTGGCGCGTCCCCCGCCATCATCGGATCGACAGCAATGGTCGGCGAGTCGTCGGTCGAGGATTCAAAGGTCTCGACCTGCGGCTCCTCGACGGCGGCAGACATGTAAGCTGATGGTTCCGCGCTCGATTCCGGCTGGCTCTGCGGCGAAATCATCTGATCGCTCAGATCGAGTTCTTCTGGTTCGTTCGGAGGAGCACTCGATGCCCCAGTTCCGATACCTGCCGCTGCGGCGGCCGCTTTTGGCGTTGCGAGTTTTGACACCGGTCGCGCTAATCGCGAACTTTGCTCTGAAGCCACGGGCTGCGCGACGGCTGGCTTCTGCACTGCTGGCGCTTTCGCGGCGACCGCGGGCGGCGCGGCCGGCTTCGAAACTGGCTTCGCGGGAGCAGCGTTGGGCTTGGCTGCTGCCGTGTTTATGAATTTGGATTGCGCAGTTGCTTTTGCTGCCTGGGGCGCCATCGTGCCCTTGGGCGCTTCCGCCTTTTTGGCGGGCTTGTTTTCCTTGCACTTCTCAAGATCATCCAGCAGTTCGCGTCCGCTCTGGTAGCGCTGGGCAGGATCTTTCTCCAGCGCTTTCATGATCAGATCGCTCAAGACAGGATGAATCTTGGGATTCACTTGAATGGGTGGAACTGGGGTCGTTTCCAGAATGCACTGCCGCAGATTCTCGACGTCATCCCGGTCGAATGCCTTCTGCTCCGTGACCATCTCGTAAAACATCGCTGCCAGGCTGTACAGATTGGAGCGTCCGTCGGTCGCTTCTCCACGGATCTGCTCTGGCGACATGTAGTGGAGAATTGGCGATACTCCCGGCGCCTGATGCACAAATTTGCCAACGCTAGATACGCCGAAGCTCAGAATTCTGACGGTGCCATCCCAGCCGCACATGATTTTGGCTGGTTCCAGGCTGTAGTGCACAAGCTGAAGAGAGCTCGCATGATCCAAGCCATTGCAGAGCTGGCGGCCAATATCGAGAAGGTCCCAGATCGAGAAGCCTTCCTGGCGAGCCAGCATGGTGGCGATGCTGTTGCCCTGCACGTAATCCATGGCGGCGCAAAACTGGCCGTCAATTTCGCCGGCGCCGTAAACCTTGGTGATATTTTGGCTGCTCAGAGCTTTGGTGCTTTCGGCCTCGGCCAGAAGCGCGTGTTCCAGCGCTTCAGCGCTCTCGCCAAACGCGCTAAGTTGAATTGCCTTCAGCGCGATCGTTTGCCCGGTCTCAGGATCATTCGCCTTATAGACCGTACCAGTAGGGGACTTCGCCAGTTCGCTCAGGATCTCAAATTGGCCGATTTTCGTAGGCATCGCTACAGACTCCAATTCATGGCAGCCGGCTGCTGCGAAGCAAACAACATAATTCCTCCGCGCCAGAAACGGACAGAGTGGATTCAGGATAGCGCTGCGCAATTTTCTGTTCGAGTTACCAAAGTAAGCCGATTTCCAAGCGGGAAGCGGCGTTTGCCTATGCTTGTCCGACGTCGGAAACGGCACGTCTCAAGCGTTCAGCCACGGATCGGATGTGCTCCAGAAGCTCGGGCGGTTCGTGAACCTGGAAGTCCACCCCCAAAAAGGACAGATGGATCGCAATGGTCTCGAGAGAATACGCACCGGTGTGAAGCAGGCAAGAACACTTGTCAATTGGCTCGAGAACGCCGGCCGATGGCGGGATTCTTCTGGCGAGAGTTTCGATAGCAGCATTCAACGTTACACGGGCACGACAGGGATACGGCACTTGGGATAGCGACTTCGCGACGAAGGCGGCAAAGTCCCCTTCGGGCGCTTTTCGGGGTTTGAAGCGTAACGACGTCTTCAGTTTTCCCTCAATTCGGTCGACTCGAAAAGTGCGCCAGTCCTTGCGAGCCGAGTCCCATGCCACCAGGTACCATCGATACCCTGTATGCACAACCCGGTGTGGCTCGACGATACGTGCGCTTGCCGTGCCGCTGCGGTCGTTATATTTGAACCGGAGCCCGGCGTGGTCCCGGCAAGCGCTTGCAATAAACGAGAGCCGCTCGGCATCGACAGTGGGACCGCGACTGCTCATAGACACAACGTATCCATGCAGTGCTGCCACACGATGGCGCAATCGAGGCGGCAGCACCTGCTCCAGCTTCAACAGAGCACGGACCGAAGCTTCTTCAATGCCCACGACACTGCCAGTCGCCGCGGTCCGTAATCCCAGCGCTGCGGCTACCGCTTCATCGTCATCCAAAAGGAGCGGTGGCAACGTTGTCCCTGCTCCAAGTTGGTAGCCTCCCGCCACGCCGGAGGTTGAATGCACTGGATACCCGAGGCTCCGCAGCCGGTCGACATCTCGGCGGAGTGTCCTCCCAGTGACATCGAGGCGTTTTGAAAGTTCAGCCCCCGCCCAATATCGCTGTGCCTGAAAAAGGGACAGCAATCGGAGCAGCCGAGCTGAGGTCTGCAGCATGGGAAGTTATTGTGGCATAAGTCGAGGACCGATTCTGTCCTCAATCGCTGATACCGTCTCTTTCGTCGGTTCTGCCCTAGAGGCGAATCGGGTTCAGGAGAAAAACTATGAAGCTCACGGAATTCTTTCTTGCGCAGCTAGAGTCCGAGGCCGCTCATTCGAGGCTCGCGCTGCAGCGAGTCCCTGAAGGTCATAATGACTGGAAGCCACACAACAAATCGATGCCTTTGGGCTACCTGGCGGCGCTGGTCGCGACGATGCCCGCATGGATCGTATCCATGGTCAGGCTGGACGAACTAGATTTGAAGTCGCCGGACGCCGTCAAATTCAAGCCTTTGGAATGGAGCACACGAGCTGAGTTGGTGGCCGCGCTTGATGCCGCAGTGACCGAAGCCCGCGCAGTGCTGCAAAACACAAATGACGAGCATTTGATGACTGTCTGGAGACTTGCGGTCGGTGGTCATATAGTCAACGAAGGTCCACGACACGTCATGATCGCCGATTCCGTTTTCAGCCACCTTGCTCACCATAGGGGACAGTTGACCGTTTATCTGCGGTTAAACGAGGCATCCGTCCCCGCCCTTTATGGACCATCCGCGGATGAGGGCCGATTCTGACCAGCCTTTTACGGTTTGCACCCTAATCCATTCGAATTCTCACGTAACCTTGAGCCCCTGTCGCCGTTTTATCCTTTAGGTCTTCCACGGAATGACATTTGTCATCTGGCGCCAATGACGATCTCCACTTGTGACTCCGACCGGGAGCAGAAAAGATAGGAGCTGTTATCGCAAGGAAGGTCCTACCTTGAACGTACCGAAACTCAGATCCGGAGCGGTTGTCGATCGCAAGCAAATTCGTCTATGCTGTTGGCGCCGGGTCGTGCTTACCTCCTTTAGGTTCCCATCCTTCTCTGGAGTATGCCGATGACGTTGTCCCGATTTGTCACCAAGAACGCTTTTCGCAACAAGCGCCGCAGCGCGCTGACTGTGCTCAGCATCGCATTCTCGCTGCTCCTGCTGACGCTGATGATGACGATCTGGCATGCGTTCTATCTCGATCAAGGGAGCGCCGAGTCGGCAGAGCGCCTGGTCGTGAGGCATAGGGTGTCTTTGACGTTCTCGCTCCCTGGCTTTTATCGCGAGAAAATTCGAGCGCTTCCGGGAGTTGTTTCTGTTGTTCCAGTTTCCTGGTTTGGCGGCATTTATAAAGATCAGAAGCCGGAAAACTTCTTCGCGCAGTTCGGTACGGATCCTGACGAATTCTTTAAAACCTTCCGCGATATTTCGATGCCTGACGATCAAGTCAAAGCGTGGCAGCGCGACCGGCAAGGCGTGATCGTTGATGACTACCTTGCGAACAAATATGGGTGGAAGCTCGGCGACCGCATCGTTCTGCAAGGAACCATCTACCCGGTTAATCTGGAATTGAATATCCGCGGGATTTTCCACTCCAATCCTGACAACAAGTCGGTTTACTTCAACACCAAGTATGTAGAGGAAGCCGTTTCATTCTTTAAAGGGCAGGCCGGGACTTTCAGCATCCTCGCAGCCTCTCCCTCGGATGTGAGCACAGTCGCGAGCGCGGTCGATGACATGTTCCGCAACTCGCCACAACCCACGAAGACTGAAAGCGAAAAAGCTTTCGGACTGGAATTCGTTGCCATGATGGGCAATGTGAAGGCATTCATCCTTAGCATCTGTTCAGCCGTAGTCTTCGCTACGCTGCTGGTATCCGCCAACACGATGGCGATGTCGATTCGCGAGCGAACTCGCGAGGTGGCCGTCCTGAAAACTCTGGGCTTTACCCGGCGCGGAGTTTTGGGCCTGTTTGTGAGTGAAGCGGTAGCCTTGTCCCTTGCGGGAGGGCTCATTGGAGCCAGCCTCGGTTGGCTGATGGTATACGGCTTGACGCATTCCAAGCAGTTCATCAGCTTTTTCCCGATGGAGGTAACGCCGGCGATCTGGATATTGGCGTTACTCACGTCTGGGATCGTGGGGCTGCTGAGTTCCGCCTTGCCGTCCTACCATGCCTCGCAAGTAAACATCGTTGACGGGCTCCGCCATATTGGGTGATTTATGACGATGGGAAGCTTTATCGTCCGCAATACGTTTCGTAACAAGCGACGCAGTCTGCTGACGGCGGTCAGCATCGGTTTTTCTCTGCTATTACTCACGTTGATGATTTGCATATGGCGATCGTTTTATGTGGATCAGGTTGCACCGGAAGCATCGCGCCGATTGATCGTTCGCGACCGGGTGTCCCTGGCGTTCTTCCTGCCTGCTTATTATCGGGAGAAGATCCGCGCAGTGCCTGGAGTCAATGCGGTGGCTCCGCTGACCTGGTTTGGCGGACGGTATATCGACGATCGGCCTGAGCATTTTTTCGCGCAGATGGCGACAGATCCGGATGAGTACCTGAAAGTGGCTTCAGACAAAATTATCCCGGAAGATCAGGTGAAGGACTGGCAGCATGACCGCGCCGGGTGCATCGTTGATGTGACCCTCGCGAAAAAGTATGGATGGAAGATTGGCGATCGCGTGACGCTACAGGCAAATATTTTTCCCACAAATCTCGACCTGACAGTTCGAGGCATATATCACCGCGATCCGCCGCAGAATGCGTTGTACTTTAACGCGAAGTATCTGGAAGAAGCAGTGCCCTGGTTCAAAGGACAGGCGGGTTGGTATGCGGCGCAGATTGACTCCGCTGAGCACGTTGCCGAGGCTTCGCGAACCATCGATGACATGTTCCACAACTCGCCGCTGCAAACCAAGAGCGAAAGCGAGAAGGCCTTTCAACTTGGATTCATTGCTTCGCTCGGGAACGTGAAGGCTTTCATCCTGAGTATTTGTGGCGCTGTGATGTTTGCCATCATGCTCGTTTCAGCCAACACCATGGCAATGTCGGTACGCAGCCGGACGCGGGAAGTGGCTGTGCTGAAGACCTTGGGCTTTACGCAAATGCGTGTGTTGTCGATGTTCGTGAGCGAGTCCATGGCTCTCGCGATCACCGGAGGTGTGTTTGGAGTTGTCGTCGCCAGATTTGTGATTGCCTGGTTGACTCATCAATTCATCGGACTCGGCATTCCGCTCGATATGAAGGTGAATGCCATCACCGCATCCATCGCATTGCTTACGGCGGTATTGCTGGGAATTGTGAGTGGCTATTTGCCGGCACACAGAGCTTCCCGTATGAACATCGTCGACGCCTTGCGTCACATTGGATAAGTGGAGATTTATGGCGATACCTATTAGCTATAACGTTCGCAATCTGAAACTCCGGAAGGGCCTGACGGTTATGACAGCCCTGGGCATTGCGCTTACGGTCACGACTGCAATTTTCCTGATGGCGCTGGTGGCAGGGCTGGATCGCGCATTTGTGAGCAGCGGTAGTCCGAAGAACGTTCTGGTATTGCGGAAGGGATCGGAGGCTGAGCTTTCTGGCGGCTTTGATGCATCGCTGTTTCCGACCTTGAAGACGCTCCCTGGTATTGCAACAACTAAGGACGGCCAACCGATGGTTTCTGGCGAGTGGGTCGTCGTGATTGTGCTGCCGCGAAAAGACGGCACAGGCGAAGTCAATGTGACCGTTCGCGGCATGATGCCCGCCGGGCTAGAGATGCGGCAGACGCCAGATGAACCCGGAGGAAAGCCTCCGGTGAAGTTGGTGGAGGGGCGTTGGTTCCAGACCGGTCAGCGCGAAGTTGTCGTCAGCAAGTCGATTCAGGAACGCTTCACTCATGCCAATCTTGGCGACACGATGGAGTTCGGGAAAGGCTCGTGGAAGGTGGTGGGAGTGTTTGATGCGGGCGGTTCGGCGTATGAATCCGAGGTTTGGGGCGACGTCAATCAGATGGCGTCTGATTTCGACCGGCAGGGTGGATTCGCGTCGGCGTATCTGCGCGCGACGGATGCAATCTCAGCTGAGGCTTTGAAAAATCGCGTGAGTGATGATCAAAGGCTGAAATTGGAAGGAATGTTGGAGAGCGATTACTACGCGAAGCAGACGAGCTCCGGCACGCCCATCAAGGTGATCGGATACGTGGTGGGAATCATCATGGCGATAGGATCGATTTTTGCCGCGATGAATACCATGTACGCTGCCGTCGCCTATCGGGGACGTGAAATTGCAACCTTGCGAGTCATTGGATTCTCGAGGCCGGCAATCCTGACGTCGTTCGTTTTCGAATCGCTGCTGATCGCACTTTTGGGTGCATTGGTCGGGATTGTTCTGATGCTTCCATTCAATGGAATGCAGACGGGGACATCGAACGCAGTTACGTTCAGCGAGGTGGTATTCGCGTTGCGAATCACGCCGGCAGTAGCCACCAAGGCGATTATCTTCGCATTAGTCATGGGATTCATCGGGGGACTCGCTCCCGCATGGCACGCGGCGAGGCAGAACATTTTGAACGCTCTTCGCGGGTAAGTTTCTGGGGATGACGAAGCGGAACTGCGAACTTATTCGAACTTGGAGCCGTAACCGGCATTATGGCAATTGACACAAAACACGACGACCTGCAGAGTCTGCGGATTGACCGATCGCAGCGCAGTGATAATGGCGGAGAGCCCCCGGCTTGGGCACGCCGCTACATCATCATCGGGATAGCAGTTGTAGTCCTCCTCGGGGTGATAACACTTGCGTATCGCGCGTTTTCGTCTGATGTTCCCGAGGTCGAGGTAGTCCGCGCGGCGGCGCAAACCAGCGGCAACGATGCTGGTGGCGTGGTTCTTTCCGCGACTGGTTATATCGTGGCTCACCACACCATTAACGTGAACTCAAAGGTGACGGGCCGGCTTGCCTGGATCGGCGTGGAAAAGGGCGATAAGGTCAAAGAAGGTCAGGTAATCGTCCGGCTCGAAGATCAAGAATTTCAAGCGGCTTATCTGCAAGCCAAGGGTGCGGTCGCGAACGCGCAGGCTTATTTAGAAGAACTGCAGCATGGATCGCGTCCGGAAGAAATTCAGCAAGCGCAGCATAATCTGGAAGAGGCCCAGGCCACTCTGGCCAACGATAAGTTGACGCTGGACCGGACAAAGGAGCTCTCCGCAAACGGAGTCGTTTCGCGGCAGCAACTCGACGATGCGACCGCAAAGTTCGAGGCGGACCAGCAGCGGGCGAATTCTCTGGAAAGGGCCTTTCAGCTGGCGAAGATCGGACCGCGTCCCGAGGAACTCTCTAGAGCGCAAGGTGCCCTGATGCAAGCACAGGGTCAGTTGGAATATGCCAAGTCTCAACTTGACGCCACGATCATACGTGCTCCCGTAACGGGGACGATTCTGGATCGCACAGCGGAAAAAGGTGAGCTGATTACGGCGCAGTTTGCCAGTGCGGCGGCCGGCGGCCCACAGGGATCGGTCGTCTCTTTGGCTGACCTGAACGACTTACAAGTCGAGCTCGACATCGCCCAGGCAGATTTCGCGCGGCTCTCACCGGCCCAAAAGGCATTTGTGACGACAGACGCTTATCCGGACAAACAATACGATGGGCAGATCGCGCAGATTTCGCCGGAGGCGAATCGGCAGAAGGCAACCGTCCAGGTAAAAGTCCAGGTAATAAACCCGGGCAAGTACCCAAATGTGCAACTGCGTCCGGAGATGAATGCCACGGTGCGATTTCTGGCGAATGAGAAACCGAAAGATTCGAAAGATCCGGCAGGCGTGTTCGTCCCGTCAACAGCAATGCGAGATCGGGATGGCAGGAAGATTGTGTTCCTGGCTTACAACGGGAAAGCAGTTGCGCGGGAAGTTCACATCGTCAGCCAGCGCGCCGACGGAGCGTTAGTCGATGGGCTTGTCGGAGGCGAGAGCGTTATCACCACTGCGCCCGCAACTCTGAAAGACGGGGACAAAATTAAAGTAAAGGGGCAATCATGAGCACAGTTGCATCCACCAACGTTGCCACGAGTAGCAAAGTTGTTCAGGTTCGCGGCGTCAGCAAGATCTTCAAACGCGATGCCTTTCAGGTCACCGCGCTGGATGATGTCTCGATTGACATCGCCAAAGGCGAGTTTCTGGCGTTGATGGGGCCGTCGGGTTCCGGCAAAACCACGCTCCTGAACATGATTGCGGCCATTGACCGGCCTACGTCAGGCGAACTACTCGTTCAGGGGCAAGACATCTTCCGCTTCGGCGACAGCCAGATCGCCCACTGGCGCAATGAGCACATCGGATACGTGTTCCAGACGTTCAATCTGATTCCGGTTCTGACCGCATTCGAGAATGTGGAATTGCCGCTTTTGCTGACCAAACTCAACGCACAGCAGCGGCGCGATCATGTCATGACAGCCTTAAAGCTAGTGGGATTAGAAGACAGGGTTCATCATCTGCCGAAGCAACTGTCGGGCGGACAGGAACAAAGAGTGGCAATCGCGCGGGCCATCGTGAGCGATCCGACACTACTGCTCGCCGACGAACCTACCGGAGATTTGGACAGCCATTCCGCGACCGAGGTGCTGGAGATTCTGAAGCGACTCAACGAGGACTTCGGAAAGACGATTGTGATGGTTACTCACGATCCTCACGCAGCCTCGTACGCTCACGTCACACGGCACCTTGAAAAAGGAATGCTCCTGCCGCCGGAGGATTTGTCCCGGCGATAGGAGCAGTCATTGGGAGAAGAAGCAGGCTCAGGCTACGAGGCCCGCCGCTGCTCCAGCGTGTGCCGATTCTGCGGGGTCTGCCACCCAGCGCCAGGCGCGTCGCCCATTCGCAACCACAGCTTCTGCCTCACCGTAATCGACTAATCGATTCAGGACTGTGGTGACAGAGGCCATCGGGTCCTTGTGCCTGGCAAGAAGCGCAGGCATTTTTTCCTGGAAATAATCACAAATGTCGCGTGAGTTCATCGCCCGTCCTGACTCCATGAGAATCATTCGACAGGCTTTGGTAAAGCCGGGCTGACGGCCGTTACTCTTCCGGTCCACCAGCTCCATGAGCTCCTCATTGAGGACCGCATCGCCAAAAAGATTCGCAAGCCCCGAAATTGTCTGCTTGACTGTGCCGATGCGCTTCATGATATCGGCGCGCTGCTGCATGAGTTGCCGCAATTCATCATGAGCCTGCCGCACGACTTCTTGCACGTGACCGATATCGTATCGATCAACCGGACGAAATGAACCGTTGGAACTTTCCAGATTTTCCATACTTCCCCCAGAAGTTGTGTACATACGCCTGGAATCGCTTCTACGCCCTTGGATCCCCATGTTTCACGAAACTTCAAACTGCAAGGGCAACCCTACAGGGCTGACAAAATTCCTTAGATGTCTATACGCAGCTGCTCGTCGCAGGGTTCCATCGATTTGCGAAAACAATCGAGGTCCACTGACTCGTTAGAGGATTAGACGCAGCTTTGCGCAATTGGTCACAGCCCGAAACTGGGTTTTTACAAGTACATGACAAATGTCTCATTTTTCTCACCGGGCGCACGTTGCATGCCGTGCTCGTGGCTAAACTCCGGCAACCTGATTCCGATAGTAATAAGTTGAGGAGTTCCTGAGTGATTACCGCTGCAAAAGCTGCCCCCGTCCCAATTCGCGTCTTGTTGGTAGGAGAGCGGGAAGAGGATTTCTTCTTGATCCGAGAGATTCTCGAGCGAAACCGTCGGGTGTTTGATGTCGATCTCGAACACGCCCATTCGATTGACGAAGCAAAAGCACTCCTACAACAAAAGCCGTTCAGCCTTGTTCTGTTCGAATATCAGGCTGGCGATGCCGAATCCATCCGCCTGATGGCCGAGTTCCTTCACGCTGGAGTGTCACTCCCATTCATCCTGCTAACCGAGGATGCCCAGGAAGCACAAGTTGCGGAACTCATCGAAGAAGGTACATGGAATTGTATATACAAATCGGAACTCGACGACGGCATGCTGCTGTGCGCGATTCGCAGCGGCCTGGCGATACATTCGGTCGAAAAGCAAAGAGATACAGCCGAGGAGCTCCTCCGGAAACTCTCCAGTGCCGTCGAGCAGTCTGCCGACACTGTATTGATCACCGACCATGCAGGCACAATCGAATACGTCAATCCTGCTTTCGAGGCTCTGACGGGATATTCCAGGGAGGAGCTTGTTGGTAATACTCCGCGCCTGTTGAAGTCGGGGGAACAGAATTCCGAGACATACCAGGAGCTGTGGCAAACGTTACTGGCAGGAAAGGTTTATCGCGGCATATTCGTCAACCGCAGAAAAAACGGTGAAATCTATTATGCGGAAGAAAGCATTTGTCCAATCCGGAATTCGTCGGGCCAGATTACACATTTCATCGCCAACGGTCGTGACCTGACCGAACGGCGGCGGCTCGAAGCCCAATTAGTTCAGGCACAGAAGATGGACGCTATCGGGCGGCTTGCGGGCGGTGTCGCGCACGATTTCAATAATCTGCTGACCATTATCACCAGCTACTCCGAGCTCGCACTCGATGCCGTGCCCAAGAGCAGTCCCTTGGAGGCCAAGGTTCATGAAATCCTCCTGGCCGCGCGCCGAGCGGCAGAGTTGACCCGCCAGCTTCTTGCGTTCAGCCGGAAACAAACTCAGCTATTACGCGTTGTCGATCTGAATGATATTGTGGGCAATATCGCCAAGTTACTGCCTCGCCTCATCGGTGAAGACATTGAGTTCACCTTTGCTCCCGGCGAGAACATCGGACATGTGAAAGTCGATCCGCTTCAGATCGAGCAGGTATTGATGAATCTCGCCGCCAACGCGCGAGACGCGATGCCGCAAGGCGGCCACTTTCGTGTCGAGTCTTCAGACATCCGTCTCGAAGATGACTGCATTCACGGAAAGCCTGCCGTAGTGCCCAAGGGGCACTATGCCCTGATAACCGTCAGCGACGACGGTTGCGGCATCCCCAAGGAAACTCTGCCCCATATTTTCGAGCCGTTCTATACGAGCAAGCCCGCCGGAAAGGGCACAGGGCTCGGCCTGGCGACTGTGTACGGCATCGTGAAACAAAATAAAGGATTCATTTGGGTGTATAGCGAGGCGGGTTGCGGAACAGTATTCAAGATCTATTTGCCTTGCGTAAAAGAGAACAAACACACTGAAGACATTGAAAGAGTTCGCCCTCAGCCGGTTCCGGCCGGATCGGAAACAATTCTCCTCGTAGAGGATGAACAGGCGGTGCGCTGCGCCGCTGCCGACTTTCTGCGAATGCGCGGGTACTACGTCATTGAGGCATGTGATGGCCAGCAAGCACTAGCCCTTGCAAAAGCCAAACACGACAAAATCGATCTACTGATCACCGATGTCGTAATGCCGAATCTGAGCGGCGGAGAACTCGGGAAAGAACTTAAGAAACTCCGCACTAACATAAAGATCCTTTTCGTTTCAGGATATGCAGGTCAGGCAGTTCTCGACCACAACGTAGTCAATCTGGAAACGAACTTCTTGCAAAAGCCCTATACTCTCCGGCAACTCGCCCAGAGGGTCAGAGCGCTTCTGGACCAACAGCCTGCAGCGTTCAGCGGGGCGGTTGGCAGGTAACCGAATCGCACTCGGTATAATGACATGCGATTCGGTCTGACTCGATGCTTTCAGCCGCAGGATGCGCGCTGCTTCTATTTGTATACCCTGCTCCAGGTAAAGTCCTGGCAGCTTCTCTGCTTGTTGTTCTCAGCGGGGCAATCGTTTACTCAGCAATGCAGATTATCGCCGCAAATCGATATCTGGCGGTTCGTCCGCCTGTGTTACAGACACAAGAGCCAATCAGCATTTTGAAACCTCTTTCCGGACTCGATCTTGATCTGGAATCAAATCTGCGGACGTTCTTTGAGCAAGATTACCCCACCTTTGAAATTATTTTCGCGGTGCGATCCGCTGCGGACCCTGCCGTCTCGGTGGTATCGAAGCTACAAGCTGAATATCCACGCGTCCCTTCACACCTCGTTATTACCGGAGAGCCGCCCTATCCTAATGGGAAGGTCTTTGGTCTCGACCGCATGCTGTCGCAGGCCAAGAATGATCTTGTCGTTATGAGCGACAGTGACATCCGAGTCGACTGCAATTTACTCAGAACCATTGCCGCCGAGTTTCAGGACGCGAACTTAGGCGTGGCGACTTGCCCATATCGCGCGGTTCCTGGATCGAGTTTCTGGTCGAAGCTTGAGGCGACGGGTATGAACACCGACTTCTGGGGAGGAGCGCTGGTTGCACGCATGCTCGAAGGCATGCGCTTTGCGGTGGGACCAACGATCTCCGCAAGAAAGAGGGCGATCGAGGCAATCGGTGGTTTCGACCGCGTCAAAGATTATCTGGCAGAAGATTTCGTGATCGGTAAGTTTGCCGCCGAGGCCGGAGAGGGCGTAATTCTCTCTTCCTACGTGATTGAACACCATATTGGAAGCGCAAACTGGTCGGAAAATGTAATGCACCGGCTACGCTGGGCTCGGAGCACGCGACGTTCTCGGCCTGCCGGCTACATGGGTCAGCTTTTTACAATGCCTCTTCCACTGGCTCTGCTGGTATGCGCCTTTGCCCCTTCCTGGTGGCCAGTACTTCCCGTCACACTTGTCATTCGCTCCATCAGCGCCTATACGATCTCGAGGCGCGTGCTTCGAACAAGATTGAATTGGTTTTTTCTGCCAATCGAAGACGTAATAGGATTCTGCTTCTGGCTCGCCGGATTCTTTGGCAATACGATTTCGTGGCGGGGACGCCGTTACAGGCTATTTGCTGACGGCCGATTTGAACAGATTTCGTCCACGTAGCGCGGTGGCCTCGTTAGCCGCTTCTGTTTTCGATTCGTATCAGCCTACCATTCTTCAACTGAAACCGGTCGCCTCGCCACGTCACAGTATGTCCAGCGAAACTAACCAGCCAGATACCGACCGCGATCAGGTCACGCACGGGAAGCATCCACAATTGTTTGGATACCTGGCGATCCTCAAGAACGAACCTTCCAATCACGATCGCCACAGCGAGCCGGGCCAGCGCTACCGTCGCGAATACTCCTATGGCCCATGGCGCCCAGTGAAACGCAATGAGGTTCATTAAAGCCCAGAACAGTCCAAACGTGGAACCGAGCCCTATGTATCCGCCGAGGCGCGCATCGCGCACTCCACGCGCCCATCGCATCTGATGCGCGAAGAATCCAGACAGGCCGTACGCTGGAAGATGAGTTTCGACGACAACGCTTGATAGCACGACCGTCAGGCCCAGGTCGGCGATGCGCCGGCCCAATTCATAGTCATCGGCAAGGAAATCGACAATGGACCTGAAACCGCCTAGGCGTTCTAGATCTCTGCGTCGAAATGCCAAAGTCGAACCCAGACCGAATTGCAATCCACCTTCTAGCTGTTTCGCGGCCAATACTCCCGCGCAAAAATCTGTACTGATTCCCAAAGACTCCAAATGCGACCCGAGGGTCGGTTCAGCCACGCCACGGTACAAGGCGGTAACCATTCCCACGCGATTGTCGATCAAGGGCGCAACGACATGCTGCAGATAGTCGCGCTCGACTCGGATATCGCTGTCGTTCACCAGTAGATATTCATAACGGCTCTCAGACACCATTTGTTCAAGATTGCTGACCTTCACATTCGCGCCAAGAATCTCAGGACAAATCACCAGCCGAATCGAATGCGAGGGGAATTCCTGCTGCAACTGCCTGACACTTGCGACCGCAGGGTCCGCCGCGTCGCTGACGCCGAAAATAATTTCGTATTGCGGATAGTCCTGTAGGCAATGGCTTCGGAAGCTGGCGTAGATCTCAGGGTCTGTGCCCTTGAGTGGTTTCAGTATTGAAACGGGCGGCAGAGGCTTTGTGGGTGATGCGTAAACTTCTGTGGTTCGCTGCCGCAGGAAGCTTCGCGCGCCCAACAGACAGAGAATGTAATAGAAGAAGCTCGAAGCACAACCAAGAAGTGGGACAAGTTGCAGGATTCTGATTGTGCTATGAACCATGCGCGTGCGGGCTGATTACTCGTAACGCAGCGACTCAATCGGATCAAGGTTCGCCGCTTTCCAAGCCGGATAAATGCCAAATACTAATCCTACGCCCGCAGCTGAGCTGAATCCGAACGTGACCCAGAACATCGACATACGCGCCGGCAGAGACGGCCATATCATGGGAATCACCCACACAACGACAGCCCCTGCGATGATACCGATCAGGCCACCGACTGCCGTCAGCATGATCGCCTCCAGTGTGAATTGCAGGAGGATGTCTTTCTTACGCGCGCCGATCGCCTTACGGACGCCAATCTCGCGTGTTCGCTCAGTCACGCTGACGAGCATAATGTTCATCACACCTACACCGCCGACCACAAGTCCGACACTCGAAATCGCGAACATCCCGATGAAAAGCGCTCCAGTGAGCTGGTTCCACACATCGGAAATCGAGTCCGAAGTCATGATTGCAAAATTGTCGGGCTTGTCGAATGCGACTCGTCGCCGGCGCCGAAGCAATTCGCGGATTTCGTCCATGGCTTTGGGCATGTCGTCGTGCGAGGTGGCTTTCACGCTGATAACGTGCTGCTTCATCTCCGGATGCAACGTTTTGAAGGTTTTGAGCGGCAGGATCACGCGGTTGTCGTTCGGATCTTTGCCACCACCGAAAACCGACTTGATCTTCTGGACCGTTCCGATAACTTCGAACAATCGGCCCTCGATGTTGATCTCCTTACCGAGTGGATCTTGATCGCCGAACAATTCCTGCTGAGTGTCGTGACAGATCACAACAACGGGCTGGTGATGTTCGTCATCGAAGTCGCTGAACCATCTTCCGCTGGCCATCGGTAGATCGAATACGTCTTTCGCCGACGCCATATCACCTTCAATGATGGTATTCCTGGCCTTCTTATCCTGATACTTGACCGAATAGGTGCCCACGCCAAGCTCGGGACGGAAGATTCGCATACCCGCCGAGACCGCCTTGACGTGCGGCAGGTCCTGCATGGCCATTGCGTCGTCGTAAGTCAATTCCTTGCGCATCCGCATTTCCTCGGTCATGCGGCCGAAGGTGAAGAAGTCCAGGTGGAATACGAAGATAACGTTTGATCCAATGCTGGCCACGAGCTCGCGGACGTTTTCGTCGAGCCCGCGGCCAATCGAAGACACTCCAATCACCACAGCGACGCCGATCACGATGCCAAGCACAGTGAGTCCCGACCGCAGCTTATTGCTGTTGATCGTGTCCGTCGCCATCTGGACAATCTCGCCGAATTCGGATTTGCGTACCATCGTTAGCTACCCGACTTGGGCCTTCCGGCTTCCCCCGTTTGAGTCCGGAGTCACTTACCCGCAAAAAATCACATCTCGAACCGCAACGCCACAATCGGATCGAGCTTCGCGGCCTTACGCGCAGGATAGACTCCAAAAAATACACCTACGCTGGCTGCGACGGTCAATCCTGCGAGAACAGCCCAAAGCTTGATCGATGACGGCATTCCGATGAGCGCCGTGACTCCTTCGGCGAGCACGATTCCACCGAGCACGCCCAGCAGGCCCCCGAGTAGAGCGAGAATTACCGACTCAATCAAAAATTGAAGCAGAACATCATCGGGTTTGGCGCCCAAGGCTTTGCGAATACCAATCTCTCGCGTGCGCTCCGTAACTGAGACCAGCATGATGTTCATGATTACAATGCCGCCCACGACCAACGAAACCGCAGCGATACCAATTGTCGCCATGAAAAACGTATTGCTAAGACCTGACCAGATGCCGAGCAGGCTCTCATTGGTCTCAATTTCAAAACTGTCGTCCGCGCCAGGGCGATCATGCCGGTGGGCGCGCAACGCCGCCCGGGCTTCATCCATGGCCTGATTCAGCGGAACTCCGGTGGCAGAAGCTTTTCCCCATATTTGAATGCTGTTCTTATGGGCACCGTACTTCTTAAGATAAACGGTGATCGGAATCAAAACGTAGTTGTCGGCGCTCTGCCCCAGCGTCTTGCCCTTCTTCTTGCCGACTCCGATGACGTGATAGGTCCAACCATCCACCCTGATCTCTTGTCCGAGTGGATCCAATCCTGCTAACAGATGTTCGACAATGTCGGTACCGACTACAGCGACCTGCAAGTGATTCTCAAGATCAGTTTCATTCACCATTCGCCCGGAAGTGAGATCCGTGTCAACGATGGTGGCGATCGCGGGAGTAATGCCCTGAATGTTCGTGTCTTCGATCGACTGCTCGTTCCGCTTCACCTTCCCGCTGGTCTGAATCAGCGCGCCCACCTGCTCGCAATGACGGCAGGCTTCGGCGACGGTATCGTAGTCTTCGATTTCGATATTCTTGCGCTTCTCAGCTTCGAGGAAGTGCTCCACATTCGTCTCGACCGCCGACATCTTTGAAACGATGAATACATCGGCACCGAGATTGAAGATTTTCTTTGCGACGTAATCGTTAATTCCTGAGACAAAAGTAACGACCGCGATTACTGCTCCTACCCCAATCACCACGCCCAACAGCGTGAGCACAGAGCGAAGTTTATTCGCCCATAGCGACTGCAACGCCACGCGGATGGCTTCACTGATATTCATAGCTGTCGGTCGGAGTCAGATTCCAATTCCCCGGGGAGGGTGACCGCTTAAGTCTATCAGCCCTGGACTTGGTGATGTGTAGAAACGTGAATCCAAGCAAGCCTGGAAGTGGCGGAGAGACCCGTGTTGCGCCCATATATAATTGAGTAGTAGGCAGCCGGACCGGACGGCCGCTTCCTGCGCTCCGATGCAGGAGGAGGAAAGTCCGAACTCCGCAGAGCAGTGTGCCGGATAACGTCCGGGACGTCAGGTTCAAGCCTGATGGACGGAAAGTACCACAGAAAACAAACCGCCTCAGCGGCAACGCCGAGGTAAGGGTGAAAAGGTGCGGTAAGAGCGCACCGCCGTCCCAGTAATGGGACGGGCAGGGCAAACCCCACACGGAGCAAGACCAAATAGGAAGGAAGGGCGCGGCTTCGGCCGCGCACACGTGCCGGCTCGGTGCGTCAAACCTTCGGGTAGGTCGCTAGAGCCTGGCAGTGATGCCTGGCCCAGAGGAATGGCCGTCCCGTGGCAGCAATGCCGCGGACAAAATTCGGCTTACAGGTCCGGCTGCCACAACTTATTGGTGATGGCTCCCAGTGCCGCAGCGTTTCCTTATTCATATCGTAGGGCCTCAATGGGGTCGAGGCGCGAAGCCCGTATCGCAGGGATCATACCGCTGATCAGCCCTACCAGCACCAAGATGGCTGTGGCAACCAACACGCTGACTGGCGAAATGATCAATCGGATGTCGCCCATCTCTCCGTGTTGAGCCAGAGCGCTGTAGAAAGTGAGGTTCCCCGCAGAGAATGACACAACGTAGGCGAACACAATGCCTAACAGTCCGCCTAGAAAAGTAATCGCCAGGGCCTCAGCGAGGAACTGGATCAGGACATCAAAGCGTCGCGCTCCCAATGCTTTCTCGACGCCAATCTCGCGCGTGCGCTGGGTGACGCTTACCAGCATGATGTTCATGAGCCCTACGCCTCCGATCCCGAGCGTTAGCGCACCAATAAATGCGAGCAACACCTGTAGGGCAATCGTAATGATGCGAAATTGCGCGAGCTGTTCCATCAGGCTGAAAACCATCAGGGCGCGTTTGTCGTCGGGCCGAAAACTATGTTGCTGTGCCAGAGTATTTCGAACCGATCTCTCGACGCCTTCATAGTCGTAGCCGAGGAAATCCAGCCAGATCATGTCGATATAGCGCGTATCGCGGAAATCGCTGAGGGTTGGAAAAGGAATGTAGACGATTCGGTTAATGCTATTTTCGCCGCCTTCTTGGGGCCTTGGCTTCAGTACCCCTACCACTTCGTATGGAACACCGTTGATGCGAATTCTCTCTCCTAATGCAAAGCGGCCGGAGAACAATTTCTCCTTGGACTCGGAAGCCAACACGCATACACGCGCACGTAGTTGCATATCCTCAGCAGTGTAGAAATGACCGGCACCCAACTGCAGGTTCTGGATCTCCTGAAGCTCCGGATTTCCTCCGCTGACTTGCCACGTATAGGAACGTCCTTCGTAGCTGATGGGAGCTTCGTAATAGGACTCTGGAGTAATTCGGATGACTTGCGGCACATTCGTCACAAGGCGGTCGATATCATCCCTCGTCAAACGAACGTTGGTCCCGGCCTTATTCCCTCCAGCCTGCATTGAGGTGCGCCCGCCGGCGATGCCCATTGCCTGCATGCTGGCATAAGCCTTGAAGATGTTGACGATCGCGGTTGAGAAGCCCGTGCCGTAGGCTAATAACAGCACGACGGTGGCGATTCCCCAAGCCATGCCCAACATCGTGATGGCGCTACGCCGCCGGTTATTCTGGAGTGCCTCGTAAGCTTCGGAAAACACGTCTTTCGGCAGGATCATCAGTCACTCCTGGCGAAGCGCCTCAACGGGCGTGAGCATGGCTGCGCGCCTGGCAGGATACAAGCCGGCAATGATTCCCGCGGTAGCAAGGCTTCCCGCGGCAAGCGCTGCTGTCGCTGGGTAGATATGAGGCAGTTCGAATCCATCGATCGGCGGTGCGAGTCCGAAGAGCCGGGTCGCACCATATGCTGCGGCGACTCCAATTCCGCCGCTGATCGCCGTCAGCATCAGGCCTTCCAGGAAGAACTGGAAGAGAATGCTCCGCCGTGTAGCGCCGAGGGCCTTGCGGAGGCCGATCTCGCGTGTACGCTCCGCCACCGAGACCAGCATGATGTTCACAACGCCCATCGCGCCCAGCGCGAGTGTGACTAGACCGACGGCTCCGAGGAAGCCATCCATCGCGTTGGAGATCTTGCCGACCATCTCGGCGGTTTCGATGGAGTCCCAATCGTCAAACGCATCCGGCGTTTCGGGATCGAAGTGATGATTTCTGGCAACGATGCTATGGACGGCTTTTCTGGCTTGATCGTGCTGCTCGCGGGTCAGCGGCTGGTAGGCAACATATTTGATTGCATTCGCATTGCCTTCTCCAGTCATCGGAAAATACGTCGCCATCGTGGTAAAAGGCATGACCAGCCGCATATTCTGGCTGTTGTTGTTTCCGTGGCCGATGCTGCTGATTGTCCCAACCACCTGGAAGGGCACGCTGTTAATAAGGAGCCTGCTGCCGATTACAGGTCGGCCAGGAGACAGGATGCGTACGAATTCACTTCCGATGACACAAACATTGTTGCGTTGTTGTTCGTCGGCCCAGTTCAGCCAGCGTCCTTGCGCGATCGGCTGACGACGAATGTCGTAGAACTGCGGCTCGGCGCCATCCACATAGCCGTTGCTGCTGCCGTACTCGCTCACCAGGCGAAGATCCCCGCGATAAATCACAGGCGCTGCATTGCGAACCGTAGGGGAATTGCGAATGTCGAGGTAATCCTGATAATCAAGGTAGTACTGGCGAGACGACAACTGACTGCTTCCGAGCGCGGGCACGCGCCCGTTGTAGATTTGCATGTAATCTTCGCCGAAGCTCGTCAGGCTCTTCTCAGTTCCTGCGCGAAAGCCCTCTCCTAACCCAATCAGGAGCAGCAACGATCCCACTCCCCACGCAATTCCGAACATAGTCAGGAAGGAGCGCAGCTTGTGCGCCCAGATAGCGCTCAAGACCTGAACGAAGCTGTCAACGAATCGCCGCATAATGAATGTACGAATGTTTGGGAGAGCAAGTTCCTCCGACCAAGGCCGAATTCGACCGTTTCAATGGCGCTTCCATTGTTCGCGGATGTGCTCGGCAACTTCTGTGATTGGTATCACAGAATGGTGGAACTCTCCGACATGGGATCGGCGTATGCTGTCTCGACTACTTCCGGAGATATTGAGTCGTGACTTATCAGGACGAATTTTCCATCAACACAAAGGGTTCCGGCGACATGCATGACCTTACTGAGAAAGTTGCGTCATTCGTAACTTCCACGGGCGTGCAGGCAGGACTCGTCAACATTTTCAATGTTGGTAGCACAGCAGCAGTCGGGACGATTGAATTCGAGCCTGGCTTAGAGGATGATCTTCCAAGCACTTTGAATAGGCTCATTCCCCCGAGCCGTGACTATGGACACGAGCAAGCGTGGCACGACGGCAACGGCCACTCCCACCTGCAAGCAACTCTGCTAGGTCCCTCACTGACGGTTCCAGTCTCGGGTGGCAAGCTTGTGCTTGGAACCTGGCAGCAGATCTTTCATCTCGAGTGCGATGTGCGAGGCCGACAGCGCACGGTTATGCTGACGGTGATCGGCGAATGATGGGGTGCATCCCGGTGTACAATCGAGAGACAAAATAAACGGAGGAATACTACATGTCCGCACCAAGCCGACGGCCTGAGATTCGCCGCCGCCGCACCCGAAAAGACAAAATCCACCAGTTACGCAAGCGCCTGGCTGCCGCCAAAACCGATGCCGACCGCAGCCGCCTGACTGCCAAGTTGCACAAACTGGCCGTCATGTCCCCGGGTCAACCACTCCTGAAATAGGCGAGATTTCTTACCGCGTCGCTGGGGCCAATTTGGCCCCAGACTTTCAAAACAGCTCTCAATCTGCTGCGGTGGTTTGGGTAGCAGCAGGACTGGCATGCGCAATCTGCCGGTAAACGTCGAGCACGCGCCGCACTGAAATATCCCAGGAAAACTTCGCCGCCTGCTTGTATCCGCGGTCCTTCATGCGATCCCGTAAAGCCTTGTCCACAAGGACCCTATGTAGAGCCCGCATAATTTCAAATACGTTTTCCGGATTCACCAGTACTGCGGCATTCCCAACTACCTCGGGCAGGGAGGACACGTTGGAGGTAACCACCGGGGTCCCGTGCGCCATTGCCTCAAGCGGAGGCAATCCGAAGCCCTCGTAGAGGGACGGGAACACGAAAATTTTTGCCGAGTCGTAGAAAATTCTCAAGACTTCAATCGGAATAAATCCCAGGAATCGCACATCGTTCTGCACGCCACTGCGCACAACCGTACGGCGCAGATCGGGATTGCCCGAGAGATCGTCCCCAATGATGATCAGCTTCAGGTCAGGATATAGCTGTTCTTTCTCCAGTTCGGTTTTTAATGCCGAAAACGCTTCGATCATGCGTACGACGTTCTTGTGCGGGCTGATGCGTCCCGCGTAGAGCAGGAACGGATACGTTACCTGATAGCGTTCGGCGATCAGTTCGCGGTCGGCATCGGTCGCATGGCCCCGAAGAAAACGCTCGTCAATCGCGTTGTAAACGACCTCGATGCGCTCCGTGGGTACGTCGTAGACCCTGGAAATCTCGCTGCGAGTGAAGTTCGAAACCGCGAAGATCCGCTCGGCATTTCTCAAAACATTTCCAGTCATCTGCATCTGCAATGCACCCCAAAAGCCGGACTGTTGCCCGGTTCGCGTCATGTGGTCGAGCATGTCATGCACCGTGAGGACGTAGGGGCACGGCAAGAAGCGCGGCACTGAGAACAGATTGGGGATGTGGACCAGATCGCAGTCGATGAACCGGAGAGCGCGCCGAAACTCGCGAAAGCCTTGAAAGCTTTTTTCCGGAGCGACTGCCGGAATGGTTTGAAAGTTCTCCGGCAGTGGATCGATTTCGGCGACCTTCGCCGGAGCCCCGATGAGAAAATACTCCGTCTCCGGGTCCAGCCGGCCTAAAGTCCGGGCGAGGTTGCGAATGTATGTGCCGACGCCAAACTCAGTCATGCGCCGGATATCGATGGCGATCCTCACCGATTGCATTTAATCACAGAGTGGAAATCGAGCACAGTCGAAATGTGCCGCGTGTCGCCTCGCAGAAGCGTTTGATGTGGGTCCGCCACTGCAGCCAGTGACTCGACGGTTCAGAGTATGACGTCGATTAGGCTCGCACTTCCGCCTGCGCTTTGGCCCGGCGCTCGGCATAGAGCGGGAAAGCTTCGCAAACTTCAAGAACCTGCTTCCGCACCTTGGCGAGGACGGCGACATCGGTCCGGTGCACCAGCGATTCGGCGATCCAGTGGCCGATCTGCCGCATCTCTGGCTCTCTCATGCCCCGGGTGGTAAGCGCCGGCGTCCCAATCCGAATTCCGCTCGGCTTCAGCGGAGGGTTCGTGTCGAATGGAATTGCATTCTTGTTCACTGTGATTCCGGCATCACCTAAAGCCTTTTCGGCTTCGCTGCCCAGCATGCCCTTGGAAAAGACATCGACCAACATCAAGTGCGTATCGGTGCCGCCTGAGATGATTCGGAAGCCCTCGTCAGCCAAAGTTTGTGCCAGAACCTTGGCGTTGGCCACAATCTGCCGCGCATACTCGCGGAACTCAGGCTGCATCGCCTCATTGAAACAAATGGCTTTCGCCGCCATGATGTGCACCAGCGGGCCGCCCTGCATTCCGGGGAAAACAACCTTGTCGATCGCCTGAGCGAACTCGGCCTTGGAAAGAATCATCCCCGACCGCGGACCGCGCAGAGTTTTGTGAGTGGTCGAGGTAACAATGTGAGCATGGGGCACCGGCGACGGATGGGCCCCGCCCGCCACCAGTCCCGCGAAATGAGCCATGTCAACCAAGTAGAGCGCGCCGATCTTGTCGGCAATCTGACGCATGCGCGCGAAATCGATAATTCTTGGATAGGCGCTGCCTCCGCCGATGATCAGCTTTGGGCGCTCGCTCTCAGCCAGTTTCTCCAGTTCGTCGTAGTCGATCGTCTCGGTGTCTTTTGTTACGCCGTAGGGAATAATCTTGTAGGTCTTGCCTGAAAAATTGAGGTGATGTCCATGAGTGAGATGTCCGCCATGCGCGAGGTTCAGGCCGAGGATCGTGTCTCCGGGTTGCAGGATGGCCGCGTAGGCTTCCATGTTGGCTTGCGAACCTGCATGGGGTTGGACATTGGCGTGTTCGGCTCCGAATAGCTGCTTTGCCCGGTCTCGCGCCAGGTTCTCGACCACGTCAGTAAACTCACACCCGCCGTAATAGCGTTTTCCCGGATATCCCTCGGCATATTTATTGGTGAACACCGAGCCCGCAGCTTCCAGAACAGCTTCGCTAACGAAGTTTTCCGATGCGATCAGTTCGAGTCCCTCATGCTGGCGGCGTGTTTCATTGTCAATTGCTGCGGCAACCTGTGGATCCGCTTCAAACAAGGGACGATACATCCGAGAATTTTTCATGATATTTTTCTGACCTCCTACCCTAATTCCTAGCCCATATCAACACGTAGAGCACCAAGAGCAGCATGAGAGATACAACTAGGCCGGTCAGTCGGATCGACCACACATAACTTCTGCTCTCCATAAAGCTGCGAAACGGCAACCACCTCGGCGTAGTCCGCAATGCGTAGTCTCGAACATTCGTCGGGCGCCACAAACAGACTACTCCTACGATCAGCGTACCGAGGCAGAACACAGCCAAACCAACAATTTGGTAAACGCTCAAGTCTCTTTTTCGACCGCAATCAGCGCGCCACGTAAACATCAGGCCGATGCGACTCCATGTAGTGCTCGGCCGATTTCAATGACGTAAATCCAAATTTCGCGTATAGCTCGTACGCGTCCCGTGTACTGACAAGAGAGCCATCGCGCCGGCGCTCTACTGTTTTCAACACGATTTCCCTTGTATTTTGACATTCCAAAGTGCGTTTACCACGAAGGACACTAAGGATAACAAAGAAAAACTTGCTGTCCTTTGTGGACCTTCGTGTTCTTGGTGGTTGCCCCTAAAATGCCGTTCGCAAGAACGACACGATATTCCAGCCATCCATGTATTTGTACGGAGTCTCACCCGTCGTGTAATGCCCGCAAGGCAGCACGACAACTTTGTGATCCAGCTGATGGCGCGCGAACTCAGCCACAATCTCTCTGGAAAATTCCGGCAAAAATGTCAGATCGTAAGCCGCATAGATGATCAACGACGTCTTGGGCCAGCGTGCATACTGCTCGAAGAATGACATGGGACTGATCGCCAGCCATACCTTGCGCAGTTCCTCAATATCGATGTGCTGCTCGATTCCCTGCCGAATGTGCCGTGTTGATTGCCCGTGCCATACGACGTCGGCAAAGTAAGTAGAGGCATGATTGAATGCCGCCACGCGGATTCGTGGATCATGCGCCGCCGCGATGAACGCGAAACACGAGCCCAGGCTGGTGCCCACAACGCCCAGCTGCCTGTAGCCCTGCTGCTCGAGCCAATCCAGGCAGCAGCGGATATCGATGACGCCCTGCCGCGTCGCATCCAGTGTCCGTCCAATATTCGCCGAGACCGCATAATCCGCCCGGCCGATTTCGGCAGGCATGCGGATATCGTGATACGGCATGCTCATCCGAAGAACCGCAATGCCCATCAAGTTCAGCACACGACACAAGCTCACGTAGGAGATCGCGTCGGAATTCCAATGAGGCAGCAGCACGACGGCACGGCGTCCACGCGCGGGAAACCACCGTGCATTGACGACGTTGTTCTCGGGATATGGGCTCTTGACCGGCGAAGTAAAGCGAAGGAACTCTCCAACCGTTCCCTTTACCTTTGCCTCGAGCTTGGGATCTGGCGTTTCGCGCGTGGAGAATACCTGCACTTCCCGCTTTTCGACACGGAAGTCCCTCGGCTGCGAATACGAATAGAACTCATCACTAGCGCCGACAATGCGGCGATTGTAGTCGAGGAAGAACTTCTCAGGATTCTTAGTGGCTTGCCCCGGCAGATGCCCGTTGCGGCAGGGCCAGGTATTCGCCCACTCTAGTCCCCAGTCGAGCGGACGCACCACGCGGTTGTTGTCCACCGACGTGAGCCGATGTTCCCAGTCGTACATCCACTGTGCATAGCGTGAGGGCATGAGGAACTTTCTAGTCTAACAAGTGAACTCACTGGATTTCGCTTGTCTGCAGTCAACGGCAAGAATCAGCAGTCAGCTGATGCTGAGCACATTTAGTGGCGCGAATTCTGGTTTTGTCATTCCGACCGAAGCGAGGAATCTGCTTTTGCCGGCAGCCCATCAGATTTATGCGACAGCAGGTTCCTCAACGGCTTCGCCGTTTCGGAATGACAATCTAAGGAGGAGCGATGCGGAGAAGAAACAATCTTGATTAGCTCACATACCGCCGTGGTACCCGCTTTGAAATGTTGCAAAGTATCTCGTAAGGTGTGCTGTTGGCCAGCTTCGCGTGCTCCAACGCATCCACGCTGAGTCCGTCGGCCACTCCTAGCAGAATCACCTCGTCTCCCACAGCAACGCCGGGAATACCGGTAACGTCTGCAAGAGTAAGGTCCATTGATATCTGACCGACGATCGGAGCGTAGTGGTCCCTCACAATCACCCGCCCGCGATTCGACAACTGGCGGTTGAATCCATCCGCATAACCGACAGGCAAGACTGCGACATTCGCCGGCGCCCTGGTTACGTACGTTGCGTTGTAGCCCAGAGCATGATTGGCTTCGAAATTTCGCAGCGAAAGAATTCGCGTCTTCCAGGTCAGAATGGGTTTGACGGGCAAGCGAAGCGTACCACCGCTCACCTCACGTCCCGCGCGTTGAAAAGGCAAATAGTAGCCATACAACGCGACCCCAGGACGCACCATCGTGTTCCATGTCTCGCGCCGCGAAATCACTGCGCCAGTGTTGGCGACGTGGACGAACTGCGGCTGCAATCCAGCATCGTGCAACATCCGGCGAGCCACTTCGAAGTTGCGCTGCTGCTCCGCGACTGAAGGAGCATCCATAATCTCGGAAGACGCGAGATGCGTCGAGAGGCCTTCCACTTTGAGATGTTTCGCAACACGCAGGGCTTCCAACACAGTCGGAAGCTGCTCGACTGTCACACCTAATCGACCCATGCCGGTATCGACTTTCAAGTGAACCGGATGCTGTGACACTGCAAGGCTGGCTGCAGCTTTGTCGAGCGATTCAATCTGCCAAGGTTCCCACACGGTCGGCGTCAAATGCAGACGAACAATCTCATTCTCTTCGCCGCGCCAGAACCCAGTCATCAGTAGAATGTTCGCCCGAATGTCCGCATCGCGAAGCGGGATCGCTTCATCCAGCGAAGTCACGCCGAGCCAGCGAGCGCCTTCGGCCTCCAAAGCCCGCGAACATTCAAGGGCTCCGTGCCCGTACGCATCGGCTTTCACTACGGCGCAGACAGTCACATTGGAACCGACGTGCTTCTGAACAGTACGAAAATTCTGTCGAAGCGTGGTTAGCGAAACATCCGCCCACGTGGGACGCGTCGCCGCCCGGCTTAGGATTTCTACAGTGGTTGCCACTTCCGCGATTATAGCGGGAGCACTCACAACCCTCAGGTTACGCTGGGGCTACTCCCGCCAATTCCGTCATGCTGTGGGCCCCCACGTCTCGCCGCTTCGCGAGAAGTCGGATAATCGTCCGTCGCCGCTGAAACATTTCCGCGCACAGCCGAGAGATCCCTTTTAGTTCCCCAGAATGAAGTTCACGGTAATCTGTGTCTCCACTTCAATTGCTTCACCATTGAGAATGTAGGGCCGATAGCGCCACTGGCTCACAGCCTGAACCGCCGCCTGCACGAGCATCGGATGGCCTGAAATCAGCTTCAAATTCTCCATGGCCCCGTCCTTGCCTATCACGGCGGCCAATATCACTGATCCCTGAATCCGCGCCGCCCTTGCTAATGGTGGATAAATAGGTTGCACTCTTCGGATCAAGCTTCCTTCCAGGATGCTAGATGTCCTGAATTGGCGCTTGATCGTGGGCGGCTGCGGAGCTGGCGGCTGAAGGTTTGCCAACGAACTTCGGATCGAGTTCCACACTCCATTTCTTGCGCCCACAGGTCCGGTACTGCCAATAACTCCAAGGTCGTTATCGTAACTCACTTGCGGAGGAGCCTCTGTCTCATTGATGATCCTGACCCGATCCGGAATCGATGACGGAGCAACCAAGATATTGTTTGAGACATTGCTCTGAGGGACCGTAGCGGATCGCTCGGGACGAACAGGCGGCGCAGCCGGCGGCGGGGGCGCTCCCCACGAAACCGGCGTCGTTATGCGCGGAATGAGCGGCACGCCCACCGTCGTCAGCACCGGAATCATCAGCAGCAGTCCAAGGACGACTGCCTGCAATCCAAACGAAGTTAGTGTCGCCCAACCACGGCGACCGCGATGGGCCCAGGAAGTCTCCAACAAGCTGTCAGCAAACATGGTGTCCTCCCAGCGATTAAATCTGCTTGCTGCTATGGACACCGGCCATCAGGCCATTAGAGCCGCAGCTTAAAATAAAAAAGGCCGCGTTTTCACGCGGCCATTTGGAACTTTTCCGACAATCGAGGTGTCAGGATTCCATCTATTTGGGAGTTTCAGTCTTCGGTGCAGCGGGCTTCGCTGCGCCAGTTCCGGTCGACGGTCTCGGAGCTGCCGGTTTCGCCGTTCCAGCACCGCTGGCTGCGGGCGCCGCAACGCCAGACTGAACGTTGTACGCTTCAACGACATTCTTCGTGATGTCGACAGCATCCGGATTCCACCAGAGTACCGGACTCTGTGGCCACGGCTTCGAAGTGTCAACGATCATCGTGTAGCCGTTCTCCTGAGCATATTTCACAACGAGCGGAGCCATTTTTTGCAGGATGCGGCTCGCAATGTCCTGTTGCTGATTGCCGATCTCTTCCTGGGCGTCCTGGACGGAGCGATCGAAGGTCTTTTGCTTGCTCTCGATCTGCTTGCGGAGCGTAGCCAGGGCGTCTTCGTTCAGCTTGTCCTGCTGAGTGCTGAGCTGCTTCTTCAGCCCTTCCAGTTCGTCATTCGAATTCTTGAGCTCTGCCTGCTTCGGCTCGTACTTCTTCTGAAGCGCCTGCATATCACGCTGGCCTTCGTTGCTACCGAAGATGGCATCCTGGATGTTGATGGTTCCCACCTTGCCGGGAACGGGTGCAGTGGTTGTGGGCGTCGTTGATGCCGGAGTCGCAGAAGAGGCAACGGGACTCGACGGTGTGGCGGCGCTGCCGGTTTGGGCTAGTGCGGAGAAGGTGAATGTCGCCGCTACCGCCAGAAGAACACGCAGAAACTTGCTTTTCATTGGGTCGCTTGAACTCCTTGGAACATGGTTCCGGAATGAACTTCGAAAATTCGCTCTCAAATCGCTTCAGTCACGCTGGGCCGCACTGAATGAGGTCCCCGCTGCGCTAGCGGCCGCCATCGGAAAGGCGCTGGAATCTTCCAGTCGTCGCACGCCAGGCAAACGGACTAGCCGTCCACTCCCTCGATCACTGACTTTTTGGCGTGGATCGTAACAATTATAGTGATCTCACTCTAGCCGCGTCAATCGTGCTTAGAACGTCGTCGCCACCGTAAATCGGAACGTCTTTCGCGGTTCTCGCAACAGGAAAGTTGGCGAGAACAAGTTCACCGCCTGCTTGAACGTATAGTCTCCAGCAGCTCCTGCCGGGAACATCGACCGGGTCACCGGGATTGGCGGCACTGCTTGCTGATCCAGCCGGACGGGGTTGTAGGCCCAATAGATCCGGAATGGCGCATTGATCACCGGCAAGAACATCTGCAGCTCCAAACCAGTAGAAACACGGGGTTTCCAGTTCGTAAAACCCAGCACTTGTAACTCGTTCGAGGGCGTCGGATTCAGCACGTGGCCGCCAACGCAGTTGAAACCAGCATCGAGTTGCGGACACCCGAATGGCGTACTGATGACCTGGTCGTACTGCACTTGGGCGATCTGCAGCTGTGAGCGGCGGATGATCGGGTCGATACCGGTGTCGATGAAGGGAACGATTGCGACCGGCCCAGCAACGTAGTAGCGGTATTCCAGGTTGCTCCACGCGCTTAAATCACCGCCTGGGAACACGATCTGATCGACCGGAATCGGCACAGTCCAATTCCCCAGACGCGGATTCGCAGGATCCTTTGGTACCGGAGTTCCATCTGGATTCGTCAGAGTGACCACATTCGAACTGGGCAGATACGCCACGGGCGAGATTGAACGAATGTCAAATCCGCGGACGTCATTCTCGCCGCCCATATAAAAACGCTGGAAAGGCGGCGCGACTAGCCCACCAAATCCACTGATATACATCGCGTTCGCCGTGAACCCGATTGTGTTCTTGCCCTTTTGTACCGGATGGAAACGCTTATACTGCACGATCGGGCGAATGGAACGTACGGTACCTCCCAGTCCGGCCAACTCCGCTCCTACTGTGAGCTGATGCCCTCGGTGCGGCGATATCCCACTGTCCAGCGTGTTGAACGAGAAGTTGGGGAAGATTTTGCTGGTGATGATGCCATTGACGGCATTCGGCCCCGAAATACCTCGGAACGCAATGAAATCAAACAGGCTCTTCGACGCTGTGCTGAGAGGAAGCAGAGTCGACCGGTCCAGCGAGTAAGTGATTCCTACTCTCTTGAACGACCGGCGTAGTGGATAGCTCAACGACGTAGTGAAGCCCACGCTCGATTGTGAGTAGTTCTGCAGGTTCTGCAAAACAGCGGACGAAAAATTCAGCTCCTGCCCGCTAAAAATCGAAAGCTGCCGCGCCTGGTTGTAATTGATCTTGTTGCCAAACACCGTGAAGCCGAATTGCAAGGGCCGGTCGAACATATACGGCTGGGTGTAGCCAAACATGACGCTACGCGCCAGGTTTCCCAGGCTGATTTGCACTTGCAGTGTTTCGCCGCGCCCTAAAAAGTTGTTTGTCGAATAATTCAGGCCGATGAATGCGCCCTCAAGTCCGCTCACACCGCCGTTCAGTCCGATGGCATTTTTGCCTTTTTCATGAACATGCAATGTGAGGTCGACTTGCCCGTTTTTCTCGTCGAGTTTCTTGTCCGTCACGTTTGGATCATCGGCCTTCAGCTGATCGAAGTACGAAAGCTGATTCAGACGTAGCAAGCTGAGTTCCCACAAATGAGAGTTGTAAACCCCGCCCTCTTCCAGCGCCAATTCACGGCGAATGACCTTATCGCGAGTCGTCGTGTTTCCCACGAACTCGATGCGTCGGACGTAAAACTGCTTTCCTTCGTCGATATCAATTTCCAGGTAAGCGAGCTTCTTGTCATCGTCGAACGTTGTCGAGGGAACTCCCGTGTAGTTGATGTATCCGAACTCGCCATACGCCTTCCGCAAATTCTCCAAACCTTTTGCGATCTTCTCTCGGCTAAAAATGTCTCCATCTTTCAGTGGGAACATCGATCGCAACGCGGCGATATTCGAGATAGCCTTGTTGTTCTTGAAACTGATCTTGCCAAGCCGATACTTGTCACCTTCCTCAATCGGCATGGTGATGTCGACGGCCTTGCCCGGTCCCGACTGGATCAATGGGATGTGGAAACCCTGGTGTCCCGTGTCGTGAATGTTAGTTTTGGGATCACCGACTCCTGCTTTGAAGTAGCCCCTATTCTGATACTCGGCACGCACGCGCTCCGTGTCTTCTTCCAGCTTCGTCGCGTCATAGGTCTTCGCGAACAGGTTTTCGAGGAATATCGAGTGCGGTATGCCGATTGGCCGCAAGTTCTTCATCGCTCCACGAAGAATGCGGCTCTTGATCGCGTGATTCCCCTGGAACTTGATCTTGCCGACCTTGACCTTGGGCCCTTCCTTCACCACAAAGACGATACCGACGGCGGCCGGCGGAATCTGCCGAACCTCGGTGCGAAGCGTGGCAAACTGCCTCCCGTGCTCCGAGAGCAGTTGCTTAATAGAGTTTTCCGCTTTTTTGATTCGCGTTGGATCGTACTGGCTCTCAACTACCAGGCCCACTTTGTCTTGCTTGAACCGATCTAAGACGTCGCTGTTCGAGACGGAACTCAATCCCACGTACTCGATCGTACGAATTGTCGGCTTTTCTTTGACCTGGACGATGATCCGCCAGCCCTTCGGCGTCTGTTCCCGCAGGAACTTGATGTCTTCAAAATATCCGGTGTTCCAGAGTGAGTTGAAATCGCGCTCGAGTGCCGCCTGGTCGTAAATGTCCCCAGCCTTTGTAAAGATGCGGGACTTGATGGTCTCGGCCGGAATGCGGCGGTTTCCCTGAACATTGATTTCGGAGATAACGTCGGTCTGCGCAGAGGCCGGGTTTGCCGCTCCTAGAACCAGCAGGATCAGGGCGAGAAGGAACCCGCAGGTACTTCCAATTCTCCCCCAAAACCGTTGAAATGAAAGAGATGGCCCACATTGAGTCCGCCAAAAACGCGGCCCTTGGGGCACGACAGGGTTCTCCGGATGAAAGCGAAACGGAATCGCTAAGACCTCAGCCTCTGGGATGTAAGAAAACTGCAATTATACGGTAGATCACGGGATAGCGTCCAAACTGCGACTCTCAGTTTCGTATCTCAGGTCGCTTGCAAACTTTCCGTCTGATAAGCAGTTAGCACTCCGCCCGGTTTTGATTTGGCCTCTGAGTTGCCTGATCACCGATCGCTGAGTCTCTCCACTTCAACCAAGACGGAATAAAACGTGGCGGAGTTGCCCATGTCGGTAAGTTTTTCTGAGGTTAAGCTGTTGATGCTCTGAAAACCGGGTGTCGTCTTCACCCAATTGAGATTCGCGGATACGACGCCGGCTTGCACTTTTCCGTCCACTCTCGCTCGCAAAAAGATCTCTCCTCGGCGATTGAATACGCGCACCCGGTCACCATCTGAAATCCCTCGAGATCGCGCGTCCGGCGCTGCAATCTCCAGCAGACCTAAACTCTCCAGCTCCTGGACGGCCGGGATATTGGTGAACGTCGTGTTGAGAAAGTTATCCGCCTTACGCGACAGAAGTTCGAGCGGAAATCCGCCCCCATTGCTCCCGTGACGAGACTCATCCGGAGGCGTAAATGACGCAACCGGATCGAGCCCCTGAGCAATCAGAGCTTCGCTGTAAAGCTCGGCCTTCCCGGAAGGTGTTCGAAAACCTCCGTGAGCAAATGGTAGAAATGGGGGCGTCTCTGAAAACTTGGGTACAGCCTCCCCCATCAGTGCCGCGGAATAAAGTGCCGTGTTCATCGAAGCTTGAAAATTCATCCGCACCGGGCCGTCTTCCAAACGTTCACGGCTCATCCACCGCATCCACGGGTCGTCAGACTTCAGTGAGGAGTCGATCATTTCATCGACCGTCTCCTGGAAGCACTCTTCCTTGAATCCCATTTTCTCAGCCAACGCGCGAAATAGTTCGACGTTGGATCGGCACTCGCCGAGCGGCGCGATCGCCTGATTCGAAATCTGCAGATAATAGTGCCCGTACCCCTTCTGCAAATCTTTGTGCTCGAAGAACGTCGTTGCAGGCAAAACAATATCGGCGTAATCGGTCGTATCGGTAAAGAACTGCTCGTGGACAACAGTGAACAAGTCGGGCCGCATCAGTCCGCGTATGACGTCGTTATGCTGCGGACACACCGCAGCCGGGTTTGAGCTGTAAACAAACAACGCCTTCACCGGAGGATCATTCACCTCATTCAGAGCCTTAGCCAACTCGACCATGTTGATGACACGCGCCTCGCGCCCGAGCGCCGTCTGCATAAGATCTGCACGTTTTCGATGTGAAGAGTTGAGGTCGGCTGCTCCGCTGACCGACATCTGCAAACCGCCCCCGACGTCCTTCCACGATCCTGTAATGCACGGCAGCATCGCGATCGTCCGAGTCGCCATCCCCCCGTTCTCCGAGCGCTGCACCCCATAGTTCAACCGGATCACCGCCGGACGCGCCGTTGCATATTCACGCCCCAGTTTGCGTATATCTTCGGCTGCGATCCCCGTCCAATGCGCCACCCGCTCCGGCGGATACTCCTTCACCCGCGCGCGCAATTTGTCAAAACCGAGCGTGAATTTCGAAACGTAATCGGAGTCATGCAAATTCTCGCCGATGATGACGTGCATCATTCCCAGCGCCAGCGCCGCGTCTGTCCCGGGATTGATGGGTAAGTACCAATCCGCGCACGCGGCAGTTCGCGTGCGATAGGGATCGATCACCACCAGCTTCGCACCATTTCGCCGTGCCTCAGTGATGAATGGCCACAAGTGCACATTGTTGCCGTGGACATTCGCTGCCCAAGCAATGATGTACTTTGAATCTCGGAATTGCTCGGGCTCGGTTCCGAGTTTCACGCCAAGCACCGACAGAAGCCCAGCCTCCCCTGCAGCGGAGCAGATCGTCCGGTCCAACTGCGACGCCCCTAACCGATGGAAAAACCGGCGGTCCATCGACCCGCCGTTGAGCGCCCCGAGGGTGCCTCCGTAGGAATATGGCAGAATTGACTCGCTCCCAAACTCGGAAGAGATCGCGCGAAAGCGCGATGAAATCTCACTAAGAGCTTCATCCCAGGAAATCCGCTGCCAAACCGACGGGCTTAGTGTGGGGACAGCCGCCAACGGCTGTCCGGGCCCTTTAGGGCCGACCCTTCGCATGGGGTAGAGCACGCGGTCAGGCGAATACACGCGGTCCAGATATTTCGCGACCTTTGCGCATAGGAAACCGCGCGTCACTGGATGCTCCGGATCTCCCTGAATCTTTGTCGCCCGCCCGTCCTGGACCGTGATCAATACCCCGCACGCATCGGGACAATCATGTGGACAAGCGGCTTTCACGACCTGTTTCATGGCTTATCGATTATACGGGGATTCGAACATTGCATCGTCTCTCGCTGCGATACTTGGGAAATGAGAAAAAAAAGGCGGGCAGTCCGGAGACCGCCCGCCAGATGTAGTTGAACTATTTCAGTGAGCTTGCGGCGGATTCGAAACAAATCCGGCATAGAATTCCGGCGTTCCGCTCAGATCCTTCAGCAACAGACCACGAGCCACCAGCGGCATTGGATCCGCCGAAGTCTGCAACTGTCCCAGCCCCGTTAAGTTGTTGAAGTATGTCAGGTTCGAGGTATTGACCGTGACCGGTCCGCCGACCGAATACCCGATGAGGTAGTTGTTGGAAATCTGGAAGTTCCCCAGGTTTCCGTTCGTGACGCTCACACTGCCCGGAATGAACGTTCCGTAGACTCCTTGTAAACGCAGCGACAGCATCGACGGCGTGAATACTCCCCCGGAGAAACTGCCGCCAATGAAGACGCGCTGTCCGACCACAATCGACGTATTGTTGAAGAGAAGTTGCGTCAGTGGCCCGTTAAAAAAGCAAACGTCATACGTAGTCACTTGGCTGACATCGATCGTCATGATCGTATCGACATCGCTCACCATGTCAGCCCCAGTCTCGCCCACCCACATCGTGATCTGCTGCGCCTGGCCCGAAGTGTTACTTACGACTTGCAACACGCGGCCTGAGATGAATGACTGCGCTGTCGTGACCACTTCCACGGCTGCCGCCATTAAGCTACCATCCGCCTGGAATGATCCCTGCACCGCAACGTAAGCCGGGGTTGCAAGATTGTTGATGCTCCAGCCGCTGTTGAACTGAGTGGAGCTATTCACATCGACAGTCAGCTGCCGTCCATACGGCCCTTGCAGAACAAACGAATTGCTGCCGGCATTCACAGAAACCAGGCCGCCCATGAGATCGGTGATTTCGCCATCCGGATCGCTGGCTTTGGTTGCCTTCAGATAGATCACCGGACTCACGTTCGCCTGACCATTCGCGTTCAGAACGATTTGACCGCTTCCATCAATCGCGATCGACTGCCGGATATCAACTTCCATCCTCAGTCCAGCCAAGCCGCTACTGTCGACCACCATCGAACTCGGAAAGTCTACCGTCACCGTATAGGGATCCTGCGGAAGCACCCCTTTGATTGTGTTCAGCGCTGGCGGATTCTGTGTCATGTCAACGTAGGAGATCACCGGACTCGTCATTACAAAAGTCGCGCTGGTATAGGTCCCGGGCGCGACCGAACTGAATGCCAGTGGCGAGCGCAATCCGAGCAATCTCGCAAAGTCGATTGTCGTTGGACTTGAGAGAACCGTCGCCGTATTCCCACCCTGTTCATTCAGAGTTACGCTGTTCAACGTCACGTTGAACCCGACCACGGACGAAAGGGGCGCGTCTTCTCCCGTGACAAAGACGGCTCCCAGATTGGTGGGCGTCGGATGACTCGTCGAATTCGACGAACCGCAACCGATCCCCATCAAGCTCAGCGCGAGCAGCAGTGCGACTGCAAAATGCTTTTTCATGGCTTGCTCCAAATGCAGGGTTTGGTGAAGGGGGTTTTCGGGGGGAGCCGTGACTCTCTTCACGACTATGGAAACACGCGACTTTCGCGAATGTCGCGTAACCAAAGGCAGGTTACCAGCAAAGAGATTGGACGGAATGCTGAACTATCTACAGGCTTTCGAGTAACTTACAGCTGGAGGCAGAAAAAACTGTTCGGACAAGCACCTTCGTGCGAAGAGAATGACAACAGAGGAAGCCATAGCAGACTGCAAATCGGAATTCCGGAAACGCTATTTGATCTCCATCACTTCCTTTTCTTTCGCCTTGCTCATCTCTTCCATCTTCTTGATCTCACCGTCAGTGAGCTTTTGAATCTCGTCGAGCGAGCGCTTCTCGTCGTCTTCGGTAATTTTTTTGTCTTTCGACGCCTTCTTGATGGCATCGTTGCCATCACGACGAATGTTCCTTATTGCCGTCCGGTGCTCTTCGAGAGCCCGATGCAGATGCTTCACCATGTCTTGCCTCCGCTCCGTCGTCAAAGGCGGCACAGGCACGCGAATCATCTTTCCATCGTTCATCGGATTCAGACCCAGGTCGCCTCCACGGATCGCCTTCTCGATTGCCGCTAATTGTGACGGATCAAACGGCTGCACCGTGATCAACTGCGGCTCGGGCGCATGCACCTGCGCAACTTGATTCAGAGGCATCTGCGCACCGTAAGCGTCAACAGTCACTCCATCAAGCATGTGTACCGATGCGCGCCCAGTCCGCGTTGCCGCCATCGCCTTGCGAAAATCCTCCACAGCCTTGTCCATGCGCGTCTTCAATTGCGCGTATGTATCCTTCAACCCTGCAATGGATGCCATCACTGCCATAGAGTCCGTACCTCCAACCAAAACGTGGAATTATAAACCCGCAAAAAGACAAACCACAAAGGACACGAAGTTTCATGAAGGAAATCGATACGCTTCGTGACCCTTCGTGTCCTTTGTGGTTGCTATTTTTCCGCGCTAACCACTGACCCGATCTTTTCACCCATCACAACCCGCTTGATGTTGCCATGCTGATTCAGGCTGAACACAACGATGGGCAGATTGTTATCTTTGCAGAGCGAGATCGCAGTCGAGTCCATCACTTTGAGGCCCAGTTTCAACACGTCCATGTAGGTGATGTGATTGAACTTGCGCGCGCCATCGACCTTCATCGGATCAGCGTCGTAGATTCCGTCGACCTTGGTCGCCTTGAAAATCGCGTCAGCCTTGATTTCCATCGCGCGCAGCGAAGCCGCAGTGTCAGTCGAGAAGTAAGGATTGCCCGTTCCTCCCGCGAAGATCACGACGCGATTCTTCTCCAGGTGCCGGATCGCGCGGCGCCGGATAAATGGCTCCGCGACCTGATTCATTTCAATTGCCGACATGACTCGCGTGTAAGTTGACTGTTTCTCAAGCGCGTCCTGCAAAGCGAGAGCATTGATAACCGTTGCGAGCATGCCCATGTGGTCGGCGGAAACGCGGTCCATGTCCTTGGCCTGCTGCGCCACGCCGCGGAAGAAATTGCCCCCGCCCACCACAATGGCGACCTGCACGCCAAGCTTCTGCACTTCAGAAATCTCTCCGGCAATCTCGTGGATGCGCTTCGTATCCACTCCAAAACCCTGGTTGGCCGCCAGTGCTTCACCGGAGAGTTTGAGCAGAATGCGTTTGTAGGCAGGAGCAGTTTTCGTCATGGAGAATCGTCCGTAGCACCGGTACTTGCCCTTCGAAAGGGTCCTCGCCGGCTGTCCCGCGGGCGTTCCGCCCGCGCACCCGAAGCAAAAAACAGCTTACATAAAAAAGGCGCCCCGGAGGGCGCCTGAACTACTCAGCTTTTGGCTCTGTCAGTTTCGCGATCGCGATGGTCTCGCCAACGTCGCCCACCTTGAACCGGGCAAATCGCCGCACAGCGATATTTTCGCCGAGCTTGCCCACCTTGGAGGCAATGAGCTGGGAAATCGAGACGGTCTGGTCCTTGATGAATGGCTGCTCGAGCAGGCAGACCTCTTCGTAGAACTTTTCCATCTTGCCGTTGACCATCTTTTCGGCGATGTTCTGCGGCTTGCCGCTGGCGATCGCCTGTGCGAGGAAGATATCCTTCTCGCGCTTGAAGTCCCCTTCCGTGACGTCTTCTTTCCGAACGTACTTCGGATCGCTGGCCGCAATGTGCATCGCGATATCGTGCAGCAGTTCCTTGAAGTCCTCGGTACGAGCTACGAAGTCACTCTCGCAGTTCACCTCGACGATCACACCAATCTTGCCGCCGGCGTGAATGTAGCTCGCCACCGATCCTTCGTTGGCAACCCGCGCCGCCTTCTTGGCCGCGACCGAGACACCCTTCTTGCGCAGAACCACGACCGCCTGCTCCATGTCGCCTTTGGCTTCGGTCAGAGCCTGCTTGCAATCCATCATCGGAGCTCCCGTCTTCTCCCGGAGCTCTTTTACTTGTGCCGCTGAAATATTCACTGTCGTAGTACCCATAAAAGTTTCCAGTTTCGCGTTTCTAGTTTCGAGTGATCGAGGTCGTCTTTATTTCAGGCCACTCGAAACTCGAAACCTGAAACTCCAAACGATAAAAACAAACCCGCGCCGGACGACCCGCGCGGGTCAAATCGAATGCCCGGTTTGTCTCGTCAAAGCGAACAACCGACGACTAACGACAGTCCTTAAACTGTCTGGCTCTCCACGCGAGGCACATCCGCCTCATCGTTCGCAACCGGCTTCTTGTGCGTCCCAGGTCCCAGCACTTCCTCCATGCTGATGTCTTCCGAGGCGTCAATGGCGCCAGCTTCCTCGGAATACTCGGCCGCAACCGCCGCTTCCGCGTTCTGCGCTTCGCTCGTGGCCGCTGACAGGTCGGCAATCTGCTTGTCGGTCATCAACTGTGCACCTTCCGCAATCGATTCCGAAATCTTCGACGTGAACAGCCGGATCGCGCGCAATGCATCGTCGTTACCCGGGATCACGTAATCCACTTCCGTCGGATCACAGTTCGTGTCAACAACCGCGACCACCGGAATGCCCAGTTTGCGCGCTTCACGCACCGCAATCTGCTCTTTGTTCGAGTCGATCACGAAGATCGCGTCAGGCAACCGGTTCATGTTCTTGATACCGGCCAGGTTCGCCTGCAAATGCTTGCGCTCGCGCTCGAGCTTGATCACTTCTTTCTTCGGCAGCAGCTCGTACCGGCCATCCGTGGCCATGTCGTCGAGCTCTTTCAGCCGCTTCACCGATTTCTGCACGGTGACCCAGTTGGTGAGCAGTCCGCCCAACCAGCGCTGGTTAATGTAGAATCCGCCGCACTTCGTCGCCTCCTCGGCGATCGCATCCTGCGCCTGGCGCTTGGTTCCCACGAACAGCACAATCTTGCCGTCGGCCGCCAGATCCTGCACAAACTTCGACGCCTCTTTGAACATCTTCAGCGTCTTCTGCAAATCGATGATGTAGATCCCGTTGCGCTCTCCGAAGATGTATTCCTTCATCTTGGGATTCCAGCGCTTCGTCTGATGCCCGAAGTGAACACCCGCTTCGAGCAACTCCTTCATGGTGATAGTAGCCAATGAACCTCCTGTTTAGTCTGCATCGGGAAAACAACGTTCTTCCCGATTGCTATTCCGTCCCCGCGCCCGCGAGGCACGGAAGAATTGAACACCAAAATTGTCATTAGTCCGGCGTCGCGAGAAAAACTCGGGACTCGCAACTCGGGACTGCAAGCGGCTAGCGCTTGCTAAACTGGAAGCGCTTTCTAGCGCCCTTCTGCCCGTACTTCTTGCGCTCTTTGCCGCGCGAGTCGCGGCTGACCAGCCCCTCGCCCTTCAGCTTTTTGCGCAGTTCCGCATTGAACTGCATCAAGGCACGAGCAATCCCGAGCTTCACTGCATCGGCTTGGCCGCGTACGCCGCCGCCCAATACGCTGGCGACAACGTTGAACTGCGCCGCAGCGTCTGCCGACGCCAGCGGAGCCTTCGCTGCCGAGCGCTGTGCCGGAGTTACAAAATATTCTTCAAACGCACGCCCGTTAACCTTGAAATCCCCGCTGCCCGGACGAAGATACACTCGGGCAATCGCCGACTTGCGGCGTCCCGTTCCGTAATATTGAACCAACTCTGCCATTTTTAGCTTTGAGCTTCGAGCTTTGAGCCTCGAGCTCTTAACCTTTCAAAAGTGAATTCCCTACGCTCGTAGCTCGAGGCTCGTAGCTGATCTTACGAAACCGCCACTTTCCGCGGCTTGTACTCCCTCACTTCCAGCTTGAAGTCCTGCGGCTTCTGCGCCTGGTGCGGATGCTTGTCGCCCTTGTACACATTCAGCTTCGACAGCATATGCGCTGCCAGCTTGTTCTTCGGCAGCATGCGCTTTACCGCAGCTTCAACAATCGCCTCGGGCTTGCGCTCCAGCCGTTTCTTATATTCTTCCGTTCGCAGGCCGCCCGGGTATCCGGTGTAATGCTGGTACACCTTACTCTCGGACTTGAAACCCGTCGTGCGAACCTTCTCCGCATTGATGACGATCACGTGATCGCCAGTGTCGATAAACGGCGTATACCGCGGATTTTCTTTGCCCATGAGGATGCGCGCCACCTGCGAAGCCAGGCGCCCGAGCGTCTGTCCGCTCGCATCCACGACGTACCACTTGCGCACAATTTCCCCCTCTTTGGGGAAATACGTTGACATCGGAACTCTCCCAGATTTGAAAAAAGGCTGCGAAAGAAACCGCTCGTTGATTCCCCTGACGAGGACGCCAGGACCATCAGGCGGGCAACCACACTACTACCAAAGTCTTTAATTTACCGGAGGCTTCGAGCCATTGTCAACGCACTCTTCGTAACAATGGCCCCAAAGCGAGGCGCAAAGATGGGATACCCCACTTCTGCTGGTTTCGCGAAAAGTTGGACTTTTAAGCGGTGTGAGGCGAATTGCTACGTGCACCGCTTAGGGTTTTAGGGTCAAATCCCCTGCAAAGACGCGCGCGTGAAGCCGATATTTCCCGCTTCCGTCCCGTTTCAGAGAACTGCCCATCCATCCCTTGGGATCCCCAAATTGGCTCCCACTGACGTCGCCGAATCTCACTTTCAGATCAACCGGGCCGTAAGCGTCGGGATCGGGCACTTGAATCGACATGTCGCCACCCGTCAACTCAAGATCTTTGTCTCCACTCACTCCATCCACTGACAGGTCGCCAGCCCTCATGCGAGCGAACAGGTTCGTCTCCTTCGGTATGGCAATCGTCACCTGGCACTCGTTCTTGGGAACGTGCGAGAAGGTGATATTCAAAGAATCTCCCGCCCGCTCCAGATGCACCTTCATCTTCTTCGCCAACGGCTGGTTCTTGCCATTCGTTTGTATGGTGATGTCATCGGAGTCGCTGCCAACGATCCGGAAGTCCCCATCGTGCAAATGCAGCCGCACGGTCTTAATTGTGGCCAATTCCGTCTGGAAAGGACGCTCACCGAGAGTAGCGGTCTCCGTAGTTCCGGATGCGCCATACGCGAGCCCGCAGGTCAAAACCAGAAAGCCAACCGCCAACCATCTCGCAGCAATGCTCATGGAATCCCCTCCTTCGCACACGTATGTCCGATACAGACGCACCAGAAATGTTTCTGTCACCGAGTCCCGTACTGAAAGCGTGCGGACAGCCCGCGATTGCGTGTTCCGCTGAACGCAGCCCGGTCTACCAACCAACAACCGCTTACAGAATCCCTAGCTTCTTGTGCTTCTTTTTCGAGAGCTTCTTGGCGTCGCTTTCCTTAGCCGATGCCGTTTCGACGGGTTCGGTCTGATTCGCGCTGTGGCCCGAGTCGACATAGCCCGGCGCCGTCTTGATATAAGCCTCTTCGCGCAATTTTGTAAGGTATGCGCGGAGAGCGGGCTGCAGCTTCTCCATGTAGAGCGCTTCTTGCACCCGCGGCAGGGCATCCTTCAATGGAGGCACGCCGGCCTGCTGGTGATCGACAACCTTCAGGATCACAAATCCCTGCTTGGTTTGGATCACATTGGTGACCTCGCCGGCTTTCATGGCGAAAGTGGTGTCCTCAAGCTGCTTCGCCAGTTGTCCGCGCTTGAAGATTCCTAGCGCTCCCCCGTCGGCGGCGGAGGGTCCATCCGAACTCTTCTTAGCCACTTCTTCGAAATCGGCGCCATCATGCAGCTGCTTCAGAAGGTCGTTGGCCTTCGCTTCGGCTACCTTAAGCGCCTCCGCATCGGCTGCCTGCGTTGCAGCGTCGTCGGCTGGTTTCGCGGTCCCATTCGTGGCGGGTGGTGCATTCGGATCTGGAGTCGGCGTCACCGCAGGCGTGATCGGCTTCGGCGCAACCAGGATCTCGCTCAGCCGGATGTATTCCGGCCCTTCCATTTCCTGCTTGTGCTTATCGTAGAACTCCTGCGCATCCTCATTCGAGATCGAGAGATGTCCACCCACTTCTTCCTGGATGACCTTGCGCGTGACGATCTGGTTTTTCTGCTGCTGCTTGAAATCTTCCCAAGAAATGCCTTGCTTTTCGGCCTCTTTCTGCAGGGCATCGAGATCGGGGAGCTTCATATCTTTGCGCATTTGATCAAGCTGCTTGATGAGATCGGTGTCACCGGTGATGCCCAGATCCTTGCCTTTATCGAGCAGCAACTGCTGGTCGATCAGGTCGCGCAAAACGTCTTTCTCTTTCGCCTCGTAGAGCTTGTCGGCGTTGTTCGGATCTTGCTGCTTGGCCTCATCGCGGAGCTGGTCCTTGCTGCGCGAGTATTCTGACTTTGTGATGATCTGATTGTTAACGCGAGCGACGATTTCCTCGACGGTCTGCTGTGCCAGCGCAAGCGTTGGAACAAAAGCCAATGCGGTAAAGGTCAGGAGAAGCTTTTTCATATGAATTAATGGGCCGCCGCGCTCCCTAGGCTTGCGGACGGTACGGTAGGCCGAGTGTTTCATTTTACTACCTCCAAGCCGATTTCCTTAACGACCTTCGGGCTTTTCTTGACGATCTCGCGGTAAGAAATTTTGCTTGCCGCGACTACACAATGTTCGACGCTTGATATGAAAAGGAAGTTGGCCGAGGCTATCCCATCCGGATCAGGGCCAGAGCGGTCCGGTCATCGCAGGCAGGGATTTTTGCCCCAAACTGGGAGGCCGTATCCACGACGGCTGTGCATAAGGAGCGGGCGCCGCTTATATCGGTAGTTTGAAGGATTTGCTTAATACGGTCCAACCCGAACGTCCCCCGCAATCCGTCGGAATGTCCCTCGCATTCGACCAGCCCGAGAGACACGAGGAGCAGAGCCGCCCCTTTCTCCAGACCGATCGTTGGCGCCTCCGAGGTTGCGTGTGAAAAAAGGCCGAGCGGAAGACCCGTCGCGGGAAGTTCGGAAAGCCCGGTGTGGTCGCGAACCAGACCGGGAGTGTGTCCGGCATTGGTATAGCAGAGCGTTCCGAACTTCTCGTGATAACAAGCTATGAACGCGGGGCAAGAATGAACACCGCAGCAGACATCGATGAGGCCGCGATTCAGGCGCAAGCAGAGATTGGTCATCGCATCGGATTCATTGATATCTGGCTTGGAAAATAGTTCGAGCCCCGATGTGCGAAAGATCTCTTGTGCGTGGTTGAGAATGTAGCGGTTGTCTTCGCGGCGTCCGGCAACATCGAGCAGGCCGATCAGCACGCGTTCCGGGCTGGTCCGAATGGAATCGTAGAAATCCCCCGCGACACGCTTCCCGCTGAACACGGCAGCAATATCTGCCCCGCCGATCTCAGGAAAGACCGTGGGAACAGGCTCCACGACAACGGGAGCGGATTGGGAATTACGGAATCGCGACAGCACGCCAGAACCCCGAGTGAAAGCTAGCACAGGAATGAGGAGGGAGCAAACGTCGTGACTCTTGCAACTCCTATTCTAATCGGCTCTCGTCGCGCCGCTGGCGACCGAATTCCTTGCAGCTTCGCCTCTGGGAACGTCACACCTAGAAGCGCCGGCAATCACAAATTCAGTTGCCGTACTTGTCGGTCAAATATCTCGTGAGGTCCGATTCCAGCTGCCCATAATCGGAGTGGATCGTTGCGCGCAACGAAGCTTCGGTGGAATTACCTTCGCTCAGATGCTGCAAGATCCGTTGGATATCGCTCATGCCATACGAATCCGTGATGTAAGTGACCGCGGCGAGCGACTCGGCGTATGCAAGATAAGCCTGTGCGCCAGAGAACTGCACGAAACTACCCTCAAGCATGTTCAGCGGAATGTTCTGCTGGTTCTTGAAAAGAACGGCGAGCTGATGTCCATTTCCGCCGAGGCTCTTGGGCTCCAGATATTGGGCGATGCCCTCGTGCAGCCACGGCGGACACCGACCGGCAGACAACTGCGTAATAAATGAGTGCGCGAGTTCGTGCTTCAGAACATGTGCCAACTCCGAGGTTACGGTGCTGAGGCCGCTGATCGGGATGCGCAGTTTGCCATCATTCATAGCCCCGGACCAACTCGGGGCGTGAGTCACATCGAAAAAGGCCTGCTCCGTGTAAAGCGTTACGAGGATGTTGTCACGGGGAGGAGTACCGAGATCACGCACGAGATCGTCATAGTCGGATTCCAGAACTGAGAGGATCTGTGCTCGGAACGCGTCCGAGGTCTGCTTGCCTTCATAATGCAAGGTAAAGTGCGGGCTTTCTCCCTGCGAAAACTCGGACTCGGCATTCTGCTCACGTTGTGCTTTTGCGAGATATTGTTCGACGGCATGATCCGGACGCAGAGCCAGCGAATGCTTCCACGCCTCGATCGCATCCTTCGTCCGATCGGATGCAAACTGAGCGTAGCCGAGCATCGTGTAGGCATCCGGCGAGTCCGGCGCCGCTCGAACCGCGCGCTGAGCGTAGGGTAGAGCCTGGCTGGCATTTCCAGTACGGACTAAGGCAGCCGCGTAATAGATGAGGATCGTTGAATTTTCCGGCTGGTATCGCAGCGCGCTATCAAAGTACTGCCGCGCCTGGTTAATATTCCCGCGATCGAATTCGAACTTGCCGGCGATGAACTCCGCCGTTGCGCTCAGCTCTGCGTTCCCTTTACTTTCCAGGCCGGCAAGGGCTTCGGGGTTGACCTTGCCTTCTTTAATAATCCTGCCAACGAGATCTCCTTCATTAGCAAGGCTATCGGCGGGTACAAAGGCTGGAAGATCTGCCGCAGCGCCTCCGCCGGCTGAGTGAACAGGCATGCCTCCCGCTTCAATGCGATCTACCGCCGACTTCGGAATGGCGTATGTATCTTCGCCGATGTCGTATTGATAGCGATTGCCGTTTTCCCGGACACTGTCGGCGACAATCTTGCGCCCGTTCTTGAGATAAATCGTGTCGGCGTTCGCTCCGATCCCGCCAACAGCCAACAAGACCACGAATAAGATGACACGCCGCAGCATTCAGGCGCATTCTAGCAATCGTGGGATCTCGAACCTACGTGACCAAGGTACTAGATCGAAGCCGTATCGCCAGCTTGTCGGCAGTCTGTCTTGCTCTGCTGATGCAGCCATGGGCGGCCGCTACTGACAACCCTCCCAGCAAGCCTGCAGAGACTTTGTACATGCAGTTGACCCAAGTCGGACTCGATCCTGAGCGCGTATATAAAGTCCGCGATGCTGCTCTGGATCGCCCCGCAATTCACATCGCGCTCGAAGACGGAACCATCGCGTTCACACAGGATGTAATGGGGAAGATTACCGGCGCATTTTTCCAGGGAGATGGAGAAATCCTGCTCACGCCTCCCGATGAAGTCGAACGAAGGTCCATGAGCCTGTTCACAGGGATGGCGATTCTTGAGGAACAATTTGCAACTGCCTACTTCCGGTTCAACGACGATGTGCCAGGTGAGTTGCGGCCGGACTTGCGGCAGGCCGACGACAAGTCGGAGTTACTGGATCACTTCGGATTGACCGCCAAGAACCTGGCAAGCTCCGACGGCATGCGGATGCTTGCCACTTTCAGCCGAATGCTTCCGATGGAGGGTCTTGGGCAATCAGCGCCTGGCAAAAGCACTGAACCGAAAGATCGATTCCTCCACGCACGATTACAGGGAACAAAGCTCGGGGTATTTGATGTTTACTTCGACTCCACAGCTTCTGAGCCTGTCATGGCGGGCCAAGCCAAATCTGACAATGGCGGAGACACTTACTACAACGTATGGACGTCGTTTGAGCCCCAACAGCCGACAGCAGCGAGAGATGCGAAAAGAACAAACGCTGAGACGGAGACCGATAAACCTCCTGTCGGCGCATACGCTGTCCGAAGTTACAAGATTGTGACGGACGTGTTACCACCCACTCAGATCCGTGCGAAGGCTGTTCTGCAGTGCGAATCCCAAGAGGCCGGGGCGCGAACTCTATTCTTCGAATTGTCGCGTTCCCTGAAGATCGAGACATTAAAACTAGATGGCAAGGATGTGGAGTACATCCACAATCCTGCTCTCGAGGGAACTGAACTGGCACGCCGGGGAAACGATCTCGTTGCAGTGGTTTTGCCTTCGCCAACCAGGGCAGGTCAAACGTTCGAATTGGAGTTCACCTATGGCGGAGAAGTTCTGGCCGAAGCCGGAAGCGGATTGCTTTACGTGGGAGCACGAGGCACGTGGTATCCAAACCGTGGGCTGCAGATGGCAAACTTCGATCTGGAGTTCCACTACCCGTCCGAATGGACACTTGTCGCGACCGGAAAGCCTTCCAAAATAGCTGGCGATACCGAACCCTCCCCCGCAAACCAAACCTCGCGATGGATCTCAGACCGCCCAATACCACTCGCCGGATTCAATTTGGGAAAGTATCAAGAGGTCACCACCCACGCCGGCGCTGTCACAGTCGAGACTTACGCAACAAAAGGCGTCGAAAAAGATTTTCCCAGCGCACCCATTCAGGTGATTACACCGGCGAATCCCTTGGCTCCGACGGTTCCAGCGACGAGGGTAATCGTTCCATCCCGCCCCTCGCCCACCAGGCAGGAAGTTGTCGTGGGTGAATCAGCCGCGCAAGCCATCGAATACTTCGCGCAGCGGTTCGGCCCATTTCCCTATAGTCAACTTGCCCTGACGCAGATGCCGGGGCGTGAAAGCCAGGGTTGGCCGGGTCTCGTCTTCCTCTCTTCGTACGCTTTTCTGGATGACCAGCAGCGCCAACAACTGCATTTTGACGAATACAGAATCCTGCTGCAGAAGTCGGTGCCCGCGCACGAGACCGCGCATCAATGGTGGGGCGATCTCGTCACATGGAGTAGTTACCGCGATCAATGGTTCTCGGAAGGATTGGCGAATTATTGCGCTTTGATGATGCTGCTGGACAAGAATCCCACGGGTTTCAGGGAAGTCATGAATGCCTATCGGCAGGCGCTCGTCGAGAAGGGAAAAGATGGATCGGCCCCGATGGATGCAGGACCAGTGACGCTAGGGACACGACTACTCTCCTCGAAGTTTCCAGGAGCCTATGACTCCGTCAATTATGGACGCGGCACATGGTTGTTTCACATGCTGCGAACCATGCTGAAAGACGCCGCTGAAAAGGACAGTGGCCGCCAGAAGGGCGGAGAAGAGCCTTTCATACGCGCCCTGCGAAAGGTGCGGCAGCGTTATGAGGGCAAGGCCATCACCACACAAGAATTGATCGACGTATTCGCAGAGGAGCTTCCCCCTTCGCTGCGCTATGAAGGGAAAAAGTCTCTGGGCTGGTTTCTGGAGGGATGGGTCAATGGAACTTCCGTTCCGAAGCTGGGATTGAGGTCCGTGAAGATCACGCCGCAAGGAAAGATGAATACCGTAAGCGGCACGATTCTACAAAAAGAGGCAGCCAAAGGCCTGGTCACATCCGTGCCGATCTACGGAACTGGTCCTGGCAGAGAAATCGTGTTTCTCGGCCGCGTCTTCGCCGACGGTGAGGAGTCAACTTTCCGGATCACAGCTCCCGCTGGCGTGCACAGGATTGTGCTCGATCCAGACGAAACGGTGCTTACGTTCCCGAAAAATTAGTGGACTGGTGCCCGTGTCGATTACGTCTGCCTGGAACTCCGAATCGCCCTCAGAATTATGTTCGGGATGTAAGTCACCGGAGCAACTCTGCGTAAGATTCCCCGCTCTGCACATACGCGCGGCATCCCGTAAACAGCACAACTGGATTCGTCCTGCCCGATCGTAAGGCCACCCTGGTGAAAGATCGCGGCGATTCCGGCGGCCCCATCGCAACCCATGCCGGTCATGATGACGCCAATCGCGCGACTTCCAAACAACCCAGCTACCGACTTCATAAGCTCGTCAATGGAAGGCATGTGTTCAGCTTTACCGCGCCGGGAATCCAGGACAATCCTCGGTTTGTGATCGGCAACGCTTTTCACTACTCGCATGTGACGCCCCGCAGGCGCGATATACGCCATTCCCGCTTCTAGCCCCTGGCTCTGCGTTGCCTCTCGAACCCCAATGGAGCAAAGCGAATTCAACCGTTCGGCAAAAGTGCTGGTGAAACCAGAAGGCATGTGCTGCACGATAAGAATCGGAATCGGGAAATTACCGGGGAAACGCGGCAGAATTTTCTCCAATGCGCCTGGCCCTCCCGTCGAAGCTCCAATCGCTACGATCCCTGCAGTTTCCTCCACAGCGCACGATCGCGAGCCGCTGAAAAATAGTTGTACTCCCGTAGCTTCGTGCCCAATGCGTTCCGTCATTTTCTGTAGATGGCATGGACCAGCGTGTGCACTTCGTCCATGTAAGAATCGAGTTCAAAAGTCAGGCGCGCCCAGTCGAAATCCTTCAGCGCAGGGCACTCCTGCGAGAGTGACGCAAACCCGGATTCCTCCAAAATATTGACCTCGCGTTTCTCCATAAAGCCGTAACCGAGGCCGCTCATCCGGCAAAGCAGATCGCTGATCGCAACCACCGCAACCAGCGGCGCATAAGCGGACGATTCGTACCTTGAATGGTGTAGCGAGATCACATCGCAGAGATCGGCAGACAGTTCCCATTTCTTCGCCAGCAGATGTCCGCTCTCGCAGTGGGTAAAGCCAAGGACAGCAAGCTCGGCTTCACAAAGAGGACTTCCCTGCTCGCGAGCGCCCTCAAACGCTGTGCTGAACTCGTCAGGCAACGTCCATAGATTCACGATGATGCCTATATCGTGAAGCAGGCCGGCCAGATAAGCTTTGCCGGGGTCTGAATAGCAAATTTTCCGCGCGAAATGGCGGCAGAGCAGCGCACATCCCAGCGAATGCTCCCAAAATGCAACCGGGTCAACTCCCGCTGTGTCTTTCGGGGACAGATTGAGAATGCCGCAGCAAGTCACGATATCGCTCACACGCTGCATCCCAAGTCCGACGATCGCGCCTTTGAGTGAGTCGATCTTCTGCCATTTTCCAAACAGAGGACTGTTGGCCATCTGCAAGCACTGCGCCGTCAGGGATTTGTCCTGCGAAATCATGCTTGTGACTTCATGCATGTCCATCTGTTCGGCAGGACGCTGTAGATATCGCAGAAGAGGAGCCAGCACCGCCGGAATAGTTGGAATCTTCCGAAGGTCCTCAATACGAGACAACAACGATGCATTGGCGGCTGGTGCACTCATGGTTCCTGCTTTCCTGCCCGGCACCGGTCCGCTCGAACGTAGGCGGTAGCGCCGGGCAGATGGACTAGGCCAAAATCATTGCTTACCCCAAATAGCGATTCAGAGCGGCCAAGAAATAGATAGCCGTGCGGCAAGAGGCTCTTAAAGAAGTGTTCGATTACATGCCGCTTCGAGGCCAGATCGAAATAGATGAGCACGTTGCGGCAGAAGATGACGTCAAAATCCTTCATCAGCACTAACCGCCGCTCGTCGGAGAGATTGAGCCGGGCAAACTTGATGCAACTCCGCACAAATGGTTGCACCTGCAGATCCTCCCCGACGCGCATGAAATATTTCCGCTTATGGTAGTCGCTCAGGTATCGGGTGCTGTAGCTGCCGTAGATGCCCTTGCGAGCCTTTTCCAGTGACCGCCCATTCAAATCGGTGGCAAGAATTTCGAAATTCCAGCCGTTGAGAATATTTTTCGATTCTTCGTGAAGGATGATGCTGACTGTGTATGGTTCTTCTCCCGTGGAGCAGCCGGCGCTCCAGATGCGCAAAGGCCCCGCTGACGGCTCTCGTTTCGCTCCGAGGATCTTTCCGAGGACGACCTGTCGAAAAGCAGCCAACTGAGACGGGCTCCGAAAAAAGCAGGTCTCTCCGATCGTGATTTCGTCAAGCAGGGAGACGAGCTCCGCGTGACACGTGGGCGTCGCCGTGAGATGTTTCAGATATTGGCTCAGGCTCGCGACCTTGAGCTCCTTCATGCGGCGCCCGCAACGCTCTCGCAGCAACGCCAGTTTCGCGTCAGGATGAAAAATGCCAGCCGTCTGGTAAATCAGGTCCCGGACCAAAATAAGCTCCGGATGCGGCGGGCCTTCAACCGCAAATGCAGATTCGGCCGCTGCAACGGTCATTCCGTGACCTTCCTACCAGGAGTTCGACACGTTACTTACCCTGCTTACATCGGCGAGCAACGACGATGCCTTGAGGAGGGCGACGCCTCCCGGAAACAAACGGATTGCACCTTTCTTCACCGCACAGCTGCCGAGGGCTTCGAGGACGCGTAAGCAGTGAGTACATCGCTGCGAAGAACGTGTTCGCTCAAAATGACAACATCGACGCGGCGATTCTGGGCGCGGCCAGATTCGGTATCGTTCGAGGCTATTGGATGATATTCAGCGTATCCGGCGGCTGAAAGACGTTGCGGAGAAAAGTTGTAGTGCACGATCAGAAGACGCACCAGTTCAGTGGCACGCGCTGTTGAGAGCTCCCAGTTCGACGCCATTTGCGCCGTATGAATCGGAACGTTGTCGGTGTGTCCCTCGATCCGCATACGGCAGGTGCGCATCGCAAGGATCGACGCGATCCGATCGACTGCGGGCATGGCGGAAGGGCGTAGCGTAGCAGAACCACTCTCAAAGAATCCAAACTCGCGAAGGCTGATGACCAACCCTTCGGTTTCTCGATGCAGACTCACGGCGTGCATCTTGATTTCGCGCTGCAACGCCTGCTGCAACTCGGCTTGCAGCGTCGTCAGGTTTGCCTCTTCGGCGGCCGCTGCAGCCCCTGTCAGTGTGTCAAGCGGAGGCGCGGAAACACGACCGAGTTCATTGTTGTGCTTCGCATTCTCGATGGCTTGCACCGTGTCGAATGGCATCGGTTCAGAAACAGCCAGGGGCACTTTCGTATTGGAGTCTGGAAAAACTCCGAGCTCCTGAAAAGCAACCTGGATCGCCAGCGCCAGCCGCCCCACTTTGCGCTGGTCCACTTGCGCTGAAGCATATAGAACCACGAAGAAAGCAAACAACAGCGTAATGAAGTCGGCGTAAGATACCAGCCAGCGCTCGTGATTCGGATGCTTGCGCGAGTGTCTTCTGCGGATCAAGAGGAACTCTCTCCGGTAGACACCTGGGTAGCGTTCTCGGAATCAACCAGAAAACTCAACAGTTTGGTTTCGAGCATGTGTGGATTCATGCCTTCAAGAATCGAAGCAACACCCTCCAGCGTCATCTCGCGCGTGATCTGTTCTTCCCGGATGCGCAGCTTCATCTTGCCGGAAACCGGTAGGTAGATGAGATTCGCGGAGCCGACACCATAGATGGTCGCGACGAAAGCGACGGCGATGCCGCGGCCGACTTCATCAATTTTGTCGAGATGTTGCATCACTTGAATCAGCCCGAGCACGGCCCCGATGATCCCAATCGTTGGAGCGAACCCGCCCGCGGACTCGAACACCTGCGGAACCTGCTCTTCGTACTCCGCCTGGTTATTCAATTCGAGCTCCATGATCTTGCGCAGTTCGTCGGGCTCCGTGCCATCGACTGCAAGTGTCAGCGATTTCCGCAGGAATGGATCCTCAATCTCGGGCAAATCGGAATCGAGCGAAACGATTCCTTCCCGTCGCGCCTTCTGCGCAAACTTCACCAACCGCCGGATCGTGGCTTCCGGATTGTGGCCGCGATCGAAGAAAACAGATCGCAGCCTTCGCACCGCCTGCAGCACAACTGGTAAGGGAAACTGCAGCATCACCGCTCCCAGCGTGCCGCCGAACACGATCATGGCTGCAGTCGGCTGCAGGATCTGACGCAGATTCCCACCTTCCAGCAGCAGCCCCGCAAGGATGCCTCCAATCGCCAGAACAATTCCCGTTAGGCTCGACTTATCCACGCTCACCTCTTTCGTTCATCGCCTGGGGATTCGGGCAGCCTCGGGACGACACCGTGTAGCGAAGATGGATCCCATGCGGACGACAGATCCTCAAGCACCGCGCGGCGGAAGGCAACGATCCGCGCGATCACTTCCCCTGGCTTTTCCAGCACAACAATCTTTTCGCCCGTCAGCAGCGTGACGGTTGTGTCCGGGGATTGTTCGACAAACTTGATCAGGTCCGAATTCACGATCAAGGCTTTGCTGTTTAAACGCGTTAGCTGAATCATCGCCAACCTCTTGCCGCACTGACACCAAATGGAAGCGCGCATGGCGTATCTAGTCCCCATATCGGCGGCGGAACAGGATCACTGAGATCGAAATGCCACAGGGCATTACTCCCGGGTTACGACCGGACGGCCAAGATCGGAAGAGTGGCTAAAGAGGAATTTGACCTTGCCGATGAACAGGACAGGAAATTCGGGGTTCCGCGAGCGGCAAGAGTAAAGGAGCTTCGCAGAACATCCTAAGAAGGATCTTAGGGAACCGAACAAACTTCAGAAGAAGGAGAGGCTCACAATGCCTATTGGAATCCTGAACAACATCGCATCTCTATCGGCAGAGAACCAGCTGTCCATCACAAACAGCAACCTGCAGAGCACCCTGTATCAGCTGTCTTCGGGCTCTCGCATCAACAGCGGCGCAGACGATGCCGCCGGCCTGGCCATTGCCAACGGCTTACAGGCCAACATTACGGCGCTGTCACAGTCGGCGCGTAACGCGAACGACGGCGTGGGAATGCTGCAAGTGGCCGACGGAGCATTGTCACAGGTCACCACGCTGCTCAACCGCGCTGTAACTCTGGCGACGGAATCGTCGACGGGCACGGTGTCGGACGCCCAGCGGCAAGCGCTGCAGTCCGAGTTTGCGCAGATCAAGGCAGAAATCGACCGCATCGGCAAGAACACCACCTACAACGGATCACAAGTATTCGCAGGCGGCCAGACCAACTTCAACCAGGTGGTCGGAGCGGCCGCAGACGGTGCCGGTATGACCACGTCGGCAACGGGCAACGTAACCTTGAAAGTATGGGACAACACGGCAGGCGCGTACGGAGCGGTGCAGACGTTCGATGCCACTACCAGTGACGCGACGACTGGCACTGTCGCCGGATTGATCGAGAATATCAACAACTCGGGTAGCGGGTTGCTTGCGACTCTCGACAGCACCGGCAACCTGATGATCACTGATTCGCAGAATCGGGGATCTGCCGCGGGCAGCGCTCTCGCCGACGGTGGCGCGACGACACTGAAAATCGGTTCCGATGCCGCGGCCGAAACGATGGCCAGCACCAGCACCAGCAGCAGCATGAGCGTTTACCTGAGCGACTCGACTACGGCGGGCAGCAGTTCGATTGCCGTGAACATGGGTCAGTTCGACAGCGGCAACATGAATGGCATCAGTCTGTCGAATGACGATCTGAGCACCCAGGGAACTGCGAAAACGGCGTTGACCGATATCAACAACGCGATCGCGCAGGTTGCGGCTCTTCGCGGCCAGCTCGGAGCGAGCGTCAACCGGCTGCAGAGCGCCAGCAACGTCATCAGCAATCAGGTCCAGAACCTGACCTCAGCCGAGAACGGCATTGTCGCCGCCGACATCCCGACCGCGGTCGCTAACATGACCAAGTACTCGATCCTGGAACAGACGGGCATCTCCTCTCTGGCCCAGGCCAACCAGCAGCAACAGCTTGTCCTGAAACTGTTGCAATAATTCAGAACTTGAAGGAGGCGGGCGACCGCCTCCTTTTCTTTTATGGAGCTCGCCATGAGTATCAATCCAGTACCCGGAACGGGCCCAAGCGAGCAAGCCGTGTTCGTCAGCCCCGCTGCCAGAGCGGCTTCTTCTGGCGCAACGCAATCTCACACGGCCGCTGCTCCTCCCGATTCGGGAACACAACCAAAATCAGAGACTCAAACCTCACATGACCCTTCGGCAGCACGCGAAATGTCCCAAGATGAAGTCTGCGTGCAGCGGGATAGTGGCTTGAATGGGCAGATTGTAATCCGGTATCTCGATTCCGAGGGAAACCTGATTCTGCAGATTCCGAGCTCGCAAGTACTGGGCTTAGCAAAAGCCATTGAGCAGGCATTAGAAGATGGAGTTCAGCCCGCAAAACCTGAACGTTCGGGCTCCCGGCCCGCAGAGGGAGGCAAATCCTGATGGGTATCAGCTTAAATCCGGCAAGTTTGCTAAGCGGTCAAGGATTGGATGTCAGCACCGTTGTAAGCCAGATCATCAGCCAGGAAAGTGGACAACTGACGCAGTGGCAAAGCCAGCAAACTACGCTGGAACAGCAGGCGGCGTTGATCAACGGTATCAACAACGATCTCAACAACCTTGCCACCGCCGTTTCCGCCCTGTCGGATCCTCTTGGGGTGCTGGCGGCGCAGTCAGCAACTTCCTCAGATACCGGCGTTCTAACGGCAAACGCCCAGACGAATGCGGCTGCCGCCACCCACAGCATTATCGTGAGCAATCTGGCCAGCGCCGGTGTGGTTTATACCAATACCGTAAGCGGCGGCGCGAATGTGTCCATCCTGCCCTCCGGCAGCCAGAGTGGCGATCTCAAGCTGCAGATCGGCGGAGCCGGCGGAACAACGGCTGACATTCCGATCACCGCAGGAAGCAACGACACTTTGACATCGCTGGCCAATTCCATCAATCAGCTCAGCACGCAAAATAATTGGGGAATCAATGCCAGCGTCATTACCGATGCGAACGGCGCCCGACTAGCAATTTCCAGTGCCGCTACGGGAACACCCGGGGCATTGGCCATTGCGAATAACTCGACCGTTCTGGATTTCAATCCGCCGAGCGGTGGAACCAACGCCTCGCTCACGATCGACGGAATTCCCTATTCGAGCACCACCAACACGATCAGCGGCGCGATTTCCGGCGTTACCTTGAATCTCGGCAGCGCCTCTCCCGGAGAAACGGTTCAGGTCACGGTCGGTCCCGACGTATCGCAGGCAACGACCGCGATCAACAATTTCGTGAATGCCTACAATACCGTCATCAAAGATATCAACCAGCAGTATGCTGTGGATCCCGCATCGGACTCTCAAGGTCCGCTTGCCGCAGATACCGCCCTCCGCAGCCTGCAGTCTAGCTTGTTGAACGACGTTACTTACTCCGTCAGTGGCAATAGCGGTCTAGTGAATCTGGCGTCCCTGGGCATCAATATGAACGACGATGGGACGCTTACTGTTGGGGCGAATCCCAGCGGACAAACCCTGAGTCAGGTCATCACGGCTAACCCCGGAGCTTTCCAGCAATTTTTTCAGAACGCCACGTCCACCGGATTCGCCAACAACTTCCATAGTGATCTCACGAACCTGACGGATCCTACGCTCGGCCTGCTCAATGTCGATCTGGCGCAAAACAAGACGGGCCAGCAGAATCTCGCGGACGATATCAACAATTTCCAGACCCAGCTGACCGCTCAACAGCAGCAGTTGACCGATGAATTCAGCCAGGTAAACGCATCCCTGCAGTCCTATCCGCTCCTGCTGCAGCAGGTAACAGAAACTCTTGCAACCATGGGTACGGGCGATAGCAGCAGTGGCACTTCAAGCCCAACGCTCACCTCAGGACTGTAATGTGAATCCCAGCTTGTCGTATCGCGAAGCAGCAGTAGCAGGAGCCAGCCCCGTGCGGCTCGTGATTCTGCTTTATGAACAGGCCATTGAAGACCTGCGCCGCGCCCTTGCAGCAAACGCCAAGTGCGACATTGAGGGCCGGACCCGCGAACTCAACCACGCCCTCCTCGTGATCGGTCACCTGCAGGCGACACTGGACCACAACCAGGGCGGCAAGGCGGCGGAGAACCTCGTCCGCTTCTACGACCAGGTCCGATCAAAGCTCGTAGAAGCACAGTGCCAGCAGTCCGCAGCCGGAATCGAGCAGCAGATTTCGCACCTCGTGCAGGTGCGGGATGCCTGGTGCGCCGTGGAAAAAGACCTCGCACCCGCCCCCAACGAACCCAACGTTCCATCGCAACGGGAAGGTAGAGTGGAATGGAAAGCCTAATGCCGTTCGAGTCACAGCAGCAGATTGCTCACAATCTTCACGAATCCACCAATACCATCCGGCGCGTGCTGGATGACCTTCTTCCGACATCGTCCGCAAATCCCCCCAAAGTCGCCACCCCACAGCAAATGTCCAACCTGCTTTCGCACTTGATGTATGCCGGGCAGCGGCTCCGCGCTTTGCCAGCACAACGGGATGGAAGCCTTGAGCAGGAGATCTGCGAGTACCGCCACGAAGTGGAACGCCTGCGTTCGCTGCTCCCAGCCATTCAGGCATCTCTGCTCGCCGAACGTGCTCGCCTCGAACACGAACGTGAGCGTCTCAACGGCGCCGCGGCCTGGGCGCAAGCCTCACTTCAGACACTTGCGAAGTAAACCTCGCAGGTCCGTCCGCTGCTTGATCCGATCGCTACTTGATGAAGTTAAACAGATTGGTCTGCTGAGTCTGCGCAATCGCTTCAAGCGTAGCCTGACGTGACGTCTGCGCACTCACCAGGTCGCTCACAACTTTCGCCAGGTCGGTTCCTGCAATCGTGTTCTGCTGCTGGGCCAGCTGCGTGGTTTCGCTGTTCAAGAACGTCTGCTGGGAGTTGAGTTGGTTCACGGCATTGCCATAGAACACGCGCTGCGCGCTGATGTGATTGTAAGAGTCGCTCACCTCTGAGACGGCGGTGTCAATGTTCGTTCCCGATTGCAAACTGGTGACAAGATCCTGGATCGCCTGGAACATATCGGTGCCATTGCCGGAGAACAGCTGAGAGCCAGGCAAGTTGGATTCGACCGCCAGGTGATTGCCGATCGTGACCTGGTTCACCGTGGAGTTTCCCTCATAGCGCACGCCCGATGGGCTGGTGGAGTCGACAACATACGGGGCCGCTTGTGTGGCTGTGCCCGCGAAGACAAACTTCCCCTGATACGAAAGATTGGCAAGGTTCACCAGATCGGATTGAATGCCTTGCACCTCGCTGGCGATCGCGGCACGGTCGGAATCATTGAGCGTGCCGTTGGCGCCCTCCGTTCCCAGGCTGATGGCGCGTTGCAAGGAAGTGATCACCGAGTTCAAAGCGGAGTCGGCATTTTGCAGTTCGCCGGCCACTCCACTCGCGCTGCGGAGAAACTGGTCCGCTTCTGCTGTCTGGCCTACATTCCGCACTAGCATCGCGGCGCCGGCGGGATTGTCGGACGGCGTGTTGATCGTTTGCCCGGATGATATCTGCTCCAGGTCTGTGTTGATCAGCTGCTGCGTCTGGGAAACAGCGGAAAGCAGGTCGGGAAGCGGATTGGGATTCACTCGCATAAGTTTATGAGGACTTCATGTTGATTACGGTCTCGAGCATGCTGTTGATGGTGCTGACCACCTGCGCCGATGCCGCATAGGCCTGTTGATAGCGCATCAGGTTCGCTGCCTCTTCATCCAGAGAAACGCCGGACACTGAAGAGCGCTGGTCATTGAGCTGTTGCAGAACGAGATTAGACGCACTCTGCTCTGCGTTCGCATTCGAGGCAGCATTCCCCACATTGAATACAATGCCCGAGTAATAATCCGTGGGGCTTTGCCCGTTGATCACCGCCTGGTTCCGCAGCGCATACATGGCCTCGATGTTGCCATTGCTGCCTTGCGTGCCGTCGGAACTGGCCGCTACCAGTGCAGGATCTGTGATCGCGACTGATAGAGAGGAAGCGGCTCCGGCGCCCGACGCGGGCGGCGCGTTGAAAAGACTCACTCCGGCGCTTCCGTTCAAGTCGTAGCCGGCAGTCTGCACGCCATTGACCGCGTTCGCAAAACCCGCCGCCAGAGTGTCAAGTTGACTTTGAATTCCGGGAAGTTGCTGATCGCGTGCCTGGATCAAACCACCGAGTTGACCGGAAATGATCGTCGAGGTGATGTCCTGCCCCTGCGCAAAAACGTGATGCACCCCCGAGGAATCTATTTGGGTGGAAAGACCGAAGCTCTGTTGGCCGGCTACCAGGGCGGTTCCATTGGCAGTCGTCAGCGTAATCGTGTTGTCGGTTGGAATGACTGAAACGTCGACCAGCACCGAGAGTTGATCGATCAGTTGCGTGCGCTGGTCGAGAAAGGTTCCAGCACTCTGGCCGGCGTTTTGGAGCCGGCTTATCTGCGTATTCAGCTGGGCGATTTGGGACGTCAGCTGGTTGATCTGGCTGACGGTCTGCTCAACGCTTCCATCCAGATTGTTACGCTGCGAAGCCAGATTGTTCGATGCAACATTGAAAGCCGCAGCAACATTGCCCGCCGCAGTAAGAACGCCCTGACGCAGCGACAGGTCCGCCGGACTGGTCGAGAGTTGGTTGACGCTATCGAAGAAATTCGAGATCGCCGTGCCAATATCGCCGCTGGTGCTGGTAAAGCTGGTTTGCGCCTCCGTCAGCGCCGAAACCAGCGCGCCCAACTGGCCCTGTGTCTGCGTCTCCTGTTGAATCTGCGATTCGAGAATGGGATCGCGCATGCTGGCGATCGATTGCAGATCCACTCCTGTGCCCAGCGTAAGTTGCCCCATGACCACGGGATCTTTGGTCACCAATACCGGAACTTCCCGCGTGTAGCCGGGAGTGTTCACATTCGCGACGTTGTTGGTCGTGGCCTCAAGCGCTCCCTGTTCGGCCGAAAGTCCGCTGAGCGCCGTGGCGAGACTGGATGTAAGGCTCGACATGGAATCAGACCTCCTTGTGTAACACAGCACGACGCGGCTCTCCGGCACCGGGCCGCGGTACGTAAGTCCCTTCCGCTCCAGCCAACAGATTCGACAGTACGCGCAGCGATCGTTGCGCCCGGCGCAAAAGTCCCAGTTGCACTCGGCAAAGATGAATTACCCTCGAGCAACCCGCTTGCGGCGTGTTCCCGCCGAGGGTCAAATCGTCGAGGGATTCAGCAAGAACTTGGCTCAACGACGCCTGAAGCGCCGTCTGTTCCTCCAACTTCTCCAGATCGAGGAGCAAGAGCGCTTGCTGTCCAGCGTGCAGACTCCACTCCAATTGGGAGATCAGCTCAGGGAGGTCCGGCCGAATTTCGGCGCGCTTTGTGTGGTCAGAGTCTGAAGAAAAATCAGTCATCGATTCACGCCAGCGAGTCGAGTTGATGCTCCGGGGTTTCAACCGGTACCTCTGGGTCAGAGTTCGACGCTTGCTCAGTAGCCCTTCGGCGGCGTGATCTGCGATACCGAGGCCACGACGTATCCTGAGCTTCCGGGCCAGACGGCTCCAGGGCTGCCGCCGCAGCATTCACCATCGGGCTTCCGCTCTCGGCCATGACGCTTACGCCGCTCTAATCAATCTCAACCCTGCCGCCGCAGCTCAGGCCGTCCGGCTCAGAAACATCTCCGACATCATTCCCTGTGCGGTGTTGGCTGCGTCCAGCCGGTATTGACCGCTCTGCACCGCTTCCCGCAATGCGTTAATCTTGGCCTCGCGAACTTCCGGCAACTGCGACGCTTGTGCCGCCAATGCCTGCACCTGAATGTGTGCGCCAGACAGCTGTGCCTGGTCTGCCTGGGGCTCAACCCTCGCAGAAGAGTTATTCGCCTGACTCGTTTGCTTGTCGCGACCCGTTTCTGGGGTTTGTTGCGTCCCGAAATATGGATTGATTCTCATCTCAACTCCTCCCCCTGAATCACCCTTGCAATTCAACTATCGGTCGCGCCTTAAATTACTTTAATTCTCGGACTCCCTGCCCTTTCTCTCTCGATCCCTACAACCTCTTATCTCACTCATCGGCATCAAGGATTGAAACTTTAGGCCGATGCTTCTGCAAAGCGCTTGCTTTTAAATGGGTTAGTCCAATTACCTCTTTTCCCGATGGAGATTACTTGCGGGTGCACTTGCAGCTGCGCGTTCTTCGGGCACAATCGCGGCGACTGACCACTGCCCCCGCCCTAGCAATACGCCGGTCATATAATCGGTAGCGGATGAGCTTCTCGCATCGACTCTTATACGCAGTTTTCCTTCTGGCACTCTTAGCCAGTCTCGTCTTCTCGCAGGAGCCCAAGGCGACTCAGGACTCTTTCGCCGCGCACCTGCAGAAGGCAAAGCAGTACCTCGACCAAAAGCGCCCCGATCTCGCCATTCCCGAATTGCAGGCTGCTGCGGCCATGGAGCCCGATAATTTTGAGACGCAAGGAAACCTGGGCGTCCTCTTATATTTCCAGGGCAAGACCACCGACGCGATTCCCCATCTCCGTGCTGCCGTAAACGCTCAGCCGGGCCTGGGCAAAATTCAGGGTCTCCTCGGACTCGCGGAAGTTCGCACCCAGGACTTTCAACAGGGACGCAAGGACCTCGAAGCAGCCTTTCCCCTGATCGCGGAACCAAAATTCAAAATTGAAGTCGGATTAGAACTCGCCAGCTTGCAGACGCAAGCCGGCGATCTGGACCAGGCAAGCACCGTCGTGACCCAATTGCGCAAGGTCGCACCCGACGACCCTGAGGTCCTTTACGCCGCCTACCGGACTTATTCCGATCTGATGGGAGAGTCCATGCTCGCGCTATCGATCGCCGCGCCCGATTCAGCGCAGATGCATCAAATTTTGGCGCACGAACAAAATCGGCAGGGCAACGCGGCAGGTGCGATCGAACAGCTGCGCAAAGCTCTGACGATCAATCCACATCTTCCGGGAGCCCACTTCGAACTCGCAGAGCTCCTTCGTTTCTCCCAAGACAACACGATGAAGAAACAGGCTGAGTCGGAATATCGAGCGGCGCTGAAGGACAATCCCCAGGACGAGAAGGCAATCCTCCGCCTTGCCGAACTCGACGCACAAAAAGGAGACATTCCGGAGTCTTTCAAGGGATATACCAGAGCCGTTGAGCTACAGCCCTCCGACGCTGATGCGAAGCTAGGGCTTGCCAAAACCCTGATCGCCATGAACGAGAACGACAAGGCGCTGAAGCTTTTGGAAGAAACGGTGCAACTGGACCCCACAAATGCGACGGCTCACTACCGCCTGGGTTCCATGTACCGCGAGATGGGCCGTACCGACGATTCCAGGAAACAGATTGAGCTGTATAAGAAGTACAAAGATATGAAAGCGAAGTTGCAGGCGCTCTACAAGGAACTGCAGATCCAGCCCAAAGAAGCCAGCGCGGATGAGCCCGAGCAAAAATAATCTTAGAGAGCGGCCCGGCTTCAGAAGTGTTTGCCTGCTGATAACCGCTTTCTGCCTCGCGTTAGCGATGTTCTCCACAACAGCCTCGGCGCAGATGGGCACTGCCACTCCCCTTTCGCCGAAAGAACGCGCCAAAGCCGAAGAAGAGAAGAAAGCAACAGGACAACTCCCGAATTATCCGCAACTGGTGGATATCACTGCGTCAACGGGCATCCATTTCGAGCACATATCCAGCCCTGAAGCCCGCTACATCCCGGAATCGATGAGCGGCGGAGTCGCGCTGATCGACTACGACCGCGACGGCTGGCCCGACATTTACTTCACCAACGCCCAGACCGTGGACATGGCGCTCCACAATCAGAAGAGCCGGAGCGCTCTTTATCACAACAATCACGATGGAACATTTACAGACGTTACCGACAAAGCTGGCGTCGGCTACCCCTGCTGGGCTTTCGGCGCGTCCGTCGGAGATTACGACAACGATGGCTGGCCCGATTTAATCGTGAGTTGCCTGCAAGGAGTTGTCCTTTATCACAACAACGGAGACGGCACGTTCACCGACGCAACCAAAGCCAGTGGTCTGGCCAGCGATTCTGGCTGGACCACCGGCGCGACCTTCGGCGATTACGACAACGACGGCTACGTCGATTTATTTGTCTCTCACTACGTCGATTTCCATCTCGATGATCTCCCGGTCTTCGGATCGAGCAAATCCTGCAAATATCTGGGTCTCGACGTGCAGTGTGGCCCGCGCGGATTGAAAGGACTGCCCGACCGTCTGTATCACAACAATGGCGATGGGACATTCACCGACGTCTCGAGGAAGGCCGGTGTGGATGATCCCGAGCGCCGTTACGGCCTGACCGCGATCTGGACCGACTTCAACAATGACGGCAAGCTGGATCTGTTCGTCACCAATGACAGCCAGGCAAACTATCTGTATCAAGGCGACGGAAAGGGCAAGTTCGACGATGTCGCACTCATCTCGGGTGTGTCGGCCAACGAAGACGGACTCGAGCAAGCCAACATGGGTGTCGCTCTCGGCGATTTCCTGCATACCGGACGCCTCTCGCTGCTCTTGTCACACTTCGATATCGAGTACGCCGCACTCTACCGCAATGACGGCGCCATGAACTTCTCGGACACCTCGATCGCGTCTGGCATCGCGCGCGGCACCCAGGGCTATGTCGGATGGGGAGACGCCTTCGTCGATTTCGATAACGACGGCTGGCTCGATTTTTTCCTGGTGAACGGTCACGTCTATCCTCAAGTCGATACCCTGCATCGCTCCACCGGCTATCGCGAACCGAAGTCTCTGTTCCTCAATCAGCACGATGGAACTTTTCAAAATGTGAGTCGCCGAGTCGGACAGGCCCTACAGGAGCAGCAGGTTAGCCGCGGCCTAGCGATTGGCGACTTATTTAATGACGGACACCTCGAAGCCGTTGTGGAGAATCTGGTGGGCGGGCCGATGATTCTGCGGCCGGAAGGCGGTCCGAAGAACCATTGGATCAGCTTTCAACTCGAAGGCACAAAGTGCAACCGCCTCGCTCTGAATGCACGCGTCCGCGCGGTTGCCGGAGATCTGGTTCAACTTGGCGAAGTACTAGGCGGCGCAAGCTATCTTTCGCAGCATGATTTGCGCTTACACTTCGGCCTTGGCAATCACGCCCGACTCGATCAGGCGGAAGTCCTTTGGCCAGACGGCAAGCGCGAAGTGCTTTCAAACCTCGCGGCTGACATGTTCTATGTGATACGTGAAGGCGAGGGCGTGGTCGCAACCAAAGCCGCGGAAACACCGAAGCTTCCATGAGCTCTAAGAATTTGTCACCACGAGTCGCGAAGCGACGAAGGAGGAATCTGCTGCTCGTCGGCAGCACCGCACTGTCGGCGTTCCTCGCCATCATTACGCCCGCTGCCGCGCAGACTACTCATCCCACTGACTCCGAGATGATGCGCCAGGTTCGTCAAGCCGTAAGCCTCGCCGAACATGGAGATCAACAGCAGGCGATGACCATCGCGCAGCAGTTGCTGGCGCGCGATCCAAAGTTCGTCCCCGCGCTAAAACTCAAAGCGATGCTGCTGGAAGAATCCGGCCAGAACACCCAGGCTGCAGCCGCGTATGAAGACGCGCTGAACCTGGCGCCAAAGGATCCCGACCTCCTGCTGAAAACTGGCATCTACAAACTCACCTCACGTGATGTCTCGCAGGCCATCAGACTCCTGCTACGCTGCACGAAACTCAGCCCCGCCGATGCTGATGCTCATTACTACCTCGCTCAGGCCTACCACCTCAACAACCAGGACGACCTCGCATTAGCGGCAATCCATCAGAGCGAGAAACTCGATCCTAAGAATCCATCAGTCTGGCAGAAATACGGCGAACTTCTGTGCAGCACCGGAGACTGTGCCGGAGGCCTTCGTTGGCTCACGAGGGCGCAACAAGCCGACGCAACCCTTCCGCGTCTTGATTACGACATAGCCGTCGCCAACTTCCAACTGATGGACCTTCCTGGAACAATTGAGCACGCAAGTCGCGCCCTTCAAGCCCATCCGGACGATTTGAAGGCGCTACGCCTGCTCGCCACAGCGAACGTAAAACTCGCCCGCTGGCAGGAAGCCGACGCGGCGTTCAATAAGTTCCTCACGTTCGAGCCCGGCGACCTTGAAGCATTGCTCGGTGCAGGTCAGTGCGAAGTGGAGTTGAAAAACTACTCCATCGCAATCGAGAAACTGCAGTCGGCCCTGCGGCTCGATCCCACCCGGCTGCTCGCCCATTTCTATCTCTCGCGCGCCTACGCCGCCATGGGCCGCGACGACGATGCCCAGCACGAGGCCGCTCTTCATCAGTTGATGATGGAACAGGCCACGTTCGTTCGCTCCACGGCTAACGAGCAGCGCGAGAACGCCATCAAGCCTCAAGTGCAGAAAATGCTCGCCGAGCAAAAAGAAGACGCCGCGCTCCATCTGTATCAGGAAAATTTCAAGGGAAGCACCGCGACGCTCGCAGACGCCTACGTATTCATTGGTAAGCTTTATCTTTTCTCGGGCAAAACCGAAGACGGTTTGCGCTGCCTGCATCACGCGCTGAAAATTCAGCCGAACGTCCGCGGCGCCCACACTTATGAAGGAATCCTCGCTCTGAAAGACGGCGATTTCCCCCGCGCCGAAAGCGAATTTCAGGCAGAACTCGCCAGCGATCCGAGCTACCAGCTGGCAATTGCGGAAATGGGCGAAGTCCGCTACCACCAGGGACGCTGGGCCGATGCCGCCGACCTGCTCTCAAAGTCAAAGACCACGACCCCGGAACTGCTCTACATGCTCTGCGACTCCTACTTTCGCCTGGGAAAAACCTCAGACGCCAACCTCAACGCCGAAGCCATGGCTGCTTATTCGCGGAACAAGCCCGCTGTGATGCAAGGCCTGTTGGAATTGCTGAGGCGAAATGGGCAGTCCGATTTGGCGAAGCGTCTTGGTTCTTGAACACTTCTAAAGCGCGATATCACTGATACCCTTGATTCTCCGGGCGAACACTTTGGTAACGTGACCTGCGTGCCACCCACGCCAGAGCCATTTTCAATCTCTCGTTTCTGCCGCAAACTGGTCTCGTTATGGCGGAACAACCAACAGCCAAAAAAGACACTCTGAAGATAGAGAAGGTTTCGCTCCTCGTATTGACCCTCTGCATCGTCGCCCTCGTGTATGTTCTGGTAGCAAAGCCTTTCTAGCAGCCATCTGTCGCCGACTGGAACAGTTCGCTGCACCCGCCTTTACGGTTCACCTGCGACCTTGAAAATCTGGAACTCGCGAATCCGCGCCTCGCCCACTGACGACAGAATATTGAGCCGCACCCTCTGCGCACTCACTGCCGGAAATTCATCAATCTTCTTGTGCCCAATCGCCTGCCCGCTCGCCACACTCACCCATTTACCATCTTTGAAAACTTCGATCGCGTACTTCTCCACTCTCTGTCCTTCATTGATCCATTCCATTACGAGCGCACGATCGAACGTAATCGGATTGGGGAAGTCGGCCTCGATCACGGCGTGACTCGATCCCACAGCCGCTGACCAGAACGTATCCGGATCACCATCGAGCGCCAGCGCCGCCTCACCGCCTGGCGATCGCCGCCTCATCAGGTTCTTTCCGTACCGCTCCCGAATGGCCGCTCCGAATTCTTCCAGCCTCTTCACGTCGGATTCCGGCAGCAATCCTCGACGATCCGGCGCCAGCCCTAGCATCAGCTGTCCGCCATGCCCCACAGTCTTGTCGTACGTATCCATCAACTCTTGCACACTCTTCAAACTCGCCTCATCGTTCGGATGCCAGAACCAGTGCAGCTTCCGGAGCGGCGTATCAGCCTCCGCCGGACGCCACCGCAAATATCCATGCCGGTCGATCACATTCCAGTTCTCTTCCGAGATCGTTCCATCCTCATTGCCCGCCCAACGAATATCGCCGTACTCGAACAGAGCCATATCCGCGAAAACCAGCGTGTTCGGCTGTGACATGCGAAGCTCTTCGACGTATCGCGGGAAGTTGTAAACATGTCCTCCGCTGCCCGCCCCATCCAGCCAGAATTCCACCAGCGGCCCATAATGCTGCGCGAGTTCGTCGAGCTCAGCTGTGTAGTACTTGTCATACTCCACGGAATTCGCATAGCGCGGCTCATGACGATCCCAAGGCGAAAGATAGACGCCGAATTTCAATCCATACTTCCGCGCCGCCTCTTCCACCCGCCGCACCACGTCGCCCTTCCCGTTCTCCCAAGGACTGCTCTTCACGCTGTACGATGTCTGCTCCGTCGGCCACAGGCAAAACCCATCATGATGCTTCGCCACAAACACCACATAGTTGATCCCCGCAGCCCGGATCGCCTTCATCCACTGCTCCGGATCAAACGCCGTGGGATTGAAAACTCTTGGATCTGCCGATCCATCGCCCCACTCCTGATCAAGAAATGTGTTCGGACCAAAGTGAATAATCGCGCCCATCTCCATGTCCTGCCACGCAACCTGCTGTGGCGAAGGTTTCATATCAACGGCATTCTGCGACGATAACGGAACTCCGATCGCGAAGAAGATCGGCAAGTAAATAGGCCTCAGTTTTGCAAACATGGCGAAAGAATAGCATTAGCTTCCACTTGCGGAAGACGGGCCTCGTGAACGCAATCTCCAAAATTGTGAGATCCTGAAGCCCAAAGCCCGAAGCCGGCAGCCGGATGTTACACTTTCCCTTCACCCATCCTTGGCGCTTGCCGGAGTTCGTTCCAAAATGTCTGACACTCAAGTGACCGCCCGGACACGTGTCGTCCGCGAGCCCCAACGTGCCGTCTACGACCGCGAAGAGGTCTACCGCATCCTCGATGAAGCCTTCCTATGTCACGTCGGATTTTCAGTAGACGGCCAGCCTTTTGTAATTCCAACTTCCTATGGCCGCAAAGACGCGAATCTCTATATCCATGGTTCCGCGGCCAGCCGCATGCTCCGTCAGATGAAAGAAGGCGTTCCTGTCTGCGTCACCGTCACCCTGCTCGACGGACTCGTCCTCGCCCGCTCCGTCTTCAATCACTCGATGAACTACCGTTCCGTCGTGATCCTGGGAAAAGCAACCTTGGTCGAAGATTCAAAGGAAAAGCTGGAAGGCTTGCGTACTTTATCCGAGCACATCCTGCGCGGCCGCTGGGACGACTCCCGTCAACCCAACGAGCAGGAGTTGAAAGCCACATCGCTGTTGCGCCTTCCCATCGAAGAGTTCTCGGCAAAAGTCCGCACCGGCCCCCCGATCGACGACGCGGAAGATATGAACTTTCCCACCTGGGCCGGAGTCATCCCGCTGGAGATAAAAACCGGCGAACCGATCAATGATTCGCACCTCGATCCGGCGCGGCCAGTCCCGGATTACGCGAAGCATTATTCCCGGAAATAACTCGACCCAAAAAGATGAATTGTCATTCCGACGAGTCGCGCAGCGAAGACGGAGGAATCTGCTGTTCGCATGCAGAGCCGATGCGGCGGGCAAAGATAACAAAGTGCAAACAGGGTGAGTGATCTCGCATGCCCGAAAAGGAGTGAAGGGTTCGCGGCTCCCCAACCGTCGAGCCCTTCCACACCCGCTTGCGCCTGGGGTCACGGTGAGGCAAGCAATGTCTGCCCGATACGAGCCAGCCGGGTTCGCTATACGGCATGGCGCAGTTTTCGGCAGACTCTACATCTTTATCACCGATGGAACCGAGCTTCGGCGAACAACTGCACGAAAGTCAGAGCGAAGAACTTGGCGTATCTCATCGCGTCTCCTCAGAAGTTCGTCCCATCTAAAAGCGTAGAAATCATGCCGCGAAATGCGAGTGAGGTCCATAGAGAGAATCTGAAGCAATCTGAATTGATCTGAAGAATGATGCGAGATTATGCGGGGACTCCAGCGCCTGCCGGCCCCCTTGACACTGCCGAAATCCTCAGCCCAGAATTATCGAGCCACTCAAAGCAACTTATGCCGGAAAAGAAGGTTCGCTTCGGAGAATTCGAGCTCGATTTCGGACGCTACCAGCTTCTCTGCAAAGGGCACCCTGTCCGCCTCGAAGGCCTGCCCCTGCAATTGCTGATTTTTCTCGCCGAGAACCCTGGACAGCTTATTACCCGCGAGCAGATCGCCGAGAAACTCTGGGGAAATCACGTCTTCGTCGATGTCGAGCAGGGCATCAACACCGCCATTCGCAAAGTCCGCAAGGCGCTGAATGACGACTCAGCCCAGCCGCAACTTCTGCAAACGGTGGTAGGACGTGGCTACCGGTTTGTAGGCTTGGCCGACGAACCGCAAACTCCGGAGCCCGACCATATCGCCTTTTCCGCGGAAGAACTCGGGCGCGCCATCCGCGCCGCTGCCGGTCTCCACGAAGACGACAAGAAATCAAACTGATTCCACCAAAACGATCCCTTGGGCGCTTGTCATTCCGACCACGCGCGAAGCGAGGACGGAGGAATCTGCTGTCGCATGCAGCGCAGATGCTGCCAGGTGTAGAATCCAAAGTCCCATGAAAGCCATTCAAGTCAAGCATGTCGGTGGCCCCGAAGTGATGGAACTGATTGATCTGCCGGTTCCTGAACCCAAGGCGAACGAGGCAGTTGTCAAGCTCGCCGCGATCGGCGTGAATTTCATTGACGTATATCACCGCGAGGGACGATACAAGGCCGCTCTCCCTTTCATCCCCGGGCAGGAAGGTGCCGGTGTGGTCGTGGCCGTGGGCACGGATGTGAAGTCGCTGAAGAACGGCGACCGGGTTGCCTGGACGGCGACGCTCGGCTGCTATGCCGAATATGCCGCCGTCGCGGCTGAACGCCTGGTCTCAATCCCCCCTGGTGTGAGCGACCAGCAGGCTGCAGCAACCATGCTGCAAGGCATGACCGCACACTATCTCTCCCACGACTCCTATCCTCTGAAGAGTGGCGAGACAGCTCTTGTACACGCCGCGGCCGGTGGCGTCGGATTGCTCCTCACCCAGATGGCGCGCAACATCGGCGCTCGCGTGATCGCCACAGTTTCCACCGACGAGAAAGCCAAACTGGCGCGCGAAGCCGGCGCGGACGACGTCATTCTTTATACTCAGACGGATTTCGAGGCTGAAACGAAGAAGCTTACCGGCGGCAAGGGCATCGATGTTATCTACGACTCGGTCGGTAAGACCACTTTCGAGAAAGGCCTGAACCTGCTGCGTCCGCGCGGGATGATGGTTCTATTTGGAGGATCGAGCGGGCCGGTGCCTCCGTTTGATCCAATCATTCTGACGCAGAAGGGATCGCTGTTCCTGACGCGCCCTTCGCTGGGAAATTACATCGCGACGCGCGACGAATTGATGGCGCGTTCGAGCGCGGTCTTTGGCATGATCGCTTCTGGCAAGCTAAAGCTGCGGATCGAGCACACGTACCCGCTCGCGGAAGCCCAGCGCGCACACCGCGACCTGGAAGGCCGCAAAACGACGGGAAAACTGCTTTTGATCCCGTGATTTTGTTTGTCATCCTGAGCAGTCGAAGGACCCTGCGCTGCGTTTGCGGTGTCCGATATGCTTGCGAAATTGTCATCCACATGCGGAGTCGAAGGATCCCCATCAGATCCGCAGCAATGACCCGCGTAGATCTTTGAACGACATCCGAGATGAGACTCCGTCAAGGAAGAAAGAACACTCATGAAAGCGATTCGCGTGCAGCACATAGGTGGCCCGGAGGTAATGGAACTGGTCGACATTCCCGTTCCGCAGCCGAAAGGTTCTGAAGCTGTTGTGAGGGTCAATGTCGCCGGTGTGAATTCTATCGACGCGCAGTTTCGCGATGGCAGACTCCGCACTCCGCTGCCATTCATCCCCGGCCAGGAGGGAGCAGGCATCGTCACCGCGATCGGCCCGCAAGTAGGCGCCCTCAAAGTCGGCGATCGCGTGGCTTGGAGCGGAACGCTTGGGTCATACGCAGAGTACGTCGCCGCGCCCGAAGAACATCTGATTCCCATACCTGCCTCAATCAACGATGAGCAGGCAACCGCGGCGATGGTCCACGGCCTCACGGCGCATTACTTGGTGAACGACGCACACAAGTTAAAACCCGGAGAGACTGCACTGGTCCATGCGGCGGCGGGCGGCGTTGGATTGCTCCTCGTACAACTGGCGCATGCGGTTGGCGCGCGCGTGATCGGAACAGCATCGAGTGATGAAAAGGCGCAACTCGCGCGCGAAGCGGGCGCAGATGAAGTTATCGTCTTCACCAAACAGGATTTCGAGTCGGAGGTGAAGCGCCTCACCGCCGGCAAGGGCGTTGACGTCGTCTATGACGGAGTCGGCAAAGCAACCTTCGAAAAGAATCTAAATGTAATGCGGTTGCGTGGCATGCTCGTGCTCTATGGCATGTCGAGCGGCGCCGTGCCTCCTGTGGATCCCACGAAACTATCCGAAAAAGGATCGCTCTACATGGCGCGCACCACACTGGCGCACTTCACCGCAACTCGCGATGAGCTACTCTCGCGGACCTCGGATCTCTTTGGCCTGATTCGAGACGGCAAGCTTCACATGCGGATTGCCAGGAAATATCCATTGGTCGAGGCTGCGCAGGCCCACCGCGACATGGAATCTCGAGGCCTAAACGGAAAGCTGCTCCTCGTACCCTGAGATAGATCACTCGCTCCCGAATAATTTTGTCATTCCGACGACTCGCGGAGCGAGAACGGAGGAATCTGCCCTTGGCATGCAGCGCCGAGACCGTCAGCGAACACCAAAGCCCCCTGAACACGGCGCACGCCTGTCCCCTCTGCTACACTTTCAGCCCGAACAAGGAGCCATCATGGCAAAGACGGCCCAGACTTTCGCCAATCACACACGCTTCGATCCCCCATTTCATTTCTTTCTCATCCCGGTCTTCGGTTTTGGGGTGGTCTTCTCGCTGATTTTTTTCTTCGCTCATATTGAGCATAGAACCACATGGGAAAACGTACACGCATTCCTGATTGTGGTGCTCGCCTTTGCCCTTCTGATCCTGATGTTCAAAACCCGCCTCTACGCGCTAAAAGTTCAGGACCGAGTCATCCGTCTGGAAGAACGCCTGCGCCTCATGCAACTGCTGCCTGAACCTCTGCGCTCTCGCATTCCCGAATTGACCGAGGGCCAGCTTGTGGGTTTGCGCTTCGCCTCCGATGCCGAACTCCCCAAGCTCGCGGAACGCGCGTTGAACGAAAAGCTCTCCCGCCAAGACATCAAGAAGTCGATCCAGAACTGGCGCCCGGACTACTGGCGCGTGTAGTAATTTGATTCGAAAATTGTCGCACCTCGTCATTCCGAGGAGTCGCGAAGCCACGAACAAGGAATCCGCTGTCTGCCGGCAGCACCACCACGCTCGCGAGCAAACCAACTACGCTGCCGTCTTCACGCCAGCCCGCAGAAACGCGTCGAGCGACAACTGCAGCGTCCTCTGGATGCGGTCGTGTACTTCGACAAGATCGGGAATCACATTGCTGATATCAATCTGCAGCAGGTTCTGCTGCATGCAATCGGCAATCACTCGATGCAGAATTCGGGTCTCCTCCAGCAGCAGATCGCTCGTGTACCCTTGCTGCCTTCGTTTCTCCCCATGTCGATACGCGGCAGACCGTCGTCCCGCTCTGACCTTTTCCCAGTCGTCCATCGGTCTCACAAGTCCGTCCAGAACTCGCGGCAGGTCGTCGATGCGTTCCTCCCGAGGTAACGGGATCTTTCTGATCTCCGGATGACTCTCGACCGCTTTGTACCAGCTTTCAAGAATGTCTTCCCGGTGTTTCTCGATCACATGGTTCAGTCGTTCGGTGAGAACCGGCGCGTGTTTTCTCTGCCGCAGTAGGTTTTGCCGGATCACCTCGGCAACACTCTTCGGCTCAGCAGGCTTCACCAGAAAATCGTCCACCTGCTCGTGAATCGCCCGCAAAGCCGCCTGAAACGCCGGATATCCCGTCAGGATCAGCGTGACCGCCTGCGGTTGTACTCTCCTCATCGCGCTGACGATCGTGAATCCATCGCCTGCCTCACCGATGTTCAGGTCTGCGACCAGCGCGTCGAACTTCTCTGACGTAATCCGCGAGAGTGCCTCAGACACCGTCGCGCACGTGGTCACTTCAAATCCTTCCCCTGACAAGATCGCCGACCACATATCACGCAGCATCTGCTCATCGTCGACAAACAATACTCGAGTCTTATCCGTCATTCTCAATCACTCGGCCTGATACGATGCCTTGAGCGCGCCATTCTTTGCCGCAATTCGGCATGTAACACACGGGCACCATACCACCAGCATCTTTGTCATTCCGACGACTCGCGAAGCCAGGACGGAGGAATTCTGCGCTTGCCTCGCCACCAAGACAATGTAGCCGCATAGCCCGCGGTCCTTACGTTTTCCCTAAGGTTCTTCGCTGTGGGAAATACGCGCTCTCAGGCAGAAACCTTAGGCCGTTCGCGTGTCATCCCATGCACCATGAGACCTGAAGAACGCGAACGCATGTACGAGCTTTGCGCTCTGATCGAGAAAGAGAGGGACCACCACAAGTTTTTGCAGCTGATTAACGAGTTGAATGACCTCCTCGAGCGCAAAGAACAAACGCTGACCGACAACAAAAAGACAGCTCCTGCGGAGGGTAAAGCCCCTTAGCGGGTCGCCCTACTCCTATCCCTCGTTCGTATACCGGAATGGGTGCGCAAAAGTGTGCCAACGAAGGGTCAATTTTTATGTCTGGCTGATGGATTCTCCCGATGTAAGCTGCTCTCGAACATTGCTAGCTTTGCATCTATGCCACTGCTTTCAAGGAGTTATGGACTTCATTCCTCACCATTCGACCGGCTCAATTTGGCCCACCACGCCGTCGGGGAGGGAACGCATGGCCTCTTGGTCCGTGCTCATCGTTGACGACAGTGCCGTCATTCGCAAGGTCATTTGCGAACTCTTCACGCGGGAAGGCGATTTTGAAGTGTGCGGCGAGGCGGAGAACGGCCAGCAGGCCATCGAGATGGCTCAGGAACTTAAGCCTGCCCTGATCGTCACCGATCTATCCATGCCTGTGATGAACGGCCTCGATGAGACTCGAATCCTGCGCAGGCTTATGCCTGAGATTCCCATCATTCTCTATTCGGCTCACATCGATTCGTTCGTAGAGAAAGAAGCGCGCGCAGCTGGAGCGTCGGCCGTGGTTCCCAAGTCCGAAGCAGCGGCGCTCCTGATCGCACGCTCGCGCCAACTCCTGGAAGGCTGCGCCGCCTAACTATTTCGGTGTCCAGTCGGGAAAACCCAGTCGATCGCGTTTCAGCAAGCGCAGCGTCTCCACTGCCGTCGCCAGCAATTCTCTCTCCGCCTGGTTCGCGGCGTCTTTGATTGCGCCCTGGCCCAGTTCCTGCAGGCGAGTGAAGATCGCGACTTCCGCCGCGTGTACGCGGCTCAGCAACTTTTCCGGATCCGCTTCGCTTATTGCCGCTCGCACTTCAGACTGCCATGCGGGAAAACGCGCAGGCATAGAAAGTGGCACCGGATCATTCATCGAGAAGACTATTAACTGTCCTCATTTTAGCAGTTCCTGCCCTGACAAAAATCGCAGTGGTGCGACTGAAGCGCTTAACCGGTGGGATCCGGAAGGACTAATACTCCCTCAAAAGGCCCGCCAGTCGGCCAATCCGAGGCACCCATTCAATCGTTCTTCGACTTGAGAATTGAGTGGGTTTCCTTCGCCACCCAGGATTAGAACCCGCAACCCTTTCCGATCAACGGCGTGGGTGATGCCAAGCATCAGACAATCGAAACTGGCTCACGCAGTGCGGCGGCGATGCTCCCAATGACAAACGGGATTTGTGATTTGATGAGCCTCAAGATGACTGCTCTAGTGCCCAAAGTAACCTGAAAAGAATCGGATTGGCGATTGACCCCAGGACGGTTGGAAGGTACGATTTTTGGTAGAATTCACCCGACTTTAATAGTTGACTTTAGTTTAAGAGGCCTGCCGCTTTCTGTAGCCATCATGCGACCTTCTTTCCCATTTTTCCGGACTGCCTTTTTCGCCTCTTTTTTAATGGCGGTCTGTGGCTGCCAGTCCGCGCATAAGCCGGTCGCACAAAAAACGCCGCCCCCGCCAGCCCCAACTCAGCCAAAGCAGACGCCCGCTGCAAGTTCGGCTGCGGCCGTACAAGCTGCGCCGAACCAGCAAAAAGATGCGACCGCGCAAGTCCCTGCTGCAGAGCAGCCCGCTCCGCCGCCAGCTCCGCCCGCTCCCGACAAAGCCGGCGACCTGATCGCGCAAGCCGAGAGCCTCTACCAGTCTGGCCTCGCCGACTATCACGCTGGCAAAACCAACGACGCTCGCCAGGATTTCGATCGCGCCTTGAACTCCCTGCTCGAAAGCAATCTCGACATTCGCTCTGACGATCGCCTGGAAAAAGAATTCGACCGCATCGTCCAGGGTGTGAATGAGGTCTATCCCGGTGGCACTTCTGGTGAAACCGAGGCAGCCCAGGAACCCCAGCAGAAATCCGAACCGGCACCCATCGACGAATTGAACGGCCTCGCTCCATCCGCTGATGCCAAGACTCGCGCCAAGGCCGAAGCCGAAATCAAGAACACGCCCTCCGACCTGCCCCTGATGATGACCGACGAAGTCGCTGGCTTCATCAGCTATTTCTCGGGCCACGGACGCGGCGTCTTCGTGCGCGCTCTTGCCCGTTCCGGCCGCTATCGCGACATGATGCTGCCGATCCTCAAGAACGAAGGCATTCCGCAGGACCTGATCTATCTCGCGCAGGCTGAATCCGGATTCCATCCGCTCGCCGTCTCCCGCGTCGGCGCTCGCGGCATCTGGCAGTTCATGGCGTCTCGCGCCCGCGGATATGGCCTTCACCACAATATGTGGGTCGATGATCGTCAGGATCCCGAGAAATCGACCCGCGCCGCTGCCCGCCATCTAAAAGATCTCTATCAGCAGTTTGGCGACTGGTATTTGGCGATGGCCGCCTATGACTCCGGCCCTGGCACCGTTCAAGCTGCCGTGAAGCGTACTGGTTACGCCGATTTCTGGGAGCTCTACCACCGCAACGTTCTTCCCAAAGAGACCAAGAACTACGTTCCGATCATTCTTGCCGTGACCATCATGGCCAAGAATCCGTCACAGTACGGACTCGACGACATTGTGATGGAGAAGCCGGCTCAATACGACACGGTCACGATTGACTATCCGGTCGATCTTCGCCTGGTTGCGGAAACTGTGAACTCCACGGTGAGCGATCTGCAGGACTTGAACCCGAGCCTGCTCCGTATGACAACGCCACGAGAAGGTAAGTTCGACTTGCACCTGCCCATCGGGACCAAAGATCAGTATCAGACCGCAATTGCCACCATCCCGGCTGACATGCGCCTCTGGTGGCGCTATCACACGGTGCATCCCGGAGACACACTCGCCTCCCTGGCGCGCGAATATCACACCACGGTCAAATCGATCTCAGAGAAAAATCATCTGGATAGCGGCGAACTCGAAACCGACGCCAAGCTGATCATCCCTGTCACACCGGGCAAGCATCCCACTGACACGGCGACCTACGCCCGCCACATCACGCGCTACAAAGTTCATAGCGGAGACACCGTCGAGAGCGTAGCCGAAAACTTCGGTATCTCAGCGCAGCAACTCCGCCGCTGGAACGGCATCCGCGGCAACAGCCTCGCCGGACGCCGCGTCTTAGCTCTGCATCTGCCGATCTCTCCCAGCGCTCATGAGGCTGAGGTCGCCTCGTCACGCAGCCGCGCGAAAAAGACGACGCCCAAGAGCAAGCCCGAAACTGAAACCGCCGACGCAAAAGCGCCCGCCAGCAAATCTTCCGAAGTCGAGCGCCTCAACACCGACAAGTCCGAGATCGCAGTCGTTCACCACAAAGTAAAATCGGGCGAGACGCTCTACTCCATCGCCACTCTCTACAAGACCACAGTCGCAGCCCTCAAACGCGACAACCGCAACATCGCCGTCATCCGCCCTGGCATGATTCTCAACGTCCCAGTAGCCCGATAACCTTCTTTGGGTTGTCATTCCGACAACGCGCGAAGCGCGGCGGAGGAATCTGCTGTCGTCGACGCCACCACAGACTCAACAGTCTCTTCTGGTTTGCTAGGAATATGAGGTCCCGGAGGGACCGCTGACAATAGCCCGGCGTTTCCAACGCCGGGTATCTGTGTAGTCGGTGAACCGCGTCCCGTAGGGACGCCTGAACTCTCATCGGATCGTTCTCTCCACCACGTTTTAGTGGCCCTCATCATTAGCTGTCCGGACCCACAAGTAACCCATCCTTCACACCCGCCGTAATTGCCCACTGGGCATCTTCCATCCTCGTCCGAAAGGACTACCCTGAAACCGTGGTAGGGCTCGACTGAGAGGTCGACCCATGATCGAACGACGCGAGCACCCGCGATTCAAAGTCAGCGTGCCCGTCGAAGTTCACGCCGAAGGCGCCACAGCTCCGCTTCACTGTGCTACCTCCGACCTGAGTCTCGGCGGATGCTACATCGAAAGCATGTACCCATTCCCCGCGGGCACATGCCTGGATCTGAAACTCGACGCCGGCGACACGATTCTAGCCACGGCCAAGGTCGTCACCTGCGACCCGCAATTCGGCAACGGCATCCAGTTCTTGAGAATCCTTCCAGGAGACCGAGAGATTCTGGGAAAGTTCCTGGACCACTGCGCCGACGAAGAACTAGCCCGCAGAGGATGATTGTCAGGCGCGCGCGTCCCGCGCGCGCGGATGCCGCAAGCGCCGGAAAGCAGAAGAGCGCTGAGCCGCAGGTAGCATTTTTTATGAGAAATGAGGTATCCCCCCTCCCCCCGGATCTCTGGAATCATGAACTTAGCGGGAAATTGCGAAATAATCTATGGCGCTCAACAACTTGCGGGTAAAATCTTGAGCCGTAAGTACTTAGCTCGTGTTGGCTAATTCTCTCGCATACCGCTTTCGCCTTGGCTAGTCTGGGCTTGGATGGATGTCGGCCACAAGGACTGGGATCACACTGCCATGTGATTCTGCAACGGGTTCCGGAAAGTTGGTGGACGTGCTGTCCGTCCCAGTTTTTCCCGAACCGTCTTCTCCAAGGCTCAGGCGTCCCGTAGGGACCGCTGACAATAGCCCGGCGTTTCTAACGCTGGGTACCCGTGCGATAGGTGAACCGCGTCACGTAGGGACGCCTGAACCCTCACCGGAATGGCGCGCTCCATCACGTCATAGTGACCCTCATCACTGCCCGCCGCCCCACAACTCCCCTATCCTTCCCAGTCCACGGAGATCAAACCATGCCCACCCGCAGAACCTTCCTCGAAACGACCCTAGCAGCCGGAGCCGCCCTCACCGTCCCAAACCTAACGTCAGGGATGCCCCATGTCTCGCCGTCTTTCCGAGACATGGGAACCACCGCACCCACTCCGCCCAAGCCCCCGTTCCCCGTCCACGACTATCACGTCCACCTAAGCAACACTCTCTCGATCGACCAGCAGGTCGCCCTAGCCAAAGACCGCGGAGTCCAGATCGGCATCCTCGAGCACCCCGGCCCCGGATTCCCCATCAACACCGACGCCGACCTCCAGCATTACATCGACAAGCTCCGCCCCTATCCCGTCCGCATCGGCCTGCAACCCGTCTATCCCGGATGGTCCCGCGCCTTCTCCAAGCCCGTCCTCGACCAGCTCGACTACATCCTCATGGACGCCCTCACCCTCCCCAACCCCGACGGCACCTACACCGCCATCTGGCAAATCGACACCATGGTCGACGATGCCGAAGCCTTCATCGAGCGCTACATGCAATTCATCGAACAGATCCTCACGACGGAGCCCATCGACATCTTCGGATGGCCCACGTTCCTCCCCGTTCCCATCGCGCGCCACTACGCCGACCTCTGGACGACCCAGCGCATCGACAAAATCATCGACCTCTGCGCCAATCCCAAAAAGACATTCCGCGCCAAGAAGATCGCGATAGAGGTCAACGAACTAGCCCACGTCCCCGACGAGAATTTCATCAAGCGAGCAAAGCAAGCCGGCCTGAAATTCACCTTCGGCACAGACAGCCGCAACCAAAACGCCGCCCACTTCCATTACTGCTATGAGATGGCGCAAAAGTGCGGACTAATAGAAGAAGATATGTTCGTAGTAAAGGGGTGAGGTCGTTATGAAGTGCCGAAGCCAAGAAACAGTTCTCGTCTAGAACTCATTGATGACCCGTGGAACGTACGGTTTCATTGGGCTCGCTGAGAGCCGTAGGACGCAATATCCGTCAACCAGCTGATGTCCAACATATCGTTCATCAACGAGATCTCGAAGCAACAGGCATTTTCCCAGAAACACTCTCCAACCCGCAGGAGTGAGTAAACCTCTTCCGTAGAAATGATAGGATCTGCCGGAATTGAGTATGAATCCCTTGGGTTGACCGATCCTCGGAAGGCCGTTGCGAAGTAACTTCTCGTTCTTCGAGGAGATGCCACAGCGAAAATCCATCAACGGGATATGCCTCACCTTGCGGGAAAGCGTCGTCACCCGAGATGAAAGACCTAAAAGCTGGTGCCCCAAGAGTTCTCTCTGCAATTTGAGGAGCTTTCCTTTGAGCACTTCACTTCTTGAGAAACGCATCAACGTTCTTGCGTGCACGTCCTGCTGTACCGCCCGCTCAAGGGTCTCACGTGTGACTGCCCGATTTCGCGGTTCGTCTAGCCAGTTGGGAGCCTCCCTGTACATAACGACACTGATAGTGTCGATTTCTTCTTCTGCGCGTACAATTTCGATCAATACGTCATGAGCGGACGACGCATTAGTTTTCTTCGAGGTTCGTGTCAGAGGCATCGCTTTGGATTTTGTGACTCTCCCTTGGCGCCTTCGGCTTTGTTGGGGGTTCCTTTACCTGTCCAAACAGCGTGTACGCAATATCACGCAACTTTTGCAGTGCATTGTCGGCGAATAACCCAGTAAGGAATCCGATAGTGTAAGCGTAATAATCTTCCTTTCCTTCATGGGAACCTGAAGCAAGCATGCCGGCCCTCACCAATATGTAAACTGAAAAGCCCATGGTCGCTGAGACCAATGGCGTCAGGAGGCGCCACCAGCTTTTGTCCCAGATCCAATCACCTTCGCCTACACTTTTGTAAAAAAACTTCGAGTCCTGCAGAAGGCCCCCAAGCAGGCCTCCCTGTGCGGCAAGTATCAACTCTCTAAGTGGCCCACAGTAGTATCTCCACACCAAAAATACCGACAATAACACTATGATTATGGCGGCAAATAGGCCCCAACCCTCAATCGTCTGCCGTGATAGGGACCCCTGCGGGTACTGTGTTTCCCATTTCCTGCGATCTTCTGCAGTGGGAGTAATCGGAGAATCTAGAGCGTTCCCGTTGGCGGTCTTTGGATTACGCGTGGAGTTCACCGGCTGCCTCCCATCTTTTCATGCGTTCCAGATCCTTTAGGAAGACCCGAAGTTCCAACTCTCCCTTGTACTTGCGCCAATCATACTTCTCCAGCATGCCTAATTTACGTGCGAGGAGCATTCTCGCAAACTGGGACGGAATCACGGAAATCTGATAAAGACTCGAGAGCCCGCCCGCGGTCTCATAAAAGAAATATGGGCGGCCGCTTCTGTACTCCGACGTAAGCTCATCCAAGGCTTGGATACTACGGTGGTGAAACTCCGAGTCCAGTTCAGGCTTCAGGTCAATCGTCGTCGGAACGAAATGCATATGGGCGTGATCAATGCATGCACCCGCCAAACCACGTGAGCATGGGCCGTGCTCGAACTTAATCGGGGCACTGTACAAAGACGCAAGCAGGTATTCCACCTTTCGCTTCACGTCAAGAAACTCATCGATGAACTTCGGAGGAACCGCCCCGAAGCAAACATAGTGCTTTCGAGGGACGATCAGCAGCCAACCCGGAACGAAATGGCCCAAAGTTGGAACGACTACGAAATTCTCGGAATTCAAGATCGGGGCGTTCCAGACGCCCGAACTTTGCGCACCTGGCGATAGGAATTCCCGGCAATAATTGCACTCGGGATGTTCGGAAGGATCTGGGTCGATCTGGATCACTGTCGAATAATACGAGATTTACACAAACTAAAAAATGGAAAAGCGCCCTTGAGCATTTCGAAACTATTGGGCGGTCGCGCAGATGCTCACGACCTCCCAGGGAACAATCCTTCGCGAGCGAGAATAGGTAAAGTCTTCATAGTAAGCATTGGATACCCATGCTAGCGAACTCATGTGCTTTTGGTCAGCGTGAGAAAGAGAATCCCACCACAGTTTAGAAAAGAAAGTATTCTCGATGTAGACGAAGGCGAATTGCGCAATCAAGCTGCAAACCCATTCTGGCTCTCTCCGCACGAGATCTTGCACAAACTGCCGGGGTATGGCCTCGTCGTCGCGGCAAAGGAAAACGGCGGCGCCCCCGTCCTCTGTAGCCACAATCCCAAAAAGGAGTTCCTGGGCCACAGTATCGGGATCATGCAAAACCTGCAATTGCTTGCCGTCGATGTCTCGGTTTGGCGAAACAGCCCCGGCGCTTGCGAGGCTAAGCGGGCCTTTGAAGTTTACGACGGTTCGGTGCCAACCCGAGTAATCCCGCTTCAGCAACTGCTCGTCCATTATTGCCTTCAACCGCTCAAAATCCTCTAGTCCCTTCCGAAATCCAGCTTCCTGAGCCCACCCCATCTTTTGCATTTCAACCTGCTCTTCTATCGGCAATCCTCTATCAACGAGACTTAGGAAGGTTCGGTGGGACTTCAGCATCCGAGACTTTTGATGAATCTCGTGACATAAGGCCCGGTATCCGACGAGAAAACACTGCTCTAACGAGCCTTCGAAATCCCGAGTTTCCAACGGCCTAAAAGTAGCACTGTCATGCTTAGAGCAAAAGCCCGTGAAAGTAGACGCTTCCTTCCAACCGACCGGAAGCACCTTCGGCCCGTCAAGGGAGAAATCAGTGTGGCGAGAAAAGAACGTGCAAACGTGATTCTTCGAATCAATGATCCGGTCGAGGACACGCGAGCGTTGAATCGTATGCGCCGAAACTATATTGTCACAGTTTCCAGATCCTGCAGATGGATGCAGGCAGTGCTTAAGCCTTGCCTCTGCCATTGTGCGCTGAGCGACTGCTCCGAACGGCAATTGATTCTCCGATTGACGATTGAGATGGCATCTCTTGTATTTTTTCTGCGACCCACACCAGCAAGGGTCGTTTCGCCCGATTTTCGGCATAGTCCAACCACATCGTAACGATATCAGAGACGCACCGAATAGTATGGGGACAGAAACGTCCGCCAATTTTCAAGCGGACCAGACAGCCTACTCCAACTCAATCTCCTCAAACCCCAACCCCTGCAACAAACTCCGGATCGTCGACGCCGCATTCACCTGCGCGTTTCGCAAGATGCCATCGGCCATCGCCGCCTCGAGCAACTGCTGTTCCGCTGCCTGCCGCACCTGCGTTTCCAGATTCGGATCAGTCGGCACCAGCAGTCCCGTTTGCCGTGAATAGACGCGAGTCTTCGCGCTGTCCAGACGCGTCATGAACACCTGCGGCGCAGGAAGATGCACCCGCACCTTCTTCCCGTCCACTCGCACATCATTCGACTTCAGCTCCGACAAATCGATCCCCGCCACCACCTCGCCATGCACCATCATCAGCAGCCGATCGCCAGTCAGAAAATCCGGCAACACATTTTCCTTGGCTCCGGTCACAATTTTGTCCATGGTGTAAACCACAGTCTCCAAGCGCTGCAACCGCTGGATGCGATCCACCACAGTCGGCTGACTCACATCAATCGTGAGGGTTCGACCGGTAACCGCCGAAAACACCCGCCCCAACAACGCCCGCCCCGAACTTCTAGACAAAAGCAACCACCCGACCGAGCCCACGAACACCGCCCCAACCAACACTCCGATTAAAAGCGCCGTCCCGCCGGCCACCCACAATCGACCAACTCCACGCCCAGATCGCGGAGGCTGAAGGCCGTCAACAGAATCCTTAAGCATGGTGAAAGATTACACCTCGCATCAAGCAACTGTGGTCCCTGGCCTCGAGCAAAGAAGAAGAAGAAGAAGAAGAAGAAATGAAGCCACTCCAACAAAATGTCCCGGAGGGACAACTGACAATAGCCCGGCGTTTAAACGCCGGGTAAACGCCCACAAGGAACCCCGCGTCCCATAGGGACGCCTGAACACTCGCCCGGGCGCAAAACAATTCCCCGCCCAAAAAACAACTCGACTTTGAAACGTTGAAACCTTGAAACTTTCATCGCGACCGCCGATGCGAATTCCGGATTTCCGCCCAAACTTCCGTAATCGGCACGCCCCGAATTCCCTAGCTCCTCCCACGCCCCCAGCAAATACTTATAAGATGAGGAATCTTTCAATCTTTTTCGCGCTGTTCATCTGCGCCCTCGCCACCGTTTCGAGCGCGCAAGACAATCGCGTTTTCAACTGGACTCCTGCCAACAGCGAGACCATTCCTCTCGAGCCCGCCAGCCTGCACGGTGCCCGCGTCTACCGTCCCGCTGCCGGAGGCGGCAACATGCACGTCCAGATCGACTCCCGCTATCCCGTCACCGTGGCTATGGCCTACGCCGACGAATGGAACGCCGCCATCCAGAACCCCGACTCTGCCCCGAACTTCAGCTTCATCTGTGTCAAGGAACACGTCACCAACTCGATCTACGAATGCCATCTTCCGTCCGAGCGCCCCATGATCATTACCTTCCACGACGAGCGTAAGCCTCAGAAGCCCATCGTCTCGACAATCGGCGCAGTTCTAGGACCCCAAATCCGGATTTCTCCAAACGATCTGCACATCCAGTACTTCAGCTGGTCTTGTGTAAACAATTGCGTGCTGCCCTGTTTCGGATGGCGCCGCATCCTGAACGAAAAATACGAGATCACAACGGTGCCCAAGGTCTACAGCCTGATGACGCCCGACCACGACGGCCAGGAACTCAACGTGAAGATCAAGTCGCCGATTCCGCTGACGGTCGCGCTCGTCCCATCGCACCTCGCAGACCAGGTCTACGACAAGAGCATCTCCCTCACCGCCGCGCTCGACCAAACCGGATGCAAGGAACGCGGCGTCCAGTCGATGAGCTTCCACTGCAGCTTCAACGTAGCCAACGGCACGCAAACACTTTTGATCCTCCCCGAGATGGAGTTCTCCGGACACAAGAAAGCCACAGTCGAAGCTTCGACAGAGAAGTGCATCGACCACTGCGATCTATTGCCGCCTCCGCCAAATCAATAAAGAGAGGGCTGTGCAAAACTACTAAGGTAGATACCCCAACTTCTCGCGCCGTTTGCGAGAGGTGGCAAACTACCGCCAGAATCCCGCAAAAAACTTCACCCTCGATTCCCGAGTCCGATCCCACACGCCTGCATCGAAAAAGAGATGGAGGTAAATGTTATGCATGTAGTAATGGGAGCAAGCGGCAACACCGGACACATCGTGGCCAACAACCTTCTGACCCGTGGCGAGAAAGTTCGCGTCATCGGCAGAAACTCAGCTCATCTTCAGCCACTCACGTCGAAAGGTGCCGAACCCTTCATCGCTGACGTCACCGACGCCAGCTCCCTCGCCAAAGCCTTCCACGGGGCCGACTCGGCCTATGTAATGATTCCACCCAACATCACTAGCAAAGATCCGCTCGGATACTCCAACCGTGTGAGCGACGCCATCGCCGCCGCCGTGCAAAAAGGCGGCATCAGGAACGTTGTCGCGCTCAGCAGCATCGGAGCCGAGCTGTCCAGCGGAGTTGGTCCGGTTGTCGGCCTGCACAATCTCGAACAGAAGCTCAACCAGATCACCAACGCGAACGTGCTCTACCTCCGCGCCGCCTACTTCATGGAGAACACGCTTCCCCAGGCAAACGCAATCCGTCAGATGGGCAGTGCAGTAGGCCCGCTCCGCCCGGATCTCAAGATCCCGATGATCGCCACACACGACATTGGAAACGCAGCCGCCGACGTGCTGCTCCATCCAACGATCCACGGTAAACAAACTCGCGAACTCCACGGACAGCGCGATCTCACTTACACTGAAGTAGCGTCGATCCTAGGCAAGATAGTAGGAAATCCGGATCTGAAATATGCGCAAGTATCCGATGATCAGTTCCGCGCGGCTCTCGTTCAGATGGGCATGTCAGAGCCAGTAGCTAAGCTCCTCGTTGAAATGACGCAAGCCCTCAATGCCGGCAAGATGCATCCACTCGAACCACGCTCTCCCCAAAACAGCACACCAACCAGCTACGAGACTTTCGCAAACCAAGTCTTCCTCCAGGCCTATCAGCAACAGGCAGCTGCCTGAGAACCTGTGGCGTGTGGCGCGCGCGCCTCGCGCGCGCGTCTGGCCACGGAGAAAGCCCCTGACAGTTCCGAATATCTTGCGGCGGCGAATAACTCGCAGGCCCCGCAAAATGCTTCATCCGTATCCTGCAAGCAGTCCCCGCCTGCCTCGGAGAACCTCATCGGTCCGGAATTCAGCCAGCGTCCGAGCCGCGGCGAAAAATCACGGCAATCATCCGCGCTCATTTTTCAATCAACACGAGATCAGCTGTCGTGAGTTGCTCCGCGAAGAAGATTGCGTCCTTCGATCCTTCTGCCCGCAGGCGCTCCAGCGCTTCATCCAGCAGAACCGCCCCAACTTCCTGGCTCTGAGGGTCAGCCTTTTGCACAAGCGCGATGTAACCGCGCGCCATCAGCGCGTACGGGAAAGTCGCGTCATCGGTGAGAAATATCTGCTCCGCTCGTTCGAATGCGGCGCGGGCGCTGCTGAATCGGCGTAGCGCCAACTCAAGTGCCCCGACAAGCCAATGAGCACCTCCTCTTTCACGGGGTGCAAGCGCTAGCTCCTGAACCAATTCGCAACAGCGCCCGGCGATTTCCGCTCCCGCGCGCATGTGCGCCTCCTCGATCACAATTCCTGCGTCGGCCCATCCCGGCCAACAATTCACAGCCGTGCTGAAACCGATCACCTGGCCCAGTTTCTTGAGTTCCCTGATCTTGCCTTCGTCAGATTCGAGCTGCGCTTTCTTGAGGCAATAGGCAAGCCCCATGTCGCCGACGGCAATCATGGTCGCAACATCCTTCGATTCGCGATAAAGCTTTCGTACAAGGGCGTTGAGAGCCGACCCCATCGCGATGGGATCTTCGTAGGCATCAATCGCAGGCCTCACCTCGCTGATGGGGTAAGTCCGAGTCAGTTGACCTAGTAGATCGACTAAGTCGTCGTTTTGGAGACCTGCAATTGAAACCGGCACAAACACCTCACTAAGATCTAACGAACGATCGTACACAAGCGCTCACGCACCGCTCATCGCACCGGTGGTCAGGTAATGGTTGATAGCAGTTTCCCATCCACGCATTTTGGTTCCGAACCAGTCGGGATCGTATTTCTTCACTTCGCGATTACCCTCTTCCGACAGGCCAGTGTAGCGGAAACGAATGTGCGACCGGGTATTGCCGTCTTCGGTTCTTGCGAGTTGAATGCGGAGTTCGGTCGCAACCCGTCCAGGCTTGACCCAGACGTAAGCGATGCGAAACGCAGCAGGATCATAATCCGTGCAAATCCATGTGGTCTCCGGAGAAGCCAGATCGCGTTCGTTCGAGCGAGACGAATATTTCGTCGACTCGACCGTCGAATCCTGCGTGGTGAAGATGCACCCAAGCTCGGCGACACCGGAATCCGAGTAAATCAACTTGTAACGCCAACCGGGAATCCAGTCCGCCTCGCGCACCGGACAAAGCAATGGAAATACCCTCTCGGGCGGCGCTGGATTGGTTTGAGTGTATTCATGCGCAACGCGGCTAGCCTTGAATGAGTTCATAGCGTCCCCTTTCTTATCTGCAATAAAAAATCCCCGCCGCCTCACAAGGCGGACGGGGCTCTTTGAATTTGCTTTGAAACTTTGAAAACTGACCGCAAAAGAAAAATGGCCCTCGAGATTTCTCTCAACGGCTTACATCGACTATATCAGTCCAGGCGCTACTTAACAAATCATTCTGTTGCAGCCGCAAAGCGGCGAAAAAATGCAGCCCACGGCGCAAGCCGTGGGTACAACCCACCGACGCAGCAACAAGCCCCGGAGGGGCAAAAGAAACGCCGCCGCTAGCAAATATCAAACCTGACGCTCTGCTCCTAACGACCTGCTCTCCCACACCGTGTGGCGCGGGCGCCCCCGCCCGCGTCTCTCCACGCCGCTGAAATCGACAGCACAACAACCCTTACCCGCACAAGGAAAGAGCCAGATTGATTTCTCAACCTGGCTCTTATTTATGCCGGCAACGACCTACTCTCCCACACACTTTCGCGTGCAGTACAATCGGCCCAGCGGGGCTTAACTTGAGGCGCTTAGAAGGCGTGAGCGTCGCGCCGTTTGCGACGCGGGAGCCTTCTGCCGAAATCCTGAGCGTTCCTTGCGAAGGATCTCTGGTGCCTCACTCACGTGCTAAAGTGACAAGCCATCTGCGCGCCTATCAAGAAGTATGAGACCGGCGGCCAAGCATACACCCACGATAATAAGCCTTACAAAAACCTCGTCGTGCCAATGAGCAAAAACGGTGGAGACCACGCTGCAGGCGTAGATCAACAAACCAGTCGCTGCGCAGAGGTATGATGCGAAGCTCTTGTTCTTTCGTGGCTCGAAGTCATCGACCAGAACAATTAGCCAGGACAGCGCCGCGATTGTTACCTGTATGGTCCTCGGAATGACTGTGAAAGCGAAATAGAGGAGCGCACCGGCTGTTGCCCAGCAAAATATCAATAGCGCAAGGCGCAAATAGGCCGACTGAGCGCCACTAGAATTGTCATAAGGCACGGCGACACTATCTTATGGTGACAATCCTTAGGATGCGAGTGACTAAAGTAAGCAGGATCGGGTAGCACAGAAGGAAAAGGCTACCAACATTTCTGTTGATAGCCTTTGTTTATGCCGGCAACGACCTACTCTCCCACACACTTTCGCGTGCAGTACAATCGGCCCAGCGGGGCTTAACTTCCGTGTTCGGGATGGGAACGGGTGGAACCCCCGCGGTATGATCACCGACGTCTTG